>Ga0196971_1000025_pt1 | contig 194804 bp, 216 predicted proteins | sample S1v_1013CmetaG_FD_148660 | JGI IMG/M metagenome (GOLD analysis project Ga0196971, IMG submission 148660) | Soil microbial communities from Anza Borrego desert, Southern California, United States - S1+v_10-13C | ecosystem: Environmental > Terrestrial > Soil > Desert | place: USA: California...
GGGCGGCGGGCGGCGGGCGGCGGGCAACAGGCAACAGGCAACAGGCAACAGGCAGTAGGCAGTAGGCAGTAGGCGGCAGGGAGCGGGCATGGGGGATCGGCTCCCGGGGCGGGAGCCGCGGAAGGTGGGGAGGGCGCGGGGCGACCGGGCCTCGCCCGGTGCTGGTGTAGTGGTACCGTTTCGACGAGACAGGCTGCCCCGCGCAGTCGTTTTCCACGCGCCCTCCGACTGGCGGCCCTGCATTCGGGCCTTTGACGGATCGCCCCGGACGCCTTGCGACGAACCGGAGCGGGACGGACATACCCCCGCCATCGCGAGGCCATCTGACCGCACCCAACGCGCGGCGAGCAAGCGGAGGCCATCCATCGACCTCCTCGAGGACCCCCGGACTCTCCATCGTCCGGGCTTCATCGCTCGACCACAGCCCGCCGTCGTCGAGGAACGTGGATCCGACGCCCTCCCCATCGACGGGATGGGCAATAGTATGCAGGAGGTTTTCACCAGGGCGCGTTCGTGACGCTGGCGCGGAGCGGTTATCGTTCAGAAACAGCGGCCTGGCTGTTCGAAGTATGGAGACCGAGGCGGGATTTGCAGCGCAGCAATTCCCGCTTTCGTCATCCCGGGCGCGAGTACAGCGAGACCCCGGGATGACGAAAGAAGGGGCGGGACAGCCGGCCGGACGGAGGGCTGCGCCGGCCGATTGCGATCAGCGCGCGACCTCCCACCACCTGCGCCCCCTCCTGATCAATTCGCGATCTGTCCTCCCCCTACGCCTGACGCGAATGGGGAGGTGAATGCCCCCCTACCCCGCGTTGGTGTTCGGGGACTGCTTCTCTTTGAGGGTGACGAGTTCCTCGGCCATGGTGGGGTGGACGGCGCAGGTGGCGTCCCACTGGGCCTTGGTCAGGCCGGCCTTCACGGCGATGGCGGCGAGCTGGATCATCTCGGGCGCCTCGGGGCCGACGATGTGGACGCCGACGACCTTCTGGCTGGTCGCATCGACGACCAGTTTCATCAGCATCCGCTCGTCCGAGCCGGTGAAGGCGTATTTCATCGGCCGGAAGCGGGTGACATAGACGTCGACCTCGCCCGGGCAGGAGTGGCGCGCCTCGCTTTCGGACAGGCCGACGACGCCGACCGGCGGCTGGCTGAACACGGCGGTGGCGACGGCCTCGTAGTCGAAATGGGTCGGCTTGTTCCGGTAGACGGTCTCGTGGAAGGCGATCGCCTCGCGGATGGCCACCGGGGTCAGGTTCATCCGGTCGGTGACGTCGCCGATGGCCCAGATGTTGTCGGCGGTGGTCTTCGAACAGGCGTCGACGCAGATCGCGCCGTTGTCGTCGACCTTCACCCCGGCGGCCTCGAGGCCCAGGTCCCTGACGTGCGGAACGCGGCCGGTGGCGAACATGACCACGTCGGTCTCGATGGCCATGCCGTTGCCGAGGTGGTTGACGATGCCGGTCTCCGTCTTCTCCAGCGAGGTGTGCTGGCAGCCGAGAATGACCTTGATGCCCCGCTTCTCGATCTCGCCGGCCAGGTGGGCGCGGACGTCGTCGTCGAAGCCGCGCAGGATGTTGGGACCGCGGTAGATCAGGGTGGTCTCGACCCCGAGGCCGGCGAAGATGCCGGCGAACTCGACCGCGATATAGCCGCCGCCGGCGATCAGGATGCGCTTCGGCAGTTCGGGCAGGTGGAAGGCCTCTTCCGAGGTGATGGCGTATTCGATGCCCGGCAGATCTTCCGGTTTCCACGGACGGCCGCCGGTGGCGATCAGGATCTTCTCCGCCGTGATGGTCTGGTTCTTGCCGAGGATTTCGACGGTGTGGGCGTCCTTCAGGACGGCGCGGCCGTGGACCAGGTCGACGCCGGCCTTGCCGAGATTGGCGGCGTAGATGCCGGACAGGCGGGCGATCTCGACATCCTTGGCCTCGAGGAAGGCCGGCCAGTCGAATTTCGCCTTGTCGAACGACCAGCCGTAGCCTTCGGCGATCTCGAGGGCGTGGCTGACCTCGGAGGCCATGACCATGAATTTCTTGGGCACGCAGCCGCGGATGACGCAGGTGCCGCCGACCCGGAACTCCTCGGCGATGGCGACGCGCTTGCCGCCGAGGGCGGTCAGGCGGGCGGCCCGGACCCCGCCGGAGCCGGCTCCGATGACGAAGAGGTCGTAGTCATAGTCGGCCAAGGGTCTTCTCCCGCTAGCGTCCGCCAGCGCGGCGGAGGCGCCCCGCATGTAGACACCCGGCGCCAAAAGCCAAGCGGCGTGCGCGCCGCCGGGTGGGCGGCGGGGGGCTTCCGGAGAACGGACCCGCATTGCCGGAGCCGTGTGGGAGGGCTAGCATCTCTCGCATGGGTTGAGGGAGACGACCATGATCGGCGTGTTGGCGGCGATGATGTTGACGGCGGCGGCCCAGGTTCAGCCCGGCCAGGCGGCGTCCGAGGCACCCCAGGACGCGCCCACGCGGCTGGAGGACGTCACCATCACCGGCCGAAGCCTCGAGCGGATGATCGGCGACTTCGTGGCCGAGGTCGCCGAGCCCAACCGGGGGCGGCGCCTGGCGCGCTGGGACCGCAGCATCTGCGTCGGCGTAGCCAATCTGCGGGCGGAAACGGCCCAGTATATCGTCGACCGCGTGTCCACGGTGGCGGGGGACATCGGCCTGAGGGCCGGGACGCCCGGCTGCACCCCCAATCTCCTGGTCGTCGCCACCGCCGACGGCGACGCAGCGGCCCGCGCGCTGGTGACGGAAAGCCGTCGCGCCTTCCGTATGGGCGGGGCGGGCATGGACCGCGGCATGGCGGCGCTCACCGATTTCCAGGAGACGGACCGTCCCGTCCGCTGGTGGCAGGTGGCCATGCCGACCGACAGCGAAACCGGCATGCGCGCCACCCGCCTGTCCGGTGACTGCCAGGCGTTCGAGTGCAACGCCTGGGACGGCAACGCCATGGGCTATGCGCCGGTGCTCAGCATCTCGTCGGCCTCGCGGCTGAACACCCAGATCGTCGACAACATCTTCCGGACGGTGGTGGTCGTCGACGTCGACGAGGTCTCGGACCTGACGGTGCAGCAGCTGGCCGACTACATCGCCATGGTGTCGCTGGCCCAGATCGATCCGGATGCCGACACCGGCCGGTACGCCACCATCCTGAACGTCTTCGACGACGCTGCGAACACGCCCGGCCTTACCAATTGGGACCTGGCCTATCTCGGCGGCCTCTACCAGGCCGAGCGGACCGACCAGAGCCGGGCGGCGGGACGCGCCGAGATCGAGGCCTCGATCGGACGGGCTCATGCGAGGGCCCGGGCGGAGGCGGACGAGTGAAGTCGCCGGGGACCGACAAGACCTGCCCCTCCCTTGACCGCCGCCTCGGGCACGCCGCTCATGGCCGAATGAATCCGACTGGATCGTGACCCATGGTTGCCTTCGCTCTCGCCATCGCCCTGGCCGCCGCTCCGATGCAGGAGCCGCCGCAGGAGCAAGCTGCGCAGCAGGCGCCGCAGGCTCTCGAGGATGTCGTGATCACCGGACGGCCGCTGGACGACATGATCCGGAGGTTCGTGGACGAGATCGCCGCTCCAAATCGCGGCCGGGGCATCGCCCGCTGGCGCGACCGGATCTGCATCGGGGTGGCCAATCTGAGGACGGAGCCGGCCCAGTATATCGTCGACCGCGTTTCGACCGTGGCGGGGGACATCGGCCTGACCCCGGGCCAGCCCGGTTGCGCGCCCAACGTCATCATCATCGCGAGCGACCAGCCCGCCGCCCTCGCTGAAGCCCTTGTCGCCCAGCGGCGGCGGGCCTTCCGGATGGGCGGGTCGGGCATGGACCGGGGCAATGGCGCCCTGCGCGCCTTCGTCGCCTCGGAAGCGCCGGTGCGCTGGTGGCAGGTCAGCATGCCGGTCGACGCCCGAACCGGCCAGCGCGCCACGCGCCTTCCGGGGGAATGCACGGGCTCCTGCGCCGGTCCCATGAGCTACGCCCCGGTCATCTCCGCCACCGCTTCGCGCATCAGCACGCCGATGGTCGACGACATCTTCCGGACCATCGTCATACTCGACATGATCCAGGCCGACCGGATCTCAGCGCGACAGCTGGCCGACTACGTGTCCATGGTCGTCCTGGCGCAGATCGATCCGGAAGCCGACACGAGCGGCTACGCATCGATCCTCAACGTGTTCGACGACCCCGCCGCCGCCGCGGGCCTGACGGACTGGGACCAGGCCTATCTGGCCGGGCTCTACGACGCCGAACGCACCCGGAAGAACCTCACCTCGGGGCGGGCAGAGATCGCCCGCTCGATCTACCGGGCCCATCAGGACCTGCACGCCGGGGACGAGGAATAGCCGGCGGTCAGGGCGTCAGCAGCTCCACCCCGCCGTCCGTGCCGATGATCGCCTCGTCGGCGAGGTCGAGGAACAGGCCGTGCTCGACCACGCCGGTGATCAGCTTGAGATCGTCGGCGAGGCGGGCCGGGTCGTGGATGACGCCGCATTTCGCGTCGTAGATCAGGTTGCCGCCGTCCGTGCGGACGAGGCCGCGCTCGGCAGTTCTGACCCGGGCGGGCATGGCGATGTCGTGGTCGGTGAGCACGTCGGCGATGCGGTTGGCGGTGGTCTTGTGGCCGAAGGCGACGACCTCGATCGGCAGGGCGAAGGCGCCGAGGGTCTTCACCACCTTGGCGGCGTCGGCGATGACGAGGCAGCGGGCCGAGGCCTCCCAGACCAGCTTCTCGCGCAGCAGGGCCGCGCCGCCGCCCTTGATCAGGGCCAGGCCGGGACCGACCTCGTCGGCGCCGTCGACGGTCAGGTCGATGCGGGGCGAGTCCTCGAGCGTCGAGAGCGGCAGGCCGAGCTCGCGGGCCAGTTCGGCGGTGGCCTCGGAGGTGGGGACGCAGCGCAGGTCCGGCAGGTTGCGGGCGGCGAGCGCCTTGACGAACCAGGCGGCGGTGGAGCCGGTGCCGAGGCCGACGGTCATGCCCGCCTCGACGCGGAGAGCGGCGGCTTCGCCGGCCAGGCGTTTCTGGTCGTCAGCACTCATTTCTTCGCCGCCTTCTTCGCCCGCATGGTTTCCATGAAGCGGGCCGCCCAGCCGGGTTTGGCCGTCTGCTCGCTCCGGCCCAGCGCCAGGTCGCCCGGGGCCACGTCCTTCGTGATCACCGAGCCGGAGCCGACCATGGCGCCGGCGCCGATGACGACCGGGGCCACGAGTGAGCTGTTGGAGCCGACGAAGGCGCCCTCGCCCACCGTGGTGCGGTGTTTGAAGAAGCCGTCGTAGTTGCAGAAGATGGTCCCGGCGCCGATGTTGGCCTTCACCCCGACCTCGCCGTCGCCGAGATAGGCGAGGTGGTTGGCCTTGGCGCCGGCGGCCATGCGGACGTTCTTCACTTCCACGAAATTGCCGACCTTGACCTTTTCGCCGAGGTCCGCGCCGGGGCGCAGGCGGGCGTAGGGGCCGACCTCGGCGCCGGCGGCGACCGTGGCGCCCTCGATGTGGCTGAAGGCGCGGATGCGGGCGCCGGAGGCGATCCGGGCGCCGGGGCCAAAGACCACGTACGGCTCGATCGTGGTCCCGCCGCCGACCTCGGTGTCGAAGGCGAAATGGACGGTGTCCGGGGCGGGCATGGTGACGCCGGCGGCGAGGAAGGCGGCGCGGCGGGCGTTCTGGAACAGGGCCTCGGCCACGGCCAGTTCGGACTGGGAGTTGACCCCCATGACGGCGTCCTCGGCGGCCATGACGGCGCGGGTCGGGGCGCCGTGACGGCGGGCCAGCTCGACCACGTCGGTGAGGTAGTATTCGGCCTTGGCGTTGTCGTTGCGGACCTCGCGCAGCAGGTCGAACAGCAGGCCGACCGGGGCGGCCATGACGCCGGAGTTGCAGGCCGTCAGGGCCAGCACCTCGGGCGAAGCTTCCCTGGCTTCGGTGATGGCGAGGAGCTGGTCGCCGTCCATGACGAGGCGGCCGTAGGCGCCGGGGTCGGCGGCCTCGAAGCCGATGACGGTGACGCCGTCGTGGGCGGCGAAGACCGGCTCGATGTCGGCGGCGGTCAGAAGGGGCACGTCGCCGTAGGTGATCACCACCTGGCCGACGAAATCACCGAGCACGGCCTCGGCGGCGCGGACGGCGTGGCCGGTGCCGAGCGGCGGGTCCTGCACCGCGACGGAGTCCTCGCCGAGGCGGCGGACGACATGGTCGCGGACCTCGGGCGAATGGGCCCCGACCACCACCACGATCCGCTCGCAGCCCAGCGCTTCGGCGGCGTCGATGGCGTGGTCCAGCATGGCGCGGCCGCCGACGGGGTGCAGCACCTTGGGCAGCGGCGACTTCATCCGCGTGCCCTGGCCGGCGGCGAGGATGATGGCGGCCCTGGGGTGGGGAGTGCTGGTCATGAATCGGTCCGGCGGCTAGGCGTCTGTGCGGTCTAGCCCATCGGGGCGGCCGGCGGGAGATGCGGATGCGCGACCTTGAGGGCTGGACCATCGCCTTCGACCTGGACGGGACGCTGGTGGAGACGGCGCCCGACCTGATCGGGACCCTGAACCGGATGCTGGCGGCGCGGGACATTCCGGCCATGCCGGTCGAGGCGGCGCAGCATCTGGTCGGACACGGGGCGCTGGCCCTGCTGCGGCACGGCTTCCAGGAGGCGGGGGCGGCCTGGGACGAGGCCGGGGCCCCTGCCCTGCTGGAGGAATTCCTCGCCGACTACCTGGCCAATATCGCCGTCCACAGCCGGCCCTACGACGGGGTGGTGGAGACGCTGGAGCGGCTGGCGGCCCGCGGCGCGCTCCTGTGCGTGGCGACCAACAAGCGGACGGACCTGTCCGTGGCCCTGATCGGGGCGTTGGGGCTGGAGCGGCATTTCGCCGTCGTCTGCGGGCCGGACCGGGTCTCGGCGCGCAAGCCGGACGGGGCCCATGTGCGCGAGGCGGTGGCGATGGCCGGCGGCGATCCGGCGCGGGCCATCATGGTCGGCGACGGCGCGCCGGACGTGCAGGCCGCAAAGGGCGCCGGCGTGGCCTGCGTGGTGGTGACCTTCGGCTATACGCCGATTCCGCCGGCGGATCTGGGCGGGGACGTGCTGATCGACCGCTTCGGCGAGCTCGAGGCCGCGATCGCAGCGCTGGTGGCGGATCAGGCGCTGCGGCGGGCGTCGAAGGCCTGACGCGCGGTCTCGATGCGGTCGAGGTGGGCCTCGGCCCAGCTCCAGACGCCGCAGAAGGCCGCCGAGAGGCTGTGGCCCATGTCGGTGAGGCGGTATTCGACACGCGGCGGGATCACCGGGTGGACGGTCCTGACGACGAGGCCGTCGCGCTCCATCTGGCGCAGGGTCCGGGTCAGCATCTTCTGGCTGATTCCGCCGGCCAGTTCGCCGATGCGGGTGAAGCGGAGCTCGCCGTGTTCCTCCAGGACCTCGAGCACGATCATGGTCCATTTGTCGGCGACGCGGCCGATGACCTCATTGACCAGGGCCTCGATCCGCGGATCCAGCGGCGGTTCGCCGGAAGAATTTTCGGCCTGAAGGGCAGCGTCAGCCATAACTCTCTTTCGGGTAACTACAGCACATTCGGGTGCCTGCTTTCTGATCGTAAGTGTGGGGTATAGATGATCGCCCGTCGGAAATCCAATCGACGGAGCACACCCATGGACACCCGCAACGACACCATCCTGATCACCGGCGGCGGCTCGGGGATCGGCAAGGCCATGGCCGAGGCGCTGCACGCGCGCGGCGCCAGGGTCATCATCGCCGGACGCCGGCGCGAGGCGCTGGAGGCGGTCGCCGCCGCCAACCCCGGGATGGCGTTCGAAACGGTGGACGTCGCCGACGCCGCCGATGTGAAAGCCTTCGCGGCGCGGGTCGTCGCCGCCCATCCGGACCTGAACGTGGTCATCAACAACGCCGGGATCATGGTGGTCGAGCAAGGGATCGATCTCGAGATCGCCGAACAGACCGTGGCCATCAACCTGCTGGGCCCGATCCGGCTGACGGCGGCGCTGCTGCCGCACCTGAAGTCGAAGACGAGGGCCAGCGTGGTCACCGTCTCGTCGGGGCTGGCCTTCGTGCCGCTGGCGGCGACGCCGACCTATTCGGCGACCAAGGCGGCCATCCATTCGTGGAGCCAGTCGCTGCGGCGCCAGTTGAGGGACACCAGCGTCGAAGTGATCGAATGGGCCCCGCCGGCGGTGGCTACGGACCTGATGCCGGGCCATGCGGAGAACCCCAACTCCATGCCGCTGGCCGAATTCACCGCCGAGAGCCTGGCCCTGTTCGAGGCGGGCGGACACGACGAGATCCTCGTCGAACGGGTCAAATTTCTCAGCGGAGCCGAGGCGCGGGGCGAGTACGACGCCGTATTCGCGGCCCTGAACGGACCGCGATAGACCTCCGCCGGGCCAGAATCGCATCCACAGCGGTTGCGGTTTTGGCCCGGAGCCAACATCTGAGCCGGCCCTGAGTCCAAACCGGCCCTCCTGCCCATGCTTCGTCGCTTCTTCGCCATTCCACTCTGGCAGCGGACCGCCGCCGGCTTCGCCCTCGGCATCGTCGCCGGACTGATCCTGCGCGAGCAGGCGGCGGTCTGGCTGCAGCCCATCGGCGACGTCTATCTGAACCTGATCCGGATGGTGGTGGCGCCGCTGGTGCTGTTCACCATCGCCAGCTCGATCGCGAAGCTCGGCGAGGGAGTCGGCGCGGTGCGGCTGGGGGTGCGCACGCTGGTCTGGTTCGCCCTGACCTCGCTGCTCGCGGTGCTGGTCGGCTTCGCCTTCGGCCACATCATCAACCCGGGGCTGGGGCTGGAGAACCTGCCGCTGGGCGAGGTTCGCGAGCGGGAAATCCCGACCCCGCTGGAGGTGCTGATCGGCATCGTGCCGACCAACCCCTTCGCCGCGCTGAGCGAGGGCAAGGTGCTGCAGATCCTGTTCTTCTCGGCCCTGGTCGGCGGGGCGCTGGTGGCGCTGGGCGACCGGGCGCAGGGCGTACGGCGGCTGGTCGACGAGGGCGCGGCGGTGATCTTCCGCATCACCCGCTGGGTCATCCAGCTGACCCCGTTCGGGGTGTTTGGCCTGATCGGCTCGGTCGTCGGCGGCTATGGCTGGGAGGCGCTGCTGCCGCTCGGCAAGTTCATCTTCGCCATCTACGCCGCCTGCCTGTTCCATATCTTGGTGGTCTATTCGGGTCTGCTGAAGCTGCACGGGCTGAAGGTGCGCAGCTTCTTCCGCGGGGCGTTCGCGGCGATGCAGACGGCCTTCGCCACCTCGTCCTCGCTGGGCACCCTGCCCGTCACCCTGCGCCAGACGGTCGAACGGCTGGGCGTGCCGCAGGCCTATGCGGCCTTCGCCGTGCCGCTGGGCGCCAACGTCAAGATGGACGGGTGCGGCGCCATCTATCCGGCCATCGCCGCCATCTTCATCGCCCAGTATTTCGGCATCGAGCTGAGCCTGACGCAGTATGTGCTGATCGGACTGACGGCGGTGCTGGGATCGCTGGGGACGGCGGGCGTGCCCGGCACCTCCATCGTCATGCTGACCCTGACCCTGTCCACCGCGGGCCTGCCGCTGGAGGGCGTCGGCTACATCATCGCCATCGACCGGATCATCGACATGATGCGCACGGCGACCAATGTCACCGGCCAGATGCTGGTCCCGGTTCTGGTGGCCAGGGAAGAGAAAATCCTCGACGAGGGCATCTATAACGGCCACGTCGCCTGGCTGCCCGGCGACCCGGAGGCGGAGACGCCCGAGACGGTGCGCGCGGCGGGCATCTGAGGCTTGCGTGCGTCCGGGGACCGGGCTATGTCCGCGCCCTCCCCGTCCGGCAGGCTGGTTCGGGACCCGATCGATGGATGCGTAGCTCAGCGGGAGAGCACCTCGTTCACACCGAGGGGGTCACAGGTTCAATCCCTGTCGCATCCACCATTCGCCTCCCGAAATCTCAGTGCTCATCGCCTTCCACCGGGCAGACGACGGCTTCGCTGATGGCGACGAAGCGACCCTCCCCATCTATCTCGATCGCCCAGTCCGCGCGCATCAGCCCGGGTTCGTCGCCTTCGCCGGGCCCTCCGCCCACCAAGGCCAGGAGCCCAAGGTCGACGTGATCGGGACCTGCATCGGATCGGCGGCAGTAGGCGACGTAGCTGGCGGCGTCGGGCGCCGTGAGGCGGAGGGTGTCCAGACCGCGCCATCTGGCGTTGCGCCCGTGCCGGCCGATCTCGATCTTGGAGATCAGGATCCAGTCGCGCTGATTCGCCTCTGACCGGAGGACAGCCACCGCCAGGCCGCCCCGAACGTAGCTGCCGCCATAGTGGTCAAACCCCTCCAACTCCTCAGCGTCGCCGCCCGCCCATGTCGCGCCCACGAGCCCCCGCTCGTCGGCCGCACCCCGGGACTGGGCGATCGCGCCCGGCGGAACCAAGCCGACCCCCAAGGCCAGAACAGTCGCCAAGCCCTGGATGACTGCGCACGCCATATCCCCTCCCCCTACTGGGTCGCCGGCAGGCGGACGATGACGTCGTCGACCTGGACGCCGCCGCGGTCGATGACCAGGTTCTGGTAGTTGCGCTGGCCGTCCTGGGTCTCGGCCTGGACGTCCTCGACCTCGACCCGGAACTGGCGGCGCAGCCAGGTGGCCAGCTCGCCGGCGGTGACGAGGCGGTCGCCGTCGCCGTCGGCGGAGCCCGACATCCCCTCGCGGACGAAGTGGGACAGGTAGCCGCCGGCCTGGAATTTGTCGGCTACGGCGCTGGTCAGGTCCTCTTCGGAGCTGAACACGCCCATGACCCCGGGACGGTCGACGACGTTGCGGGCGAAGCCGCCGGAGAAGCAGGCGTCCACCACCAGCAGGGCCAGCCGGGTGTCGAGCGAGGCGAACAGCCGGCCCAGCTCGGCGTCGCTGATCGCGCCGTCGACCAGCACGAGCGTCTCCGACTTGCCGTCGGGCTCGAGGCCGGTGACGGCGGTCGGCTCCTGATCGCCGTGGCCCGAGAAGAAGAACAGGAACATGTCGTCGGGTCCGGCCTGGGCGGCGACGCGGGCGAAGGCGGCGCGGACGCCGGCGACCGTGGCCTCGGCGTTGGTCAGGACAATGCTGGCGTCGTTCAGCGAGCCGTCGCGCTGCAGGACCTCGGCCAGTTTGCGGGCGTCCTCGTCGGTGAAGGGCAGGTCGTCGGCGTCGCCCTCATAGTCCGAAACGCCGACCATGAGGGCGAAGACGCGCGCGCCCCCGGCGACGGCGGCCTGGCGGGGGGGCTCGTGGCCGGCCTCGACGCTGAAGCGGTAGGAGCCGGTCTCGCCAGGCCGGTAGGAGGTGACGCGGACCTGGTAGTCGCCGTCCTCGGGCAGGACGAGATCCTGGCGGCTGTTGGTCCCGTCCTCGCCGTCATCGTTGTCGAACTGTTCGCCCGAGGGCGTGATCACCATGGTGTAGGCGTCGAAGGCGGAGGAGGTCAGGTCGACCGTGACGCGCTGGCCGCGGCGGCCGCTGAATCGGTAGTTGTCCACGTATTCGCCGGAATCGAGGGTGTCGTCGCCGCCGGCCAGGGCGCCCGAAACGGCCTCGCCGAGGGTCACCCGGCCGCCTTCCGCGGACCGCGAGGACGGGGCCTCCGACGGCGGACGGGGCGCGGAGACCCCGGCGCCGTCGAGCACGGCGAGACGGTAGGCGCCGCTCTCCTTGGGGGCGTAGCTGGTGGCCGAGATCCGGTACTCGCCGTCCGCCGGCAGGGTGATCAGCAGGCGGCTGTCACGCGAGTCCTCGACCCCGGCGTCGTCGTCGTTGTCGCTGGAGAAGTCGTCCGGCCCGCGGACCATCAGATAGGGGTCGAAGTCGGTCGAGCTCAGGCGGATGTCGAGTTGCTGGCCGCGCCGCCCGCGCAGGGTCCAGGTGTCGATGAATTCGCCGGTTTCGAGTTGATCGTCCCCGCTGGCGAGGTCGCCCCCCACGGTGCGCCCGATCGCGAGGTCGCCCGAAGCGCCAGCGGCGTCCGGCCTGGCGGACGGGCCGCCGGACGCCGAGAGGGTCAGGCGATAGGCGCCGGTCTCGCCGGGCGCGTAGCTGGTGGCGTCGATCTCGACCTGGCCCGAGGCGGGGGCGGTGAAGACCAGGCGGCTGTCGCGCGAGCCCCGCGCCGCCGGATCGTCGTCATTGTCCTCGCTCAGTCCGCCCGGCCCCCGAACCAGCAGATAGGGATCGAAGGCCGAGGCCGAGAGGTCGACCTCATAGGTTTCCCCGGCCCGCACCGACAGCGTCCAGGTGTCGGTGTACTCGCCGCTCTGGAGGGTGTTGTCGCCCCGCCGCAGTTCGCCCTGCACGGTCTGGCCGGGGCGAATCGGCCGCGCCGCCTCCTGGGCGGGACCCGCCGGGAAGGCGACGGCGGGCTGGACCAGCATCGTCAGGGCCGTGGTGGCGGCGAGCAGCGTTCTGAACATGGATGATCCCCCTCGCTCGCAGCTTTACCGAACGGGGGTTGCTTGTCACGGGGCCGGCCCCGCTCCGTCAGAAACCGACAGGCCGCTGTTCTGCCTTGATCGGCGGGCATACGACCGCCCCTTCGCCGCCCGTCCGGGCTGGCGCGCGCCGCGTTGGCGCCTTACGGACCGCTTCATGCCCTTCCCCGCCAGTCATCCCGCGCTCGACCGCGCGCTTTCCGCCCGTGGCTACGACGAGCCCACCCCGGTCCAGTCCGCCGTGCTCGACGCCGCCCTGAACGAGGACGGCTCCGGTCATCCAGGAACGGGCCGCGACCTGCTGGTTTCCGCCCAGACCGGATCGGGCAAGACCGTGGCCTTCGGCCTGGCGCTGGCGCCGACCCTGCTGGGCGAGGCGGAGAAGTTCGCCGAATTCGGCGCGCCGGTGGCCCTGGTCATCGCCCCGACCCGGGAGCTGGCGCTGCAGGTGTCGAACGAGCTGCAGTGGCTGTACGCCCAGACGGGCGCACGCATCGTCTCGTGCGTCGGCGGCATGGACCCCAAGGTGGAGCGCCGGGCGCTGGAGCGCGGCTGCCATATCGTGGTCGGCACCCCGGGCCGCCTGCGCGACCACGTCGAGCGCGGGGCGCTGGACCTGTCGACGCTGCAGGCCGTGGTGCTGGATGAAGCCGACGAAATGCTGGACATGGGCTTCCAGGAAGACCTGACCTTCATCCTCGACGCCGCCCCGGCCGAGCGCCGCACCCTGATGTTCTCGGCGACGCTGGCGCGCGACATCGTGCAACTGGCCAGGACCTATCAGAAGGACGCGCTGCGCATCGACACGGTGGCGGGCGCGGGCTCGCACGCCGACATCGAATACAAGGCCATCCGGGTGGCGCCGAACGAGGTCGAGCTCGCGGTCGTCAATGTGCTGCGGTATTTCGAGGCCCCCGGGGCGCTGGTGTTCGCCAACACCCGCGAGCGGGTGAAGCACCTGACATCGAGCCTGCGCGAACGCGGCTTTTCGGTCGTCGGCCTGTCGGGCGAGCTGACCCAGAGCCAGCGGTCGGAGGCCCTGCAAGCCCTTCGTGATGGTCATGCCCGGGTGTGCGTGGCCACCGACGTGGCGGCCCGCGGCCTGGACCTGCCCGACCTGGGGCTGGTCATCCACGCCGAGATCCCGGTCAACAAGGCCGGCCTGCTGCACCGCTCGGGCCGCACCGGACGGGCCGGAAAGAAGGGCGTCTCGGTGCTGCTGGTCAGCTATACGCGGCGCCGCAAGGTCGAGCTGATGCTGCAGTCGGCCTCGATCAAGGCGGAGTGGTCGGGCCCGCCCTCGGCGGAGATGATCCTCGAGAACGACCGCAAGCGGATGCTGGCGGATCCGGTGCTGACGGCGCCGGTGGAGGACGAGGACACCCTGGCGCTGGGCCGGCAGCTGCTTGAGAAGAGCTCGCCCGAACAGGTCGCGGCCGCCCTGATCCGCCTGTACCAGCAGAAGCTGCCGGCGCCGGAGGAGGTCTATGACGACGAGCGGATGAAGCGGCAGCAGGCCAGCGGCAAGAACGACAAGGGCCAGCCGGACGTGCCCTATACGGACTTCGCCCGCGGCGGCGACATGGCCTGGTTCCGCATCAACATCGGCCGCGACAAGAACGCCGATCCGAAATGGCTGATGCCGACCATCTGCCGCCTCGGCCACGTGACCAAGCGCGACATCGGCGCGATCAAGATCTTCGAGCGCGAGACCAAGTTCGAGATCACCCAGGAGATGAAGGCGAAATTCGAGGCCGCCATCGCCCAGGGGCTCGAGGACGGGGTGAAGATCGATCCGGCCGTCAAGCCGGGTCCGTCGGAGAGGCCGGTCAGCCGCTGGGACAAGAAGCCCGGTGCGGGCGGAGACCGTCCCGAGAAGAAGCCGTGGAAGGCCCGCGAAGAGGGCGGCGACAAGCCCGCCTGGAAGCCGCGCGAGGACCGTCCGGAACGCGCGAAGAAGCCGTGGGTGAAGCGCGAGGACGGCGACAAGCCCGCCTGGAAGGCCCGCGAGGACCGTCCGCAGGGCGAAAAGAAGCCCTGGGTGAAGCAAGACACCGCCGCTCCGGCGGCCGAGGGCAAGAAGCCCTGGGTCAAGCGCACGCCCGACACGCCGACGCCTCCGGGCAAGAAGCCGTGGGTGAAGAAGCCCGCGGCCGAAGGCAGGACGCCGTGGACGCCGCGCTCCGACGCCGAGGCCGCGCCGGCCGCCGCCGGCGACACGCCGTGGAAGGGCAAGCCCAAGGGCGGGGATCGTCCGTGGGCTCCGAAGGACGCTCGCGGCAAGCCGCCGGCGAAGAAGCCCTACAAGGCCAGGTGAGCGGGCCGGGCCTCTGTACGCCCGTTATTCCCGGACCTGACCGAGGATGACGGCGCACGGGCGGCCGAGGATTGATCGCAGCCTGTAACCGTTTACGGTGAACCCAAGGCAAGAAGCGGCGGGCAGGAAATCCATGGCGGACGTGCGGCTGACGGGCGTGACCAAACGCTTCGGCGCGACCGAGGTGCTGAAGGGCATCGACCTGGAGATCGCCGACGGGGAGTTCGTGGTCTTCGTCGGCCCTTCCGGCTGCGGCAAGTCCACCCTGCTGCGCACCATCGCCGGCCTGGAGGAGGCTGATGGAGGCGAGATCGCCATCGGCGGACGGACGGTCAACGAGCTGTCGCCGTCGGACCGGGGCATCGCCATGGTGTTCCAGTCCTACGCCCTGTATCCGCACATGAACGTCTACGAAAACATGGCGTTCGGACTGAAACTTGCCAAACTGGACAAGGCCGAGGTCGACCGGCGGGTGCGCGGCGCAGCCGAGACGCTGAACATCACAGATTATCTGGACCGCAAGCCGAAGGCCCTGTCCGGCGGCCAGAGGCAGCGGGTGGCCATCGGCCGGGCCATCGTGCGCGAGCCGCAGGTGTTCCTGTTCGACGAGCCCCTGTCCAACCTCGACGCCGCCCTGCGCGTGCGGATGCGCTACGAGTTCGCCAGCCTGCATGAGCGGCTGAAGACGACCGTGGTCTATGTCACCCACGACCAGGTCGAGGCCATGACCCTGGCCGACCGGATCGTGGTGCTGAACGGCGGCGTGATCGAGCAGGTCGGCCGGCCGATGGAGCTGTACGAGCGGCCGCGGAACCTGTTCGTGGCCGAGTTCATCGGCAGCCCGAAGATGAATCTGCTGCCGGCGGAGATCGTCACGGCCTCGGCCGGCGGCGCCACGGTGCGGACGGCGGCGGGCGAGACGGTCAAGGTCGCCGTCGAGGCCTCTTCGGCGAAGCCCGGCGACATGGTGACCCTCGGCGTCCGGCCCGAGCATCTGGCCCTGGCCGGCAAGGACGACAGCCTCGCCGCGACGGTGACCTTCGTCGAGACCCTCGGCCACGCGACCTATGCCTATCTGACCGCCGGCGAGGCGGCCGTGACGGTGCTGCTGCCCGGCGACGCCCGGCCGCCGGCCGTCGGCGAGACGCTGAAGCTGGGCGTCCCGGCGGCCCAGGCGCATCTGTTCGACGGCAATGGCGAGGCTTTCGCCCGCCTCTGACCGTCCCGTGCGATCTGCGTGTTGCGTCGCACAACGGGCTGGCCCTAGATGCGGCATGCCCGCCCCCTCCCCGGCCTCGCTGACCATCGACCTGCAGGCGCTCGTCGCCAACTATCTGATGCTGGAACGGATCGGCGGCGTGCCGGTGCATCCGGTGGTCAAGGCCGACGCATACGGCCTGGGCGCCGCCGCCTGCGCGGAACGGCTGATGCGCGAGGGGGCGCGGACCTTCTTCGTCGCCCGCACGCGGGAAGGCGAGCAGCTCCGCGCCGCCCTCGGACCCGAGCCGGCCATCTATGTCCTCGACGGCTGCCTGGCGGGCCGGGCGCAGCGCCTGCGCGAGGCCGACCTGCGGCCGGTGCTGAACACCCGGGTCCAGCTGGCGGAGTGGCTGGCGGCGGGCGGCGGGCGATGCGGCCTGCAGATCGACACCGGCATGAACCGGCTGGGGTTCCGGCCCGAGGACGCGCCCGAACCGTTCGCGGGGCTGGACCTCGTCCTGAGCCACCTCGCCTGCGCCGACGATCCGGCCGAGCCGATGAACGCCCGGCAGCGGGACGCCTTCGCCGCGGCGGCGGAGCGGTATCCGGGGACGGTGCGCTCGTTCGCCAATTCGGGCGGCGTCTTCCTGGGGAGCGACTACGGCTTCGATGCGTCGCGGCCCGGCATCTGCCTGTACGGCGGCGGGCCCGAGGGGCGGCCGGACGAGCGGATCAAGCCGGTGGCAACGCTGACGGCCGAGGTGCTGCAGGTGCGCGATGTGCCCGCCGGCGAAAGCGTGGGCTATTCGCGCGGCTTCGTGGCCGGGACGCCGCGCCGGATCGCGACCGTGGCGGCGGGCTACGCCGACGGCGTGCTGCGCAGCTACAGCCCGCGCGGTCAGGTCTGGGTCGGGGACGCGCTTCGGCCGATCGTCGGGCGCGTCTCGATGGACGTCTGCGCCGTCGACGTGACCGGGCTGGAGACCGAGGTCGGCGACCCTGTCGAGCTGTTCGGACCGAACCGTCCGCTGGACGAGGCGGCGGCGGCGGCGGGAACGGTGGCCTGGGAGCTGCTCACCTCGGTCGGACAGCGGGTGCAGAGGCGCTACGTCGGCTGAGACCAGCCGCCGGACTGGGTCAGGGCCACGGCGAATACGGCGATCAGCAGTGGCATGGCGACGATGAACAGCGGCCGCGCGATGCCGGCCCAGCGGGCGGCGATCTCGTCGTTCAGTTCGGAATAGCGGCCGCCCAGCAGCCAGCCGAGGTAGCCGAACAGTTCCAGCGGGTTCGACAGGGGATCGGGGGCCTCGCCCGCCTTGCCCTCGGTCTTGAGCCGCTGCACGCGGGCGAGCAGCCGCCAGGCGCTCAGACCGTAGGCCATGGCGAGAACCCAGGTCACGCCGAACAGGATGAAGAAGGATTTCCCGGACATGCGGCCCCTGCGTCATTATCGGTCGTAGGGCGATCGGAGCCCCCTGCCCCGCCCGCGTCGACTCCTGTAAGCCAACAGCATGGCTCGCGACGGTGCAATCTATGTTTGTCAGTCCTGCGGGGCGGTCCACGGCAAGTGGTCCGGCCAGTGCGGAGCGTGCGGCCAGTGGAATTCGATCGTCGAGGAGAGCCGCTCGGCCCCGCCCGGCGCGCTGAAGCCGGCGGCGAGCAGCCGGTCGCGGGGGGTTCAGTTCGAGACCCTGCAGTCCGACACGCCGGAGCCGCCGCGCATCATCACCGGCGTGACCGAGTTCGACCGGGTCTGCGGCGGCGGCGTGGTGCCCGGTTCGGCGATCCTGCTGAGCGGCGATCCGGGGGTCGGCAAGTCGACCCTGCTGCTGGACGTGGCCGGACGGGCCGCGATGTCGGGGCGGCGGGTGGCCTATATCTCGGGCGAGGAGGCGGTCGAGCAGATCCGGGCGCGGGCCAAGCGGATGGGGCTGGCGGGCGCGCCGGTCGAACTGGCCTCGGCCACGGCGCTGCGCGAGATCCTCGGCACGCTGAAGCGCGAGAAGTTCGACATCGTCATCGTCGATTCGATCCAGACGCTGTGGTCGGACGCGCACGAGGCCGGGCCGGGGTCGGTGACCCAGGTGCGGGCCTGCGCCGGGGAGATGGTGCGGCTGGCCAAGTCGCAGGGCGTGGCCGTGGTGCTGGTCGGCCATGTGACCAAGGACGGCCAGGTGGCGGGACCGCGCGTGGTCGAGCACATGGTCGACGCGGTGCTGAGCTTCGAGGGCGAGCGCGGCTATCCGTTCCGTATCCTGCGGGCGGGCAAGAACCGTTTCGGGGCCACCGACGAGATCGGGGTGTTCGAGATGGGCGACAGCGGCCTGCGCGAGGTCAGCAATCCCTCGGCCCTGTTCCTCGGCGAGGGCAAGGACCGGGCGCCGGGGGCGGCGGTGTTCGCCGGCATCGAGGGGTCGCGGCCGGTGCTGGTCGAGGTGCAGGCGCTGGTGTCGAAATCGGCCTATGGCACGCCGCGCCGGGCGGTGGTCGGCTGGGACACCGGGCGGCTGGCCATGGTGCTGGCGGTGCTGGAGGCGCGCTGCGGCTTTGGTTTCGGCGATCAGGACGTCTATCTGAACGTCGCCGGCGGGCTGCGCATCAACGAGCCGGCGGCCGATCTGGCGGCGGCGGCGGCGCTGGTCAGTTCGGCGACCGACATGCCCCTGCCGCAGGGCTGCGTGGTGTTCGGCGAGATTAGCCTGTCGGGCGAGATCCGGGCGGTCGGGAGGGCCGAGGCGCGGCTGAGGGAGGCGCAGAAGCTGGGCTTCGACCAGGCCCTGTCGCCGCCCCTGACGGTCAAGGACAAGGGGGTGAGGACGACCTCGGTCAACCGGCTGACCGAAGCGGTCGAACGAATCTCGCAAAACCGCTACTGAGGACGCAACGTCCTCACTTCGAGCCCCAATGACCGGTTTCGACGTCGTCGCCATTCTGATCATCCTGGGCTCGGCCGCCGCCGGCTGGGTGCGGGGCGGCACGCGCGAGATCATCACCCTGCTGAGCTTCATCCTGGCGGCCTTCATCGCCCTGGTGGCGCTGCCCGTGACGGCCCCCATCGGGCGCGGGCTGATCGATCCGGACTGGGCCGGGACGATCCTGGCGGCGGTGGCGTCCTTCTTCCTGATCTATTTCGGCATCCGCATCTTCGGCTCGGCCCTGTCGAAGCGGGCCCAGGCGCATCCGCAGCTGGGCGGGGTCGATCGCTTCGTCGGAGTCTTCGTCGGCGCCGGGCGGGCGCTGGTGCTGCTGGGCGCGATCCATCTGGTCGTCGTCGCCGCCATGCCGGGCGAGAAGACCCCCCGATGGCTGAGCGAGGCGGCGTTGCGGCCGGTCACCGCCGGCGCGGCGCGCGCCATCCAGATCGTGCTGCCCGGCATCGGCCGCGGCGCCGACGCCCTGACGCCGGTGGTCAATTCGTCCGTCAGCAGAGGGCTTAAGGACGATGACGCCTTGCCCCCGACGCAATCAGGGCCTACCTCCCGGCCCGCCCCCCGCTAGTCGCATAACCCGGTCATCGGAGCCCCGACGATGTCCCACTCCATCGCCGAACCCGTCGTTCACCGCGAGCATTGGCGCGACGCCGATGACGATCAGCTGCGCCTTGAGTGCGGCGTCTGCGGCGTCTGGGGCGCCGAGCCGAACGCCGGCGCCTCGATCGTGGCCCTCGGCCTGCACGCCCTGCAGCATCGCGGGCAGGAAGCCTGCGGCATCGCCAGCGTGCACGAGGCGCGCTTCCACACCGAGCGGCACATGGGGCTGGTCGGCGAGGCCTTCGGCGGGGCGGATCTGTCGGAGCGGATGCCGGGCTCGGCCGCCATCGGCCACACGCGCTATTCGACCTCGGGCGGGTCGTTCCTGCGCAATATCCAGCCGATGTTCGCCGATCTGGACAGCGGCGGCATCGCCATCGCCCACAACGGCAACCTGACCAACTTCCTGTACCTGCGGAACCAGCTGGTCGGCGAAGGGGCGATCTTCCAGTCGACCTCGGACTCGGAAGTCATCCTCCACCTGATCGCACGCAGCCGGAAGGCCAAGATCGTCGACCGCTTCATCGACGCCATCGGCCGGATCGAGGGCGGCTACGCCCTGGTCTGCCAGACCCGGTCGAAGATGATCGGCGCGCGCGACCCGCTGGGCATCCGCCCGCTGGTGCTGGGCCGGCTGGGCGACGCCTGGGTGCTGGCCTCGGAGACCTGCGCGCTGGACACCATCGGGGCGACTTTCGAGCGGGACGTCGAGCATGGCGAGGTGATCGTGATCGATCACGAGGGCCTGCAGTCGCTGAAGCCGTTCCCGACCCGGGCGGCTCGGCCCTGCCTGTTCGAATACGTCTATTTCTCGCGCCCCGACAGCATCGTGAACGGCAAGTCCGTCTATGAGGTGCGCAAGCGGATGGGTCAGCGGCTGGCGCGCGAGCACGCCGTCGAGGCCGATGTGGTCGTGCCGGTGCCGGACTCCGGCGTGCCGGCGGCGCTGGGCTACGCCCAGGAGAGCGGCATCCCCTACGAAATGGGCATCATCCGCAGCCACTATCTGGGCCGCACCTTCATCCAGCCGAGCCAGGGCGCCCGGCAGAAGGGCGTGCGCATGAAGCACAGTCCGAACCGGTCGGTGATTGAGGGCAAGCGGGTCGTGCTGATCGACGACTCCATCGTGCGCGGCACCACTTCGGTGAAGCTGGTCCGGGCCGTGCGGGCCGCCGGCGCGAAGGAGGTTCACCTGCGCTCGGCCTCGCCGCCGATCCTGTGGCCGGACTTCTACGGCATCGACATGCCGGAGCGGGACCAGCTGATCGCCGCCAACAAGACGCTGGAGGAGATGCGGGCGCATCTGGAGGTCGATTCCCTCGGCTTCCTGTCGGTCGACGGCCTGTACGACGCCATGGAGGCGGGGCCGCGCGATCCGCGCAATCCGCAGTTCACCGACCACTATTTCACCGGCGAATACCCCACCCGCCTGCTCGACCGCGAGATCGAGGAAGGCGGGCGCGAGGTGGCGGCGCGGCAACTTTCCCTGCTGGTCAGCGCTTAAGGCGCATGATCCAGCTCGGCTACTTCACGATCGATACGGCGGACCTCGACAAGGCGCGCGCCTTCTACGGCGCCCTGTTCGGCTGGACGTTCGACGAGGACCAGTCGCACACGGCCTACTGCCATGTCGCGGGCGGCCAGCCGCCCTTCGGCTTCGTCAAGGTCGAGCGGCCCAGGAACAACGAACACCTGTATTTCCGGGTCGAGGACGTCGACGCCCTGTGCGAGCGGGTCGTCGAGCTGGGCGGCAAGGCGGCGGTGCCGTCCGACAGCCGGTCCGGGCGGACGGCGGTGGTGTCGGACGATCAGGGCGTGAGCTTCAGCCTGTGGCAACCCGCGCCGGGGTTCTAGGAAAGCTCGTCCGGTTCAGGTGACCAAGCTGTCCAGTCCTGAGCCGTATGATGGATGCGCAGGATCCGCAGTTGGCCGTCCGGTCCGCCCATCAGCGAATAGATGACAAGGTAGGCCGTACGCAGCACGGCCTTTTCATAGGTTCCCTCGATCTGGCCGGGCCGGCCGATGGGGCGGCGCGCCAACTGCTCGATCGTCGCGCCGATGCGTCCGGCCAGGCGTTCGGCCGCATCGGGGTTGCGCTCGGCAAGCCAGCCGACGGCGCGCTCGTACTGGTCGAGCGCCCGCTCCGACCAGTCGATGGCCCTCAAGGCTGCTTCTTGTGCTTGTCGAGCGTGGCGCGAATGCGCCGCATGGCTGCCTCGTGGGGAACCGTCCGGCCCAAACGAAAGTCCTCGAGCCCTTCCTCGACAGCCGCCATCATCTCCAGTTCCCGGTCGAGGAAGGCTTCGAGGGTGCGTTCGGCCACGGCCGAGGGCGTCCGGTTGGTCTGCTCCGCGAAGCGACCGAGCTTGTCCTTGAGCTCTTCGCTGACCCGCAGGGTGAGCGTGGCGGTCTTCGCCATGGCGGATTCTCCATAGACTGTATGACAATGTAACACATTGACCCGGCACGGCGCCATGCCTACCAACCGCGCCATGTCAGACCTTCCCCTGAAAGACCGCATCGCCCTCGTCGTCGGGGCCTCGCGCGGCATCGGCTACGAGAGCGCCCTGGCGCTGGCGAAGGCCGGCGCGCATGTGATCGCCACGGCGCGGACGCAGGGCGGGCTGGAGGAGCTGGACGACGCCATCTTCGCCGCCACGGGCCGGCACGCCACCCTGATCCCGTTCGATCTGGTGGACGGCGGGGCCATCGACAGGCTGGGCGGGGCGATCTTCGAGCGCTTCGGGCGGCTGGACGTCTGGGTGCAGGCGGCGGCGACCATGGGGGCAGAAGGGCTGACGCCGGTCAGCCACGCCGATCCGCGCGGCTTCGCCAAGGTCGAGAAGACCAATTTCACCGCGGTGTACCGCCTGATCCGCTCGCTGGAGCCGCTGCTGAAGGCGTCGGACGCCGGTCGGGCGATCCATGTGACGACCAGCGTGGCCAGCGCGCCCAAGGCCTTCTGGGGGGCCTATGCCGCGACCAAGGCGGGGGCCGAGGCGCTGATGAAATGCTGGGCCGACGAGATCGAGTCGATGCCGATCCGGGTGTCGATCGTCGATCCGGGCCGGATGCGCACGGCGATGCGGGCGCAGGCCTATCCGGGGGAGGATCCGGAGACGGTGGTGCACCCGTCGGCCATCGGGCCGCTGATGGTCGAGCTGGCGCGGGGCGACGTGGAGCCGCCGCTGGAGGTGAGCTTCAGGGAGTGGAGCCAGGGGCCGGGGGTGGCGGGGCTGGTCTAGCCCCTGCCCGCTACTTCTTCGGCGCGTGCTTCTGGCCCGTCCGGACGCGGCCTGACCGCGACACCTGCCTGGCCCCTCCGCGGGCGCCCTTCTGGACTGCGACGGATGATCCGGCCTTCTTGTTGGCGCTGGCCTTCAGCCCGGACAGAGGCTTGGTCTTGCCCTTGCCCGCCTTCTTCTGCTCCAGCGCCTTGCCCGGCAGGTTGGACAGGCGGTCCTCGCGTTCGGCCTTCTTGATAACCCGGCGGGGCGCGGTCTTCGCGTCACCCTTGTAGCGCTCGGGCCCCGATTTGGAGCCGCCCGGGGCGTAGGGATTCTCGCTGCCCGACTTGACGATCAGGCGGATCGGCGTGCCCGGCAGGTCGAAGGACTCGCGCAGGTTGTTGATCAGATAGCGCTTGTACTGCTCGGGCATGGCCTCGGCGCGGCTGGCCATCAGCACGAAGGTCGGCGGCCGGGCCTTGGTCTGGGCCATGTATTTGGGCTTGATCCGCTTGCCGTCGACGGCGGGGGGCGGATGCCTCTGGGTGGCCATGGCCAGCCAGGTGTTGAGGTCCTTGGTCTTGACCTTGACCGACCAGGTGGCGTGGGCCTGGAGCACGGCGGGCATCAGGCGCTCGACGCCGCGGCCACTGTGCGACGACAGGGCGACGAAGGGCGAGCCCTTGAGCTGGGGCAGCTTGTCCTCGGCCATCTGCTGCAGCTTGGCGAGGCGCGACTGGGGCTCGGTCTCGAGGTCCCATTTGGCGGCGACGTAGACCAGGGCCCGGCCTTCGCGCTCGACCAGATCGGCCAGCTGCAGGTCCTGGGTGTCGAAGGCGTCGTCCTTGTCCATGACCAGGACCACCACCTCGGCGAAGGTGATGGCGCGGATCGTGTCGGCGACCGACAGCTTCTCCAGCTTCTCCTGCACCCGGGCCTTGCGGCGCATGCCGGCGGTGTCGACCAGCCGGATGTTGTGGCCTTCGTACTGCCAGTCGACCGAGATGGAGTCGCGGGTGATGCCGGCCTCGGGGCCGGTCAGCATGCGGTCCTCGCCGATCAGGCGGTTGATCAGGGTCGACTTGCCGGCATTGGGACGGCCGATGATGGCGATGCGGATCGGCTTGTCGGGCTCGTCGACCTCCTCGACGAAGATGTCGGCGCTGGCGGTGACGATGGCGGCGTAGAGATCGGCCATGCCCTCGCCGTGCTCGGCCGAGATGGCCACGGGCTCGCCGAAGCCCAGGGCGTAGGCCTCGCCGATGCCGCCGCCGCTCTCGCGGCTCTCGGACTTGTTGGCGAGCAGGATGACCGGCTTGTGCTGGTGGCGCAGGCGGTCAGCGAAGATGCGGTCCAGCGCGGTGACCCCCTCGCGGGCGTCCATCATGAACAGGATCAGGTCGGCGTCGTCGATCGCCGCCTCGGTCTGCTCTCGCATCCGGGCTTCGAGGCTCTCGTCGGTGACGTCCTCGTAGCCGGCGGTGTCGATCAGGGTCAGGTCGATGTCGCCGATATTGCCGTCGGCGTAGCGCCGGTCGCGGGTCACGCCGGGGCGATCGTCGACGAGCGCGAGCCGCTTGCCGACGAGGCGGTTGAACAGGGTCGACTTGCCCACGTTGGGGCGGCCGACGATGGCGACTTTGAGAGCCATGTCGGCCTTCTAACGCAGTTTGGGAGCTATGGGGTCAGCGAATGCTGACCAACTGGCCCCGGTCGGTGAGCACGTACAGGGCGCCGTTGTAGGCGGCGGGGGCGATGAAGGCCGGTCCGCCCAGCTTCAGCGAGGCGGTCTGGACGCCGGTCTTCGGATCGAAGGCCACCAGTTCGCCGTCGGAATTGACCAGCACCAGCCGGTTCGTGGCCAGCAGCGGGCCCGACCAGGTCGGCCGCACGGTGCGGTCGAAGAAGCCGAGGAAGCCGCCTTCCTGTCGGGCGCGGCCCTCGTTCAGGTCGCGAGTCCAGTAGACCTGGCCCGTGTCGCGGTTGACGACGGTCAGTTCACCGGCCTTGGAGACGACATAGACCACATCCCCCACCGGCAGCGGCGCGTTGACGCCGGCGACCGGCAGCTCCCACTTCGGCTGGCCGGTGCGGACGTCGATGGCCGACATGACGCCGGAATGGCCGACGGCGTAGACGATGCCGCGGCTGACCACGGGACGGCCGGCGATGTCGCGGATCTCGGACAGGGCGCTGGTCCGGCTGGTGTTCGACAGCTCCTGCTGCCAGACCGGCTGGCCGGTGGAAGCGCGCAGGGCCACCAGTTCGCCCGACGAGAAGGGCGCGATGACGGTTTCGCCGGTCACGGCCGGGCTGGACGCGCGCATGATGCGAGCCGGCTCGGGAATGCCGCGATAGGTCCAGGCCTGCTGGCCCGTGTTCACGTCGAAGGCGAAGATCTGGTTCTCGACATCGACGACATAGACGCGGGAGCCGGCAACGGTCGGCGCGCCGTGGATCGGGACGTCCACCGGGGTCGTCCAGAGCACGGCGCCGGTGGACTGATCGACCGCGGTGACGGTCCGGTAGCCGGACGCGATGAAGACCTTGCCGCCGCCGACCGCGACGCCGCCGCCGAATCCGCCGCCGGTCGAACTGCCGCCGAACGGGTTGAGGTCGAACATGCCGCGGCGGAATTCCTTCTCATCCGGCTTGACGCTGACCTTCCACGCCACCGATCCGCTGGCCGAGTCGACGGCCGTCACCGTGGCCTCGCCGTCCAGCACGAACACGCGGCCGTTGTCGGCGACGACCGGCGCCATGACCTGGCGGGTGCTGGAGGAGCCGGCCCCGATGTCGCGGCGCCAGGCGATGGCGAAGTCGGGGGCAGCGGCCACATGCTCGACAGCGTTTTCAGCGTTGCCGCCCGGCTGGGTCCAGGCGATGGCCGGTTGCGGCCCCGGCAGGAAGAAGTCGCGGCCGGACAGGGCGGCGGACGGCGCCAGTTGCTGCTCGAAATCAAGGACGGAGATGCGCTGGCCTTCGGCGGCGGTTGCCTGGGGGGCGTCCCGCCCTCCGAGGCCGAACGGCAGGGCCTTGCGGACCGTCCCGCAGGAGGCGACGGTGGCGGCGAGGCCGCACAGCAGGGCGACTTTGAGCACGCGGTTCATGGCGGACGTCCTGAAAGCGGGGTTCACGGGCGGGCCGGGGCGGCCGGAGCGGCCTGGCCGCGGGGCGCGGGCGTTGCGGCGGCGCGGGCGGCGGATGCCTCGAGCGCGCCCATGGCCTCGATGGTGGGCGCCAGATTCGGGGCCATGCCGGCGTCGATGGCCGCGATCGTCAGATCGGCGCGCTGGCTGAGTTCGCGCGGCGTATCGAGGCTGTTCTTGAGCACCACCAGGGTCGAACGGGCCTCGGCGGCCTTGCCGTGCTGGAGCTGGGCCATGGCCAGGGCGTCGCGGGCGAAGGCGCGGAAGGGCCGGTCGTCTTCCATCAGCGGCTCGAGCCGGGCCTGGATGTCCTCGAAGCTGGCGGTGTCCATCAGCAGCAGGGCGGCCTTCAGGCGCGCGGCGTCCGCCAGCAGCGGATCGCGGCTGGCCTTGGCGGCTTCCTCGAACAGGGCGACGGCGTCGGGGATGCGGTTGGCCTGGACGGCGATGCCCGCGCGGTGCTGCAGCGCCAGGGCCTTGTAGGCGGCGTTGCCTTCGTCGGCCGCCTGGACGAAGGCGGCCTCGGCCCCGACGGGGTTGTTCGCTTCGAGGGCCTCGAGACCGCGCTGATAGGCGATCGAGGCCCTGTCGGCCTTCGACGTCTCCATCTTCTGCCAGCCCCACCAGGCCAGGGCGGCGATCAGCGCGACAAGAAGCACGCCGCCGACAACCGGCAGCCAGGTGCGGGCCAGCCGCTTGTATCGATCGGAGCGAAGCTCCTCCTCGACCTGATCGAAGACATCAACCACGGTAGCGTCGCCCCAAAAGTCGCAGAAAATCCAACCGGCCGGACCCTAGAGGCTCACTCATCGCACCGCAACGCGGCCGTTACGGCGAAACCGGCTTTTTCGAGAAGTAGGTCTCGACTTCGGCAGGAAAACGGCGGGACTTGACGTCCGCGGCGTAGGCGGCGACCGCCCGGTCGATTTCCGAGCGCAGGTCGGCGTAGCGGCGGACGAATTTCGGCGTCCAGTCGAACAGGCCCAGCATGTCGGGCGTGACGAGAATCTGGCCGTCGCAGGCGGCCGAGGCCCCGATGCCGATGGTCGGCTTGTCGACCGCCTCGGTGATGTCGCGGGCCAGGCCCTCGGCGACGCCTTCGATGACGATGGCGAAGGCGCCGGCGTCGGCGGTGGCCTCGGCCTCCGACATGACCCTCAGCCGCTCCTCGTCGGTGCGCCCCTTGGCCTTGAAGGCGCCGTCGGTGAGCACGGCCTGGGGACGGAGGCCGACGTGACCCATGACCGGGATGCCCCGCTGGACCAGATAGGCGATGGTCTCGGCGACGGTCGGGCCGCTTTCCAGCTTCACGCCCTGGGCGCCCGTCTCCTTCATGACCCGGGCGCAGTTCTCGTAGGCCTGCTCCTTGCCGCCCTCGTAGGAGCCGAACGGCATGTCGATGACCACCATGGCCCGTTTCGAGCCGCGCATCACCGCCTGGCCGTGCAGGATCATCATCTCCAGCGTGACCCCGACGGTGTTGGGCATGCCGTGAACCGCCATGCCCACGCTGTCGCCGACCAGCAGCAGGTCGCAGTGCTCGTCCAGCAGGGCGGCGGTGGGGGCGTCGTAGGCGGTCAGGCAGACGATGGGCTCGCCGCCCTTGCGGGCGCGGATGTCCGGCGCGGCGATGCGGCGGACGGCTTCCTGCTTCTGGCTGGACATGGCGGGCCTCCTGTTCGGAAGCCGACAACATAGTGACGCCGGCCCCCGCCGTCATCCTCGGGCGAGGATGACGGCGGGAGGGGGGTGACCTCAGACTTCCTGCGACAGCTTCATCACGCCGGCGGCGGCGACGACAATCAGGGCGCCCGCGGCGATCCAGAACAGCTGCATGCCGCCCATGGAGCCGAGCTCCAGATTGGCGAGGCCGACCTGGTCGAGCGTGGCCTGGATCATGCCCTGGACGTTCAGCGAGGCGGACTGGATGCCCTGCCCCAGTGCGTCGCCGGCCACCACGCCGTCGCCGGCGCCGAGGTCGATATCGACCTGCATCGTCTCGCGCACGGCCACGGCGCCGCCGATCAGGCCGGCCAGCGACAGGGCGAGGAAGCGGACCCGCGAGCCCTTCTGCAGCCGCTGCTCGACCCCGGCGGTGAACAGGGGGGCGTCGGGCATGGCGGGCGTCCGCGCGAACAGACGCTCGACAAAGGGATCGAACTCGTCAGCCGACATGCTGCGTTCTCCCCAAGGGCTGAGCGGGTTCCGGCTGGAGCCGCGCGCGGAGTTTATCCAGACCACGTTTGACATGAGACTTCACCGTGCCGAGTGGCAAATTCAGGGCGGAGGCGATCTCGGGATGCGCCATGCCCGCTCCGTGACAAAGGGAAACACAGAGGCGTTCGGGTTCGCTGAGCGCCTTGAGCGCCTCGTCCAGGTCCATCAGCCCCGCCTGATCGGCGGCAGGCGCGACATCTTCCTGTTCGACTTCAGCGATATAGCGGGCCTCCTTGGCGACCCGCTTGATATACAGCCGCGCCGCGATCCGCTTGACCCAGGCGGCGAAGGTGCCCTCGCCGCGGAACTCGCCGCACCGCTGGAACGCCTGGATGAAGGCGTCCTGGGCGATGTCGTCGGCGAGCGAGGGTTGGGCCCCCATGCGCCGGAGAAGGGCGCGCACCGCCGATCCGTGACGGCGCACGAGCTCTCCGAACTCCCGCCGTCCGCCCGCCGCCGCGAGGGCGGCGAGCTCGACGTCGTGCCGGTCGACCAAGGCCTGCGTCATGGCATGTCCCCCTGTCGTCCCGACCCTACTCCTTGTTCGGGTTGAAGAAGCTCAGAACGATGAAGGCGAGGCCGATGGTGAACGGAATAGCCGCGATCCCCAGCATGCCGGTGCCGACGTGGCCGCCGAAGTCGCCGTCGCCACTCCAAGCCGAGTCATTGATCAGGCCGAACAGGGCGAGGCCGACACCGACCGCCAGCCAAACGACGCCGCGACGAATATCGCGTGTGCGAGTCGGGCGATCGGCAATCGCTTTGCTCATGGCCTCGATTGCCTCAGGCGGCAGGCCTTGGTCCTTGTTGATGGCAGCGCGGAGCGTTTCCTGCATGTCGCGGCGTTCACGTGTCTTCAGAAACTTCGGGCCAAAGATGATGGCCGTGATGGTGCCGAAAACCGCCAGGATCGCGACGACCGGGATAAAGTCTTCCATTGGGTATCCCCTCTTTCTCAAGACCGGAGCCTGATGCTTCGGCCTTCTGACGACAAGAGGCGCCGGTGGCGGCGTACGGATGCGGCCGGACAGGTGAAACTTTCGTAAGGCGACTGAAGGCGACGGAGTCGACTTCCGCACGAAAGAGGGCATGGTGACGGTCTGTTCGCCTGCGTACCCCGGTTCCCGCAACTACGGAGGTCGCCATGCTCCCCGAACTGTCCGCCCTGGGGTGGTTTCACACCCTCGGAAGCCTGCCTGCCCTGCCCATCGGCCTGATGCTGCTCATCCGCCATGGGCGGATCGATCCCGCGACCGGCTGGGGCAAGCTGTACCTGCTGTTCATGTTCATCGGCGCGATAACGGGCGTGCTGGTGATCCGGGACATGCCGGGGGTGGTGATTTCCATTCTGACGCTCGGCGCGCTCGTGATCGGCTCGACCGTGCGGTTCGCCACCCCCCTCGGCGGCCATCGGGAATGGATCGAGACCGTGGCCATGAGCACAAGCTACTTCACCCTGCTGCTGCCCAGTCTGACCGAGACCCTGACCCGTCTGCCAGCCGGCGCGCCGGTGGCCGACAGCCCGCAGGCGCCGCTGGTGGTGGCGCTTCAGCTGGCCCTGCTGGTGGGCCTGGTCGTAGGCGTGACCCTGCAACTGCTGAGACGGCGCCGCGTTCGCCCGGTGGCGGCCGTCTGACGCCGCGCGACGGAGAGAGCCCCATGGTCCAGATCACCTATCGCATCGTCGAGCATGACGGAGGCTGGGCCTACCGGCTGGGGGACACCTTTTCCGAGACCTATCCGGATCACGACTCCGCCCGGGCCGCGGCGGCGGCGGCGGCGCGGGAGCAGAAGGTGCCGGACGAGGACGCCCTGATCGAATATGCCGATGCGTCGGGCCGCTGGATCACCGAACGGGCCGACGGCCACGACCGGCCGGAGACCGAAGTCGAGGGCTGAACCGGCGCGGTTTTGGGCTATGATCCCGGCCGAACCGAGGAGGTCACGCCGTGAACCGTATCTGGATCGCTCTCGCCGCGCCCCTGGCCGCCTCGGCCATGGCCGCCTGCACCCTGCCCGCCCCGGCGGCGGCGCAGCAGGTGCGGTACTATGAGCTTCCGCCCGGGGGCCGGGCCCATGACGTCGCGGTCACAGCCGACGGGAAGGAAGTCTGGTGGACGGTCCAGCGCGGCGGCGCCCACGGCATCCTGAACCCGGAGACGGGCGAGACCACGATCGTGCCGCTGGGCGAAGGCTCGGCCCCGCACGGGGTCATCGTCGGTCCGGACGGCAACGCCTGGATCACGGACGGGGGCCAGAACGCCATCGTCCGCGTCGACCGGCAAACCCGCGAGGTCCGGGTCTGGCCGCTGCCCGAGGAGACCGGACCGATCAATATGAACACCGCGACCTTCGACCACCGCGGGCGCATCTGGTTCACCGGCCAGACCGGCTTCTATGGCCGGCTCGACCCGGCGACGAACGACATGAAGGTCTGGGCGGCGCCGCGCGGACGCGGCCCCTATGGCATCACCACCACGCCGGCGGGCGACGTCTGGTACGCCTCGCTGGCCGGCAGCCACATCGCGAAGATCGATCTCGATACCGGCGAGGCCACCGTCGTCGAGCCGCCGACGCCGGACCAGGGCGCGCGGCGCATCTGGTCGGACAGCCAGGGGCGGCTGTGGGTCAGCGAATGGAACAGCGGCAATGTCAGCGTTCACGATCCCCGCGACGGCGGCTGGCGCACATGGAAACTGCCCGGCGAGGCGCCGAAGACCTATTCCGTCTATGTCGACGAGGCCGACAAGGTCTGGCTGACCGACTTCGCGGCCAACGCCATCCTGCGCTTCGACCCGGTGACCGAAACCTTCGAGAGCTTCCCCAGCGACCGGCCGGGCGCGAACGTGCGCCAGATGCTGGGCCGGCCAGGCGAGGTGTGGGGCGCGGAATCGGGCGCCGACCGGCTGGTCGTCATCCGGACCGGCGACTGACGCGTGCCGGGACTGCTGCTTCTGATGCTGGCGGGACTGTCGCCCGGGCAGCCGGCGCAGGACCCAGGCGTGCAAGACCCGGGCGCCCGGGCCTTCCAGCGCTGCGCCGCCTGCCATTCGCTGCGGTCGGACGATGCGCGCGGCCCCGCGCCGGGCCTGAGGGGAGTGGTCGGACGCCGCGCCGGATCGGCGGACGGATTCGCCTATACGGATGCGATGCGCGCCGCCGGCCAGCGGGGGCTGATCTGGGACGAGGCGACGCTGGAGCGATTCCTGGCCGATCCCGAGGCGGTCGTGCCCGGCACGGCCATGCCCTATCAGGGCGGAAGCGCCGCCGAGCGGACGGCGCTGATCGCCTGGCTTCGCCAGCGCCGCTGAACAGGGCGGACCGCAACGCCTTGTGATCGGTCGAGGGTAGGCGCGGCGCGGCCTGCCGGTTAGTCCTGCGTCGTTTTCCAACTGGAACCGGTTACATGCGTCATCTCCCCCTCCCCGTCCCGACCCGCCGAGCGCTTCTGGCCGGGGGCGCGCTGGCGGCCGGGATGATGATGGCCCCGCGGATCGCGGCGGCGCAGGCGGCGGCGAACCTGCAGCGGGCCGACGCCCTGATCGCCCGCATGACGATCGAGGAGAAGGCCGGTCAGCTGACGCTGCAGAACGATCCGTTCCGCTGGCGGCCCGAGGGCGTCAATCCCGGGGACACGCTGGACGCCGACCAGAGCCAGACCGCCGCCGAGATCCGCGCCGGTCGAATCGGGGCCCTGTTCAACGGCGTCGGTGCGGCGTCGACGCGGCTGGTGCAGGAGATGGCGGTCAGGGACAGCCGGCTGGGCATCCCGCTGCTGTTCGCCGCCGACATCGTCCACGGCCTGCGCACCACCTTCCCCGTGCCGCTGGGCGAGGCGGCCAGCTGGGACCCCGACCTGGCGATGCGCACGGCGCGGGCGGCGGCGGTCGAGGGCGGCGCCGCTGGAGTGCACCAGACCTATGCGCCGATGGTCGACATCGGGCGGGACCAGCGCTGGGGCCGGGTCGTCGAGGGCGCCGGTGAGGACGTGCTGCTGGGCAATCTGTTCGCCGCAGCGCGGACGAAGGGCTTCCAGGGCGACGATCTGAAGGCCTGGTCGTCGCTGCTCGCCTGTCCCAAGCATTTCGCCGCCTATGGCGCGGCCGAGTCCGGCCTGGACTACAACTCGACCGATATGAGCGAGCTGGAACTGCGCTCGGTCTATCTGCCGCCGTTCAAGGCCGCCTTCGACGCCGGCGCCCTGTCGACCATGAGCGCCTTCAACGACCTGAACGGGGTGCCGACCAGCGGCAACAAATGGCTGCTGACCGACATCCTGCGCGGCGAATGGGGGTTCGCGGGCTTCGTGGTGTCCGACTACACCTCGGAAGAGGAGCTGATCGCCCACGGTTTCGCCGCCGACGGGCGCGACGCGGCGCGCATCGCCCTGATGGCCGGGGTCGACATGTCGATGAAGAGCGGCCTCTACATCAAGCACATCCCGGAGCTGGTGCAGTCGGGCGACGTGCCGATGGCGCGGGTGGACGAGGCCGTGCGCCGGGTGCTGATGACCAAGATGGCGCTGGGCCTGTTCGAGAACCCCTATCGGGGCGCCGATGTGCGCACCGAGCGGCGTGTGACCGGCAGCCGCGAGCACCTCGCCCTGGCCCGCGAGGCCGGGCGCAGGTCGATCGTGCTGCTGAAGAACGAGGGCGGCCTGCTGCCGCTGCCGAAGAGCGGCAAGCGCATCGCCCTGATCGGGCCGTTCGGGGCGGACAGGACTGATCTGTTCGGGCCATGGTCGATCTTCCGGGACAAGGATCTGGCCGTGTCGCTGGAGGAAGGGCTGCGCGCGGCCATGGGCGACGGCGGCTCGCTGACGGTGGTCAAGGGCTCGGACGTCGAGGCGCCGATCGTCGGCGGGATCGAGGCCGCCGTGATCGCCGCGTCGCAGGCCGACGTCGTGCTGCTGGCCATCGGCGAGAGCCAGAACATGTCGGCGGAGGCGCAGTCGCGGGTCGATATCGCCATCCCCGAGCCCCAGCTGGCCCTGGCCGAGGCCGTGGCGGCGACCGGCAAGCCCGTCGTCGTCCTGCTGCGCAACGGCCGCGCCATGGAGCTTTCGGGCGCGGTCAGGGACGCCCCGGCGATCCTGGTGACCTGGTTCCTCGGCTCGGAAACCGGGAACGCCGTGGCGGACGTGCTGTTCGGCGACCACGCCCCGACGGGCCGTCTGCCGGTCAGCTTCCCGCATTTCTCGGGCCAGTCGCCCTTCCACTACGCCCACAAGACCACCGGCCGTCCGGCGGCGTCCCGCAGCGAGGGCTTCAAGGCGCAGTTCCGCGAGACCTCGAACACCGCCCTCTATCCGTTCGGCCACGGCCTGACCTATGCCCCGGTGGCCTATTCGGAGGTGCGTCTGTCGGCGCCGGCGATGGCGTGGAGCGGCGAGATCACGGCCTCCGTCACCCTGACCAACACCGGCGCACGCGAGGCGTCGGAGGTGGTCCAGCTCTACATCCGCGACCGCGCCGCCTCGATCACCCAGCCGGTGCGGCTGCTGAAGGGTTTTCGGCGCGTGACCGTTCCGGCGGGCGGCTCGGTGGAGGTGTCCATGCCGCTGAAGTTCGCCGACCTGCTGTTCCTCGGGCAGGACCTGCGGCCGACGGTCGAGCCGGGCCTGTTCGATGTGTGGCTGAGCCCGGACGCCCAGTCGGGCGCGCCGGCGCGGTTCGCCCTGACCCGCTGATCAGGCGAAGGCGGCGGCGTAGAGCTCGGGCTTGAAGCCCACCAGCGTGCGGCCGCCAAGGTCGAGCACCGGCCGCTTGATCATCGACGGCTGGGCCAGCATCAGGCCGATGGCCTTGCCGGCGTCCAGGTCGGCCTTGTCGCCGTCCGGCAAGGCGCGGAAGGTCGTGCCGGCGCGATTCAGCACCGTCTCCCAACCGTGCGCAGCGACCCATTGCTCGAGATGCGCCCGGTCGATCCCGGCCTTCTTGTAGTCGTGGAAGGCGTAGGCGACGCCGTGCTGGTCCAGCCAGACGCGCGCCTTCTTGACGGTGTCGCAGTTGGGGATGCCGTAGAGGGTCGGGGTCATGGCCCCTCCATGCCCAGCCGCTCCGGGAAGCACAAGTCCGGCGGCGCTTGCATTTAACCGTTTGGTTTAATATAACGACTGCGACAGCCAAGGAGACGCCCCATGTCCGCCCTCCCCCCACGCCAGAAGGTCATTCCCTGCCTGTGGTTCGACAAACAGGCCGAGGAAGCCGTGAACTTCTATGTCTCGCTGCTGCCGGACTCGCGCATCGACGCGGTGATCCGGTCGCCCGGCGACTACCCCAGCGGCCAGGAAGGCGATGTGCTGCTGGTCGAGTTCACCCTCGCCGGCAATCGCTACACGGCGCTGAACGGCGGCCCGATGTTCAGGTTCAACGAGGCCATCTCGCTGCAGATCGACTGCGAGGACCAGGCCGAGGTCGACCGGCTGACCAACGCCCTGTCCGCCGTGCCCGAGGCCGAGCAGTGCGGCTGGGTCAAGGACCGCTACGGCCTGTCATGGCAGATCGTGCCCTATGCGATGAACCGCCTGCTGGCCGATCCGGACGATGGCGTCCGCAAGCGGGTGTTCAACGCCATGATGGAGATGAAGCGGCTGAATATCGCCGAGCTGGAGCGCGCCGCGCGGGGCTAGGTCCCCCGGGCTAGTCGTCGTCCGCCTCGACGCCGCCCACCGTGACGGGGGCTGGACCGGACGCCAGGGCGCGGTCCAGCGCCTCGCGGTCGAGCCCCCTCTCCCACTTCGCGACCACAATGGTGGCGACGGCGTTGCCGATGAAGTTGGTCAGGGCCCGGCACTCGCTCATGAAGCGGTCGACGCCGAGGATCAGGGCCATGCCGGCCACCGGCACCGAGGGTACGACCGTCAGGGTGGCGGCGAGGGTGATGAAGCCCGCGCCGGTGACGCCCGCCGCCCCCTTGGAGCTGAGCATGGCGACGGCGAGCAGAAGCAGCTGCTGGCCCAGCGTCAGCTCGACCCCGCAGGCCTGGGCGATGAACAGGGCCGCGAGCGTCATGTAGATGTTGGTGCCGTCCAGGTTGAAGGAGTAGCCGGTGGGCACGACCAGCCCGACCACCGGCTTGTCGCAGCCGGCGCGCTCGAGCTTCTGCATCAGGCTGGGCAGGGCCGCCTCCGACGAGGAGGTGCCGAGCACCAGCAGCAGTTCCTCCTTCAGGTAGCGGATCAGCCGGAAGATGGAGAATCCGTTGGCGCGGGCGACGGCGCCCAGCACGACCACCACGAACAGGGCCGATGTCATGTAGAAGGTCGCCACCAGGGCGGCCAGGTTGATCACCGACTCGATGCCGTAGCGGCCGATGGTGAAGGCGAACGCCCCGAAGGCCCCGACCGGCGCTGCCTTCATCAGGATGGCGACCAGTTTGAAGAAGGCCTCCGAGACGCTCTCGAGCACGCTCATCACCGGCTGGGCGCGCTCGCCGATCACCGCCAGCGACACGCCGAACAGGATGGCGAAGAACAGAACCTGCAGGATCTCGCCGCCGGCGAAGGCGCCGACCACGGTTTCGGGGATGATGTTCATCAGGAAGGCGACGATGTCGGTCTCGTGCGCCTTCTGGACGTAGGTTCCGACGGCGGCGGGATCGAGCGTCGCCGGATCGATGTTCATGCCCGCGCCGGGGCGGACGACGTTGGCCACGATCAGACCGACGATCAGGGCCAGGGTCGAGACGGTCAGGAAATAGGCGAAGGCCTTGCCCACGACCTTGCCGAGGCGGCCGAGATCCCGGAGATGCGCGATGCCGGTGGAGACGGTCAGGAAGATGACCGGCGCGATGATCATCTTGACCAGCCGGATGAAGGCGTCGCCCAGCGGTTTGAGGCTCTCGCCGAAGGTCGGCCAGAAATGGCCGATCAGAGCGCCCAGCACGATGGCGGCCAGGACCTGGAAATAGAGATGGGTCCACAGCGGCTTGCGCGCCGGTGGTGGAGGCGGAGAGCCGGCGGGATCGGGAACGGCGACGCCGGGCGCGGCCTTGACCGGGCGGGAAACGGGATCCCGCTTCGGCTTGTGTGCGGGCGCGCGCGGCGGTCTCGGCGTCTGGGCCATCGGTCCCTCCTCGTCACCCGCTGGTGATTCCCCCGGGGCATCAGCCTAATGCGTCGCGGCCTCGCTTCCCACTGCCCGCGCGTCAGGCCCCGGGCAGGCCGCCGCGCCGAACGGGCGACAGGTCGAGCCGCTCTCGCTCGGGCTGGAAATAGGGGACCAGCTCCACGTCGCGCTCCTGCACGACGGTCGCATTGAGCAGGGTGAGCAGTTCCGCGCCGCGGCGCGCGGCGTCGGCGTTGTTGGGCAGGACGACGCCGGAGACGTCGTCGGAGCCGCGGAGTTTGGCGATCACATAGGGTGAAGACATGTCACGGGTCCTGTGGCGAGGGCGTGAATGCACCGGCGGCGGCGGCGGTTCCGGAAGGCGCCCGCGACCGCTAGAACCGGACCAGACCCACCAGAGCCCGTCCATGTGCAACGATTACCGCTTCCGCCCGCCGGGCGATCAGCCCTTCGAGGAATTCCGCCAGGTCCGCATCGAACTGGTCTTTCCGTCCGGGAAGCCGAACATCGAACCGCGCGACGACATCCGCATCGGCGACTCGGCGCCGATCATCACGCGGTCGGGAGACGATGTGGCCCTGACCATGACCAGATGGGCGTGGACCTCGCCGCAGGGACGACCGGTGTTCAACTTCCGCTCGGACGGGCGCTCGTTCGCCAACAGCCTGCGGTGCGCCATACCGGCCGACGGCTTCTACGAATTCACGGACGCCCTGCCCGGCCGGAAGCGCAAGACCAAATGGCTGTTCACGATGACCGGCAGCCCGGCGTTCTGGATCGCGGGCATCGTCAAGGACGGCGCCTTCGCCATGCTGACGACCGAGCCGGGTCCGGATATCGCGCCCTACCACGACCGGCAGATCGTGCTGCTGGAACAGGGCCGGGCGCTGGAGTGGCTGGACCTGACGCGGCCCGAGGCGGAGATTCTCAACGCACTCCCGGCGGGCAGCCTGTCGGTGGAGCGGGTGTTCCCGCCGGCGGATGAGCCCGGTCTGTTCGCCTGATCAGGCGCAGCGGCGCGAGCGCCCTACTCCCACTCGATGGTGCCGGGAGGCTTGGAGGTGACATCGTAGACGACCCGGTTGACGCCGCGGACCTCGTTGACGATGCGGGTCGCCGTCCTGCCCAGCGCGTCCCAGGGGAATTCGAAGAAGTCGGCGGTCATGCCGTCGGTGGAGGTGACGGCGCGCAGGGCCAACACCTTCTCGTAGGTGCGGGCGTCGCCCATGACGCCGACGGTCTTGACCGGCAGCAGGACGGCGAAGGCCTGCCAGATCTGGTCGTAGAGCCCCGCCTTGCGGATCTCCTCAAGGTAGATGGCGTCCGCCTCCTGAAGGGTGGCGACGGCCTCCGGGGTGATCTCGCCGGGGATGCGGATGGCGAGGCCGGGCCCCGGGAAGGGGTGCCGGCCGACGAAGGCGTCGGTCAGGCCGAGCTCGCGGCCGAGGGCGCGAACCTCGTCCTTGAACAGTTCGCGCAGGGGCTCGACCAGCTTCAGCTTCATGAAGTCCGGCAGGCCGCCGACGTTGTGGTGGCTCTTGATCACGGCGGACGGACCGCCCGAGGCCGAGACGCTCTCGATCACATCGGGATAGAGGGTGCCCTGGGCGAGGAATTCGGCGCCCTCGATCTTGTGGGCCTCGCGATCGAAGACCTCGATGAACACCCGCCCGATGGTCTTGCGCTTGGTCTCCGGGTCGCTGACGCCGGCCAGCTGCCCGAGGAATTCCTTCGATGCGTCAACGTGCACCAGTGGGATGTTGTAGTGCTCGCGGAACAGGGTGGTGACCTGGGCCGCCTCGTCCTTGCGCAGCAGGCCGGTGTCGACGAAGACGCACGTCAGCTGGTCGCCGATGGCCTCGTGGATCAGGACGGCGGCCACCGAGGAATCGACCCCGCCGGACAGGCCGCAGATGACCTTGGCGGACCCGACCTGCTCTCGGATCTGGGCGATCTTCTCGTCCCGGTAGGCGGCCATGGTCCAGTCGCCCTTCAGCCCGGCGATGCCGAACAGGAAGTTGCGGTAGATCTCGGTCCCGCGCGGCGTGTGGTGAACCTCGGGGTGGAACTGAACGGCGTAGATCCTGCGCGCCTCGTCGGCGATGGCGGCGAAAGGGGCGCCGGCCGAGGTGGCGACCACCTTGAAGCCCTCGGGAATGTCGACAACGCGGTCGCCGTGGCTCATCCACACCGGCTCGCGGTGATCGACCGCGCCGATGCCGGCGAACAACGGCGTCTCGGCGGCGATGACGATCTCGGCCCGGCCGAATTCGCCGTCGTGCCCGCCCTCGACCTTGCCGCCAAGCACGTCGCACAGCAGTTGCTGGCCATAGCAGATGGCCAGCATCGGCAGGCCGAGGTCGAACAGTTTGCGGCCGATGCGGGGGCTGTCGGGCTCCAGCACGCTGGATGGACCGCCCGAGAGGATGATGGCCTGGGGCTTCATCTCGTCGACCACGGCCTCGGCCTTGTCGAACGGATGGATCTCGCAATAGACGCTGGCCTCGCGCAGGCGGCGGGCGATGAGCTGGGTCACCTGGCTGCCGAAGTCGACGATCAGGACCTTCTGGTGATCAGCGGGGGCGGTCATGCGGGCTCCGTGGCGGCAGGCGTGAAATGGTCATGCAACAGGTCGAGGGCCTCCGCCAGACGGAGATCGATCTCCGCCAGGGCGTCGGTCCAGTGGCTGAGTTCGCTCAGGTCCGTGCGGCCGTCGCTGACGCCGCGCAGGCCGAGGACCGGCACACCGAAGCGGGCGGCGGCGCGAACCACGGCGAAGGTCTCCATGTCGACCATGTCGGCGTCGATGGCGTCATAGGCGGCGCCGGACACGACGCTGGCCCCGGTCGCCAGCCGGGCCGACGGCAGGGCGGCGGGGCCGTCAGCCAGCGGCAGGACGGCGGGCACACGCGGGAACGGCGTCTCGCCCTTCGCGAAACCCAGCACGCTGGCGTCCATATCGCGGTAGGAGACCTGCGAGACGCGATAGACGCAGGCGTGATCCAGGGTGCGGGACCCGGCCGAACCAAGGCAGATCAGCATGTCCGGAAGGGCGCCCTCGGCCTTCAGCTCCGCCAGTGCATGACCGACCGCGGCCGCCGCCTCGACGGGGCCGACGCCGGTGATCAGGGCCTGAACGCGGGCCCTCAGCGCCGGGCCGTATTCCGGCTCGGCGGCCATGACGCAGAGGGCGGTCTTCGGGCCGAAGCGGGAGAGGGTCCAGTCCCGGCTCACGCCCGCCGCTCGTAGAGGGCGAGGAAGAAGCCGTCGGTGTTGGTCGAGGCGGGCGACAGCCGCAGGCGATGACCGGCGGCGTTGGCGGCGAGCCGCTCGCGGGCCGTGTCCGTCAGGTTGTGCGACGCGAGGACGGTCCTGATCGAAAGTGGCTGGAAGTCTGGATGGGCCGCTTCAAAGGCCTCGGTGACGGCCTCGTTCTCGCGGCTCAGCATGGAGCAGGTGACGTAGGCGAGGCGGCCGCCGGGCTTCACCAGGGCCACGGCCTGGGCGAGGATGCGGAGCTGCAGGACATGCAGGCGCTCGACCTCGTCGGGCTTGAGCCGCCAGGCGTCCTCGGGACGGCGGCGCCAGGTGCCCGAGCCGCTGCACGGCGCATCGACGAAGACGAGGTCGGACTTGCCGTTGAATTCCTCGACCCCGCCGCCGTTCTGGCCGATCAGCCGCAAGTCGGCTGCGACGCCGGCGCGCTGCAGACGCGGGCGAATGTTGTCGAGCCGCTTCTGGACCACGTCGCAGGCGATCAGCCGCATGCCGGAAGCGGGCGGCGCGGCGCGGGCGGCGGCGGCTTCGTCTGCCCCGGTGGGCGACCAGCCGGCGGGCCCGCGAGCTGCGACTGTGGAGGGATCAGCCTCCGGCAGCCCCTGCACCGCCAGCGCCAGGGTCTTCCCTCCCCCGCCGGCGCAGTAGTCGACCACAATGCTGTCGGGGGTGAAATCGAGGCCGGAACCCGCGAGCCAGGTGACAATCTGGCTGCCCTCGTCCTGGATCTCGATCCGGCCGGCCTTGAAGGCTTCCAGAGCCTGGACGTTCGGCGGCGGCTCCGACGACAGGCGCAGGCCGCGGGCCGACCACGGCGTCGGCTCGGGTGCGAGGCCGCTGGCGGTCAGCTCGGCGGTGACCGCCTCCACCGGCGCCTTCGCCGCATTGACCCGAAGATCGATCGGGGCGCGCGGGGCCATCAGCTCGCGGGCCTCCTCGCTCCAGCGGTCGCCGAAGGTCGCCTTGAAGTCCTCGACCACGAATTTGGGCAGGCCGGCGGCGACCCAGCCGGGCAGCTCGCCCTCCCCGGCCGTGATGCGGGCGCGTTCCTGTTTCGACAGCGGGCGCGGGCCGTAGCCCTCGCCCGAGTGCAGGGCCTCGATCTCTTCCAGCGGCAGGCCGTCGATCAGGGCAAGCGAGCCGATGACCAGCGCCCGGCCGTCCTCGCGCCCGCCCATGGCCCAGACCAGACGGCCGCGGGCGCGCAGCACGCGGTAGACGCGGTCGGCCACGGCGCGGCGGTCCTTGGAGCCGGCGTAGCGGTTGGCGGCGCCCCAGGCCTTGAGCACGACCTCGGCCGGGGCTCGCCCCTGGGCGATGCTGTCGAGGACGGAGGCGGCGGCGGCGAGGCGGGCGGCTGGGGTCAATGCGGGCTTTCAGACGAACAGGGCGGCGAGGACCATGACCAGCCCGGCGGCGGCGACGAGCCAGACCAGCGAGCGGACGTAGGGGACGCCGAAGGCGTACAGCGGCACATAGACGAGCCGCCCGAAGAAATAGAGGTGCGTGCCGACGAAGGTCAGCGACCCGTCCTTACCGGCGATATGCGCCATGATCACGGCGGCGGCGAAGATCGGCAGGGTCTCGAACAGATTGGCCTGGGCCCGCATCAGCCGGCCGGCGAGCCTGCCCGGCGGCGGAACCTCGGCGTCGCGCGGGCCGGCGTTCCACTTGCCGCCGAGTTCGGCGGTGCGGGCCGCGCCCGCCGCCCCGATCTGGACCAGTGCCAGGATCAGGGTGAAGACCAGCATGATGAACTCGGGCGTCATGTCCATGGCCGGTCCTCCCCTTCCTCAGCCCTGCCGGTAGTTCGGCGCCTCGCGCGTGATCATCACGTCGTGGACGTGGCTCTCCCGCAGGCCCGCGCCGGTGATGCGCACGAAGCGGGCGCGTTCCTGGAAGTCGGTGATGGTGGCGGCGCCGACATAGCCCATGGCGGCGCGCAGCCCTCCAACCATCTGATGCAGCACCGGAGCGATCGGCCCCTTGTAGGGCGTCTGGCCCTCGATGCCCTCGGGCACCAGCTTCATCTGGTCCGAGACCTCCTTCTGGAAGTAGCGGTCGGCCGAGCCGCGGGCCATGGCCCCGACCGAGCCCATGCCGCGGTACGACTTGTAGGACCGGCCCTGGTACAGGAAGACCTCGCCCGGGCTCTCGTCGGTGCCGGCGAACATCGAGCCCATCATGGCCACCGAGGCCCCGGCCGCGATGGCCTTGGCCAGGTCGCCGGAATATTTGATGCCGCCGTCGGCGATGACCGGGGCGCCGGAGTCCTTCGCGGCGCGCACGGCCTCCATGATCGCCGTGAGTTGGGGCACGCCCACGCCCGCGACGATGCGGGTGGTGCAGATCGAGCCGGGGCCGATGCCGACCTTCACCGCGTCCGCGCCCGCATCGATCAGCGCCCGGGCGGCGTCATAGGTGGCCACGTTGCCGGCGATGATCTGGATGCGGTTGGATTCGCGCTTGATGCGCTCGACGACGCGCGAAACCTGGATCGAGTGGCCGTGGGCGGTGTCGATCACCACCACGTCGACGCCTGCCTCGGCCAGGGCCATCGAACGCTCGTAGCCGGCATCGCCGACGGTCGAGGCGGCGCCGACCAGCAGCCGCCCCTGATCGTCCTTGGCCGCGTTCGGGAAGGCCTGGGCCTTCTCGATGTCCTTCATCGTGATCAGGCCGACGGCGCGATAGTCCTCGTCGACCACTATGACCCGCTCGATCTTGCGGGTGCGGAGCAGTTCACGCGCTTCCTCGCGGCCGGCGCCTTCGCGCACGGTGACAAGTTCGCCCGTGGTCATCAGCTCCGATGCCTTGCGATTCGGATCGGTGTCGAAACGCATGTCCCGGTTGGTCAGCATGCCGACCAGCTTGCCGGACCCCGGATCGACCACCGGGAAACCGGTGATCTTCTTGCGGGAGACGATCTCGCGAACCTCGCCGAGAGTCGTGTCGGGGCTGACGGTGACCGGATTGACCACCATGCCGCTTTCGTAGCGCTTGACCTGGCGAACCTGCTCTGCCTGTTCCTCGACCGTCATGTTGCGGTGGAGGACGCCCAGACCACCGGCCTGGGCCATGGCGATGGCGAGCCTGCTTTCGGTGACCGTGTCCATGGCGGACGAGGTCAGCGGGATGTTCAGCCTGATGTCGCGGGTGAGCTTCGTCGAGACGTCCGCGTCGGCGGGCATGATCTCTGACGGGCCGGGTTCCAGCAAAACATCGTCGAAGGTGAGCCCTTCGCGTATCTCCATGAGGAGTCTCCGTTTTGCGGGCCGCGTATAGCGGTGGAAGGCGGGGAACCGCAAGGGCCGCCCGGGCCTATGATGACGATAAGAACAATTGGCTTGCCGGATGCGGCGTCGACCCCACATCTGAAGGACGCATGGTTCGACTGTTGATCAGCACCGCCCGCCGCCTCGCGCTCAAAATCGCGAGCTATGGCGTGATGCACCTGGTGGTGGCGATTCTCGTCGCCTTCGCCATCACGCGAGACTGGCGGCTGGCTCTGGCGGTCGGCGTGGTCGAGCCCTTCTTCCAGACCATCGCCTATTCGATTCACGACCGCGTCTGGCACCGGATCGAGCGGCGGGGCATGCTGTCCAATGTGGAGGAGGCGGCCGAGGCGGTCACCGCCCGTCTCGAGGTGATGCGGCCCGAGGAACAGACCCGGGTTCACGGCCACCACGGCCATAGCCGCGCCCTGCCCCGCTCGCTGAAGCAGATCGCCCTGAAGACCGTCACCTATGGCGTGATGCATTTCGCGGTGGCTGTCACCGTCGCCTTCGCCCTCACCCAGGACTGGCGTACGGCCCTGGCGATCGGGATCATCGAGCCGCTGGTGCAGACGGTGTTCTTCACCGTGCATGACCGCATCTGGACGCGGATCGAGGCGCGGAAAGCCCGGCGCGCGGCCGAGTTGGCGTCGGCCTGACGCCGCAACGTTGCATTTCGCGTTGATTTCTCCTTAAGATTGCGCGACCCGACACCTTGGGTCGAAGGAGGACAAGACATGACGTTCAAGAGTCTCCGTACCGCCGCCGCCCGCAACTGGAAGGCCACGACCCTCGTTCTGGCGCTCGTCGCCGGCGCGGGAGCCACCGCGGCCATGGCCTACCCGGCGCGGTCGATCGAAGTCGAATACTTCTCCGACGCCACCTACAACGATCCCGTGGGCGGCCGCGGCATCACCTGCGGCGGCAACCAGTGGCACTGGGGCGAACAGACCGAGTTCGCGATCTCCTACTCGGAATCCTGCGATACTCGGGATCCGATCGGGTTCTAGGATCAGAGGGGTTGGGTCTTCGGGCCCAACCCTGATCCGGTCATCGCGTGACGCCCGTCGTCACCGCTTGTTCAGCGCCACCAGGAACACCTCGGCGCTGTCTTTCCGGCTCGACTCCGGCTTGACGTATTTCACCGTCTCGAACTCGGCGCGCAGGCGGGCGAGCACGCCGCCGGCGTCGCCGCCCTGGAAGTTCTTGGACACGAAATGCCCGCCGGGCCTCAGTGTGCGGATGGCGAAGTCGGCGGCGATCTCGATCAGGGCGATGATCTTCAGGTGATCGGTCTGGCGGTGGCCGACGGTGTTGTGGGCCATGTCCGACAGCACCAGGTCGGGCGGACCGCCGAGCAGCTCGATCATCTGCTGGTCGACGCCCGGATGGGTGAAATCGGCCTGGATCAGCGTCGCGCCGGGGATCGGCTCGATCGGCAGCAGGTCGACGCCGACCACTGCCCTGGCCCCGCGCTTCAGCGCCACCTGCACCCAGCCGCCCGGCGCGGCGCCGAGGTCGATGACCCGGCTGCCCTGTTTGATCAGGTGGAAGCGGTCGTCGATCTCAAGCAGTTTGAAGGCGGCGCGGCTGCGCCAGCCCTCGGCCCGGGCGCGCTCGGACCATTTGTCTGACAGCTGGCGTTTGATCCACTGCTGGCTGGACATCGACTTGGTGTCCGCCGTCTTCATCTTCGTGCCCATGCCGCGCCCTGCCGCCGTCCCGCCCGAGGGCGGGCGGACCATGCGGCGGCGTTCAGGCGGCTTGGCCGCGGGCTTTTCGTCGTCGCTCATGCCTCTCCCATAGCCCCGACCGGGATTGCGGGCTATGACCCCGCGACATTTCAAAGGAGCAGCCCCCGATGGCCGAAACCCTGACCTTCACTCTCGACACCGGCGACGGCGAGGCCCGCGACGTGGTCATCAAGCTGCGCCCCGACCTCGCCCCCGGTCACGTCGCCCGGATCACCGAACTGGCCCAGGAAGGCTTCTACGACGGCGTGGTCTTTCACCGGGTGATCCCCGGCTTCATGGCCCAAGGGGGCGACCCGACCGGCACCGGCACCTCGGGCTCCAAGAAGCCCAACCTGAAGGCCGAGTTCTCGGCCGAGCCGCACGTGCGCGGCGTCTGCTCAATGGCCCGGACGTCGGATCCCAACAGCGCCAACAGCCAGTTCTTCATCGTCTTCGACGACGCCACCTTCCTCGACCGCCAGTACACGGTGTGGGGCCAGGTCATCGAAGGCATGGAACATGTCGATGCCCTGCCCAAGGGCGAGCCGCCCCGGTCGCCGGGCAAGATCGTCAAGGCGACGGTGAGCTGACACGGAAAGGGCCGTTCGATAGAGCGGCCCTTTTTTCTATTCGATCTCGACGACCTCGACGCGCGGGCCATTGAGGACAAGCGCGATCTCGCCGCGCTTGAGCTTGAGCGCGTCCTCGCCGAACAACTGGCGGCGCCAGCCCTTGAGCGCGTCGATGTCGGCCTCGTCGTCGAGCGCGATCTTCTCGAGGTCGGCGACGTTGGCGATCAGCTTGGTGGCGACGCCGGCGTTGTCGCTCTTGGCCTTGAGCAGCACCTTGAGCAGTTCGACCACCGAGGGCGGCGCCGGCTGGTTGTGGGCGGGCCGCTCCAGCTTGGGGGCGTGGGCCTCCGGATCGGCCAGCACCCGCTTCAGCTCGGCCGTGAGCTCGACTCCGAGGCGCGAGGCGCCGAAACCCTTGGGCACCGAGCGCAGGCGGTTGAAGGCGTCGGCGTCGGTCGGGCCCTGGGCGGCGATCTCGTCGATGGCCTCGTCCTTGAGGATGCGGCCGCGCGGCTGGTCGCGCTCCTGGGCCGCGCGCTCGCGCCACACCGCGGTGGCGACGAAGGCGGCAAGGTATTTGGCGGAATATTTCTTGGGCTTCAGCCGCTTCCAGGCCTTTTCCGGATCGGTGTCATAGAGGGCCGGATCGGTCAGATCCTCCATCTCCGCCATCACCCAATCGAGGCGGCCGTCCTTCTGCAGCCGGTCGCGCAGTTTCGGATACAGGGCGGCGAGGTGGGTGACGTCGCCCAAGGCGTAGATCAGCTGGGCGTCGGACAGCGGGCGACGGGCCCAGTCGGTGAAGCGGCTGCCCTTGTCGACCTCCTGGCGCAGCATCTGGCGGACCAGCGCCTCATAGGAAACCTGGTCGCCGAAGCCGGCGGCCATGGCGGCGACCTGGGTGTCGAACATCGGCTTCGGCATGGCGCCGAGCTTGACGAATATCTCCACGTCCTGGCGGGCGGCGTGGAAGACCTTGAGGATCGATTCGTCGCGCATCAGGTCGAGGAAGGGCGACAGATCAAGCCCCTCCGCCATCGGATCGATGATCGCCGAGTCCGCGGCCGAAGCGGCCTGGATCAGGCACAGGCGCGGCCAGTAGGTCGTCTCCCGCATGAACTCGGTGTCGACCGTGATGAAGGGGGCGGTGGCCAGACGTGCGCAGAATTCGCGCAGCGCCTCGGTGGTGGTGATCGGCGTCATTCGGATGCTATAGCCCCGCGCGATGCGGTTGTGGCAAGAGCCGCCGCATAAATCCGCCCACTGATTCAGGCCCGTGACCGATGAGCGACACCCCCGAGAGCCTGCGTAACGGCCTGACATACGCTGATGCGGGGGTGGATATCGACGCCGGCGAGATGCTGGTCGACGCGATCAAGCCGCTGGCGAAATCGACCCGCCGGCCCGGCGCCGAGGCCTCGCTGGGCGGATTCGGGGCGCTGTTCGACCTGAAGGCGGCAGGCTTCGAGGATCCGCTGATCGTCGCGACCACGGACGGCGTGGGCACCAAGCTGAAGATCGCGATCGAAACGGGCCGGCATGACGGGGTCGGCGTCGATCTCGTCGCCATGTGCGTCAACGACCTGCTGGCGCAGGGCGCCGAGCCGCTGCTGTTCCTCGACTACTACGCCACCGGCAAGCTCGAGATCGACGCGGCCAGGCGGGTGGTGGCGGGAATCGCCGAGGGCTGCCGCCAGGCCGGCTGCGCCCTCGTCGGCGGGGAGACGGCCGAGATGCCCGGCATGTACGCCGGCGGCGACTACGACCTGGCGGGCTTCTCGCTGGGCGCCGTCGAACGCGGCCACGCCCTGCCGTACCTCGACCGCCAGGCGACGGGGGACGTGATCATCGGCCTGGCCTCGTCGGGCCCGCACTCCAACGGCTATTCGCTGATCCGCAAGGTGGTCGAGAAGTCTGGCCTCGGCTGGGACGCCGACGCGCCCTTCGCCAAGGATCGGACCCTGGCCCAGGCCCTGATGGAGCCGACCCGCATCTATGTGAAGCCTGTGCTGCCGCTGATGAAGGCCGGGCTGGTCAAGGGCGCGGCGCACATCACCGGCGGCGGCTTGATCGAGAACCCGCCCCGCTGCATCGCCGAGGGCCTGCACGCGGCCTTCGACTGGGACGCCATTCCCCTGCCGCACGTGTTCCAGTGGCTGGGCGAGGTCGGCGGAATCTCGGACCACGAGATGCGCCGCACCTTCAACTGCGGGGTCGGCTTCATCCTGGTGGTCGCGCCGGAGAACGCCGAGCCGGTGCTGGCGGCCCTGCTGAACGCCGGCGAGGTCGCCTTCGTCTGCGGGCAGCTGGCGGCGAACTAGAGGCCTTCGGCGTCCAGGCTGGAATAGCTGGCGCGGATGATCGTCGCCCGTCCCGGGTTCTGGTGCACTGAGACGGTGACCCCGCCCTTCGTCCACACCGGCCAGTCTTCAGGCTCGTCCGGGCTGGCGGCGAAACCGGCCCCCCGCAAGGGAGCGGCGACGGCGTCCCGGGCCTGCTCGAACGAAGCCGATCGCGCCTGGACCACGCAGACCCGGCGCAGATCACCGTCTCGGGCGCTGCCCGATGTCGTCAGTTGAACCAGGTAGACGTCGTTGCGGCTGCGGAAGTCGCCCTCCCCTTCCTCGAGCGAGCCATTGAGGCCGTTGCGCGCGAGGACGGCCTGATCGGCCGCGCCCTCGGCGACATAGGGCAGGCAGACGTCCATCACGATGTCGCGGGTGATCTGCCCCGGATCGGGCGGGCTGACAGCGAGGGTGGCGAAGAGGAACAGGGCGTGCATGGAGACCTCCGGACGCGCACTTTCCCGGACGCAGGCGGCGAGCGCAAGCCGGACGCATTGACCGTCGTGCGTCGCCCCGGCAAGGTCCGCGCCTTCCACACCATGAGGTCGCCGATGCGCGCGCTGTCGATCGCCCTGGCCGGGCTGATGCTGGTTCCCGGTTTCGCCGCAGCCCAGACCCCCGCCCCGTCCGAGCACGCCCTGCTTCACCAGGTTGCCGGCGAGGTCCGGCCGGAGCGGATGCGCGCCGACATCGAGGCCCTGGTCGGCTTCGGCACCCGCCATACCCTGTCGGACGCGGTGTCGGATACGCGCGGCATCGGCGCGGCCCGGCGCTGGGCCCAGCGGCAGTTCGAGGCCATCGGCCGCGACTGCGGCGGTTGCCTGACCGTCGTGACGCCGTCCGACACCGTCACCGGTCCCCGCGTCCCAACCCCGACAGAGGTCGTCGACATCGTCGCCATCCAACGCGGAACGGGCGATCCGAACCGCGTCATCATCATCTCCGGCCACATCGACTCGCGCGTCACCGATGTGATGAATTTCACCGACGACGCGCCCGGCGCCAACGACGACGCCTCGGGCGTGGCCGCGGTGCTGGAAGCGGCGCGGGTGCTTTCGAAGCACCGGTTCGACGCCACCCTGGTGTACGCCGCCCTCTCCGGCGAGGAGCAGGGGCTGCTGGGCGGCAAGATCCTGGCTGACTACGCCCAGGCGCAGGGCTGGCGGGTCGAGGCCAATCTGAACAACGACATCGTCGGCAACTCCCAGGGCCAGTCCGGTGTCCGCGACACCACCCGCGTACGGGTCTTCTCGGAAGGGACCAAGACGGTCGAGACCGAGGCCCAGGAAGAGCGCCGGCGGTACAATGGCGGAGAGGTCGATTCCTCATCGCGAAATCTGGCGCGCTTCGTCGACGCCATCGCCGACCGCTACCTGGCCAATTTCGATGTCGAGATGATCTATCGCACGGACCGCTACGGACGGGGCGGCGACCAGGTCGAGATGCTGCGTCACGGCTTCCCCGCGGTGCGCATCAGCGAGGGCGCCGAGAACTACGACCGCCAGCACCAGGACCTGCGGGTCGAGAACGGCGTCCACTACGGGGACACCATCGACGGGGTCGACTTCGGCTATCTGGGTCAGGTGGCCCGGCTGAACATCGTCTCGATGGCGGCGCTCGCCAGCGCCCCCGCCAGCCCCCTGGGCGTCACCATTGAGGGCGCGGTCAAGCCGGACACCACCGTGAAATGGCAGGCCGTTCCGGGGGCCGCCGGCTATCGCGTCTGGTGGCGCTCGACCACGGCGCCGCAGTGGACCCACAGCCGCTGGGCCGGGTCGGCGACCGAGTTGGTGCTGCCGGGCATCGTCATCGACGACTTCTTCTTCGGCGTCTCGGCCGTATCCGACGACGGCTACGAGAGCCCGGTGGTGTTCCCGGGGCCGTCGGGGTCGTTCGTCTCCGTCGGCGACCCGGCGCCCCGCCCGGCGCAATGACGGACCGCGTCAGGGTCGCGGTCCTGATTTCGGGGGCCGGATCCAACATGGCGGCGCTGATCGATGCGGCGCAGGCTGGGAACGGCCCCTTCGAGGTGGTGCTGGTGCTGTCGAACCGGCCCGATGCCGCCGGACTGGCGGTCGCGCAGGCCAAGGGCGTCGCCGTCGCAGTGGTCGACCATTGTCCGTTCGGCAAGGATCGCGAGGCGCACGAAACTGCGGTCGACACCATCCTGGAGAAGCACCGCGTCGAGGTCGTCGCCCTGGCCGGGTACATGCGCTTGCTGACGCCGTGGCTGGTGAAGCGCTGGCAGGGCCGGATGCTGAACATCCACCCGAGCCTGCTGCCGAAATATCCGGGCCTGGACACCCACGCCCGGGCCCTGACCGCGGGTGACCTCGAGGCCGGGTGCACAGTCCATCTGGTCACCGAAGGCGTCGACGAAGGCCCTGTGCTGGGTCAGGCGCGCGTTCCGGTGCTGGCGGGCGACACGCCGGCGTTGCTGGCGCAGCGGGTGCTGGAGGCCGAGCATCGCCTGTATCCCGCCGTGCTCGCGGATTTCTGCCGCCAGATGAGAAGTTTGTAATCTGGCGACTTTCGCCACGACAGAGCCCGGCGCTTGAGTCAGGTTGCCGGCCAAGTCTCAATCGGGGTTTCTCCAATGCTCAAGCTTCGTCTCCTGGCCTGCGCGGCCACGGCCGTCCTCTCGCTCGCCGCCACCGCGGCCGTCGCGCAGAACACGCCGCCCATCGTGGAGATTCCGTCCACCACCCAGCCCGTCATCGGCACGTTCGGCTTCGACGTGGCGGGCATGGACACCTCCGTCCGGCCCGGCGCTGACTTCAACCTGTACGCCAACGGAACGTATCTGAAGAACACCCCGATCCCGGCCGACCGGACCTCGTATGGCGCCTTCCACATGCTGCACGACCGGTCGCAGGAGAACCTGAAGGCCCTGATCGAGGAGAGCGTCGCCAACCCGGGCGCCAGCGAGGACGCGGGCCGCATCGGCGCCTTCTACGGCAGCTTCATGGACGAGGCGACCGTTGAGCGCCTCGGCGCCAGCCCGCTGCAGGCCGATCTGGCAGAGGTCCGCGCCGCCGACACGCGCGAGAAGATGGCCGCGCTGATGGGCCGGACCCAGTCCGGCTTCGGATCCAGCATCTTCGGGGTGCAGATCTTCGAGGACCTGAAGGACTCGAACAAGACCAGCGCCTACGTCGTCCAGGGCGGCATCGGCATGCCTGACCGCGACTACTACCTCGAGGCCAGCTTCGCCGAGCAGAAGGCGGCCTACCAGGCCTATGTGGCCAAGGCGCTGGAACTGGCCGGCTGGCCGAACGCGGAACAGGCCGCGGCGGACATCGTCGCCTTCGAGACCCGCATCGCCGAACAGCACTGGACCGCGGTCGAGAACCGACAGGTCGACAAGATCTATAATCCGACGACCGTGGCCGAACTGGCCACGTCCGCCCCGGGCTTCGACTGGGCGGCCTGGGCCGAGGGCGCGGGCATGGGCGAAGTGCCGGTGCTGATCGCGGCGAACAACACCGCCTTCCCGGGCATGGCAAGGGTGTTCGCCGAAACCCCCATCGAAACCCTGCAGTCGTGGCAGGCCTTCCACGTGATCGACCAGGCCTCGCCCTTCCTGTCGTCGGCCTTCGTCGACAACCGCTTCAACTTCTACGGCAAGGTGCTGGGCGGCCAGCCGGAGAACCAGCCGCGCTGGAAGCGGGGTGTGGCCACGGTCGACGGCTCGCTGGGCGAGGTTCTGGGCCGCGAGTTCGTGGCGCGTCACTTCCCCGCCGAGTCCAAGGCCCAGATGGAAGAACTGGTCGCCAACCTGCGCGCCGCCATGACCGCGCGCATCCAGGGTCTCGAGTGGATGAGCCCGGCGACGAAGGAGCAGGCGCTCTACAAGATGAGCCGCTTCAACGTGAAGATCGGCTATCCCGACGAATGGCGCGAATACGACGGCCTGCGTCTCGAGCCGGGCGACCTGTACGGCAACGTCGAGCGGTCGGCGGCCTTCGAATGGGCCTTCAACGTGGCCAAGCTTGGCAAGCCGGTCAATCCGCTGGAGTGGGGCATGACCCCGCAGACGGTGAACGCCTACTACAACCCCGTGCGCAACGAGATCGTCTTCCCGGCGGCGATCCTGCAGGCGCCGTTCTTCGATCCGAACGCCGATCCGGCGGTGAACTACGGCGGTATCGGCGCGGTGATCGGCCACGAGATCACCCACGGCTTCGACGACCAGGGTCGCAAGACCGACGGCGACGGCGCCCTGCGCGACTGGTGGACGGCCGAGGACGCCGCCAAGTTCGAGGAGCGCGCCCGGGTGCTGGGAGCCCAGTATTCGGCCCTCTCCCCGCTTGAAGGCGTCACCGTCAACGGCGACCTGACCATGGGCGAGAACATCGCCGACCTTGGCGGGTTGCTGCTGGCGCTGGACGCCTACCACATGTCCCTGAACGGCCAGCCGGCGCCGGTGATCAACGGCCTGACCGGCGACCAGCGGGTCTTCCTCGGCTGGGCCCAGGTGTGGCGCAACAATACCCGTGACGAGGCGCTGCGCGCACAGGTCACCGTCGATCCGCACGCTCCCGCCATGTTCCGGGCCGGCGCCACCGTCCGCAACATCGACGCCTGGTATGAGGCGTTCGGCGTCCAGCCGGGCGACGAACAGTACCTCGCCCCCGAGGCCCGCGCCCGCATCTGGTAGGACGGCCCCTCAGGGCGACGTGAATCCGGCCCCGGCGAGCCATCGCCGGGGCCGTTTTCGTTCGCTTGCGGGGAGACGGCCTGATTGCTATCTGAATGCTGTATGTTGATATCTGATATATCACCAAAGGCATTTGCATGATCACGGGCCCCCAGCTTCGCGCCGCACGGGCGCTCCTCGGCATCGACCAGCGGGATCTGGCTCAGCTGGCGGGACTGTCTCCGCAGACGGTGCAGCGTATGGAGGCCTGTCCCGGCTCGGTCCGGGCTGTGGTCGACAGCCTCGAGAAGGTCGTCACGGCCTTGGCCGACGCCGGGGTGGAGATGATCGCGGAGGGCGCGCCGAGCCAGGGCACGGGGCGTGGGGTTCGGCTGATCGAACGGAAGACGACGGTGCGCGATGGGCTCTGACTGGAAGCTGTTCCTGCCCAAGACCGTCACGGTCCTGAGGCAGGGCTACGGCCTGGGCGATTTCCGGGCGGACAGCGTGGCCGGCCTGACCGTCGCGGTCGTCGCCCTGCCCCTCGCCATGGCCCTGGCCATCGCCTCGGGCGCCACTCCGGAAGCGGGACTGGTCACGGCGGTCGTCGCCGGCTTCCTCATCTCGGCCCTGGGCGGCAGCCGCTTCCAGATCGGCGGCCCGACCGGGGCCTTCGTGGTCATCGTCTACGGTGTGATCAGCAAGCACGGCTATGACGGCCTGCTGATGGCCACGCTGATGGCCGGCGCCATTCTCGTCGTCGCGGGGCTGGCCCGCGTCGGCAGCCTGATCAAATACATCCCCGATCCGGTCACCACAGGCTTCACCAGCGGCATCGCCGTGGTCATCCTGGCCAGCCAGATCCCCGACCTGCTGGGGCTGACGGCAGCGGAGATTCCGGCCGAGTTCATTCCCAAGATGCAGGCCTTGTGGGCCGCGCGGGCGACGCTGACCCTGCCAGCCGTCGGACTATCCGCCGCCTGCATCGCCGCCATCCTGGCGCTCCGCCGTTACGCGCCTAAGGTTCCCGGCTTCCTGGTGGCGACCGTCGCGGCGGCGGTGGCGGTGGCGGCGCTCGGCTTGCCGGTCGAGACCATCGGCTCGCGCTTCGGCGAGATGAACGCGCGGATTCCCCTGCCCGACCTGTCGTTCTGGACCTGGAGCAAGGCCACGGACGTCCTGCCCAGCGCGCTCGCCATCGCCCTGCTGGCGGGGGTGGAGTCGCTGCTTTCGGCCGTGGTCGCCGACCAGATGACCGGACGCCGCCACCGCTCGAACATGGAGCTGACCGCCCAGGGCGTCGCCAATATCGCCTCGGCCGCGGTGGGCGGGCTGCCCGCCACGGGCGCCATCGCCCGCACGGCGACCAGCATCCGCTCGGGGGCGCGCACGCCGGTCGCGGGCATGATGCACGCCGCCTTCCTGCTGGTCTTCATGGTGGTCCTGGCGCCGGTGATGGTGTTCACGCCCATGCCGGCGCTGGCGGCCATCCTCGTGGTGGTGGCCATGAACATGGCCGAGACGCACCGCTTCCGCCTGATCCTGCGCACATCGAGCGGCGACAGGGCTGTGCTGCTGGCCACCTTCGCCCTGACCGTGCTCGTCGACCTGACGGTGGCCATTGGCGTCGGCATGGCCCTCGCCACCTTCGTCTTCATGCACCGGATGTCGAACCTCGCCACCCTGGAAGGCCGCGCGCCCCTGATCGAGGGAGACCGGCCCGACAATGGCGAGGGCCGCTATGCTCCCAACCAGGGCCTGCCCGGCGATGTCGGCGTGCTCACCTTCCGGGGTCCGCTGTTCTTCGGCAGCGCCGGCCTGATCAAGGACGCCATGGACCGCATCGGCGCGCGCCGGCGGACCTACATCCTGCGGCTCGAGGAGGTTCCGATGCTGGACCCGACCGGCGCCCTGGCCTTCGCGGACCTGCTGGCCCGGATGCAGGGCGACGGGGCCGAGGTCATCGTCGTCGGGGCCGACCACGCCGTCCTCAAGTCGTTGATGCAGGCCACGCCGCGGGATCGCCTGAAGCGGGTCCATTTCGTCAAGAGCTTCGCCACGGCGCGCAAACGCATCGGGGCGCAAAAGACCGCGGCATAACGAAAGCGGCCGGCCCCGTCAGGGAGCCGGCCGTTCGTGGATCAGTCCGGGAGTTCGGATCAGCCGACGATCTGGTCGTCCGCGAAGAACTGCTCGATCTCGATCTTCGCGTTCTCGAGGCTGTCCGAGCCGTGCACCGAGTTCTCGCCGATCGACAGGGCGAACTGCTTGCGGATGGTGCCTTCGGCGGCCTGTTCCGGGTTGGTGGCGCCCATCACTTCACGATAGCGCGCCACGGCGTTGTCGCCTTCCAGCACCTGCACGACGACCGGCTCGGCGGTCATCTGCGAAACCAGTTCGCCGTAGAACGGGCGCTCGGCGTGGACTTCGTAGAATTTCTTCGCCTGGGCTTCGGTCAGCTTGACGCGGCGCTGGGCGACGATGCGCAGGCCGGCGCCCTCGATCACGGCGTTGATGGCGCCCGTCAGGTTGCGGCGCGTGGCGTCGGGCTTGATGATCGAGAACGTACGTTCGGTCATGGGAGTGACTTCTTGTTGGGAGATTGAGGGTGAATCTTGCGAGGTGGGGGCTTATAGACGCGCCCTCCCCGGTTTCCAACCATCCCGTTTTTGTGCCCTATCGCTCGACGCGCGGCGTCTCGCTGCTTGAGGGCGACACGAGAATTTCGGCCGTCCCATGCTCCAGATCACCGACCTGACCTTCAGCGCCTGGGGCCGCAAATTCCTCGAGGACGCCTCCGTCAGCCTGCCGCCCGGCTCCAAGGTCGGGCTTGTCGGCCGCAACGGCATCGGCAAGTCGACCCTGTTCAAGCTGATCCTGGGGGAACTGGCGGCCGGCGGCGACGAGATCAGCCTGCCGAAGACCGCCCGCGTCGCCTCAGTCGACCAGGAGCACCCCGCCACGCCGGTCAGCGTGCTGGAAACCATCCTCGAGGCCGATGTCGAGCGGCACGAACTGCTGACCCGGCTGGAGACGGCCGAGCCCGAGGAGATGGGCGAGATCTGGACCCGGCTGATCGAGATCGACGCCGACGCCGCCCCGGCGCGCGCCGCCGAAATCCTCGTCGGCCTCGGCTTCGACCAGGAAAACCAGCAGCGGCCGATGTCCGAATTCTCGGGCGGCTGGCGCATGCGCGTGGCGCTGGCGGCCGCCCTGTTCGCCGAGCCGGACATGCTGCTGCTCGACGAGCCGACCAACTACCTCGACCTCGAAGGAGCCCTGTGGCTGGAGGCGCGGCTGAAGAAATATCCGCACACGGCCCTGATCATCTCTCACGACCGGGAAATGCTGAACGAGGTCTGCACCCACATCCTGCACCTCGCGAACCGCACCCTGACGCTCTACACGGGCAACTACGACCAGTTCGAAAAGGCGCGCGCCGAGAAGGCGCGTCTGCAGCTGTCGGCCAAGGCCAAGCAGGACGCCGAGCGCGCCCACCTGCAGGCCTTCGTCGACCGCTTCAAGGCCAAGGCGTCCAAGGCGGCCCAGGCCCAGTCCCGCATGAAGCGGCTGGCCAAGATGGAGCCGGTGGCGACCACGATCGAGGAACGGGTCGCGCCTTTCATCCTGCCCTCCCCGCCCCGCCCTCTGGCCCCGCCGCTGATCCGTCTGGAAGGCGCCAACGTCGGCTATGAGCCGGGCAAGCCGATCCTGCGCAATCTCAACCTGCGCATGGACCTGGACGACCGGATCGGCCTGCTGGGCGTCAACGGCGCCGGCAAATCGACCTTCGCCAAGATGATCGCCGGGGCCCTGGACGTGTCGCAGGGCGAGCTGCACCGCGACCGCAAGATGCGCGTGGGCTGGTTCCACCAGCATCAGATCGAGGCCATGGACCCGACCGACACGCCGTTGGAGATCATCCGCCGCGCCATGCCGGACGCCAGCGAGAGCAGTCGCCGCTCCAGGCTGGCGCAGTGGGGACTCGGCTACGAGAAGCAGGAGACCACCGTGGCCTCCCTGTCGGGTGGCGAGCGAGCGCGGCTGCTGCTCAACCAGGTCGCGATGGATGCGCCGCACATCCTGATCCTCGACGAACCGACCAACCACCTCGACATCGACAGCCGCCGGGCCCTGCTGGATGCGCTGAACGAATACTCCGGCGCGGTGATCCTGATCACCCACGACCGTTCGCTGATGGAGCTGGTCGCCGATCGCCTGTGGCTGGCGGCCGACGGCACGGTGAAGCCGTACGATGGCGACATGGACGACTATGCGAAATTCGTTCTCGACCGGGCCAAGGCCGCGGCCGTGAAGCCGAGCCAGGTCAAGCAGGAGGCCGCGGCCGCCGCGGTCCAGGCGACTTCCCCCGCGAAGAAGAACGAGAAGAAGTCCGGCCCCTCTCCCTCGACGTTGCGGCATGCGGTGAAGAAGGCCGAGGAGCGGATGGCCGCCCTGGCCGCCGAGGTGGCCCGCATCGACGACGACCTCGCCAACGCCGCCGTCAGCAACCCCAAGGCGCTGGAAGGCCTGACCCGGGCGCGGGCGAAGACCCAGGCCGATCTGGAAGCCGCCGAGGCCGCGTGGATGCAGGCCGAGGAAGCCCTGGCGGAGGTGGCGTGAACAAGCCGATCGAGCTTTCCCGCGAGGCGCGTCAGGCGGCCGTCGCCGAACTCCGCAAGGTCCTGGCCGAGGAGCTGGACATCGAGGTCGGCGGCCTGCAGGCCGAGATGGTGCTGGACCGCCTCCTGCTCGATCTCGGGCCGGTGATCTACAACCGCGCCCTGACCGACGCCCGCGCCGTCATCGCCGCCAAGGCCGAAGACATGGACGAGGCGCTCTACGGCCTGCAGCGACAGACCGACCTGCGCTAACGCCGCCTAGCCGCAGTCGACGCTGCGGATGATGCCGGTGGCTTCATCGAAGCGGACGTTGAGACGGTCGGGCCGCAGGTCCTTGGTGGTCGGGCAGGTGGTGCAGACGACGCGGACATTGGCGTCCGCCGGGAAGCTGGCGGCCCCGACATGCGTGCCGATCAGCGAACGGGCGGCTTCGGCGTCGCACCGCTGCGGCCCCGGTTCGACGGGGGTGTCCGCAACGGGCGCGCACGAGGCCAGCGCGAGTGCCCCGGCGATCAGAAGGGGCGCCCTCATCCGCATTTGACCTCGCGGATGATGCCCGTCGACTGCTCGTAGAGGATGTTCAGCCGGCCGGGGTTGTAGTCCATCGTCACCGGGCAGGTGGTGCAGGTCACCCGCCAGGTCTCGTTTGCCGGATTCGGCGGCAGTTCGGAGCGGTTTCGGCCAATGAAGCGCTGGTACTGGTCGGCCTTGCACCGGGACGGCCCGTCGTCCGGCGGCATCGGCGCGTCGCCGCTGTCGACCGGCGCGCAGGCGCCGATCAACAGGCCGGCGGCGGCGAGGCTGAGCAACTGGATCTTCATGGCGCGTCTCCCTTTCAGGCCTCAGCCGCAGCGGACCTGTTCGACGATTTCGGTCTGTTCGTTGAAGAAGATGTTCAGGCGGTGGGGCGAGTAGTCCTCGGTCACCGGGCAGGTCGTGCAGGTGACCCGGCGGTTCACAACCTCAACCGGAACGGGGATGTCCGTCTTCGGTTTCCCCACCAGCCACTGCAGGTCGCCGGCCTTGCACAGGTCGGTGGTGGGATCGACCGCCGGCGCGCCGACCGGCTGACTCATCTGGGCTTCCTCGACGGCGCGCGGCGCGGGCGCGTCGGAGGCCGGGGTCGAGCAGGCGGCGAGAGCGCCGAGCGCGATCAGGCCGCCCTTTCCCAACGCCCCTCGGGCGACTGCTTCCAGTAGGCGAGATTGGCCCCGGCGTCCTTCAGCGTCTTCCAGCGCAGGCGGGCTGCCTGAAGCGCCGTCTCGTCCCTGCCGTCGAAGATGATGAAGCATCGATCGAACCCTTTCGTATCGCCAAGCTGTGCGTCGTCCACGATGAACAGCGCCTGAGCGCCGTTCGGGTTCTCCGCAGCCTGGGTCAGCAGGATCGGCTGGCGCGCGGCCTCAGGCTCCGACGCGCGGCCGTGGGCGAGAAAGCTGTCGTCCCGCCAGGTCCACAGATGCTCGTCCATGTCGTCGAGCAGACGCTCGTCCGCGGCGCGGACCAGCGCCCGCCAGCCCCGCTCGCGCGTCTTCTCCAGCAGGCCGGGCAGGACCTGATCCAGCGTCGAGCGCTCGAGGTGGTAGAACCAGATTTCCGGACCGGCGTCAGACACCCCGCCCTGCCCTTCCAGCCCGTCAGGCTTCGTAGGAATCCGCCACCATCCGGTCGAGGGTGCGGACGCCCCAGCCGACGGCGCCGTCCGGTACGGTGGGGTTCTTGCTGTCCTTGATCCACGCCGTCGGCGCGATGTCGATGTGGGCCCAGGGCACGCCGTTGGTGAAGCGCTGCAGGAACAGGGCGGCGGTGATCGATCCGCCGGCGCGGCCGTTGCCGGTGTTCTTCACATCGGCGATCGGGCTGTCGATGTGGCGCTCGTAGGCGGCCGGGATCGGCATCCGCCAGGCGTTCTCGCCGACCTTGGGCGCGGCGGCGAGGAAGTTGTTCGCCAGCTCGTCGGAGTTCGAGAACACGCCGGCGTATTCCAGACCGAGCGCGACGATCATGGCGCCGGTCAGCGTCGCCAGGTCGAGCATGAATTTCGGCTTGAACCGCTCCTGGGTGTACCAGAGGCAGTCGGCGAGCACGAGGCGGCCCTCGGCGTCGGTGTTCAGCACCTCGACCGACTGGCCCGACAAGGACATGACCACGTCGCCCGGACGCTGCGCCGCGCCGTCGGGCATGTTCTCGACCAGACCCAGCACGCCGACGGCGTTGACCCTGGCCTTGCGGCCCGCCAAGGCGTGCATCAGGCCGGCCACGGCGGCCGCGCCGCCCATGTCCCACTTCATCTCCTCCATGCCGTCCGCGGGCTTGATGGAGATGCCGCCGGTGTCGAAACAGACGCCCTTGCCGACGAAGGCGATGGGCTGGTCGCCCTTGGCGCCGCCGTTCCACTTCATGATCGCGACCTGGCTCTCGCGCACGCTGCCCTGGCCGACCGCCAGGAGGGTGCGGAAGCCGAGCTTCTCGAGCTCCTTCTCGCCGAGGATTTCGACCTCGAGACCCAGCTTCTCCAGGCCCTTCACCCGCTTCGCGAACTCCTCCGGATAGAGGACGTTGGCCGGCTCGCTCACGAGATCGCGTGAGAACTCCACCGCCTCGGCCACCGGCGCCAGCCTGTCCCAGGCGGCCTGCGCGGCCTTCACGTCAGCCGCGACGACCTTGATCGTCTCGACCGAGGGCGTCTTCTCGGGCTTCAGCGTGGTCCGGTACTTCAGGAAGCGGTAGCTGGCCAGGCGTGCGGCGAAGGCGGCGCGGGCGGCCTGGTCCGCGGTCAGGGCGTGGGCGTCGATGGTCAGGGAGGTCGCGCCGGACAGTTTGACGGCGTGGTAGGCGGCGCCGGCCGCCGCCTCGAGGGCCAGATCGTCGAACTTGCCGGGATCGCCAGCGCCGGTCAGCACGACCGTGCCCGCGTCCACGCCGGCAGGCGCCGCGACGACCAGGGTGCTGTTCGAACCGCCGGTGAACCGGCTGGCGTTCATCGCCCTGGTCAGGGCGCCGGAGGCGGCGCTGTCGAGCTGGGCGCCCATGCCGTGGAAGGCCCGGCCTTCATGAACCAGGACGGCCAGCACTTCGGCTCCGCTGGCGGACGCGACGAACTCGATCTTCATGGGCTACTCCAGCCGGGTTGGCGTCCCCGGACGTGCTTACAAGGGTCGCGCGGCGACTGTCGCCGATGCGCGGGGATGTGTATTAGAGGCGCTCCAGCCGCCGCCTGCAACGGGCGATTTCCTCCGTTTATGACGCTGATTCAAGGCTATCTTTTTCGCCAGATCGCCCGCCCTGTCGTCGGCGCGTGCGCCGCGCTGGCCGGAATCGGCATCCTGAGCCAGAGCCTCGATCAACTCGAGGTTATCGTCGAGCGCGGCCAGAGCGTCTGGGTGATGCTGAAGCTGACCCTGCTCGCCGTTCCTCAACTTCTGGCGGTGATCGTTCCCATCGGCCTGTTCGTCGGCGCGTTGATCGCCCTGACCCGGCTCCAACGGGAACAGGAACTGACCGCTGTGTTCGCCTCGGGGGTCACGCGCTGGTCGGCGATTCGGCCGGCCGCGCGAATCGCGGCCATCGCGGCGGTGCTGACGCTGGTCGTGACCACCGTGCTCCAGCCGTGGGCCCAGCGCCAGGCGCGGTCCGAGGCCTTCGCCGTCCGCACCGACCTTGCCGCCCTGCTCGTCGAGGAGGGACGATTCGTCCAGGGGCCCGAAGGTCTGACCGTCTACGTCCAGCAGATCGAGCAGAACGGCCTGCTGAAGAACATCTTCATCTACCAGGCCGAGAACGACCGGGTGACCACCTGGGATGCCGCCGAAGCCCGCTTCTCGCGCATCGACGGCGAGCCGATCCTGACCCTGATCGACGGATCCTGGCAGCGCTACTCCAGCCGCGGTGTGCTGGAGCATCTGTCGTTCGGCCGCCAGGACGTCCCGCTCGGCCAGTATTCGGAGGTGACGGACACGATCCGCTACAAGCCGTCCGATCTCTATCTGCCGCAGCTGCTCAACCCCTCGCCGCAGGATCTGGATCGCGTCGGATCCGCCGGCGAGCTGAGGGCGGAAGCCCACTCCCGCCTGTCGGCCCCGCTGTACGCCCTGCTGGCCATGGCCATGGCTTTGTCGGCCATCCTCGGAGGCCAGTTCAGCCGTACCGGCTACAGCCTGCGCATCGCCCGGGTGGCCGGCGCCTTCCTGATCATCCGCATCATTGGCTACGGGGTGGTCGCGGCGAGCGCCTGGAACGGCTGGCTCAACGTGTTCCAGTACCTGCTGCCGATCGCGGGCACCGCCATCGCCCTGCGCCTTCTGTTCCGCGCGTTGAAGCCCCGCCGCCGCCGGTACTGGCCGGCCTTCGAGCGCCTGAAGGCGAGGTTCGCGTGAGCGGGGCCGACCATACCCCGTCGTGGCTCAGGCTGGGGCGCATCGAACGTTATGTGCTGGTCCAGCAGGCGCGGTCGCTGGCCATAGCCCTGGGGGTCATCGCCGCCCTGATCATGCTGATCGACTTCGTCGAGATCTCGCGCGGGATCGGCTCGGATGTCGACCTGTCGGGAGTCCGCATTCTCGGCCTGATGATGCTGAAGTCGCCGCAGGTCATCATCCAGCTGCTGCCGTTCGTCTTCCTCTTCGGGACCCTCGCCGCCTTCGTCGGGCTGAACCGCCGCAGCGAACTGGTCGCCATGCGGGCGGCTGGCCTGTCGGCGTGGCGGTTCGTGCTGCCGGCGGCCGGCGCCGCCTTCCTGTTCGGTGTGATCACGGTGACCGCGCTCGGCCCGCTGGCGGCGTCCGCCGACGGCCTGTTCCAGCGCGAGCGGACCCGCCTGTCGGGCTCGACGGACGCGGCCCAGGCGGTGTGGATCCGCGAAGGCGACGATACACGACAGATGGTCATCCGCGCCGAGCGTCAGGACCGCACCAACGCCCGCCTGCTGGGCGTGACCTTCTTCATCTACGCCACCGACGGAGAGGGCCACCGCACCTTCCGTGAACGGATCGACGCCGCCTCGGCCTCGCTGAGCGCCGGGCGCTGGCGGCTGGTCGACGCCGTGGGCGCCCAGATCGGCCAGCGGGCGGTGCGCTACGAGACGCTGGACCTGCTTTCCAGCCTGGCCGACGACGAGGCGTTCGAACGGTTCGCCCGGCCGCAATCGACCCCGTTCTGGTCGTTGCCGGCCCAGATCGCGCGAGTCGAGGCGGCGGGGTTCTCGAGCACCGCCTACCGGTTGCGGCTGCAGCAGCTGCTCGCCACCCCCCTGATGTTCGCGGCGATGTCGATCCTGGCCGCCGCCTTCTCGCTGCGCCTGATGCGGCTGGGCGATCTGGCCCGCATGAGCCTCGCCGCGGTGGTGCTGGGCTTCGGCTTCTTCTTCGTCAACCAGGCCGCCTCGGCCTTCGGCTCGGCCGAGGTGATTCCGCCCTGGCTGGCCGCGTGGCTGCCGCCCTTGCTGACAGCGCTCGCCGCCTTCACCTTGCTGTTCTATACCGAAGACGGCTAAGCGAAGCCCCGCCCGTCGTCCCTCCGCCGTCCATCGAGTGAGCCTGAATGCCGCGTGACCGCCGCGTCGAAACAGGAGCCCTGCGCCTCCGGCTTCTGGCCGGCGCCGCCGCCGTGGCCCTGGCGTCGTGGAGCGGCGCGGCCCAGGCCCAGCAGACACCCGCGCCCGCGGTTCCTGAAACGCAACGCGGTCCCGACGGCCTGACGCCCGAGGGCGTCTATCTGGAGGCCGACAAGGCGTCCCGGGACGGCGACCTCATCTCGGCCACGGGGGGGACCGGGCGGGTGATCGCGCGATTCCGCAATACGACGTTGCGCGCCGGGCGGCTGACCTACGACCTGAACGCCGGCGTCGCGACGGCCGACGACCGCGTCGAGTTCGTCGATCCGGAAGGCAACATCGTCTTCGCCAGTCATCTGGAGCTCGACTCCGACCTGAAGGCCGGCGTGGCGGTCGACTTCGCCACGCGCTTCCGCAACGGAGCCAGCCTGATGGCGGCGACGGCGGTGCGGCGCAGCGAGAACGTCAACGAGCTGAACTACGCCCTGTTCACGCCCTGCCCGATCTGCGACGCCGAAGGGAACCCCAGGGAACCCAGCATCGCCATCCAGGCGGAGAAGGTGGTCCAGGACGAGAGCCTGCGCGCGGTGCTGTACCGGAACGCGGTGTTCAAGGTCGGGGGCGTGCCGGTCTTCTACCTGCCCTTCTTCGCCCACCCGGATCCGACGGTCGAACGGGCCTCGGGCTTCCTTGTGCCGATACCGAGCTACGACGAGGGGCGCGGTTTCAGCCTCGAGGTTCCCTACCTGCAGGTGGTGTCGCCGTCAGAGGACTGGCTGATCAGCCCGCAGATCAACAGCCGGGTGGCGCCGCTGCTGAACCTGCAGTGGCGGCGGCGGTTCGCGGACGGAACCGTCGTGCTGCGCGGCGGCTACACCTACGAGCGCAATTTCGGCGACTTCGATCTGGACGGCGACAACGACGCTGAAAGCAACGTGAAATTCGGCGACCGGACCAGCCGGAGCTACTTCCTCGGGCACGGGCGCTTCGATCCGGAGGGGCCGTGGCGCTGGGGCTTCACGGCGGAACGGACGTCGGACAAGACCCTCTTCGACCGCTACGACGTCCGCGATCCCTATCAGGACAACGGCCTCTATTACGGCGACCAGCGCCGACTGATCAGCCAGATCTACGCCGAGCACCAGACCGAACGATCCTATGTTTCGGTCGCCGCCTTCACCCTGCAGAGCCTCCGGGTCGCCCGGTTCGATCCAGTCACGCCGGCGCTCAACGAGTTCGAGCGCGACGGCGCCCTGCCGGTGGTCGCGCCCCTCGTCGAGGCGCGATGGGAACCTGACCGTCCGGTCTTCGGCGGCCGGCTGCGGCTGAGGGGGTCGGCGGTGTCGCTCTATCGCGACGACTATGTCGGCAGCCCGGTGCTGCGGCCCGGAACCATTCCGCCGGGATCGACCCTCGGACTGCCCGGCGTGGACAGCCGACGCGTCTCGGGTCAGGCCGACTGGCGCAGGACGATGATCTCGCCGATCGGGGTGCGCTGGGAGCCATTCGTCGATGTGAGGGCCGACCTCTATTCGGTCGCCGACCTGCCGCCGGCGCTGGGGCTGGAGGAGGAGGAGATCGGTCGTGGGCGGGCCACCGCCGGCGTCGACGTCAGCTATCCGCTGATCCGGCGCTTCGGAGCGGCGGACATGATCCTCGAGCCGATGGCTCAGCTGTCGATCTCGACCGATCCCGACCTCGATCCGCGCATCCCCAACGAGGACAGCGAAACGATCGAGCTGGACGAAAGCTCGCTGTTCCGGGTGGACCGGTTTCCCGGCTACGACCTGTACGAAGGCGGTTTGCGCCTCACGACCGGCATGAGGACCACCGTGCGGTGGGACGACGGCCGGCAGGCGAGCCTGTTCGTCGGCCGCAGCTTCCGGTCCGACGAGGAGCCCGCATTCCTCGTGCCCGTGCCGGACGCGGCGAGCGACCTCTACGATCCGTCCGGCCTGGCCTCCGACACATCCGACTGGGTCGTCCAGGGTGACTTCTCGCCGTCGGACCGCATCCGCGGATGGGGGCACGCGACAATCGATTCGAGCGGCAATGTGCGGCGCGCCGAACTCGCCGTCGACGGCCGGTGGGGACGGCGGAACCTGGCGACGGTCAGCTACATCCTTGACCGCTCCAACCCCTTGGCCGGACCGAACAACCGCAACTACGAATTCCTCCAGCTGGCCGGACAACAGTTCGTGTACGGCAATTGGGGCGTCGCCTTCTCCGGCATCGCCGACCTGGAGCGGACGCCGCGTCCGGGCCAGCCCGATCCGGGCTATCTGGTCCGGTCCGAAATCGGCCTCCTGTTCGACGACGATTGCTTCCGGTTCGAGCTCGGCTGGCGGCGGGACAACACCAGCGTGAGACCGTCCGGCCCCTCGGAAGGCCCTTATGTGCGCCTAACCCTCGCCACTTTCGGCGGTACAGGATATTGACGGGGCGACGGGCGCCGGCCGGCGTGCGATTTCGGTTGCGCGAAGGTCGCCAGAACCGGCTCGGACCAACCGGCGCCGCTTGAGGAACCAGGACTGACATGCGTTTTCAGCGTTACTTGACGGGCGTGGCGATCGCCGCCCTCCTGGCCGGAACGGCCGTGGCCCAGACCCCGCCTCCCCCGGCGGCGGCGGGCACGCTGAACCCCGCCGCCGGGCAGGCTCCGCCGGCCGCGCCTGCGCCGACCCCGCAATTCCAGATGGCCGAAGGGGTTCTGGCCACGGTCAACGACAGCGTCATCACCGGCTTCGACCTGCGCCAGCGCATGCTGCTGCTGATCGCCATGACCCAGGTCCAGCCGACGCCCGAAAACATCCCGGCCATCCAGCAGGAAGCGCTCAACGCCCTGATCGACGAGCGCCTGCAGGTGCAGGAACTGGCCAACTACGAAGACCTCAAGGTCACGGACGAAGAAGTCGACCAGGAGATCGCGGCCATGGCCCAGGAGGTCGGGGCGACTCCCCAGGCCTATCTGTCCTATCTGCAGGCTGGCGGCATCCGGCCGCAGACGCTTCGCGAGCAGGTCCGCACCCAGATCGGCTGGCAACAGTTGGTCGGCGGCCGCTTCCAGGGCAGGGCCCGCGTCAGCAAGGGCGCTGTCGACGCGGCCATGCGGCAGATTTCCGAGGCCGCCTCCAAGAAGCAGTATCTGATCGGAGAGATCTACATCGAGGCGGCCCGCGTCGGAGGCCAACAGGCGGCGATGAACGGCGCCGCCCAACTGGTCCAGCAGATGGTTCAGGGCGCGCCCTTCCAGGCAGTGGCCCAGCAGTTTTCGGCCGCCCCCTCCGCCTCCCGCGGCGGCGACGCCGGCTGGGTTGTCGCGGGCACGGTCAATCCGATCCTGCAGACCGCGATGGACCAGCTTGAGGTGGGTCAGCTGTCCCGTCCGATCCCGGTCGAGGGCGGGGTCTACATCATCTACATGCGCGACAAGCGGGACGGGACCGCCGCCAGCCTGGTCCAGCTGAAGCAGGTGATGGTCGAACTGCCGGAGACGGCGAGCGAGGCCGAGGTGGCGGCGGCGGCGCAGCGGCTGGAGGCCATCCGGCCGCAGCTGACGTGCGATACCATGCTGCAGCGGGCCACATCCGAGCAGGGCCTGCTTGGCGCCGACCTGGGCGAGGCCGACGTGCAGAACCTCGCGCCGCAGTTCCAGCAGGTGGCCCGGTCAGCCCCCGTCGGGACGGTGAGCACCCCCGTTCGCACCCCGCTGGGCCTGCATCTCCTGGCCGTGTGCGGACGCCGCGCCGGTGGGATCGAGGCTCCGGATCCGCGCGTGATCGAGAACCAGCTGTTCCGCCAGAATCTGGCCAACCTGGCGCGCCGCTACATGCGTGACCTGCGGGCCGACGCCCTGATCGAGTACCGCCAGTGACAGCCGGCCCGCCGCTGGCCCTGACCATGGGCGAGCCGGCGGGCGTGGGACCCGAGATCATCGCCCGCGCCTGGGCCACGCTCAGGGACGGCGGCGGTCCGACCTTCGCCGTCGTCGGCGACGCGACCCTGATGCGCACCCAGGGCGTGCCGGTGCAGGCGGTGGCGGCGCCGTCCGACGCCGCCGGCGCCTTTCGCCGGGCCGTGCCCGTGCTTGACACCCCCCTGCCCGCGCCGGTTCACCCGGGCCAGCCCGACGCGGCCAACGCCGGAACCGTCGCCGACTGGATCGAGCAGGCCGTCAACCTGGCCATGGCGGGCGAGGTCGCCGGCCTCGTCACCGCCCCGATCGCCAAGGCTCCGCTCTACGCCGCCGGCTTCCGCTTCCCGGGTCACACCGAATTTATCGCCGAACTGACCGCCGACGCGTCCTTCGCCGGCACGCGGGGGCCGGTGATGATGCTGACGGCGAAGGATCTGCGCGCCTGTCTGGTGACCATCCATGTGGCGCTGGCCGAGGTCCCGGAGCTGGTCACCGCCGAGCGGATCATGCGCACCGCGCGGGTGGTCAACGAGGCGATGCGGCGGGATTTCGGCCTTGCCCGACCCCGGCTGGCCCTGGCGGCGCTCAACCCGCACGCAGGCGAGAGCGGCGCCCTGGGGCTGGAGGAGATCGAGGTGCTGATGCCGGCGGCGGCGGCGTTGAGAGGCGAAGGCGTCGCGATCACGGATCCCCTGCCCGCCGACACCCTGTTCCACGACGAGGCCCGCGCCGGCTACGACGCGGTGCTGTGCCTGTACCACGACCAGGCGCTGATCCCGGTCAAGACGCTGGACTTCTGGGGCGGCGTCAACGCCACGCTCGGTCTGCCGGTGGTGCGCACCTCCCCCGACCACGGCACGGGGTTCGACATCGCGGGCAAGGGCGTGGCGCGGGCGGACAGCCTGATCGCGGCGCTCCGGCTGGCGGGAGAGATGGCGGCTGCGCGTCAATCAGCCGGCTGAGGCGACTCGCCCGCCGCTGCTTTCCAGTGCATCCAGAAGGTCCATGACGTCGTCCAGCGTATTCGCCTCGCGCGCCGGCTTGTCCCAGCGGATGCGGCTGACGCGCGGAAAGCGCATGGCCACGCCCGACTTGTGCCGCGTCGACCGGTTCAGCCCCTCGAAGGCGATCTCCAGCACCAGGCCGAAATCGCGCCCGGCCCGAACCGAGCGCACCGGGCCGAACCGCTCCACCGTGTGGTCGCGGACGAACTTGTCGAGCTGTTTCAGTTCCTCGTCGGTAAAGCCGAAATAGGCCTTGCCGACAGGGGTCAGGGTCCCCTCCTCGGTCCAGACGCCGAAGGTGTAGTCCGAATAGAAGCTGGATCGCTTGCCGTGCCCGCGCTGGGCGTACATCAGCACGGCGTCGACGACATGCGGGTCGCGCTTCCACTTGAACCAGGGCCCCTTCGGCCGCCCCGCCACATAGGGGCTGTCCCAGCGCTTCAGCATCAGCCCCTCGGCGGCCGCCCCCACCGGCGGATCGGCGCGCAGGACGGCCAGATCGTCCCAGCTGTCATGGGGCACGATCGGCGACAGGTGCAGCCGCTCCCCTCCCCCGCCGGCGACCAGCGCCTCCAGCCGCGCCCTCCGCTCCCGCAGCGCCAGCGGCCGCAGGTCCTCGCCGTCCGCGGCGAGCAGGTCGTAGGCGATGATCGCCGCCGGAAAGGCCGCCATCAGCTTCGCGTCGACCGTCTTGCGGTTCAGCCGCTGCTGCAGGTCGCCGAACGGAGCCACCCCGCCGTCGCGCCAGACCACCAGTTCCCCGTCCACGGCCCCTTCGAACGCCAGTCCGGCCATCACGTCTCCGAAGGCGCCCGAAATCTCGTCGCCCGTGCGTGAATACAGCCGCGCCGTCCCCCCCTCGCGCACCGCCTGCACCCGGATGCCGTCCCATTTCCATTCGGCGGCGTATTCGGCCGGGTCCAGCCTGGCGAAATCCACCGCCTCGTCGATGGCGACCGCCAGCATCACCGGCCGGAACCGGCCCGGCGCGTCGGCGTCCGGGCGTGGGCCACGCCCCTCCAGCCAGGCGAACAGATCGGCGTAGGGCGGGCTCAGCGCGTGCCAGACCTCCTCGATTTCCGGGACGTCGACGGGTTCGAGCGCCACGGCTTCTTCCCCTCCATCCGGATCGGGCGGCTCGGTGACCGCCTCCGGCCGCACCATGGCGGCGGCGGTCTTGGCCAGCCGGGCGGACAGGCCGACGCGAAGGCCGCCGGTCATCAGTTTCAGCAGCGCCCACCGGCCCTTGGGCTCCAGCGCGTCCAGCCAGCCTTCCAGCAGCCCCGCGACCTCCCCCCTCCCGGCGGTGCGCAGCGCCTCGACCACCTCGCCCAGTTCCGGCTCGCGATTGGCGCGGTGACCGGGGTCGCGCGGCCAGATCAGCGCCACCGTCTCCGCCAGATCGCCGACGTAGTCATAGGACCATCCGAACAGGATCGGGTCGACCCGCGCCTCGACGGCCTTGCGGATCATCGCCGGTTTGGCCGCGTCGAACGTCAGGTCTCCGGTCAGCGAGGCGAGGGCCCAACCCCGGTCGGGATCCCGCGTGGTCCGCAGATAGTCCCTCAGCAGCACCAGCTTCGCATTGCGCGAGGCCGTCAGCGACAGGCGGTCCAGCAGTTCGGCGAAGGCGCGCATCAGGCCTTCAAACGCGAAAACGCCCCGGAAGTCTCCTCCCGGGGCGTCGCTTCAGGATCGCCCTGGCCTAGTTGAACAGGCCGGCGATGACCGCCGTGATCAGGCCGGTCGCGACAGCCGTCAGGACCACGTCGTCGCCGCTGCGCACATATTGGTAGCCGCGGGGCGGCTGGCGCAGGCCGTAGCGGCTGTAGTCGCTGACGACGTACTGGTTCGAGCGGTAGTAGGACGGCATCCTCTGTCCGTAGGACCAGGTGCGGACCTGGTAGCCGCGCGGAGCATGGTAGCGGCCGGCGTTGTAGCGCCGCTGCGACTGCTGCCAACGGGCGTAGGCGCGTTGGTCCTGGCGGGCGTCGCGGCGGTCCTCGCGGGCCTCCTGACGCCACTCGCGACGGTCTTCGCGGCGGTCCTGACGATCTTCACGACGGTCGTCCCGCCGATCCTGGCGTTGTTCGTGGTTGCCGCGCGACTGGGCTTCGGCGGCGGAAGCCATTCCCACCGAGCTCAGGGCGAGCGTGGCGGCGAGGGCGGCGGTGAGAGCCTTGTTCATGGGGTGTCTCCGGGTGCGGCCGAACGATTTCGACTTGGCCGCACCCTGGTCCCGCCGGCTTGAGCCGGGTCTGAACGGCCGTGCTCACCCGCGGTTCACATCGCCGTCGCCTTCCGAACGCTATCGCGTCGCGCAGGTCAGGCCGCCCGCACCTCTTCGTCGTCCTCGACCAGCGCGCGCAGCGCGGCCCGGCCGCCGCCGACCTGGTTCATGACCTGGGCGAGGGCTGCGAAATCGATCGGCTTGTTCAGATAGGCGTCCGCCCCGGCGTCGAGACCCGCCGCGTGATCCTCGGTGCGGGCCGAGGCCGACAGGACCACGATGGGCGTCTCCGCATTGGCGCCGCCTCCGGCCCGGATGCCGCGGGTCGCGGTCAGACCGTCCATGACGGGCATGTTCACGTCCATCACGATCAGGTCGAAGGGCTGGCCGGCCGCCATGTCCAGCGCGATCTGGCCGTTCTCCGCCGTCGAAGAGGTATGGCCGGCCGAACTCATCCACGCCTCCAGGATCATCCGGTTGACCGGATGGTCCTCGACGACGAGCACGTTCAGCGAGCGACCGTCCTCGATCTCGGCGTCGATCGGCGCGGCGGCCTCCTCGCGGGTCCACTGGACCACTTCGGCCTCGACACTGAAGGTGAAGGTCGAGCCTTCGCCGACGGTCGACACCACAGAGATGTCGCCGCCCATGATGTTGGCCATGCGCCGCGAGATGGTCAGGCCCAGCCCCGTGCCGCCGAAACGGCGCGTCGACGAGGCGTCGACCTGGGTGAACGGCTGGAACAGGCGCGCCAGATCCTCGGGCGAAATGCCGGCGCCGGAATCCTTCACGGCGAAGTCGAAGCGCACCCGGTCGTCGGCGACCCGCTCGGAGCGGACGGTGTAGGAGACCTCGCCCGAGTCGGTGAATTTGACGGCGTTGGAAAGCAGGTTGTGGATCACCTGGCAGACGCGCAGGGGGTCGCCGCGCACGACCGCGGGGGCCTCGCCCTCGAAACGGGCCGAGAAGGTCAGGCCCTTGGCCTCGGCCTGGGCCTGGAACGGGCCGGTGACGCGCTTGTGCAGTTCATCGACCGCCACGTCGACGATCTCGAACGTCATCTTGCCCGCCTCGATCTTGGTCATGTCGAGGATGTCGTTGAGCAGGCTCAGCAGGTTGTCGCCGGAGTTGCGGATGATAGACAGATACTCCCGCTGGGTCGGCTCGAGCCGGGTCGCGCCCAGCAGCTGGGCCGCGCCGAGCACGCCATTCATCGGGGTCCGCAGTTCGTGTGAGATGACGCCCAGGAAGCTGGACTTGGCCTCGCTGGCCGCATTGGCGCGGTCGCGGGCGGACTCCAGTTCCTCGATCAGATGGGCCTGGTGCTCCTGGAAGGCGCGAATCCGCTCCTCGCGAAGCATGGTCATCAGCACCAGCACGACCAGGCCGGCGGCCGTGAACGGCACCACCCCCATGAAGGCCCAGAACAGATCGGTGCCCCACAGCGAGGCGGCGATCACGGCGGCCGAAACCCCATAGGGCGACGAGATCACCACGGCCTGCTTCGGCGAGCTGCGCAACTGGGCGAACACCAGCACATAGCCCGAGACAAGCAGGGTCATGGCCAGCGGCTGCCCGAACGGGTGGCCCGAGAACCACGCCATCAGCGGCGCGGTGGCCCAGGCGGCGGTGGTGGCCGTGGCGACGGCCGGGAAGATCAGGCCCCAGCCGGCGCCGACCCGCTCGCTGATGCGCTTCTCCACCGCGCCGCGCAGGGCGCCGGCGGCGATCGTGCCGAAGAACCACAGGGCCGAGGCGACCGGCCCGACCACCGCCAGAAGGCCGACGGCCCAGCTCGAAATGATCAGATAGCGCAGATACTGGGTCTGCAGGATGGCGCGCAGGGCCTGGGCCGCTTCGCCGGAACCCGGTTCGCCGTTGGCTGGCTTGCTGATTCCGTCGGATTCGACCATTGCGCGCCCCAGCTTCCGAACATTCCCGCCGCGAACGCTATGGCCAACGTTCTAAGACGAGATGAACGCTGAGATTTCGCCCACAACCGATCGCTGAACGGAGTCAGGCCGCACCCGCCTCGTCCGGCGTCAGGGCCCGGATCGACAAGGCATGGACCGGCCCCGCCAATTCGTCGCGCAGCAGGTCGTTCACGGCCCGCTGGCGCTGCACACGGCCCTGCCCCGCAAAGGCGGCGGCCACCACCGTCACATTGAAGTGGCTCTCGCCGCCGGCGCGGCCGTCGACGCCGCCTTCGTGATGATGGCCGGCGTGCCGCCCGCTGTCGTCCTCGATTTCCAGACGGACCGGCGACAGCCCCGCCGTGAGTTTTTCGCGAATAATCGTCGCGATCGGGCCTTCCGGCATGCGCTTGTCCTTGTTGGTGACCAATTCGCCCCTACACTTCGTGCGATGTCATCCGCCTTTCAATACAAGCCGCGCTTCAAGGACATGCGGGTCAAGCCGCCCCGCCCCGAAGAGGAGGCGGCGGAGGCCGACGTCCTGCACCTGAAGCCGGGCGAGAAGCCGTGCCAGTGGCCGGACTGCCGCCAGGCCGCGACGGCGCGCGCGCCCAAGTCGCGCGAGCGGCTGAATGACTTTTACGACTTCTGCCAGCGACACGCCGGCGAGTACAACAAGGGCTGGAATTTCTACGCCGGCATGACCGAGGGCGAGGTTCGCGCGGCCCAGGAAAACGAGGCCATGACCGGCGGCCGCCCGACCTGGGAGATGAAGGCCGGCAAATTCACCCGCGAGGCCGCCGCCTTCGCCTCGAAGCTCGGCACGTCCAACACCACGGGCGCGGGCAGCTGGCGCGACAGCTTCGGCCTGTTCGGCCGGCGCACCAGGGAACAGGTCGGCCCCGACGGCCAGGACGACCTGCGCCTCGGCAAGCTGGAGCGGGCCGCGCTCGCCGACCTCGACCTCGGTGTCCGAACCGACAGGAAGGCCATCAAGGCCCGCTATCACGAGCTCCTGAAACGCTTCCACCCCGACCTCAACAAGGGGGATCGCGGCGCAGAGGCCAAGCTCCAGAACGTCATCAAGGCCTACAAGACGCTGAAGAAGGCCGGCCTGGCCTAGCTTCCGCGCCGGCGGCGCCTAGGTATGGCTCCCCTCGAAGGAGCCTTGCCATGGAAGTCCTCTACCGCGCCCACGCCACCGCCAGCGGAGGCGGCCGCGACGAAGGCCGCTCGGCCACCGACGACGGCAAGATCGACGTCCGCCTGTCCGTTCCCACCGAGATGGGCGGCAAGGGCGGCGACGGGACCAATCCCGAACAGCTGTTCGCCACCGGCTACGCGGCCTGCTACCTCGGCGCCCTGCGTCTGGTCAGCGGCAAGGCCGGAACGCCCGTCGGCCCCGACACCAGGGTCGCCGCCGGGATCGGCTTCGGCAAGAACACCCGCGGCGAGGGCTTCAACCTCGATGTCGAACTGACCGTCAGCGACCACGGCCTGGAAAGGTCGGTCATCGACGACCTGATCCAGAAGGCCCACCAGGTCTGCCCCTACTCCAACGCCACGCGCGGCAATGTGGATGTGAAGCTGACGGCGGTTTAGTCCAGCGTCGTCCGGTAGCGCAGCATCGCCAGCGCCCCGACGACCAGCACGAACAGGCCGAGCGCGAACAGGCTGGGCCCGGCGTTCTCCAGCCCCACGCCCTTGAGCAGCGATCCCCGCACCACCCGCAGGAAATGGGTGACGGGGATCGCCGTGCCGATGGCCTGGGCCCAGTCCGGCATGCCGCGGAACGGGAACATGAAGCCCGACAGCAGGATCGACGGCAGCATGTAGAAGAAGCTCATCTGCATGGCCTGCAGCTGGGTCTTCGCCACCGTCGAGATCAGGAAGCCCAGCGCCAGCGAGCCGACGATGAACAGCATCAGCCCGGCGCCCAGCGCGACCCAGCCGCCGCTCATGGGCACGTCGAACAGCACCCGGGCCATCACCAGGATGACCACCGCCTGCAGCACTCCGACCAGCACATAGGGCGCCAGCTTGCCGACCATGACCTCCAGCGGCCGCACCGGCGTCGACAGCAGGCTCTCCATCGTGCCCCGCTCGCGCTCCCGCGCCATGCCCAGCGAGGTCATCATCACCAGCGTCATCGACAGGATCACGCCCAGCAGGCCGGGCACGATATTCCAGGCGGTGATGGCCTCGGGATTGTAGCGCCGGTGCACCACCACCTCGAACGGCGCCGCGCCGGGCGCCCGCGCCGCCAGCGGTCCGGTCAGGTCCCGCGCCAGCGCCTGCGTCGGCAGGCTGGCCAGCGCCGCCACCGCGCCGGAGGTCGCCGACGGATCGGTCGCGTCCGCCTCGACCAGGATCTGGGCCGCATCGCCGCGCACCACCCGCCGGGTGAAGTCGGCCGGGATCACCACCGCGAACTGCACCTCGCCCCGCTCCAGCGCCCGGTCCAGCTCCCGCTGGCTGCGCGCCTGCACGCTGATGTCGAAATAGCCGCTGTTGTTCATCGCCGTCAGGAGCGAGCGCGAGAAGCCGCCGTTGTCCTGAACCAGCACCGCCGTCGGCAGGTGCCGCGGATCGTCGTTGATCGCATAGCCGAACAGCAGCAGCTGCACGATCGGCAACGCCAGGATCATGGCGTAGGTCAGCCGGTCGCGCGTCAGCTGCACGAACTCCTTGGCCATCACGGCCCAGGTCCGGGTCAGGGACAGCATCTCAGGCCGCCCTCCCCTTCCCGGCCTCGATGTCGTGGATCAGCTGGATGAACACATCCTCCAGCGTCGGCCGCGTCTCGGTCCATTTCAGCGGCGGCTTGCGGTAAGGCCGGATCGCCGCCTCCAGCGCCGCGCGGTCGCGACCCGACACGTGCAGCACCGTCCCGAACGGCGCCGCCATCTCCACGCCTGCCAGGCCGCGCAGCTCGCGCGCCAGCCGATCCGCGCCCGCGCCCTCCGCGTGGAAGGTGACCAGCCCGGAGGCGTCGATCACCTCGTCCGCCGTGCCGCGCGCCAGCGTCCGTCCGCCGGCGATATAGGCGATCTCGTGACAGCGCTCGGCCTCGTCCATGTAGTGGGTCGAGACCAGCACGGTCATGCCGTCCGCCGCCAGCGCGTGGATCTCGTCCCAGAAGGTGCGCCGCGCTTCCGGATCGACCCCGGCCGTCGGCTCGTCGAGCAGCAGCAGGTCCGGCCCGTGCAGGGTCGCCGCCGCCAGCGCCAGCCGCTGCTTCCAGCCGCCGGACAGATTGCCGGCCAGCTGCGCCCGCCGCGCCGTCAGCCCCAGCCGGTCCAGCGCCGCCTGCACCCGCTCGCGCCGCCGGTCCAGCTCGTGCACCCGCGCCGTGAACATCAGGTTCTGCTCGATCGACAGGTCTTCGTAGAGCGAGAATTTCTGCGTCATATAGCCGACGCGCCGCTTGATGGCCTGCGACTGGCGCATCACGTCAAAGCCCAGCACCGTGCCCTCGCCACTGTCCGGCGTCAGCAGGCCGCACAGCATCCGCAGCGTCGTGGTCTTGCCCGCCCCGTTCGGCCCCAGGAAGCCGCAGATGCGCCCCCGGTTCACGGTGATGCCGAAGTCCCTGACCGCATGCAGCGACCCGAACGACTTGTTCAGCCCGCGCACGTCGATGACCTTTTCTGAGCCCTCCCCCTCGAGGGGGGAGGGTTGGGAGGGGGTGGAGGCAGGATGCTTCTCGGCGAGTCCGGATGGGCCCAGGCCGTCCTTCGACGACGCCTCTCGCGCCCCCTCCTTCAACGGACTGCCGCCACCCCTACCCCCAACCCCTTCCCCCTCGAGGGGAAGGGGAGTCGATTTGCGCCCCCCACTCATGGGTTTGGTCCGATCGGATCCACATCCACCGGCAGGCCCGGGTTCAGCGTCGCCGCCCCCTCCGGCCGCGCCTCGACGCGATAGACCAGCCGGTCGCGGCTGCCCCGGCTGTACAGCACCGGCGGGGTGAACTCCGGCCGCGGGCTGACCCAGCTGATCCGCGCCCGCCCCGCTTCCGCGCAGCCGTCGCAGCGGAAGGTCACCGTCCGCCCCGGCCGGTAGCGCGCCATCTCCGCCTCGGGCACGAAGAACACCAGCTTGACCTCGCTGTCCGGCAGCAGGGCCAGCACCGGCGTATTGGCCGCCGCCCATTCGCCGGGCCGGTAGAATATCTCCTCGACCCGCGCCGCCGCGGGCGCCGTGGGCGCCAGCTGCCCCAGCCGCGCCTCGGCCTCGTTCAGCCCACCCGCCGCCTGCCGCGCCTGCTGTTCGGCCTGCGCCACCGCGTCCTGCCGGGCGCCCAGCGTCGCAACCTCGCGTCGCCGCCGCACCGCCGCCGTCTGGGCCCGGGCCGCGTCGCGCGCCGCCCTTGCCTGGTCCAGCCGCGCCGGGGCGTAGATGCCGCGCCGCACCAGCGGCTCGATCCGCCCGTACTCCGCCTCCGCCTCACGCTCGGCCGCCAGCGCAGCCTGCAGCTCGGCGTCGAACACCGACAGTTCCTCGGCCCGCTGGCCCTTTCTCAGGTCCTCGGCCCGGGCCTCGGCCGCCCCCACCGCCGCAGCCGCGCTGTCGGCCTGGGCGCGCTGCACCCGCGGGTCGATCAGAAAGGTCCGGCCGCCCGCCGCCACCCGCTGGCCCTCGCGCACATACAGCGCCGCCACCGCGCCCGAGACCGGCGCGGCCAGATAGACCCGCTCGCCTTCTACATAGCCGGTCAGGGTCCGCGCCTCGTCCCCGCGCAGGAACAGCTGCCAGCCCAGCAGCGCCAGCAGTGCGATGGCCCCGAGCGCCACGAACGGCCTGGGGCTCAGCTTCGGACGCGTCATGGCCTCATCCCCTTCAGGACCGTATCCAGATGCTGCCGGGCCAGCGCCGGCACGTCGATGGGCCGCGCGCCGACCGGCTCGAATGTCTCGCGCCACACCATCGACAGGACCATCGGGCCCATCAGGCCAAAGGCGAACAGGCGCGGATCACCCGCCCTCACCTCGCCCCGCGCCTGCGCCGCGGCGATCAGCCCGCTGATCAGCTCCACCCCCGGCTCGACCACCGTCTCGTGCCAGATGGTCGCCAGCTCGGGGTGGTTGCGGCTCTCGGCGATGACCAGCTTGACGACGCCGGTGATGCGCCGGTCCGTGACGACCTTGCCGGCCAGCATGCCCACGCCCGTCCGCACCGCCTCCTCGAACGGCACGGGGGCCGAGGCCAGCCCCTTCACATGCGCGATGTTCGGCGAGATGGCGTCCGTCACGACCGCCCGGAACAGGTCGGCCTTGGTCTCGAAATACAGGTACAGCGCGCCCTTCGACACGCCGGCCCGTTTCGCCACCTCCTCCAGCCGCGCCGCCTGGAAGCCGCGCTCGGCGAACACCTCCAGCGCGGCCGACAGGATTTCAGCCGGCCGGTCGGCTGGTCGGCGGCGGAATTTGGGCTGACCGGCGGGAAGCATCACATCTCTCTGACTGACCAGTCAGTTATTACGACGCCGAAGCCCGGCTGTAAAGCGCCGTTATTTCACCCGCGCCCTCGCCTCCGCTGGACCCCGCCTCGCTGGAATTCTAAGGGAGGCCCCATGACCTCCCCGCTCGACGCCACCCCCGATCCCCTGCTGACGCTGGAGCCGACCCGCCACGCCACCGTGCGCGAGGTCTTCGGCATCGACTCGGACATGACCGTGCCCCTGTTCGCCGGGCGCGACAGCCATGTCCCGGACATCGACGAGGCCTACCGCTTCGACCCGCAAACGACGCTGGCCATCTGCGCCGGCTTCGCCTTCGACCGCCGCGTCATGGTCCAGGGCTATCACGGCACCGGCAAGTCGACCCACATCGAGCAGGTCGCCGCCCGCCTCAATTGGCCGATGGTCCGCGTCAACCTAGACGCCCACGTCAGCCGCATCGATCTGGTCGGCAAGGACGCCATCGTCCTCAAGGACGGCAAACAGGTCACCGAATTCCGTGAGGGCATGCTGCCCTGGGCCATCCAGCGCCCCATCGCCCTCGTCTTCGACGAATACGACGCCGGCCGCCCCGACGTGATGTTCGTCATCCAGCGCGTGCTCGAGGCCCAGGGCCGCCTGACCCTGCTTGATCAGAACCGCGTCATCCGCCCGAACAAATTCTTCCGCCTGTTCGCCACCACCAACACCATCGGCCTCGGCGACACCTCGGGCCTCTATCACGGCACCCAGCAGATCAATCAGGGCCAGATGGACCGCTGGAACATCGTCACCACGCTCAACTACCTCGACCACGACGTCGAGGCCGAGATCGTCGCCGCCAAGGTGCCGGAGTGGTCCGACGCCGAGGGCAGGCGCCGCATCGCCGCCATGGTCCGCGTCGCCGACATGACGAGGAACGCCTTCATGAACGGCGACATCTCGACGGTGATGAGCCCGCGCACCGTGATCACCTGGGCCCAGAACGCGATCATCTTCGCGGGGGACGTCGGCCTGGCCTTCCGCCTGACCTTCCTGAACAAGTGCGACGAGTTGGAGCGCCCGACAATCGCGGAGTTCTACCAGCGCGCGTTCGGGGAGGATCTCCCCGAGGCGGCGACGCGGGTGAAGGTGGGTTAGAATACCAAATTCCGCTCATCCCGGCGAATGCCGGGACCCAGATCACAAATCGCATCCTTGGAAGCGGAACACGCAACCTTTACTTGTCCACGCCACTCGCGCCAGTTCATCTGGGTCCCGGCATTCGCCGGGATGAGCGGTGGAGGGGGCTGTGCGCGACGGGCCGACGGGGTTCTGGGTGTACATTATGGCCAACCGGCGCAACGGGGCCATCTACACAGGCCACACGGACAGCCTCGGTCGCCGTGTCGAGCAGCACCGGAACGGGACTTTCGGCGGCTTCACCAGCCAATATGGCTGCAAGACCTTGGTCTGGGCGGAATGGCACGAGACCCGCACCGGAGCCTTCCGTCGCGAGCGCCGCATCAAAGAATGGCGCCGATCCTGGAAACTGCTCCTGATCGAGGAGCGCAATCCGACCTGGCGGGACATGCTTGAGGACTACCTCCGCTGATCACCCCGCCCCATTCCGCCAAGCCCCCTCCGCCATCTCCCGCGCCGTCTCCCGCACTCCCTCCGGCCAGCCCTCCACCGCCGCGTCGAACGCCGTCCAGTCCCCCGCGAACAGCATCCGCGTCGCCTCCTCGTAGTTCGGCAGATCTCCCGCCATCGCCGTCATGAAGCGGTAGGCCCGCTCCTTCGCCCGGCGCGCCCGCTCCGGCCCCTCGCCGGCCTTCATCTGCGCCTCGACCAGTTTGCGCAGCGCCACCGAAATCCCGCCCGGCTGGGCCGCCAGCCAGTCCCAGTGGCGCGGCAGCAGGGTCACCTCGCGCGCCGTGACCCCAAGCTTCGGCCGCCCCGGCCCGCGCGTCTCGGTCGGGGCCAGCGCCGGACCCAGCCGGGCCCGCGCCTCCCCCACCCCGCCGCGCAGATCGAGGTCGACCACCCGCCCGTCGGCCAGGCTGAACACCAGCGGCCCCTTCCCCGCCGCGGCGGCGGCGTGGAGGGCCGGCAGCGCCCGGTGCAGCGGCCGGGGAGCGACGATCCGGTCCGCGCCGACGAAGGCGACCACGGGCAGGTCTGACGGAACGGACATGAAGAATAGCTCCAGGCGGCGATCATGCGACCGCGTTTGACGTAGCGGGCCTCCATACTCTCGCTCGCGAGATCGGGGGCGGAGATGGAGATGCGGAATTCAGGTGGACTCGATAGACTCTGCACACCGTGTTTTCCGGTTTCTACCCGGGTAGAACCCGTTGGATCCCGCAGACTCTGCAGACTCCGCCCACGGCATTTCCCGGGTTTTACCCGGGTAAAACCTGCCCGTCAATATTACCCGGGTAAAACTATCTGCGCGCCGCTGTCGCAGGCCCGGAACTCCCGTCACGGCCATGCGCTAAGCGGGCGACCCTCCCCCATCCGCATCGAAGGAGCTCCCCATGACCGACCAGCGTATCGAAGGCGCCGCAACCCGGGCCGAGGCCCAGGTCCAGAACGGCCTCGGCCGCATGACCGGGGACAGCAAGCTGCAGCTCGACGGCAAGCTGAACGAGGTGAAGGGCAAGGCACTGGACGCCTACGGCCGGGTCATCGACGGCCTCGACGGACTCGTCGCCAAGGCGCCGGCCCAGTACCAGGGCCGCGCCCGCCAGGGCCTCGACTTCGCCCGCCGCAAGCCGCTGCTGACCACCGGCATCGTCGCCGGCCTGGCCGTGCTGCTCAGCGGCATGGGTCGCCGCCGCCGCTAGGCCGCCCCCGACCTGGCAGGAAAAAGGCCCGGGCGTCCTCGCCCGGGCCTTCTTTCGTTTGCGCGAGACAGCGGCCGCTAGTCGACCACCTGGTCCTCCGCCCGCGCCGCCTTCACCTGGGCCCCGGTGGAAGGCGTGATGTCGAAGGCGATCTTCCCGTCCTTCAGCTCGACCTTCACATGCCCGCCGCGGGTCAGACGCCCGAACAGGATGTCGTCGGCCAGCGGCTTCTTGATGGTCTCCTGGATGACCCGGGCCAGAGGCCGCGCGCCATACAGTTCGTCGAAGCCGTTCTTGGCCAGCCAGTCGTTGGCCTCGTCGGTCAGCTCGATGGTGATGTTGCGGTCCGCCAGCTGGGCTTCCAGCTGCAGGATGAACTTGGTCACCACCGACCGGATCGTCTCGGCGTCCAGCGCCTTGAACGCCACGATGGCGTCGAGGCGGTTGCGGAACTCCGGCGCGAACAGCCGCTGGATGGCCTTTTCGTCCTCGCCCTCGACCTTGCCGCGGCCGAAGCCGATGGCCGCCCGCGCGTTGTCCGCCGCCCCGGCGTTGGTGGTCATGATCAGCACCACGTTGCGGAAGTCGACCTTCTTGCCGATGGCGTCGGTCAGCTGGCCGTTGTCCATCACCTGCAGCAGGATGTTGTAGACGTCCGGGTGGGCCTTCTCGATCTCGTCCAGCAGGACGACGGCGTGGGGGTGCTGGTCGACGGCGTCGGTCAGCAGGCCGCCCTGGTCATGGCCGACATAGCCCGGAGGCGCGCCGATCAGACGGCTGACGGTGTGCCGCTCCATGTATTCCGACATGTCGAAGCGCAGCATCTCGATACCCAGCGTGGACGCCAGCTGTTTGGCCACCTCCGTCTTGCCGACCCCGGTGGGGCCGCTGAACAGGAAGGCGCCGATCGGCTTCTGCGGATCGCGCAGACCGGCCCGGGCCAGCTTCATGGCCGCCGAGACTTGCTCGATCGCCGCCGACTGGCCGAACACGACCCGGTTCAGGTCGCGTTCCAGCTCGCGCAGCCCCTCGGTGTCGGACTTGGAGACCGACTTCGGCGGGATGCGGGCCATGCGGGCGATGACGGCCTCGACCTCCTTCTGGCCGATGACCTTCTTGCGCTTCGATTCCGGCAGCAGCATCTGCGACGCCCCCGCCTCGTCGATGACGTCGATGGCCTTGTCCGGCAGCTTGCGGTCCGTCATGTACCGCGCCGACAGTTCCACCGCCGTGCGGATCGCGGCGTCGGTGTAGCGCAGCTTGTGGTGGCCTTCGTAGGAGGTCTTCAGCCCCTTCAGGATCTTGATCGTGTCGTCGACCGTGGGTTCGTTGACGTCGATCTTCTGGAAGCGGCGGGCCAGCGCCCGGTCCTTCTCGAAATGCTGGCGGTACTCCTTGTAGGTCGTCGAGCCCATGCAGCGCAGGCTGCCCGAGGCCAGCGCCGGCTTCAGCAGGTTGGACGCATCCATGGCCCCGCCCGAGGTCGCCCCCGCCCCGATCACCGTATGGATCTCGTCGATGAACAGGATGGCGTTGTCGTGCGTCTCCAGTTCCTTGACGACCTGCTTCAGCCGCTCCTCGAAGTCGCCGCGATAGCGGGTGCCGGCCAGCAGCGCCCCCATGTCGAGGCTGTAGATGGTCGCGCCTTCCAGCACGTCCGGCACCTCGTGGTTGACGATCTTGCGGGCCAGGCCCTCGGCGATGGCGGTCTTGCCGACGCCCGGGTCGCCGACCAGCAGCGGATTGTTCTTCGTCCGCCGGCACAGGATCTGGATGGCGCGGTCGACCTCGGCCTGACGGCCGATCAGCGGGTCGATCTTGCCGTTGCGCGACTTCTCGTTGAGGTCGACGCAATAGGCCTCCAGCGCCTCGCCGCCGGTCTTGGCGGCGGCCGCGTCCTCGGCATCCTCCGGGCTGGCGCCGGCGCGGGCGGGTCGCGTCTCGCCGCCGGCCTTCTTGGCGATGCCGTGGGCGATGAAGTTGACCGCGTCGTAGCGGGTCATGTCCTGCTCCTGCAGGAAGTAGGCGGCGTGGCTCTCGCGCTCGCTGAAGATGGCGACCAGCACATTGGCGCCCGTGACCTCCTCGCGGCCCGAGCTCTGGACGTGGATGACCGCGCGCTGGATCACGCGCTGGAAGCCTGCCGTCGGCTTGGCGTCCTCGCCGTCGGAGGTGGCCAGGGCCGCCAGGTCGGTGTCGACATACAGGGTCAGCGCCGTCTTCAGGCTGACCAGGTCGACGTTGCAGGCGGTCATGACATTGGCCGCATCCGGGTCGTCGACCAGGGCGAGCAGCAGGTGTTCGAGAGTGGCGTACTCGTGCCGGCGCTCGTTCGCATAGTGGACGGCGCGGTGCAGTGTCTCTTCGAGAGGACGCGAAAATGAGGGCATTGGAAGGTTCCTCTCAGTCCTTTTCCATCGTGCATTGCAGCGGGTGCTGGTGACGGCGCGCCGTCTCGACCACCTGGGCGACCTTGGTTTCGGCCACTTCGTAGGTGAAGACGCCGCAGACCCCCACGCCATGCTGGTGCACATGCAGCATGATGCGGGTCGCGTCCTCGCGGCTCTTCTGGAAGAACCGCTCCAGCACGTAGACGACGAATTCCATCGGCGTGTAGTCGTCGTTCAGGATCAGCACCCGGTACAGCGAGGGCTTCTGAAGCTTCGGCTTTGTTTCGGTGACGGTGGCGGCCCCGAGGCCCCCTTCCTGATCACCGGCCTTACGTGACGGCGGCATTCGTTGTCCGTGTTTGGGGAGTCGATGGACAGATAGGGAATGATGGCCTGATTTGAAGCGGCGTCCAGTCACACGTTGCGTGACAGGCGCGCCTCACCTCGGGCGCGCCCGAAAGATGAAATGCGAAAAGGCCCCGGCGTTCCCGCCGGGGCCTTCGCAGGCTTACTGATACGCTTACTGAGGAGGCAGGTCGCCTTAGCGGGCGGCCTGGAACTTCTCGACCGAGGCGGTGACGCGCTCGTTGATCGGCTTGAAGCTGTCCTTGACCGAGGCGGTGAACACGTCGGTCATGCGGGTCACTTCGGCCAGATAGGCTTCGGCGGCCGACTTGGCCCAGTTGGTCTGCAGCTCGAGGGCTTCCTGGATCGAACGCGCCTGGGCCAGCGACTGGGCGGCGGCGACGCCGTCTTCCCAGGACTTCTTGCCGTAGGCGACGGTCTGGGCCGACAGGGCCTCGACGCCCTTCTGGGCGGCGGTGGCCGAGGCGACGACCGCCTCGAGGTTCTTCTTGCCCTCGGCGTTCAGCTCGGTCAGGCCGGCGACCGACTTGTCGGCGGCTTCACGGAAAGCCTGAGCGCCGGCGGCCTGGATCTTCTCGGCCTGGGCCTGGGCCTTCTCGGCCGAAGCCTTGACCTGGGCGGTGGCGGTTTCGACGGTCTTCTTGACGTTCACGGTTTCGGCGCTGTCGGCCATGGTATCTCTCCTGAACCTGTCGCGGCCCTGCCGCTTGTGATGATTTTCGCGGCAGGATCCCACCGCGATGGACAGCTATATGGTGCAACTGCGAACAAACGTCAAGAAGATTTTGTGCGCTGCACAATGGCAGCTCCGCGCCTCGCGTGCGCCTGACAGGAGAGGCCGCTTCACAATTCCGTTGACCGCTTGTTTACCCTCACGAAACCCCGATGACGCATGTTAGCCTTTCGTCAGCGTCGCGTGGTGGGGCCGCCGTCGCGCTTAATGTATGAGGCCTGCGCTTGCCGATCTTCGCCCTGATCCGCCGTGGTTTGCTGTCGCTGGTGCTGGTGGTTTCGCTGCTCGTGGTCCCCACCACGCCGCCAGCGGTCGCCCTGCCGGCCGACAATCCCCGCTACGCGGCCATCGTGGTCGATGCGGAAACCGGCGAGGTCCTGTTCGCCCGCCACGCCGACAGCCGGCGCTATCCGGCGTCGATCACCAAGGTGATGACGCTCTACCTTAGCTTCGAGGCGCTCGCCGAGGGCAAGGTGAAGCTGGACGACGTCATCACCGTCTCCCCCCGCGCCGCCAGCCAGCCGCCCTCCAAGCTGGGCCTTGCGGCGGGCCAGACCATCACGCTCGACGACGCGATGAAGGCCACCGCGGTGCGCAGCGCCAACGACATGGCCATGGCCATCGCCGAGCACGTCGGCGGTTCGCAGGACCGGTTCGCCGCCCAGATGACGCTGAAGGCCCGCGAACTGGGCATGACCCAGACCCGCTACGTCAACCCGAACGGCCTCCCCGACGCCCGCCAGATCACCTCGGCCCGAGACCTGGCCATCCTCGCCCGCGCCGTGATGCGGGATTACCCGCAGTACTACCGCTATTTCGGGCTGCACGACTGGACCTATCAGGGCCGTCTGTACCGGAACACCAACGGTCTGCTCGCCCAGGGCGGCGGCTACGACGGAATGAAGACCGGCTACATCCGGGCCTCGGGCTTCAATCTCATGGCCTCGGCGGTGCGCGACGGACGCCGGCTGATCACCATCGTCCTCGGCGGCCAGAAGGTGGCCAGCCGCAACGCCCACGTCGCCGAGCTGATGGACACCGGGTTTGAGGTCGAGCGCCTGCGCCGCTCCGGCCAGCCCATCCAGGTCGCCCAGACCTTCTTCGAGCAACGTGGCTTCGGCATCGGCTCGGACAACTCCGGCCCCGTGGAATACGCATCCGCCGCCGATGACAGTGACGAAGAGGGCGGGACCGCCGTCAGCTACGCCTCCCTGCCGGCGCCGCCTCCCCAGCCATCGCGGGTGACGCCGGCCCCGTCCGAAGGCCGCACCGTCGCTTCGCTCATGCGCGCCGAAGGGCCGTCGGACGTCACCGCCTCCCTCAACGGCGCCCCTACGGCGCGGACCGCGCCCTCCCGCCCGCCGGCGCGCGAGACCGCACGCGAGGCCGCGGGGCGCTGGGCCGTCCAGGTCGGCGCCTTCCGCGACGAGACCGTGGCCCGAAACTGGCTGACCGAGGTCAACCGCCGCTTCCGAAGCCAGTTCAGCTCGGCCGAACGCACGGTCCAGAACGCCGAAGGCTGGTACCGCTCGCGCTTCACCGGCATGAGCGAACAGGCCGCCCAGGCCGCCTGCGCCGCCCTCGCTGAACGCCGCGTCACGTGCATGGTCGTCAGGCCGCAGTAGACGTCGCCTTCCAGCCTTGCCCGCCGGCCCCTTTTCCCCTATACGCGCCGCCTTTCCAGGGCTTCGGTCCTGACGCGGAGTTCCAAAGGGTTCGGGAAGTCATTCCGGCCGCCGCTTCAGGATCCATCGTGGGAGAGGACTTACCCGGTCCCCTCGCGCCGACGCCCTACAAGGGAGAACACCGCATGGCTCTTTACGAGCACACGGTCATGTCGCGCCAGGACATCAGCGCGCAACAGGCCGAAGCGCTGAACGACACCATCAAGGGCTTGATCGAGCAAGGCGGCGGTTCCGTCGCCAAGATCGAGTACTGGGGTCTGCGCAACCTGACCTACCGGGTCAAGAAGAACCGCAAGGCGCACTATTCGCTGCTCGCCGTCGACTGCCCGCCCGCCGCCATGGCCGAGGTCGAGCGTCAGCTGTCGATCAACGAGGACGTGCTGCGCTGGCTGACCGTCCGCGTCGAGGAACTCGACCTGGAGCTGTCGCCGCTGCTGGCCCGCCGCGAGCGTGAACGCGAACGTGAGCGCGAGCGCACGCCGCGCGAAGACGCCGTCGAAGCCGAATAAGGAAACCGGAACATGACCGACACCACCGCTCCCTCGCCGGGCGCGCCGGCCGGCTCCGGCCCGGCCCGCCGTCCCTTCTATCGCCGCCGCAAGGTGTGCCCGTTCTCCGGCGCCAACGCCCCGAAGATCGACTACAAGGACGTCAAGCTCCTGCAGCGCTACATCTCCGAGCGCGGCAAGATCGTTCCTTCGCGCATCACGGCCGTCTCCCAGAAGAAGCAGCGTGAACTGGCCAAGGCCATCAAGCGCGCCCGCTATCTGGCCCTCCTGCCCTATGTGGTGAAGTAAGATGAAGGTCGTTCTGCTTGAACGCGTCGAGAATCTCGGCGCCATCGGCGACGTCGTGTCCGTCAAGGACGGCTTCGCCCGTAACTTCCTTCTGCCGCGCGACAAGGCCCGTCGGGCCACGTCGGCGAACCTGAAGGCCTTCGAACTCGACCGCGCCGCCATCGAGGCCCGCAACGAGAAGAACAAGGCCGAAGCGCAGAAGGTCGCCGACAAGATCGACGGCCAGACCTATGTCATGATCCGCCAGGCGGGTGAGACGGGTCAGCTGTACGGATCGGTCGCCGGTCGCGACGTCGCCGAGGCCGTCCAGGCCGAAGGCGGCAAGGTCGAGCGCTCGCAGGTCGTGCTCAACACCGCGATCAAGACCCTGGGTGTCCACGAAGTGCTGGTCCGCCTGCACGCCGAGGTCACCGCCACGGTCAAGATCAACGTGGCCCGTTCGGCCGACGAGGCCGAGCGCCAGGCCAAGGGCGAGGACGTGATCAAGTCCGCCTACGACCAGGACCGCGCGGAAGCGATGGAAGCGGCCCAGGACATGATCGCCGGCGGCGCCGGCCAGCAGGAAGGCCTCGGTTCGGAAGCCTGAACCCGGTCAGCTCGCTGAACAGCGATGAAGGGCGCGTCCTGCCGGGCGCGCCCTTTTTCCATTCCGGAGCGACGACCGTTGCCATGAGGCCGCTCCCGACCTAACTGGGCGCCGGAGGCCCATGACGATGATCCGATCCGCCCTCGCCCTTGCCCTGGTCATGGCGCTGAGCCCGATCGCCGCCTCCGCCCTGGCGCAGACCCGGCCCATGACCGTGCGTGAATTCCTCGCCACCGCCAACCAGCTGCCTCAGAACGCCACGGCCGTGCTCCGGCCCGAAGGCCGCCGCCTGGTCGATGAAGTCAGCCGGGCCGTACACGCGGTGCGGAACGAGCAGACCGCCGCAGTCGCCGCCGGTCGCCGCCCGGCCTACTGCATTCCGGCCCGCGGGACGGGCATCACCCCCGAGGGTCTGCTGGCCCGGTTCAAGGCGCTTCCGGCGCGCCGCCAGGACATCAGCGTGACCCAGGCGATCCGCGAGTGGATGGTCGAGCGACATCCCTGCCCCGCCTGATCCACCGCTGATCTGTCAGGCCTTTTCGGCCCATCCACAGGGGTGTCCCCGTTCATCTGACGGGCAGGCGACTTTTCCGTCCGATTCCGACGTATCGGGAGGTTATGCCTTCGCCGATGAACGCCCTCGCCCCCGTCTCCTTCCCCTCGCCGATGGACCCGTCGTCCATCCCGTCCCTGCCCCACAACCTCGAGGCGGAACAGGCGCTGCTGGGCAGCCTGATGTTCGACAATGCGGTGTTCGAGCGCCTGTCGGACCGGCTGCGCGGCAGCCATTTCTACGAGCCCTTCCACCAGCGCCTCTACGACGCCATCGAGGATCACGTCCGCCAGGGCCTGCTGGCCGAGCCGACCATCCTGATGGAGCGGTTCAAGCAGGATCCGGCCTTCCAGGAGTTCGGCGGCCTTCGCTACCTCGCCGACCTCGTCGACCGCGCCCCTCCCGGCGCCAACGCCCCCGACTACGCCCGCGTCGTCTATGACCTGGCCCTGCGCCGCGACCTGATCCGCATCGGCGGCGAGATCATCAAGGAGGCGCCACAGCCGGAAACGGCCGCCATCGACCAGATCGAGAGCGCCGAACAGCAGCTCTACAACCTGGCGGAAACCGGCAAGCCGTCGTCCGGCTTCGTCAGCTTCTCGACCGCCCTGTCCGGCGCCGTGCAGATGGCGGCCGAGGCCTATCAGCGCGACGGCAAGCTGGCCGGCCTGGCCACCAATCTGGACGACCTCGACCAGAAGCTTGGCGGCCTGCACCCGTCGGACCTCCTGATCCTCGCGGGCCGCCCCTCGATGGGCAAGACCGCGCTGGCCACCAACATCGCCTTCAACGTCGCCCGCAACTACCGCTGGGAGCCGACGCCCGAGGGCCGCAAGACCGTCTCCGGTGGCGTGGTCGCCTTCTACTCGCTGGAAATGTCGGCCGAGCAGCTGGCCATGCGTATCCTCGCCGACGCCTCGGGCGTCTCGTCGGACAAGCTGCGCAAGGGCGAGATCGACGCCGCCGACTTCGGCAAGATTCGCGACGCAGCCGTCGAGATCGGCGAGAGTCCGCTGTTCATCGACGCCACCGGCGGCCTGTCGATGTCCAAGCTGGCGGCCCGCGCCCGGCGGCTGAAGCGGATGGAACACGGCCTCGACCTGATCGTCGTCGACTACCTGCAGCTGATCACGACCGGAGAGTCCAACAGCCAGAAGAACCGCGTGCAGGAGGTGTCCGAGATCACCGGCGGGCTCAAGGCTCTGGCCAAGGAGCTCAGCGTGCCGATCATCGCCCTGTCGCAGCTCTCGCGTCAGGTCGAACAGCGCGAGGACAAACGGCCCCAGCTGTCCGATCTGCGGGAATCCGGCTCGATCGAGCAGGACGCCGACTGCGTCATGTTCGTCTACCGCGAGAGCTACTACCTCGGTCGCGCCGAACCGCGCGAGGGCACCGAAGAGCACCTCAAATGGCAGGAGGACATGGACCGCCTCAAACACCAGGCCGAGGTCGTCATCGGCAAGCAGCGCCACGGCCCGATCGGGATCGTCAAACTGTCCTTCGACGCCGACACGACCCGCTTCGGCAATCTGGCTCACGACGGGCGCTATCCCCAGTCATACGACTGAGGCCACACAGCGTCAGGTTGACTCTCCGGCCAATTCGGGCGGAATGAGCAGGGATCTGCCGCCCCGCCCGGGCGGCCGTTGGGGGGAATCCATGCGTAAAACTGCAATCTGCGCGCTCGCCGCGCTGTCTCTGGGCGCGTGCGTCTCGTACCAGCCGGTCCCGAACGCCCGGCCGCTGAACGCGCAGCACATCGAGGCCATGGGCCCGACCCCCGTCGTCCTGGCCGAGAACAACAGCGGCGTGATGAAGAGCTGGGTCCGGCAGGACTCCTCCGCTGCGGCGGCCTCGCAGGGAATACTGGGGGTGCTGGTCGGCGCCGCCATGGACGGCATCATGAACTACGCCCCGTCGCGCCGCGCCCGTCGCGCCGCCGACGAACTGGCCGAGGTGATGCCGGCCCGGACCCTGACCGATTCCCTGGTCCGGCATTTCAACGGCCAGCTCACCTCTGGCGAGCCTGGCGCCGGCGTGACCGTGTCGGAAGTCCGCACGGTCCAGAAGCTGACATCGCCCGGCGTCGCCGACGACGCCCTCGAGGTGGCGACCGCCTATCTGCTGTCCGAGGACGCCACCACCCTGCAGGTATCCGCGACCCTGACCTACCAGAACGCCGGCATCCCCTATGTCACGCCCTACACCTTCGAGGGCGAGCCGCCGGCGGGCGAGCTCACCGGGCCGCTGTACCGGAACAGCTTCACCTACAGCTCGCGCCAGCTGCCGGTGCCGGTGCTGACGCCCGAGCTGCGCCAGCGCCTGATCGCCTCCATCGAGGACAACCACCGCGACGAGGCGGGGGTCCTTCCCGCGGAAGGAACCGACGGCTTCAAGTCGATGACCCGCGAGTTGGCCGAGGCCCGGGACGACCGGCTGACCAAGGGCGAGATCGCGATCTTCCTGGCGCGCGAGTGGACCCGGGATGACGGCGCCCTGCTCCGCGCCGAGATCGACAACGCCCACGCCTTCATCGCCAAGTACGCGGTGCTCGACATCAACCGCACGGCGATCCCCAGCCTGACCGGCGTCGACGAATTAGTGGAGACCCTGCCCGACGGCCGCACGGTCCGCCGCGGCGGGCCCGGGATCACGGCCGGCTCCTATGTGTCCCTGCCCGGCGAGGTGTCGGACTTCGTCACCTACGGCAATGCGGCGGCGATCGCCGAGGTCAACGAGACCCGCACCCGGAACATCCAGGAAGCGGCGCGGGCCGCCGCCCGTAGCGGACGGTGAGACTCGCGCGCCTCAGCCTCGCCGCGCTCGGCCTGACGCTCCTCGCCGGATGCGTCAGCGACCCGGGCTACGCCCCCATCGATCCGGCGGCGAGGCGCTATTTCGGCTATGCCGACACGCCCAATGGCGCGGGCGGCTACACCATCCGCGTGGTGCTGCCCGAGGGCGTCGAGGATCCGAAATCGGCCTTCGCCCATTGGGAGCGGCGGGCGGCGGAGCTGTGCGGTCCCGCCGGCTATCGCAAGCAGCTGCACACCGCCAGGCGCAACATGATGATGATGCCCGGCTACACGCCGACCGGCTACAGCTACGAGGTGCTGGGCGACGCGTGGTGCAGCGATCCGGCGATGGCCCCGGCCGAACCCGCTGCGGTTCCGACCGCCCCGGCCGCATAGGCCTCGGCTAGCGCAACTCCACCCGGCGCGCGCCCGACGGGATCGCCAGCTCCGATCCGTTCCAGCGCGCGTCCCGTCCGTCGATCCGCACCCGCCCCGGCGGCGCCTCGCCCGCCGGCCACTGCAGCACGAAGCCGCCCGGCGGCGTCGCCCGCCCGTCCAGCGTCAGCACATAGCCGTCCCCGTCCCCGTCCGCGCGCAAATTGTAGGTCAGCGGCCCATAGGGCGTGCGCAGGTTCGTCACCCCGACCCCCTCGCCTTCCAGCCAGGTCAGCGGCGCCCCCGCCGCCAGCACCAGGGCATGGTCCCGGTCGCGTTCGTAGGCCAGCAGGTCCAGGGCCGAGCGGATGTAGTCCGAACTGACCCAGGCGTGGGGCATGTCGCCGATGAAGCGCGGCTCGCGCCTGTCGCGACCGACCACCTCGGCCCAGCCATTCCAGGCCCGCGGCCGCACGTCGGCGAAGTAGAAGTCGAGCGCCCGCAACGCCTCGTCGCGCCGCCCCAGCCGCACCAGCGCCCCGACGTTGCGCAGTTCGTAGGGCGTATAGTCCCGCCACGTCTGCCGGTTCTCCTGCCGGGCCGTGAAATTCTCCCACCATTTGTCGAAGGTGCCCTGCAGAAGGTCCGGCGGCAGGTCATCGGTCAGCCCGGCCGGTGACAGGCCGATGGTCGTGGAGGTGGCGTCGAAATCGCCCCGGTCCGCGGCGCCGGCGATCCAGTCGATGCCGTGCACCCGCGCCGTCGCCGCGATCGAGGCCATGACGTCGGCCTTGAACTCGGCCTCCGACGCCCGGAACCGCGCCGCCGCCGCCTCCTCGCCCAGGGTCTCGGCGATGAACACGGCGTCGCGGTAGCCCAGCAGCCCCCAGAAGTCGTCCCAGTAGGAGTAGGCGGGCCTGTCGGAATAGCCCTCGTGACTGATCGTCGGCGGCAGCAGGCCGAACAGGTGCCGTTTGTCCGACGCCTGGAACTCCGCCGTCCGGGTCGAGGCGCGCAGCTCGTCCATGTAGCGGATCGCGCCCTGCACCTGTGGCCAGACCTCGCGCAGCAGGGCCTCGTCGCCCGTGTACCGATACGTTTCCGCGGCGAGGAAGATGAACTCGCCGTGGCTGTCGTTCTCGGGCACCGGATCGGCGCCCCGGCCGTCAGCGCAGCACGGCACCTTGCCGTTGTCGAACACCAGCGGCGCGAACCAGCGCAGATAGTCCGCCGACAGGCCGGCGTGCCCCAGCCGGTTCAGCCCCTCGGCCATCATCGCGCCGTCGCGAATCCAGCTGCGGTTATAGCTGCGCGTGCCCGGCTGCAGGATCGGCCCCTGCCGCGACATCAGCATGTGCGCCAGCGAGCTGCGCATCACATCCTCGATCCGCTGCTGGCTATCGGGCAGTGTCAGGTCGAACCGGTCCAGCTTCTCTCGCCACGACAGCGCCACCGCCGACTGCACCTCGTCGAGCATGCCCTCGACGGTCCCGGCCTCCCCAGGCAGGGGAGCCAGGGCGCCGCTCATCGGCGCGACCCATGCGACCTGCCGCGTCTGTCCGGGCTGAAGCTCGATCTCGTAGATCAGCGCACCCGCCGCCAACCCGGCGTCGGACACGACGAGACGCTGGCCCGGCGGACGCCGACGCGCCGCATCCGCCAGCAGGCTGTGCGGGTCGGCGCCGGTCGCGAAGGTGGAGGCGGCCACGGCGTCCACAGGCATCAGGGAGCGGATGCGAATGGCGTCGTTGAGCACCAGCTCCTGTCCCGTCCAGTCGACCTGCCGGATCGGTCCCACCCCGCCGGGCGTCGTCAGGAACTGCACGGGCCCGTTGACCTGGAACGGCCGCGCCATCAGGCCCAGGGTGATGACCCTGCGCTCGCCGGTCAGATTGGTCAGGTAGTAGCGGCCGAACAGCCGCGGGTTCTCCGGCGTGCCCTCGGCGAAGGTCTCGATCTTCAGGCTCCAGCCATCGCCGGTCCAGGTGACCTCCGGCATCGGCAGGTCGTCGCCCAGCAGGCCCTGGGTGATGTTCACGTCCGCCCAGGTCACCACCCGCCCGTTGTCGACGACGAACGGTTCGACCGAGGGCCCGCCCCTGCGCAGCTCGATCGCGCCGTCCTCGCCCATCAGGGCGCTCTCGCCACCGCCGTCGACGCCGACCAGGGTCCAGTAGGGCTGCTCGCCGTGGAAGCCGCGCGGATACAGCCCGCGCCGGCTCTCGGCCGCCACCGCCAGCATGAAGCTGGTCGCCGTCTCGCCGAACGACAGGGGCTCGATCTCGAGGGCGTTCAGCGCATAGGCGTTCGCCGCCGCCTGTCCCAGCCGCTGCCCGGCCCCCGCCTGCCCGACCACGCCGCCCTCGTCGCGCGGGGTCAGCAGGTCCAGCCGCAGCCAGCGCGCCGAGGCCTCGGGCGTGCGCAGCCAGTCGACGCCGCCATTGCCCCCGCTCACCGCCGTCAGTTCGCGCCACTCCCGTCCATCCGGCGAGGCCATCAGCCGGTAGTCCGAAGCCGCCATCCGCTCTGCCCAGCGCAGCGTCACGCCGCCGAACTCGCGTTCGTAGCCGAGGTCCAGCGTCAGGCTCTGCGCGCCGCCGCCGGTCGTGCGCCATGCGGTCGCAGGATCGTCGTCGACCGCCCGGGCCGCGACGTTCAGCCCATCCTCGCTTGTCGCGCTCGCCAGCGGCCGGGGCGGCACGCCGGGTTCGGGGGGCAGAGCGCGCAGCTCCAGCTGGTCGACTTCGATCCAGCCCTTGCCGCCCTCCCCGGCCGTGACCACGAATTCGATCCGCTCCGCGCCGCGGAAGGTCCGGTCCGGATTCGGTCCCCACGCCCAGGCGATCTGGCGCTTCTTGATGGTGTAGCGAGTCCACTCCGCATTGGCCCTGAAGCCGCGGATCTGGCGCCAGTGGACGTTGTCGCCCGAGGCGTCGACGAATTTGATCTCCAGCGTGTTCGGCTGCATCTCGCCGCGCAGCCAGAAGCTGATCTCGTAGTTGTCGGGAACCTGCAGGTCGATCGCCCGCGTCGCGAAGGCGTAGCCGGAGACGCCGTTGAAGTCGTAGTCCAGCCGCATCGCCTTGCCCTCGCGGCCGGCCACGGAACTGATCTCCGACGACACGTCCGTCGACGCGTCGGCCGACCACGGCGCCAGCGTCTCGAACGGATCGAGCACGCGCGGTGCCTGGGCGTGAGCCGGGGCTCCGAACACCAGGACGGCGGCGGCTGCGAAGGCGGCGATGATGCGCCGGAGCGGGCTCATCCCTTCACACTGCCCGCGAGCATGCCGCGGATGTAGTAGCGCTGCAGGGCGAGGAAGAGGATCAGCACCGGCGCGACGGTGATCACCGCCCCGGCCATCATCATCTCGATGTCCTGCACGTGCTCGCGCGACAGCGCCGCCAGCGCCACCGGCAGCGTATAGTTCGACTGGTCGGTCAGGATGATCAGCGGCCACAGGAAGTCGTTCCAGCTGCCGAGGAAGACGAACAGCGCCAGGGTCACGATGATCGGCTGCAGCGTCGGCAGCACCACACGACGGAAGATCTGCCCCTCGCTTGCGCCGTCGATCCGCGCCGCCTCCAGCATCTCGTCCGGGATCGACAGCGAATACTGCCGGACCAGGAACAGGCCGAAGATCGAGGCCAGCCACGGCACCAGCGCCCCGGCATAGGTGTTCACCAGCCCCATGCCCTTCAGCATGAGGAACAGCGGCAGGGTGCCGATCTGCGCCGGCACCACCAGCGCCGCCACCAGCAGCTGGAACACCCGCTCCCGGCCCTTGAAGCGCAGCTTGGCGAAGGCGTAGCCCGCCGGAACGGTGAACAGCAGCGCCAGTCCCGTCGCCAGCGTCGCCAGGGCGAAGCTGTTCCACAGATACCGCCCCATGCCCTGGGTCACGAACAGGTCGCGGTAGTGCTCCAGCGTCCACGTCCTCGGCAGCAGTGGCGGCGGGAAGGTCGCCGCCTCCCCCGTCGACATGAAGCTGACCGACAGCATCCACAGCAGCGGGAACAGCACCACCAGCGCAATGAAGGCAACGGCGGCGTTCAGCAGCAGGGCGCGGATGCGGCGGGCGCTCATTCGTAGGCTCCCATCCGCTTCGCCACCGCTAGCTGCACCAGCGTCACCGCCAGGATGCAGACGAACAGGATGAAGGCCACGGCGCTGGCGGAGCCGAGATTCCACCATTTGAAGCCCTCTTCGTACATGAAGTAGAGCACCGTCACGGTCGACTGGGCCGGCCCGCCCTGGGTCATCACATAGGGCTCGGCGAACAGCTGGAAGAAGCCGGCGACCGAGATGATCGACACCAGCAGCAGGGTGGGCGCGATGGCCGGCAGGGTGACGTGCACGAACCGCTTCCACGCCCCCGCCCCGTCGATGCGCGCCGCCTCGTACAGGTCGTCCGGCACGGTCTGCAGGACGGCGAGGAAGATCAGCATGTTGTAGCCGAAGATCTTCCACACCACGAACATCAGAATGGCCGGTATCGAGGTCTCCGGCTGGCCCAGCCAGTCGACTGGCGGCAGGCCGACGCTGGAGATGGCCCAGTTGATCACGCCGTAGCGGGTGTGCAGCAGGTAGTTCCACAGCACCGCCGTGGCCACCAGCGTGGTCACATAGGGGGCGAAGAACATCACCCGCCACAGCGGCCGCCACTTCACCACCCGGGCGTTGAGGATCACCGCCGCCGCCAGCGATGCGGCGATCGACAGCGGCACGCCCAGCACGGCGAACAGGCCCGTGTTCTTCATCGCGCCCCAGAACAGCGGATTGGCGAACAGCCGCTCGTAGTTCTGCAGGCCGACGAAGCGGACGTTGCCGAGGTCGGCCAGGGCGTAGATATCGAAGTCGGTCAGGCTCAGCAGCAGGGCCGCGAACACCGGAATGGCGAAGAACACGCCGATGGCGATCAGCGCCGGCGCCACGAAGCCCCAGGCCGCCCGTTCGCGGGCGCGCGCACCCCCCGGACGACGGCGCGGCAGGGCGGCCGCCTCGGCCTCGGCCTTGGCCATGTTCAGCCGGACGTCGGTCATGCCCGGCCCCGTTCCATCATCCAGCGGCGCTTTTCCAGCAGCCGGTCGGCGCGGCGGTCGATTTCAGCGCCGGCGGCCTCGGGAGTGTATTCGCCGCGCACCATCCGCTCGGCGACGATCTGCATCTCGGTGACGATCCGCTCCCACTCCGGCACCTTGGGCACGGCCTCGGCGCGCGACAGCTGGCCCTTGAAGGCGGCGATGTACGGATCGTTGGCGACCGACGGCGTGGCCCAGGCGCTCTCCCGCGCCGGCAGGTCGCCGGTGATGACGTTGAACCGGGCCTGCACCGCCGGATCGGACAGGTAGCGGACCAGCTTCCACGCCGCCTCCTGGCGCGGCGACGAGCGATAGACCACCAGCGACGACCCGCCCGGCGCCGAGGCGCCCGGCCCGTTCGGCCCCGGCACGCCCGCGGTCATCCAGCGGGTCTCCGGCTTCAGCCGGTTCCTGAACTCGCCGATGGTCCACGGCCCGGAGAAATAGAAGCTGAACCAGCCGCGCTCGAACTCGGTCCAGACGTTGGAGATCTGCGCCGCCGACGCCACAGGCGCGAGGCCCTCGTCGAACAGGCTCTTGTAGAAGGCCAGGGCCGCGACGAACGACGGGCTGGAGAAATTGCCGCGCGTATCCTCTTCGCGCAGCAGCGGCGCCTCGCCCTGCAGGCCGAAGCTCAACAGCTGTTCGAACTCGTTGAGCGGCAGAAGCACCGCATATTTGTCCTCGCCCACGAGCCGCTTGACCGCATGCATGGCCTGTTTCCAGCCAGCCCAGGTCGGCGGCACGGCGCCGTAGCCTGCCCGCTCCAGCAGGTCCGAGCGGTAGAAGACCAGCCGGGTGTCGACATACCAGGGCGTGGCCACCGGCCTCCCGCCGATGCGGTTGGTCTCGAGCACCGCCGGAAATTGATCCGTCAGCAGCTCGGCCGCGAACGCCGGCAGCGGCGAGATGGCGCCGATGGCCGCCATCTCGGCCACCCAGGTATTGCCCACCTGACTGAGGTCCGGCAGCGAGTCCCCGGCGTAGGCGGTCAGCAGCTTCTGGTGCGCCGCCGTCCACGGCAGGGCCTGCACATCGACCTTGATCCCGGGGTTGAGGCGCTCGAACTCGGGCAGGATCTGCGGGACGTTGGTCGCCTCGTTGCCCATCGCCCAGAAGCTCAGTCGGGTGACCCCGTCCTCGCGCCGCCCGCAGCCGGCCAGAGCCCCTGCCGAACCCAGGGCCGCCGCCCCCGCCAGAAGGCCGAGCGCCGCCCGTCGATCCGGCTGCGGCTGCCTCATGCCCGGTCCAGCCAGCCGCCGGCGAATCCGGCCCGCTTCAGGCCGCGCACGAGATTGGGCTCTTCGCGCATCCGCCGCCACACGGAGTCGGACCGGGTGTTCTCGATCATGATCACGATCGGTCCCTGGTCGATGCCCAGATAGTCGCCGTCCACCCAGCCCACGCCCGGCACGATCCGCCCGTGCTGCAGCCGCCTCTGCCGCTCGACGAGCGTCGGGTTGAAGGAGTCGAGGAAGCCGAACTCCGTATAGATCCCTGACCCGTAGCGGGCCTTCATCGCCTTCAGGCAGGCGGTCACCTCGGCGGGCGCGAACGGCATCGAGCCCATGGCCGCCGTCGGCGCGATGGTGCCGTCGTCGCGGTCGCCTGGTCCCCGCGCCGAATAGCTGAAGAACTGGCGTTCCCGCCCGCCGATGGACTGCCTGAAGTCACCGGGACCGTCGCAGGCGGTCAGGCCCCAGACATCGGCCGAATAGCCTGCCCAGCCCATCGGATTGTCGATGGCGTATTTCCGCTGGGCCTCGACCGCGCGGACGCTGTTCTGGAAGTAGTCGAACGGCCCGATCTCGGCGGATCTGGCGCGCATGAACGGGTCGCGGATGCCGCGGAAGTCCACGAACATGTGGCTGTACTGGTGCCCGAACAGCGGGGCGAACGCCAGGTGCGCCGGCCCCCAGTGATCGGTCCAGCTCCGGTCATAGACGCTGCACCACTCGTCCCACACCGCGGCCGGAACCGGATGGGTCGGGCTTCCGATGGCCAGCAGCAGGACCAGCATGCCCTCGTTGTAGATGTGCCAGTCGGCCTCGATGAAGCCGGTCTCAGGATGCCAGCCCATCGAGATGCGGTTGGGCCGCACCACCGCCCAGTCCCACTCGACCCGCTCGTAGACCGCCTGGACCAGCCTCCGGATCTCCGCCTCGTCGGCATGGTCGCCATCGAACCACTGCGCCGCGAACAGCATGCCGCCCAGCAGCAGGGTGGTGTCGACGGTCGACAACTCGGTCCGGCCGAAACGGTGGCCGGTCTCCATGTCGAGGAAGTGGTAGAAGAAGCCCTTGTAGCCGGTCACGCCCGTCGCCTCGGGCCCCTGCGGCGCGTCGTGGAAGAAGCGCACTGTGTTCAGGGTGCGCGCGCGCGCCTCCTCCCGGCTCATCCAGCCGCGCTCGACCCCGATCGGCCAGCAGGTCAGGGCGAAGCCCACCGCCGCCACCGAACAGAAGGATTTGGTCGGCCACCGGTCCGGCGTCAGGCCCGTTTCGCGCGGCGTCACATGGGTGAACCAGTCGAAGGTCCGCTTCTGCAGTTCATCGATCTCGGGATCGATCCGCGGGGGCGGCGAACTCAGGTGGTTCCGGCCCTGTTTGATCGCGCAGCCAGACAGCCCCAGCGCCCCGACCCCGGCGACCGTGGAACCCATCAGAAACCGGCGGCGATCCATGGGCTCCATCCTCATACTCAATACGCGTACTCGTCAAAGAAATCGGCCGCCCCCGCGTGAGGCGGGAGGCGGCCGTCAGGGTCAGGAGATCAGAAGCTGTAGCGCACGCCCAGCTGGAAGGTCCGGGTCGGGAACAGCACCGTCGAGGGACGCTCGAAGTTCGGGTTCGGGTTCGTCGCCGAGCCCGTCCCGCCGTCGAAGCCGGAGAAGTTGTCGAAGTTGAAGACGTTGATGGCGTCGACGAACACCGACAGCTCCTGGCCGCCGAAGACCTCGAAATTCTTGGTCAGGCGGAGGTCCAGGTTCCGATAGGCGAACGAGTTCGGAAGGATGAAGTTGAACTGCTGCGGACGGCCATGGTTCGGGCGGTAGACGAAGTTCGGCCCACGCCCGTCGAACACGTCGAACGGCGTGCCCGATCCCAGCGTCAGGATGCCCGACAGCTGGAAGTCGAACGGCAGGTCGACGATGCCGTTGGCCACGATGCGGTGACGCTCGTCATTGCTGGTCGGGCGGACGGGCGAGCTTTCGATGCTGAAGCAGTCGAAGCAGAAGTTGTCATTGCCGCCGTTCTGTTCCGCCTGCGACCAGGTATAGGCCAGGTTGAAGCCCCAGCCCGAGTCGGCCGTGTAGTTCTTGTCCAGCTTGAGGTAGAGGGCCCGGAACTCGCGGCTCTTGTTGTGATCCGAAACCAGGTAGCTGCGGTAGGGGTTGGCGGCGCCCGGCGAGCAGAAGCCGCCGTTGTCGCCAAAGCCGCCGCCGTCGTTGCCGCGCGTGGGTTCGCGGCAGCGGTTCAGATAGGCCCAGGTGAACTCGTTTTCGGTCTTGCCGTAGGCGAGGGTGAGCTCGGTTTGCCAGTCGCCGAAGCGCTGACGGACGCCGAGGTTGACCTGGTCGGTCCGGGGCGGCTCGAAATCGTTGGCCAGCAGGAAGGCTTCACCCTTGCCCGGGATGGTCGCAAGGACCGGGTCCAGACCCGCGGCCGTGGCGTACGAGGGATCCCACAGGATCGGATCGCCGGCTTCGCCCGGCAGATCGACGCCCGGACCCGGATCGCGATCCTCGCCCACCGGCCGGCCGGTGGTGCTGAAGAAGGCGTTCTTGCGGATGTCGAACGGCTTGACGAGCTCGTCGTACGAGAAGTTGAAGTTGACCCGGTCGTAGTAGCGCCCGGCGCCGCCGAAGATCACCGTCCGGCGATCACCGAAGACATCGTACGAGAAGCCGATCCGGGGCTGGAAGGCGCCCGCGAACGGGTCGCGGTTGTCGCCCGTGGAGATGTAGTCGTCGCGGTCGAACCAGCTCGGCGCGTAACCGGCCGGCTTGCCGCCGTCGGTGGAGGCGATCCACTGGTCCAGGCCCGCGATGACGCTGGCCGGGGTCACGTAGTCGTTGTTGTTGGCGTTGGTCTCATAGTCCCAGCGGATGCCGAGGTTCAGCTCCAGCTGGTCCGTGATCTGCCAGTCGTCCTGCACGTACAGGCCGATGACGGTGTTATCGAGGTCGACCTCGGGGAAGGCCTGGCCCAGTTCGACGCGGTACGGCACCGTGGTGCTGCCGCTCAGCTCGGGCCGGCCGTCGACGTCGTAGTAGAAGTTCGGGTTGCGGCCGAACTGCTTGGTCACCTCATAGTTCTGGAGCGACACCTTGGCGCCCAGCTTGATGGTGTGGACCCCGTTCATCTCCCAGTCGTTGAAGGTCAGGTCGTCGCGGAAGGTGATGGCGTTGTCGTGGATGTCCTGGGTGCTGTCGCGACCGCCCAGATTGAGAATGGCCGCACCGCCGAAGTAGTCCGGCTGGAAGCCCGGCAGGCCCGGATTGGTGTCGTTCTCGAACAGGCGGTAGGTCGCGCCTGCGTCCGTGAAGTTCGCCGCGCCCGGATTGAAGTTGTAGTCGCGGTAGTCGACGGCGAAATCGTTCAGGAACAGGTCCGACTGCCACTGGTAGCGAAGGTTGCCCCTCAGGGTCGTCTGCTGAAGGTCGTTGGCGCGCTCGAACGAGTCGGCGCCGCCAAAGTCACGCAGTTCCGATTCGTCGCGGTAGGTGGCGCTCAACTCGATCAGATGACCCTCGGCCGGCTGCCAGCTGAGCTTGCCGAACATCAGGTCTTCCTCGAACGGCGAGGCGAAGGTGCCGATGTAGGGGGCGAACTGGGTGAGGAAGCGCGGCTCCTGACGGCCCAGGTTGACCACGCTGGCGCGGTTTTCCTGCTTGTGCTCGTAGGTGGCGAAGAAGTGCAGCGTGTCCTGGATGATCGGACCGCCGAGGGCGAAGCCGTATTGCTGGACCTCGAGCGGGACCTTCTCGTCGCCGCGCTGCTCGGCGAAGGTGTCCTGGGTGATGAAGTCCTGGTCGCGATAGACGCCGAACACCTCGCCGTGGAACTCGTTGGTGCCCGAACGGGTGACCGCGGTGATGATCGCCGACGAGGCCTGTTCGTACTCGGCCTTGAAGTTCTGGCTGACGACCCGGAACTCCTGGATGCCGGCCTGGGGGAACGGGTTCCCGCGGCTGTCGTCCTGGCCGATGATGCCGCCGGCGATGATGTTCGACTTCATGCTGGCGCCGTCGATGAAGGCGTTCACCGATTCCGCGCGCTGGCCGCCGGCGGTGATCTGCTGCTCCCTTTCGTCCAGCCCGACCCGCACCCCGGGCGCCAGGGCCGCGAAGTTGAGGAAGTTGCGGTTGATCTGCGGCAGGGTGTTGATCTGCTGCGTCGTGACGTTGGTGGCGTTCTCGGGCGTGCGGACCTCGGCGAGGCGACGGCCGGTGACGATCACGTCTCCCACATTGGTGACGGAGGTTTCGGACACGACGGTCCCGCCGACCGTCAGGTCGACCTCGCCGACCTGGCCGACGCCGATGGTGACGACGTCAGACGTGGTCTGGCCGCTGGCCGTGGTGACGGTGATCTCATAGGTGCCCGGGCGCAGGCCGGACAGCACATAGCCGCCGTCGGCATTGGCGGTGGTGCGGCTGGTGAAGCCTGAGGCCACGTCGCGCGCGACGATGACGGCGCCCGCTTCCGCCTGGGCGTTCTGGGTCACCGAACCACGGATCGTGGAGGTGGTGACCTGGGCGTATGCGCCACCGGCCGCGGCCAGCGAGATGGCGACGGCGAGGGCCGATGCGGCCCCCAGATAGTGCTTGGACTTGCGGGTCATTGTGGGTTCTCCCCCTCCAGAGGTGATGTGCTGACGGCTTCGCGGGCGCGATCGCCGGTGATGGTTCGGGTCTGTGTCGCCGGATTGCTTGATGGGCGAACGACCAGTTCGGGCCGCACGACCTCGCAAGCGGTGTCGGCGACAGCTTCGCCCGCTGCGTTGATCAGGCGGACGAGGCGCTCCAGCGCGCTCCGCCCGGTCTCTGCGATATTGATCCTCAGGGTGGTCAGGGCCGGACGCATGAGGCCGGCGATCGGCACGTCGTCGAAGCCGACCAGGGCCACGTCCTCGGGCACGGCGACGCCTGCCTCCTGCAGCGCCAGCATGGCGCCGACGGCCATCATGTCGTTGCCGGCGAAGATCGCGTCCGGCCGCTCGGCCCGCTCGGCCAGCTCGGCGCCGGCGCGATGTCCCGAGGCCTGGTCGAACGCGCCCTCGACCACCGTCGTCGGCAGGTGCGCCCGGGCCATGGCCTCGAGATAGCCGGCCAGTCGCGCCTCGGCCTCGAGGTTGCCGGTCGGGCCGGAGATGTGGGCGATGCGTCGCCGGCCGGTGGCGATCAGGTGCTCGACCGCCTGGACCGCGCCGCCGTGGTTGTCGACGACGACCGACGGCCGCCCCGCCCCCGCCCCGCCGTTCATCAGCAGGATCGGCAGCCGCCCGGCGAGGCTCGTGGCCAGGTTGGCCGCGTCGAGATGCGGCGACAGCACGATCAGGCCGTCGACCCGGCCGCGCATCGAGCGGATCGCGGCCGAGGCCTCCTCCGCATCGTCGTGCGAGCTCGAGACGATCAGATGATAGCCGAGGGCCCGCGCCCCGAGGTCCATGCCCCGGATCAGTTCGGAGAAGAACTCGCCATACAGGTCCGGCAGGATGACGCCGATCGTCTGCGTCTTGCTGGTCGACAGGCTGCGCGCACCGGAATGCGGCACATACTGCAGCGCCTCGACCGCCTCCATGACCTTCTTGCGGGTGGCTTCGGTCACGGGACCGGCGCCCGTCAGCACGCGGGAGACCGAGGCGACGGACACGTCCGCCCGTTCGGCCACGTCACGGATGGTGGCGGCCTTCATGCCGCCCGCTCCGCGCGGGTTTCCGGGATCGCTCCAGGCGCCAAAGTCGTCCTCCCTGACCGGTTCGCGATCCCGGCCCGCTTGGCGCGGGTCCGTCCGACAATTCCGTGTAACCGATTACATGACACACTAGCAATGAACCCCGCAAGTGCCCTAGTTTGGTCACAAGCAGGTTGTGTCCACGGCGCTACACGCGTACCGCGGGGCCGCTCCCGCCCTCTCAAGTTGATCCACTCGCGTCTTTACGAGCCTTACACATGACCACGGAAACCCCCGGCAAGTATCTGTTTCCCGACGGTTTCCTCTGGGGCGCGGCGACCGCCGCCTATCAGATCGAAGGCTCGTCCATGGCCGACGGGGCCGGCCCATCGATCTGGGACCGATTCAGCCACACGCCGGGCAATATGAAGGACGGCGACACCGGCGACGTAGCCTGCGACCACTACAACCGGTGGCGGGAAGACATCCAGTTGATGAAGCGGCTGAACCTGCAGGCCTACCGATTCTCGGTCAGCTGGAGCCGGGTCATGCCGGAGGGCCGCGGGGCCATCAACGACAAGGGCCTGGCCTTCTACGACCGTCTGGTCGACGGTCTGCTCGAAGCCGGGATCGAACCGCTTTGCACCCTTTACCACTGGGATCTGCCCGCGGCCCTCGATGACCGCGGCGGCTGGCTCAACCCCGACATCGCCGACTGGTTCGCCGACTACGGCCAGGTGCTGTTCGAAAAGTTCAAGGGCCGCATCAAGACCTGGGGCACCATCAACGAGCCGTGGGTCATCGTCGACGGCGGCTATCTGCACGGCGCCCTGGCGCCTGGCCACCGCTCGGCCTTCGAGGCCATGATCGCCGGCCATAACGTCCTGCGGGCCCATGGGGCCGCGGTGAAGCGTTTCCGCGAGGTCGGCGAGGGCCAGATCGGAATCGTCCTCAACATCGAGCCGAAATACCCGGCGTCGGACAAGCCCGAGGACGAAGCCGCGCGCAAACGCGCCGAGGCCCAGATGAACCGCTGGTTCCTCGACCCGCTGATGGGCCGCGGCTATCCGGAGGAACTGAAGGACGTCTACGGCGAGGCCTACCGCGAGTTCCCGCAGGAGGACTTCGACCTGATCGCCCAGCCGACCGACTGGATGGGGCTCAACTGGTACACCCGCTCGGTGCCCGAGAACGCGCCCGACGCCTGGCCCGTCCGCGCCCGGCCGGTGAAGCAGGTCCAGCACGCCCACACCGAGACCGGCTGGGAGGTCTATCCCCCCGCGCTGACCGACACCCTCGTCTGGCTGCACGAGCAGACCAACGGCCTGCCGCTGATGATCACCGAGAACGGCTCGGCCTGGTACGACCCGCCCCACGCCATCGAGGGCCGCATCCATGATCCGATGCGGGTCGACTATCTGAAGAACCACCTCAAGGCCCTGCACGACGCCATCGGCAAGGGCGTCGACGTGCGCGGCTACATGGCCTGGTCGCTGCTCGACAATCTCGAATGGTCGCTGGGCTACTCCAAGCGCTTCGGCATCACCCACGTCAACTTCCAGACCCAGGAGCGGACCATCAAGGACTCCGGCCTGCTCTACGCCGAGGTGATCAGGTCGAACGGCGGGGTGCTCTGAACCTCAGCGCACCCGCGCGTAATAGGCCTCGATCAGGTCCAGCCGGTCGCCGAACGGGACCGTCCTGGCCACCGGCCCGTCGTTGGTGAACTCCAGCAGTCGGTCCGGCTCGGCCCCGAACTCCGGCCACGCCGGCCGCTCGCCCCCGTTCGGATTTCCCTTTGCCGCGAAGGTCGTCCAGTAGGCGGCTATGGCGTCCGCCTGCCGCTGGTCCATCGCCGTCGTCGGCCACGGCGAAGCCGTAAGGTTGTCGAAGACGTACTGCCGCTCCGACGCATGGGTCGCTCCCGCGTGCGGCTCCGGCATCGCCGCCGAGACCACGTCGAACCGATACAGATACGTCGGATGGCCGTTGCCCGCGTGCAGCCGCGCCAGATGACGCGCCGGCTCGTTGAACACCAGGTCGCTGAGCACGAACTGGTCGTAACCCTCCTGCCCGCCATAGGCCGCGAGAAACGCCGCCCGCTCCGCCTCCGTCATCGCATCGTCGATGGCTCCGTACGGGCTCAGGTCGGACGGCTTCATCCACCAGAACTCCGCGCTGTTGGCGCCGATGATCAGCGGCACGGGCGCCTCCCGCCCGGCGGCGAAGGCGGCCTCGACATCATCGGCGACGTACAGTCCGTCCTTCACCAGCAGGTCGCCGCCGTAGAAATTCGGCGCCGGTTGGAGAAAGGTCTCCGCGGGAACGGCGCGCAGCTGCTCCGCCGTGGCGGCCCCGTGGGCGGCGGCGAAGGCCTCTCCCCTCGTCCGCATCGACGGTCCGCCGTCCCGTCGCGGGCCGTCCAGCGGCGTGCCCTCGTCGCGGCCGAGGCCCGACTGCACCACCGCCCGGTGAAACAGCCCCCGCCCGGCGTCCGAGATCATCAACCGCGTCACCAGCGCCCCGCCGGCCGACTCGCCGAAGACGGTGACATTGTCCGGATCGCCGCCAAACGCCGCCGCATTCTCCCGCACCCAGCGCAGGGCCGCGATGACATCCATCAGGCCATAGTTCGCCGCCGGCGCTCCCGGAGCCCGCTCCGCCGCCAGCGCCGGATGATCGAAGAACCCCAGCCGGCCGAGGCGGTAGTTGACCGTCACCACCACCACGCCGCGCTTCGCCAGCCGGGTCCCGTCGTACAGCGCCGCCGTGCCCGAGCCGTTGTTCAGCCCGCCGCCGTGAATCCAGAACATCACCGGGAGCGGACCCTCGCTCTGCGCCGGCGCCCAGACGTTCAGCGTCAGGCAGTCCTCGCTCATCGGCAGGGGGCCCACGCCATTGTCGCCGTTGCCGGGTGGCTGGACGCAGATGGGGCCGACCTGTCCCGCGTCCCGCTCCCCCCAAGGCCCCGCCGGCTGCGGCGGTCGCCAGCGCAGACCGCCGACCGGAGGCCGTGCATAAGGCACGCCCTTGAAGCTGCGCACCCCGTCCGCCTCGCGGCCGATCAGCGTCCCCTGCTCCACCGCCGCGCGGGGCATGGGGTCCGTGGGGCCAGCCAGTGAGATCATCAGAAGCGCCGCAGCCAGAAACGAAACCATCGACATGAGGTCAGACTAGCGGCGCCCGCCGTTCACACCCAAATGCAAATCGACATGGCGGCGATTTTGATGAAACCGATTTGCGCCCAATGCGTTACAGCGACCGGGCACGGTGGGGACGGGTTTGAAGGAACTGGTGAAATCGGGCGGCCTGACGGTCGATCTGGCGAGCGCGTTCGACGCCTCGCCCAATCCCTATGTGCTGCTCACGCCCGATCTCCGCATCGCCGGCGCCAACCAGGCCTATTTCGACGTCACCAACAGCACCCGCGACGCGATCATCGGCCGCCCCCTGTTCTCGGCCTTTGACTCCGGCCCCGGCTCCGAAGCGCCCGAGAACGTCCGCCAGGTCCAGGCCTCGCTGGAGCGCGCCCGCGACACCCGCCAGCGCGATCACCTGCCGCTGGTGAAATTCTCGATGGCGAAGCGGCTCGACGACGGCAGCCAGGCCTTCGAGGATCGCTACTGGAGCGCCACCCATACGCCGATGCTCGACGAGGCCGGAGAGGTCGTCTTCATCCTCCAGCACACCACCGACATCACCGAGCTGCAGAGGCTGAGGGAGGGCCGGGTCCTGTCCGAGCGGGCCAGCGCCCTCGACATCATGCTGGGCGGGGCGGTCCTCGGCCGCGCCGAACAGGTGCAGGAAGACAACCGCCGCCTCGAGGGTGAGCGCAACCGCCTGATCGACATGTTCATGCAGGCCCCCGGCTTCGTCGCCGTCCTCACCGGGCCGGACCATGTCTTTCAGATGCACAACGCCGCCTATGCGCAGCTGATCGGCCACCGCGACATCACCGGAAAACCGATCCGCGAAGCCCTGCCCGAGGTGGTCGGCCAGGGCTATTACGAGTTCCTGGACAGCGTCTACGCGACGGGCGAACCCCACGAGGGCCGGGCCAGCCTGGTCCAGCTGCAGCGCTCCCCCGGCGCCCTGCTGGAGACCGTCTATCTCAACTTCATCTACCAGCCGATCCGCGACGCCTCGGGCGCCGTCGTCGGCATCTTCGTCCAGGGTCACGACGTCACCGACGCCGTCCGCTCCACCGAGCGGCAGAAGCTGATGATCGACGAGCTGAACCATCGCGTGAAGAACACCCTGGCCACGGTCCAGTCGATCGCCATGCAGACGGCCCGGTCGCACGCCGATCCCCTGACCTTCGCCGAAGGCTTCCAGGCCCGGCTGCTGGCCCTGTCGCACACCCACGACCTGCTGACCCGCAGCCACTGGGAGGGCGCCGATCTGGGCGACATCCTGCAGCACGAGACCGAGGCGCACGGCAGCCATCGCGTTTCGGTCAACGGCCCGCGCGTCGGCCTCGCCCCGGCGGCCGCCCTGTCGCTGGGCATGATCTTCCACGAGCTGGCCACCAACGCCGCCAAATACGGAGCCCTCTCGGCCCCCGACGGCCGCGTCCTCGTCGACTGGAGCCTTGCCGACCAGACGCGTCCGCGGCTCCAGCTGGTCTGGCGCGAGATCGGCGGACCCGCCGTGAGCCAGCCCGTCCGAAAGGGATTCGGCAGCCGCCTGATCGAGCGCAGCGTGCGGCACGATCTGGCCGGAGAGGTCGAACTCCATTACGCAGGCGACGGATTCGCCGCGACATTCTCAATTCCGTTGGACAGGGAGCAGGGTTCATGAGCCAGGCGTTTGCGGGCCGCCGCGTGCTGATCGTCGAAGATGAATCCCTGGTGGCCATGCTGCTGGAGACCATACTCGAGGACATGGGTTGCATCCCGGTCGGGCCGGCCGCCACCGTCGACGAGGGTCTGCAGATGGCCAGCGGCGGCGAACCCGTCGACGCCGCCCTGCTCGACGTCAACGTCGCCGGCCGCCAGGTCTTCCCGGTCGCCCAGGCGCTGAAGGACCGCGGCGTCCCCTTCATCTTCTCGACCGGCTATGGCGAAGGCGGCCTGCCCGACGAATGGCGCGGGCAGCCGACCCTGCAGAAGCCCTTCACCGAAGCCGCCGTCCGCGACGCCCTGATGAAGGCCATGGGGCTGGCGGACGTCTGAAGGACAGGCAGTAGGGAATAGGCAGTAGGCAGTAGCGCGACCGCGCCCCCGTCGCGTCAGCCCACGAACCTTCCCCTCCCGCCTCCCGCCTACTGCCTACTGCCTACTGCCTACTGCCTGCCTTCCCAGATCCCTCACCACCGCCCTTGCCGCATTGTGACCCGGCGCGCCGGTCACCCCGCCGCCGGGGTGCGCCCCCGATCCGCACAGGTAGAGCCCCGGAACCGGCATCCGGTGATCCGCGTGCCCCAGGACGGGTCTCGCGCTGAACAACTGATCCAGCGTCAGCCTCCCGTGGAAGATGTCGCCGCCGACCAGGCCGAAGCGCCGCTCCAGGTCGCGCGGCCCCAGCGCCAGCCGCCCGACCACCGACGCCCTGAAGCCCGGCGCATGCGCCTCGACCGTCTCGATCATCAGGTCCGCCACCGTCTCGCGATGCTCGTCGCCCAGCGCCGGATCGACGTGCTGGCAGAACAGGCTGGCGACGTGCTGTCCCGGCGGCGCCAGGCTGTCGTCCAGGGTCGAGGGGATCAGCATCTCCACGATCGGCTTCGACGACCAGCCGTTCAGCCGCGCCTCGGCATGGGCCCGGTCCATATAGGCCAGCGACGGGGCCATGATGATGCCCGCCGTCAGGTGATCGCCCTGCCCCGGCAGGGCCGTGAAATTCGGCAGCTCAGACAGCGCCACGTTCATCCGGAAGGTGCCCGACCCCGACTGATAGTTCCCGATCCGCTCGCGGAAGTCGGCCGGCACGACCGCGTCGTCCACCAGCCTCTCGAACAGCAGCCGCGGATGCAGGTTGGACACCACCGCCCGGGCCCGCACCACGTCACCCGCCTCGGTCACCGCCCCCACGGCCCGGCCCTTCTCCGTCAGCACCTCGGCGACCGGCGCCTCCAGCCGCACCTCGACGCCCTGTTCCGCGCAGGCAGCGGCCATCGCCTGGGTGATCGCCCCCATGCCGCCCAGCGCGTGGCCCCAGACGCCCTTGCGCCCGTTCACCTCGCCGAACACATGGTGCAGCAGCACATAGGCCGAGCCGGGGGTGTACGGACTGGCGTAGTTGCCGACCACGCTGTCAAAGCCGAACAGGGCCTTGATCGGATCGCTCTCGAACCAGCCGTCCAGCCAGTCGCCCGCCGACTTGGCGAACAGATCAAGCAGGTCGCGCCGCCCCTGCGTATCCAGCCCCGCCGCCCGCCGCCCCAGCCCCCCGGCCTTCAGCAGCTCCGGCAGCATGGCCATCCAGCCGCCTTCGACCATGTTCGGCGGCGCCTTCAGGATCCAGTCGCGCAGCACCCCCGCCACCACCTCCAGCCGCCGCTCATACTCCGGCAGCCGCTCCGCATCCCGCGTCGAGAATTTCGCCACCTCGCCCCGCGTCCGTCCCTCGCCCGCCAGCAGATGGCGGCCATCGTCCAGCGGCAGGAAGTTGGAGACCTTGCGCTCGACTACCGTCAGCCCGTGCCGGGCCAGCGCCATGTCGGCGATCACCTTCGGATTCAGCAGGCTGACGGTGTAGCTGGCGGTCGAGTTGCGGAAGCCGGGATGGAACTCCTCCGTCACCGCCGCCCCGCCGACCACGTGCCGCCGCTCCAGCACGGTCACCTTCAGCCCGGCCCTCGCCAGATAGAAGGCGCAGACGAGCCCGTTATGGCCCCCGCCGAGGATGACGACGTCGGTCGTGGTGGTTGTCATGCGGCCCTCCGTGAATCCCCTCTAAGCTATCGTCATCCTCCGGCAAGGCGCTTCAGCGCCGCGACCGGGGGACCCAGCGGCGCGCGAGAGCGCGACACTGTCGATGCGTCGCTATTCACGACAGCCTGCCTGAACAGATCGCCTTCGGCGCCGCTGGATCCCCCGGTCTCGCTGCGCTCGCCGCAGGATGACGAAAACTATTGAGCTTGCGGCTCTTCCTCCGGCCGATGCACCAGCGATACCAGCACCACGCTGATCATCATCAGCAGGAACCAGCTGCCCAGCTTGGCGAGCGACACCGGCTCCCAGCCGTCGTCCTGCCCCGGATAGATCCATGCATTGGCCCAGGTCCCCAAATTCTCCGCGAACCAGATGAACAGCGCCACCAGCAGGAACCCCAACAGGAACGGCATCGAGCGCCGCCGCCGGTCCGGGGTGAAATAGAACCACCCCCGCCCGAACAGCACCGCCGTCAGGGCGAACAGCCCCAGCCGCACGTCCGGCAGCCAGTGATGGGCGAAGAAGTTCACATAGATGGCCGCCGCGAGCACCCAGGTCGTCCACAGCGGCGGATAGCAACGGAACCGGATGTCGAAGATGCGCCAGATGCGTGCGATGTAGCTGCCCACCGCCGCGTACATGAAGCCCGAGAACAGCGGCACCTCGCCGATCCTCAGCAGCGAAGGTTCGGGATAGATCCACGACCCGGCCGCCGTCTTGAACAGCTCCATGATCGTCCCGACCAGGTGGAAGACGAGGATCACCCTCGCCTCCTCCCAGCTCTCCAGCTTGAGCCCCAGCATCGCCGCCTGGATCGTCACCGCCCCCAGCACGAGAAAGTCGTAGCGCGCGATCGGCGCCTGCTCGGGGAACCAGAAATGGGTGCCCAGCAGCAGCGCCAGCATGGCTCCGCCGAACAGGCAGGCCCAGCCCTGCTTGATCCCGAACATCAGGAACTCGAATCCGAACCGGCTCCAGGCCCGCCGGTCCGACCACCTCTGCAGCCGCTCCAGCCAATGCCGGCCCCAGATCTCGAGTGGAAGTCGGCGCGGTTCGGTCATTCGGTCAGGCTAGCGCCGGGACCCGCGGCTGTCCTGAGCCGCTGGTGAGGAATCAGTGAGACCGCGACCAACAAGACGATCAGCGTTCCGTCGCCCGCATGTCGCGCGCGTCGATCACCCGGACTGGGCGCATCTGGCCGGGGCGATCGGGTGCGAGCGCGCAGACCAGCCAATCGCCGCTTACGTTTGTCGAGAACGCGTCTCCCCGGCTCTTCAGGGCCGCCATCGCCTCGGCTGGCAGAACGTCCGGCCCCTCGTCGCCAGACGGCGAGGTCACGCCCAGAACTCGCCCCGTCGCCAGAAAGATGCGCACCCCCGGTGAGCCGTTCGTCGCGGTCAGTCGCCCCCTCTGCCAGAAGCAGTCCGCGTTGTCCTCCGGGGCCGCGATCAGCCAGTCCAGGAACGCCCCGAACAGCGCCCTGTCCCGCGTCCAGCTCTCCTCGCTCGTCAACAGCCAGGCGGTATAGATGGCCTTGGGCGTATCGGCCTCCTCCTGGCCAACGCCATCCCATCGACCGGCCGCGGCCTCAACGTCGATCAGGATGCGGCCATCCGGCTCGCGGCTCACGCAGGCTCGGGACTCCAGCCCCCGGATTGCAAATGGCCGTCCGTCCGCGCCGCGATTGAACCGGTCGTCCTGCCGACACGACCGATCCGCCCCCCTGACGGCGTCCAGCGTCGGCTCGAACGCCGGGTTCCAGGACGCGCGAACGCCATAGGACGACCCCGCCGCTTCCACATGTTGGCCGAGACAGTCGAAGCGCTCGAGGCCGACGCGGGTAAAATAGCCCCGCACCGCATCGCCGCTGAACACAGGACAGACCCCGGCGCCGGCCGGGAAGGTCGCAACGATGCCGAAGTCCTCCTCGGTAAAGGCGGCGGCCGTCGCGATACGTCCCGCCTCGCCGCGACAGTCTTCGCTGTCTGGATCGCAGGCCGCGGCTCGGGTCGGCTCGCCACCCTCTGCGGGGGCATGAATCCGGTCGCAACCAGCAAGAAGGGCGGCGCCCAGCGCCAGGATGGCCGCCCCCCGCATGGCTTCTAACCCCGCCCGCGGTACGTCGGCACACCCTGGTCCGGCAGCCACAGCCCCTCGGGCGCCGGTCCGGTCTGCCAGAACACGTCGATCGGAATGCCCCCGCGCGGATACCAGTAGCCGCCGATGCGCAGCCATTTCGGCGCCAGCAGATCCACCAGCCGCTTGCCGATGGCCACGGTGCAATCCTCGTGGAAGGCGCCGTGGTTGCGGAAGCTGGTCAGGTACAGCTTCAGGCTCTTGCTCTCGACCAGCCACTCGCCCGGCGCATAGTCGATGACGATGTGGGCGAAGTCGGGCTGGCCGGTCACCGGGCACAGGCTCGTGAACTCCGGCGCCGTGAACCGGGTCAGGTACAGCGTCCCCGCGTGCGGGTTGGGCACCCGCTCCAGCACGGCGGTCTCCGGGCTGGTCGGCGCGGCGGTCATCTGGCCGAGCTGGTGCAGGCCGGAAGTGTCGGTAGTCATGACAGCTGTTTTCAACTTGCGGACGCGCGGGCGGCCGGGGCATGAATGGGATCGTAGAGGGGGACATACGGCGATGCGGAAGCCATTTCAAAGCCTGAGGCTCGCCCTCGGCGCTTCCGTCGCCGCCGCCGGCCTTGCCGGGGCCTTGCCGGCCGTGGCGCAGCAGGCGCCGCCGGTCGCGGTCCCGCCGCCCCTCCCCATCCCTCCTACGCAACGCGAGGACCGGATCGTGACCCGGCCGCCGGACATCATCGGCCCGCCGGTCGTCGTCCGGCCCGGTGGATCGCCGCCGCCACGCCCGTCGATGATCACCAATCCGGCCTGGGTGCGGTCGCCCGCTCCGGAATACCCCCGGCCGGCCATCGCCGCCGGCGTGGAGTCCGGGCGTGTCACCCTGTCCTGCATCGTCCTGCCGAATGGCCGCCTGAACGACTGCGTCGTCCGCAATGAATCGCCACCGGGCCTCGGCTTCGCGGAATCGGCCCTGGCCGCGACGATCCAGGCCCGCGTCTCGCCCCGCACCGTCGACGGCGCCGCCGAGAACGCCCGGGTGACCTTTACCGTCCGCTACATGCTGCCGCCCGAGCCCGAGCCTCTCCCCCCGCCGCCCCTGCCGCCCCCGCCGCCGCGGCGCTGAGTTCCATTTGCCTTCCGCCGCGACACCCCGCTATCCGTAGCGAAAGACAACGGGGAAGCATCTCATGGCCATTCCGGCATCGCTGCAAAAGGGACTGACGCTGCCGGTGATCGCCGCGCCGATGTTCCTCGTCTCCGGCCCGGATCTGGTGGTCGAGTGCTGCAATGCCGGCGTCATCGGCACCTTCCCGTCCCTGAACCAGCGCACCACCGAGGGCTATCGGGAGTGGCTGCACGACATCAAAGGCCGGCTGAACCCCGACGCCGCCGCCTTCGGCGTCAACCACATCGTCCACCCGACCAACCCGCGCCTGATGGCCGACATGATGGTCTCCGTGGAGGAGAAGGTGCCGCTGATCATCACCTCGCTCGGCGCCGTGCGCGACGTGGTCGAGGCGGTGCACGGCTACGGCGGCGTGGTCTTCCACGACATCGCCAACGTCCGCCACGCCCGCAAGGCGGCCCAGGCTGGAGTCGACGGCCTGATCCTCGTCGCCAACGGGGCCGGCGGTCACGCGGGCGTGGTCAATCCCTTCGCCCTGGTCGAGGAGGTGCGGACCTTCTTCGACGGGACCATCATCCTGTCCGGCTGCCTGTCGACCGGCCGCGACGTCGCCGCCGCGACCATGATGGGCGCCGACTTCGCCTATATGGGCACCCGCTTCATCGCCACGACCGAGAGCCAGGCCCAGACCCACTACAAGGAGATGATCGTAGAGGCCGGCTCGGCCGACATCACCTACACCCCGGCGGTCTCGGGCATCCCGGCCAACTTCCTCACCCCGTCGCTGGTCGAGAACGGCATCGACCCCAAGACCTTGCCCGAACACAAGCTCGACATGGCCGACGAGGCCAAGGCCTGGAAGACCGTCTGGTCGGCCGGTCAGGGCGCCGGGGCTGTCCACGATATCCTTCCGACGGCGGACCTTGTCCGCCGGCTGCGGGACGAATATGCGGAGGCCTGCGCCGTTTTCGACAAGAAGCGGTTCTAGACCCGCCCGACACCGGGCCCTGGCCAGATCGAAGCGACCACCGATGATCCGCACCCTGACGACCGCCGCCGTCCCTTCCCTGCTGGCCGGCGCCCTGCTGGCGTGCGCCGCGCCCGCCGCGGCCCAGGATGTTCCGGCCTCGGGCTCGTGGTCGTTCGTGGTCGGCGCCGCGACCGATAACCGCTCCAAGGACGCCTCCAAGTCCGACGGCGATCCCTTCGTCTGGGGCGAGGCGGAGTGGGAAAGCGCCTCCGGCCTGTTCTACGCCGGTCCGGCCTTCGAGACGGTCAGGAGCTCGACCGGCTCGGAACTGGAGCTGCAGGCGACCGCCGGCGTCCGCCCGGAACTCGCGGGCTTCGATTTCGACTTCAGCGCGGCGTACAAATACCAGGTCGACGCCGACCCCGGCGCCGACGAGGACGCCTGGGAGTTCACGGCCGACATGAAGCGGTCGATCGGCCCCGCCAGCGCCCGCCTCCGCCTGCAGTATTCGCCCGACACCATCGGCGCCGGCGAGGCCTGGACCTGGACCGAGGCGCAGGTCGGCTGGGACTTCACCGGCAAGCTCTACGCCTCCGCCGCCATTGGCCGGCGCGAGCAGGAAACCGGCGTCGACTACACCGGCTACAATATCGGCCTGAACTACGCCCTCACCCGCAATCTCGAGGCCGAGCTGCGCTGGTACGGTACGGACGCCGACGTTCCGGGCGAGCAATACGCCGATAGTCTGGTCGCCGGCCTCAGCTTCGCCTTCTGAGGCTCGCAATCGGCGCCCGTCGTGCCTACCTAGGGGCATGACTCACAGACCGACCACGCTCGAACGCGCCTATGAACTCGCCCGCGAGGGCCGCTGCCGCACCGTCAGCGATATCAAGCAGGCCCTTTCGGCCGAAGGCTTCGACCGCATCCAGGATTCCCTGTACGGCCCGACCCTGAGCGCGGCCCTGCGCAAGCTGTGTCAGGAACACTACGTCGCGCCGGCGGACCAGACGGTCGAGGACGAGACCGCCGGCTGAGCCTTCGCCTTGCTTTCGACGCGGGGACAGTCCACAAACGCCTCGTCGATCTCTTTCTGCGAAACGCCATCCCTCTGCTTTCGCACTGAGGTCTAGCCGCTCCTTTTAGACCCGACAGGCCTCCAGGGGCTCTTCCCTGAGGCCAACGCCAAACGGAGGTCTAAACATGGCTACCGGCACTGTGAAATGGTTCAACGGCACCAAGGGCTACGGCTTCATCCAGCCTGACGACGGCGGCAAGGACGTGTTCGTCCACATCTCGGCCGTCGAACAGGCGGGCCTGCGCGGCCTGGATGAAAACCAGAAGGTTTCCTACGAAATCGAGCGCGACAAGCGTTCGGGCAAGGAATCCGCTGGCCAGCTGAAGACCGAGGGCTGACTTCAGGCGCCAGTCTCCGGCGCATGATTTCGAACGGCGGCGGGTGCGAAAGCGTCCGCCGCCGTTCTGCTGTCCGGCGCGCGCCTACGCTCCGGAGACCCATCTGGATCGCGGGTGTGGCCAGTGGCCGCGGCGGTGATCCGCCGCCGCCGCTCCGTCGTCTTTCTCTCCGAGCCGCAACGACGGCCGCTCAGGAGAGACAACAATGACCTTCATCGCCACCCGCACCGCCCTTGTCGCCGGCGTCGCCGCCTGCGCCGTCCTCGCGGGCGCCTGTTCGCCAGCCGAAACCGAAGCCGCGCCGGCGCCCGCGCCCGCCGAAGCCGCGGCCCAGGATGTCCCGATGGTCGGCGGGGCTGCGATGTATCCGAACCGGACCATCGTCGAGAACGCCGCCAATTCCGCTGATCACACGACCCTGGTCGCCGCCGTGACGGCCGCCGGCCTGGGCGAGACCCTCTCGGGCCCCGGCCCGTTCACGGTCTTCGCCCCGACGAACGCCGCCTTCGCCAAACTGCCGGCCGGCACGGTCGAAAGCCTCGTCGAGCCGGCCAGCAAGGCGACCCTGACCAAGATCCTGACCTATCACGTCGTGCCGGGTCGGGTCGCCGCGGCCGACCTGATCCAGCAGATCCAGGACGGCGGCGGAAGCGCCCGCCTGACTACCGTGGAGGGTGGTGTCCTGACCGCCTCCCTGCGCGGAAACGCGGTCATCCTGACCGACGAAAAGGGTGGCGAGGCCACCGTCACCCAGGCCGACGTATTCCAGTCCAACGGCGTCATCCATGTCACCGACACGGTCTCCATGCCCGACTAGCGGAGACCGGCCCGGGCCGCTGTCCTCCTTCCCGGCGGCCCGGGCGTTTTCCATCGCCCTTGCTATTGGCGGGGAAAGGGCCCACCTGAGGCCTCGTCGATCTCTTGCGAAACGCTGCTGCCCCTTTGCATCGCGCACCGAGGTCCAAAGCCGATCCCATTCAGACCCGACAGGCCGACCCGGAACCTCTTCCGGCGGTCAACTGCTAGCGGAGGTCCTGAAAATGGCTACCGGCACTGTGAAATGGTACAATCCCACCAAGGGCTATGGCTTCATCGCCCCTGAAGACGGCGGCAAGGACGTGTTCGTCCACGCCTCGGCCGTCGAGGTCTCGGACCTGGGCTCGCTCAACGAAAACCAGAAGGTCTCCTACGAGATCGAGCGCGACTCGCGCTCGGGCAAGGAATCGGCCGGTCGCCTGAAGGCCGCCGAATAGTTTCCGACTGACGGAAGGGCCGGCCGCCGATTCCGGCGCCGGCCCGACCACCCTTTCCCGCCCTCAGGAGCCCGCCATGACCCCGCTCGCCGACATGATCCCCGCCATGAGCGATCCCGACCTCAAGGCCCTGCGCGCCAACGCGGCCCGGCTGTCGGAGACCGGCTCCGCGGTCCAGATGAACACCGCCGCCGAGATCCTCCCCCTGATCGACGCCGAGACCGCCCGCCGCGCCGCCGCGCCGGCCACCGCCGTCAAGAAGCCCCGCGCCCCGGCGAAGAAGAAGGTCGTCCCCGCCACCGGCCACCAGACGGCGCTGCCGAGCAAGGCGGCCTGAGCTCCGACCGCGCGCCCCGCGCAAGCGGGGACGCGCCGGTCCGCTGATCACCCCAGCGCCTGATCCAGGTCCGCGATCAGATCCTCCACATCCTCGACGCCCACCGACAGCCGGATCAGGCTGTCCGTCACCCCACCGGCCTCGCGCAGTTCCTTCGGCACCGAGGCGTGGGTCATGATGGCCGGGTGGTTGACCAGGCTTTCCACCCCGCCCAGCGACTCCGCCAGGGTGAAGACCTGCACCCGTTCCAGCACCTGTTTCGTGCGCGACAGGTCGCCGTCGATGAGGGCGGTGACCATGCCCCCGAAGCGGCCGTTCATCTGCCGCGCCGCCAGCTCGTGCTGCGGATGGGTGATCAGGCCCGGATAGATCACCCTGGCGATCCCCTTTCGCTCCTCCAGCCAGCGGGCCACCGCCAGGGCGTTTTCGTTGTGCGCCTTCATGCGCAGGCCCAGCGTCTTCAGGCCCCGGTTGGCCAGGAAGGCGTCGAACGGCCCCATCACCCCGCCCACGGAGTTCTGGAGAAACTTGATCTCCTTCGCCAGCTCCGGATCACCCGTCACCAGCGCCCCGCCGATGATGTCGGAGTGGCCGTTCAGGTATTTTGTCGCCGAGTGCATGACGATGTCGGCGCCCAGCTTCAACGGCTGCTGGCTCCACGGCGTGGCGAAGGTGTTGTCGACCACCAGCTTCAGCCCGTGCGCCTTCGCGATCTTCGACAGGCCCGCGATGTCGGCCAGCTTCATCAGCGGATTGGTCGGGGTCTCGGCCCAGATCATCCGCGTCTTCGGCGTGATCGCCGCCTCGACCGCCGCCAGATCGGCCATGTTCACATAGCTGAAGTCCAGCCCCATCGAGCGTCGCCGCACCCGCTCGAACAGCCGCCACGAACCGCCGTACAGATCGTCGCCCGTCACGATGTGCGAGCCGGCGTCCAGCAGTTCCAGCGCCGTCGCCGTCGCGGCCATGCCGCTGGCGAAGCCGAAGCCCTGGACCCCGCCCTCGAGATCGGCCAGGCAGGCCTCGAACGCCTCCCGCGTCGGGTTCTTGCCCCGGGCGTATTCATAGCCCTTGTTCACGCCCGGGCTTTCCTGGGCGTAGGTCGAGGTGGCGTAGATCGGCGTCATCACCGCGCCCGTCGTCGGGTCCGGCCTCTGGCCGGCGTGGATGGCGCGGGTCGAGAAACCCTGGCTGTTCTTCAGCGAACTCATGCGGTGTCCTGATCGATGCGGCCGATGTTGCCGGCGTAGAAGTCGGCCGAGCGCGCGAACACCTCGGCCCATTCGGGGGGTGTGAACAGATGGCCGGCGCCGGCGATCACTTCAACCCGCACATTGATGTCGTGCTCCCGCAGGAAGTCGACCCAGGCCGCCGTGTTGCGCGGCAGCACATGGGTGTCGTTCTCCGCCCGGATGACCAGGACCGGAATCCTCCGGCGGGGCGCGCGCGGCGTATAGACGTCGGTTCCGCCCGCCAGCCCGATGGCCGCCGCCGCCCGGCTGTTGCCCAGGGCTCCGTCCACCGCCACGTACGAACCCAGCGAATAGCCGAACATCGCCGTCCGCCGCCGGTCCACGCCCCCCTCGATGAACCAGTCGATGGCGTGCTCGCCGACGTCTCGCCAAGCCTCCATCATCCGTTCCGGCCGCACGCCGTCGTCCGGCCAGGCGTCGGTGTATAGCGGCGTCAACACCTGGTAGCCGTCCCCCGCGAACCGCATGGCCAGCTCATGCCACGGCCCCGAATTGCGGATGCGCCCGCCCGAGCCGTGCATCATCACGATCGCCGCCCGCCGGTCCTCGCCCCCCGGCCGGTAATGGATGGCCCGGATCGGCTTGCCGTGGCTCTGGAAGGTCAGGCCCTCGTAGCTCGGCCCGGGCGCCGCCTCCTGGGCCCGGACGGATCGGGCCAGCCCCGCCGCCGCCACGCCTCCGGCCAGCAGGCTACGCCGGTCCATCGCCCGTCTCCGCCCCTTCGAGGAACCGCCGCGTGCGGGCGAACACGTCGCACCATGTCGCCAGGTCGTACTGATGGCCGCTGAACGCCAGCTCCCCCACCTCCACCGCCGCCCCGGCGTCGCGCAGGTCACCGGCCAGCCGCAGCGTCGCCCGCACGGGAACCGCCTCGTCGCGCCGGGCATGCAGCAGAAGCACCGACAGGTCCGGCCCGGCCAGGGTCCCGTCGACCGACCCGGCGCCCGCCACCAGCACCGCCCGGCGCACCCCGCTCCCCTCGACCGTGCTGGCGTCGAGGCCCACCCCGGCCCCGCGCGAATAGCCCCAAAGCGCCACCCCCTCGGCCGGAACCCCCCGGCTCGTCAGCTGTCCTGCGGCGTCCAGCGCCGCCTGCCGCCACGCCCGCCCGGTCACCGTCGGCCGGCTCCGATCGGGCTCGGCGGCGTCGAAATAGGCCGGCAGGATCACCCGGTAGCCGCGCGAGGCCAGCTGGATGGCGTGGGCGTCGAACAGGATCGAGTTCCTCTCGAACCCGGTTCCCCCGTGCAGCAGCACGACCCCGAGGCCGTTGGCCTCACCCCGGGGGGTGTAGAGATGGGCCCGGATCAGCCGGCCCCGGCTCTCGAAGGTGACCGGCTCCCGCGACGCCCGAACCGGCACGTCGTCCGCGCAGCCGGGAACTCCCACCCGCGGCGGGACGCGCGGCGTCTGCGCCACGACGGCCCCGCCCGCCAGCATTGCGACCAGCCCGATCAGCGTCATGAATGCGAACCGGGCCGGTGGGCTCATCGATTGAGGCTCAGATGGTTGATCAGGTCGCTGCGGGTGATCAGGCCGACGAATTTCTCGCCGTCCAGGACGATGGCCACCCGGTCGCGGTCGAACAGGGGGATCAGCGCGTCCAGCGGCTCGCCCACCTGAACCGTGTCCAGATCGCGCGTCATGGCCGACGACACCGGCTTGGCGAAACGCTCCTGGCGGGTGATCTCGTCGGTGTTCATCACATGGACCAGGTCGCTCTCGTCGAGGATGCCGACCAGCCGCCCGTCCTGGATGATCGGCAGCTGCGACACGTCCGCCCCCTTCATCCGCTTGAAGGCCGTGTCCAGGGTGTCGTCGGGCCCGGCCACCACGACATCGCCCTTCTCGTATTTGCGGGTGATCAGGTCGGACAGGTCGCCGTGCAGTTCGCGCTCGCCCAGGCCCTGGTCGGCCAGCCAGGCGTCGTTGTAGACCTTGGACAGGTATTTGGCCCCGGTGTCGCAGACGAAGGTCACCACCCGTTTCGGCTCCGTCTGCTCGCGGCACCAGCGCAGGGCGGCGGCGATCAGCGTCCCCGACGACGATCCCGCCAGCACCCCCTCCTTCAGCAGCAGTTCGCGCACGGTGGCGATCGCCTCGGCGTCCGGGATCGAATAGGCGCGGTCGATCAGGGTGATGTCGGCGGTGTCCGGCACGAAATTCTGTCCGATGCCTTCGACGGTGTAGCTGCCCTCCGGCCCGGGCACGCCCTCGTTGACGATGCCGGCCAGGGTCGAGCCGACGGGGTCGGCGAGGATCACCTTCGCGTCCGAGCCGACGCTTTTCAGATAGCGGGCGATGCCCGTGATCGTCCCGCCCGAGCCTATCCCGGCGACGAAGGCGTCGACGTCGTGGTCCATCTGCTCCCAGATTTCCGGCCCGGTGGTCCGGAAGTGCGCTTCGGAATTGGCGTCGTTGGCGAACTGGTTGACGTAGAAGCCGCCCGGGATCTGCTGCGCCAGCCGCTCGGCCATGTCGGTGTAATATTCAGGATGCCCATGCGGCACGTCCGAACGCGTCAGGCGAACATCCGCGCCCATCGCTCTGAGATGCTGGATTTTTTCCTTCGACATCTTGTCCGGAATGACCAGCAGCACCTTATAGCCCTTGGCCTGACCCACCAGGGTCAGCGCCAGCCCCGTATTGCCGGCCGTCGCCTCGACGATGGTGCCGCCGGGCTTCAGGAAGCCCTCCCGCTCGGCCGCCGCGATCATCGACAGGGCGATGCGGTCCTTGATCGACCCGCCCGGGTTCTGCGACTCCAGTTTCAGGAACAGCCGGCAGGGCCCGGTATCGATCTTCGTCACCTCCACCATGGGCGTCTTGCCGATCAGGTCCAGCAGCGAACCGGTGGGACCGGTCAGGACCGGGGTGGGGGCGAGCGACATTCAACAACTCCGGGGGCTTCGCGCGGGAAGCTAGGCGCGGCGCGCCGACGGGACAACCCGGCTGGCGCAAGCCGCAATTTATGGCTATATTTCTGGCCAGAACAGGAGGGCGGCCGATGGCCACCTACGGCGTCGCGGAAGCGAAGAACAAATTCACCCACCTGCTCGACCGGGTCGAGAAGGGCGAGAGCATCACCATCACCCGTCACGGCAAGCCGGTCGCCGAGTTGCACGCCCCGGCGCGTCCGATCCCCAGGCACAAGGGCCCGGAATGGCAGGCATGGTACGACGAGTTCGTCAAACGACGCGACGCACGTCCGCCGCTCGGCATGTCCGCCGCGGAATTGGTACGGGCCATGCGTGACGGCGATCCCGAGTGATCTTCTACATCGACGCCAGCGCCGTCGTGGCGGTTGTCGGAAGCGAGGCGGCCAGCCCGGCCGTCGATCGAGTGATCCGCGACCCGGACTCCCTCGTCCTGATCAGCGATCTGGTTGTTGCGGAAAGTTCGGCCGCCCTGGCTCGCAATGGTCGCGTGAAGCGATTGACGCCTCCGGAGATGGAACAGGTGTTTCGTGAACTCGATGGCTGGGCCGCCGGCTCGGCGCAGGCGGCCAGGATCGCCTCGAGCGACATCACTGACGCCGACGCCTTCGTCCGCCTGCCTGGTCTCGCTCTGCGCGCGCCCGACGCCATCCATATCGCTGCGGCCCGCCGCCTCGACGCCGCCCTTCTCACGCTTGACCACGGCATGGCCCTCGCCGCCGCCCTGCTCGGCGTCTCCTGCATCAACCCCGCCGAGACTTCGGCGTTGTGAAAGACTGAATGACAAAATCCCCCAAGAGGCCGGCCGCCGGCCTCCCCGATAAAGACACCCTCCTCGCCTATCTCCGCGAAGCCGGATCGGCCGAGAAGACCGACATAGCGCGCCACTTCGGCCTCAAGGGCGGCGACCGCCGCGCCCTGCGCGAAATGATCCGCGAGCTCGAGGCCGAGGGCAAACTCGGCAAGCGTGGCCGCAAGGGCTTCACCGAAGCCGGCGCCCTGCCCCCGGTCGGCGTCGCCGACGTGGTCGAGCGCGACGTCGACGGCGAATTCTACGTCCGCCTCGTCGAGGCCTCGCCCGACGCGCCGCGCGCCATCCTCGTTCCTGACAACACCGGCAAGACCGGCGCCGCCCCGGGCCTCGGGGTCCGCGTCCTGGCCAAATTCTCGCGCGGCGAGGACGGCTGGGAAGCCCGCGTCATCAAGGTGCTCGACACCGACACCAACCGCGTCCTCGGCGTCATCCGCAAGTCCAACAGGGAGGTCCGGGTCGAACCCGTCGACCGCCGCTCGAAGGATGTCCTGCTGGTCCCACACGCCCAGGCCGGCGAGCTGCGCGACGGCGACCTCGTGCTCGCCGCCATCGAGAAGGGCGAGCAGCGCTACGGCCCCAAACGCGGCAAGATTCTCGAGACCATCGGCCGCGAGGACGATCCCCGGGCCGCCTCCCTGATCGCCATCGCCGCCCACAATGTTCCGATGGGCTTCTCGGACAAGGTCCTGCAGGAGGCCCGGGACCAGGAGCTGCCGTCCCTCAAGGGCCGCGAGGACCTGCGCGACCTTCCCCTCATCACCATCGACCCCGCCGACGCCCGCGACCACGACGACGCCGTCTTCGCCCAGCGCGACGGGGATCCGAAGAACGAGGGCGGCTGGATCGTCTGGGTCGCCATCGCCGACGTCGCCGCCTATGTCCGCCCCGGCACGGCCCTCGACCGCGAAGCGCGCGAGAAGGGCAACTCGACCTACTTCCCCGATCGCGTCGAGCCGATGCTGCCCGAGGTCCTGTCCAACGGCCTGTGCAGCCTCAAGCACGGCGAGAACCGCGCCTGCCTCGCCGTGCGCATGGTGTTCGACAAGGCCGGGCGGAAGATCGGGCACAAATTCGTCCGCGGCCTGATGCGCTCCCACGCCAGCCTCAGCTACGAACAGGCCCAGGCCGCCATCGACGGTCCGGAAGGCGGCGGCGGGACCGACGAGATCACCGGCCCGATCATGGAGGCCATCCTCTATCCGCTCTGGAACGCCTACCGCTGCATGCTCAAGGGCCGGGAGAAGCGCAGCCCGCTCGCCATCGAGAGCCCCGAACGCAAGGTGCTGATGGACCCCGGCGGCGGCATCGGCGCCATCATCCCCCGCAAGTCTCTGGAGGCGCACCGCCTGATCGAGGAGATGATGATCCAGGCCAACGTCTGCGCCGCCGAGACGCTGGAGCAGAAGCGCGTCCCCCTGCTCTACCGCGTCCACGACGCCCCCAGTCAGGAGAAGCTGTTCAACCTCGGCGACTTCCTCCAGACCATCGGCAAGCCGTGGAACAAGGGCGAGCCCGCCACCACCAGACGGTTCAACAAGCTGCTCGACGAGACCCGCGACAGCGAGCACGCCGAGGTCGTCAACGAGGTCGTCCTGCGCACCCAGATGCAGGCCATCTACAGCCCCGAGAACGTCGGCCATTTCGGCCTCAACCTCGACCGCTACGCCCACTTCACCTCGCCGATCCGGCGCTATTCCGACCTGATCGTCCACCGCGGCCTGATCCGCGGCCTCGGCCTCGGCAAGGACGGCCTCACCGACCGCGAGATCGCCGAACTGCCGGCCATCGCCGAACAGGTGACCATGACCGAGCGCCGCTCCATGGCCGCCGAGCGCGCCGCCATGGACCGCTACATGGCCTCCTTCCTCGCCGAACGGGTCGGCGCGACCTTCTCCGGCCGCATCACCGGCGTGACCCGCTTCGGCCTGTTCATCCGGCTCGACGAGACCGGCGCCGACGGCCTCGTGCCCGTCTCCTCGCTGGGCGGCGAGTATTTCCACCACGACGACCGCACCCACGCCCTCGTCGGCGAGCGCTCGGGACAGCGCTGGACGCTGGGCCGCACCGTCGAGGTCCGGCTGGTCGAGGCCACCCCCGTCACCGGCGGCCTCGTCTTCGAGATGCTCTCCGACCCCGCCCCGCGCGACCCCAACGCCCCCTCGCCCCGTCTCGGAGTCCGCAGTCGCGGCGGCGACGGCTTCCCCAAGCGCGGCGGCGGCCGACCGGGCGGCCCCAAACCCCCGCGCGGCGGCAAACCCTCCGGCGGCCTGAAAGGGGTCCGCAAGGGCAGGCGGCGGTGAGCCAACCATTCGACGCCGCCCGGGACCTCGCCGACGCGCCGCGCACCGGCGGCCGCCAGCGCCCCAGGGACGCCGCCACCCTGATCCTGACGCGTCTCCGCAAGGGCGCGCCCGAGGTGCTGATGGGCCGCCGCGCGCCCGGCCACGTCTTCATGGCCTCCAAATGGGTCTTCCCCGGCGGCCGGGTCGAGCGGTCCGACCCCTCCGCCGCCTTCGCCACCGACCTCGCGCACGCCGACGCCATCCGCCTCGCCCGCGAGGTGCCCCCCCGCCGCGCCCGCGCCCTCGCCCTGGCCGCCGTGCGCGAGACCTTCGAGGAGACCGGCCTGCTCCTCGCCGAACCCGCCCCGCCCGCCTCCGTCGCCGGGCCATGGCGCGAGTTCCGCGCCGCCGGCGCCCTGCCCGACCTCGCCACCCTCAGCTACGTCGCCCGCGCCATCACCCCGCCGGGCCGCACCCGCCGCTTCGACGCGCGCTTCTTCATGGCCGACGCCGCCGCCCTGCTGCATCCCGAGCCCACCGCCGGCTCCGGCGAGCTGGACGAGATCGCCTGGCTGCCGCTCGATGACGCCCGCGCCGTCGACCTCCCGGCCATCACCCGTTTCGTCCTCGCCGAGGTGTCCGAGCGGCTGTCACATCCGAACCGCCCCCTGCCCTTCGTGCGCATGGTCCGCGGCCGCCACGTCGTCGAGCATCAGGACTGAGACCCCGCGCCCGCCGCCCACCGCAGCGCCGGATGGAGCTCCACGGCCCGGACACGGGTCATCGACGCCCTCGCTCCGGCGCCCCGGCTGAATGCGTCTCCGGCGTGGTTGACTTCCGGACGCGCCTGAGTATGTTCCGCGCCTCTCATTTCAGCGGCTTCCGCCGTCCGCAAGGGTAATTGTCCGATGGCCAAGCCGGCTTCCATCAAGATCCGCCTGAACTCGACCGCCGACACCGGCTTCTTCTACGTCACCAAGAAGAACGCCCGCACCATGACCGAGAAGATGGTCGTCAAGAAATACGACCCGGTCGTGCGCAAGCACGTCGAGTTCAAGGAAGGCAAGATCAAGTAAGGCTCGCGCCTGCTGCGATTTCAGGGCGCCCGGTCAGCGATGGCCGGGCGTTTTTCGTTGCCCGGAAGGGTGGCGAGGGTCACGCCGCCCGCTGACGGTCCGCATCCTCGACCGCGGCCGTCAGCCGCTCCAGCAGAACCCTGGCGGCTTCCACCGTATAGGCGGCGTTGACCAGGCTGCCGCTGATCACGACCTCGCCGCCACAGGCGGTGACCGAGGGAGCTTCGTCGAAGGCGTCGAGGGGGGATCTGTCTGTAGCCATGCAGTTCAATACGGCGTCTCGCCTGAACTGGATGCCCCGCCTCCGTTTAGCTCCTGTTCAGAAGTCCTGGGCCGTGCGCGCCGGAGGTGACTTCAGGCGATACCCCACCTCTGACAGGAGGCTTTCACCGTCATAGACGCGGGCGCAGGTGAAGGTCTGGCTCTGCGACAGCCGGCTGGCCGCGAGGGCCGAAGCCTCGCGCGCGTCCGGGGCCGCCATCTGTTCTGTTCTCAGGGGCGTCGCGCCCTCGGCGTACAGGCGAACGGTGAAGATCTTCATCATACTCTCCTGCGAGAGCAATACGGGCGCCCGCGGCAGGGTTCCTGTGTCGGCAAGCCCACACGGGGCCGCTCCCGCCGCCCCCTCAGGCCGCCCGCGAAATCACCTGGTTCCGGCCGCGGCTCTTCGCCTCGTACACCCCCTCGTCGCCCCGCTTGAGCAGGGCTTCGGGCGTATCCCCCGGCACGCTGGACGCCACGCCGATCGAGACGGTGATGGTCAGGCCTTCCGACCCGCCCATGATCGGAAACGGCTGGGCCTCGATGTCGCGGCGGATGCGGTCGGCCACCCGGGCGGCGTCCTCCAGGCTCGCGCCCGGCATCACCACCACGAACTCCTCGCCGCCCAGACGGCACGGCAGGTCGATGGCGCGCACATTGGTCGCCAGCCGGACCGCGAACTCACGCAGCACCTCGTCGCCGGCGTCGTGGCCGAAGCCGTCGTTGACCGCCTTGAAGTGGTCGATGTCCATGACCAGCACCGCGACCGGATCGCCGCCCTGGGCCGCCCGCCCCACCATCGCCTGCAGCTGGCCGGCCATGTAGCGCCGGTTGTGCAGTCCGGTCAGGGCGTCGGTGACCGCCATCTCCAGGCTGTAGTCCAGCTTTTCCTTGAGGAAGTCGGCGTAGCGCTTGCGCTTTATCTGGGTCCGCGCCCGCGCCATCAGCTCCTCGGAATCGACCGGGCGCGGCAGGATGTCGTTGACCCCCAGTTCCAGCGCCTTGAGCAGCCGCGGCCGGTCCGCCGGGTCCACCACCGCCAGGATCGGCGTCCGCCGCGAGGCCTCGCTGGACCGCACCTGGGCCACGAACCGCAGGCCGTCGAAGCCGCTGCTCGCCACATTGACGATCATCAGGTCGATCGGGCCTCGCGCCGCGATCAGGGCCGCCGCCGGGTCGGGCTCGGCCACCGGCCGGTGCTCCCGGGCCAGGTGGGTGACCATCTTCTCGCGCTGGAGTTCGTTGTCGTCGACGATCAGCACACGGCCGCCCGAGCCGCGCAGCCGCCCTGCCCCGTCGGTGTCGACCCCCATGCGCCGACCGCTCTCCTCGCGTTCGCGCAGCTCGTCCATCACCGCCTTCAGCCGCACCAGCGACTTGACGCGGGCGAACAGGACGACGTCGTCGATCGGCTTGGTGACGAAGTCGTCGGCCCCGACCTCCAGCCCCTTGATCTTGTCCTCGCGTCCGTCCAGCGCGGTGACCAGCACCACCGGGATGTGCCGCGTCACCGGATCGGCCTTCAGCCGCCTGCAGGTCTCGAACCCGTCCATGCCGGGCATCATCACGTCCAGCAGGATGATGTCGGGCCGCTCGGCCGCCGCGATCTCCAGCGCCGTGGCGCCGTCCATCGCGGTCAGCACCTCATAGTATTCGATCGTCAGCTTGGCCTCGAGCAGGCGGACGTTCGGCTCGACGTCATCGACGACCAGGATACGCGCGGTCATGGGACGAGCGCCTCCACCGGCCCCAGGTGCTTGCGCACCACGTCGAGGAAATGCACCACCGAGATCGGCTTGGAGATATAGGCCTCGCAGCCGCCCTGGCGGATCCGCTCCTCGTCGCCCTTCATGGCGAAGGCCGTGACGGCGACGACCGGGATGTGGCTCAGCTCCTCGTCGTCCTTCAGCCATTTGGTGACTTCCAGGCCGCTGATTTCGGGCAGCTGGATATCCATCAGGATCAGGTCGGGCCGGTGCTGGCGCGCCAGGGCGAGCGCCTGCAGCCCCTCGCGGGTCTGCAGGGTGCGGTAGCCCTGGGACTCGAGCAGATCATGAAAGAGCTTCATGTTCAGCTCGTTATCCTCGACGATGAGGACCGTCTTCGACATCATCACCCGGCCTGTATCGCTTCCGTGGAAGCGCGGTTGCACGGAGGCTTGTGCGCCTTCTTCCGGGGCAGTTGTGCGCCTCTTCTCTTAAGTTGGCGTGAAGCCACCCTCGCCCCCTCTCCCGATGGGAGAGGGCTTGAGCGCACGAGAGCGCAGCGATCGTCCTTGCGCGAAAGGGTGTGGGTCGACCGTCCCGGGGCGGCTTCGCCGCTTCCGCAAGCCGACCCACATCCGACGGGGCTCCGCCCCACCTTCTCCCATCGGGAGAAGGAAACGCTCCCCAGCGCCCCCGCCGTCAGGCACACTCCACCCCGATGAAATCCATCTGCCGCGACTGCCTCCGCACCGACGACCGCAAGGTCGAGCGCTGCCCCGCGTGCGATTCGCGCCGCATCGTCGCTCACGACGAACTCGCGACCCTCTCCATCGCCCACCTCGACTGCGACGCCTTCTACGCTTCGGTCGAAAAGCGCGACCGGCCCGAGTTGCGCGACGTCCCGGTTATCGTCGGCGGCGGCAAGCGCGGCGTGGTCACCACCGCCTGCTACATCGCGCGCCTGTACGGCGTCGGCTCCGCCCAGCCGATGTTCAAGGCGCTCAAGGCCTGCCCCGACGCCGTGGTCATCAAGCCCGACTTCGCCAAATACAAGGCCGCCAGCGCCCAGATCTTCGGGGCGGTGCGCGAGCTGACGCCGCTGGTCCAGACCCTCTCGCTCGACGAGGCGTGGATCGACCTCGCCGGCACCGAACGTCTCAACGGCGGTCCCCCCGCCTTCCAGCTGGTCCGTCTGCAGAAGCGCATAGAGGAGGAGACCGGCCTGACCGTCTCCATCGGCCTGGCGTCGAACCGCTTCCTCGCCAAGATCGCCTCCGAGCTCGACAAGCCCCGCGGCTTCTCCGTCATCGGCTCCGAGGCCCAGGCCCTGCTGGCTCCGAAACCCGTCGGCGTCCTGCCCGGCGTCGGCCCGGTGTTCCGCAAGACCTTGCAGAGCGACGGCTACGCCACCGTCGGCGACCTCGCCGCCGCCGACCCGCGCGACCTGATCAAACGCTACGGCGAGACCGGCCTGCGCCTGCACGACCTCGCCCACGGCCGCGACGCCCGCAGGGTCAATCCCGAGGCCGACCGCAAGGGCATGAGCGCCGAAACCACCTTCAACGAGGACCTGACCCGCGCCGAAGACCTCGAGGCCGAGCTCTGGCCCCTGTGCGAGAAGCTGGCCTCCAAGGCCCGCCGCGACGGCGTCGCCAGCCGCGTCATCGTGCTCAAGCTGCGCCGCACCGACTTCAGAATCGTCACCCGCCGGGTCACCGTGCCCGAGCCGGTCCAGACCGCCCGCGCCCTGTTCGCCGCCGCCCGCGAGCTGATGGCCCCCGAGCTCGGCCGCCCCTATCGGCTGATCGGCATCGGCATGGGCGATGTCCAGGACGCCGTCGAAGGCCCCTCCGCCCTGTTCGACACCCCCGAGACCAAGGCCCTCAAGACCGAGACCGCCATCGACCGGCTCAGGGCCAAATTCGGCGCCGGGGCGGTGGTCGCGGGGAGAGCGCTGAAATAACCCTCTCCCACTGGGAGAGGGCTTGAGCGCACGACGGCGTCTGCCGTCGTCCTTGCGCGAAAGGGTGTGGGTCGCCTTCGGCATTCGGCGCAAGCCGCGTCGCCGTCCGGAGCGGCAGCTCACGCCGCCTGACACACCCGACCCACATCCGACGGGGCTCCGCCCCGCCACCTTCTCCTATCGGGAGAAGGACGCATCTGATCCATGACGCTGTGCTGGCAATCCGCGAAAATATAGTCGGATTGTGGAGACGTTCCGTCGCCTTTTCAGCCGCTTGGCCGAAACCAAAACCGATCTTCCATCCGGATAGGCCGGCGGGCGCATAATGCGTCTTTCAGCTCGCCGGTCTTTGACAATCGAACCCACGCCGCGCCGTCCAGGCGCGCAGCCAGTCCTTCCCGACCCCGATCTGGACTCTGCCGACTCTGCCACCCCGTATTTCCCGAATGCCGACTCTGCCGACTCCGCCCCCCGTGTTTTTCAGTCGGCCCGCACAACGCCGGGCCGCATCGACGCCGCCCTTCCGCCGCGCTAAACCGCCCCCAATTCCCAATCAGGAGCTTGCCATGACTGTCGCCGCCCGCCTCGCCGAACTCGGCATCCAGCTGCCGGAACCCGCCAGCGCGGTGGCCAACTACGTGCCCTTCGTCCAGACCGGGAACCTGCTCCACATCTCCGGCCAGCTCTCCAACGACGCCTCGGGCGGCATCAAGGGCACCGTCGGCGCCGATGTCTCTCCCGAGCAGGCGAAGGACGCCGCCCGCCTGTGCGGGATCAACCTGCTGGCCCAGATGTCGGCCGCGCTGGGCGGCGACCTCGAGCGCGTCGTCCGCGTCGTCAAACTGGGCGGCTTCGTCCAGGCCGCCGGGGATTTCGAGGCCATCCCCGCCGTCATCAACGGCTGCTCCGACCTGATGGTCGAGGCCTTCGGCGACAAGGGCCGCCACGCCCGCTCCGCCGTCGGCGTCTACAAACTCCCCCTCGGCTTCGCCGTCGAGGTCGACGCCATCGTCGAGGTGCGGTGACCTTCACCCTCCGCGTTCACGACCGGGTCGCCGACATCGGCCGAGAGGCCTGGGACGCCTGCGCGTCTCCTGCCGGCGACCCGTTCGTCTCCTTCGACTTCCTCGACGCCTGCGAGGCCTCCGGCAGCGCCGTCCCGCGCGAAGGCTGGGCCGGCCGCCACCTGTCCCTTCAGGACGAGACCGGCCGCGTCCTCGGCGTCATGCCCCTCTGGCTCAAGGGCCACAGCCAGGGCGAATACGTCTTCGACCACAGCTGGGCCGACGCGTATGAGCGGGCCGGCGGCCGCTACTATCCCAAGCTGCTGGGCGCGGTCCCCTTTACCCCGGTCAGCGGCCCCCGCTTCCTCGCCCACCCCGACGCCGACGCCGCGACGGTGCGGGAGGCCCTGCTGCAGGGCGCCCTGGCTCTGACCGAACGGCTCGGCGTCTCCTCCCTGCACGTCAACTTCCCCACCCGCGACGACTGGAAGGCCATGGGCGAGGCCGGCCTGCTCCGGCGTCAGGACATGCAGTACGTCTGGCGCAACGGCGGCTACCGCACCTTCGACGATTTCCTCGCCGCCCTGTCCTCGAACCGCCGCAAGACCATCCGCCGCGAACGCCGCGAGGCCCAGGCCGGCCTCGACATCCGCACCCTCACCGGCGCCGCCATCGAGGAGACCCACTGGGACGCCTTCTTCGCCTTCTACATGGACACCGGTTCGCGCAAATGGGGCCGGCCCTATCTGACCCGCGACTTCTTCAGCCGCCTCGGCGCGACCATGGCCGACCGCACCGCCCTGGTCATGGCCTTCCGCGACGGCGTCCCGATCGCCGGGGCCCTGAACCTGATCGGCCGCGACGCCCTCTACGGCCGCCAGTGGGGCGCGCTGGAGGAGGTCCCCTTCCTCCATTTCGAGCTCTGCTACTACCGGGCCATCGACTTCGCCATCGAGCGCGGCCTGTCCCGCGTCGAGGCCGGGGCCCAGGGCGAGCACAAGATCGCCCGCGGCTACCTGCCCTCGCCGGTCTACTCGGCCCACTGGATCGCCGACCCGGCCCTGCGTGCGCCGGTGGCGGACTACCTCGCGCGCGAACGCCCCGCCGTCGAGGCCGAAATCGGCGCGATGACGGAAGAACTGTCGCCCTTCCGCAAGGACCTGTCGTGACTCAGTCGGCGCGGCGCTCGCCGCCGATGAACCAGCCGGCGATCCAGCTGACCACGCCGGTCACGATGGCCGCCCCGATCCCGGCCCAGAGGCCGTCGACCACGAACCCGCCCAGCAGGGCCGCGACCAGACCGATCGTCGCCGCATTCACCACCAGCAGGAACAGGCCGAAGGTGAGGATCGTCAGCGGGAAGGTCAGGAAGGTCAGCACCGGCCGCACGATGGCGTTGGCGATCCCCAGCAGCACCGCCGCCAGCAGCAGGGTCGGCGTGTCGCTGAACGCCACCCCGGGAACGATCTGCGCCGCCAGCCACAGGGCCAGGCAGGTGACGAGAAACTGGACGATGAACCGCAGCATGGCCGACTCCTTCTGGACCTTGACCATAACACCCCAACGCCGCCGGGGCTCCCCTCGTCCCGCGGCCGTTGCTAGCCTCGCCTGCACCAGCCGGAGCGCGCCATGACCCTTCAAGCCCCCTACGATCCCGACAACATCTTCGCCAGGATCCTGCGCGGCGAGATTCCGGCCGTGAAGGTCTGGGAGGACGACCACGTCCTCGCCTTCATGGACGTCTTCCCCCAGTCCGAGGGCCACGTCCTGATCGTGTCGAAGACCTCCACGGCCCGCACCCTGCTCGACATCGAGCCCGAGGCGCTGGCCCGGCTGATAGAAGCGACCCGGCGAACCGCCCGCGCCGTGGTCAAGGCGCTCGCCCCCGAAGGCTTCCAGATCATGCAGTTCAACGGCGAGGCGGGCGGCCAGACCGTCTTCCATCTGCATTTCCACATCGTCCCGCGCTGGTCCGGTCGGCCGGTGAAGGGGCATGGCCACGCCCCGATGGCGGAGCCGGAAACGCTCCGCGCCCTCGCCGACCGGATCGCCGCCGCCCTCGATTGACCAAGGCCCGGTCGCCCAGCATAAGGGCCGCCGTCACCACGGACGCCGGTTTAGCTCAGCTGGTAGAGCAGCGGTTTTGTAAACCGAAGGTCGCGGGTTCGATTCCTGCAACCGGCACCAGTCCCCCGTCAGCCCCCGCCCAGCGCGACGGCGATCCGGTAGGTGACCAGCGCCGCCAGATAGGCGAGGCCGAACATGTAGGCCACCATGATCCACATCCACTTCCAGGAGTTCGTCTCGCGCTTGACCACGCCGAGCGTCGCCACGCACTGCGGCGCGAAGATGTACCAGGCAAGGAAGGCCAGGCCCGTCGCCAGCGACCATTGCCCGGCCAAGGTGGTCGCCAGCACGGCGGTGGCGCTTTCGGGATCGGCCACGGCATAGACCGTGCCGAGGGCGGCCACCGCCACCTCCCGGGCCGCCATGCCCGGGATCAGGGCGATCACCATCTGCCAGTTGAAGCCGATGGGTGCGAAGATCGGCTCCAGCGCCTTCCCGATCATCCCGGCGAAGCTGTAGTCGATGGCCGGCTGGGTCGCCCCCTCCGGCGGATAGGGGAAGGTCGAAAGCGCCCAGATCAGCACCATCAGCGGCAGGATGATCCGCCCCGCCCGCTCCAGGAAGATCCTCGCCCGGAGCCACAGGTTGAACGCCACGCTGCGCAGATCCGGCGTCTTGTAGGCTGGCAGTTCCATCATGAAGGGCTCGACCGCCCCGCGCCAGAAGATGCGCCGGATCACGAACGACACCGCCAGCGCGCTGAGAATTCCCGTGGCGTAGAGGCCGAACATCACCAGTCCCTGCTGGTTGGCGAAGCCCCATACCGTCCGGTTCGGGATGAAGGCGGCGATGATCAGGGTGTAGACCGGGATGCGCGCCGAACAGGTCATCAGCGGCGCCACCATGATGGTGGTCAGCCGGTCCCGCTTCGAGTCGATCACCCGGGCGGCCATGATCCCCGGAATGGCGCAGGCGAAGCTGGACAGCAGGGGAATGAAGGCGCGGCCGTGCAGCCCCGCCCCGCCCATGACCCGGTCCATCAGGAAGGCGGCCCGGGCCATGTAGCCGAAGTCCTCGAGCACGATGATGAACAGGAACAGGATCAGGATTTGCGGCAGGAAGACCAGCACGCTGCCGACGCCGGAGATGAGGCCGTCGACGATCAGGCTCTGGAAGACGCCGTCGGGGATGACCGTCGCCGCCCAGGCGCCCACGACGCCGAGCACGCCCTCGATGCCGTCCATCAGCGGCGTGGCCCAGGTGAAGACGGCCTGGAACATGACGAACAGCAGGGCCAGCAGGATCACCAGGCCGCCGACCGGATGCAGCAGGACGGAGTCGACCCGCGCCGTCAGCGTGTCCGGGCGCTCGGGCGGCTGAACGCAGGCCTTCATGATCCGCTCGGCCTCCCGGGCCGCGCCTCGCAGGGCCGCCGCGTCCGGCGCGGTCCAGCTCATCTCGGCCCCGGGCGACCAGCGCGCCGCCGCGGCCTCGATGGCGACAACCAGATCGTCGATACCCCGCCGCCGGGTGGCCACGGTGGTCACGATCGGCAGCCCCAGTTCCGCCGACAGCTTCTCCAGATCGATCCTCAGGCCCTGGCGCTGCGCGATGTCGTACATGTTCAGGGCCAGCACCATCGGCCGCCCGACCGCCTTCAGCTCCAGCACCAGCCGCAGCACCAGCCGCAGGTTTGTGGCGTCGGCCACGCAGACGATGACGTCCGGCGGCGTCTCGCCGGCCAGCCGCCCCAGCACCGCGTCGCGGGTCACTTCCTCGTCCGGACTGCGGGCGCGCAGCGAATAGGTGCCGGGCAGGTCCAGCACGGACAGGGCCCGCCCGTCGCCGCCGCGAACGAAGCCTTCCTTGCGCTCGACGGTGACGCCGGCGTAGTTCGCCACCTTCTGGTGCGCGCCGGTCAGGGCGTTGAACAGCGCCGTCTTGCCGCTATTGGGATTGCCGACGAGCGCGACCCGCGCGCTTCGAACCGCCATGTCCATCAGGCGGTAACCCGTACCGCCATGGCGGGCGCCACGGCCGTGGCGGTCGCCGACTCCATGCGGACGGTCAGCCCGGCGGCCTCGTGCCGGCGCAGCGCAACACGCATATCGTCCACCTTCATGGCGATGGGGTCGCGGCCCAGCAATCCTTCGTGCAGCAGTTCAACCCGCGCACCCTCGACGAAGCCCAGCTCCAGCAGACGGCGCTCGAGCTCCAGCGCATGCTCGTCATGGTGACAATGGTCGCCGACCTGAACGATGACGCCGCGATCCCCGCGGCGGGCCTGGCTGAGTCGGATGGTGTCGGACATGACGCTCACGCAACGGCGCGACCAATGCGCCTGTTTGACAGTGATTATCAGGTGCGAGAGCAATCCGTCCACCCTGTCGAAGCGTCGCAGGCGTTGTTGTCCGCCCATGTTGCGCTATTCACTGAGCCTGTACGGAGAGCCCCGATGAATCGTTCAGCCCTGATCGTCCTCGCCGCCCTGGGCCTCGCATCCTGCGGCCAGGGCGAGGAGAGCGGCGCCGCCGCCTCGACCGCGCCGCCGCGTCCGGCTCCCACACCGGCGGAGAAAGCAGCGCTGCTGGCGGCCCTGCCCGCGCCATACGATCAGGCGGACCTCGACAACGGCCGGCGCGTCTTCGCCCGCTGCCGGTCGTGCCACACCATCACCGAGGGCGGGCCGAACATGACCGGTCCCAACCTCCACGGCGTCTTCGGCCGGCAGGCCGGCACGCTGCCGGGCTACAACTATTCGACCGCCGTCAAAGAAGCCGGCTTCGTCTGGGACGCCGGGCGGCTTGATCATTGGCTGGAGAACCCGCGCACCTTCCTGAAGGGCACGAAGATGAGCTTCGCCGGCATCCCCGACCCCACCGACCGCCGCGACGTCATAGCCTTCCTCAAGGTCGAGACGGGCTATACGCCGCCCGCCCGTCCCTGACCTATTCGGCGGCGGCGGGCACGGCGTCGTTGGCCGTCGTCTCCTGGGCTTCCCACTCCTCGATCTTGCGGGCGGTGTACTCCGGAGACCTGGTGAAGCGCGCCAGCACGCCATAGATCACCGGCACCACGAACAGGGTCAGCAGGGTCGCGAACATGGCCCCGGCGAAGATGACCACGCCGATGGTCTGACGGCTGCCCGCCCCTGCCCCCTGCCACAGCACCAGCGGCAGGGCGCCGAAGGCGGTGGCGATCGAGGTCATGATGATCGGGCGCAGTCGCAGGGTCGACGACTCGATGATGGCCTCGTGGATCGATCGTCCCTGGTCGCGCAGCTGATTGGCGAATTCGACGATGAGGATGCCGTTCTTGGCCGCCACGCCGATCAGGATGATCAGGCCGATCTGGCTGTAGATGTTCAGGCTCGAGCCCGCCATCACCAGTCCGAACAGCCCGCCGGCCGCCGCCAGCGGAACCGTCAGCATGATCACCGCCGGTGTGATCCAGCTTTCGAACTGCGCCGCCAGCACCAGGAAGACCAGCAACAGGGCCAGGCCAAAGGCCGCCGCCACCGCGCCGCCCGCCTCCTTCTGGTCCCGCGCCGCGCCGCCCCACTGGGTCGTGACCACGCCCTGGGGCTGCTCGTTGGCCACCCGGGTCAGGAAGTCGGTCGCGTCGACGAGGGTCATTCCCGGGTTCAGGTCGGCGCTGAGGGAGATGGCCCGCTGCCGGTCGAGCCGGCGGCGGTCGGGCGTGTCGCCGGAGGTCTGGGTCGTGACGACCGCCGACAGGGGCACGAGTTGGCCCGATCCGGTCTCGACATACAGGGCCTCCAGATCGCCGACGTTGCGCCGGTTGGCCCGTTCGGTCTGCAGGATGACGTCGTATTCCTGACCGCCGCGCAGGTAGGTGGTGGCCCGCCGGGAGCCGAACATGGTCTCCAGGGTCCGCCCGATGGCCTGCGACGACACGCCCAGCGCCGCCGCCTTCTCGGGATCGACGTCGACCAGCAGGCGCGGAGCGTTCGGCTCGTAGTTCAGCCGGGGACGCGAGAAGCCGGGGTTCTCCAGCGAGGCGGCCAGCACGGGCTGCAGCCACTGATAGATGTCCTCGTACTCGGCCCCCGTGACGACCATCTCGACCGAGTTGGAGTTGCCGCCGCCGCGCTGGAAGGCGCCCGGCACGGAAGCGTTGACCTGTGCATCGGTCTGGCTGCGTAGCTTGCCGTTCAGGTCCTGGGCGATCTCGTCGGCCGACCGGTCGCGTTCCGACCAGTCCTTGAGCGTCAGGACGGCATTGCCCGAGTTGAAGCTGCCGCCGCCGAAGCCGGGAGCCGAGATCAGATAGCTGTCGACTTCGCCCGCCTGCCGGTAGTCCTCGAGGATCGGCTCGAGACCCAGCATGATCTTGCGCGTGTAGTCGAAGCCGGCGCCTTCGGGCCCCTGCACTCTGACCGTGACTCGCCCGCGGTCCTCGTCGGGCACCAATTCGTTGGGCAGGGTCATGAACATCACCGCCGCGCCGCCGGCCACGAACAGGATCAGGGCGCCCACGCCAATGACGGCGCTCCGCCGCCCGAGCATCGCCTGAAGCGAGTTCCTGTACGAGTTCTTCAGCGCCTCCATGGCCGCGTCGACCTTGCGCGCCACCCAGCCGCCGCCGGAGGCCGGCCGCAGGATCTTGGACGCGAGCATGGGCGACAGGGTCAGGGCGAGGAAGGCCGAGAAGGCCACGGCCGCTGCGATCGCCGCCGCCAATTCCACGAAAAGCCGCCCGACATAGCCGGGCAGGAACAGCAAGGGTGCGAATACGGACAGCAGCACCACCGTCGTCGCCACCACCGCGAAGAACACCTGACGGGCGCCTCGCTCGGCCGCCACCAGCGGCGGTTCGCCATGATCGAGGCGGCGCTGGATGTTCTCGGTCACCACGATGGCGTCGTCGACGACCAGGCCGATGGCGAGCACCAGGGCCAGCAGCGTCAGCAGGTTCAGCGAAAATCCGAGCGGAGCCAGCACGATGAAGGTCGACAGCAGGCAGATCGGAGCCACGATCGACGGGATGAAGGCCGCCCTCAGCGTGCCGAGGAAGACGAAATTCACCAGCGCCACCAGCGCAAGCGAGATGCCGATGGTGATCCACACCTCGTCGATGGCATGGGCGGTGAAGACAGAGTTGTCCGAACCGACGACCAATTCCACGCCGGGCGGCAGGCTGGGCCGGATGTTCTCCAGCATGTCGGTGACGCCGTCGGAGATGGCGAGGTCGTTCGACTGGGCCTGGCGCGTGATGGCGAGGCCGATCTGATCGAGGCCGTTGCCGCGGAACAGCCGGCGATCCTCCTGCGGCGCCTCCTCGACCCGGGCGATGTCGCCCAGCCGGGTGACATAGGCGGCCGCGCCCTGGATGGCGCCCGTCGCGCCGCTCGGCAGCGCCGTCGCGCTCGACGACTGGCCGGATCCCGTGGTCGCCGAGGCGGAGCCGCCCGTGCCGATCGGCAGCTGGCGGAAATCCTCGGCCCGCGCATAGGTGCGCGCCACCCGGACCGTATAGTCCTTCTGTCCCGACTCCAGCGTGCCCGCCGGGAGTTCGACATTCTGGCTGGTCAGGGCGCTCTCGACGTCGCTGACGGTCAGGCCGCGCGCGGCCAGCGACGCCGGGTCGAGCCAGATGCGCATCGAGTAGCGCTGTTCGCCATAGATCTGCACCTGCGCCACGCCCGGCACGGTGGCCAGACGGTCGATCAGATAACGGTCGGCGTAGTCCGTCAGCGCCAGTCGATCCATCGACCTGGAGCGAAGGAACAGGATCATGATCGGCTGGCTGTCGGTGTCGGCCTTCGCCACCGTCGGCGGATCCGCCTGGTCCGGCAGACGGCCGACGACCCGTGACACACGATCCCTCACGTCGTTGGCGGCGGCGTCGATGTCGCGGTCCAGCGAAAACTCGATCGACACGTTGGAGCGGCCGTCACGGCTGGTCGAGTTGATCCGTTCGACGCCCTGGATGCCGGCGATCTGCTGCTCGATCGGCTCGGTGATCCGGCTCTCGATGACCTCGGCCGACGCGCCCGCGTAGGAGGTGCTGATCGACACGATCGGGGGGTCGACGTCGGGAAGCTCCCGCACCGGCAGGAAGAAGAAGGCGGCCGCCCCGATCACGCACAGCACGATCGCCGCCACCGCCGCGAAGACGGGGCGCCGGACGGCGACGTCGGACAGCATCATGACCGCGCGCCCTTGGCCGGAGCGACTGCCCGCGCGCCGGCGACGCTCACCGGCGCTCCGGGCTGGATGCGATTCAGGCCGGAGCCGACCACGCGATCGCCCGCCTCGAGGCCTGACAGGATTTCGACGAAGCCGCCTTCGACGGCGCCGGTCTCGACCTCGACGCGCTGGGCCGTCGTGCCGCGCTCGCCGCGCGCGATCCGGTACACGAAGGCGCCGTCGCCTTCGTACTGGACGGCCGCTTCCGGCACCGCCGGCGCGGTGCGCACGCCCTGCTGGACAGCGACCCGAACCAGCATGCCCGGGCGGATGCGGCCTCCCGGGTTGGGGATTTCAGCCCGCGCCGTGGCGGAGCGGGTCTGCTCGTTGACCCGGGTGTCGATCAGGGCGATGCGCCCGCCGAAGCCTTGTTCGCCAAACGCGTCGGCCGTGGCGGTGATCGGCGTTCCCTGGCGCAGCACCCCGAGATAGCGTTCCGGCACGGGGAAATCGACGCGGATCACATCGATGTCGTCCAGGGTGGCGATCACGGCGCCCGGATTGACCAGCGTCCCGGCTGTCACCGTGCTCAGGCCCAGCACGCCCGCGAAGGGCGCCCGGATGACCCGGTCGCCGCGCCGGGCCTGCGCCGCCGTCAACGATGCGCGGGCGGTCTGCAGCTCAGACAGGTATTGCTCGGCCGTGGCGCGGGGCGCGATGCCGCGATCGGCCAGTTCCTTGTAGCGGTCGTACTGGCGCTCGGCCTGGTCCACGCGGGCCCGGGCCTCGATGATGCCGGCATCCTCCTCGCGCGCCTGCAACTCGACCAGCGGCGTGCCCGCGGCGACCCGCTGTCCGTCGGTGAACAGGACGCGGGTGATCAACTCCGTGGTCGAGGAGGTGATGTTGACCGAGCGCCGGCCCCGCGCCACGCCGAGGACCCGGATCTCGTCGCTGAATTGACGCGGCGTGGCCACGGCCTCGGAGACGGTCTGGCCCCGCCCCCCGCCGGGTCCGCCGCGGCCGCCCGGGCCGCCGCCCTTCTCCTCGCCGGCGAAGGCGATACGCATGATCACGGCCACGACCATCAGGCCGAGCAAGACGGCGGCGGCGGCGAGGAAGAAGTGGCGTTTGATCACGCGGCGCAGGCTCCGGGCGAGGGACGAGCCGACTTAGCGGCTCCCGCCGTCGACGCAACTAAAGTCTCTGCAACGTCCGGTGTTTCGAAATCCGTCGGCGCCGCCGCGCATGAAAATCCGCCGCACGAACGAAATGGGCCCCGCCGTCGCCGGCGGGGCCCTGCAGGGTCGGAAGCCCGACTTCAGTGCATGCCGCGGCCGACGGGCGCCAGCAGCGCCACCGGCACCTGCACGACCAGCTCGGCGTTGGACGGCGAGTCGCAGTTCTTGCCGTTGTAGATCGTCATCAGATGTTCGCGGCGGCGTTCGGCGATCTCCATGGCGTCGCGGGCCGAGAAATAGTTGCCCACGGCGGCGGGCCAGAAGAACAGGACGGCGCCGACGTTGGCGGCGTTCACGCCCTGGTCGCTCTGACCATCGCGGCGGATTTCATCCAGCTTGACGAACTGCTCACGCAGCTGGGTGCAGGTCATCGCCTGGTCGCCCGGCTGCGTAACGCTGACGCGCTCCGTCGTGGTGCAGGCGCCAAGCGCCACCGTCGCGGCAAGCGCGATTGCGATCTTCTTCATAGGAAATCTCCCCCGCGCCCCTCCGGCGCACGGACGGGATAGCGGAAAAATTCAACCGCCGTCTAGACCACGCCAAATTTTCCCGGTGCGCTAGAACCGCTTCCAGAGGGCGAGGGTCACGCCGCTGGATTGCGGCGTTTCCCGCCCGGCGATCGCCTGTCGCCAGCCGGCCTGCACGCTCCAGTCGCCGAAATTGCGTACGACCGAAGTTTCCACCGACAGCCAGCGAGGGCCTCCCTCGTCCGCCACTCCGCCAAAGGCCTGGTTCAATAGCAGCCAGTCTTCGCCCAGATGAACGCCGTGGGTGAAATCGATGCGGGTCTCGTCTGGCAGGCCCTGCCGCATTCGCCGGGCCGCCTGCAGTTCGATGAAGGTCCGCCGGCGCCCCTGGATCGTCCCGTCGGAGAAGCTGCGGCCGATCGAGGCCCGCACCTCCCAGTCCTGCTCGCCCTCGCCCGGAGGGGCGTAGCCGGCGTTGCGGCCCTCGCCGCCGAGGGCATAGCCCGCGTAGAGACTGACGGCGGTCGTGTCGTTCCTCCACGCCTGCCAGGTGACGCCGACCTCGATCGGCCCCCGGCCCTCGAAGTCGACGAAGGCGTCCTCGCCCGACTGCCAGTCGCCCTTGAACTGTAGCGTCAGCCGCTCGGTCAGGCCGTATTCCGCGAACACGCCAAGCGTCGTGTCCCGCCGCTCCGCCGGCAGGTCGGCCAGGGCGCCGTCGGGGTCGAAGCCTCGGTCGGCCTCCATGTGCTCGAATTTGAGGATGACCTGGGCCTTGCCCTTGGCCTTGGTCCAGGCGCCGGCGGCGGCCGGCGTGGCGAGGGCCGCGACCGCCAGTCCGATCAGCAGCCCCCCGGCGCGGTTCACACGTCGTAGCCCGGCGACCTTCGATCCAGCATTCGCAGCGCCCCCGGCCACGCCAGCGCCGAAACGAACGCTATGCCCTTGCCCTGTTCGCGCGTCTCGGCCTGGGCTGCTTCGGGAGCCATCAGCGCGTGCTCGCGCCCGCCCGACAGAGCGGCGACCTGCTGGGCGCATGCCCGTTCAAGGAAGAACATGCCGATCCATGCCGCAGCCGCCGTCTGACCAACCGCCAGCGTGCCGTGGTTACGCAGCAGCATCAGCGGCTTGTCGCCGAGGTCCGCCACCAGCCGCTCACGCTCGTCATGGTTCAGCGCGAGCCCCTCGTAGCCATGATAGGCCACCTGGTGCTGCAGCAGGCAGGCGTTCTGGCCGAGTGGCAGCAGCCCCTCCTGCTGCGCCGCCACGCCGACGCCGGCGACGGTGTGCAGGTGGATGACGAAATGAGCGTCCTCGCGCGCCGCATGGATCGCCGAATGGATGGTGAAGCCCGCCGGATTGATGAAACTGGTCGTCTCCTGAACGATGTTGCCGTCCAGATCGACCTTCACCAGGCACGAGGCGGTCATCTCCTCGAAGTAGTACCCGTACGGATTGATCAGGAAATGCTTCTCCGGCCCCGGCACACGCGCCGAGATATGGGTGAAGATCATGTCGTCCCAGCCGTGCAACGCCACCAGGCGGTACAGCGCTGCCAGTTCGACACGGGCGTTCCACTCGGCCTCAGAGACGCGCGATTTCAGGGAGGCGGTCGTTCCGTCGGCCATGGTCCGGGTCCTCATGGTTGTGTGCGGCGGCGCACGCTCGCGCCGTGCCGGCCCGCCGTCAAGATTCAGTTTCCGTTAACCCTGCCTTAGCGGCCTGACGCTACGCTTTCATGAGCCGAATCGTCGGCGCGCCGGAGACGCCCTTGACCGTCGCTCAGTTCCGCTCTCCTCCCATGAGCTCGCCGCCCGCCTATCCGGACCTGCTGGCCCTGGCGCGCAGTTCGAGCCCGGACTCGCGCGAGCGGCTTCTACTCGGCGTGGTGGCCCTGTGCGATGCCCGTCCGCCGACCGGCGAACTGTCGCCGGTTCTGGGCGAAATCTTCCTGACGCTGGCACGGCAGGCCGAGCGCGACGTCCGCAAGGTCCTGTCCGAACGGCTGGCCCGGGCCGACTGGGCTCCTCCCGCGCTGATCAACGTTCTGGCCCTAGACGAGATCGAGATCGCGCGCCCCATCCTCGCGGCGAGCCCGATCCTCCAGGACGACGACCTGCTACGCGTCCTGGTCGAGGCCACTCTCGAACATCAGATCGAGATCGCGCGTCGGCCCCAACTCGGCGGCCGGGTCGCTGACGCCATCATCGAACGCGGCGAGCCGGCGACCCTGACCGCCCTCGCCTTCAACCGGACGGCCGAAATCAGCCTCGAGGGCATTCGCCGGCTGGTCGAGCATTCGCGCAGGGTGGCCGCCCTCCGCGGCCCGTTGACCCGTCACCCGCGGTTGACGGCGCAATTGGCCGAACAGATGTACGAATGGGTGGGCGAAGCCCTGCGCCAGTCGATCAGCGCCCGTTTCGAGATCGACGAGCGAAAGCTGGCCCCCGTCATCCAGCAGGCGGTTTACGACGCCCGTTCACAGACCTTGGTCCCGGCGCCCGCCGACGATCCGGATCGGGACGAGATGGAGCGAAGGCTCGTCGCCAAGCTGCAGGCGGCCGGACAACTGCGGGCGGGCTATCTGATACGGGCGGTGCGGGAGCGCCGCCTGGGTCTGTTCGTGCACGCCCTCGCCACCCTCGGTGGTTTCACTATCGCGGAGATTCGCGAGGCGATGGCCGCCAGAAGCCCTGAGGCGCTGTTCTACGCCTGCGCCTCGGTGGGGGTGGACCGCGCGGTCTATCCGGCCCTGCTGACCGAAATCCGCCTGCTCAATGACGGCTTTCCCGGCGACGCGGGCGAGCGGGTCTGGCTGCGCGGCGCTCTCTCGACCACCTCGGCGGCCCGATCCTTCCGGGCGCTGGTGAAGGGTGAAGTGGCGACCGTTTGACTTCGCTTTCCCGCTCGGCTTGCGTAGGCGCGTGACCCAGCCCCCGCTTCGCATCGCCTTCGCCGCTTCGGACCGCCCCGAGGCCATGGCCGCACGCGAGCGGCTGGTGAGCCTGTACGGATCGGCGGATCCGGCGTCGGCGGACGTGATCGTCGCCCTTGGCGGCGACGGCTTCATGCTCGAGACCCTGCACGCCAATCTGCAGCGCCGCACTCCCGTCTTCGGCATGAACCGGGGCTCCGTCGGCTTCCTGATGAACGACTACAATGAAGAGGGCTTGCCGGAACGGCTCGCGACAGCCGGCCGGGCAGTCATTCACCCGCTTGAAATGGAGGCCTGGACAGCGGCGGGAGCCGTACGGAACGGGCTGGCGATCAATGAGGTCTCCCTGCTGCGCCAGACGCGGCAGAGCGCCAAGCTGCGGATCACCGTCGATGACCGCGTCCGGCTGGAGGAGTTATCCTGCGACGGCTGCCTGGTCGCGACGGCCGCCGGATCGACCGCCTACAACCTGTCGGCGCACGGCCCGATCATTCCGCTCGACGCCCGGGTTCTGGCCCTGACGCCGATCAGCGCCTTCCGGCCGCGGCGCTGGCGCGGGGCCCTGCTGCCTCATACGGCCAAGGTCTGTTTCGAGGTGCTCGAGCCCGACAAGCGGCCGGTCAGCGCCACCGCCGACAGCTTCGAGGTGCGGGAAGTCACCCGGGTCGAGGTCCGCGAGCGGCGCGACATCGCCCTCACCATGCTGTTCGACGCCGGCCGGTCGTTCGAGGAACGCGTCCTGGCCGAGCAGTTCGCCTCCTGAAGAACGTGCACCGGTTCTTAAGTGTGTCCCGTCACCATAGGGGCGGTTCGTCTTCAGGAGCTCGCCCGTGAGCAATTCCGCCCAGGTCATCCGCCCGCCCAACACGCTGCGTCTCAAGGTCGGCGGCGCCTTTGGCGGCATCGACGCGAGCGCCATCGCCAAGGCCGAAGAGGCCCTGAAGGCCATGTCCTCCCAGTTCGGCCAATGGCTTCAGGACGAGATCGTCAAGCTGGACAAGGCCCAGGCGGACATCCGCAACCAGGGCTATGACGCCCAGACGGCCGAGGCCCTGTATTTCCGCGCCCACGACCTGAAGGGTCTGGGCGCGACCTACCAATATCCGCTGGTCACCCGCCTCGCCGGGTCGCTGTGCAAGATGATGGACGATCCCGCCAAGCGGATGGCCGCACCGCGGGTGCTGATCGACGCCCATGTCGACGCCATCAAGGCCGTGGTCCGCGACCAGATCCAGACCGACGAGCATCCGATCGGCCGCGCCCTCGCCGAGAGCCTCGAAGCCGGCGTGGCCGACCACCTGGGCTGAAGCAAACGCCAGACCCACCGAAACGCCCGCCCCAAGGCGGGCGTTTCAAATTGCCTCAGGCCGCCGCGCCGATCGCCGCGCGGGCGGGCGCGGGCTCCTGATCCAGTCGTTCCATCAGATAGGCGAGGTCTTCACGCGGCGCGTTTGGCCGCTGGGTCAGGAACCGCTGCAGCATCTGCTGGCGGAACGCGTCGCCGGCGGTGTCCACGCCCTCGGCCTGCAAGGTGCGCCAGGTGTCGACGCCGGCCCTGAACGCCTGGAACAGGCGCGGCGGCAGGCCGGCGCGGTCATAGATCGCCTTCAGCCCCAAGGGGCCGGCGTCGTGAATCATCAGCCACGCGCGCGGATGGGGCGTGCCGGCCAGTTCGGCGAGGCCGTATTCGAATAGCGCCATCTGCCCCCTCGCGAGAGCCCTCAGCAGGAGCGAGCCGGTGAGGGCGCGGCGGGCGTTGAGACCAGCCGTGAAGGCGGCCAGGTCGGCGTGGCCAGACGCCTGATCGACCAGATCGACCGTCGCCCGCTCACGGGCGAAGGCGGCCAGGCGAATGGCCGTCTCGGGGGCCACAGCGTGGCGGGTGACCAGATGCTCGCGCACCGCGTCCGAGGCCAGTTCGACCAGCCGCTCCGTCACCGAAAGCGGCAGCACCTGGCGGTAGGCGATGGCGGCGACGACCTCCGGCGACGCGCCGAAGCGGTCGACGCATCGACCCAGCGCAGCCTCGGCTATGTCGGCGTTGTCGTTGGCGGCCAGCGTCCGGACCGCCTGCTCGCAGCCGAGTTCCGCCACAGCGGTGGCCACGTCGCGCCCGACCGTCGGTCGGCCGGCGACGGCGACCTGACGCAGCGCCGATCCCGCCTGGACGATCTCGATCAGGTCCTCGTCGGTGAAGGCGGGCGAGAAATTGATCAGCGGCAGGGCCACGCTGTCGACGTCGGCGGCCAGTCGACGCGCCACGTCCCGGGGGATCAGGTCGGACGTCTTCAGCGTCACGGCCATCGCCCGCCGCACCAGCTCGGCCGCGTCATGAGCCAGCATCCGCAGTATCTTCTGCGCCGCCTCGCGCTCCTCGCCGGTCAGCTCCGCCTTTTCCATGTTGCGGCACAGCTTGTGCGCGGCCGCGGCGCGCTCGTCCTCGTCCGTCGCCTTGATCAGGCGGCGGATGTCGGTCTCGGTCAGACGGGCGCGGTAGGCGGTCATGGTCGGGCGCTCTGGATCAGGCTTTGCCGCTCAGCTTTGAACGGTCATCCCTAACGGGCCGTTTACCATCGCCGGATTCGCGATCAGACGCCCGAACTGCCTTCCGGAGCGAAGGCGCCGCCGAATCCGCCGCCCTTTCCGTCTCCGTCCTGTCCGAGCAGGAGCGCGAGCAGGCTTTGATCCTGCTTCAGTCGGTCCAGACGGGCGGCCAGCATCTGGTCGCGCTCCGAAAGTGCGGGAGCTGTGGGAACGGAGCCGGCTGTAGCCGCCGGCGCGCCCGCGCCCGCCGTGCGTTGCAGGTTGGCATGCACCTCCGCCACCGTCGCCGGCCGGCCGTCTCGGAAGAAGATCGAACGATTGGCCGACGCCGCTTCCGGAAAGATTGAGGCCGCGCTCATGCCCGGTCTCCGTTCCATGGCGTCCATCAGCTTCGCCGCGCCGGCAGGGCCGAGGAAATGCGCCGCATAAAGATCCCCCGCCCCTGGCTCCCGGCCGGTGCGGCCCCGCAGATAGGCGGCATTCGAGGCTGTCAGCTCCGCCGCCATGGTCGAGGCGGCCTGGGCGTCGAAACGCAGGTCCAGCACGACGTTACGCGCCGAGCCGTCGACCCGCCACCGGCCATCCGAGCCCCGATGGATCAGGTCCGCGTACTGGCCGTAGCCATGCTTGGCTCCATGGGCTTTGACGGTGCCAAGCCAGGTTTGTTCGATGAACTGGAACAGGCCGGCGGCCGAGGATGTCCGCGCCCGGGCCGACGGGTTCAAGGCGCTTTCGCGCCGCGCCGTCTTGAGCAGAAAGTCCGCGTCCACGCCCGTCGCGTTCGAGGCGCGCCGGATGGCCGCCTCGACTCCGCCAGACGATGGAATCGCTCCGATGGTCATGCTCATGAGGCTGCGGGTTCGTGGTTAATCAAATCCTAACGTCGGCGGCGCTGTCCACAGACCCTTAACCTTTGCCGCAGGCGGTACGGGCGTGTCGGTTTCATGGCGACGCTCGCCCAAAACTTGCCCCAAGGGAAGCGCTCAACTTGGCCGTGGGACGCTGCGGGGGCGGCGAACGACAGGGATGGACGGCCATGATGATCAGAACCGCGGGCGGACCCGGACTGGTGAGCCCCTTCGACTACAACGAGCGCAAGACGCCGCGTTTCACCCGAACCACATGGATCGCCGTGGCGGTGGTGGCGGCCGGTCACGTGGGCCTCGGCGCTGCAATGTACTATCAGCGGTTCGAGTTGGCCCCTCCGGTTCAGGACGAGGGCCCGATCACGATCCTCGAGATGGTCAGGCCGATCCCCAAGCCGCCTGAGCCCGTGGTGGCGCCCGAGCGGCCACAACCGCCGAACACCAAGGTCAATGAGTTGCCTGCGAAGCCGGCAACGCCCGACGTCGTGGCGGTGACACAGGGGCAGACGGTCAACCCGGGCACGACGATCACCCTCGATCACGATGTGCCGAAGCCAGTCGAGAATACCCCGCCGGCGGTCGCGACCCCGGAACCCCCGGCCGTGATCACCAGCCCTCGCTGGGTGCGTCAGCCCTCGGCCGAGCAGTTGATGCGGGCCTATCCGGACCGCGCCCTGAGGGCCGAGGTCGGCGGGCTGGTGACGCTGAACTGCCTGGTCCAGCCCAACGGACGCGTCGCCGACTGCAACGTGGCCGGCGAAACGCCGGGGAACTACGGCTTCGGGCGGGCGGCGGAAGGCCTGACGCGGTATTTCCAGATCGCGCCGCGCACCGTCAACGGGGCGGCGGAGGGATCGCGCGTCAATATCGCCATCCGCTTCAACCCTCCGGCGGACTGATCAGGCGAACCTGAGCGGATCGAGGGCGGCGGCGTCAGGCCCGGGCGCCCTGCCCTCGATACCGTCCGCGACGATGGCGGCGACGAGCGGGCCCAGCAGCCAGCCGTTGCGGAACGGCGCGAGCGCAAGGTGCAGGCCCGGCTCCTCGGCGGCGCCGGCCAAGGGAAGGCCGTCCGGCGTCGCCCCCCGAATGCCAACACGCGGCGGCCCGGCCTCGCCTTCGGCGCCGAGCAGGGCCAGGCCGGCCGCGACGCGGGCGGCGGCCTCCTCCATATCCGGCACGATGTCGCGGCGGCCCCGTTCCATGGTGGCGCCCATGACGACACCGCCCGCCGCCGGCACGACATAGAGGCCGGACGTACGCAGGGCGCGCGGCGGCGGGGGGGCGCTGACAGGGCTGAGCTGACCGCGCCACGGCTCGATCGCGCCGACCACGGCCGCGACCCGGTCCGGCAGCCCGGAAATCGGGGCGGCGACGCCGGTGGCGAGCACGACCGAGGCCGCGAACCATGTGCGTCCGTCCGAGCTCTCGACCCGCCACCGGCGAGCGTCGGCGGAAAGGCGCGCCACCGAAGAGCGGATGACGGTCACCCCGGGAGCCCGGGCGAGCGCCTTGAGGCCGGCCGCCACCTCGACACGCCAATCTTCCGGCGAGGTCAGGCCTGCACGTGTCGCTCTGGCCTCGAATCCCATGGCGGCGAGGCGAGCGATGGCCGCCGGGATGTCGGAGCCGCGCCAGTCGACGCCGTCGCGATGCAGGGTCAGGCCGTGGGCCTCGGCGAAGGTCGGCCACAGATCGCGGGCGCGCTTCAGCAAGGCGGCCCGCTCGGGGGTGGAGTCGTCCGAGAGGCACTCCAGCGCCGGCGCCAGCATGCCGGCGGCGGCCGAGCTGGCGTTCGGTCCGCCGGGGTCGATCACGGTCACCGCGTGCCCCCGGCCCGCCAGTTCGGCGGCGGAGCACAGGCCGAGCACGCCGGCGCCGATGACGATCACATCCGGGGAAGAGGTCACGGGCGATCAGATCGACCGCCCGGGGCTCTTTTGCAAGCGCGCTCTCGCTACTCCGCGGCGATGGCGGCGGCGCGGCTCTCCTCGATCCGGGCGGTCAGGGCGGCGTGCTGTTCCCAGAGAGCCTGGGGCAGGCGGTCGCCGAACATGCGGTAGAAGTCCGGGATCAGGGCCGCCTCCTCGGCCCAGATGGCGGCGTCGACGTCCAGCAGGGTCGAAAGGTCGGCATCGGACAGGTTCAGGCCGGACAGGTCGAGCGACTCCGGCGTCGGGACACGACCGACGGGCGTGTCGATCGCTCCGGCCTCACCATCGAGGCGTTCGGCGATCCACTTGAGGACGCGGGCGTTGTCGCCGAACCCGGGCCAGACGAACTTGCCGTCCTCGTTCTTGCGGAACCAGTTGACGAAGTAGAGGCGCGGCAGTTGCCCGGCGTCGGTCCGGTCCTTCATCGACAGCCAGTGGGCGAAATAGTCGCCCATGTTGTAGCCGCAGAACGGCAGCATGGCGAAGGGATCGCGGCGCAGCTCGCCGACCTTGTTCTCGGCCGCGGCGGTGCCTTCCGAGGCCACCGACGAGCCCATGAAGACGCCGTGCTCCCAGTCGAAGGCTTCGGTGACCAGCGGAACGGCCGAGGCGCGGCGGCCGCCGAACAGGATGGCGTCGATCGGCACGCCCCTGGGGTCTTCCCACTCGGGCGCGATGGCCGGGCACTGGCCGGCCGGGGCGGCGAAGCGGGCGTTCGGATGGGCGGCGGGCTCGCCCGAGGCGGGATCGTGCGGCTGGCCCTTCCAGTTGGTCAGACCTTCGGGCGCTTCCTTCGTCAGACCTTCCCACCAGACGTCGCCATCGGCGGTCAGGGCCGTGTTGGTGAAGACGGTGTTGGTGGCGAGCGTGGCGAGGGCGTTGCCGTTGGTGTTGCGGCTGGTGCCCGGGGCGACGCCGAAGAAGCCGGCTTCCGGGTTGACGGCGTAGAGGCGGCCGTCGTCTCCGAGGCGCATCCAGGCGATGTCGTCGCCGATGGTCTCGGCCTTCCAGCCAGGCAGGCTGGGTTGAAGCATGGCCAGGTTGGTCTTGCCGCAGGCCGAGGGGAAGGCCGCGGCGACGTATTTGGCGCGGCCCTTCGGATCGGTCAGCTTGAGGATCAGCATGTGCTCGGCCAGCCAGCCCTCGTCGCGGGCCATGACCGAGGCGATGCGCAGGGCGTAGCATTTCTTGCCCAGCAGGGCGTTGCCGCCGTAGCCAGAGCCGTAGGACCAGATCTCGCGCGTCTCGGGGAAATGGACGATCCACTTCTCCTCATTACAGGGCCACGGCACGTCGGCCTGGCCCTCGGCCAGGGGCGCGCCCAGGGTGTGGACGGCGGGCACGAAGACGCCGTCGGAGCCGAGCACATCCAGCGCCGGCTTGCCCATGCGGGTCATGATTCCCATCGACACGGCGACGTAGCCGCTGTCGGTGATCTCGACGCCAAGGGCGCTGATCTTCGAGCCGAGCGGGCCCATCGAGAAGGGCACGACATACATGGTGCGGCCGGCCATGCAGCCGTCGAACAGGTTGTCCAGGCGGGTCCGCATCTCCACCGGATCGGCCCAGTTGTTGGTCGGTCCGGCGTCGGCCTCGTCGGCCGGGCAGATGAAGGTCCGGCTCTCGACGCGGGCCACGTCCCTGGGGTCCGAGGCTGCGTAGTAGCAGCCGGGGCGCTTCGTCTGATCCAGTTCCTTGAGCGTGCCCTTGCCGATCAGGTCCGCGACGATAGCCGACCTCTCGGCCTCGGATCCGTCGCACCAGTGGACGCGCGCCGGCTTCGTCAGGGCGGCGATCTGCTCGACCCAGGCGACGAGGCCTGCGTGATCGGTCGGGGCCGGATGAAGGCCGGGGATGGCGGATGCGGTCACGCGAACTCTCCTGAACGTCTGCCCGGCGATCTGACGCCGCCGTGGCGCTCCCATGCGTGGATCACGCAATGTTTCAGCCGAGATGGCATTGAAGGCGACGCAAGGTCAACCGCTGCAAGTTTCAACCTCTTGCGAGCGGCGCCCGACCTCCGGGCTGCATAATTCCGGTCGCGGCGGACGGCGGGGCGGGGTATCGGAGCCGCCATGCAGACCATGGACGCGATCAGCGCGACTCCCGCGGGCGCCCTCGCCTCCCCCGCGGCGGCCCGGAACGCGGGGCCGATTCTGGAGGTGCTGAAGGCGCATCTGCCGGCGCGCGGCGCGGTGCTGGAGATCGCGGCCGGCTCGGGCGAGCACGCCGTGGCTTTCGCGGCCGCCCTGCCGGGGCTCGAGTGGACGCCGAGCGATCCGTCGGCGGAGGCGCGGGCGAGCATCGTGGTGTGGGCGGAGGCGGCGGGGCTGCCCAACCTGCGCTCGCCGGCGGCGCTGGACGTCACGGAGGAAGCCAGCTGGCCGGAGGGGCCTTTCAATGCGGTGGTCTGCATCAACATGATCCACATCAGCCCGTGGGCGGCGACCGAGGGGCTGATGCGGCTGGCCCGGCGGGTGCTGCCGGTCGGAGGGCTGCTGGCGACCTATGGGCCATATCGCGAGGCTGGCGTCCCGCTGGCGCCCTCGAACGCGGCCTTCGACGAGAGCCTCAAGGCGCGCGATCCGGCCTGGGGGCTGCGCGACCGGGACGCGGTGGCGGCGGCGGCGAAGGCCGAGGGGCTGGCGCTGACGCGGCGGGTCGAGATGCCGGCCAACAACCTGATGCTGCTGTTCCGGCGCGTCGCATGAGCCTGTCCCGGACCTACAACGGCGACGAACCCGTCCGGCTGAACAAGTTCATGGGCCAGTCGGGCATCTGCTCGCGGCGGGAGGCCGACGCCCTGATCGCGGAGGGGCTGGTCTCGGTCGACGGCGAGGTGGTCACCGACGCGGGGCGCAAGCTCCAGCCGGGGCAGACGCTGACCCTCAACGAGCGGGCGACGGCGGCCCTGGCGGAGGGCGTCACCATCGTGATGCACAAGCCGATGGGCTTCGTCTCGGGCCAGCCGGAGCCAGGCAAAATCCCGGCGGTGCGGCTGCTGACCGAGGCCAATCGCGTCGGCGAGGGCGCCGTCCCGTCGGCGGACGCCTCCCTGCCCCCGATCGGGCGGCTGGACGAGGATTCGCGCGGCCTGCTGCTGCTGTCGTCGGACGGGGTGGTGGCCAAGGCGGTGATCGGGCCGGAGTCGGACCTCGACAAGGAGTATCTGGTCCGGGTGACCGGCGACGTCACCGAGAAGAAGCTGAAGATCCTGCGCCACGGCCTGATGCTGGACGGCCGCCAATTGCGCCCGGCCTATGTCAGCCGGATGGAGTCCTTCCGGCTCAAATTCATCCTGCGCGAGGGCCGCAACCGGCAGATCCGGCGGATGTGCGAAATGGTCGATCTGGAGGTCGTCGACCTGATCCGGGTGCGCATCGGGCCGCTGAAGCTGGACAATCTGCCGGAGGGGAAGTGGCGGCTGCTGACGGCGGAGGAGCGGGCGGCGCTGGTCGGGGGCGCCGACTCAAAAAATTGAGGGGGCAGAGTCGGCAGAGTCGGCAGGGCTGGCTCGAAAATCGGGGGGCAGAGTCGGCAGAGTCGGCAGGAGCCCCTTCGGCGGACGTGAGATTCGAATGTCAAAGACCAGACGGCGCACCGTAGCAGGCCGGTGCGTCAGAATCGGTCGTATGGGCAATCCATGCCGTCAGGCGGGCACATAGGTCAGCCGGATCGCCTCCCCGCCGATCCGGTCATGGGCGACGAGGCGCAGCGGCGGCGTCGGGCCGGGGAAGAACGGAGCGCCCTGCCCCAGCACGACCGGGTGGACGTACAGACGATACTCGTCGATCAGGCCGGCTTCGGTCAGGCCCTGGGCCAGGGCCGGGCCGCCGACGTGGATTTCGCCGTCCAGGTCAGCCTTCAGCCGGCGGATCATGCCCTCCATATCGCTCGAGACCAGGGCGGCGTTGGGACCGACCTCGGTCAGGGAGCGCGACACCACCCATTTGCGTTCGGCCCGCCACGCCGCCGCGAACTCGCGCAGATCGGAGGTCCAGTCGGGGTCGTCCTCCTCCCAGTAGCGCATGATCTCGTACAGGCGGCGGCCGTAGACGCTGCCGGTCGCGCCGCGCACCTGCTCGATCCAGTGACGAAAGAGCACCGGATCGGGCGCGAACCTGTCGTGGTCGACGTAGCCGTCGAGCGAGACGTTCATTGCGAAGACGAGCCGGGCCATGCCGCAAACCTCCAGTCCAGGGACGTCAGGCGACCCGACCCGCGGCCAGTTCCGGACGCGCCGCCTCCGCCGCCCTGAACGGCTTCATCTGATCCGCGAGCGCCCGCTTGAAGGCCGGGCGGGCCTCGGCGCGGGCGACATAGTCGGCGAGCGCCGGAAAGTCGGCGAGGATGGCCGTGTGGCGCAGGTCGCGCAGCACATGGGTCATCAGGATGTCGGCGGCGCTGAAGCGGTCGCCGGCGAACCAGTTGCGGTCGCCCAGCGCCGTCTGCAGATCGGCGAGCCGCTTGCGCAGAAACGCCTCGACCTCTGGCCGGCGCTGCTTCGCCCATTCCTTGTCAGCGTTGAACAGGTCGATGGTCGCCAGTTCGGCGACGAAGGGCTCGACGCTGTTCATGGCCGCGAACAGCCAGGTCATGACCATGGCGCGGCCGGCGTCATCGGCCGGCATCAGGGCGTCGGAGTTCTGGGCGATCCACAAAACGATGGCGCCGCTTTCGAACATCTCCACTTCGCCGTCGCGATAGGCCGGCACCTGGCCGAACGGCTGCAGGGCGCGGTATTCGGGCGTCGCCTGGTCCTCGAACCCGATCAGGCGGTCGTCGTAGCCGAGACCGGCTTCTTCGAGAGCCCAGCGGACGCGGATGTCGCGGACGGAGCCCTGGGCGAAGGGCGGCACCCATTTGAAGGCGGTGACCTGAATCATCGGCAGTCTCCTGATCGCGGCTTTCGGGCGCCGTCCGCGGCCCTGTCGTTGACGAAAAGGTTGATATCAACGTATCACAGGGCATGTCAAACGTCCCGGCCGCGTTCGCCGCCACCATGCACATCCGCGATCACTGCCTGTGCCTGCACGCCCAGCGGGCGGCGCGGGCGCTGTCGCGGCGGTTCGACGTGGCGTTCCGGCCGCTGGGGATCACCAGCGGCCAGTTCTCGCTGCTCAACGCCCTGAACCGGCCGAAGCCGCCGACCATCGGCGCCGTCGCCGAGGTGCTGGCCATGGACCGGACCACCGTGACGGCCAATCTGAAGCCGCTGGAGCGGATGGGCGCGGTGACGGTGTCGGTGGACCCGGAGGACCGGCGCGGCCGCCGCGCCGCCCTCACCGACGCCGGACGGGCCCTGCTGGCGCGGGCGACGCCGGTGTGGATCGAGGAGCACGCCCGCGTCGAGGCGGGCCTGGACAGCGCCGCCGACGCGCTGCGGGCGGGGCTGCGCAGCATCGCCTAGACTCACGCCCGCCCTCACCCGTGCGGCGGCCCGAGATCGCGCATGTCAGCGTCGGCATTGCCGCCGAAGCGGGGGTCGAGGCGTTCGGCCCAGCTCAGCGGCCAGGCCTCGGTGACCGGCCCGTCGCCGCGCGCGTCCCACTCCAGATAGACCACCCAGACTTCGCCCTCGACCGGCAAGGGGAGGACTCGGGGGCATTCGGTCCGCTCCTCGTGCCACAGCCGCAGCCGCCCGCCCTGCGGATAGCCGTCGACGACCCGGTCAACGCGGAATTCAGCGGTGAAGGCGCGGTTGGGCCGCTCGGCAGCCTGCGACTCCACGGCCACGACCGTGGCCGTGGCGACGGTGATCCAGCGCCCTTCCGTCATCCGCTCGCCCGGCCCGGCGATCGGCCGCATGCAGGCATGAGCGGCGGGGGCGGCGAGCGACAAGGCAATGGCGACGAGCAAGGGGCGGAACATGGCGAGGTCTCCCGGGCCCAGGAGACCACGACCGCGGCGCCGGCGCAGCCCCTCCGGCGCCGATCATCAGACAACGTCAGTGCATGGCCACCATCCACACGGCCATGGCGATCATCATCAGGTTCTCGGTCAGGGAAACGAAGCCGAGCGGCACATTCGACGAGCCGCCGACGCAGGCGCATTTCAGTTCGCGTTTGTCGACGTAGACGGCCTTGAACACCGACACCGCGCCGACGCCGCCGATGAACAGGGCCACCGGGGCCGACAGCCAGGTCAGGGCCCCGGCCAGCATCAGCACGCCCGCGCCCAGTTCGGCGAAGGGGTAGATGTAGCCATAGGCCGGCCAGCGCCGGGCCAGCAGGTCGTAGTTGAGGAACATGGTCGAGAATTTCTCGACGTCCTGCAGCTTCAGCATCGCCAGCAGACACATGGCCACGGCGATGAAATTGGGCAGGACCATGGTGGTGATCGCGCCCATCGCCAGCCAGTCGATGGCCAAGGCGATCAGGGCGGCGACGGCGAACACGGCCAGCACCGGGGTGTAGCTGGTCGAGCCGGGCTCGGGGACCTTCTCGCCGAAGAAGCGGCGCAGGTCGTCGTGGCCGCCGATGCGGACGCCGTCGATGAAGGTCTGGGGCGTGGTCCTGACGCCGTGCAGGGCCTTGAAGGCGTCGGTCTCCTCGCGGGTCTTCAGGTGATGGTCCTGGACGACATAGCCCTTGCGGCGCAGCAGCCACAGCGACTTGCGGCCATAGGGGCAGACGTGGTCGGGCATGACCATGCGGTGCAGAACGGCGGTCTTTTGAGGTGCGGACATTGGGGGCTTTCTCCTGTTGCCGATAACGGTCCGCGCCCCATGTAGGGTCCGTAGCATGGTACGGAGTCAAGAGATGGTCGGGATGACGATCGCACGGCTGGCGGCGGCGGGCGGCGTGGGCGTGGAGACGGTGCGCTACTACCAGCGGCGCGGGCTGCTGGAGACGCCGACGCGGCCCGAGGGATCGGGGCTGGGCGGCGGGGTGCGGCGCTACGGGGCGGAGGACGTGCGGCGGCTGAAATTCATCCGCTCGGCCCAGGCGGCGGGGTTCACCCTCGAGCAGATCGGCGAACTGCTGGCGCTGGACGCGGGCGAGGACCGGTCGCGGGCCCTCGCGCTGGCCGAGGGGCGGCTGGTCGAGCTGGACGCGCGGATCGCCGAGCTGGAGACGGCCCGGGCGGCGCTGCGGCGGCTGGCGGGGGCGTGCGCGGGGGGCGGGAAAGGCCCGTGCCCGATCCTGGAGGCGTTCGAGGGGTGAGCCCTTCTCCCCTTGCGTGAGAAGGACGGGCTAGGCGATGTCGCCGATGTCCACGCCCATCCGTTCGGCGGTCAGTTCGCGCGCCCTTCGCCGGGCCGGACGGGCGAAGGCGCGAGCGTAGAAGGCGCGGACGTTGGGATAGCCGTCCATCAGATCGGTCTCGCGAATCTCGCGCAGAATGTCCGCCAGGGTGATGTCGGCGATGGTGAAATCGTCACCCGTGATCCAGTCACGCCCCTCCAGCTGGCGCTCGAGACCGGCCAGCCAGCGCGTGGCGATGCCGACGAGGAACTCGCGCGCCGCGGGGTCCTTGCCCATGAAGCCGGCGTCGACCATGGCGATCATCGACAGCGGCGGCGCGACGGTGGCGACGGCCGCGAAACACCACTGGATCACCCTGAGGCGGCCGGCCTCGTCGGCGGGCATCAGACGGCCCGACTTTTCGGCCAGATGGATCAGGATGGCGCAGGACTCGGCGATGACCAGACCATCGTCCTCCAGCACCGGGATCTGGTTGAACGGGCTGATCGCGGAGAACCCGGGGCTCTCGGCCTCGCCGCCGAGATAGTCGAGGGCCTTGACCTCGTACGGCAGCCCCATCTCCTCCAGGGCCCACTGGATGCGGATGTCCTTGGTCTCGCCGATCCCGCCGGGGAACATGTTGGCGAAGGCGTGGAGGGTGATCATGAGGCGTCTCCGGCGCTAGTCGATCGCCGTGCGGTCGGCGCCCAGCCGTTCGGCGTACAGGTCGAGGGTGCGCCGCCACGCCGGTCGGGCCATGGCGCGATCGTAGAAGGCCTTCACGTTGGGATAGCCGTCCATCAGCTCGGTGTGGCGCAGCTGGCGCAGGACCGCGGCGAGCAGCAGGTCGGCGATGGTGAAGTCGTCGGTGGCGATCCAGTCGCGGCCCTCGAGCTTGCGGTTCACCCCGCCGAGCACGCGGTGGGTCCAGCCGGTCAGGAAGTCACGTACGTCCCCCGGTTCGCCCATGGCCCCCATGTCCATCAGCTTGAGCGGCTGGATCGGGCCTTCGACGGTGGACAGGGCGGCGAGGGTCCACTGGATGACGTGGGCGCGGTCCTCGGCGTCGGCGGGGATCAGCTGGCCGGATGTCTCCGCCAGATGGATCAGGATGGCGCCGGTCTCGGACAGCGTCAGATCGCCGTCGGTCAGGACGGGAATCTGGTTGAACGGGCTGATGGCCGAGAACTCGGGACCGGTGGTCTCGCCGCCGGTGTGGTCCCAGCCGCGCACCGTGTAGGGCAGCCCCATCTCCTCCAGCGCCCACTGGACGCGCAGGTCGCGGGTCTCGCCATGGACGAAGGGATGGACGCGGCCGAAGGCGTGGAGGGTGATCATGGGGGCAGCCTATTCCCTTCAACCGCCGAGTGAGAAGACCTCCTTGTCATCCCGGCCGGAGCGAAGCGGAGAGCCGGGACGGGAGGTGAACGCACAAGTCCCTCCCGGACGGCCCGTCAGGGTCGATCCGGGAGACCGCCGGACGCAAGCAGGTCGCCATACAGGTCGGCCCAACGAGGATTGCACTCCTCGATCAGCGCAAATTTCCACGGCCGGAGCCAGCGCTTGATGCGCTTTTCGCGCAGGATCGCCTGATCGACGTACAGGTGCGGTTCGTACCAGACCAACTGGTCGGTTCCACGTTCGCGGCTGTAGCCGTCGATCTGCCCATGCTTGTGCTCGTCTATGCGCCGGATGAGGTCGTTGGTCATGCCGACGTAGAGCCAGCCGCAGGGTCCGCTGGCGACGATGTAGACCCAGTAGTGGTGGTCGCGCATGGCGATCCCTCCAGCCCCTCGTTCTGGAACATACCGGGAACGTCTATTCTTGTCATCCCCGACGACACGAAGCGGAGATCGGGGACGGTGACGCGACGAACATTTCCTCCCGGACAGCCCGCCGGGCTGAGCCGGGAGGCGGCCTGCCGGTGCCGGGACGATGAAGTCTAAGGCCGCAGGGGCGCTCGGCCCGTGTCCCGGATAACCGCTACGCGCTTTCCGGGAGGAAGCGATTTGGGCCCGCCCCGTCCCGGCTCTTCGCTTCGCTTCGGCCGGGATGACAATGCGGGCCGTCTACTTAGAGTGGGGAAGATGCGGCCCCACCTTCTTCTCCAGCAAGGCCACCAGCTCGGGCTGCATGCGTCGGGGATATCGAGGCTGACGACGCGCTTGCCCTTCAGGTGTTTGCCGAAACGGCGCTGGAGTTTGGCGCGGTGGGCGCGCTCCATGACGAAGATCAGGTCGGCCTGGTCGAGGTGGTCGGGCGTGACCGGCTCCTCCGCATCGGGCGCCAGGCCGGCGGATGCGGTCTCGACGCCGGGGCGCGAGGCGAAGACCCGCTCGGCCGTGGGGGAGCGGAGGCGGTTGCGGGCGCAGAGGAAGAGGAGGTGGGTCAGCCGGATCCTACAGCGGAATATTATCGTGCTTCTTCCACGGGTTCTCGGCCTGCTTGTTCTTCAGCGTCCGTAGCGCCCGGATCAGGCGGCGGCGGGTGCCGTGGGGCATGATCACGTCGTCGATGTAGCCCAGCCCGGCGGCCACGAACGGGTTGGCGAAGCGGGCCTTGTATTCGGCCTCGCGGGCGGCGAGGGCTTCCGGGTCGCCGGCCTCCTTGCGGAAGATGATCTCGACCGCGCCCTTGGCCCCCATGACGGCGATCTCGGCGGAGGGCCAGGCGTAGTTGACGTCGCCGCGCAGGTGTTTGGAGCTCATCACGTCATAGGCGCCGCCGTAGGCCTTGCGGGTGATGACGGTTAGCTTGGGCACGGTGGCCTCGGCATAGGCGAACAGCAGCTTGGCGCCGTGCTTGATCAGGCCGCCGTACTCCTGACGGGTGCCGGGCATGAAGCCGGGCACGTCGACGAAGGTGACCAGCGGGATGTCGAAGGCGTCGCAGAAGCGCACGAAGCGGGCGGCCTTGCGGCTGGAGTCGATGTCGAGGACGCCGGCGAGGACCTGGGGCTGGTTGGCGACGACGCCGACGGTCTGGCCGTCGAGGCGGCCGAAGCCGGTGACGATATTCTTCGCGAAGTCGGGGCCGATCTCGAAGAATTCGGCCTCGTCGACCGTCTTCAGGATCAGCTCCTTGATGTCGTAGGGCTGGTTCGGATTGGCCGGGACCAGGGTGTCGAGGCTGGGCTCATCGCGCTCGGGGTCGTCGTAGGAGTCGCGGACCGGCGGCTTCTCGCGGTTCGACAGGGGCAGGAAGCCGATCAGGCGGCGGACCTCGCTGAGGGCCTCCAGATCGTTCTCGAAGGCGCCGTCGGCGACTCCTGACTTGCCGGCGTGGACCCGGGCGCCGCCGAGGTCCTCGTGGGTGACCACCTCGTTGGTGACGGTCTTCACCACGTCGGGGCCGGTGACGTACATGTAGGAGGTGTCCTTCACCATGAAGATGAAGTCGGTGATGGCGGGGGAATAGACGTCGCCGCCGGCGCAGGGGCCCATGATGACGCTGATCTGGGGGATGACGCCCGAGGCCAGGGTGTTCTGGAGGAAGATGTCGGCATAGCCGGCGAGGCTCTCCACGCCTTCCTGGATGCGGGCGCCGCCGGCGTCGAACAGGCCGATGATGGGGGCGCCGTTGGTCAGGGCCATCTTCTGGATCTTGACGATCTTGGCCGCGTGGGCGCCCGACAGCGAGCCGCCGAAGACGGTGAAATCCTTGGAGAAGACATAGACCAGACGGCCGCCGATCGTGCCGCGGCCGGTGACCACGCCGTCGCCGGGGATGCGCTGCTTCTCCATGCCGAAGTCGTGCGAGCGGTGCTCCACGAACATGTCGGTCTCCTCGAACGAACCCTCGTCGAGCAGCACCTCGATGCGCTCGCGGGCGGTCAGCTTGCCCTTGGCGTGCTGGCTGGCGATGCGTTTCTCGCCGCCGCCGAGACGGGCCGCGGCGCGGCGGGCTTCGAGCTGTTCGAGGATGTCTTGCATGGGGCGTCTCCTTGAGCGCGAGGCTTAAGGAGGGCCGGAGGCGGAGGCAAGCGCCCCCGCCTTCCTCAGCCCGAGAAGCCCTGCCCCAGCGGCTCGGGCGCGGTCATCGCCGCCAGCCGCTGGAGTTCGGCGACATGGGCGGCGAAGGCGGTCCGGCCGGCGGGGGTCAGCGACAGCCAGGTGCGCTGACGGCCGGCGTGGGCCTGTTTGCGCAGCCGGACGTAGCCCGCCTCCTCCAGCTGCTTCAGGTGTTTGGACAGGACGGAGTCGGACACGGCGATGGCGTCGCGGACCATGGCGAACTCGGCCTCGTCGGCGGCCGACAGGATAGCGCATATCTGCAGCCGGCCGGGGGCGTGGATGACGGGGTCGAACTGCGGGACCCGGCTCATTCGCCCGTCCCCATCTCGGCCCGGTATACGCGCCGCCAGATGCGCGAGCCGATCAGGGCGAGCCCGAAGGCGACCGCGGCGGCGGCGGCGAAGACCAGGCCGACCGGAACGTCCGAAGCGGTGCGCCTCAGATAGACCACGCCGAGCATGACGGCGGCGAAGAGCAGCCCCATGGCGATCGCCACCCAGCGGGCCCGGCGCGGCGAGACGCCGGTGATGCGCAGCCCGGTGCGGCGGCTCTCGTGCTGGAAGATCAGCGCCAGGGCGAGCACGCCCAGGGTGCTGGCGAGGACATTGAAGGGAATGTCGAGGGCCTGGCCCCCGACCATGCCGGCGACGATGGCGGCGTAGGTCAGGTCGTAGCGCCAGCCGCCGGCGGCGACGCGGTCGTGCACCGTGCGGCGCGAGCGGGCGATGGCCTCGAGGGCCTCGGCGGGGGTGGGGTCTTCAGACATGGACGGTCCTCACTTTCTGATCTGGAAAGTGACCATGACTTTCCAGATCGTCAAGTGAAAACTTTCCACCTTGGAAAGTTAGATTTCCAGCGCCCGGAACCACCGCTCCAGCAGCACCGCCTCGGCGCGGCGGGCGGCGGTGCGTTCGGCGGCCTCGGCGTCGACGCCCCACTGGCGTTCCTGGAAGGCCTCGTCGAGGCGCGACAGCTCGAACGCCGCCTCGCCCGCGAGCACGCCGCGCTGCAGGGCGAAGGCGAGGACGGCCGAGCCCAGCAGGGGCGCGGCCATGGCCAGGCCGGTCAGGGCGAAGTCGTCGAGGCGCAGGGCCAGCTCGCGCACCCGGGCGATGGCGGCGGGATCCTGGGCCCGGTGGATGATCCCCTCGGCCGGCTCCAGCACCACGCCCAATTCCAGCGCGGCCCAGTCGCGCCACGGCGTCCATTCGCGGGCCTGCTCCACCGCCAGCGATGTCGGGTGCTCGGCGAGGTAGCAGACGAGGTCCGTTCCGGCGAAGGCGGCGATCTCGCCGGCGACCGCCTCGCGCACCCGGCCGACGCGGTCGATGGCGGTGGAGGCGAGCCGGGTGGCGGGCATGGTCCCGGGATCGATGAACTCGCCCTGGGCGGCCCATTCGTCGGCGACGAGGCGGGCGGCGGCCTCGGTCGGCAGGGTCAGCTTCGCCCCGGCGGGCGTCTTCGGCGTGCGGCCGTCGAGGGTGACGCTCCAGCCGCCCTCCCCTCCCGCCACGTCGACGGCGTTCCAGAAGCGTTTCAACCGCTCTTCGGACTCGCGGAAGCCCTTGCGGGCGGCGACGTTGGGATCGAGGGGCGGGATGTGGCTCATGTCGGGGCTCAGGCGGGGCGGGTCGTGTCGGCGAAACCGTCGAGGACGACGGTCAGTTCGGAGAAGGTGCGCGCCACATGGCGGGCGCCGGCGGCGACCTGTTCCTCGACGGTGTGGAAGCCCCAGGCGACGCCCAGCGGCAGGACGCCGGCGTTGCGGGCCATCAGGATGTCGTGGGCGGTGTCGCCGATCATGACGGTGCGCGACGGATCGCTGTCGCAGGCGGCCATGGCGGCGTGAAGCATGGCCGGATCGGGCTTGCCGGGGCCGTCCTCGGCGCAGTGGGACGACAGGAACATGTCGGCCCAGCCCTCGCGGGCCAGGTTGCGGGCCACGCCGCGCCGGTTCTGACCCGTGGCCAGCGCCAGCCGCCAGCCGTCGCGGTGCAGGCGGCGCAGGGTGGCCGTGGCCTCCGGATAGAGCGGCTCCTCGTGGCCTTCGTCGTACATGCGCTGGAAGCTGGCGCGGAAGCCGGCGGTGAACCGGGCCAGATCCTCAGGGTCCAAGCCGGGCTCGAGGGTCGCCATGGCGTGTTCCAGCGACAGGCCGACGATCTGGCGGACGCGGTCGTAGTCCGGCTCGGGCAGGCCGATGTCGCGCGCGGCCTCGCAGGCGGCGCGATGGATCGAGGCGCGGCTGTCCACCAGGGTGCCGTCGATGTCGAAGACTGCGAGGGGTCTCAAGTGTCTCCTCCCTGTCGCGCAGCGATGGGGAGGGGGACCATCCGGGGCCGAAGGCGCAGGATGGTGGAGGGGTGAGGATCGCGCACGGGCGGAACCCCTCCACCGCTTCGCGGTCCCCCTCCCCATTCGCAGGCGCGAACGGGGAGGAGACGGATCGGTCCACTCATCGCACCCGCCTCACGCCTTCGAATGGATCGCTCTCGTTCCCTTCCGCCTCCTCGAAGCCGAAATGGGCGAAACCCGCCTTCATCTCGGGGCTGAGCGGGGCCACGACCTTCAGCATCCCGCCGCGCGGATGCTCCAGCTCGATGCTGCGGGCGTGGAGCTGGAGCTTCAGATTGCCCGACAGTTCGCGCGATTTCTCGTCGCCGTATTTGGGATCGCCGAGGATCGGATGGCCGATGCCGGCCATGTGGGCGCGCAGCTGGTGGGTCCGGCCGGTGAAGGGTCGGAGCGCCATCCAGGCGGCGCGGTGGGCGGCGCGGCTGATGGTGGCGAAGGCGGTCTCGGCCGGTTCGGCGCGCGGGTCCTTGCGGTCGGCGGGGCGCATCATCTCGAAGTCGTTGATGCCGGTCTTCTTCAGCGGCATGTCGATCTGGCCGGCGGCGGGCTTGGGGTTGCCGATGACGATGGCCCAGTAGGTCTTCTTCGCCTGACGCCGGGCGAAGGCCCCGGCCAGCCGCTTGGCCGCCTCGGGTCCCTTGCCGAGCAGCAGGACGCCGGAGGTGTCGCGGTCGAGCCGGTGCACCAGACGCGGGCGGTCCATCCCCTCCCCCCAGGCCGACAGCAGGCGGTCGACGTGGCGGCTGGTCTTGGTCCCGCCCTGCACGGCGAGGCCGTGCGGCTTGTTGATGGCGATGACCATGTCGTCCTCGTAGAGCACGAGGGACCTGGCGAATTTGATGTCCTGCGGGCTGAGCGTGTGGGCGTCGCCGGCCTGACGCGAGGTGTCGTCGGGGATCGGCGGCACGCGCACGGCGGCGCCGGCGGTCAGCCGGCCCTCGGGCTTGATGCGGGCGCCGTCGACGCGGATCTGGCCGCTGCGGGCCATCTTCTGCACCTGGATGTTGGACAGGTGCGGCCAGCGCCGGCGGAACCAGCGGTCCAGCCGGATGCCGTCCTCGGCCTCGGCGACGTAGATCGTCTGGACCTCCCGCTTCGGCGTGTCAGACTTTTCGGCGGTCTCGTCGGTCAAAGGGCGGCTCCGAAGGCGCGGCGGGCGACCATCAGGCCGACGAACAGGGCGGCGATCGACAGGACCACCGAGGCGGCGGCATAGCCCCCGGCCATGGCGAATTGGCGGCGCTCGATCATCAGCGCCGTCTCCAGCGAGAAGGCGCTGAAGGTGGTGAAGCCGCCCAGCACCCCGACGGCGGCGAACAGGCGGATCGACTCCCCGTGCAGCCCGCCGCGGAAGGCCAGCCAGCCCGCCACCAGACCCATCAGCAAGCCACCGGCGACGTTGACCGCCAGCGTGCCCCACGGCCAGTTCGAGGCCGGGAACAGGCGGAAGGCCCATGCGCCGACGCCATAGCGAACGACGGCTCCGAGGGCGCCCCCTGCCGCGATGAGGAGAAGTCGTGTCATCATGGGCGGCTTATACACATCACGACCGCATGTGTGAGCGCCTGGCGTGCCGGCGCTCCTGACTGAAACTTCACTTGCCGGACGGTTCGGTTAACGGCGATACCGGGAACGACGGCGCAGCTTCGCGTCGTGAGAGAACGGCGTCGGCGCGGCGGTGCGATCTGCTACGCTGGCCGACCGACCAGAAGGACCGCCGGAAGCGCCATGTCGCACGACGACCATAGCCACGCCCACGATCCGCATGGAGCGCCTCTCGACGGCGGCCACGGCGGACAGGGCCATGACGCCCGGGTCGGCGATCCGCTGCATTCCGCGGCCAATCCGCCACCGCCCGGCGCGGCCGACCACTCCGAGCGCGCCATTCCGGCCGCCGGGCCGCCGCGCGGACTGGGCCCGGCCCGGTCGGACGAGGGGATCACCCGGCCGATCGGCGACAGCGACTATTTCTCGACCGACCCCGCCGTGGTGGCCAACATCTCGGCCCATATCGACGAGTATTTCAACCAGCCGCTGGACATCTTCCCCTTCTGGGAGACGGAGGGGAAGCCCGACCGCTTTCACGTGCTGTTCGCCCGCCAGATCGAGGAGCGGTTCCCGGCCGAACAGGACATCCGCAGCCGCATCCACGCCTATGGCCGCAGCGTGTTCAAGGCGCTGTGCGTGCACGTCGCCGTCAAGCGGCTGAACCAGGCGCTGGCGCTGATCGGACTGATGCTGCTGGCCACCTTCGGCCCGACCCTGTTCGCGCAATGGACCGGGACCGAGCCCATGGGGCTGGCGCTGGCCGGGGGCGGCATGCTGCTGGTTCTGGCCGGCTTCTGGGGCCTGAACGCCATCCTGTTCATCCAGTACCGCTTCCGGCTGGAGAACGACTCCTACGAGCTGTCGCGCGAGATCGTGCAGCGGACTCGCGAGATCCAGAACCTGTTCACCAACGCCCGGGCCCTGTCGGACCAGGCCGAGACCCAGTTCCAGCAGGACGGCAAGGGCTGGGGCCAGCGCGCCATGTTCCTGACCCGGCTGACCATGTGGCTGGGCGCGCGGATGGAGTATCTGGAGAAGCACGTGCAGATGGAGCTGTGGCGGGTGCGGCGCGAGCGCTACTGGATGCGCTGGTTCGCCCGGCTGGTGACGCCGCTGGTGCTGCTGGTGTGGCTGGCGGTGTTCGCGCTGGAGCCCGTCCCGCAAGGACACGAGGCGGCGTTCCGCGGCCTGCAGGGGCTGGCGGTGCTGATCGGGGTCGTCGTGACCTGGCTGTCGTATTTCCGCTGGCAGACGCCGGTGACCGCGATCCAGGACAAGCTGGGCGTCGAGGGCTGGGTCCGCTACGCCTCGCTGGACGTCGACAATGCGGTCGGCGAGCAGGTGCGGCGCGACAAGGAACGGCTGGTCGAGTACCGGGCCCTGACGCGGGGCGGACGCTAGGGCGCGGTCCGCCACCCCAGGCTGTCGCGAACGCTGCTGGCGTCATAGGCGTTGGGCCGGTCGGGCGTCTCGCCGTTGCCCATCACGACTTCCAGCGTCGTCGAGGTCGGCGACGGTCCGCTGAAGTTCAGGCCGACGCCGACGCCGACCCCCGAACTGCGGTAGTCGCCATAGCGGCCGCTGTAGCGGCTGGATCCGGCGCCGATGGAGACGCTGGGGCGCATGCCGCCGGCGCTGTCGAGGCGGCCGTCGGTCCAGCGCTGGGTCACCTCGAACCAGTCGTAGCCCTGCGCAAGGGTCAGTTCGGCCGCGCGCAGCAGGGCGTAGTCGGCCACCGGCCCCGGCGCGCCGACGCCGTTGTAGGTGACGCGGAAGCGGTTGGATTCGATCCGCTGCTCGGCATAGCCCTGCCCGTTCGGCCCCATCTGGGGACCGTAGGGGGCGAGGCTGGCGCAGGCCGACAGGGCGAGGCCGGCGGCGGCGATCAGGGGCAGGCTCAGGCGGTTCATGGCGGAGCTCCGGGCGGTTCTCTGAATTAGCGCCGGGCGGCGGGGAATGTTCCTACAGTTCCGCAGCTTGTCTGAGGGCCTCGAAGTCCTCGGGAAGCGGCGCCTCGACGGTGCGCTCGCCGCCGTCGGGGTGGGGGAAGGTCAGCCTGGCCGCGTGCAGCATCAGCCGGGGTGCGGCGCGGCCCGCGAAGGTCAGGGCGCCGCCGTAGCGGGGATCGCCGACCAGCGGGCGACCGATGTGGGCCATGTGCACCCGCAACTGGTGCATCCGCCCGGTCAGCGGCTCCAGCTCGACCAGGGCCCCGTCTTCGGAGGCCGACAAGGTGCGGTAGCGGCTCTGCGAGCCCTGGGCGCCGGGGGCGTCGAAGGCGCAGACGCGCATATAGCTTTCGCGGCCGATCTCCTGACGCACCAGCGGGGCGTCGATCGCGCCGGACCGTGGTTCGGGGGCGGCGGACACGAGAGCCAGATAGGTCTTGCGGAAACGGCGCATCTGCAGCGCCTTGCCGAGGAACCCGGCCGCCGGCTTGGTCCTGGCGGCGAGGATGACGCCGGAGGTGTCGCGGTCCAGCCGGTGGACCAATTCGGGCCGCTTGCCGTTGGAGCGCATGAAGGCCCACAGCAGGTCGTCCAGCGTATGCGCCTTGATCCGCCCGCCCTGGCTGGACAGGCCCGCTGGCTTGTTCAGGACGAGGATGTGCGGGTCCTCGTGGAGCACCCACGAACGGACGGCGGCGATCTCGCCTTCGGACAGGGAAACGGGGGAGCGGTCGGTCACCGCGCGTGCATACGCGAACCGCCCTCCCCCGTCAGCCCGTCAGCGGGCGGTCAGCGCAGGACGCCCTTCTTGCCCATGGTCCAGGCGTACCATGCGAGGAAGGCTGCGATCAGGGTGATGACGTAGGGCATGTATTTCATCACGGCCATCGCCGGCGGCAGCTCCGGCATCGGGTTCATGAACTGGCCGTAGACGAGGCTGACCAGCGCCCCGAGCAGCGAGAGGGCAAAGGCGTGAACCGCGAACCGGCTGCGCATCAGCAGCAGGATGGAGCCGAGGACGGCGCCCCAGACGCCGGCGATCCACGGCGCGTACATCCAGGCAGGCATGGCGTTGTAGTAGTCGATCATGGCCTAGTCGAAGCCGGAGGCGCGGAAATAGGCTTCGCCCTGGGTCGTGCTCATGATGAAGTCGTAGCCGCCGAAGCCATTCCACAGCAGGCTCAGGACGCCCACCGCCCAGAGGTGCCAGGGCGTGCGCGTCGTCATCGAGGTATCGGTCATTGTCCCCTCCCAAGGATGTCCGGTGGGGAAGAATGATCCGAAAACGTGGTTACGGCAACGGTTACCCTTCTCGCGGGTCGCCGGCCTGGGCCTTCGCCCGCAGCGCCGCCCAGCGGTCGAGCCGCTCCCTGACCTTCGCCTCGTGCCCCTCGCCTTTAGGATCGTAGAAGACGCGGCGCTCCATCTCGTCGGGGAAGAAGTTGGCGCCCGAGAAGCCCTCCGGCGTATCCGGGTCGTACTGATAGCCCTTGCCGTAGCCGAGCGACTTCATCAGCTTCGTCGGAGCGTTGCGGATGTGGGCCGGGGGCGTCAGCGAACCGGTCTCGGCCGCCGCCCGCTTCGCCGCCTTGAAGGCCTCATAGACCCCGACCGACTTGGGCGCGGTGGCGAGGTGGACGACGGCCTGGGCCAGGGCCAACTCGCCCTCGGGGCTGCCGAGGAAGTCGTAGGTGTCCTTGGCCGCATTGGCGACCAACAGCGACAGGGGGTCGGCCTCGCCGATGTCCTCGACCGCCATGCGCACGATGCGGCGGGCCAGATACAGCGGGTCCTCGCCGCCGTTCAGCATCCGGGCCAGCCAGTAGAGGGCCGCGTCGGGGTCGGATCCACGAACGGATTTATGCAGCGCGGATATGAGGTTGTAGTGCTCTTCTCGACTCTTGTCGTAGGCGGGGGCGCGCTTCTGCAGGATGCCGGCGAGGGCCTGGACGTCGAGGGGCTCCGACCCGGTCAGGTCGAACAGCACCTCGGACATGGTCAGCAGGTAGCGGCCGTCGCCGTCGGCCAGGGCCAGCATCGCCTGACGGGCCTCGGGCGTCAGCGGCAGGGGCTTGCCCTCCTGCGCCTCGGCCCGGATCAACAGTTGATCGAGGGCCGCGTCGTCGAGCCGCTTCAGCACATAGACCTGCGTCCGCGACAGCAGGGCGCCGTTGAGTTCGAACGACGGGTTCTCGGTGGTGGCCCCGACGAGGGTGACGATCCCCTCCTCCACGAAGGGCAGGAAGCCGTCCTGCTGGGCGCGGTTGAAGCGGTGGATCTCGTCGACGAACAGCAGGGTCGACTGACCGGCGGCGCGGCGCATCCGGGCCGCCTCGAACGCCTTCTTCAGGTCGGCGACACCCGAGAAGACGGCGCTGATCTGCTGGAACTGATAGCCCGCGGCCTGGGCCAACAGGCGGGCGATGGTGGTCTTGCCGGTGCCCGGCGGCCCCCACAGGATCATCGAGCCGAGACGCCCCGCCTCGACCATCCGCCGGATCGGCCCGCCCTCGCCCAGCAGGTGGTCCTGCCCGACCACCTCGTCGAGGGTGCGGGGGCGCAGACGGTCGGCCAGGGGCGCGTCGGGGGGATGGATGCCGGAGGCTTCGAACAGGTCGGTCATGCGGGATCAGAGATAGGCGTTCGCGGCGGCCTTTTCACGCGTTAGTATGGGCCGAGGGAGGAATGCCATGGCCGAAGAGCGCACCCAGCAAGGACCGACCGGGGGCGTCGCCCCCCATCTGACCATTCCATCGCGCGGCGGACAGGCGGCGATCGAATTCTACCAGCGCGCCTTCGGGGCGGAGGTGCTGCGCACCATGCCGGCCGAGGACGGCGAACGCCTCATGCACGCCCACCTCCGCATCAACGGCGGCAGCGTCATGATGCACGACGAGTTCCCCGAGATGAACGGCGAGCAGGACATCGTGCCCAAGGGCGTGGTGCTGCACCTGCAGGTCGACGACGCCGACGAATGGTGGAACCGCGCCATTCTCGCGGGCGGCGTGCCGGTCTACCCGCTGGCCGACCAGTTCTGGGGCGACCGCTACGGTCAGCTGAAGGATCCCTTCGGCCACAGCTGGTCGATCGGCAGCCCGATCAGGGCCAGATAGCATGGCCTGCGAACCACCCGATCCGCCGATCACTCCCTATCTGATGGTGGGCAACGGCCACCGCGCCGTGGACTGGTACATCCGGGCGTTCGCAGGACGGCAGTGCAACCGCTTCGACGCCGAGGACGGGCGGCTGGCCCACGCCATGGTCGAATTGGCCAACGGCGGCGCGATCTACATCGCCGACGAGTTTCCCGAGATGATCGACACGGTCGGAACCTTGGCGCCGGACAGTCTGGGCGGCACCACCGTCACGGTGGCGCTGGCCGTGGACGATGTCGACGCCTGGCTGGAGCGGGCGCGGGCCGAGGGCGCCTGCACGATCCGCGAACCCGTCGACGAGTTCTACGGCCGCCACGCCAGGCTGCGCGACCCGTTCGGCCACGTCTGGTCGCTGACGGGGCCGAGGCGGGACGCGGGTTAGCGGACCAGCAGGATGCCGCGCTGGCCGCGCCGCTCGACCGTCAGCTGGGCGCCGCGCGGCAGGTTGGCCAGCTGACCGACCGAGGCGACCGGCCGGCCATCCACCGCCAGGATCACGTCCCCGGCCTGGATGCCGACGCCGCGCCGGGCATAGCCGCGGCTGTCGACGCGGCTGACGATCACCCCCGACGCGAACGGATCGCCACCGAGGCTGTCGGCCAGCGCCGGATTGAGGGTCAGGACCTCGGCGCCCGAAAGCCCCCCCTGCCGGATGAGCGTGGCGTCCTTGATGTCGGCATCGCCCGGCAACGTCTGCACCCGGGCGTTCAGCGTCGTGGGCCGGCCATCGCGCAGCAGGGTCACCTCGACGCGGGCGTTGGGCTCGCGCGTGCCGACGCGGAAGTTGAGGCCGCTCTGGTCGTTGACCTCGGCCCCGTCGATGGCGGTGATGACGTCGCCTTCGCGCAGGCCGGCGCGGGCGGCCGGACCGCCGGGATAGACCTCGGTGACGACCAGCCCCTGCGGACGCTCGAGCCCGAGGCTGCGGGCGATGTCGGCGCTGACGGTCTCGCCCTTCACGCCCAGCCACGGGCGGACCACGGCCGTGGCGCCGCCGACGGCTGAGTCGACCACCTGCCGGACCGTGGTGGCCGGCACCGCGAAGCCCACGCCTGACGACGAGCCGGAGCGGGAGAAGATGGCGGTGTTGATGCCGATCAGGTCGCCATCCATGTCGACCAGCGCCCCGCCCGAATTGCCCGGATTGATGGCCGCGTCGGTCTGGATGAAGGAGCCGCTGTCGGAGATGCCGGTGTCGGTGCGGTTCAGGGCCGAGATGATGCCGTTGGTCACCGTCTGGCCGACTCCGAACGGATTGCCGATGGCCAGCACCAGATCGCCGACCTGCTGTTCCTCGCGGTCGTCGATGTTCAGGACGGGCAGCCGCTCGTCGACCCCCTCGAGCTGCAGTACGGCGATGTCGGAGCGCGCATCGGCCAGCACCACGCGTGCGGAGAACTCGCGCCGGTCGTTCAGGGTAACGCGGATCTGCTGCATGCCTTCGATGACGTGGTTGTTGGTCACCACCACCCCATCCGGGCGGACGATCACGCCGGAGCCGACCGAGCCGGTCTGGCGCTGGCCCGGAATGCCCCAGAACGGATCGCGGTACTGCTGGACGCCGATGGCGGCGATGTTGACCACGGCGGGCGCCGCCTCGCGCACCACGGGGGCGAAGCTGGCCTTCATCGACAGCGCGTCGGCGGGCAGGGCGCGGTTGTCGGCGAAGACGCCGTCCTGGGCGCGGGTGTCGTCGGGCCGGCCGCAGGCGGCGAGGGACAGGGCGAGGGCGATCGCGAGGGTTCTGGTCTTCATCATGGTCCGGTTGGAATGAAGGTCCTGTGCGCCGATTTCGCCCGGTCTTTTCGACGCGATCAAGGCGCTCGCCGCATCAAACGATTACGTTTTCCTCACGTTCCGCCCGCCGCCCGACCCACCAGCCGATCAGCGCCGCCAGCAGAAGGACGGCGGCGGCGAGGAAGAAGGCCAGGCCCGGATGCGGTACGGGCGCGCCCTCCCCCGCCGAAATCGAATAGACCCAGCCGAAGAACAGCGGCGACAGCACCCCGGCGATCGAGGCCACGCTCATATTGGCGCCCTGCAGCTGGCCCTGCTCGTCCTCGCCGACGCGGCGGGTCATCAGCGACTGCAGCGTCGGCATGGCCAGGCCCCACAGGGCGTTCGGCAGCATGGCGAGAACGAACCACAGCCCGTCCGGCGCCCACCCCATGGCCGCGATGCCCACAGTGCCGCCGAACAGGCCGAACACCATCGTCGCCCTGTCCCCGAAGCGTTTGACCACCGGTCCGACCAGCACCCCCTGCACCAGCATGTCGAGCACGCCGACCATGGCCAGCAACAGGCCCACCTCGCCGGGTCCCCAGCCGTAGCGCAGGGCGGCGTAGAGGACGAACACGGCCGAAAAGACGTGATGGGCGAAGTAGAGCAGGAAGTTCACGACCGCGAGCCCGCTCAGCTCCGTGTGCCGGCGCAGCAGGATCAGCGCCCCGACCGGATTCGCCCGGGCCCAGCTGAACTGCATCCGTTTCTCCGGCGGCAGGCTCTCGGGCAGGATGATCAGGCCGTAGAGAAAGGCGACACCAGACAGGCCGGCGGCGAACCAGAACGGAACCCGCGGCCCGAACTCGCCCAGGAAGCCGCCCAGCACCGGCCCCAGCACAAATCCGCCCGAGAAGGCCGCGCCGATCAGGCCGTAGGCGCGGGCGCGCTTCTCCGGCTCGGTGATGTCGGCCATGTAGGCGTAGATGGTGGTGAAGCTGGACGAGGTGATCCCGGCGATGATCCGCCCCAGCGCCAGCCACCAGAGGTCGGGGGCCAGCGCCATCAGCACATAGTCCATCGCCAGGCCGGCGCAGCTGATCAGGATGACCGGCCGGCGTCCGTACTGGTCCGACAGCGAGCCGATGATCGGCGAGCAGATGAACTGCATTCCCGCCCACAGCGCCACGAACAGACCGTTGATGACGCCGGCCCGGGCGTTGGAGCCGACGAAGTCCTCGATCAGACCGGGCAGCACCGGGATGATGATGCCCATGGCCACGATGTCGAGCACCGCCGTCACGAAGATGAAGGCGAGCGCGGCGCGGCGGTGGCGGAGAGAGGACAGGGCGAACATGACGGGGCCTTCGGCGGACGGGCCTTCTACCCGAAGTCGCCTGCGCCGTCTTCACATCCACATGGGCGAAGGCGCGATGGACGGGAACGTCCACGTTGCAAAAGCTTAATCGACCGGCGCTTGCGTGAAGCCGCGACACACGTTCAACCTGTCATCATGACCGCTGTTATCGAAACGCGTGGGCTGACCAAGACCTACGGATCCGTCCGCGCCCTCGACGGGCTGGACCTGTCGATCCCGCGAGGCGGGGTCTATGGCGTGCTGGGGCCGAACGGGGCCGGCAAGTCGACCCTGTTCCGCATCCTGCTGGGCCTGATCCGGGCCACGGACGGAACCGCCAGCGTGATGGGCGGCGGCGTCGGCGACGTGGCCGCGATGCGCCGCATGGGCTCGATGATCGAGACGCCGCGCTTCCCTCCCTATCTGAACGCCCGGCAGGTGCTGGAGTGGCTGGCGCGGGCCCAGGGCATCGCGGGCGCCGCCGATATTCCCCGCTGGCTGGAGCGGGTCGGCCTGGCCGAGGCCGCCGACCGCCGGGTGCGCGGCTTCTCGGTCGGCATGATGCAGCGCCTCGGCGTCGCCGCCGCCCTGCTCAGCGATCCCGAACTGATCATCCTCGACGAGCCGACCAGCGGCATGGATCCCCCCGGCATCCAGGAGATGCGGGCCCTGATCCGCGCCCTCGCGGACCACGAGGGCGTCACGGTCGTCCTGGCCAGCCACCAGCTGCTGGAGGTCCAGCGCGTCTGCGACCGCGTGGCCATTCTCAACAAGGGAAAGCTGGTGCGGGAAGGCTCCGTCGCGGAACTGACCACGGTCGGCGAGCGGCTGCGCCTGATGGTCTCCCCGGCGGCGCAGGTTCTCGAGGTGCTCGGCGCCCGGGGCGTCGCCGAGGGCGACGCCGTGCTGGCCGACATCAAGCGGGACGAAGGCCCTGCCCTGATCCGCTCTCTGGCCGCGGCCGGCGTCGACATCCACGAGGCCCGCTGGGTCGGCACCGACCTGGAGAGCATCTTCTTCACCGAGACGGGCGCCGTTCAGGCGCCGGAGACGATCCATGCTGGTTGACGCCATCCGCGCGGAAGGCTTCCGCCTGTCGAAGAACCGCACCCTGATGTTCCTCAGCGTGCTGTTCACGCCCCTGCTCTTCGCCCTGGGCGGCGTCGGCTACCATGTGATCAGCAAGTCCAAGGGCGACGAGGCGGCCGCGGCCGCCGGTCTGGCCGTCACCGCCGGCGGCGAGGCGGTCAATCTCGCCGAGGCCCTCAACATGGGCGCCGGCGCGGGCGCGAACGGCTTCATCCTGGTGTTCATGCTGATCGCCGCGGCGACCCTGTACGCCGGCGACTACCGCTGGGAGACGTGGCGGCTGATCACGCCCCGCAACGGCCGCGTCGCCCTGCTGCTCGGCAAGCTCGGGGTGCTGAAGCTGCTCGCCCTCGCCGCCATGGTCGCCTTCCTGATCGCGTCCTTCATCTTCTTCGTGTCTCAGGCCATGGTCTACCAGCGGCCGATGTCCTTCAGCTACGATGTGAGCGAGACGGGCTCGTTGGCCCTGATATGGCTGTTGTCGTGGACCCGGATCGTCCAGTTCGCGATGATCGCCCTGCTGACCGCCGTGATCAGCCGGTCGCTGCTGGCGGCCCTGTTCGTACCGTGGGCCTTGGGCTTCGCCCAGTCGCTGCTGGGCCAGTTCATGCCCCTGATCGGCTGGGAGCCGCAGATGTGGGCCCCTCAGCTGCTTCTGCCGGGGCTCGCCTATGACACGCTGAAGGCGGCCGTGATGGGGACCATCGAGGCGCCCTTGACCATCGCAACGGCGTGGCGCTCGCTGATCGGCCTGACGCTGTGGACCCTGGTTCCGCTGGCCCTGGCCATCGCCTGGTTCAAGCGGCAGGATCTGTCGAAGGAGTAGCGGACCGGCTGCCCTGTCGCAGCACTTCCCGGACGTGCTGCTCGACGATCTACCTGCATCGGGGTGGAGGCGGACCCCGCCCCGAGGGTCGTGACGAGTCGCCGGCCAGGACGAGCCTGCGGAGGATCACCGCTCGACTGCAGGCGGTCGATCTCCCGGATCAACGGACGTGTCCCGTCCGAACCAGTTCGCCGGAATGCAAAAAGGGCGGCTGGATCGCTCCAGCCGCCCCTTCGAAGCCCCAACGAGCGAAGCTTACGCCTCGTCGTCGCCCTCGATGGCGTAGACCGGACCCGAGTCCTGGCCCTTGGCGTCGACGTCGCGGTCGACGAACTCGATGACGGCCATGGCGGCGTTGTCGCCGTGGCGGTAGCCGGCCTTCATGATGCGGATGTAGCCGCCGTTACGGTCGGCGTAGCGCGGGCCGATCGTGTCGAACAGCTTGCCCACCTGCGGCACGTCGCGGACGTGGCTGATGGCCTGACGGCGCGCGTGCAGGTCGCCCTTCTTGGCGAGCGTGACCAGCTTCTCCACGAAGGGACGCAGTTCCTTCGCCTTGGGGAGCGTGGTCGTGATCTGCTCGTGCTTGATCAACGAGGCCGCCATGTTGGCGAACATCGCGGTCCGGTGGCTGGCCGTGCGGCCGAGCTTGCGATAGGCGGCGCCGTGGCGCATCGGGGTCTCTCCTACTCACCCTGGTTTCCACGAAAGCGGACCTGGGGTTCTCTCATTCTAACCGCTCCGCGACCTGACGGCCTTGGGCGGAGGGTTGAAACTAGATCTGGTCGTCGAACTTCTTGGCCAGGTCTTCGATGTTTTCCGGCGGCCAGTTCGGCACGTCCATGCCGAGGCTGAGCCCCATGGTCGCCAGCACTTCCTTGATCTCGTTCAGCGACTTGCGGCCGAAGTTCGGGGTGCGAAGCATCTCGCCCTCGGTCTTCTGGATCAGGTCGCCGATGTAGACGATGTTGTCGTTCTTCAGGCAGTTGGCCGAACGGACCGACAGCTCCAGTTCGTCGACCTTCTTGAGCAGGGCCGGGTTGAACGGCAGGTCGGGCTTGCCGTCCGCCTGTTCGACCGCCTTCTTGGGCTCGTCGAAGGTGATGAAGATCTGCAGCTGGTCCTGCAGGATGCGCGAGGCGTAGGCCACCGCGTCAACCGGCGAGACGGCGCCGTTGGTTTCGACTTCCAGCACCAGCTTGTCGTAGTCCAGCGACTGGCCCTGGCGGGTCGGCTCGACGCGATAGGCGACCCGCTTGACCGGCGAATACAGGGCGTCGACGGCGATCAGGCCGATCGGGGCGTCTTCCGGACGGTTGAACTCCGACGCGACATAGCCCTTGCCGTTCTGGACGGTCAGCTCCATGCGCACCGAGGCGCCGTCGTCCAGCGTGCAGATCACGTGGTCGGGGTTCAGCACCTCGATGTCCGAGGGGACGTCGATCTGGCCGGCGGTCACCGGGCCGGGGCCGGTGGCGCGCAGGGTCATGCGCTTGGGGCCCTCGGCGTGCATGCGCAGCGCCAGCTGCTTGATGTTCAGCACGATGTCGACGACGTCTTCCCGCACGCCTTCCAGCGACGAGAATTCGTGGACGACGCCGTCGATCTGGATGGCCGTCACCGCCGCGCCTTGCAGCGACGACAGGAGAACGCGGCGCAGGGCGTTGCCGAGCGTCACGCCGAAACCGCGTTCCAGGGGCTCGGCGACCAGACGCGCCTTGCGCAGCGGGTCGGAGCCGGCCTCGATCTGCGGCTTCTCGGGACGGATCAGCTCTTGCCAGTTACGTTCGATCATGGATGTCCCTCGAAAACGGAGTTCGCCGGTCCCTCGCTCCTCGTCAGGGGCGGCAGGACCGGCGGAGATATAGGTCGGTCGGTTCGCTTAGACGCGGCGGCGCTTGGGCGGACGGCAACCGTTGTGCGGCATCGGCGTAACGTCGCGGATGGTGGTGATGGTCATGCCGGCCGCCTGCAGGGCGCGCAGGGCCGACTCACGGCCGGAGCCGGGACCGGAAACGTTGACTTCCAGCGTCTTCACGCCGTGCTCGCCGGCCTTCTTGGCCGCGTCCTCGGCGGCCATCTGGGCGGCGTACGGGGTCGACTTGCGCGAACCCTTGAAGCCCATGTGTCCGGCCGACGACCAGGAGATGGCGTTCCCCTGCGCGTCGGTGATGGTCACCATCGTGTTGTTGAAGGACGCATTCACGTGGGCGACGCCCGAGGTGATGTTCTTGCGCTCGCGCTTCTTTACGCGACCCGGTTCCTTGGCCATGTGTCTGTCTTACTTCTTCTTGCCGGCGATCGGCTTGGCGGGACCCTTGCGGGTGCGGGCGTTGGTGTGCGTGCGCTGACCGCGGACCGGCAGGCCCTTGCGGTGACGCAGGCCGCGGTAGCAGGCCAGGTCCATCAGGCGCTTGATGTTCATCGACGTCTCGCGGCGCAGGTCGCCCTCGACGGTGTGATCGCGGTCGATCGTCTCGCGGATCTGCAGCACTTCGGCGTCGGTCAGCTGGTTCACCCGGCGCGACGGCTCGATGCCGACCTTGGCCGTGATGTCCTTCGCCGCATGCGCGCCGATGCCATGGATGTACTGAAGCGCGATTTCGACGCGCTTGTTGGTCGGGATGTTGACGCCAGCGATACGGGCCACGAAGCTCTCCAGATACGCGTGTGCGGACGCAACAAACGCTCCGGTCAACAGACCAGGAGCGTCGACGCCCTTCGCGGAAGCGCGCCTTATACAGGGGATTCAGGTCCCGTCAACGGTTTGCGCGCGCTTTAGCAGCCGTCAGGGCCGGCCAAACTCCAGCACCACGGTGACGGTGACCGAGTCGTCATAGGCGCCGTTCAGGGTCGCGGGACGGAACCGGTAGAGGTCGCGCGCGGCCGCCAGACCCGCCTCCCCGAACCCGTAGCCCTCGGGCGTGGCCCGCAGCACCACGCACTGCTCCAGCCGGGTGTCGCGCGCGATCCGGCAACGGAGCTCGACGACGCCAAAAACCCGGTTGGCGAGCGCCTCGGGCGGATGATAGCGGCGCAACTCCCTTGGGCCCGGCTGGCGCAGGTTCCGCGGCCCGGTGCGCGCGCCGCGTCCCGGTCCGTCGCCGGAGCCCACCCCCGTCCCGCTCCCCGTACCCTCCCCGCCCTGCCCCATGCCCGGCGTGGGCGAGCTGGTCGGGGCTACGCCGACGAGAATCTCCGGCTCCGGGGCCTGTTCGCGCGGCGCGGGGACCTCGGGCGGCACGGGCTCGCGGGGAGGCGGCGGGACATGGATCCGTGAGGGCGCGGCGGGCGCCCCGCCGCCCGGGTCTTCGGAGGGATCGTCCGGCGGAGGCGGGGGCGGCGGCGGCGTGGGGCGAAACAGCTGCACCTCGAACACCGGCGGCGGGGGCTCGAGCGGCGCAGGCCGGGTCCGCGCCACCAGGGCGAAGACGCCGATGTGGGCGGCCAGCACGACCACGAAGGCGCCGAGCTTGCGCTGCCGGTCACGGTTCAGGAGCGAGCCAATTTCCACGCGTCGACTATGCCACATGGGGCATGAACGCGCCGGACGGGGAAAGTGTCAGCTCCCGTTCACGCCCCGGCGTCGGCAGGGCTGGTTCAGGCGTCGAGCGCGGCGTCTATGGCGGACGAGACCATCTGGATGTCGCCCATGCCGTCGACTTCCGTCAGCAGGCCCTTGTCGGCGTAATAGGGCAGCAGGGGCGCGGTCTGGCGATTGTAGACGGCCAGCCGATCCTTGAAGGTGTCGGGATTGTCGTCCGGCCGGGCCTGTTCGGCGAAGCGTTTGGCGATGCGGGCGGTCAGGGCCGCGTCGTCGACCTTCAGACGGATGACCCGGTCGATCTTCGCGCCGCGCCGCTCCAGCATGGCGTCCAGGGCCTCGGCCTGGGCCACGGTGCGAGGAAAGCCGTCGAAGATCGCGCCCCCGGCCGCCTCGGCCTCGGGCAGCCGCGCCTCGATCAGGGCGATGACGATCTCGTCCGTGACGAGGTCGCCGCGGGCCAGCACGTCCTTGACCTTCAGGCCGAGCTCCGAACCCGAGGCGATGGCGGCGCGCAACATGTCGCCGGTCGACAGCTGCACCATGCCGCGGGTCTCGACGAGCCGCTTGGCCTGCGTGCCCTTGCCGGCCGCGGGCGGTCCGAACAGGATCAGGTTCATCGCCGCCCCTCCCCGGGCTTTGGGCTCAAGTAGCGCGGAGCGCGATAGCCCGCCAACGTTAGCGCCGGGCTGGGGCGGCAGCGCCCTTGCCACGGGCCTGACCGCCCCGACCGCGCAGCTTGGCCTTCTTGATCAGGCCTTCGTACTGGTGCGCGAGCAGTTGCGACTGGATCTGGGCGACCGTGTCCATGGTCACCGACACCACGATCAGGATGGACGTGCCGCCGAACAGCAGGCCGCCGCCCAGCTGGGCCCCGATGAACTCGGGCACCAGGCAGACCGCGGTGATGTAGACGGCGCCGATGGTCGTCAGGCGGGTCAGCACATAGTCCAGATACTCGGCCGTCCGCTTGCCCGGGCGGATGCCCGGCAGGAAGCCGCCGTACTTGCGCAGGTTCTCGGCCGTGTCCTCCGGATTGAAGGTGATCGAGGTGTAGAAGAAGGTGAAGAAGATGATCAGGGCGCCGTAGAAGACCATGAAGATCGGCTGGCCGTGCTGCATCTGGGCCGTGAACGCCGGCAGCCAGTCCAGCCAGGCCGGCAGATTGGCGGTGGCGGTCATCTGGGCCACCGTCGTCGGCAGCATCAGCAGGGACGAGGCGAAGATCGGCGGGATGACGCCGGCGGTGTTGACCTTCAGCGGCAGGAACGAGCGTTCGCCCCCGGCCATGCGGTTGCCTTCCTGGCGCTTGGGATACTGGATCAGCAGCCGGCGCTGGGCGCGCTCCATGAAGACGATGAACACAACCACGCCGATGGCCAGGCCGGCGATCAGCAGCAGGGTGAAGGGCGACATCAGGCCCTGCTGGGCCATGCCGAACATGCGGGCGATGGTGCCCGGCAGGACGGCGACGATGCCGGCCATGATGATCAGCGAAATGCCGTTGCCGATGCCGCGCGCGGTGATCTGCTCGCCCAGCCACATCAGGAACATGGTGCCGCCGGTCAGGACCGTCACCGTCGAGACGATGAAGAAGATGCCCGGCTGGTCGACCAGCCCCTGGCTGGCGTTCAGTCCGATGGCGATGCCGGTCGACTGGAACAGGGCCAGCACCACGGTCAGGTAGCGGGTGTACTGGTTCAGCTGCTTGCGGCCGCTCTCGCCGCCTTCCTTGCGCAGCTTCTCCCACGGCGGATAGACCGCGCCCATCAGCTGGACGATGATCGAGGCCGAGATGTAGGGCATGACGTTCAGCGCGAACACGGCCATGCGCTCGACGGCGCCGCCCGAGAACATGTTGAACATGTCGAGGATGCCGCGCTGGCCGTCCGGGTCCTGGAAGAACTGCAGGAAGGCTTCGGAGTTGATCCCCGGGATCGGCACATAGGTGCCGACGCGGTAGACCAGCAGCGCCAGCAGCGTGAACAGGAGGCGCTTGTGCAGCTCGGTCGCCTTGGCGAACGAGCCCATGTTCATGTTTGCTGCGAGTTGTTCGGCGGCCGAAGCCATAGGTCGTTACCCCGACTGATCAGAACGGCGCATCGGACAGGAATCCGGCGCTTGCGTCCAGATAGGCGAAGGGCGCCCTCTTAGCGAGAGCGCCCCTCAAGCTTTATTTGGCGGCCGTGCGCTTGGCGCGGGCCGAGACCTTGTTGGCGTCGCCCAGCGGAGCCTTGGGGGCCGGAGCCTTGCCCTTGGCGGCGTTGCGCTTTTCGACGCGCGCGGCGGCCTTGGCTTCAGCGGCGATGCGCTGCTGCTCGACGGAGCCGCCGGCGGCCTCGATGGCCTTGACGGCGCCCGAGGTGGCCGACCAGACGACCAGGTTCAGCTTGCCCTTGATCTCGCCGGTGCCCAGCAGGCGGACGCCGTCCTTGACGCGGCGGATCACGCCGGCGGCGACCAGCGCCTCGCCGTTGATCTCGGCCTTGGCGTCCAGCTTCTTGGCGTCGATCGCCTCCTGCAGGCGCCACAGGTTCACTTCGGCCAGTTTCAGCGCGTTCGGATTGTTGAAGCCGCGCTTGGGCATCCGCATGTACAGCGGCATCTGGCCGCCTTCGAAGCCGCCGATGGCGACGCCCGAACGCGACTTCTGACCCTTGACGCCGCGGCCGGCGGTCTTGCCCTTGCCCGAGCCCGGGCCCCGGCCGACGCGCATGCGCTTCTTGTGGGCGCCTTCGTTGTCGCGGATTTCGTTCAGTTTCATGTGCCTGATCCTTTCGGGTGCTAGCGCCCGCTCAGGGAGCGGACTCGGCTTTGGAAAAATTGAAGGGCCGCTTCTAGGCGGCCCGTCCGGTATTCGCAAGAAGCGGAACGCCCCCTCCCGGTTCGGGAGAGGGCGATACGGCTTACTTCTCGACCACTTCCACCATGTGGGCGACCTTGGCGATCATGCCGCGGACGGAGGGGGTGTCCTCCAGGGTCGATTCACGGCCCATACGGTTCAGGCCCAGGCCGGCCAGGGTGGCGCGCTGGTCCGACTTGCGGCGGATCGGCGAGCCGGTCTGGCGGATGGTGACGGTGGCTTTGGATTCGGTCTTGGCCATCTATCAGCCCTCCACGGCTTCGGGCGCCGAGGCGCCGTCGTTGCGGCGGCCCATCAGGTCGGCGACCTTCTTGCCGCGCTTCGAGGCCACCATGCGGGGCGACGACTGGACCTTCAGGGCTTCGAAGGTGGCGCGGATCATGTTGTAGGGGTTCGACGAACCGGTCGACTTGCCGACGACGTCCTGGACGCCGAGGGTTTCGAGCACGGCGCGCATCGGACCGCCCGCGATGACGCCGGTCCCGGGAGGGGCGGCGCGCATCATGATCTTGCCGGCGCCCCAACGGCCGGCGCCGTCGTGGTGCAGGGTGCGGTTCTCGCGCAGCGGAACCTTGATCATGGTCTTCTTGGCTTCTTCGGTCGCCTTGCGGATGGCTTCCGGCACTTCGCGCGCCTTGCCGTGACCGAAGCCGACGCGGCCCTTGCCGTCGCCGACGACCATCAGGGCCGCGAACGAGAACCGGCGGCCGCCTTTGACGGTCGCGGCGACGCGGTTGATGTGCACCAGCTTCTCGACGATGTCCGAGTCAGGACCGTCGACGGCGGGAGCGTTGCGGTTGTCACGACGGTTGCGATCGTTGCCGCCGCCGCCGCGTTGGGGTTGTTGCGCCATCTGTCGCGTCCCTTAGAAGTTCAGGCCGGCTTCACGCGCGGCTTCCGCCAGCGCCTTCACCCGTCCGTGATAGATGTAGCCGCCGCGGTCGAAGACGACGTCCTTGACGCCCTTCTCGATGGCGCGTTCGGCGATCAGCTTGCCGATGGTGGCGGCCGCCGCGACGTCCGAACCCTTGACCTTCTTGCCCTTCTCGCCTTCCAGCGAGGAGGCCGAAGCCACCGTGACACCCTTGGTGTCGTCGATGATTTGGGCCGAGATGTTCTTGTCCGAGCGGTGGACCGACAGGCGCAGGCGGCCGTTGGCCACGGCCTTCAGGCGGCGGCGGGTGCGCTCGGCGCGGCGCTTGGCGTTTTGCTTGAGAGTGGTAGCCATGGCTTACTTCTTCTTGCCTTCCTTGCGCCGGACCTTTTCGCCCGTGTAGCGCACGCCCTTGCCCTTGTAAGGCTCGGGCGGACGCAGCTTGCGGATGACGGCGGCGATCTGGCCGACGGCTTGCTTGTCGGCGCCCGAGATCTTGATTTCCGTCTGCTTCGGCACCGCGAAGGTGACGCCGGCGGGCGGTTCGATGTCGACGTCGTGCGAGAAGCCGAGCTGCAGCGACAGGGCGTTGCCCTTCATCGCCGCGCGGTAACCCACGCCGACCAGGTCCAGGCTCTTTTCAAAGCCGGTGGTGACGCCGGTGACCATGTTGTCGACCAGGGTGCGCGACAGGCCCCACATGGCGCGGCCACGCTGGGTGTCGGCGCGCAGGCCCAGGCTGATGCCCTCGTCGTTCTGCGAGACCTCGATCTCTTCGGCGACGGTCCAGGAGCGTTCGCCCTTGGGACCCTTCACCGACACGGTCTGGCCGTCGAGCGTGACAGTCACGCCCTTCGGGACAGCGATGATGCGTTTGCCGATACGGGACATCTTAGTAGACCCTGCAGAGGACTTCGCCGCCCACCTTGGCTTCGCGAGCCGCGGTGTCCGACATGACGCCCTTGGACGTGGAGAGGATCGAGATGCCGAGGCCGTTCTTGATCGGCTTCAGGTCGGAGATCGCCGAGTAGACGCGGCGGCCCGGCTTGGACACGCGGGCGATCTCGGCGATGACCGGCTGGCCGTCGAAATACTTCAGCTCGATCTCGAACTGCGGGAACTCGCCGGGGTTCTGAACCAGCGAATAGCCGCGGATGTAGCCTTCGTCCTGCAGCACGTCGAGGACGCGCTGGCGCAGGCGGGAAGCCGGGGTGAGCACCTTCGAACGCTTGCGCATGGCGGCGTTCCGGATGCGGGCGATCATGTCGCTCAGGGGATCGTTGATCATCATATCTGTCGCTCCCCTTACCAGCTGGACTTCGTCAGGCCCGGGATCTGACCCAGGTTGCCGAGTTCACGCAGGGCGATACGGCTCATCTTGAGCTTGCGGTAATAGGCGCGCGGACGGCCCGTCACCTCGCAGCGGTTGCGAATCCGGTTGGCGGCCGAGTTGCGCGGCAGCTCCGCCAGCTTGAGGCGCGCTTCGAAGCGCTCCTCGAGCGGCAGGGATTCGTTGTTGGCGGTCGCCTTGAGGGCGGCCCGCTTGTCGGCGTATTTCGCGACGAGGGCTTTCACCATCTCGTTGCGGTTCACGGCGCTCTTCTTAGCCATTGTGCTCTATCCCTTCCCGCTCAGTTCACGAACGGGAACTTGAACTCGGTGAGAAGGGCCTTGGCCTCCTCATCGGTCTTGGCCGTGGTGCAGACGATGATGTCCATGCCCCACATCTGGTCGATCTGGTCGTAGTTGATCTCGGGGAACACGATGTGCTCCTTCAGACCGGTGGCGTAGTTGCCGCGACCGTCGAAGCTGGTGCCCTTGAGGCCGCGGAAATCCTTCACCCGCGGCAGGGCGATGGTGATGAACCGGTCCAGGAACTCATACATCTGGTCGCCGCGCAGCGTGACCTTGCCGCCGATGACCATGCCCTCGCGCAGCTTGAAGCCGGCGATGGAGTTGCGGGCCTTGGTCGGCACAGGCTTCTGGCCGGCGATGGCGGCGAGATCCTTGAGGGCGGCGGTCGCCTTCTTGGAGTCGGCCACGGCTTCGCCGATGCCCATGTTGAGGACGATCTTGTCCAGCTTGGGCACCTGCATCGGGTTGGTGTAGCCGAACTTCTCGGTCATCACCGCACGGATGCGCGACTGGTATTCGTCCTTGAGACGAGGCGTGTACTTGGTGTCGGCCATCAGATGACGTCTCCCGTCGTCTTGGCGAAGCGGACCTTCTTGTCGCCTTCCACGCGGAAGCCGACGCGGGTGGCCTTGCCGTTGGCGTCGGCGATCGCGACGTTCGACAGGTGAAGCGACGCTTCCTTGTTCTTGATGCCGCCCTGCGGATCAGCCTGGGTCGGGCGCGTGTGGCGCTGAACCATGTTGATGCCTTGCACGACGACGCGGTTTTCGGTCGGCAGAACCTTGGTGACGGAGCCGGTGCGGCCCTTGTCCTTGCCGGTGAGGACGACGACGCGGTCGCCCTTCTTGATCTTGGCGGCCATGACTACAGGACCTCCGGAGCCAGCGAGATGATCTTCATGTGGTTCTTGGCGCGCAGTTCACGGGGAACCGGGCCGAAGATCCGCGTGCCGACGGGCTCGTTCTGCTTGTTGACGATGACGGCGGCCGACTTGTCGAAGCGGATGACAGAGCCGTCCTTGCGCATGATGTCCTTGGCGGTGCGCACGACGATGGCGCGCACGACGTCGCCCTTCTTCACGCGGCCGCGGGGAATGGCTTCCTTCACGGAAGCGACGATCGTGTCGCCCACCGAGGCGTAGCGGCGCTTGGAGCCGCCCAACACCTTGATGCACATGACCCGGCGAGCGCCCGAATTGTCGGCCACCTCCAGGTTAGTTTGCATCTGGATCATGGGATCCGATCCTTCTGGTTACGAGGCCGAGGCGGTGGAAAGGACTTCCCAACGCTTCAGCTTGGACTTCGGGGCGCACTCGACGATGCGGGCCAGGTCACCGACCTTGAGGGCGTTGGCTTCGTCGTGAGCGTGATACTTCTTGGACAGACGGACGGTCTTTTTGAGGACGGGGTGCAGCAGGGTGCGCTCCACCTTCACCACGACGGTCTTGTCGCCCTTGTCGGAGACGACCACGCCTTCGAGAATACGTTTCGGCATCGGTGTTTCCTTACGCGTTCACACGCTTCTCGCGCAGAAGCGTCGAGATGCGGGCGATGTCCTTGCGCACTTCCGAGACCCGATGGGTCTTTTCCATCTGGCCGGTGGCGGCCTGGAAGCGCAGGTTGAACTGTTCCTTCTTGAGCTTCAGCAGCTCGTCGGACAGCTGGTCGGGGGTCTGGCCCCGGAGATCGGCGATCTTGGTCATCAGGCCACGTGCTCCGTGTGAGCGACGCCGGCGTCGAGGCGGGTGACCACCTTCGTACGCACGGGCAGCTTGGCGGCGCCGAGGCGCAGGGCCTCGCGGGCGATGTCGTCCGGCACGCCGTCGATTTCAAACAGGATCCGGCCCGGGTGGCAGCGCGCGGCCCAGTGGTCCACGGCGCCCTTGCCCTTGCCCATCCGGACTTCGGCCGGCTTGCCCGTGACCGGCAGGTCCGGGAAGACGCGGATCCAGACGCGGCCCTGACGCTTCATCTGGCGGGTGATCGCGCGGCGGGCCGCCTCGATCTGACGCGCGGTGATGCGTTCCGGCTCGACCGTCTTCAGGCCGTAGGACCCGAAGTTCAGCGAGAAGCCGCCCTTGGCGGAGCCATGGATGCGGCCCTTGAAGGCCTTGCGGTACTTGGTCTTTTTGGGTTGCAGCATGACCTAGTTCTCACGTCCCCGGTCACGGCGCGGGCCGCGGTCGCCGCGGGGTCCACGTTCACGACCTTCGTTGGAAGACGGGCCGGCAGCTTCCTGGGCCCAGCGCTTGTCCTGCGCCATCGGGTCGTGCTCGAGCACCTCGCCCTTGAAGACCCAGACCTTCACACCGATGATGCCGTAGGTCGTCTTGGCCTGGATGAAGCCGTAGTCGATGTCGGCGCGCAGGGTGTGCAGCGGCACGCGGCCTTCGCGGTACCATTCCATCCGCGCGATCTCGGCGCCGCCGAGACGGCCCGAAACGTTGATGCGGACGCCCTTGGCGCCGAGGCGCATGGCGGACTGCATCGCGCGCTTCATGGCGCGGCGGAAGGCGATACGGCGTTCCAGCTGCTGGGCGATGTTCTCGGCGATCAGCTGGGCGTCGGTCTCGGGCTTGCGGACCTCGACGATGTTCAGGTGAACCTCGCCCTCGGTCTGGGCCGAGATGTCCTTGCGCAGCTTCTCGATGTCGGCGCCCTTCTTGCCGATCACGACGCCCGGACGGGCGGCGTAGATCGTCACGCGGCACTTCTTGTGCGGACGCTCGATGATGATGCGCGACACGCCGGCGGCGTTGAGGCGTTCCTTCAGCCACGTGCGCAGCTTCAGGTCCTGGTGCAGCAGCTTGGCGTAGTCGGCGCCGCCGGCGAACCAGCGGCTGTCCCACGTACGGTTGACGCCAAGGCGCAGACCGATCGGATTTACTTTCTGACCCATCAGGCGGCCTCACCGGCTTCGCGAACCACGATGGTGATCTCCGCGAAAGGTTTCAGGATGCGCGACGAGCGGCCACGAGCGCGGCTCGCGAAACGCTTCATCACCAGGTTCTTGCCCACGAAGGCCTCGGCCACGACGAGATTGTCGATGTCGAGGTTGTGGTTGTTCTCGGCGTTCGAGACGGCCGAATACAGGACCTTGCGGACGTCGGTGGCGATGCGCTTGCGGCTGAATTCCAGCTCGTTCAGCGCCTTCTGCACCGGCAGGCCGCGGATCGACTGGGCGACCAGGTTCAGCTTCTGGGGGCTGATCCGGACATTCACCAGCTTGGCGCGGGCTTCGGTCGGGGCGACCCGACGGGGGTTCTTGGTCTGGGCCATGGACTACTTCCTCTTGGCCTTCTTGTCCGCCGCGTGGCCCGGGAAGTTCCGGGTCGGGGCGAACTCGCCGAGCTTCATGCCGACCATTTCTTCGGAGACCGACACCGGCACGTGCTTCTGGCCGTTGTGGACGCCGAACGTCAGGCCGACGAACTGCGGCAGGATGGTGGAGCGGCGCGACCACGTCTTGATCACGTCCTTGCGGCCCGACGTCTGAACGGCGTCGGCCTTCTTGAGCAGATACCCGTCGACGAACGGGCCTTTCCAGGAGGAGCGGGCCATCTTTAGCGAGCCTTCTTAACGTGGCGGGTACGGATGATGAACTTGTCCGTAGCCTTGTTCTTGCGGGTGCGGGTGCCCTTGGTGTCCTTGCCCCACGGCGTGACCGGGGTGCGGCCGCCAGAGGTCCGGCCTTCACCACCACCGTGCGGGTGGTCGATCGGGTTCATGGCCACGCCGCGAACGTGCGGACGCCAGCCCATGTGACGGACGCGGCCCGCCTTGCCGAGGTTCTGGTTCATGTGGTCGGGGTTCGAGACCGCGCCCACCGTGGCCATGCAGCCGTCCAGGACCATGCGAAGCTCGCCCGAGCCGAGGCGGATCTGGGCGTAGCCCTGATCGCGGCCGACCAGCTGGGCGTAGGCGCCGGCCGAACGGGCCAGCTGGGCGCCCTTGCCCGGCTTCATCTCGATGTTGTGGATGATCGTACCCACGGGCATCGAGCGCAGCGGCATGGCGTTGCCCGGCTTCACGTCGACCTTTTCGCCGGCCACCACCGTGTCGCCCGCCTTCAGGCGTTGCGGCGCGATGATGTAGGCCTTTTCGCCGTCCTCATAGGTGATGAGGGCGATGAAGGCGGTCCGGTTCGGATCGTACTCGAGGCGCTCGACCGTCGCGGTCGCGAACTTGCGGCGCTTGAAGTCGATCTTGCGGTACAGCGTCTTGGCGCCGCCGCCGCGGAAGCGGACGGCTACACGACCACCGGCGCCGCGACCGCCCGACTTGGTCAGGCCTTCGGTCAGCGACTTCTCCGGACGGCCCTTGTGGAGCTCGGAGCGGTCGATCAGCACCAGGGCGCGGCGGCCCGGCGACGTCGGGTTGTAGGTTTTCAAGGCCATCTGATCAGAGCCCCGTGGTGACGTCGATCGACTGGCCTTCGGCCAGCGTCACGATCGCTTTTTTGATGTCGACCCGACGGCCTATGATGCCGCGGAAACGCTTGGTCTTGCCCTTCTGGACGAGGGTGTTGACCTTCAGCACATTGACCTTGAACAGGGCCTCGACCGCCGCGGCGATCTCGTCCTTGGTCGAGGTTCCGGCGACGCGGAAGACGACCTTGTTCTGCTCCGACAGGATCGTGGCCTTCTCGGTGATCACCGGAGCCAGGATGGTGTCGTAGTGCTTGGCGGTGGGTTGAGCGCCGGCCATTACGCGGCCTCCTTCTCAGAGAAGCGCGCCTCGATGGCCTCGACGGCCGCCTTGGTCAGCACCAGCTTGTCGGCCCGCAGGATGTCATAGACGTTCAGGCCGGCGTTCGGCAGCACGTCGATGTGCGGGATGTTGCGGGCGGCGAGGCCGAAGTTCGTGTCGACTTCCGGACCGCCGATGATCAGCGCCTTGTTCCAGCCCAGCTTGCCCAGCGTGGTGCGCAGGGCGGCCGTCTTGGAGTCCTTCAGGGCGATGCTGTCGACCACGATCAGGTCGCCGGCCTTGGCCTTCGACGAGAGCGCGTGACGCAGGGCCAGGGCGCGGACCTTCTTCGGCAGCGAGAAGCCGTGATCGCGGACGATCGGGCCGAAGGCGCGCGAGCCGCCGACGAACTGCGGCGCACGGCGCGAACCGTGACGGGCGCCGCCGGTGCCCTTCTGCTTGTACATCTTCTTGCCCGTACGAGAGTTCTCGTTGCGGGTCTGGACCTTGTGCGTGCCGGCGCGGCGCTTGGCCAGCTGCCAGTTGACGTAACGGGCCAGCAGGTCGCCGCGAATGTCGGTGATGCCGAAGACGGCGTCCGACAGTTCAACGTCGCCCGAGGCCTTGCCGTCGAGTTTGATGACCGAGAGTTTCATTACGCTTCACCGCCTTCGGTGGTCTCGACGGCCGGGGCTTCCTCAGCCGGCGTTTCCGCCGGTTCAGCAGCCGCCGCGGCGGTCTTCGACGACTTCACGCCGCCCGGGAAGGGGGCTTCAGCCGGACGGGCCTTCTTCACGGCGTCGCGGATCTTGACCCACGTGCCTTCGTGACCGGGGACGGCGCCCTTGATCATGATCAGGCCGCGGTCGGCGTCGACGCGGAAGACGGTCAGGTTCTGGGTGGTGACGACTTCCTGGCCGAGGTGGCCGGCCATCTTCTTGCCCGGGAAGGTGCGGCCCGGATCCTGACGGTTACCCGTGGAGCCGTGCGAACGGTGCGAGACCGAGACGCCGTGCGTGGCGCGCAGACCGCCGAAGTTCCAGCGCTTCATGGCGCCGGCGAAGCCCTTGCCGATGGTCTCGGCCTGGACGTCGACCTTCTGGCCCGCGACGAAGTGATCGGCCGAGAACTCGGCGCCCACATCCATCATGGCGTCCGCATCGATGCGGAACTCGGTGACATAGGCCTTCGGCTCCACTTCCAGCTTCGCGAAAGCTTCGCGTTGAGCCTTGTTGGTGTTCTTGGCCTTCTTGGTGCCAGCGCCCAGCTGGAGAGCGACGTAGCCGTCACGCTCCTGGGTACGTTGGCCGACGACTTGGCAGCCGTCGAGCTGGAGCACAGTGACCGGAACGTGCGCGCCGTCATCGGCGAACACGCGGGTCATGCCCAGCTTCTTGGCGATCACGCCCGTGCGCATCGGATCCCGCCTCTTTCTACTTTAAATCTTGATCTCGACGTCCACGCCGGCGGACAGGTCGAGCTTCATGAGCGCGTCCACGGTCTGCGGGGTGGGGTCGACGATGTCGAGGACACGCTTGTGCGTGCGGATTTCAAACTGCTCGCGCGACTTCTTGTCGACGTGCGGCGAGCGGTTCACGGTGAACTTTTCGATCAGGGTCGGCAGCGGGATCGGACCACGAACGGTCGCGCCCGTGCGCTTGGCGGTGTTGACGATCTCGCGCGTCGAAAAGTCGAGGACGCGGTGATCGAAGGCCTTGAGCCTGATGCGGATGCTTTGATCCATATCGGTAGCTATTCCCAAGCAGGCGAACCTGCGTCCCTGTGAACCATTTCAAAGACCGGAGTCTTCAGGCGCGAAGCCTTCAGAGTACGCACGTCCGCAAAAACGATCGGCCCACGCAGTCTCCCGCGAAGGCCGTTGAAGTCCTGGGTCACTGCAAAGAACAGGGTCTCAGGTCGTTCCTGCGAACCGCGTCTGCACCCCATACTCAAAGCGAGGTGCACAGCCGGTCCAACAAGAGTGGGGGCTTATGCAGATCGATTCCGCTTCCGTCAAGCGGTGAAAGAATGGCGGCGGCCGATCGGCGCTCCCCGCCCTGTCGTCGGACCGGGCCGGGTCGGGCGGGCGGGACCGGCTTCATGACCGGACGGAGAGGGAGCGCCGCAATGCGTCCGCCAGTTTGTCACCGCACCGCCACATTGCGTTGCTGCGGCGCAACATTCTCGCATTCCGCGAGGTTTGTGACGGGTTTGTAATGGCTACGCTCGCCCGGGCCCTGATAGCCCGGCCGTCCGTCGCGGCGAATCCGGCCGCGGCAAGCAAGGAAAACAACAATGAAGTCTCTCCTCCTCGTCACCGCCGCCCTGTCCGCCTTCGCCGCGGCGCCCGCCCTGGCCCAGGACGGCCCGGTCGGTTCGGTTGGCGTCTCCTACGGCAACACCGAGTTCGACCTCGGCGGTCTCGGCGCGGACGCCGACGCCTGGGCCGTCGACGGCGTGGTCGCCATGCCCGCCTTCGGCGACTGGACCGTGACCCTCGCCGCCAACGCCGGCCAGGTCGATGACGGCAACGACGACACCACCTTCGTCGGCACGGGCCACCTGACCACCCTGGTCGGCTCCGACCTGCGCGTCGGCGGCTTCATCGGCGCTGCCGACGTGGCCGACGAGACCGCCCTGACCGGCGGCCTGGAAGTGCAGAAATACCTGTCGAAGGCGACCCTGACGGGCGTCGTGGCCTACACGACCGCCGACGACGTCGATCTGGACGCCTGGTCGGTCGGAGCGGACGCCGCCTTCTACGTCACGGACGCCCTGCGCCTGAACGCCGGCCTGTCGTGGATGACCATCGACGACGCCGACGTTGACGGCGTCACCTACGGTGTCGGCGCCGAGTACCAGATCTCGGACTCGCCGTTCTCGGTGACGGCCGGCCTGTCGCACTCGGACATCGAAGACCTGGACATCGACTCCTGGACCGTCGGCCTGCGCTACAGCTTCGGCGGCGGCCTGCAGGCGCGCGACCGCGCCGGCGCGGCCCTGCCGGGCTCGGGCGTCATGGGCATCCTCGGCGCCCTCTAAGCGTCACGGACGTCTGAACGACGAAGCCCCGGCGGAGCGATCCGCCGGGGCTTTTCGTTGGCTGGCGCTGTCCAGACGGCGGACGTGAAGAAGGCCCGGGGGGTTCCACGCTCCCGGGCCTTCTCCTTGTCCGCAAGGGCGCCGGGGGTCAGCGGCCGATGCGGATGTCTCCGGAGCCGACGATGCTGCGGCTGACCGCGCCCGTCGCCTCGGCGACGCGGACGTCGCCCGACCCGGCGATGGACACGCTGACATCACCAGCGGTTCCGCCGAAGTCGATATCGCCGCTACCGCCGATGGCGATGCTCAGGTTGGGAATCCGGCCGCGCCGGATGGTGACCTCGCCGGAGCCGCCGATATTGATCTCGGCGTCGCCGTCGACCTGGGCGATCTGCGCCTCACCAGAGCCGCCCATGTTGAGCTCGAGCGCGCCCGTTCCTCCGGAAACCAGCTTGCCGGAGCCGCCGAGGTTGACGTCGAGCGACCGGGAGGTCCCGACCATGACGGCGCCGGAGCCGCCGAAAGAGAGATCAACCGGCCCGTCGGTATTGGCCACCACCCAGTCGCCGCAACCGCCGTTGCCGAGGTCGACCGAGCTCGCGCCGCGGCCGATCGAGCCGAACACGGCGCCGCCGGCGTCGATGCTCACCTCGCGCGGCGCCCGGATGACGATCAGGGGGGCGTCGTCCAGATCGACCCGGCCGATGTTGCGCACCTCGACCGAGGCGCCCTGCCCCGGCCGCGTGGCGTCCGGCCCCGAGCGGCAGTCGCGGATGCTGTCGCCCATGCGGATGCCGGCGAGCCGCCGACCAAGCCCGCCGTCGATGCGCACATTGGCGCCGTCGCGCTCGACGCGCAGGGCGGGCAGGCGCGACGAGCCCTGCTGGATCTCGACCCCGACATCGGCGCGGTCCTCGACGATGACCACGACCCGGGCCACGGCGTGTTCGATCTCGACCTCGGGACCGGCTTTGGCCAGGGCCGGGCCGGCGACGGCGGTGGCGATCGCGGCGGCGGCGGCGGCGGACAGCAGGATGGCTTTCATGGCGGTGTTCCCTCTCCGGAATGTGCCCGGAAGGTGCGACCGGCCCGCCGTCGAGTCACTTTAAATCGAGGTCATGACCTCGTTGTAAGGAAGGGGGGCTAGCGCATGGCCAGCGGCGAGATCAGGCCCTTGTCCAGCGGCGGCGGCTCGTCGCCCAGTTCGAAGGCCCGCTCGTAGGATTCCAGCCGGGTCCTGACCACGCCCATCCGGCGCAGCCCCAGGGAGGCGCCCCACAGCGCCGCGCGCGCCGCCAGCGGGGCCCGGTCGGCCGGCAGCACCGGCGCGCCCCAGCGCCGCAGCACGCCGTTGGCGTAGTGGGCGCCGTTGGTCATCCGCGACCGCCAGGTCTGGTAGTCGCACGACAGGGAGACGTTGAAACTGCCCTGGTTCTCGATCCGGTGCGGCGCGTGCAGCGGCCAGGCCACGGCCATGCCCGGCTTGAGGTCGAACACCGCCGCATTGGCGTCCATCTCGCGCCGGTAGGGCAGGTCCTCGGTCTGCTGCTCCAGCACGATGTTCTCCATCGAGCGGCTCGGCATGTGGGTCTCGTCGACCGGATAGATCCAGATCCGCTTCTCGCCGCGCAGGTGGAACAGCGTCACCCCCGGCGGGTCGGCGTGGAACGGCACCCTCGCCGAGGGCGCCGACAGGATCAGCTGCCCCGTGACCTGCACCGGCCGGAAGCCCGGCACATGGTCCGACAGGTCGGCGAACACCCGCCGCATCGCCTCGGCCAGTTCCGGCCAGTGGTCCTGGATGCGGCGCATCTGGATCCACATCCGCCCCGCCTTCGCCGCCTCCAGCAGGGCCGCGCCGCCGCGCGCGCCCTTGGTCCCGGTCTGCAGCATGGCCTGGTCGTCGGCGTCGTAGTGGAAGATGTTGATGTCGAACAGCTCGGCCGGGTGGCGCTCCAGCTGCCGCGCCAGCGCCTCGTCCTCGAACAGGCCCGTCTCCAGCAGCCGGTGGGCGTAGGTGATCGGTTCGCGGCCGAAAGCCTCGCGCCGGGCGGCGTCGAAGGCGGGGATCAGGCGGTCGGTCATGCGGGGGCTCCGAGAGTCTTGCGCGCGGCGGCGGCCGCCGCCCCGGCCGCGGCCGCCCACCAGTCGGCGGCGCGGGTCTCGCAGGCGTTGATGATGTCGAAACGGCGGCTCAGGCTCAGCTGCAGCCGGGGCAGCGGCGCCGGGCCGGCGGCCAGCAGCCGCCCCGCCAGCCGGGTCAGGTCGGGACGCGGCCCCTCGGCCACCCCCTCGAACACCACGCCGCCCGGTTCGGCCAGGGCCGTCTTGTAGCCCTCGTCCCCGGCCCCGAAATCGACCAGCCGGTAGCCTTCGTCGGCCGCCTGCTCCAGCTCCAGCCTTGTCAGGATGGTGCCGAGCCCGTGGCGGGCGAAGGCCGGATCGTAGGTCGGAAACCACAGGTGCAGGGTGCGGCCGTCGTCCAGCGAGGCCTCGGCGGCGACCAGCTGGCCGTCCGCCGTGCGCAGGCTGGCCAGGCGCAGGCCGAAATCCGGCGTGCGGGTCTCATACAGCCGACGCAGCAGGTCGACCGTCCAGCCGCAGGCGAACACGTCGTGCCGCCGCGAGCGCCGGTACTGGTCGCGCTTGCGGGCCACGATCCAGTCCAGCACCGCCGGATCGCGCTCGTCCCAGGTGAACACCGGCTCGCCATGCTCGCGCTCGAAGCCGCGCTTCAGCCGGCGCATGTTCTTGAAGAAGCGATGGCTGCGCTCATCCAGCCGCGCCGCCAGGGCGTCCCGGCCGCCGGTCACGTCGGTGGACATCCGCGTCCGCGCGAGGAAGCCGGGCACGGCGGCTCCGGGCGCCATCCACCCTCCGACCCTCAGCACCCCGCCCAGACGCCGCGCCACGGTCGCCGGGTCGAGGCCCTCGCCGGCCGCGGCGACGACGCCGTGATAGTCGGTCAGGGGCGCGCCGAGGGGCTGGATCAGCCGGCCGCGCCGCTGGAACGGAAAGAAGCCGACCGCCGCTCCGCCGCGCCGGAACACCGCCAGGGCCGCGCGCGGAATATCCGCCGCCGCCAGGGCGTAGCGCGGATCGAGATAGGGGTGGTCCAGTCCGGGCTCGGTGGCGCGCAGGGCGTCCCACGCCGCCCGGTCCCGCGGCCGCAGGGCGTCGGGCCGGATGATCTCGATCTCCGTGGCCTCGTCCATGATCCCCGATCCGCCGCCTGTCCGTGGGCCGACCATGCCCCGCCCGCCCTTGCGTTACGGTTTAGAGGCTTGGTGAACGAACTGCTGCGGAGCCGGCGCCGCCCCCGGGCGTTGCCTTTCTGTCCGATCCAATCTTCAAGGAGCGTCTCATGCCCCCCTGTCCCGAGTCGGGCCGGCCGCCGGGCCGGCAGAACGAATACGAGGAGGAGCGCCGCCCGCCGCGGGACGGAGAGCCGCCCCGCCCCGCCCAGGAGCCGCCCGGCTCGGAAGGCAGCAGCAACAGCGGCGAGACCGCCGTCGATCCCGCCACCGGAGAGCCCAACCCTTGAAATCCGCCGCCGCCGCCGCCTTTGCGCTGACCCTGCTGTCCGGAGCGCCCGTCGCCGCCGGCTCCGACCCGGACGCCGTCGTCCCCGGAGCCGCGCCCGCGGCCTGCCCGGTCTCGAGCGGCCACCTGGTCGCCAACCAGGGACTTGACCGCAGCCGGGCGGCGGTCGCTTCGGGGCGGCTGATCATTCTGGCCATGGGGTCGTCCTCGATCGAGGGCGTCGGGGCCAGCCAGCCGGACCTCGGCTTTGTCCCCCTGCTCGAGCGCGGGCTGGAACGCCGCCTGCCGGACGTCGAGGTGACCGTGGTCAACAAGGGCATAGGCGGCGAGACGGCGAAGGAGACGGCCGACCGGCTGACCCGCGAGATCCGGGCGGCCGACCCCGACCTGGTGATCTGGCAGCTCGGAACCAATGACGTGCTGCGCGACCGGCCGCTGGACGACGTCTTCGCCGACTTCCGGCGGGGCGAGGGGATTCTGGACGAGGCGGGGGTCGACGTCCTGCTGGTCGATCCGCAGCGCCTGCCGGAGGGCACGACCAATCCGTCGTTCCGGGGCCGCAACCCGGCGCTGGGCGACATGGCCCGGCTGATCGACCTCGAGGGCGGCCGGGTCGGCTACGCCGTCCTGCACCGCTTCTCCGCCATGGCCGGCTGGACGGGTCTGGAGCGCGGCGGCGTCGGGCCCGACGACCTGCACCTGAACGACCCGGGTTACGCCTGCTGGGCCGAAATCACGGCCGAGGGCCTGGCCGCCGCCCTGCGCTGACCGCATGGGAACGGGCCGGTCCGCAACGGATTGAAGCCGGACGCCCACCATCCGGAACGCCATGTCCTTTCGTCTGACCGCCGCCGCCCCCGCCCTTCTCCTCATCACCCTCGGAGCCGCCGCCTGCGGCGCGCCGGAGCCGCCCGAACAGCAGCCCCCCTCCGGCCGGTCCGCCGACGCTGCGCCGCCCGTGCTCACCGCCGACCAGATCGAGACAGGCGTGCCCCGGCCGGTCCCCTCATCTCCCGCCGGCGGCCCGCCGCCCGCCGCCTACGCCCCCGACCCGGGCCTCGTCCGGCTGCAGATCCTGCTCGACCGCTCGCCCTTCTCCCCGGGCGTCATCGACGGCCTCGCCGGCGACAACACCCGCCAGGCCATCGCCGCCTGGCGCAAGGCCATGGGCCCTGGCGAGGGCGACGCCGCCGACGCCGCCGTGCTGCAACGCCTCGCCGCCGCCGACACGGCCCCGGTGATGACCCGCTACGTCCTGACCGCCGCCGACCTCGCCGGCCCGTTCAGCCCGCCGCCCGGAGCCGACCTCGCCGCCCAGGCGGCCGGCGGGGCCCGTTACAGCTCCGCGCGCGAGCGGCTGGCCGAGCGCTTCCACGTCACCGAGGCCCTGCTGCAGGGCCTCAACCCCGGCGTCGACTTCCGCCGCCCCGGCCAGACCATCGTCGTCCCCGCCGTGGCCGACCGTCCGCTCGGCGAGGTGGCCCGGATCGTGGTCGACAAGTCCGACCGGTCGGCCCGCGCCTTCGACGCCTCGGGGCGGCTGCTGGCCTTCTATCCCGCCACCATAGGCTCCAGCGAACGTCCGGCTCCGTCGGGAACCCTGCGCGTGGTCGGGGTCGCCAACGAGCCGGACTACACCTATGACCCGGCCAGGCTCAGCTACGACCGCGGCGACCGCAAGGTCGTGGTCCCCGCCGGGCCCAACAATCCCGTCGGCTCGGTCTGGATCGAGCTGTCGCGCGACAGCTACGGCATCCACGGCACGCCGGACCCGTCGAAGATCGCCAAGACCGCCTCCAACGGCTGCATCCGCCTGACCAACTGGGACGCCGAACAGCTGGCCGCCTCGGTGAAGCCGGGGGTCGAGGTGCGCTTCATCCAGCCCCCTCCTTCTCCCGCAGCAGGAGAAGGACGCGCACAGCAAAAAGCCCCGCCGGAGTGATCCGGCGGGGCTTCCTGTAAGGCTGCCGAATGAGGCCGCTTACTCGGTGATCTTGGAGACCACGCCGGCGCCGACCGTGCGGCCGCCTTCGCGGATGGCGAAGCGGAGCTTCTCTTCCATGGCGATCGGGGTGATCAGCTCGACGTTCAGCTCGGCGTTGTCGCCG
>Ga0196971_1000026_pt1 | contig 190653 bp, 194 predicted proteins | sample S1v_1013CmetaG_FD_148660 | JGI IMG/M metagenome (GOLD analysis project Ga0196971, IMG submission 148660) | Soil microbial communities from Anza Borrego desert, Southern California, United States - S1+v_10-13C | ecosystem: Environmental > Terrestrial > Soil > Desert | place: USA: California...
GGCGGGCGCGGGCCGGTCCTTCGCCGGGGGCCTGGCGCGGGGGCGCGGGGGTTTGGCCGAGGTGGGGCGGCCGGACTTGCGGGCCGGGCGCGGAGCCGCGTCGCCGGGGGCCGAAGGCGGGGGGGTCGGACGCTTGGCCATGCGTGAGAGGCTCCGGGAGACGTCAGGATCGGTCGCAGGGGCGGCTGTCGCCCTTCCGCCCGCCGCCATCATGGCATATGACCGCCCCTGACATGAACGCGCCGATCCGGAAATTCGCAGCGGTCCTGACCGCCGCCGCCGCCACGGCCGGTCTGACGGCCTGCGTCGGGGCGTTCAATCCGGAAACGGACCCGACATCGCCCGTGGCGCCGCGGGTCCAGGCCCTGGTCGACGCGAATCGGGACTATCCCCGCTGGGCCGACTTCCCGAGATCGCTGGAGCCGGAACCGGCGCCGGCCGCGATCGCCGAGCGGGTCGCCGCGCTGGAGACCACGGGCGGGGACCTGGCCGAGGCGGCGGCGCGGATCGAATGGCTGTCGGCCGGGGACGCGGTCGCCTTCGCGGAGTCGGTGCGGGACCGGGTCGCGGCGGTGCAGGTCGCGCCGGTGACGCAGGAAACCGCCGCCGAGATCGAGGCCTTCGCCCGGCAGGCCAGGGAGCGCGGCCGGGCTCCGCCGCCGGTCGACCGCCGCTAACCCACTCTAACGGTCGCCGGGACGACAGAATCCCGGGATCATCGTCTCAGGAGAACGCCCATGGCCGGATCGGCCCCCTACGCTTCCACGCTGGCCGCTGACGCGGCGCGGGTCACCGAACTGGCGGCCATCGCCAGCTACGCCCAGATCGGCCGCGGCGACGAGAAGCAGGCCGACCAGCTGGCCGTCGACGCCATGCGCACGGCGCTGAACGCGCTCGACATCGACGGCAAGATCGTCATCGGCGAGGGCGAACGCGACGAGGCGCCGATGCTGTACATCGGCGAGAAGGTCGGCACCGGGAAGGGCCCGGCCATCGACATCGCGCTGGACCCGCTGGAAGGCACGACCCTGACGGCCAAGGCGATGGCCAACGCCCTGTGCGTGCTGTCGATGTCGGCGAGCGGCGGCATGCTGCACGCGCCCGACACCTATATGGACAAGATCGCCATCGGGCCGGGCTATGCGCCGGGCACGGTCGACCTGGACATGAAGCCGCAGGAGAATGTGCGCTCGCTGGCCTCGGCCAAGGGCGTCGATCCGCGCGACATCACCGTCTGCGTCATGGACCGGCCGCGCCACGCCGAGCTGATCGCCGCCCTGCGCGAGGTCGGCGCCAAGGTGGTGCTGATCACCGACGGCGACGTGGCGGGGGTGATCCACACCGCCGAGCCGGAGACCGGCATCGACCTGTACCTCGGCTCGGGCGGGGCGCCGGAGGGGGTGCTGGCGGCGTCTGCGCTGAAATGCGTCGGCGGCCATTTCCAGGGCCGGCTGATCTTCCGCAACGACGACGAGCGGGCCCGCGCCCAGCGCACCGGCGTGACCGATTTCGACCGCAAGTACGACCTGCACGAACTGGTGTCGAAGGACGCGGTGTTCGCGGCGACGGGCGTGACCAAGGGGGCGATGCTGGACGGCGTGCAGGTGCGCGAAGGCTTCGTCACGACGCACACGCTGGTGATGGATTCCTCGACCCGGACCATCCAGCGCATCCACACGCGACGGCCTCTCTGATGGCGGACGGGGGAAGCCTGCCTGGCTCGCATTGCGCGTTTCTGGGGGTTTCCCGCTCGCTGACCGGCCGCGCCTGGCGGCAGAGGCCGGCCGAGGCGGCGCTGATCCGCGCCCATATGCAGGCGCTGAACCTGGAGGAGCCGCTGGCGCGGGCTCTGGCGGCGCGGGGGGTTCGGGCCGATCAGGGCGCGGACTTCCTGCAGCCCACCCTGAAGGCGCTGTTCCCCGATCCGTCCAGCTTCATGGACATGGACGCGGCGGCGGAAGCGATCCTCGACGCCCTGCAGGCCGGCGCCTCGATCCACGTCTTCGCCGACTACGATGTGGACGGCGCGTCGAGCGCGGCCCTGCTGGTGCGCTGGTTCCGGGCCATGGGGGCGGACCTGCCCATCTATGTGCCCGACCGGATGACCGAGGGCTACGGACCCAGCCCGAAGGCCTTCGACACGCTGAAGGCGTCGGGCGCCGACCTGGTCATAACCGTCGACTGCGGCGCGGCGGCCAATGAGGCGGTGGCCCATGCGGCGGCGATCGGGCTGAAGGTCGTGGTCATCGACCACCACATGATGCGCGAGCATCCGCCGGTCTGCGCCGCCGTGGTCAATCCGAACCGGCCGGGCTGCAACTCGGGGCAGGGCAATCTGGCCGCCGCGGGGGTGGTGTTCGTGCTGCTGGCGGCGCTGAACCGGGAGGCGCGGCGGCGCGGGATGTTCACGCCAGAATCGGGGAGCCGGGAGCAGCCGGACATCCGGCAATGGCTGGATCTGGCGGCCATGGGGGCGATCTGCGACGTCACCGGCCTGACCGGCTTCAACCGGGCCCTGACCAGCCTGGGGCTGCGAGTCATGTCGGAGTGGAGGAATCCGGGGCTGCGGGCGCTGCTGGCCGCCGCGGGGAGCGAGCCGGGGCCGGCCAAATGCAATCACGCCGGCTTCATCCTGGGACCGCGCATCAATGCGGGCGGGCGGATCGGCAAGTCGGACCTGGGGGCGCGGCTGCTGTCGACCGACGACGCGGACGAGGCCATGGCCCTGGCGCAGGAGCTGGACGCCCTGAACATCGCCCGGCGCGAGGTCGAGCGGCAGGTGACGGAGCAGGCGACGCGGATGGTCGAGGCGACCGGCGTCCATGCCGACGGCTCGGCCGTGGTGGTCGTCGAGGGAGCCGAGTGGCACCCGGGCGTGGTCGGCATCGTCGCCGGGCGGCTGCGCGAGCGCTGGCGCAAGCCCGTGGTGGTCATCGGCGTCGACGCGGTCAACGGGGTCGGCAAGGGCTCGGGCCGGTCGCAGCCGGGGATGAACCTTGGCCGGGCGGTCCAGGCGGCCTGGGAGGCCGGGGTGCTGATGGCCGGCGGCGGCCACGCCATGGCGGCGGGACTGACGGTCCGGGCCGACGACATCGGGCGGCTGCGCGACTTTCTCAACGAGCGGATGGCCGGCGAACAGGCGGCCGCCGAAGCGCTGGACGGGGTCGAGATCGACGCCCTGATCGATCCCGGCGCGGCGACGCGGGCCCTGTTCGAGCAGTTCGAGCAGCTGGCCCCGTTCGGGCCGGCCAATCCCGAGCCGCTGTTCGCGCTGGAGCATGTCGCGGTGCGCGAGCCCGTCGCCATGAACGGCGGCCATGTGCGCTGCCGGCTGGTGGGAGCCGACGGGGCGTCGGTGAGGGCGATCGCGTGGCGCTGCGCAGACCTGCCATCGGGCAAGGCGCTGCTGGCCGGGCAGGGCGGTCTCAGCGTGGCCGGACGGCTGAAGGCGGATGACTGGAACGGCCGGCGCGGCGTGCAGTTCGAGATCGAGGACGTGGCCGATCCGCGTATGGCCTGAGGGCGAACGCGGTTCGCGCTTTTCTACGGCAAAGCCGCTTGCACGCCGCGGAATCGGCGGCTATATCGCCGCTTCCCCGCGCCGCGGTCCCTTCGTCTATCGGTTAGGACGTCAGGTTTTCAACCTGAAAAGAGGGGTTCGACTCCCCTAGGGACTGCCACGCGGGGCCTTTCCCCACATCGCCAGGATCGTCCGGCGGCCGCACCATCGGCCGTGGGCCCGCGCGCGCGCATGGCGGCACGATCCCACCCCTGCGGCGGCCATCCGCCGCCCGTGGCCCCGTCTTCGGCGGCGGTTTCAGGCGTCAGTTGAAAAAAATGTTCAGCTTGCGGCTGAAACTGGCGTTTTTGCCTTTTCCGGGCTTCGCAGAACCGTGTTAAACAAGGCGCGTTCGCACCGCGCGCGAACAGGGGGAAGGCTGTGTCCGACTACGAGGGCGTTGAGACGGTCGAGACGGTGCGCATCGCCGGCCGGGTTAAGTGGTTCGATCCCGGCAAGGGATACGGCTTCATCGTGCCTGATGATCCGTCGCTGACCGACATGAAGGATGTGCTGCTGCATGTCTCCAGCCTGCGCGACAGCGGCCGGGACACGGCCCCGGAGGGCGCGCCCATCACCTGCGACTGCGCGCGCCGCCCCAAGGGCTGGCAGGTGACCGAGGTTCACGACCTGGGCGAGGGCGATCCCGAGGCCGTGAGCGCGCCGCGCCGGGGCTATGACAGCCTGCGCCGGGAAGGCCGGCCGCCGCTGGCGCTGGACGGCGGCGGCGGCGTAATGGAAACGGCCGTGGTCAAATGGTTCAACCGCACCAAGGGCTACGGCTTCGTGGTGCGCGACGGCCAGCCCGGCGACATCTTCGTCCATGTCGAGACGCTGCGGCGTTGCGGACTGGACGACCTGCTGCCCGGCGAGGCCGTGGTCGTGCGTTTCGCCGAGGGCCCGAAGGGGCTGGTGGTCGCCGAAATCCGCCCGACCGCCTGATCGATCTCCCCGGCGGCGCGTTCCGGCGATAGACTGGAGCGCGGGCCGGGCTTGCCGCCCGCGGGCGGATGGGCGCAAATCCGCGGCGGAAGATTTCTGAGGGTGGAATGATGATGGTTCGTCGTGGCTTTCTGGCCGGCCTGGCCGGTCTGGTTCTGCTGGCGGGATGCGCGGGGGCGGGTTCGGCCCAGGGTCCGAACGGGGAGCCGCTGGAGCGGCTGACGGTGACCACCTCGACCGGGGAGCACCAGTTCATGGTCGAGATCGCCGACGACGACGCCGAGCGCCAGCGCGGGCTGATGCACCGCGAGCCGCTGGCCGACGACCGCGGCATGCTGTTCCAGTTCCCGGACGTGGCCGAACGCGGCTTCTGGATGCACAACACGCCCAGCCCGCTGGACATCATCTATATCGACCCCTACGGCCGCATCGTCTCGATCGCGAAGAATGCGACGCCCAATTCGGACGCCATCATCCCCTCGAACGGACCGGCCATGGGCGTGCTGGAACTGCGCGGCGGCCGGGCCGACGAGATCGGCGCCAGGCCGGGCGACAAGGTCCGCCATCCGTTCTTCGCCGCCGAATAGTCGCCGCACCGCGTTGCGGCGCGACCCGGCGCGTGGCAAACACCGCGCCTCTGGATCGGGGTGTAGCGCAGCCTGGTAGCGCATCTGCTTTGGGAGCAGAGGGTCGGAGGTTCGAATCCTCTCGCCCCGACCAGATGTTGAGCGCGCTATCGCTCGCGGCGCGGCCGCTGGCTGCTTGAGCGCAGGTTTGGGCGCTATCGCTCGCGGCGAGGCCGCTCGCTGCTTGAGCGCAGGTTTGGGCGCTATCGCTCGCGGCGCGGCCGCTCGCTGCTTGAGCGCGGTGTCCGGCGCGTTGTAAGGGAGGGCGTCCTCGCCCCGCCAGATGAGTCCGCCCATGCTCGCCCGCATCTACCGCCCCGCCAAGACCGCCATGCAGTCGGGCAAGGCCAAGACCAGACAGTGGCGGCTGGAGTTCGAGCCGGCGTCGGCGCGGACGATCGATCCGCTGATAGGCTGGACCAGTTCCGCGGACATGAACGGCCAGGTGCGGCTGGATTTCGACTCCAAGGAAGAGGCGATCGCCTACGCCGAGCGCTACGGCATCCCGTTCCGCCTGCACGAACCGCAGGAGCCGCCGGTGATCATCAAGGCCTATGCGGACAATTTCGCCACCAACCGCAAGGTGTCGTGGACGCACTGAAATACTGGTGCGCCTACCGCGCTTCGCGCTACTTGAGGCGCAGGCCAGGCCGACCTATGGCGCCCATAGCTCAACCGGATAGAGCACCCGCCTTCTAAGCGGACGGTTGCAGGTTCGAGTCCTGCTGGGCGCGCCATTCCGCCGACTTCGGGGCAACCGCATGACGAGCGGGGCCGTTGAGGGACGGTGAAGATCGCCACCTTCAACATCAACGGGATCAATACCCGTCTGGCCAATCTGCTGCAGTGGCTGGAGGCGGCGCGGCCCGACGTGTGCTGTCTGCAGGAGCTGAAGGCGACGGACGCGCAGTTCCCGGAGGCGGCGATCCGGGCGCTGGGGTATCAGGCGGCGTGGATGGGCGAGCACCGCTGGAACGGGGTGGCGATCCTGGCGCGGGACGCGGAGCCCGTGGTGACCCGGCGCGGGCTGCCGGGCGACCAGAAGGATGTGCAGAGCCGGTATCTGGAGGCGGCGGTGGACGGCGTGCTGGTGGCGTCGCTGTACCTGCCCAACGGCAATCCGCAGCCGGGGCCGAAGTTCGACTACAAGCTGGCCTGGATGGAGCGGCTGAACGCCCATGCGGCGGATCTGCTGGCGACGGGCGCGCCCGTGGTGCTGGCCGGGGACTACAATGTCGTGCCCACCGAGGCGGACATCTACAACAGCCGCTCGTGGAAGAAGGACGCCCTGTTGCAGCCGGAGAGCCGGGCGGCCTTCGCGCGGCTGCTGGAGCAGGGGTGGACCGACGCCCTGCGCGAGCGATTTCCGCAGGACCCGCCGCCGTGGACCTTCTGGCAGTATTTCCGGCAGGCGTGGGAGCGGGATGCGGGCTTGCGCATCGATCACCTGCTGCTCAGCCCGACGGCGGCGGGGCGGCTCAGGGACGCGGGGGTGGATCGCGAGGTGCGCGGGCGCGAGCGGGCCAGCGACCACGCGCCGGTGTGGATCGAACTGGACTGAGGCCATGGCGCGGAAGCTGAAGGTGTTCTGCTATTCCGACGGTTTCCACTCATGGACGGTGGCGGCGTCTTCGCGGGCGAAGGCGCTGGAGGCCTGGGGGGTGAAGCGGGACCTGTTCAAGGACGGGTCGGCCCGCGAGATCGATGTCGGACCCGACAAGGCGGCGGCGCTGGCGGCGCCGGGCGAGCTGATCGAGCGCGGGCTGGCGGTCGATATCGGCAGGGTCGAGCGGACCAAGCCGGTCAAGGCGAAGCCGAAGCAGGAGAAGCCGAAGTCGGACGCGAAGGCGCGGGCGCGGGTCGAGGCGCTGGAGGCCGAACTGGACGCACTGGAGGAGGCGCAGGCGAAGGAGAGCGCGGCGCTGGACGCCGAGCGGGAGGCGCTGGAACGCCGGGTGCGCGATCTGGCGAAGCGGCAGCGGAAGGCGCGTGACCAGCTGAAGGCCAGGCTGAAGGCGGCGCGGGCGAAGCTCAGCTAGTCGCGGCCCAGGCGGCGAGGCCCGCCTCGAGATCGGCGATCAGGTCGGCGGGGTCCTCGAGGCCGACGTGGAGGCGCAGCAGTTCGCCGGCGAGGGCGGGCGGCGACTGACGGAAGGCTAGCTGGCCGGTCTCATGGGTGATCAGGCTTTCGAAGCCGCCCCAGGAATAGCCGAGGCCGAACAGGTCGAGCGCCGACATCAGGGCGTGGGCGGCGGCTTCGGAACCGCCGTTCATGACGACGCCGAAGATCGAGGCGGCGCCTGAATAGTCGCGGCGCCAGAGGTCGTGACCCGGCGCGCCGGGGAGGGCGGGGTGCAGGACCTGGGCCACCTCGGGGCGGGCCTGAAGCCACTGGGCGATCGCGAGGGCGGAGCGGGCCTGTTCGGCATAGCGCAGCGGCAGGGTGCGGATGCCTCTGAGGGCCAGCCAGGCGTCATCGGGCGAGACGCGCCAGCCGAGATCCTCGATGGTCTCGGCGATCTGGCGGCCGACGGCGGGATCGGCGGCGGCGATGGCGCCCATCAGCAGGTCGGAATGGCCGCCGACGTATTTGGTCACGGCCTGGACGCTGACGTCGACGCCGTGCGCCAGGGGGCGGAAGGCGAGGCCGGCGGCCCAGGTGTTGTCCATGACGGTCAGGACGCCGCGCGATCGGCAGGCGGCGGCGAGGGCCGGCACGTCGACCAGGTCGAAGGTCAGGGAGCCGGGCGACTCGATCAGCAGCAGTCGGGTGCGGTTGGTCATGGCGGCGAGGATGTCGTCCACCGACGCGCCCGGGGCGTGGAAGGCGGCCGTGATCCCGCGCGCCTTCAGGTGCCGGTTGAGGAAGCGGCGGCTGGGGCCGTAGAGGGCGTCGGTCGTCAGAACCTCGTCGCCCGGACGCGTCAAGGCGGTCAGGGGCACGGTCACGGCGGCGAGGCCGGAGGGGACCAGCCAGACGTCGGCGGCGCCTTCCAGATCGGCGAGCGATGCGCGCAGCTCACGGGCGGCGGTCAGGTCCTCGATGCCGTAGACCGGACCGGCGGCGGCGTCCCGCATCGCGCCTGGCGAGTCGTTGAGCAGGGTCGAGCCGCGCTCGACGGGCGGGTTGACGGGGCGGCGGCCGGCCCCGCGGCGGGTGGCGGAGGCGATCAGGCGCGTGCGGTCGGAACGGTCGGACATCGGGCCCGTCGAGGGTTGCGGTTCGTGGCTCAAAAGCCTCTAAAGCAAGCGGGGGCGCAAGGTCTGGAATCGCTCGGGCGAGGAACAGGAATGCGGACAGAGGGTATCCGGAGAGCTGGTGCGGCCGGGGCGGTCATGGCCCTTGCCCTGACGGCGGCGGCCTGCGGCGGCGGCGACCGGGACGCGGAGACCGAAAAGGCGCCCGTGGTGGCGGCGACCGAGGCTCCCGAATTCGCCAGCCCGACGCTGGACGCCATCAAGCGCCGCGGCCGGCTGAATTGCGGGGTTCACGAGGGACTGGTCGGCTTCGCCTATACCGACAACCGGGGCGAATGGCGGGGGTTCGACGCGGACTTCTGCCGGGCGCTGGCGGCGGCCGTTCTGGGCGATCCGGACGCGGTGAGGTTCGTGCCCCTGACCTCGAGCCAGCGTTTCGACGCGCTTCGGGGCGGCCGCGTCGACGTGCTGTGGCGGGCCACCTCCTGGACCATGTCGCGCGAGATCGCCGAGGGCATCCGCTTCGCCGGGGTCAACTATTACGACGGGCAGGGCTTTCTGGTCCGCCGCTCGCTGGACCTGGCCAGCGCCCAGGAGCTGAACGGGGCGCGGGTCTGCGTCCAGCGCGAGACCACGTCGGAGCTGAATGTCGCCGACTTCTTCCGGGCGCGGAACATCGAATACCGGGCCGTGGTGGCCGCCAACGAGGAGGCGGCCCGCTCCGCCTACGCCCGCGAGGACTGCGACGCCTTCAGCGCCGACATCTCGGCCCTGGCCGCGGCGCGGACGCTGCTGACCAATCCCGAGCAGCATGCCATCCTGCCCGACGTCATCTCCAAGGAGCCCCTGGGGCCGGCGGTGAAGCGAGGGGACGAGTCCTGGACCTCGATCGTGCGCTGGACCCTGAACGCCCTGATCCTGGCGGAGGAGCTGGGCGTCACCGCCGGGAACGCCGATCAGCTGGCCAGGGAATCGCGCGACCCGCAGATTCGCCGGCTGCTGGGCGTCGAGGGCGACCTCGGGCGGACCATGGGACTGCCGAGAGAGTGGGCGAAGAACGCTGTAGAAGCCTCCGGCAACTATGGGGAAATTTTCGCGAGAAATCTCGGACCCGATTCATCGCTCGACCTGGCGCGCGGGCTTAACGCACAATGGAACGCTCGGCCGGGCGGCCTGATCTACGCCCTGCCGATCCGGTAACGACATCGGCCGAGGCCGGGGGGAAGCATGGAAACGACGAAACGCGGCGGGATCCCGCTCTATCTGTGGATGCTGCTCGGCTTTGCGGTCGGCCTCGGGGGCGGACTGTTCGTCAACCTGACCAATCAGGAAGTCATCCCCTGGGTGATGGATCTCATCCAGGCCGCCGGGCAGATCTTCCTGCGCCTGCTGTTCATGCTGGTCCTGCCGCTGCTGTTCGCGGCCCTGGCCGTCGGCGTCGCCGAGATGGGCGATCTGAAGTCGCTGGGCCGGGTCGGCTTGAAGACGCTGGCCTTCACCATCCTGGTGTCGGCGATCGCGGTCGCCGTCGGCCTGGGCATGGTGAACCTGTTTCAGCCCGGCGCCGGCGTGGACCGGGAACTGGCGGCGCAGCTTCTGGCCCAGGGCGCGGACGGCGCCTCGGCGATCGTGGGCAATGCCCCCAGGTCCATCGAGGCGGGCAAGTTCTTCCTCGACATGATCCCGTCGAACGTCGTCACGGCGGCGGCGGAGAACCAGATCCTCCCGGTCATGGTGTTCGCCCTGATCTTCGGCATCGGCATGGTCATGGCGAAGAGCCAGGCGACTGACCGCCTGCAGGAGACGCTGCAGGGCCTGCTGGAGGTGATGATGAAGCTCATCAACCTCGTCATCAAACTGGCCCCGATCGCCATCGCCGCCCTGATGTTCAACCTGGCCGCCGTGTTCGGATGGGATCTGCTGCTCCGGCTCGGCGCCTATGCGGCGGTCGCGGTCGGGGCGATGGCCATCCACATGTTCATCGTCTACCCGCTGCTGGTCTGGACCTTCGGCGGCATGAACCCGCTGACTTTCGCCAGGGGCGTGCGCGAACCGTTCGTGGTGGCCTTCTCGACCGCCTCGTCCAACGCCACCCTGCCGATCGCGATCAAGGCGGCCGAGGAGCAACTGAAGCTGCCGCGGCGCATATCGCGCTTCGTGCTGACCGTCGGCGCGACGGCCAACCAGAACGGCACCGCCCTGTTCGAGGGCGTGACGGTGCTGTTCCTGGCCCAGTTCTTCGGGGTCGAGCTGAGCCTCACTCAGCAGTTGGTCGTCATGCTGGTCTGCATCCTGGGCGGCATCGGCACAGCCGGCGTGCCCGCCGGTTCGCTGCCCGTCATCGCCCTGATCCTGGTCATGGTCGGGGTGCCCGCCGAGGGCATCGGCCTGATCCTGGGCGTCGACCGCTTCCTCGACATGTGCCGGACCACGCTGAACGTCACGGGCGACCTGGTGGCGGCGACCGTGGTCTCGCGCGGCGAGAGCGACGAGATCGTGCCGGCGGGGCTGGAGGAACCGGTGGCGCCGCCGGCCTAGGGCCGGTCCCGCCGAGGCCCGGTCATGCCGGCGTAGAGGTCGGCCTCGAACGCCGCGATGTCCGACCTGAGGGCCGGCAGGGCGCCGGCCTCGTAGCGGCGCATCACGCCGCCTTCGTTCAGCACCACGCCCTCGTCGCAGTTGAGCACGAAGGCGGCGGCGTCGTGCAGGGTGGTGATGACGGTGCGGCCCTGTTCCGCCGCCCGCCGCAACAGGCCCCGCAGGTCGTGGGCGGCGATCGGGTCCAGCCAGTTGAACGGCTCGTCCAGAACCAGCACCGGCCGCTCGCCGATGAAGGCGGAATGGACGGCGAGCCGCTGGCGCATGCCCGAGGACATGGCGCCGATGCGAAGATCGAGCAGGGCGCCGAGGCCGAGGGCCTCGTGGACCTCGCGCGACAGAGCGGGCTCGCCGCCGCGCGACAGGGTCAGCAGGTCGACCAGATCCGCTCCGGTCAGCAGGGCGGGGAGGTCCGCCTGATCGGGCATGAAGCCGATGCGGCGGCCCCGGGCGCGGCGGTCGCGGCCCAGCTCCTCGTCGCCTATGCGGATCGAGCCCTGCGCCTCGAGACGACCGGCGAGGCTCCTCAGCAGGGTGGTCTTGCCGCTGCCGTTAACGCCGAGGACGCCGAACCAGCCGGCGGCGGGCGCGTCGAAAGACACCCGCCGGACGATCGGCTGGCCGCCGAGCGAGACCGACAGCTCGCGGAGGGAGACGCCCGCGCTCACGCCAGGCCGATGGACTGGTCGGCGCGGCGGTAGAGCCAGGCGGAGCGCGCCACGATCCACGCCAGCGCCGCCGGCCCGGTCGCGAGGGCGATGAGGAGCGTCAGTCCGATCTCCAGCTGGGCAAGCAGGCGGGCGCCGGCGTGGCGACGGACGACGTGGAGGAATTCGAACGCCCGGAAGCCGACGCCGAGCGCCAGGCCGAACAGGGCGACGGGGGCGGAGACCAGGGCCACCAGGGTCCCGATGGCGACGACGGCCGCCAGCCGCGCACCGAACAGATCCCGGACGAGCCCGGACAGGCTGTTCGGCTCGAAGGCGAGCAGGTGCACGGTGGCGGGGTCGAAACGCAAGGTCTGGACCGTGGCGACGAAGGCGAGCACGGCCGCTGCCCCGTCCGCGACCCCTTGCAGGCGCGGGTTGCTTTCGGCGGCGCCGATCACCAGGGCCCCGAGCCAGGCCGCAGCCGCCGTAACGCCTGCCGGCAGACCGCGCTCGCGTCTCGACAGTTCGATCCAGCACAGGCGCCGCGCCCGGGAGCCGGAACGGCGCGCAGGCCGCCATCGGAGGAGGCGGATCGACGACAGCCGGATCGGGGCGGCCGGCCAGAACAGGCGGACGGCGGCGCCGAGCCCGGCCCCGATCGCCGCGGCGACGGACGCCAGCAGGGCCTCCTGTCCGGGACGCCAGCCCATCAACAAGGCCGCCGCGGCGACGGGGACCGTCAGCGCGGCGAGCCCGGCGACCGCCCGAATCCACAGCCAGAAGAAAACGGCCCCGGGGTCGTCGCCGAGCTCGCGGAGGGGACCGGCCCGAAGCGCGGTCAGCGGCTTGAGCGACAGGCCGACGAGGGCGCCTGCCGAAACGCCCAGCTGCAGGGCGAGGGCGGGCGGAGGCGCGGCGGCGTGGCGGGCGAGACCCCAGGCTCCGCCGACGATCAGCACGGCGAGCAGCCCGACGGACGCCAGGACGGCCAGGGGATCGCGGCGCAGGGCCGCCAGCAGGCCGGACAGGCGCCGCTGGTCGTAGAGAAACAGGATCCGGACCGGGTTCAGGCGAGTCTCTCCACCACGACGCAGACACCGTGGCCGGTGCGCGCTGCAGTCGCAACGGGAAGTTTCAGCCCGTCGCCACGGGCGTGTCCTGACGCCCGCCCCATTCGGCCCAGCTGCCGTCGTAGAGGCGGGAGGGGCGGCCGAGAACGGCGAGAGCGAGGCTGAGGATGGCGGCGGTGACGCCGGACCCGCAGCTGGTGACGACGGGCCTGTCCGGATCGACGCCGGCGGCGCGGAAGGCGGTGTCGAGGTCCGGGGGCGGCTTCATCGTGCCGTCTGAATCGAGCACGCCGGGAAAGGGCAGGTTCAGGGCCCCGGGCATGTGGCCGGGGCGCAGGCCGGCGCGGGGCTCGGGCGCGCGGCCGCTGAAACGGTCTGAGGCGCGGGCGTCAACCACCTGGGCCTCGCCGGCCAGGGCGGAGCGGACGGCGTCGAGATCGGCGAGGCGCTCCGGGTGGAGGCGGGCGGTGAACACGGCGGGGACGACCGGAACAGGAGGACCGGACTCCACGGGCCGTCCCTCGGCAAGCCATGTCGGCAGGCCGCCGTCGAGCACCTGCACCCGGGGCGCGCCCATGACGCGGAACATCCACCAGGCGCGGGCGGACGATCGGATGCCAACGGTGTCGTAGACGACGATGTGGTCGGTCTCGGACAGGCCCAGGCCGCCCATCCGGGCGCCGAAGGCTTCGGCGGGCGGCAGCATGTGCGGTAGATCGCTGTTCGGATCGGAACTGGCTTCCAGATCGAAGAACACGGCGCCGGGCAGCCGCGCGGCCTCGAAGTCCGGTCGTCCGTCGCGTCCGTCGAGATGCCAGCTGGCGTCAACGAGGCGGAGATCGGGTTCGCCGAGGATCGCGGCGAGTTCGGCAGCGGTGATCAGCGGCGAAAGATCGGGCATGGAACCAGTCTAGCAGAGCGGCCTCAGGGGCGCGAAAGCGCCAGCTGCACGACATTGGTCCGCCCGATGCGGAAGCCGGCTTCGCAATAGGCGAGATAGAATCGCCACAGGCGGCGGAAGCGCTCGTCGAAGCCGCAGCGGCGGCTGATGTCGTCCCAGGCCGCCTGGAAGCGCTCGTCCCACAGCCTCAGGGTCTCGGCGTAGTCCTGGCCGAAGCGCTGGACGGCGCGCCAGTCCAGGCCGGCGGCGGCGACGACGGGCTTGAGGGCGGCCTCCGACGGCAGCATGCCGCCGGGGAAGATGTATTTCTGGATGAAGTCGGTACGCCGGCGGTAGCGGTCGAAGGCCGCGTCCTCGATGGTGATGATCTGCAGGCCGGCGCGGCCGCCGGGCTCGAGCACGTCGTGAATTCTGGCGAAATAGGCGGGCCAGTATTCCTCGCCGACCGCCTCGAACATCTCGATCGAGGCGACCCGGTCGAAGCGGCCTCGGACGTCGCGGTAGTCGATCAGCTGGATGTCGGCCCGTTCGGACAGGCCGGCGTTGAACATCCGCCGGCGGGCGAATTCGTATTGTTCGCGCGAGATGGTGATGCCGGTGACGCGGGCGCCGACCTCCCTGGCGGCGAACTCGGCGAAGCCGCCCCAGCCGCAGCCTATCTCGAGCACCGACTGGCCGGACCGGAGGTCCATGGCGCGGGCCAGGGCGGCGTATTTCTGGCGCTGGGCCGCCTCCAGCCCCATGCCGCGGCGGATGAAGCGCGCCGAGGAATAGGTCATCGAGGGGTCGAGCCAGGCGGCGTAGAAGGCGTTGCCGATGTCGTAGTGGGCGTGGATGTTCTTCTTCGAACCCGAGCGGCTGTTGCGGTTCATGCGGTGCGACAGCCAGTGGACGGCCTTCATCACCGGATTGCCGCTGGTCAGGCGGCGGAAATTGTCCTGGTTGCGCGCCAGGGCCTCAAGCAGGTGGGCGAGGTGGGGCGTCTCCCACTCCCCGGCCATATAGGCCTCGGCGAATCCGATATCGCCTGACGCGAGGACCCGGCCCGCGAATCGGTAATCGCGGATTTCGAGCGTCGCCGAGGGCCCCGGCTCGCGTCCCTCGAGGATGTGGCTGGAGCCGCCGGGCAGGCGGACGGTGAGGCGGCCGAAGGTCCAGTTGGACGCCAGCAGGCGCAACAGCAGGCCGAACCCGCGCGGCGTACGGGCGGCGGCCTGCTGGAGATCGACGGTCACCGTCGTCATGCCGTCAAGGTTGGGTCGGACCGGTCGGCTCGTCAATCCCCGGCGTGCGAGCCGGGGGCCATGGAGCGAAGTGCCTCGAGGGCGCGGTCGCGGGCGGCGGCGTGGTCCACGACCGGTTTCGGATAGTCCTGGCCGAGGCGGACCCCGGCGGCCCGAAGGATCTCCGGCGGAGCCGTCCAGGGGGCGTGAAGCCAGCGGTCCGGCAGTCGGGCCAGCTCCGGAATCCAACGGCGGACGTAGCGGCCGTCAGCGTCGAACTTCTGACCCTGGGTGACCGGGTTGAAGATGCGGAACCAGGGGGAGGCGTCGGCGCCGGAGCCCGCCACCCACTGCCAGTTCTGAACATTGCTGGCGAGGTCTGCGTCGACCAGCGTGTCCCAGAACCAGGCCTCGCCGGCGCGCCAGTCGACCAGCAGATCCTTGACCAGGAAGGAGGCGACGATCATGCGGACGCGATTGTGCATCCAGCCGGTCGTCCACAGCTGGCGCATGCCGGCGTCGACGACTGGATAGCCGGTGCGGCCGCGCTTCCAGGCCTCCAGGCCGTCGGGATCGTCGCGCCACGGCATGCGGTCGTATTCGGGCCGGAAGGCCGTATCGGTCATCTGCGGGAAATGGTGCAGCAGCTGGGCCGAGAAATCGCGCCAGCCCAGTTCGGCCACGAACTTTTCGGCCTCGGCCGGGGCGACGCGGCCGTCGCTTGCGGCGCGCCGGACCGCCTCGGCCGCCCGCCACGGATGGATCTCGCCCCAGTGGAGGTGGGGCGACAACCGGCTGACCGCCGGCTCGGCCGGGTGATCGCGGCCCTTCGAGTAGGACCTCAGGCCGCGCTCGACGAAGGCCGTGAGGGCGGCCGCGGCGCCGGCCTCGCCAGGCGTCCAGTTGAATCCGCCGGCCCAGTCGGGCGCCGTCGGGCGCAGGGCCCAGGCGTCGAGGGTGTCGCCGGTCAGGCCGGAGACGGCCTCGATGGCACCCGGCGCGGGCATAGGAGGCGGCGGCGCGGCGACCTCGAGCAGCGCCCTGAAGAAGGGGGTGAAGACCCGATACGCCCCGCCCGAGCCGGTCCACACCGCGCCGGGACGGGCCAGCAGCGCGCCGTTGTAGCCGTGGCACTCGACGCCGTCGGCTTTGAGGGCGTGGGCGATGTCGGCGTCGTGCACGAAGGCGTCGGGCTCGAAGCGGCGGTTCATGAACACCGCATCGGCGCCGGTCTCGGCGATCAGGCGCCGCAGTTCGGTTTCCGAATCACCGCTGCGGAGAAGGAGGCCCGCGCCGCGCCGGTCCAGGTCGGCGGCGAGCGCGCGCAGCGAGCCCTCCAGCCACCAGCGCGAGGCCGCGCCGATGCGGCGCACGGCTGGACCGTCATCGAGGATATAGACCGGAATCAGCGGGCGGCCCGTGCGCATGGCGTGGTCGAGGGCCGGATTGTCGGCGAGGCGCAGGTCCTGACGGAACCACAGGATGACGGGCGCCGGTCTGGTGGTCATGCGGTCGGGCTCCGTGATAGCTTGCGTCTCACGCTGTCACACGCCACCTGATCGCCGCATAGGTGCGGCAAGGGCCGCGCGTCGCCAAGTCGCAATTCCGGGAAGCTCGCCGTGTCCAAGCCCAACGCCATCATTGACATCAAAGACGGCCTCAAGCGGCCGGTGAGCATCGGCGGCGGACAGCGCATCGTCTTCATCGCCGGGCCGTGCCAGCTGGAAAGCCGTCAGCACGCCCTGGAAATGGCTCATGCGCTGAAGGAGATCGGCGAGCGGCTGAACGCCGGGATCATCTACAAGACCAGTTTCGACAAGGCCAACCGGACCAGCGCCAATGCGGCGCGGGGACTGGGGCTGGCAGGCTCGCTGCCGATCTTCGCCGAGATCCGCGAAAGCGTCGGACTCCCCGTGCTGACCGACGTCCACAACGAGGCGCAGTGCGCCGAGGCGGCCCAGGCCGTCGACGTGCTGCAGATCCCCGCCTTCCTGAGCCGCCAGACCGACCTGCTGCTGGCCGCCGCGGCGACCGGAAAGGTCATCAACATCAAGAAGGGCCAGTTCCTGGCGCCCTGGGACATGAAGAACGTCATCGCCAAGGTGGTCGGGGCGGGCAATCCGAACGTCATGGCCTGCGAGCGCGGGGCCAGCTTCGGCTACAACACCCTGGTCAGCGACATGCGGGCGCTGCCGATCCTGCGCGAGATCGGCTGTCCCGTGGTGTTCGACGCGACCCATTCCGTGCAGCAGCCGGGCGGGCAGGGGACGTCTTCGGGCGGCCAGCGCGAGTTCGTGCCGGTGCTGGCCCGCGCGGCCGTGGCCGTGGGCGTCGACGCGGTGTTCATGGAAACCCACCAGGATCCGGACAACGCGCCGTCGGACGGGCCCAACATGGTGCCGCTGAACCAGTTCGAAGCGCTGTGCGCCGACCTGATCGCCTACGACGACCTGACCAAGGCGCGGATGGCGAAAGCCGCCTGAATCCGATAGGCGGGAGTCATGAGTGAACGGACTCTCGATCTTGGCGGACTGCAGGCGCTGCTTGAGCGCGTGCGCGGGCTGAGGGTGGCCTGCGTCGGCGACCTGATGCTGGACCGCTATGTCTATGGAGAGGTCGACCGGATCTCGCCCGAGGCGCCGATCCCGGTGCTGCGCATGCGGCGGACGACGGCCATGCCCGGCGGCGTCGGCAATGTGGCGCGCAACGTGGCGGCGCTCGGCGGCGTGGCGCGGCTGGGCGCCGTGGCGGGCCGGGACCCGGCGGGCGACGAGCTGGCGGCGCTGATCGCGGCCGAACCCGGCATCGAGGACGTGGTGGAGCGGCGGGCCGGGGTGGCCACCATCGTCAAGACCCGCTTCGTCGCCGCCGGCCAGCAGCTGCTGCGGCTCGACGAGGAGGCCGCCGCTCTTATGGGCGAGGAAAGCGCGGCGTTTGCAGGTGCTTCCGTCTATCTTCTGTCGGACTATGCGAAGGGCGTGGTCAGCGATCTGGTCATCGGACAGGCGCTGAAGGCAGCCCAGGACAGCGGCGCGCCGGTCGTGGTCGATCCCAAGGGCCGCGATTTCGCCCGCTATGGCGCCGTCGATCTGATCAAGCCGAACGCCAGCGAACTGGCCGGGGCCACGGGCCTGCCGGTCGGCTCCGACCAGGAGGTCGAGGCGGCGCTGGAGGCCCTGCTGCAGGCGACCGCGGCGAAGGCCGTCGTGGTGACCCGGGCAGGCAAGGGTATGAGCCTGATGCGGCGCGGCGAGGCTGTGCAGCATTTCCCCGGCCGGGCGCGGGAGGTGTTCGACGTCTCGGGGGCCGGGGACACCGGTCTGGCCGCGCTCGGGCTGGCGCTGGGCGCGGGGGCGTCGCTGGAGACGGCGGTGGAGTTCGCCATCCTCGCCTCGGGCGTGGTGGTGGGCAAGGCCGGCACCGCCGTGGTCACCCCGGCCGAGCTGATCGACGCCGAGATGAGCCAGCACGCCGCCGGCGCCCACGCCAAGGTCATGCCGCTGGAAGAGCTGGCGCATGTGGTCGAGGGCTGGAAGCGGCAGGGGCTGAAGGTCGGTTTCACCAACGGCTGTTTCGACATCCTGCACCGCGGCCACGTGGCCTATCTGGCCCAGGCGCGGAGCTGGTGCGACCGGCTGGTGGTGGCGCTGAACACCGACGATTCGGTGCGCCGGCTGAAAGGCGAGGGGCGGCCGATCAACGATCTGGACAGCCGGGCCGTGGTCATCGGCGGTCTGCAGAGCGTGGACCGGGTGACCTCGTTCGACGAGCCCACGCCGCTGGCCCTGATCGAGCGGCTGCGGCCCGACGTGCTGATCAAGGGAGCGGACTACACCCGCGAGGGCGTGGTCGGCGGCGACCTGGTCGAGAGCTGGGGCGGCGAGGTGAAGCTGGCGACCTTCGAGGACGGCTATTCCACCACGAAGACGATCGAGAAGATGAAGGACGACAGATGAGCCGGCGGATGATCGTGGTCACCGGCGGGGCCGGCTTCATCGGCTCGAACATCGTCGCCCGGCTGTGCGCCGAGGATCGGCGGGATGTCGTCGTGTGCGACCGGCTGGAAGCGGCGGCGCTGGGCAAGTGGAAGAACATCGCGAAACATCCCGTCGCCGACTTCTGGCAGCCGGAAGAGCTGTTCGAGCAGCTGGAACGGCACGCCGAGCGGATCGAGGCCGTCGTCCACATGGGGGCGATCTCGTCGACGACGGAGGCGGACGCCGACCTGATCATCCGCACCAACTTCACCCTGTCGCGGGACATCTGGGACTGGTGCGCGCTGAGGGACGCGCGGATGGTCTACGCCTCGTCGGCGGCAACCTACGGCGACGGGGAGCAGGGTTTCGAGGACGACGACAGTCTTGAGGGGCTGGCTTCGTTGAGGCCGCTAAACGCCTATGGCTATTCGAAAATGCTATTCGATCAATACGCCGCGCGGCAGTCGGATCGGGGGCAGTCGCCGAGCCAGTGGGCGGGACTGAAATTCTTTAACGTCTACGGCCCGAACGAGTACCACAAGGGTGGCATGAAGTCGGTCGTGGCGCAGATCTGGCCGAAGGTGGCGGCGGGCGAACCCGTGACCCTGTTCCGCTCGCACAATCCGGCCTACGCCGACGGCGGCCAGCTGCGCGACTTCGTCTTCGTGGACGACGTGGTCGACATCGTCGACTGGCTGCTGGAGACGCCGGCGGTGTCGGGCGTGTTCAACGCGGGCTCGGGGCAGGCGCGGTCCTTCCTCGACCTGGCCAATGCGACCTTCGCGGCGGCGGGCAAGGAGGCCCGGGTCGAGTACGTCGATACGCCCGAGAGCATTCGCGACAAGTACCAGTATTTCACCGAGGCCCGGATGGAGCGGGTCCGCGCCGCCGGCTTCGGCGGCCAGTCGACGCCTCTGGAAGAAGGCGTGCGGCGCTATGTGCAGGACTTCCTGGCCACGGCGGACCCGTATCGATGAAACGGCCGAAGCTGACCTTTCGCCAATGGGTCGGCTGGATCGGCTTCGCGCTGGTCTTCCTGCTGACCGCCGCCTCGGCGGTGTGGCGCGGCGACATCCTCAGGGCCGGGCTGAACCCGCAGGCGCCCTTCCAGACCTATGTGCCGCCGCCGGCGCCCGACTATGGACGCCCCGGCGCCTGGGCCTTGCGCGAGGCGCGGGCGCCCGATTCCGGTCCGGCGGCCGTCTTCTTTGTGCACTCGACCACCTTTGACGGCGGGCGCGACTGGAACGGCCCGATCGGCGATCCGAAAGCCGACGCCTATCTGCGTCGGGTGGTGCTGCCCAACTACGCCGGACCTTTCGCCCGTCTGGGATCGGTCAGCGCTCCAAGATACCGGCAGGGCAGCCTCTATACCCGGCTGACCCTGAGGGAGGATGCGCGCGAGGCCCGGGCCTTCGCCTACGGCGATATCGCCGCCGCCTTCGAAGCCTGGCTGGCGCGCCATCCAAGCGGTCCGATCGTGCTGGCCGGGGTCGAGCAGGGCGGCGAACTGGTCGAGCGGCTGCTGCGCGAGCGGGTGGCGGCCGATCCGGCGCTGCGCCCACGGCTGGTGGCCGCCTATCTGATGGATGTGGTGACTCCCGTGGACGGCCTGTCGTCACAGATCCCCGCGTGCGGGCAGCGGACCCAGACCGGCTGCATCGTCGGGTTCTCGCCGGTCGGCGAGGGCAATGACGGCGCGGCCCGGCGGCGGTTGCGGCGCGCCCTCGTGTGGGACGCACGCGGTCGCCTGGTCGAGCTGGGCGAGCGCGAGGCGCTGTGCGTCAATCCGGTGACCGGATCGACCTCTACCGCGCCGGTGGAGGCGCGGCTCAACCGGGGCGCAACCAACGCCACGGGCCTGGAGTGGGGCGCCCATCCGGCCCTGCTGGCCCGCGAGATCGCCACCCAGTGCCGTGACGGCCTGCTGCGCCACACGGAACCGAAGTCGGAGTCGTTCCGCCAGGCCGGCAGCTGGGCCGACCGAAGAAAGTCGCGCCCATACAACCTGTTCTATGGTGATATTGAAGCGGACGCACAGGCGCGCCTGGCGGCGTGGAGCGCGCAGCGGGCCTCCTAGTCGATGCCGGGCCGGTCGTTGCGCCAGTCGAACAGAGCTTCCAGCACCTTGACCGCCTCGCCCCGCGGGGAGGTCAGGTCCGGGTCGCGGCCCAGCACCAGCCGGGCGTCATCGGCGGCGGCGAGCAGCAGTTCGCGGTGCCGGATCGGGTCGGCGAAGCGGTAGGCGGGGAAGCCGCTCTGCTTCAGGCCCAGGGGGTCGCCGCCGCCGCGCAGGCGGAAATCCTCCTCGGCGATCTCGAAGCCGTCCTCGGTGCGACGCAGGGTCTCCAGACGGATGCGGGCCGTCTCCCCGAGCCCGTCGTCGCCGCCGCCGTACAGCAGCAGGCAGGTGCTGGCGGCCGTGCCGCGCCCGACCCGGCCGCGCAGCTGGTGCAGCTGGGCGAGGCCGAACCGGTCGGCGTGCTCGATGACCATGATCGAGGCGTTGGGCACGTCGACCCCTACCTCGACCACGGTCGTGGCGACCAGCAGGGGCGTGCGGCCATCGGCGAAGTCGGCCATCACCGCCTCGCGCTCCGCCCCTGGCATCTGGCCGTGGGCGAGGCCGACCTCGACGCCGAGGATGCGGCGCAGGTCCGCGGCGCGCGCCTCGGCGGCGGCGAGGTCGGAGGCCTCGCTCTCGGCCACCAGCGGGCAGATCCAGTAGGCCTGGGCGCCGCTGTCGAGCGCGGCCTTCAGCCGTTTCGCGACCTCGCGGATACGGGCTTGCGGCACGACCGCCGTGGTCACGGGGGTGCGGCCGGGCGGCTTTTCCGTCAGGCGCGAGACCTCGAGTTCGCCGTACTGGGTCAGCTCCAGGGTGCGGGGAATCGGGGTGGCGGACATGGTGAGCAGATGAACGCCGCCCGTGCGCGGGTCGCCCTTGGCCTGCAGCCGTTGCCGCTCGTTGACGCCGAAGCGGTGCTGTTCGTCGATCACCGCCAGGGCCAGCCGGTCGAAGCGGACGGCGTCCTGGAACAGGGCATGGGTGCCGATGGCGACCTTGGCCTCGCCCGAGGCCAGGGCGGCGAGGCGGGCGCGGCGCTCGGCGGGGGTGTCGCGGCCGGTGAGCAGGACGGTGGGCACGCCGGCGGCCTCCAGCAGCGGCGCCAGACGCTGCCAGTGCTGGCGGGCGAGGATTTCGGTCGGGGCCATCAGGGCCGACTGGAAGCCGGAAGCGGCGGCGTCGGCCAGCGCCAGGGCGGCCACCGCGGTCTTGCCGGAGCCGACGTCGCCCTGCAGCAGGCGGCCCATCTGTTCGCCCGAGGCGAGGTCGCGGCGGATTTCGGCGATGGCCTGTCGCTGGGCGCCGGTCAGCGTGAAGGGCAGGGCGTCCAGAATGCGCTGCGAAGGCCCGTCGGGCGCGATCACCGGCGCGGGGGTGATCTGGCGGGCGCGGCGGCGGCGGGCGAGGGCCAGCTGGTGGGCGAGGAGTTCGTCGTAGGCGAGACGCTGGCGCGCCGGGGCGTCGGGCAGGAGGTCGGGCTCGGCGGCCGGAGCGTGCAGGGCGGCGAGCGCGGCGCGCCAGCCGGGCCAGCGGCGTTTGGCCATCCAGGCGGGGTCCTGCCATTCCGGCAACTCCGGCGCATGCTCGAGCGCCCCCTGGACCAGCTTGCGGATGACGCGGGAGGTCAGGCCCTGAGTGGCCGGATAGACCGGCTCGACCGCGGCGATGTCGCCGGCCTGGGCGAGGGTGAAGACGTCGGGATGGACGATCTGGACCTCGTTGTTGAAGCGCTCGACCTTGCCCGAGACCAGCCGGCGCTCGCCTCTGGGCAGCAGTCGGTCGATGTGCTGGGCCGAGCCGCCGAACCAGATCAGGTGGACGAAGCCGTCGGCATCGGTGGCGCGCACCTTGATCGGGGCGCCGGGCTTGCCGGGGACGATCAGGCGGTCGACGACGACGTCGAATACGCCGACGAGGCCTTCGACCGCCGTGGTGGCGGTCATCGGGCGGCGAACGATCAGGCCCGAGGGCGACAGGAACAGCAGGTCGCGGACCAGCGGACCGGCCAGCTTCTGCACGAGCGGCAGGATTTTCGGCCCCACCCCCTTCAGGGTGGAGACCTCGGCGAACAGGGGAAAGAGACTCGGCGGCCGCATCCCTGACAGCATAGCTGGCGAAAGCCGCTCTGGAACGCTATCTCACCGCTCTTCATTGAAGTGCCCTGCGCTCGCCGCGCGGCGGCTCGCCGCCAGAGGGCGCTTCTTACGATTTCCACCGGGCAAGGAAGCTTGTGGCCGATACCGACGCGCGTCTGAAAGAGAGACTGGGCCGCATCGCCTTCAGGGCGTGGCGGCGGGGCTTCCGCGAGGCCGACCTGGTGCTGGGCCCGTTCGTGGACCAGGTAGGGCCGACCCTGGACGAGACCGAACTGGACGCTCTGGAGGCCCTGCTGGCGCAGGACGACGACCATCGTCTCTACGCCTGGATCATCGGCACGGAACCCACGCCCGAGGCTCACGACACATCGGCGATGACCAAGATCCGGGCCTTCATGCGCGATCATGTCGCCGCGGCGGTGGCGGAGGGCGCGGGCTGATGGACGCGCAGGTTTCGAGACGCAGCGACCAGGAGCTGGGCGGGGCGCCGGAGGGGCTGGACGCCCTGACCGTCGCCGAGCGGCTGCGCGCGGACGGCGGCGTGGCCGCCTTCGTGGCCCGCGACTACGCCCGCATGGGCGAGTTCGTTCAGGCATTCCGCTTCTTCGCCGACGACATTGAAGTGGTGGAGTTTCCTGCCTGGGACTGCCTGCCCTACGACCGGTTGAGCCCGACCTCGTCGGTGTCGGCCGAGCGGATGGCGGCGCTGACCCGGCTGGCCCAGCGGGCGCCCGACGACAGCAAGCCCCTGCTGGTCGTCACGACCGTCGGGGCGGCGATGCAGCGGACGCCGCCCCGCGAGGTGACCTGCGGAGCCGGGTTCGAGACCACCGTCGGCCTCGACCTCGATACGGCGGCGCTGGAACGGTATTTCGCGAGCAACGGCTATGTGCGCGCCTCGACCGTATCGGAGCGCGGCGAGTTCGCCGTGCGCGGCGGGGTCATCGACGTCTATCCGCCGGGCTTCGAGGAGCCGGTGCGGCTGGACATGTTCGGTTCGGAGCTGGAATCGATCCGCACCTTCGATCCGGCGACGCAACGGTCGACGGGTCAACTTCGCGACGTATCGCTCGCGCCGGTGTCGGAAGCCCTGCTGGACCCCGAGAGCATCTCACGGTTCCGCACCGGCTACCTCGAACTGTTCGGCGCGCCGGGCGACGACGCGCTGTATTCCGCGGTCAGCGAGGGCGCGCGGCGGCAGGGCATGGAGCACTGGCTGCCGCTGCTCTATGCGCGGCTGGAGACGCTGTTCGACTATCTGCCGGATGACGCGCGCCTGTTCCTCGACAACCAGGTCGAGGCGGCCCGGGCCGAGCGCTGGACCCTGACCAAGGACGCCTACGACGCCCGCCGCGATGCGGCCATGAGCCAGAAAGGCCGGAATGGGGGCGGGGCGGCGTACCGGGCCCTGCCGCCGGAGCGGCTGTACCTGCCGGAGAGCGACTGGAACAGCGCCCTGGCGGGGCGCTGGTTGCGGCGGCTGTCGCCCTTCCATGGGCCGGGCGAGGACGCCGGCGGCCGGCTGGGACGCAGTTTCGCGGCCGAGCGGGCGCAGGACAGCGTCAATCTGTTCGAGGCGGTCGCGCGGCATGCCGAGGCGGTCAAGGCGGCCGGAAAGCGGGTGCTGTTCGCCTCCTGGACGGAAGGCTCGTCCGAGCGGCTGGCCTCGATGCTGGCCGACCACGGGCTTGAGCATGTGGTGGCGGTGCGCGACTGGGCCGACGTCCAGAAGGCGCCGAAGGACCTGTATCTGCGCGGCGTGCTGCCCGTGGAGCACGGCTTCGAGACCGACGACATCGCCGTCATTTCCGAAACCGACATCCTCGGCGACCGGCTGGCGCGGCCCAAGAAGAAGCGGCGGGCCTCGAACTTCCTGGCCGAGGCCTCGGCCCTGACGACCGGCGACCTGGTGGTCCACCTCGACCACGGCATCGGCCGCTATGAGGGGCTGAAGACGCTGGAGATCCAGGAGGCGCCGCACGACTGCCTCGAACTGCTCTACGCCGGCGAGTCGAAGCTGTACCTGCCGGTCGAGAACATCGACCTGTTGACCCGCTACGGCAGCGAGGCGGAAGGGGTGCAGCTGGACCGGCTGGGCGGAGCCGGCTGGCAGGCGCGCAAGGCGAAGGCGAAGCAACGGCTGCGCGACATGGCCGAGGGTCTGATCGCCCTGGCGGCCAAGCGGTCGCTGAGGACCTCGGACGCGATCACGCCGCCGCACGGGCTGTTCGACGAATTCTGCGCCCGCTTCCCCTACGAGGAGACCGACGACCAGCTGAACGCCATCGGCGACGTGCTGGAGGACCTCGGCAAGGGCACGCCGATGGACCGGCTGATCTGCGGCGACGTCGGCTTCGGCAAGACCGAGGTGGCGCTGCGGGCGGCCTTCGTGGTGGCCATGAGCGGCCATCAGGTGGCGGTCGTCTGCCCGACCACCCTGCTGGCGCGGCAGCATTTCAAGACCTTCAGCGAGCGGTTCGCGGGCTGGCCGGTCAAGGTGCGCCACCTGTCCCGCATGGTCACGGCGAAGGACGCGGCGGAGACGCGGGCGGGGCTGAAGGACGGCTCGTTCGAGATCGTCGTCGGCACCCATGCGGTGCTGAGCGAGCAGGTCGGGTTCAAGGACCTCGGCCTGGTGATCGTCGACGAGGAGCAACATTTCGGGGTCAAGCACAAGGAGAAGCTGAAGTCCCTGCGCGCCGACGTCCACCTGCTGACCCTGACCGCCACGCCGATCCCGCGGACGCTGCAGATGGCGCTGTCGGGCATCCGCGAGATGTCCATCATCGCCACGCCGCCGGTCGATCGCCTGGCGGTGCGGACCTATGTGACGCCGTGGGATCCGGTGCTGGTGCGCGAGGCCCTGCTGCGCGAGAAATATCGCGGCGGGCAGGCCTATTATGTCGTGCCGCGGCTCAGCGACCTGCCCGACATCGAGAAATTCCTCCGCGAGCAGGTCCCCGAAATCAAGTTCGTGGTCGGCCACGGCCAGATGTCGCCGACCCAGCTGGAGGACGTGATGAGCGCCTTCTACGACGGCAGTTACGACCTGCTGCTGTCGACCACGATCGTTGAGTCGGGACTGGACGTTCCGACGGCCAACACATTGATCGTGCACAAGGCCGACATGTTCGGACTGGCGCAGCTGCATCAGATCCGGGGCCGGATCGGGCGGGCCAAGGCGCGGGCCTTCGCCTATCTGACCACCCCGCCAGAGAAGCCGATGAGCCTGTCGGCCGAGCGGCGGCTGCAGGTGCTGCAATCGCTGGACAATCTGGGCGCCGGCTTCCAGCTGGCCAGTCACGACCTCGATCAGCGCGGCGGCGGCAATCTGCTGGGCGACGAGCAGTCGGGGCATATCCGCGAGGTGGGGGTCGAGCTGTACCAGCAGATGCTGGAGGATGCGGTGGCCGAGCTGCGCCAGGCGGGCGAGGGCGGCGGCGTCGTCGACCGGGGCTGGTCGCCGGCGATCAACGTCGGGGCCGCCGTGCTCATTCCCGAGGACTATGTGCCGGACCTGAACGTTCGGCTGAGCCTGTACCGCCGCCTGTCGGACGCGGAGAACAACGAGAGCCGCGAGGCGCTGGCGGCCGAACTGATCGACCGGTTCGGACCTCTGCCGGACGAGGCGAAGCAGCTGTTGCGCATCGTCGGGGTCAAGGCCAACTGCAAGACGGCCTGCATCGAGCGGATCGACATCGGGCCCAAGGGCGCGGTGCTGACCCTGCGCAACAACGAATTCCCCAATCCCCAGGGGCTGGTCGGGCTGATCCAGAAGAACCACGCCTTCTGGAAGATCCGGCCGGACCAGAAGATCGTGGTCAAGGGCGACTGGGACACGCCGGAGGACCGGCTGAAGGTCGCCGAGCGGATCACCGCCGATCTGGCGCGGGTCGCGGGAGCCGCCTGAGGTGCGCATCCGGGAGGCGACAGAGGCGGACTGGCCGGCGATCTGGCCGATCGTCGAGGCGGTCGCGCGGGCCGGCGAGACCTACACCTATCCGCGCGACCTGACGGAAGCGGGCGGACGGGCGCTGTGGATGCAGGCGCCGCCCGGGGTGACGCTGGTCGCGGTCGATGACGATGATCGGGTGCTGGGCACGGCCAAGACCGGACCGAACCAGATGGGGCCGGGCTCGCACATGGCCACCGGCAGCTTCATGGTGGCGGAGGCGGCGAGGGGGCAGGGAGTCGGCCGGGCGCTGGGCGAGGCGGTGATCGCGCGCGCGGCGGCGGACGGCTATCGCGCCATGCAGTTCAACGCCGTGGTCGAGGCGAACCGGGGAGCGGTGCGTCTGTGGCGCGCGCTCGGGTTCGAAATCATCGGCACGGTCCCGGAGGCGTTCGCGCATCCGGCCGAGGGCCTGGTCGGACTGCACATCATGCACCGGCGGCTCTGACGGCGGTCAGCAGCCCGGTGCGACCGTTTCGAAGCGTTCGTCCCACCACGCCTGCCAACGGGTCTTCAGGTCGGCGAGTTGCTCTTCCGACAGGCCGTAGGTGGTCAGGGTCAGCATGGTCGAGCCGCGTGGCTTGTTGTCGGTGGGCGGCTGGTCGACCACGACCAGCAGGCCGTCGCCCCAGGCGTCGACACTGACCCCGATCTGATGGCGGGCGGTGAACCAGACATGGCCGGAGGCCTCCGTGTCGGGTCCCAGCGGCATCGACCACGGCTCGCCCGCGGCCGGGGCGGCGTCGAGACCCAGCAGGGACCGGGCCAGCCGGTCGGCGCGCGGCGGGCCGGAGAAGAACAGGGTGCGCCGGGTCTGGCCGGGATGGCGGGCGAAGGCGAAGGCCAGCTGCCAGGTGAAGGAGATCCAGCCCTCGATCATGCCGTCGAACACGTCGGTCCATGTTCCGGCCGGGGCGGAGCGGACCACCCGCACCAGGCTGGAGTCTCCGCGCGCCTCCACCTCGTAGCGGTCGTTGACGCCGACGAAGCGGACCACCCTGCTCGCCTCATCGGCTTCTGCGTGGGTGACGAAGATGAAGTCGATCTCATCCTTGAGGCCGTCGGTTTCCCAGCCGAACCAGTCCTTGATCTTCTGCGGATCGCGCAGGGCGGCCCAGACGGCGTCGGCGGGGGCGGGGACAGCGACCTCGACGAGGACGTGGTCTTCCATGGGCTTGTCGGCGGCGGCTTCGGTCATGGCCTGGTTCCTGGAAGGGTGGGTCCGGGGGTCGAGGGCCCGTGTCGGATGAGCTCCGCTCAGGTGGAGGGGCGGATGTCCCTGGAAGCCCGCTCGAGCACGGCGGCGGGGGATTCGTCAGGCCCGACCTCGGCGACGCCGACCTCGAACTCGACCACGAACGGCGAGCGGTCCGGCCCGGCGTCGAAGGCGGTGCACCCGATCACCGCCGCGATCCGGTCGGCGGCGACCCGGCCGGACGGACCGCGGGTGGCGGGAAGGGCGAGGGCGAAGACGTCGGGCGACAGGCGGGCGGCCGTGTCCTCGGTGCGGATCAGGCGCGAGACCATGGCCCCGATCTGGGGCAGGGCGCGATCGAGCCAGCCGCCCTTGCGGGCCTCGGCCACGGCCGGGGTTTCGGACACCCGAAGCACGACGACAGAGAGGGGGCGGCGGCGCAGGCGCGCGCCCTCGGCCACCCGGGCGAGATGGCTGGCGAACAGTTCCGGTGTGAACAGGCCGGTCGTGGGATCGGTCAGACCCGAACCCCGGGCGCTTTCCAGCGCCTTGCGGATGGCCACATGACGACGGTGGTGCCGCGCCAGGGCGACGATCCGTTCGGCGGTCTCTTCCTCGGGGGTGTCGGCGGCGGCGACGTCGGCGAAGCCGCGATTGTAGAGCTCCGACAGGTTTATCTCGCCCGAGCCGCGCAGATAGAGCACGGCCGGTATGTGGTAGAGGCGGGTGTTCCGCTTCATGCCCGAGGCGATCGAAAGGGCGGGGGCGTGGTCCTCGGCGCCCCAGAGCACGGCGGCGTCGAACGGGCGCTCGTGCAGATAATCAAAGGCGGTGTAGGGGGTCGGGGCGGCGACGACGTCGCAGCCGCGCGCGACGAGGGCGTTGGACAGGGCCAGGAAGTGGCGGTCGGGCTTGCCGGCGGCCAGCACCCGCAATGGGCTGGCGTCCTCCCCGGCTGGCGGCAACGGCTCGCCCCGGGCGGCGAAGGTCGCCTCGCGGAGGGAGACCTCCTCCTCGGCGATGGCGGAGCGGACGAGATTCTCGAGGCGAAGGGCGGCCTGGGCGGCGTGGGGCGGTCCGGACATGGCGATGTCGGCGACGCCGGGCTCCCAGCCGACCGCCTCCGGGCCGATCGCCATCACCGGCAGGCGGCGCGGCGAGACGGTCTGGCGCAGGGCGGCGACGCCGGCGGCGGCGTCGGGGAGGCGGGCGTCGAGAACCACCGTCTCGAGCGGCCAGTCGATCAGGACCTGAACGGCCCCGGCCAGCGAGCGGGCCGTGACGGTGCGCCAGCCCAGCGCGTCCAGTCCCTGGCACAGGGACCCGATCAGGTCGTCATCAGGAGCGACGACCAGAATGCGCGGATCGGAAGTCACGGCGATGTCTCCAGCAGCCCTCCCACCCGGGCCGCGCTCTCAAGCGGGCGGACCATAGCGAGGGTCGCCGTGGCGAGGCAACCGGCGCGGCCATCCTTTCCCCAGCCGCGAATTGCGTTAAAGGGAGCAACATCGGGGGCGGGACAGGATACCGGTTTGCAGGCCAGGACGGATATGGAGGAGGCCGTGCGCTGGGCGACGCCCTTGCTGTGGGGTCGTCTGGCGGTCAGGGCGTTCACGCGGAGCTGGGGACGGGACGTCATGCTCTACACGGGCGGCGTGTCCTTCTTCGCCCTGCTGGCCGTGTTCCCCGCCATCGCCATCCTGATCGGCTTCTACAAGGCCGTGCTGTCGATCGGCCAGGTCAGCGAGCAGGCCGCGGCCCTGGCCGACGTCATGCCGCACGCGGCGCGGGCCATCTTCATGACCGAGATCGAACGGCTGGCCAACGCCTCGGCCCGCACCGTCTCGGCCCAGAGCCTGTTCGCCCTGATCATCGGCGGATACGCGGCGCACCGTGGGTTCAAGGCCTTGCTGGCCGGACTTAACCTGATCCACGACGAGACGGAGCCGCACGGCTTCCTGAAGTTCAATCTGCTGGCCTTCTTCGTGGCCCTGTTCGCCTTCGCTCTGTTCACGGTCGTGTCCGGCGCCGTGGTGACGTCGCGCCTGCTGGAACACACCGGCCCCGGCGCGCTGGCCGAGCCCGGCGGGATGGGCGCGGCCTTCGTCGACCTGTGGCCGGCGCTCGGCCTCGCGGTGGGCCTGACCATGCTCTACCGCTACGCCATGTCGCACCGCACGCCGGTGGCCTGGTTCCCGGCCATAGTGGGCGGCGTGGTGGCGACGGTGATGTCGACCATCTCGTCCTGGCTGTGCGCCATCTATGTCGAGCAGATCGCCCCCCTCGGCGCGACCTATGGCTCGGTCGGCGCGATCGTCGTGCTGCTGATCTGGCTGTCGTGGAACGTCAACGCCATCTTCTACGGCGGGGCGTTCGCGACCGAGATGGAGATCGTCCAGCGCTCGATGGGCGCGCCCGAACTGGAGCCGGCCGACCCGCTGCCGGACTCCGTCGTCAGCCTGTCGGAACGTCGGGCGTCTCGACCTCGATAGCCAGGACCCCGTCGGCCTCGCTGATCGAGACCACGCGTCCGCCCAGACCCGCCATCAGGTGCGGCACGTCGATCCGGGCCATCGGATCCGTCGCCAGAAGGGTCAGGCGCGCGCCCGGGCCCGCGCCGCGCATGGCCTTCTGCAGCCGCAGGCTCGGCGTTGGGCAGCGGTGGCCGCGGGCGTCGACGATCATGCGCCGATCCGGTCCAGCAACAGTTCGAGCGCCGTGCGGACGCTGTCCAGCCTGACCCGCTCCCGGCCGATGTCGCCGAAACGGCGCTCGACATGGACCAGGCCGGAGGGCCCGGCCGCGGCGAAATGGACCAGGCCGACGGGCTTGTCGGCTGACCCTCCGCCCGGCCCGGCGACGCCGGTCACCGAGACGGATACCTGCCCCCCGGATCGGGCCAGGGCCCCCTCGGCCATGGCCCGGGCCACGGGTTCGGAGACCGCCCCATGATGCTCGATCATGGTCGCCGGGACGCCGAGCAGATCGCTCTTGGCGGCGTTGCTGTAGGTGACGAAGCCCCGCTCAACGACGGCCGAGGATCCCGCCACGGCGGTCAGGGCCCCGGTGACGAGGCCGCCGGTGCAGCTCTCGGCGGCGGCGACCATCAGGCCGCGCGCCCTGGCGGCTTCGACGACCTTGCGGGCCAGCAGTTCGATATCGGCGGGAAACATGCGGCGGGGCCTTCCGAAGCGTCGGCGAGTCGGTCCAGTGTGGGGGCTGTGCGCCCGGGGCGGCGCCAGCATACGGGGCGGGCATGAGCGACACCACTGGCGATACCGGGGTTTCCGCGCCGCTGCGGCCGACGGACCGGCTGACCCCGCTGCTGTTCGCCCTGGCCATCTTCACCTCCGCCTCGCTGGTCTTCGTGGTCCAGCCGATGGTCACCAAGCTGGTTCTGCCCATGCTGGGCGGGTCCCCGGCGGTGTGGAACACGGCGATGGTGTTCTTCCAGGGCGCCTTGCTGGGCGGCTACCTCTACGCCCACCTGCTGCAGCGGGTCGCCTCGATCAAGATGCAGGTGGCGGTTCACCTGATCCTGCTGCTGCTCGCCGCCCTGTTCCTGCCGCTGCACATCAACGGCTGGCTGGGCGACCCGAACCCCTCGGCCCCGATCGGGTGGCTGCTGGCGACGCTGACCCTGTCGGTCGGCGCGCCCTTCGCCGTGCTGTCCGCGACCGCCCCCCTGCTGCAGGCCTGGTTCGCCCGCGTCCGGGCCGGCTATCCGGACGGCAAGAACCCCTACGTTCTCTACGCCGCCTCCAACCTGGGCAGCTTCCTGGCGCTGCTGTCCTATCCGTTCGTGATCGAGCCGCTGACCAATCTGTTGGGCCAGAGAATGGGATGGAGCGGCGGCTACGCCGCCTTCGTGCTGATGGTCGCCGCCCTCGCCCTGGTGGTGTGGCGGCGCCGGCTCGACCGGGGCGCGGAACCGGCCCCACTGGCCGCGACGCCGGTGATCCCGTGGCGCGAGAAGGGCATCCTGATCCTGCTCGCCGCCGCCCCGTCCAGCCTGATGCTGGGCGTGACGGCCCATCTTTCGACCGACGTCGCCTCGGCTCCCTTCCTGTGGGTCATCCCGCTGGCGCTGTATCTGCTGACCTTCGTCATCGCCTTCCAGGCCCGGCCATGGATTCCGCTGCCGATCACCCTGGTCGTGCAGGGGGCGCTCGGAGCGGCCGTGGTCCTGATCGTGGCCTTCCGGACGCTCGACATCCGGATCGCCTTCGTCCTCCACATCCTCGCCTTCTTCTTCGCGGCCCTGATGTGCCACCAGATGCTGGCCGCGCGACGGCCGCCGCCGGACCGGCTGACGGAATTCTACCTGCTGCTGTCAGTCGGCGGCGTGGTCGGCGGCGCCTTCACGGCCCTGCTGGCGCCGGTGATCTTCAACATGGTCTGGGAGTATCCGCTGGTGCTGGTGCTCGTCGGCCTGGCCCGGCCCTGGGACCGGCGGCGGCTGCGCGGCGAGGAGATCGGCGCCCTGGTGGCGGTGGCCGTGCTCTCGTTGGCGGCGGCCGGGATATCGGCCTGGATGTCCAGCGACCTGGACGCCTGGGCGGCGCTGTGGCGGATCATGCCGCTGTTCGAGCTGCAGACCCTGGGCATGCTGATCCTCGGCCCCGCCGTGGTCTGCGCCTTCCTGCTGCGCGACCGGGCCCAGGCCTTCGCCGCCGCCCTGCTGATGCTCGGCCTTTCGGCCCAGTTCGTAACCCGCGGGTATGACTACAGCTATTCGGAACGCAGCTTCTTCGGCGTCATGCGGGTGGCCAGCCAGGTCGACGACGGGCTGGGCGGCGAGGTCCACGTGCTGACGCACGGCACCACCTGGCACGGCTCGCAGGCGCGCGATCCGCGCTTCGCCTGCCAGCCCACCCTCTATTATCACCCCCTGACCCCGATCGGTCAGTCGGCGCAGATCGTCCAGGCGCGCGGACCGGCCAGGATCGGCGTGGTGGGGCAGGGGTCCGGGACCATGGCGGCCTACAAGCGGGCCGAGGACTCCCTGACCTTCTTCGAGATCGATCCCATGGTCGACCGGATGTCGCGCGATCCGCGCTGGTTCACCTACATCTCGGACTGCGCGCAGGGCGAGGTGCGGACGGTGCTGGGCGACGCGCGGCTGACGCTCGGGGACGAGCAGGCCGGTTCGTACGACCTGCTGATCATCGACGCCTTCTCGTCCGACGCCGTCCCCACCCACCTGCTGACTGTCGAGGCCATCGACGGCTATCTGCGGCTGCTGAAGCCCGACGGCGTGGTCCTGTTGCACCTGTCGAACCGCAACCTCGAGATCGTGCTGCCGACCGTCGCCGCCGCGCGGGTTCTGGGCCGGCCGGCCCTGCACGGGCTCTACGTCGACAATGGTTCGCTGCCCCAGATGGCGATCGCCTCGACAGAGGCGATCGTGCTCTCACCCACCGATCGGGGCCTGGCCGACTTCCGCGGCAAGCCGATCTGGCGCGAGGTTCCCGAGACCGCCGTGCGTCCGTGGACCGACGACTACGTCAACCTGTTCGGGGCCCTGTGGCGATCGTTCCGGCCGCCGCCCGAACGGCCCTAGGCCGGCAGGTCGATGGTCGCGATGGCCTGGGCCGCGAGGCCTTCGCCGCGGCCGGTGAAGCCCATGGCCTCGGTCGTGGTCGCCTTGACGCTGACCGCATCGAGCGGGAGCGAGAGCAGGGCGGCGAGCCGTTCGCGCATGGCCTGGCGATGGGGCTTAACCTTCGGCCGCTCGCAGATCAGGGTGACGTCGACATTGACCAGACCTCCGCCGCGGGCCTGCAGCCGCTCGACGGCGTGGACGAGAAACTGGTCGGACGAGGCGCCCTTCCACTGCGGATCGGTGGGCGGGAAATGGTCGCCGATGTCGCCGTCGCCCATGGCGCCGAGGATGGCGTCGGTCAGGGCGTGCAGGCCTGCGTCGGCGTCGGAGTGGCCGATCAGGGTCTGATCGTGGGCGATCTCGACCCCGCAAAGCCAGACCGAGGTTCCGGGCCCCCAGCGATGGGCGTCGAAGCCCTGACCGACGCGGGTCCGGCGGGGAATCAGGGCCTCGGCCATGGCGAAATCCTCGGGGAAGGTGAGTTTCATCAGACGAGGGTCGCCTTCGACGACCCGAACGCGGCCGCCTGCGCGCTGAACGACGGCGGCCTCGTCGGTGGCCGGTTCGCCGGCGGGCCAGGCGGCGTAGGCGTCCGTGATCGTTCCGCGGCGGAAGGCCTGCGGCGTCTGGGCGCGCCACAGGCCGTCGCGTTGCACAGCCTCCTCGATGAACCCGGCCGAGGCTTTCCGCAGACTGTCGGCGACAGGCAGGGCGGGGAGGGCGCCGTCCGCGTCCGCCAGCGCCTCCAGCGTGCGGCGGATCACGGCGACGTCCAGCAGGGGCCTCGCCGCGTCGTGGATCAGCACAGGCCGGCCGGAGGGGCCGCCCAGCGCCGACAGACCATTGCAGACCGACTCCGCGCGGCTTGAGCCGCCCGGCGCCAGACGCCATCCCGACAGACCCTTGAGCGCCTCGGCCGCCTCGTCTCCGGCCGCCGCGGGGATCACCACCACCAGATCCTCGGCGCCGGCGTCCAGCAGCGCCTCGACCGACCAGCGGATCACGGGCCTGCCGCCGAGCCGGCGCCACTGCTTGGCGCCGCCGGCGCGCGAGCCGGAGCCGGCAGCGACCACCACGGCGGCGAAGGCGGGGAGGGAAGAGGTCATCCCGGCCTTCTAATCGCCGCTGTCATACTTGACGAGGGCGGTTCGAGCGGCGGTAAGGAGCCGATGAAGAACGGCCTGCAGATCGGCGACGTGTGGGTGCCCGGGCGGGTGCTGACCGCGCCCATGACCGGGATCACGGACCTGCCGTTCCGGCGGCTGGCCAGCCGGCTGGGCGCCGCCTATGTCGCCACCGAAATGGTTGCGGCCGCCGAACTGGCCCGGGCGCGGCCGGACGTGGTGCGGCGCGCCGCCGTCGGCGAGGGCCTGCCGCTGACCGTGATCCAGCTGGTCGGGCGCGATCCCGCCGCCATGGCCGAGGGAGCCCGGATGGCCGAGCGGGCCGGGGCGGACATCGTCGATCTGAATTTCGGCTGCCCGGCCAAGGAGGTGACAGGCTCGGCCTGCGGCTCGGCGCTGATGCGGACGCCCGACCTGGCCTGCCGGCTGATGGAGGCGGCGGTCGAGGCCACCTCGCGGCCGGTCACGGTGAAGATGCGGCTGGGCTGGGACGACGCCAGCCGCAATGCGCCGGAACTGGCCCGTGCAGCCGAGGCCATCGGCGTCCGTGCGGTCACCGTGCACGGCCGGACCCGACAACAATTCTACACCGGCGTCGCCGACTGGAGCGCGGTGGGCGAGGTCAAGGCGGCCGTTTCCGTGCCGGTGATCGTCAATGGGGACATCGTCACCGCCGAGGACGCCCGGGCGGCGCTGGCGCAGTCGGGCGCCGACGCCCTGATGTTGGGCCGGGGCGTCTACGGGCGGCCGTGGCTGGCGGCCCATCTGGAGCGGGCGCTCGCCGACGGGAGGGCGCCTGAGGAGCCCGACGCGGAGACGCGGCTGGCCATCGTCGTCGAGCACCTGCGGGCGTCGGTCGCCTTCTATGGCATGCCTCTGGGTCTGAAGATGTTTCGCAAACACCTCGGCTGGTACGTCGAGCAGGCGCCGTGGCCGGCCGATCCGGCCGAACGCCGGGCCGCCAAGGCCCGTCTGTGCCGCCTCGAGACCCCGGAGCAGGTGGAGACCGCCCTCGCCCTGCTGTGGCGACCGGTGACGCTTTCCGGCAACTCAGCTGTTGATATTGAGCCACAGTTCGCCGAAGCTGGAGCGGCATGACGGACACGCCCTCCACGGCAGCCGAACCTGACGCCGCCCCGGTCCGGGGACCGGGGCGCTGGTTCGCCGACTGGTCCGAAGAGCGCCGGCGCAACGTCTTTCTGACAGCCTACACCATCGCCTTTCTGATCACCGTGGCGGCGATCTGGCTGGTCGCCGTGGCCCCGGGGGCGAGCGGCGAGGGCGCGCGGGCGATGGCCAGCCAGGCCGTGCTCATCATTCTGGCGGTCAATCTGCTGCTGATCGGCGGGCTGGCGATCGTCGTCGGCAGGCGCGTCCTCCGGCTGTTCCAGCAGCGGACCCACGCCGGCGCGAGGCTGCACCTGAGATTCGTGACGCTGTTTTCGCTGGTCGCCCTGGCGCCCGCGGTGCTGATCGCCCTGGTGTTCGGCGTGCTGGTCAACCGGGGCGTCGACCAGTGGTTCAGCGGCAACGTCAAGGCGGCCGTCGACAACAGCGCCGAGATCGGCCGCGCCTATGTCCGCGATGTCAGCCTGCAGGTCGAATCCGATCTCGAGACCATCTCGAACGAACTCGCCGCCCCGGAAGCCCGCTCCCGCTTCGCCTCGCGGATCGAGTTCTCGGAACTTCTGGCCCAGGTGGCCGACCTGTTCGGCTATCCCGCGCTCTACATCGTCGACGGCGAGGGGCAGGTGCTGGCGCGGGGCGAACTGGCGAACGCCCCGCCTTACTTCGCCCCGTCACGGCACGACCTCGAAGAGGCCGCGCAGGGAGAAACCGCGCCCATCGACGTGACGGAAAACCCGGACACGATACGAACGCTGTATCCGCTGTCGGGCTATGGAGACGCCTACCTCTATCTGGTTCGGCCGCTGCAACCCGGGCTCGTCGCCCAGATGCGCCAGGGCGAGGCGGCGATCGTCGCCTACCGAGAAGCCCGCGAGAGCCGCGACCGCATCCAGGCCGCCTTCGCCCTCAGCTACATCGAGACCGCCCTGCTGGTGCTGGTCGGGGCCATCTGGCTGGGCATGTCCGCGGCCAGCGCGATCTCCGCGCCGATCGGGCGGCTGGTCGAGGCGGCCGATCGGGTGGCCGGCGGCGACCTGACGGCGCGGGTCGAGGGCGGCGAGGGGCCGGGGGAAATCAAGAATCTGACCGTCGCCTTCAACCGCATGACCGACGACCTGGAGACCCAGCAGGCGGCGCTGCGAGCGGCGAGCGAGGAGGCCACCGAACGCAGCCGCTTCATCGAGACCGTGCTGTCGGGCGTGTCCGCGGGCGTCATCGGCGTCGACCGGCGCCGCCGGGTGTCGGCCATCAACGACAGCGCCGTCGAGCTGTTGGCCCTGTCGGACGCCGAGATAATCGGGCGGCCGCTGGGAGAGGCGGCGCCGGAACTGAGCGAACTGGCCGGACGCGCCGAGGCCCATATCGAGGAAGAGATCGACGTCAGCCGAGGCGGCGAGACCCGCCGCCTGCGGGTGCGCATCGAGGGCGGCGTCGGCGGGGAGATGGTGCTGACCTTCGACGACATCACCCGTCTGGTCACCGCCCAGCGCAATGCGGCCTGGCGCGATGTGGCGCGACGCATCGCCCACGAGATCAAGAACCCCCTGACTCCGATCCAGTTGTCGGCCGAGCGGCTGCGCCGACGCTACCGCAAACAGGTCGGCGACGACGTCGAGGTGTTCGACCGCTGCACCGAGACCATCATCCGCCAGGTCGGGGACATCGGCCGGATGGTCGACGAGTTCTCGTCCTTCGCCCGCATGCCTGCACCGCGCTTCACGGCCGAGAATCCCGCTGAATTGCTGCGCGAGGCGGTCTTCGCCCAGCGGGTGGCCGCGCCCGGCATCGGCGTCGACCTCGTCGAACCCCTGCCAGCTGTCGTGATGCACGCTGACGGCCGCATGGTCGGCCAGGCCCTGACCAACATCCTGAAGAACGCCGGCGAGGCGGTGGCGGCGCGGCGGGCGATCGCACCCAGACCCGAGGACGGGAAACGTCCGGGCGTATCAGCGCGCCTCGAGGTTGCGGACGGCCTCGCCACCTTCATCATCGAGGACGATGGCGTCGGGCTGCCGGCGAAAGACCGCGACCGGCTGACCGAGCCCTATGTCACCACCCGGGAGAAGGGCACCGGCCTGGGCCTCGCCATCGTCAAGCGCATTTGCGAGGAACACGGCGGCGAGCTGAAGCTGGCCGACGCCGAGCATCTGACCGGCGCCCGGGTGTGCCTGGTCTTCCCCCTGAAATCTCCACTGCAAGCGGCCACGGCCGGGAGCAAGGACGCCAAGGCGTCCCGGCCTTCCACCGTCGTGGCCGGCGAATAGCGAGGCGACATGCGATCCACGGGAGCCGATATTCTGGTCGTCGACGACGAGGCGGACATCCGCGAGCTGGTCTCCGGCCTGCTCGAGGACGAAGGTCACGCCGTGCGGGTGGCGTCCAACTCCGACGAGGCCCTGGCCGCGATCCGGGCGCGCAAGCCGTCGCTGGCCCTGCTCGACATCTGGATGCAGGGCGGGGGACTGGACGGGCTGGAGCTGCTGGACGTCATCAAGGGCCTGGACCCGGACCTGCCCGTGGTGATGATCTCAGGCCACGGCAATATCGAGACGGCGGTCACGGCGCTGCAGCGCGGAGCCTATGACTTCATCGAAAAGCCGTTCAAGTCCGATCGGTTGGTGGTCGTAGTTCAGCGGGCGCTGGAGGCGTCCTCGCTGAAGCGCGAGAACCGGCGGCTGCGCGCCCAGGTGGCGGCGCCGACAGGATTCATCGGCCGGTCGGCGGCGGCGCAGGCGCTGCGCAGCACCATCGCCAAGGTGGCCCCGGCCAACAGCCGGGTGCTGATCTCCGGACCGCCCGGAAGTGGCAAGGAGCTGGTGGCGCGCCAGATTCACGAGGCGAGCGCGCGTTCGCGCGGCGAGTTCGTGGCCATCGCAGCAGCCGGCATGACGCCCGAGCGGCTCGATCTGGAACTGTTCGGCGAGGAGGGGCACGACGGCCGCCCGAGCAAGATCGGCGTGTTCGAACGGGCCCACAACGGCACCCTCTATCTGGACGACGTCGGCGACATGCCGCGCGAGAGCCAGAGCCGAATCCTGCGGGTGCTGGTCGAACAGCGCTTCCGCCGGGTCGGCGGCGAGCAGGACGTGCAGGTCGACGTGCGGGTGATCACCTCGACGTCGCGCGACCTGAAACAGGAGATCGCCGAGGGCCGCTTCCGCGAGGACCTGTTCCACCGGCTGAACGTGGTCCCGATCCGGGTGCCGGCGCTGGCGGAGCGGCGCGAGGACATCCAGGAACTGGTCGACTACTTCATCGAGACCCTGGCGGCTTCGCAGGGCCTTCCGCGGCGGCGGCTGGGCGACGACGCCATCGCCGTGCTTCAGGTCCATCCGTGGCCAGGCAACGTCCGGCAGTTGAGGAACAACGTCGAGCGGCTGCTCATCCTCGCCACCGGCGATCCGAACGACCCCATCGGCGCCGACGCCCTGCCGCAGGAGGCGACCAACGCCGGCGCCAGCGGCTCGCTGGGCGCCGAGCGGATCATCGCCCTGCCGCTGCGCGAGGCCCGCGAGGTGTTCGAGCGGGAATATCTGGCGGCGCAGATCATGCGCTTCGGCGGCAATATTTCCCGCACGGCGGCCTTCATCGGCATGGAGCGGTCGGCCCTGCACCGCAAGCTGAAGTCGCTGGGCGTGTCGCCGGCGCGCGGCGCAGCCGAGGACGAAGAAGAGGGGGCCGTCGAGGGATGAGCCGCGTCGCCTATGTCAACGGCCAGTATGTCCCGCACGGCCAGGCCACGATCCATGTCGAGGACCGCGGCTTCCAGTTCGCCGACGGCGTGTACGAGGTCTGGTCGGTGTTCGACGGCCGGATGGCCGATTTCGACGGCCACATGGCCCGGCTGCACCGCAGCCTGAACGAGCTGCGCATACCGATCCCCATGACGCGCGAGGCGCTGGAGCGGGTGCTGAAGGAGACGGTTCGCCGCAACCGGGTGCGCGAGGGGCTGGTCTATATCCAGGTGACGCGGGGGACCGCCCGGCGCGACCATCCGTTTCCGGCCGAGGGCACGCCACCAAGCGTGGTCGTCACGGCCCGATCGCTGCCACTGTCGAAGGGCAACGCCGCCGCCGAGAAGGGCGTCGCGGTGATCACCCAGCCTGACATCCGCTGGGGCCGCTGCGACATCAAGACGGTGGGGCTGTTGCCCAACGTCCTCGCCAAACAGGCGGCGCGCGAGCACGGGGCCGCCGAGGCCTGGATGGTCGACGAGATGGGACTGGTCACGGAAGGGTCCTCGACCAACGCCTGGATCGTCGACGAGACCGGCAAGCTGCGGACGCGCGACACCCAGTCGAACATCCTGCACGGGATCACCCGCGCCGCGGTGATGCGCATGGCCGCCGAGGAAGGGCTGGAGGTCGAGGAGCGCGCCTTCTCGGTCGAGGAGGCGAAGCGGGCGCGGGAGGCCTTCTACACCTCGGCCAGCGGCTTCGTGATGCCGGCGGTTTCCATCGACGGGGCGAAGATCGGCGACGGCAAGCCGGGGCCGATCGCGACGAAGCTGCGGGCGCTTTACATCGACCAGGCCCGGCACGACGCCATCTAGGCGTTGCGACCGTCGCCGGGGCGGTTAAGGTGCGTCAGCCGGCGTCGATCGGTCACTGAAACAACAAGAACAGGATGAACCTGCCATGTCGCAAGACAAGTCCAAGAACCTTCAGGACACCTTCCTCAACAGCGTCCGCAAGACCAAGACGCCGCTGACCATCTTCCTCGTCAACGGGGTCAAGCTGCAGGGCATCGTCACCTGGTTCGACAATTTCTGCGTGCTGCTGCGCCGGGACGGCCAGTCGCAGCTGGTCTACAAGCACGCCATCTCGACGATCATGCCCTCGGCGCCGGTGCAGCTGTACGAGCCGGAAGCCGACGAGGACTGAGTCCAGGGGGATAGCCGCGCGGCTCTCGTCTCCCTATCTGTCGGCCCCGACACCTCCAGAGAGCTCACGCCCACTTGGCCACCCAACTGATCGACCACGCCGTCCCGCTGATCCGGGCTATCGTCATCCACCCCGACGGCCGGAGCGAAAGCTCGCGGCTGGCCACGGAGCGGCTGGAGGAGGCCGTCGGCCTGGCCCGCGCCCTCGACCTCGACGTGCGCGGCGAGGAGATCGTGCGGGTCCGCAAACCCACGCCCGCGACCCTGTTCGGCTCGGGCAAGGTCGAGGAACTGGCGGCGCTGGTCCGGGCCGCGGAGGCGGAGGCCGTGGTCGTCGATGACGATCTGTCGCCGGTGCAGCAGCGCAATCTGGAAAAGGCCTGGGACTGCAAGGTCATCGACCGCACCGGCCTGATCCTGGAGATCTTCGGCCGCCGCGCGCGCACCAAGGAAGGCCGACTGCAGGTCGAGCTGGCGCGGCTGGACTACGAGCGGTCGCGGCTGGTGCGGACCTGGACCCACCTCGAGCGCCAGCGCGGCGGCACCGGCAGCACAGGCGGCCCCGGCGAGACCCAGATCGAACTCGACCGGCGCCTGATCGCCGACCGCATCGTCAAGCTGAAGGCCGAGCTGGACGAGGTGCGCCGCACCCGCGGCCTGCACCGCAAGCAGCGCCAGAAGGTCCCGTTCCCGACCGTGGCCCTGGTCGGCTACACCAACGCCGGCAAGTCGACCCTGTTCAACCGGCTGACCGGATCAGAGGTGCTGGCCAGGGACCTGCTGTTCGCCACGCTGGACACGACGCAGCGGACCATCCGCCTGCCGCAGGGCCGGCCGGCGATCGTGGCCGACACGGTCGGCTTCATCTCCGACCTGCCGCACGAGCTGGTCGAGAGCTTCCGCGCCACGTTGGAGGAGGTCGGAGAGGCCGATCTGATCCTGCACGTCCGCGACATCGCCAGCCCCGACAGCGACGCCCAGCGCAAGGACGTCGAGGCGGTGCTGAGACAGATCGAGACGCCCGAGGGCAAGACGCGGCGGGTGCTGGAGGTCTGGAACAAGATCGACCTGCTCGACGCCGAGGCGCGCGAGGCGGTGCTGGGCCAGGCCGAGCGGCTGCGGGCCAAGGGCGAGGCGGTGGCGGTGTCGGCCTGGACCGGGGAGGGGATCGAGACGCTGCGCGAGACCATCGCCTGCCTGATCGACGACGACCCGGAGACGGAGCTGACGCTGGATCCGTCGCAGGGCGAGGCGCTGGCCTGGCTGTACGAGAACGGCCGCGTCACCGGGCGCGAGACGGACGACGAGGGCCGGACGCATGTGGTGGTGCGGCTCCACCCCGCAGCGCTGGGCCGGTTCGAGCGGCAGTTCGGGGCGGTTTGAACCGTCTCCTCCCTGTTCGCAGAGCGAATGGGGAGGGGGACCGCGAAGCGGTGGAGGGGCGTCAACCGCCCAGCAAGTCCGCCACCTCGGCGAACCGCTTCACAACGTGATGCGCTCCCGCGGCCTGCAAGCGCTCCAAATGCCCGTCGCGGATATGGCCGCCAGCGCAGAGACCCACCACAGTCATGCCCGCCGCGACCCCCGCGCGGACACCGGTCGGCGTGTCCTCGATCACCAGGGCGCGGGCCGGGTCGATGTCCATCGCCGCGGCCGCGTGGAGGAACAGGTCCGGGTGGGGCTTGCCGCGAGCGACATGCACGGCCGCGCTGAAGATCGGTCCGTCGAACGACGTCGCCACGCCGAACCGCTCGAGGCCCATCTCGATCCAGCTCACCGGGCTGGACGAGGCGATGCAGCGGCGTTCGCCCCGGGCCGCCAGGAACTCGACGAAGCCGGCGACCGGCCTCAGTTCGGCGGCGGCTCGTTCATGGCATCGCCGGGTCCATTCGCCGTGGACGTGATCGGGACATGGACCGCCCAGCCGCTCCTCGATCAGGGGCAGGCAGTCGAGCCAGCGTTTGCCCATATAGGTCGCCAGGGCGTCGTCGAGGCTGGTGGCGAGGCCGGTCTCGGTGAGCAGTTCGGACAGGACGAGGTTGTTCAGCAGTTCGCTGTCCGCGACGACCCCGTCGTAGTCGAAGACGATCAGATCGTAGCGGCCCGTCACGCCCGCTCCGCCGCCTTCGCCGCATCCCACAGTGCGTCCATCTCGGCCAGATCGGACTGCTCCGGCGTCCGGCCGTCCCTGGCCAGCTCGGCCTCGATGAAGGCGAAGCGGCGGACGAATTTGGCGTTCGCGCCACGCAGGGCGTCCTCGGGCTCAACGCCCAGCTTGCGGGCGAGGTTGGCCATCACGAACAGCAGGTCGCCCACCTCGCCGCGCGCCTTCTCCAGGTCGCCGGCGGCGATCTCCGCGCGCAGTTCGGCGACCTCCTCGACGAATTTGTCGAACACCTCGTCGGTCGAGGGCCAGTCGAAGCCCACGCGGGCCGCCCGCTTGGTCAGCTTGGCGGCGCGGGCGAGGGCTGGGAGGCCGACCGGCACGTCGTCGAGCACGCCGTGCTGGGCCTTCGCCTTGCGCTCGTCGGCCTTGATGTCTTCCCAGCGGGCCTTCTGGGCCGCGCCGTCGGCCCTGGCCGCCTCGTCTCCGAAGACGTGGGGATGGCGGCGCTCCAGCTTGTCGGCGATGGCCCCGGCCACGTCGTCGAAGGCGAACAGCCCCTGTTCCTCGGCCATCCGGGCGTGGAAGACGACCTGGAACAGCAGATCGCCCAGTTCCGACTTCAGCTCGTCGAAGTCCCCGCGCTCGATGGCGTCGGCGACCTCATAGGCCTCCTCCAGCGTATAGGGCGCGATGGTCTGGAAGGTCTGTTCGACATCCCACGGGCAGCCGCCGACCGGATCGCGCAGCCGGGCCATGATGGCGTTGAGGCGGTCGATCGGGGTCATGCGGCCTCCGCGGCGGCGTCGCGCTCGGCCAGCCGGGCCCGGACTTCGGCGTGGCGCGCGGCGTCGAGCGGATAGCGGTTCAGCACCCAGGCGGAGGCGAACAGCAGGACGGTGGGCACGGCGAGGAACAGGATCGACAATGTGGTCAGGGCGGTCGAGCCGTTGGCCGCTCCAGGCGTCTGGTCGAAACCGACCCAGCCGAGGATGATCAGCACGCCGACGCTGATCGCATAGCCCAGCTTGGTGGTCAGGCTGAGGAAGGAGAACAGCAGGCCCATGCGGTCGTCGCCGGTCTCCAGCCGCACCTCGTCGGCGACGTCGGCCATCATGGCCCGGGTCAGCAGCAGGCCGGCCGCGTAGGGCAGGCCGGCGATGAACAGGCCGATGGCGGTGACGACGAAATTGCCCGTCGGCAGGAAGCCGACCATGGCGTAGAGAACCGCGAAGGCGACCGAGGCGATCTGCAGCGCCCGGTCCTTGCCCAGCCGCACCGCCAGCCAGCTCCAGAAAGGCGCGGCCAGCAGGCCGGCGACGAAATACAGCACCATGAAGATCTGGCTGGCCCCCCGGTCGAAGCCCTTGATGCTCTCGAAATAGAAGAACAGCAGGGCGCCGGTGATGCCCGGCGCGATGCCGAGGAACAGGTCGCAGAGCAGGACCTTGCGCACCACCTTGCGCCGGAACAGGGCGAGCCAGGCCTTGAGCGCGCCGTGCGGCTGGGCCTTCACGGTCTGGGGCTCGGGCGCGATCAGCACCGCGGCCAGCAGGGTGACCGGCAGGCTGACGAGAATGAACCAGCCCATCGCCCGCACGCCGTCTTCATAGGTTCCGAGACCCGCCTTGAGGACGACGGTAGGGATGAACAGGGCGATCAGCACGCCGACGATGTTTGCCGCCTGCCACCAGCCGTAGAGCCGCGACCGCTCGTCATACTGGGGCGCAAGCACCGCGCCCCAGGCCAGCTGCGCCAGGGTGGTGATCGAGAAGCCGAGGTAGAGCACCAGCAGCCAGCCGAACAGATAGCCGAAGCCCGCGCCCGGCTTGACGAAGAAGATGAAGGCGACGGCCAGCATCAGCACGGGCGTGCCGATGGTCAGCCAGGTCCGGTAAGGGCCCCATTTGCTGCGGGTCCGATCCATGCCCCAGCCGACCACGGGGTCGAAGAAGATGTCGATCATCCGCACCAGCAGGAAGGCCGAGCCGACCGCCGCCAGGTCGAGTCCGACATACTGGCTGTAGAAGGCCGGCAGGCTGACCGCGAGCGGCAGGCCGACGGCGGCGTAGGGCAGGCACGGCCCGGAGAAGGCGGCGAGGACGAGGTTCGAACGGCGCGGGGCCACGGGGGCCGGGACGGGCGAGGCGGCGTCGGTCATGGACGAATCCGGAAGCGCGGCGGTTGAGTCGCCCGCGCCCTCACCATGCCGGTTTTTCGGCGGCTACGCATGATCCGGACTGTGTCGTGCCTGTCCCGCCTGTCGACAATGTCGCGCCGGCGTGTGTTGCGGACATATCGGGCGAAATGCAGCGGTCCCTGATCGCCGCCGGACGCAGGCACTTGCCCAATCCCGCGGGGTGAGGCTTCCTTCCCTGATGGCGTTGCTCCGCGCATTCCTGGGCCTGCTCGTTCTCTGCGCCACGGTGGCGTTGGCGCCCCAGCGCGCCGCCGCGCAGTCCGCCGAGATCTGTGACACTGGATCCATCGAATGGGGCGCGCCCGCCTTGGCCAACGGGATTTCCTATCACTCGCTGGAATGGACGCCGTTCGGGGCGACCGAATGGGGCTGGGAGACCTATCTGCCGCTGATTCAGAGGGAGCTGGGCACGGACTGCGCGCCGAATTCCCCGGCCTTCGCCCGCGCTCTCGCGGAGTTCCAGTACGCTCACGACCTGCCGCCCACCGGCTGGTTCGACCAGGCGACCTTCCAGGTCTTCCGCGGGGTCTGGCAGGAGCGGCGGCCGTTCATCATGGCGCGGGTGCGCGAGCAGCCCTGTCCGGAGCCGCCGCCGCTGTATCAGCTGGGCTATCTGGTCGAGAGCGAGGAGCACGCCGACCGCCTGACCCGGCTGCTGCGCCGCGACGTGCTGGACGCCTATCGGCGGCTGGTGGCGGCGGCGCGGGCCGAGGTTCCCGAAGTCGCCGCCGATCAGGAACTGCTGCAGATCTTCTCCGGCTTCCGCGATCCCGAGGCCGACGCCGCACGCTGCGCGGCCCAGGGCAATTGCGACGGCCTGCGCCGGGCCGTCTGTTCGCCGCACCGGACCGGAACCGCCGTCGACCTGTATGTTGGCCAGATCGCCGGCCTGGGGGTCGACAACACCTCGCCAGCCAGCCGGCTGCACATGACCCGCACCGCCACCTACCGCTGGCTGGTCCGCAACGCCGGGCGGTTCGGCTTCGTGCCCTATGTCTATGAGCCCTGGCACTGGGAGTGGGTCAGCCCGACCGGCGACTATGCGATGACCGCGGCGGCCCCATGATCCGGCCGCTCACGGCGGGCGAGACCGGGCTCGCGCGGGAGGCCTTCGGCGAGCAGCTGCGCATCGAGACCATCCGCTTCCTGCCCGCGCCATGGCCTTTCGAGCGAGCCTTCGTGCCGGGGCGCTGGTTCGGGCGCGAGTGGATCGTCTGGCCCGGCCGCACCCTTCCGCCGGACATCGCCTCGGAGGCGCTGCGGGTCCAGGCCATTCTGGTTCATGAACTGACCCACGTCTGGCAGGCCCAGCAGGGCGTCAATCTGCTGACCGGCAAGCTGAGGGCCGGCGACCGGCCGGCCTCCTATGAGTATCCGACCGGGATGGACTGCGCCTGGGGTGGTCTGAACATCGAGCAGCAGGCGATGGTGGTGGAGCACCGCTTCCGGCTGCTCCACGGCGGCGCCGCGCCGGCTCCGGCCGAATTCTACGACCGCATCTGCCCGTTGGGGCCGCGGATCAGCGGCTGAGCGCTTGAGAACGCCGGGAGGGCTCCTATCTCTGACACAGTGAGTGTTGCGGATTAAGGAAGCGCCATGTCTCAAGCCCCGAGCCGTCAGCCCGCCGTCTTCTTCGGCCATGGGTCGCCGATGAACGCGCTGGGCGGGTCGCATGCCGAGACCTGGCGCGAGGTCGGGCGGGCAATCGGCAAGCCGGCGGGCATGGTCATGGTGTCCGCACACTGGGAGACCGACGGACCGGCCGTAACAGCGCAGGCAGCACCCGAAACGATCCACGATTTCGGCGGCTTCCCCGCGGAACTGCATGCGATGCAATATCGGGCGCCGGGTTCTCCCCGCCTCGCCGCGCGCGTGTCCGCCCTGACCGGAGCCGCCCCGACAACACAGTGGGGCCTGGATCACGGGACATGGTCGGTGCTGGCGCACGTCTGGCCGGAGGCGGATGTGCCCGTGGTGCAGCTGTCGCTGGACCGGCGTCTCGACGCCCGGGGCCATTTCGACCTCGCCCGCCGACTGAGGCCGCTGCGGGACGAGGGGGTGGTGATCGCCGGATCGGGGGACTTCGTGCACAATCTGCGCACCTGGAAGCGGGCGGGCGGCGAACCCTACGGCTGGGCGACCGAGTTCAACGAGGCGGTCAAGGCGGCGCTGATCCGGGGCGACGACGTGGCCCTGACCGACTGGGTCGGCCTCGCTGAGGACGCGCAGCTGAGCGTGCCCACCGACGAGCATTTCCTGCCGCTGCTCTACGTCGCCGCCCAGCGCATGCCGGGCGACGACGTCGGCTTCTTCAACGACGTCATCGAGGGCGGGTCGATCTCGATGACGGGCGTGCGGATCGGCTAGGTCTTCTTCCGCATCGCTGCGTCGACGCTCCACGGTCCCGGGCCGGCGGCGACGAAGTACAGGAAGACGAAGCAGTACAGGGCGATGGTCTCGCCGCCGTTCAGGAACGGGATCGGCCCCTGGACGCCGTGCACGGCCCAGTAGCCGACGGCGCAGAAGCCCGCCGCCAGAAAGGCCACGGGTCGGGTGAACAGACCAAGCAGGAACAGACCGCCGAGAAGCAGCTCGAACGGGCCGGACAGGCCGGAGAGGCTCAAGCCGGGCGGCGGCAGGCCGTCCATGGCGGGGAAGCCCAACACCTTGGCCGTTCCGTGAGAGACGAAGAGCAGGCCCGCGACGATGCGCAGAAGGCTGAGCAACTGGGGCCGGTAGGCGGAAAACCTGTCGAACATGGATCCCTCCCTGATTGGGAGGGCCAGTCTGAAACGGAGTCGGTGTCAGTTACAACATGATGTCCGGCGCCGGACCCTAGGCGGCCTTGTCGAGTTCGACCATCTGCTGGATGGCGACGTAGTCGGTCTTGCCGGTTCCCAGGACAGGCACCTCTCCGACCCGCACGATCTTCTTGGGCACCGCCAGCTCCGGCGCGCCGTGGCTGCGAGCCCATTCGGCGAGGCGGGCGACGTCCGCGTCCTTGCGGTCGGTGACCAGCACCAGCTTTTCGCCCTTGCGGCTGTCGGGCACCGAGACCACGGCGTGGCGGGCCTCGGGCCAGACCGCGCTGGCAAGGCCCTCGACCGCGGTCAGGGAGACCATCTCGCCCCCGATCTTGGCGAACCGCTTGGCCCGCCCGAGGATGCAGACATAGCCCTCCGGGTCGATCTCGACGATGTCGCCCGTGTCGTGCCAGCCGCCAGCCAGCGGTTCGATGGCGTTCGGATCGTCGGGCGACAGATAGCCTTCCATGACGTTCGGCCCGCGCAGATAGAGCCGCCCGCCCTGGTCGATGCCCTCGATCGGTTCGAGCCGCCACTCCATGCCGGGCAGCATCTGGCCGACCGTGCCCGGACGGTTGCGGTCCGGATGGTTCACCGCCACGACCGGCGCAGCCTCGGTGGCGCCGTAGCCTTCCAGAAGCTTCAGGCCGTGAAAACGGGTGTTGAACAGGTGGTGCGTCTCGTCACGCACGCGCTCGGCGCCGGCCACCACGAACTCCAGCGTGGCGAAGTCGTCGGGCCCCGCCACCCGGGCGTACTGGTTCAGGAAGGTGTCGGTGGCGAACAGGATCGACGCCTTCACCTGCGGCAGCAGCTCGACGATCTGTTTGGCGTGCAGCGGCGAGGGATACTGGAACGCCTTCATGCCCTGCAGCAGCGGCAGCAGCACCCCGCCGGTGAGGCCGAAACAGTGGAAGGTCGGCAGCGGGTTGAACATCACCCAGTCGGGGTCGAGCGCGATATGCTGGGCCACCTGGCGGCAGTTGGCGACGAGGTTCCACTGGCTGAGCACGACGCCCTTGGGCGCGCCGAAGCTGCCGGAGGTGAACAGCACGACGCCCGGCGACGAGGGATCGGTCTTCGTGCGGAACCGCTTCGGCATCATGCCGGCCATCAGGCCATACAGCTTGTCGGGCAGGCCGATCGACTTGCGCACGTCGTCGAGCCAGACGACCTCGGCCACGTTCTCGATATGGCCGATCAGTTCCTCCAGCTTCGCCTGCTGGATGAAGCGTTTGGCGGTCAGGACCTTGCCGACGCCGGCGGCCTGGATCGCGGCCTTGATGTTGCGTTCGCCCGAGGTGAAGTTGAGCATCACCGGCACGCGGCCGTGGGCGTGCAGCCCGTAGAAGGTGACCACCACGCCCATGCTCGACGGCAGGAGGATGCCGATCCGCTCCGACGGCGCGGTCATGGCCGCGATCTTGCGGCCCAGCACGAAGGCGGCGCGGATCAGGCCGGTGTAGGTCAGGGGCTTGCGATCCTGGTCCTCCAGGATCTCCTTGTCGCCGTAGGTGTCGCGGGCCGCGATCAGGGCGTCGAAGATCGTTTCCTCAACGGCCTTGGGGTCCAGGGGTACGCGCAAAGACAGCCTCCGTGGCGCGTTGACCGCGCCTTGTCCGGCGGCAAACTAGAGCGAGGCGGGGGCGTTGAAAAGATACGTTACCTTGCGTGAGCCCCGGCCTCGCCTTGCCTTCGACACGCGGAAGGACGACATAGCGGTCTCGCAACGCCCGGAGCCCGCGACGCCTTGGTCACGCTGATCGACACCCTGACGAAGACGCCGGCCGAGCTGCGTCACCCGGAAAAGCAGAACCGGCCCGAGACCGCCGTGCTGAAGAAGCCCGACTGGCTGCGCGTCAAGGCGCCCGGCTCCGGCCAGTACAACGCCACCCGCGCCATCGTGAAGGAGAAGGGTCTCCACACGGTCTGCGAGGAGGCCGCCTGCCCGAACATCGGTGAGTGCTGGAGCCAGAAGCACGCCACCCTGATGATCATGGGCGACACCTGCACGCGGGCCTGCGCCTTCTGCAACGTCAAGACCGGCCTGCCGCAGGCGCTCGACCCGGAAGAACCCTTCAAGGTCGGCCTGGCCGTGCAGCAGATGGGCCTGAACCACGTCGTCATCACCTCCGTGGACCGGGACGACCTGGCCGACGGCGGCGCCGCCCATTTCGCCGAGGTGGTGCGCCAGATCCGCCTGCAGGCGCCCGGCACAACCATCGAGATCCTGACGCCCGACTTCCTGCGCAAGGACGGCGCGGCCGAGGTGGTGATCGACGCCACCCCGGACGTGTTCAACCACAACCTCGAGACCGTGCCGCGGCTGTATCTGAAAATCCGGCCCGGCGCCCGCTACTTCCACTCGCTGCGCCTGCTGCAGATGGTCAAGGAGCGCGACCCGAACCAGTTCACCAAGTCCGGCATCATGGTCGGCCTCGGCGAGACGCGGGAGGAGGTCATGCAGGTGATGGACGACATGCGCTCCGCTGGCGTCGACTTCATCACCATCGGCCAGTATCTGCAGCCGACCCGCAAGCACGCGGCGATCGAGCGGTTCGTCACGCCCGAGGAGTTCAAGGCCTATGAGGCCATCGCCCGGGCCAAGGGCTTCCTGATGGTGTCGTCGTCGCCGCTGACCCGCAGCTCGCACCACGCCGGCGAGGATTTCGCGCGGCTGAAGGCGGCGCGTCTGGCGCAGACCGGGCGCTGAGCCTCGCTTGGCCGTACACCGCGTCACCAAAATCCTGCCGTATCAGCCCGACCAGCTCGCGACGCTGGTCGCCGACGTGCGCGCCTATCCGGAGTTCGTGCCGTGGGTGTCGTCGATGCGGGCCTGGGGCGAGCGCCAGGAGGCGCCGGGGGTGACGCTGGTGGACGCGGAAGCCGGCGTCGGCTTCTCGTTCCTGAAGGAGCGGTTCTCGACCTGGGTCCGGCATGACCGCAACGCCCCCAAGGTCGAGGTCGGGCTGCTGCGCGGGCCGTTCCACCACCTGAGGAACCGCTGGGAGTTCTTCCCGCACCCGGAGGGGACTCGGGTCGAGTTCTTCATCGACTTCGCCTTCAAGTCCCGACTGCTCGACATGATGCTGCAGGCCAATTTCGACCGCGCGGTCGGCAAGCTGATGCACTGTTTCGAGGCCCGGGCGGCGCATCTCTACGGTCCGAAGGCGTGAGTTTCGACTTCGACGCCGTGGTCGTCGGGGCCGGGGCGGTGGGCCTGGCTTGCGGGCGCGCGCTGGCGAAGCGGGGCCTGTCGGTGCTGGTTCTCGAAAAGGAGCCGCACATCGGCCAGGGCGTGTCGTCGCGCAACAGCGAGGTCATCCACGGCGGCCTCTACTATCCGAGCGGGTCGCTGAAGGCGCGGTTCTGCGTCGAGGGGCGGCGGTCGCTGTACGCCTTTCTCGACAGCCACAAGGTCGACTACCGCAAATGCGGCAAGCTGGTCGTGGCCACCGACGCGGCCGAGGTCCCGCGCATCGAGGCGATCTTCCAGCAGGCGACAGCCAACGAGGTCGAGGGACTGGAACATCTGACCGGCGAACAGGCGCGGACGCTGGAGCCCGGGCTGAACGCCCACGCCGCCATCCTGTCGCCAGAGAGCGGCGTGTTCGACAGCCACGGCTACATGCTGGCCCTGCAGGGCGAGATCGAGGACGCCGGCGGTTCGGTCGTGGTCTCGACGCCGTTCGAACGCGCGGAGCCGCTGCCGGGCGGCGGCTTTACCGTCACGGCAGGCGGGGAGGGCGGCGCGACCCTGACCGCGCGGCTGCTGGTCACCGCGCCGGGTCTGGCGGCGCAGGACGCCGCCGCCCGGATCGCCGGCTATCCGACCGACCGCATCCCCGCCGCCCATTTCGGCAAGGGCGTCTATTTCCGCCTGACCGGCAGGGCGCCGTTCGAGCGGCTGATCTATCCGCCGCCCATCCCGGGCGCCCTGGGCACCCACTATCGCAAGGACCTCGGCGGGCAGGCGGTGTTCGGACCAGACCTCGTCTATGTCGAGGCCGAAGATTATTCGGTGGATGCGGCCAAGGCTGCAGAGTTCGAACGCTATATCCGCCGCTTCTGGCCCGACCTGCCCGACGGCGCGCTGACGCCCGACTACGCCGGCATCCGGCCCAAGCTGCACGGGCCGGGCGAACCGCAGCCGGATTTCCAGCTGCGCGGGCCGGACGATCACGGCATCGCCGGTCTGATGGCCCTGTTCGGTATCGAGAGCCCCGGCCTGACCAGTTCTCTGGCCATCGGCGAGGCGGTGGCGGACGCGCTGCTCGATGACTGAGATCGTCATCCGCGACGCCACGACGGCGGATATCCCGGCGCTGCACCAGCTGATCGAGAGCGCCTATCGCGGCGAGGCGTCCCGGGCCGGCTGGACGACCGAGGCCGACCTGCTGGCGGGCCAGCGCACCGACCCGGAGGATCTCGCCTCAATCCTGGCCGATCCGGCGCAGGCGATGCTGAGCGCATGGCGCGGCGGCGACCTGCTGGGCTGCATCCTGATCGCCGACAGGGGCGAAGGGACCGGCTATTTCGGCATGCTTTCCGTCAGCCCGACGCTGCAGGGCGGCGGGCTCGGACGGCGGCTGGTCGAGACCGCCCACGCCGCGCTGCGCGACCGGTTCGGCGCCCGACAGGTCCGCATCTCGGTGTTTCCGCAGCGGGAGACGCTGATCGCGTGGTACCGACGGCTGGGCTACGAACCCACCGGCGACACCTTGCCGTTTCCCTACGGCGACCCGCGCTTCGGCCTGCCGCTCAGGGACGATCTCCACTTCATCGTCATGGAGCGGCCGCTGGCTTGACCGTTCCGGCGTCAGGCCCCACTCGCACCGGCATGGAAATCCTCACGCCCCGGCTGACCCTGCGGTCCGCGCGCCCGGACGATCTGGCGGCGATCCACGCCGTCCTGTCCGACCCGCGCGCCACGCGCTGGTGGTCGACGCCGCCGCACGACAGCCTCGAACAGACCGCCGCCTGGCTGGACGGCATGATCGCCAACGGCCCCGATCAGCCGGATTTCGTCATCGAGCGCGACGGCGTCGTCATCGGCAAGGCGGGCTTCTGGAAACTGCCCGAGATCGGCTACATCCTGCATCCGGATCACTGGGGCCGCGGGTTCGCCGGCGAGGCGGTGGGGGCGGCGATCGACCATGTCTTCGCCACGCGGGACATCGACGACCTGACCGCCGACGTCGATCCGGACAACGCCGCGTCGATTCGCCTGCTGGAGCGGCTCGGCTTCATGAAGACGGGCTTCGCCGAGCGGACCTGGAATGTCGGCGGGGAGTGGAAGAACAGCCTGTACTACGGTCTTTCACGCCCCGACTGGCGCGCGCGTCTGCAGACTTGAACTCCCCGGCGGGTTAAGGCATAAGCCCGCGCTCACGTGGCGGCTCTTCCGGGGGCCGCCGCAATTGTTTTCGCGCTTTCGGTCTTCAGGACCCCGGGCGCCCGACCTTAAGAAGATTGAGACGGACATGGCCGTTCCGAAGCGCAAAGTATCGCCCTCGCGTCGCAACATGCGCCGCGCCCACGACTCGCTGGGCACGAATGCCTACACCGAGGACAAGGACACGGGCGAGCTGCGCCGCTCGCACCACATCGACCTGAAGACCGGCACCTACCGCGGCCGCCAGGTCCTGACGCCCAAGGAAGACTAGGTCTTTCGACGACGTTGGATGAATAACGGCGCGCGGTTCACCGCGCGCCGTTTTCGTGCGCCTATGCAGCTTCGCCATGGAAACGGAGCCTGCTCATGATCCGCCTCGCCACCACCGCCGCCGCATCGCTGTTGCTGCTCGCCGCCTGCAACTCTCCCGAGTCGACCAAGGCCCCCGAGGCGGAGGCTCCGGCGGCTTCCGCGACGCCGGCGGTCGACGCCAACGCCCTGACCGCCGACGGCTTTGGCGTTCTCAGGATCGGCATGACCAAGGCCGAGGTCGATGCGGCGCTCGGGCCGGACAGCGACCCTGAGGCGGTCGGAGGCGCCGAGCCCGAGGTCTGCGACCAATGGCGGCCTGAGCGTGCGCCCGACGGCCTGCTCGTCATGGTCCAGGACGGCGTCCTGACCCGCATCTCGGTCTCGGCCCCATCCACCCTGAAGACGGATCGCGGCTTCGGCGTGGGCGACACCGCCCAGGCGATCAAGGCGGCCTACGGCGGCGCCGCCGTGTCACAACCGCACAAATATTCTCCGGCGCCGGCCGAGGACATCTTCGTCTGGGCCTCCGGCGGCCCTGCCACCCCCGACGCCTGGGTCGAGAATGCGGCGGCGCGCGGCGTCCGGTACGAGATCGATTCCCAGGGTCGGGTCGGCGCCATCCACGTCGGCGGACCGGCCATCCAGTTCGTCGAAGGCTGCGCCTGACCCCTGAGCCCCGACGGTTGGCGATTCGGCGGGGGTTGGGCTAAACCCCCGCCACTCCCAGACAGCAGAGCCCTCTCATGACCGACATCGCCGACATCGTCGCCCGCCAGATCCTCGACAGCCGCGGCAATCCGACGGTCGAGGTCGACGTGATCCTCGACGACGGCAGCTTCGGGCGTGCGGCGGTCCCCTCGGGCGCCTCGACGGGAGCCCACGAGGCGGTCGAACTGCGCGACGGGGACAAGGACCTGTGGGGCGGCAAGGGCGTCGGCAAGGCCGTCGACGCGGTCAACGGCGAGATCTTCGACGCCCTCAGCGGCATGGACGCCGAGGACCAGCGCCGTATCGACGAGGCCCTGATCTCGCTGGACGGCACCCCCAACAAGGGCCGGCTCGGCGCCAACGCCATCCTCGGCGTCAGCCTGGCCTGCGCCAAGGCCAGCGCCATCTCCTCGGGCCTGCCGCTGCACCGCTACCTCGGCGGCGTGTCGGCCCGCATCCTGCCCACCCCGATGATGAACATCATCAACGGGGGAGCCCACGCCGACAATCCGATCGACATCCAGGAGTTCATGATCCTGCCGACCGGTGCGGACAGCTTCTCCGAGGCCCTGCGCATGGGGTCCGAGATCTTCCACGCCCTGCGCAAGCAGCTGAAGGATGCGGGCCACAACACCAACGTCGGCGACGAAGGGGGCTTCGCGCCGAACCTGGCCTCGGCCGAGGAGGCGCTGAGCTTCATCACCAAGGCGGGGCAGGCGGCGGGCTATCTGGCCGGCGAGGACTTCCACCTCGGCCTCGACGTGGCGGCGACTGAATTCTTCAAGGACGGCAAATACGTCATGACCGGGGAGGGCAAGACGCTCGAGGCCGACGCCATGGTCAGCTACCTCGCCGACCTGTGCGAACGCTTCCCGATCGTCTCGATCGAGGACGGCTGCGCCGAAGACGACTTCGACGGATGGAAGCTGCTGACCGACCGGCTCGGCGACCGCATCCAGATCGTCGGCGACGACCTGTTCGTCACCAACCCGGCGCGACTGGCCGCCGGCATCGGCGAGGGCCTGGCCAACTCCATCCTGATCAAGGTCAACCAGATCGGGACCTTGTCCGAAACTCTTGACGCCGTGGATATGGCTCACCGGGCCGGCTACACGGCCGTGATGAGCCATCGCTCGGGCGAGACCGAGGATTCGACCATCGCCGACCTGGCCGTGGCCACCAACTGCGGGCAGATCAAGACCGGCTCGCTGGCCCGCTCGGACCGCACGGCCAAGTACAACCAGCTGCTCCGCATCGAGGAGATGCTGGGCGACCAGGGCGCCTATTACGGCGACGGCATGCTGCTGAAATAGGTTCAGCCGCCACGGTCAAGCTACGGTTCGTTAGGCATTTTCGGACAGAACTCTTCAATCATGAGTTCACGCTCAGAAGGAGCGTCCGTCAGTGCCCGAGCGGATGAAGCCGTATTTCCCGTCAGCCATGCTGCTGCTGCTGATCGCCTACCTGGGCGTTCAGGCCCTGACGGGGGAGCGCGGCCTGCTGAGCGGCGGCGAGCGTGACGCCATGCTGCTGCGCCGCGAGGCCCAGCTGGCGACGATCCTGGAGCAGCGCCGCGACCTCGAGATCCGCGTCCGCTATCTGCGCACCGACAGCCTGTCACGAGACCTGCTCGAGGAGCGGGCCCGTGCGGTGCTCGGTTTCGCCGACCCCCGCGACTACGTGATCCGGGTCTCGGCGCCCCCTGCGGCTGAAGGCCCCGCGCCGAGGGCGTGAACTTTCGTTACATCCCCGTGAGGCGGCTTTGCCTTTCGGGAACGAAGGCTGCTAAAGCCCCTTTCCGTAACGACAAGAGGCCCCGAGACCGCGGCCCAGCCGGGAGATGACGGATGGCGAAAGCCCCCGCCGCCAAAGCTGATTCCAGCAAGGCGACCAAGTTGCCCAATACGCCCACGGCCTCGAAAGAGGACCTGCTGCGCTTCTATCGCGAGATGGTGCTGATCCGCCGTTTCGAGGAGCGCGCGGGTCAGCTCTACGGCATGGGCCTGATCGGCGGCTTCTGCCACCTGTACATCGGCCAGGAGGCCGTCGCCGTCGGCGTGCAGGAAAGCGTCCGCCAGGGCCACGACAAGATCATCACGGGCTACCGCGACCACGGCCACATGCTGTGCGCCGGCATGGACCCGAAAGAGGTCATGGCCGAGCTGACCGGCCGCATCGGCGGCTCGTCCAAGGGCAAGGGCGGGTCGATGCACATGTTCGACACCGCCACCGGCTTCTACGGCGGCCACGGCATCGTGGGGGCGCAGGTGGCGCTCGGCACCGGCCTCGCCTTCGCCGGGCGCTACCGGGGCGATGACTCGGTCGCCTTCGTCTATTTCGGCGACGGCGCGGCCAACCAGGGCCAGGTCTACGAGAGCTTCAACATGGCCCAGCTGTGGAAGCTGCCGGCCATCTACATCATCGAGAACAACCAGTACGCCATGGGCACGAGCATCGAGCGCTCGTCGTCGACGACGCAGCTAAGCGAACGCGGCGCCAGCTTCGGCATCCCCGGCGAGCAGGTCGACGGCATGGACGTCCTGGCGGTCCGCGACGCGGTGGCCCGGGCGGTCAAGCGGGCGAGGGAAGGGGGCGGCCCCTTCATCCTCGAGATGAAGACCTACCGCTACCGCGGCCACTCCATGTCGGATCCGGCCAAATACCGCACCAAGGAGGAGGTCGACCAGGTCAAGACGACGCGCGACCCGATCGACCACATCAAGACCCTGCTGGCCGCCGCCAAGGCGACCGAGGACGAACTCAAGGCCATCGACAACGAGGTCAAGGCCATCGTCGCCGAGGCCGTGCAGTTCGCCCAGGAAAGCCCGGAGCCGGATCCGTCCGAGCTCTACACCGACGTCTACGTGGAGGCCTGACTCGTGACCGACATTCTCATGCCGGCGCTGTCGCCCACGATGGAAGAGGGCACGCTGACCAAATGGCACATCAAGGCGGGCGACACCGTGTCGGCCGGCCAGGTGATCGCCGAGATCGAAACCGACAAGGCGACCATGGAGGTCGAGGCCGTCGACGAGGGCGAAGTTCTGGAAATCCTCGTCCCCGAAGGCTCGGAGAACGTGAAGGTCAACACGCCGATCGCGCGTCTGGCGGGTGAAGACGGCGCAGCCGCTCCCGCGCCGAAGGCCGATGCGGCTCCGGCCGCGCCTCAGCCGACGTCCGACAAGTCCGGCGATCCGGAGAAGAAGGACGACACGGCGGCCAGCCCGAAGGTCGAACTGCGCGATCCGGAGATCCCGTCCGACGCCAGACTGGTCAAGACGACCATTCGCGACGCCCTGCGCGACGCCATGGCCGAGGAGATGCGCCGCGACGAGGCCGTCTTCCTGATCGGCGAGGAAGTCGCCCAGTACCAGGGCGCCTACAAGGTCAGCCGCGAGCTGCTGCAGGAGTTCGGCGACAAGCGCGTCGTCGACACCCCGATCACCGAGCACGGCTTCGCCGGCCTCGGCGTCGGCGCCGCCATGGCGGGGCTGAAGCCGATCGTCGAGTTCATGACCTTCAACTTCGCCATGCAGGCCATCGACCACATCATCAACTCGGCGGCCAAGACCCTGTACATGTCGGGCGGCCAGATCCGCGCCAGCATCGTCTTCCGCGGCCCCAACGGCGCCGCCAGCCGCGTCGGCGCCCAGCACAGCCAGGACTATTCGGCGTGGTACGCCCAGGTGCCCGGCCTGAAGGTCATCGCCCCGTATGACGCCGCCGACGCCAAGGGCCTGCTGAAGGCCGCGATCCGCGACCCGAATCCGGTCGTCTTCCTCGAGCACGAGATGATGTACGGGCTGGAGTTCGACGTACCCGAGGTCGAGGACTACGTCCTGCCGATCGGCAAGGCCAAGGTCCGGCGCGAGGGGACTGACGTCACCATCACCGCCCACAGCCGCATGGTCGGTTTCGCCCTGCAGGCGGCCGATAAGCTGGCGGAAGAGGGGATCAGCTGCGAGGTCGTCGACCTGCGCACCCTGCGCCCGCTCGACCACGAGACCATCGTCGAGAGCGTCAAGAAGACCAGCCGTCTGGTCTCGGCCGAGGAAGGCTGGGGTCCGATGGGCGTCGGCGCCGAGGTCGTGGCGCGGGTGATCGAGCACGCCTTCGACTACCTCGACGCCCCACCGTTGCGGGTTCATCAGGAAGATGTGCCGCTGCCCTACGCCGCCAATCTCGAAGCCCTGTCGCTGCCGGGCGTCGACAAGATCGTCGCCGCCGTTAAGCAGGTGATGGCATGAGCGAGGCCGAGGAATACCAGCTGAAGACGCCCGCCAGCGTGGCCGCCGACGCCGAGGCCGTCGAGATCATCCGGATCTGGTGGTCGAAGGGCGAGCCGGTCATGTCGGTCAAGCCCGCCTTCAACGATCCGCGTCGGTTCGGACAGGTCCTGGCCACGGCCGCGCAACACATGGCCCACGCCTACCAGGTCCGTCATGGTCAGGATGAGAAGCAGGCCTACAACAAGATCCTGGCGGGGATTTCGGACGTCCTGAACGGCCCGGCCCTGAAGACGGTCGTCGAGGACGAGACAGGGAGCGCGCAATGACCGATATCCTGATGCCCGCCCTGTCGCCCACCATGGAAGAAGGCGTGCTGGCCAAGTGGCACGTCAAGGTCGGCGACATGGTCAAGGCGGGCGACGTCATCGCCGAGATCGAGACCGACAAGGCGACCATGGAGGTCGAGGCCGTCGACGAGGGCGAGGTCACCGACATCCTCGTCGCGGAGGGAACCGAGGGGGTCAAGGTCAACACGCCCATCGCCCGTCTGAAGGACGAGGGCGGCGCGGCCGCCCCGGCCCCGAAGAGTGAGGCCCCGAAAGCGGAAGCCCCGAAGGCCGAACCGGCGAAGGCCGAGGCGTCCTCCGCCGCGGCGAAAGCTCCGGCGGCTCCGGCGAAGAGCGCCGGCGAACGGGTCTTCGCCTCGCCGCTGGCCCGCCGCATCGCCGCGCAGAACGGCGTGGACCTGAAGACCGTCAAGGGCACAGGCCCGCACGGCCGGATCGTCAGGCGCGACGTCGAAGGCGCCGGCAAGGGCGGCGCCCAGCCGGCCGCAGCGGCTTCGGCGCCCGCCGGCGAGGCCCGCAAGGTCCTGTCGCTGGCGCAGATGGGCATCCCCGACGGCAGCTATGACCTCGTTCCGCTGGACGGCATGCGCAAGGCCATCGCCCGGCGCCTGACCGACAGCTTCCGCGACGTGCCGCATTTCCCGCTCAATATCGACTGCGAGATCGACGGCCTGCTGGCCGCCCGCGCCCGCGTCAACGCCATGCTGGAGAAGGACGGGGTCAAGGTCTCGGTCAACGACTTCGTCATCAAGGCCAGCGCCATGGCCCTGAAGGCCGTGCCGGAAGCCAACGCCAGCTATTCGCCCGAAGGCATCGCCATGCACCACAACGCCGACGTGGCGATGGCGGTGGCGATCGACGGAGGACTGATCACCCCGATCATCCGCAAGGCCGAGACCAAGACGCTGTCGCAGATCGCCACTGAGTCGAAGGACCTCGCCAAACGCGCCCGCGACCGCAAGCTGAAGCCCGAGGAGTTCCAGGGCGGCACCTTCAGCGTCTCCAATCTTGGCATGTTCGGCATCAAGTCGTTCGCCTCGATCATCAACGAGCCCCAGGGCGCGATCATGAGCGTCGGGGCCGGGGAGCAGCGCCCGGTCGTCAGGAACGGACAGCTGGCCGTGGCCACGGTGATGACCGTCACCCTGACCTGCGACCACCGCGTCGTCGACGGCGCCATCGGTGCGAAATTCCTGCAGGTCTTCAAGGCGATGATCGAAGACCCCGTGACCATGCTGGCCTAGGCCGGGCATAGATCCGACATGACCGCCCTGCGAGACCTCGCCATCGCCCTCGACGACCGCCCCGGCGCTCTCGCCGAGATGGGGGAGGCCCTGGCGCGGGGCGGTGTCAGCATCGAGGGCGGCGGGGCGTGGATCGCCGACGGGAAGGGCGTGGCGCACTTCCTGTTCACCGACGGTCCCCGTGCCCGAGCGGCGCTGGAAGCGGCGGGCATCCGGGTCGTCGCCGAACGCGAGGTCCTGGTCCAGAGACTGAAACAGGATGTTCCCGGCCAACTGGGGCAGTTGACACGCCGCATGGCCGAGGCCGGGGTCAATATCGAGGTTCTCTACAGCGATCATGACCACCAGATGATCCTGGTGGTCGATGACATGGCGCGGGGACGCGCCGTCTCCGAGGCGTGGACTCGCGAGACAGGCCCCGGCTAGGCTCCCGCACGGGGGGCGATTTGGCGGCGCATCAGGATCCATTTGCAGTGGCCTGCCCGGCCTGCGGCGTCGAGCTGGCGGGTCGCTATTGTCACGCCTGCGGCCAGGACGCCCTGGCCCGGCCCCGGCCGCTGCGGGCTTGGGCGGCGGAGGCCTTCTCCGAATCCAGCCTTGTCGACGGACGGACGGCGCGCACACTCGTGGCCCTCGCCGTGCGACCGGGAAAGCTGCTCGAGGCCTGCCGCGACGGGGCCGGCTCGCTCTACCAGACGCCGACCAAGCTGTTCGTCGTCGTCACCGCCCTGTTCCTGCTGACCCTCAACTTCGCCGACGTGCAGCTGTACCAGTACGTCGCCCGGGTGACGGACCCCGAGAGGCCCGTCTCCGCTCGCCCGGACCCCGATGGGGCGACCGTCCATCTCGACAATGCGACCCAGGGCGAGGTGTGGATGCAGAAGCGGGTCGAGCCCGCGATCGACCCCGCCGTCACTGCCGCGATCGAGGCCGCCGCCCGTCGCGCCAAGACAAATACGGACCGCCAGAACCTGCTCTACGAGAACCAGTCGAACCGGGAACAGGCGCTGATCTCGGAACGTCTGGCAGGCTGGCTGCCGAACGCCGTCTGGCTGCTGATGCCGCTGTACGCCGTGCTGCTGGCGCCGTTCTTCGGACGACGGCGACTGATGATGGAGCATCTGATCTTCGCCATGTGGGCGCACGTCATGGCCTTCAGCCTGCTGATCGCGCTGGCCCTGGCGAACAAGTTCGGAGCAAGGGCGCCGGCCTGGCCGCTGGTGTTGCCCTACCTCGGCTATTTCGTGCTGGCGGCCAGCCGCTACTACGGCGTCGGTCGCCTGCAGGCGCTCTGGCGGGGCGCGGCCCATCTCGCGCTCTACGTGGGCCTGGTTCTGTTTCCGGCGGCGCTCGTGGTGGCGCTCTCAGCGATGGATCTGGGCGCGCTGGTCGCCTTCATCTTGGCCTGACTTTTCGTTTCCGAAGGGCTCGGGGAGGGTGCCTTTCGCGTTTCGGGCGGGTTAAGACGCCCTGCTCAAGGAGATTTTCGCATGGCTGAGTTCGATCTGGTCGTCATCGGTTCCGGTCCCGGCGGCTATGTGGCGGCGATCCGCGCCAGCCAGCTGGGGCTCAAGACGGCCATCGTCGAGCGCGAGGCCCTCGGCGGCATCTGCCTGAACTGGGGCTGTATCCCGACCAAGGCGCTGCTCAAGTCTGGCGAGAAGTACGAGATCCTGTCGCACCTCAAGGACTATGGCCTGTCGGCCGGGAACGTCGCCTTCGATTTCGACGCCATCATCCAGCGCTCGCGAGGCGTCGCCGCCCAGATGAACAAGGGCGTCGCCTTCCTGATGAAGAAGCACAAGATCGAGGTGATCGAGGGCTCGGCCAGACTGGAGAAGGGCAGGGACGCGCCGAAGGTGGTCGTCGCGCTCAAGGCCGGCGGTTCGCGCACGGTCGAGGCGAAAACGGTCATGCTGGCGGTCGGCGCCCGCGCCAAGGCCATCCCCCAGATCGGCCTGGAGGCCGACGGCGACAGGATCTGGGCCTATCGCGAAGCGATGGCGCCGAAGAAGATGCCAGCCTCGATCGTGGTCATCGGCTCAGGCGCCATCGGCGTAGAATTCGGCAGCTTCTACAGAGCATTGGGCGTGGATGTTACGATCGTGGAAGCGGTCGACCGGATCATGCCGGTCGAGGACGAGGAAGTCTCGAAAGCCGCTCAGAAGGCATTCGAGAAGCGCGGGATGAAGTTCCGCACGGGGTGCAAGGTCACCAGGGTGTCGAAGGGCGGGAAGGGCGTGCAGGTCGCCATCGAGGCCGGCGGCAAGGCCGAGACCCTCGAGGCCGAGGTCTGCATTTCGGCGGTCGGCATCACCGCCAACACCGACGGCATCGGCCTGGAAGCGCTTGGCGTGAACATGGACCGCGGCCACATCACCATCGACGGCCATTGCCAGACCAATGTGAAGGGCCTGTACGCCATCGGCGACTGCGCCGGCGCGCCGTGGCTGGCGCACAAGGCCTCGCACGAGGGCATCCACGCCGCCGAGCACATTGCCGGGTTCAAGACGCCGAACGTCCATTCGCCGATCGCCGGCTGCACCTATGCCCAGCCGCAGGTCGCCTCGGTCGGGATCACGGAGCAGGGGGCCCGCGAGGCGAAACGCGAGGTGAAGGTCGGCCGGTTCCCCTTCAGGGTGAATGGCAAGGCCGTGGCCGCCGGCGAGATCGAGGGCTTCGTCAAGACCATCTTCGACGCGAAGACAGGCGCCCTGATCGGCGCCCACATGATCGGCGCCGAGGTTACCGAGATGATCCAGGGCTATGTCACCGCCATCGCCCTGGAGGCGACGGAGGAGGAGATGCACGGCATCGTCTATCCGCACCCGACCATGTCCGAGGCCATGCACGAGGCCTCGCTGGATGCCTATCAGCGGGTGCTCCACATCTAGGGCGGCGCGCGGCTAACGCTTCTTGCCGAGCTCCGCGGCGATGTCCTTGACCATGCGGCCGGCCTTGCGGTGGGCGGCGACGATCTGATCGCGGGTCACGCCCCAGCGCTTCATCCAGTATTCGACGGCCTGGCGCTCGGACAGGTCCAGCCTGTCCTTGTCGATGAATCCGCGCTTGTCCTTCAGGCCCGCCATGGTCGCTCCTTGTCAGCAGGAGGGGTAGCGGGAAGAGGCGCGCTTGGCGAGCCTGAAAGGCTGAGCCGTGATGCGCCTAAGATATATTATGCGAAATGCCGGGTGAGCTATTCGGGCCGCAGTTCCAGAGCGGTGTATGGCGATTGGCCACGCTCGATCCGGATCAGGTCGAGGACGCTGACGATCTGACGCGAGCGCCAGTGGCTCAGATAATAGACCAGCGGCCCAAAGGTGACCGCCACTCCGAACTGGATCGAGGTCTCCAGATTGGCGCGCACGAACGACACCAGGCTGTCGCCGGCGACCTCCGCCAGGATGGCGATGATGGAAACCGGGATCGTCAGATAGGCGATGATCACGGCCCTCAGCATCTGGTCTTGCCGACGCGCATTGACGTTGGCCAGGGCCGACACGGCGTCGAACGTCCGGTCGTCGACTTCCGACAGCAGCTCGAACGCCTGGAGCGTCGAGCGATTGCGGCGGAAACCGCTGATGAAGTCCACGCCCATATAGCCCCAGGCCCCCGGCGTGTAGAGGCTGGACGGCAGCAGGCTCCAGGTCGGGAAATAGCGCTTCAGCTGGTTCCAGAGCGCCCAGATGTCGGTCACGGCTTCTGGAGCCTCGCCGCCAGACTCGACGTGTCCCATCGCGATCCCCCCATCGCCTGCACTTCGGCGTAAAACTGATCGACCAGGGCTGTGAGGGCAAGCCGCGCGCCATTGTCGCGCGCCTCGTCCAGCACCAGCCCGAGGTCCTTGCGCATCCAGTCGACCGCGAAGCCGAAATCGAACTGGCCGGCCGCCGCGGTCTTCCAGCGATTGTCCATCTGCCAGGACTGGGCCGCGCCCCTCGACACCGCGTCATAGACGGCGTCGGTGTCGAGGCCGGCCGTCTGGGCGAAATGCACGGCCTCCGCCAGGCCCTGAACCACCCCGGCAATGGCGATCTGGTTGACCATCTTGGTCAGCTGGCCGCTGCCCGACGGGCCCATGTGCTTCACGGCCTTCGCGTAACACATGAGGACCGGCTCCGCCCGCGCCAGAGCCGCCGCGTCGCCGCCTGCCATGACGCTGAGCTGGCCGTTCTCCGCCCCGGACTGTCCTCCGGACACCGGCGCATCGATGAAGAAGGCGCCCTGCTCCGACGCCAGATCCGCCATTTCGCGGGCCACCCTGGCGGAGGTGGTGGTGTGGTCGACGAGGACCGCCCCCTCCCCCATCGACGGCAAGGCCGCTTGCACGACCTCCCGCACGTCGTCGTCATTGCCGACGCACAGGATGAACAGCTCAGCGCCGGCGGCGGCCTCGGCGACGGTCGCGGCGCACCGGCCGCCGGTCGCGCCGGCCCAGGCTCGCGCCTTGGCCGGCGAGCGATTGAAGCCGGCGACGTCGTGGCCGGCCTGCACGAGATGACGCGCCATGGGAGCGCCCATGACGCCCAGGCCGGCGAAACCGATCTTCATCTGCTGGTCCTCACGTCTGAGGTTCGGTCGCGGCGCCGTAGCGGCCGCGGTAATAGGTCAGGGCGTCGCCCGGGCGGGTTTCAAAGGCCTGGACCTCGCCGACGATGGTCAGATGGTCGCCCATGACGATGCGGTCGCGGGCGACACAGTCGAGCCGGGTCAGGGCGTTCTTCAGGCGCGGCGGCTCGGGGCTGGAGCTGTCGAACTCGTCCGAGGACAGCCGGCAGACGCCCCAGGCGAACCGGTCGGACATCTCGCGATCCTCCACCGGCAGCATGTGGACGGCGAAGCGGTCCGCCGCGGCGAAGGCGTCGTGCCGCCAGGAGGCGCGATCGAGGCACCACAGGATCAGCGGCGGCCGCAGGGAGACCGAGGTGAAGGAGTTGACCGTGATGCCGAACGGCCCCTCGTCGGTGTGGGCCGTGACGACGCAGACGCCGGTCGCGAACCCGCCCAGGGCCCGTCGGTAGGCCGGAACGTCGAAGGCGTCGGGGGCGGCGGGGATGGTCACCCGGCACGACTAGGCGAGGGCCGGACGCCCGGCAAGTTCAGATTCTTCACCCCTGATTTCATGACCGTATTTATCGCAAACGGGTTCTTAACGCCGACTGCCGACTCTGCAGCAACCACCAGCGTCTCGCGAGTCCCCCGATGTCCATGAGCGATCGTCCGGTCCTCATCAAGAAGGTCAAGAAGGTCGGCGGCCACGGGCACCACGGCGGCGCCTGGAAGGTGGCCTATGCCGACTTCGTGACGGCCATGATGGCCTTCTTCCTGCTGATGTGGCTGATCAATACGACGGACCCCGAGCAGAAGCGCGGCATCGCGGAGTATTTCGCCCCGGCCAGCGTATCCGCCACGACGTCGGGCTCGGGCGGCATCCTCGGCGGCACGTCGCTGGGCGACGACGGCTCCAAGGGGGCCGGTTCGCAGACGGTGATCAGCCAACTCGCCCCCGAGGCCCCGCCGGACGCGCCGCCGGAGGCGGGACAGAGCCCGAGCCTCGCCGCCGCCAGCGAGGCGGCCCTGCGCGACGAGATCGCCCGACGCGAAGCCGCCGAGTTCTCGTCAGCGGCGGAATCCCTGCGCCAGGCCATGCAGTCGATGCCCGAGCTGGCCGAGCTGTCGAAACAGCTGATCATCGACCAGACGCCCGAGGGTCTGCGCATCCAGCTGGTCGACCAGGAGGGTCGTTCGATGTTCGAGCAGAACTCGGCCCGGCCCAATCCACGCGCCCAGCTGCTGCTGCGGGCCATCTCCCGGGTGATCAATCAGCTGCCGAACCGCATCTCCGTGACCGGCCACACCTCGGCGGCGCCGGGGTCGAACCGGGCGTCGGGGCCGAACGACTGGCCGTTGTCAGCCGCCCGCGCCAACGCCTCGCGCCAGATCCTGCAGGCGGCGGGCGTCGACGCCGACCGGGTCTACCAGGTCTCGGGCAAAGCGGGGTCTGACCCCCTCTATCCCGACGATCCGACGCTGGCGGGCAACCGCCGGATCGCCATCGTGCTGCTGCGCGAGGCGCCGGTGCTGCCCACGGACACCAGCCTGTGAGCGCCCGCCCGCCGCTCTGGCGTCGGGCGAATGGGCTTGCGGCGCGGGCCGGAGCAGCGCCAAATCAGCAGATGCCGCAACGGGCGCCAAACTGTCGTCGGATTTGGGTGGGGAGCTGTCCCTCGTGACCCAGTTCGTACCCACGCGCCAGCTTCGCTTCTACATGACCTCGGTGGCCCCCTGCCCCTATCTGCCGGGCCAGACCGAACGCAAGGTGTTCGCCAACCTGCCGTTCAGCGAGGGGGCGCATGTCAACGATGAGCTGACCCAGGCCGGGTTCCGGCGCAGCCAGAACATCGCCTATCGCCCGGCCTGCGAGGGCTGCGACGCCTGCGTGTCGGTGCGCCTGCCGGTGCCCGAATTCAGCTTCTCACGATCCGAACGCAAGGTGCTGAGGCGCAACGCGGACCTGACCCGCGATCTGGTCGAGGCCGAGGCGACGGTGGAGCAGTTCGACCTGCTGCGCCGCTATCTGCACGGCCGGCACCCGGGCGGCGGCATGAGCACCATGGGCTGGCTCGACTACGTGGCCATGGTCGAGGATACGGCGGTGCGGACCCACCTGATCGAGTACCGCCTGCCCTCCCCCGAGGACGGCGGACCGGGGGATCTGGTCGGGGTGTGCCTGACCGACCTGCTCTCCGACGGACTGTCGATGGTCTACAGCTTTTTCGATCCGGCGCTGGAGGCGCGCAGCCTCGGGCGGTTCGCCATCCTCGATCACGTCAGGCAGGCGGCGACGGTGGGCCTGCCCTTCGTCTATCTGGGCTATTGGGTGCGGGGTTCGAAGAAGATGGACTACAAGGCCGGTTTCCGGCCGCTGGAGCAGCTGACCCGGCTGGGCTGGGAACGCCTCCCCTAGCCGGCCGCGGGCACCGAGGTGTCGTAGGGCGAAGCCCCCGCCCCGCCGGACCAGGGCCCGGGATCGGACCCGCCGCCGAACCTCACCAGCGCGTCGATGCGCTTCTGGATAGGCGGATGGCTCGCGAACAGGCCCTCCAGGCCTGCGCCATCGGGCTGGTTGTCGAGGAACATCTGCTGCAACTCGTCCGGTCCCTTGATGGAGGAGCGGCCCTCGATCTTGCGCAGGGCCGAGATCATGGCGTCCGGGTTCTTGGTCAGCTCGACCGCCCCCGCATCGGCGACGAACTCGCGGGTGCGCGACAGCATCATCCGGATGACGAAGGCGAGGACGAAGCCGACGACGGCGAAGGCGACGCCGATGAGGATCAGCGGCGCGGCGTTCTTGTTGTCCTTCCGGCCGCCGCGCGAATAGAGCAGGCCCCGGAAGACCATCTCGGCGATGACGCTGATGATCCCGGCGAAGATCGAGGCGATCACCATGGTCCGCACGTCCTTGTTGATCACATGGGTCAACTCATGGGCCAGCACCGCCTCCAACTCATCGCGGCTGAGGGTGTTGACGAGCCCGCGGGTGACGGTGACGCTGTAGCGGCCCTCGTGCAGGCCGGTGGCGAAGGCGTTGAGGCTGTCGGTCTCGATCATGCGCAGCGCCGGGGTGCGCAGGCCGCGAGAGATGGCGAGGTTTTCCAGCAGGTTGTACAGCTCGGGCTCAGTCCGGCGCTCGACCTTCCGCGCACCGGTCAGGGCGTCGATCATGGCCTGGTTGCCGAAGTAGGCGATCGCGAACCAGATGCCGGCGATCACGAAGGCCAGCGGGACGGTCCAGCCGAGCCACGACGCCGCCAGCGCCATGTCGTCGCCGAGCCCGCGGCCCGTGCCGGGCATGAAGCCGAGCCCCATCAGGATCAGCTGCACCCCGTACAGGATGAAGACCACCAGTACGGGGAAGCCGGCGAGCAGCAGGACCGAGCGGGTGTTGTTCGCCCAGATATGGGTCTGGAGCCCGACGGCGCCCATCGGTCAGTTCCTCAGGCCGAGAAATTCACCGTCGGCGGCGCCGCGCTCAGGGTGGCCCGATCCGCCTCCCCGAGATCGAAGAAAGGCTTGTCGGCGCCGAAGCCGACCATGCCGGCGAACAGGACGGTGGGGAACTGGCGGCGCACGGCGTTGAATTCGCTGACGGCGTTGTTGAAGAAGCGGCGGGCGGCGGCCAGTTTGTTCTCGATGTCCGACAGCTCGGACTGGAGCTGCTGGAAATTCGTGTTGGCCTTGAGGTCGGGATAGGCCTCGGCGACGGCGAACAGGCGGCCGAGGGCGCCGGTCAGCATGTTCTCGGCCTGGACCTTGTCGTTGACCGAGGTCGCGCCGGCGGCGGCGGCGCGGGCGGCGGTGACGGCGTCGAGGGTGCCGCGCTCGTGCGTCGCATAACCCTTCACGGTTTCGACCAGGTTGGGGATCAGGTCCTGCCGCTGCTTCAGCTGGACGTCGATATCGGCGAACGACTGGTCGGCGCGCTGGTCCAGCGCGACGAGCCTGTTGTAGCCGCCGACGACGACGAACAGCACGACGGCGACGATGACGGCGATGACGATCAGGGTCGTGAGCATATCGATCTCCAATCCAGGCCAGACTCTGGCCACGCTTGAATATGGAGCCGATATCGGGCCGCCGATAGTGAAATCGGCGTCACCATCCCCCGGTTGCGCGCACAACACCGTTCGGCCACGCTACCGCCGAACGGAGCCATCCACATGCGTGTCGTGATCCTTGCCAGCATCCTCGCCGCCATCGCCCTGCCCGGTGCGACATCCAGTCAGGACCGGCTCCATCGAATCCAGGCGGACTACGACACCTCGGTGCGCTGCGCGGGTGTTTATGGAGCCGCTGCGACGGCTACGTCGATGGAGCATTTCGAGCACCATCCTGACGTCGCGACCTATCGGGGATATGAGCAGCAGTTCGCCCTCTTCACCGAATGGTACGGCCCCGAACTCCGGATACCCGAACCTGTCACCGAGGAGGCTATCAGCGATGCGCGAGGCCAAGCCTTCCGGCCCGTGCGGGAGGCGCTGTTCGCGCAGGACATGGCCCGCTTCAGGGCAGCGCTGTCGGAACTGTACGCCCTGATCCCGGCCTGTGAGACCGAACGGGTGAGGCTGGTCCGAACTAGCGGAATTTCCTGAGGCCGCGCGGCCCCTGCCTTCCCGCCCCAGCCCGCTTGCCGAGCCAGTCCTTCCAGTCGGGCCAGTTGCGCCGGCGGCCGCCGCCGTCGACCCATTCGGGGCCGTGGGCGCCGTCGAAGACGGTGACGTCAGCAAGGCCGCCCTGTTTGTAGAACTGCAGCTTGACGCCCTTGCCGCGGCCCATTTCGGGCAGTTCCGCGAGCGGGAAGATCAGCGCCTTGATGTTGTCGCCGACCGTGGCGACGTGGTCGCCCGTGACGCGGATGGCCGCGGACATCTCGCCGTTCAGCACCTGTTTGCCGCCGCGCTTCTGGGCCAGCAGCTCGTCCTCGGGGGCGATGAAGCCGTAGCCGGCCTTCGAGGCCACCAGCAGTTTCCCGCCCGGCTGGTGGGCCAGCAGGTTGACGATCTCGGCCTTCTCGTCGAGGTCGATCATCAGCCGCAGCGGCTCGCCGTGGCCACGGCCCGAGGCCAGCCTGTCGGCGCCGACGGTGAAGATGCGGCCGTCGGACGCCGCCACCAGCAGCTTGTCGGTCGTGTAGGCGGGCACGAGGAAGGCCAGGCTGTCGCCCTCCTTGAACTTCAGCTCGGACGGGTCGTCGACCTTGCCCTTGGCGGCCCGGATCCAGCCGCGCTCGGACAGGATGACGGTGATCGCCTCGCGCGGGATGAAGGCCTCGATCGAGGCGATGGCGGAGGAGTCGACAGCCTCGGCGATGGTGGTCCGGCGCGGCGAGACCAGCGCCTTGCGCGTCGCCTCGAGATCCTTGCCGATCTGCTTCCACTGCTTCGCCGGCGACGACGACAGTGACTGCAGCGCTGCAAGTTCGTCAGACAATTCCTTGTATTCGTTCTCGATCGCCATTTCCTCGATCCGCGCCAGTTGGCGCAGCCGGGTATCGAGGATGTAGTCGGCCTGGGCCTCGGTCAGACCGAAGCGCGCGATCAGCACGGCCTTGGGCTGCTCCTCCTCACGGACGATGCGGATGACCTCATCGAGGTTGAGGAAGACGATCCGCAGGCCTTCCAGCAGGTGCAGCCGCTTCTCGACCCGCTCGATGCGCCATTGCGCCCGACGGACCAGCACCTCGCGCCGGTGATCGAGGAAGGCCTGCAGACAGGCCTTCAGCCCCATGACCCGCGGCGTGCCGGTGGCGTCCAGCACGTTCATGTTGATCGGGAAGCGCACCTCGAGGTCGGAGAGCTTGAACAGGCTCTCCATCAGCACCTCGGGCTCGATGGTGCGCGACTTGGGCTCCAGCACCAGCCGGATGTCCTCGGCCGACTCGTCGCGGACGTCGGCCAGCAGCGGGGCCTTCTTGTTCTCGATCAGGTCGGCGAGGTCGGCGATCAGCTTCGACTTCTGGACCTGGTAGGGCATCTCGGTGACGACGATGCGCCAGACGCCGCGGCCGAGGTCCTCGGTCTCCCAGCGGGCGCGCAGACGGACCCCGCCGCGGCCGGTCTCATAGGCGTCGAGGATGGAGGCGTGGCCCTCGACGGCGACGCCGCCGGTGGGGAAGTCCGGGCCGGGAACGATCTGGGCCAGCTCCTCGGTCGTCGCCTCGGGCCGCTCAAGCAGCAGGTGGCAGGCGTCGATCAGCTCGCCGACATTGTGCGGCGGGATCGAGGTGGCCATGCCGACGGCGATGCCCGACGAGCCGTTGGCCAGCAGGTTGGGGAAGCCGGCGGGCAGGACGACCGGCTCCTCGTCCTGGTCGTCGTAGGTCGGCTTGAAGTCGACGGCGTGCTGGTCGATGCCGTCCATCAGCAGGACGGCGGCGGGCGTCAGCTTGCACTCGGTGTAGCGCATGGCCGCGGCGCTATCGCCATCGATGTTGCCAAAATTGCCTTGGCCGTCGACCAGCGGATAGCGCTGCGAGAAGTCCTGCGCCAGGCGGACCAGGGCGTCATAGATCGAGGCGTCGCCGTGCGGATGGTAGCCGCCCATGACCTCGCCGACGACCTTGGCGCATTTGCGCGCCGCCGCCTGCGGGTTCAGCCGCATCTGGTGCATGGCGTACATGATGCGCCGGTGCACCGGCTTGAAGCCGTCGCGCACATCCGGCAGAGCCCGGTTGGTAATGGTCGACAGGGCGTAGGCGAGATAGCGCCGCGACAGCGCCTCGCTCATGGGTTCGTCGATGATGCGACCGCCTTCCGGCGGCGGGGTGTGAACGGTCATGAGGTCCGAATCGGCAATCTGAGCCCCGGAGTCTAGCGCCTAAAGCCGCCCCGCCTCGCCCAGCTTGTCGATCATCCACACCCGCGCGGGCGGCAGGGGCTTGTCGAGCGGGTGGAAGACGAACTGTTCGAGGAAATGGCCGGTCAGGGCCAGGCCCGAACCGACGTCGCCCTGCCCCAGCCCGGCCTGGGCGCCGAGCATGAAGGGCGGCAGGTTCAGCAGCTTGCCGGCGTAGGGCTCGCCGGCCGCGCGGCTGACGGCGCGGCCGGTGCGGGGGCTGACCCAGATCAGGTCGTCCATGGTCCCGGTGACGGCGCAGCGCGAAAGGTCGAGACCGAAGCCGAGGTCGTCGAGCAGGCCGGCCTCGAAACGCACGAAGATGGCGGGCCAGACATCGGGCACGGCGAAGGCCGCCATCAGCGCCTCGAAGGCGAAGAAGGCGCCGGGATGCGGCTCGCGCTCGGGCAGCGCGCCCTGGGCCACCGAGGCCGCGGCGGCGAGGCCGGTCAGGGCCAGCGGGTCGTCGAACAGGGCGCTGGGCCCCTCCCCCACCGGCTCCAGCCGCGCCGAGCCCAAGTGGTCAGAGGTCCGGGCGCGGTAGTCGGCGACGACGCGGGCCCCGGCCTGCAGGAAGGGCTTCATCCTGCGCGAGGCCCCACCGGCGACATAGGCGGCGCGGCGGCCGTGCTCCGCCGTCAGCAGCTCGACCAGCACGCCGGTATCGCCGTGCGCCCGGGCCGAGAGGACGAAGGCGTCATCGGTGAAATCCATGGTCTCCGTTAGCTCGCCGGGGCGGTGTTGGCCATACGTTCTCGCCTCGCCAGGGGCGACAGCTTGCACGTCCGCCAACCCCTGCCTTGGCGTCTCACGGCATTCGCCTTATGCGCCGGGCCGCGGGCGACCGACCTCACTCGCCGCGGATGACCCGCACGACGGCCTCGGCCTTGTCGTTGGGGACGGCGAAGCTGAGGACATACTGCTCGATCTTCCAGCCGTCGTCGGTCAGGCGCAGGACGCCGGAGCCGCGGGTCTGACCGTAGCCGGCATTGTCCAGCTCCTCGTCGAACCAGGCGACGCAGCGGCATTCGATCGGGGCGACGGTGATGACGCGCGCCGACGGTGTGTAGGTCCAGCCGCGGCCGCGGGCGAAATAGGGCTCGGCGAAGGCCCGGAACTCGGGCAGCGACCAGCGCTCGGTGGCGTCGGTGCCGATGAAGCGGGCGTCGGGGGTGAACAGGGCGAAATAGGCCGGGCCGTCGGCGGCGGTGGAGGCGGCGTTCAACCTGTCCAGCACGGCGGCGATGGCGGCCTCTTCCGGGGCAGCCGCGGGGGCGGCCTGCACGGCGAGGGCCGAGAGGGCGGCGAGCAGCAGCGACATGGGACCTCCGGACGCGTGAAGGCGCGAGCCTAGACCCGCTCGGCGGTTTCCGGAACCGGATAGGTCTCGGGGCGCAGCACCCGGGCCAGGGCCAGCAGGTTGCGGGCGGCGTTGCGGCCGACGCGGTCGGAATAGTCGTGAGCCTTGTCCGTATCGAGATAGTCGGGCCCCGGCCCGGGGCCGAGGTGCCAGTAGGTCCAGCTCTGTCCGGGAATGGTGAAGCCCATGTCGATCAGGCCTTGGCAGACGGTGGCGACGATGTGGTGGGCCCCGTCCTCGTTGCCGGTGACGACCACGCCGGCGACCTTGCCGAAGGCGACGGGGCGGCCGCTGTCGTCGGTCTCGGAAAACAGGGCGTCGAGGCGCTCCAGCGCACGCATGCAGACGCTCGACATCTGCCCCAGCCAGGTGGGGGTGGCCATGACGAGGATGTCGGCGGCCGTCAGCCTGTCGTGGACCGCGGGCCAGTCGTCGCCCTCGCCCTCGTCGGTCTTCACGCCAGGCTTGAGGTTCAGGTCGACGAGGCGGATCAGCTCGACCTCGGCTCCACCCTTCTGAAGTTCGGCCATGACCACCCGGGCCAGCGCCTCCGTGTTGGAGGGCTCCGGCGACGGCTTGAGCGTGCAGTTGAGGACGAGGGCTTTCATGGCGGGCTCCGGTTGCCGGAACGAACCCCCGGCCGCCCTCCCCGTTCCGGCGCCGCTCGCAGGGTTATTTAACCGGATAGTTGACAACGACAGCGGACAGGCGCACTTAACCTGTAAGTTACACACGAAGCCCGACCATGCAGACCGATCCTCTCAGCGCCAAATTCGCCGCCCTCGCCGACCCGACACGGCGGGCCATCCTGGCCCGGCTGTGCGAGGGCGAAGCCAGCGTCAACGACCTGGCCGAGCCGTTCGACATGAGCCTGCCGGCCGTGTCGAAGCATCTGAAGGTGCTGGAGAAGGCCGGGCTGATCAGCCGCGGGCGGGAGGCGCAGTGGCGTCCCGCCCGGCTCGAACCCATGGCCCTGAAAGGCGTCGCCGACTGGCTGGAACATTATCGCCGCTTCTGGGACGCCAGCTTCGACCGCCTCGACGCCTACCTCAAGAAGATCCAGAAGGGAGACCCCAGTGGCCCACGAAACTGAAAACAACCCCTGCGAAACCGACGGCGTGGCCCACCAGCATGCCCTCGTCCTGCGCCGCGTTCTCGACGCCGCGCCGGAGCAGATCTGGAAGGCCTGGATGACGCCCGAGCTGCTGCAGCAATGGTTCGCGCCGAAGCCGTGGACGATCTCGGACGTGCAGGTCGATCCCCGCCCCGGCGGCGTGTTCAACTTCGTCATGCACGGCCCGGACGGCGAGCGCTTCCCCAACAGCGGCGTCTTCCTGGCGGTCGAGCCGAACAGGCGCTGGATCACGACCGACGCCCTGACGCCCGAATGGGAGCCCGCCGGCCAGCCCTTCATGGTGGCCACGGTCGAGCTGACCCCGAGGGAGGACGGCAGGACCGACTACGTGGCCACGGCGCGCCACTGGAACGCCGAGACGATGAAGCAGCACGAGGCCATGGGCTTCCATGAAGGCTGGGGCCAGTGCGCCGATCAGCTGGCCGAGCTGCTGAAGAAGCCGAACTGACCCTCCCCGGCCTCGACCGGACCCGCTGAAGAGCCCGCGCCATGACCCTCGTCGAAGCCCCCGCGACCCGTCCCACCCTGCAGATGCAGCGCTTCTTCGATGCGCCGCGGGCGCTGGTGTGGCGGGCGTGGACCAGCCCCGAGGTGATGGTGCTGTGGCTGGGTCCGGTCGAGTGGCCGGCGGTCAGCGCCAGCCAGGACCTGAGGGTCGGCGGCGAGTGGCGGGCCTGCCTGCGCTCGCCCGCCACCGGCCAGGACCTGTGGCAGGGCGGGGTCTATCGCGAGATCGTCCCCGAGGAGCGGCTGGTCTTCACCTTCAAGTGGGACGAGTCGCACGAGGACGGCCCCCCGGCCGACACCCTGGTCACCGTCCAGCTCCGCGACGCCCCGGGCGGCGGCACCCTGATGGACTTCACCCACGAGGGCCTGAAGTCGGAGCAGAGCCTCGTCGGGCACAGGCATGGCTGGACCAGCACCTTCGAACGGCTGGAGGCCTTCCTCGCGGCCGGCGGTGCGGATCGGTAACGGCGCAGAGCGCGCCACGCGTCTGGTTCAACCTGCTCAGGAGCAACGACCATGAAGATCGTGACCAGTCTCAGTTTCCGCGGCCAGTGCCGCGAGGCCTTCGAATTCTACGCCAAGGTGCTGGGGGGCGAGATCACCGCCGCCATGCCCTACAGCGACGGCCCGCCCGACATGCCGGTGGGCGAGGCCTACAAGGACTGGCTGATGCACTGCTGGCTGCAGGTCGGCGACCAGGCGATCATGGGGTCCGACATGGATGTCGACTGGGCCCCGAACATCGACAAGCCCAAGAACGGCTTCGACGTCACCCTGCACACCAGCGACGTAGCCGAGGGCCGGCGCTGGTTCGAGGCCCTGGCCGAGGGCGGCAAGGTCGGCATGGCCTTCGCCGAGACCTTCTGGTCGCCGGGCTTCGGCTCCCTGACCGACAGGTTCGGCGTGCCGTGGATGATCAACGTCAATCCGGACCTGCCGAAATGAGGGCCTCGCCGACCGTATGGACCGGCCGGGTGCTGACCGGCCTGTTCGCCCTGTTCATCCTCGGCGCCTCGGCGTTTCCGAAGCTGAGCGGCATGCCCGTCGCCGAGGAGACCATGGCCCAGCTGGGCTGGCCCTCCGGCTATGTGCTGATGATCGGCGTGATGGAGCTGGGCTTCCTGATCCTGTACCTGGTCCCGCGCACCAGCCTGCTCGGCGCCGTCCTGTTCACGGGCCTGCTGGGCGGAGCGATGGCGACGCAGATCCGGGCCGAAAGCCCGCTGTTCAGCCATGTGCTGTTCTCGATCTACCTGGGCCTGTTCATGTGGGGCGGGCTGTGGCTGCGGGATCCGGCGTTGCGCGCGCTCTTCCCGGTCCGGCGCGCCCGGGCGGAGGCGGCGTCGTGAGCGTCGCCGCCGCCATTCCGGAGGCGCTGAGGCGCCTCGGCATCGTCCGCACCTTTGACGCCCCTCGCGCCCTGGTCTGGAAGATGTGGACCGATCCGGCCCATGTCGCGGCCTGGTTCGGCCCCGAGCATTTCACCATGCCGGTGGTCCGGATGGATGTCAGGCCCGGCGGCGCCATCCACATGGCGATGCGGGCGCCGGACGGGACCGACCATCCGTTCGACGGCCGCTTCGTAGAACTGGACGAGCCGGAGCGGCTGGTCATGCGGACCTGGATCGACCTGCCCGACGGGTCGGTGTGGTTCGAGGTCGAGCAGACCGTCCGCTTCGAGGAGGCCGACGGCCGCACCGTCATGCGGTTCGAGGCCGTGGTCATCCAGGCCCGCGAAGACGCCCTCGGTCCGCTCGGCGGAATGGAGACGGGCTGGTCGCAGAGCCTCGACAAGCTGGCGGCGCACGTCCGCGCCGTGACGGCGGCGGGAGACTGAGATGGAAAAGGGACCGGCCGCGGCGAATCCCGACGCCTATGTGGCCGGTCTGGACGGCTGGCGACGCGACCGGGTCGAGGCCCTGCGCGCCGCCGTCCGGAGGGTCGACGGCCTCGCTGAAGTGATCAAATGGGGTCACCTCGTCTACCTCTCGAACGGCCCGGCCCTGCTGATCCGCGCCGAGAGCGGGCGTGTGCTGCTGGGCTTCTGGCGAGGCCAGCGGCTGCGCGACCTCGAGCCCCGCCTGAAGCCGGGCGGCCAGTACGAGATGGCCACGATCAGCCTGGCGGAGGGCGACATGATCGACGCGGCTGTCGTCACCGACCTCACCCGCGCCGCCGTCGGTCTGAACGCCGCCCTCGGCGACCCCACCAAGGACCTGAAGAAGGAGCCGTCCGCATGACACGACTGCCTCTCGACCGCTTCGCCGTTCTGGCGGCGGCGTCCGTGCTGGCCATGGCGGCGGCTTCTCCGGCGCTCGCCCAGGCTCCCGCCCCTGCGGTCGCCGCGAACGCCACGGCTCGGCCGGCGCCCCGCGCCGACTCCGCCGCCGTCGAAGGCGGCGAGGTCCGCTACTTCGTCCACGGCGACCTGAGGTCCGGCAAGAGGCCGGTGCTGGTCCTGCACGGCGCCTTCATGTCGTCGGACGCGATGGGACCGCTGACCGACCTGATCACGGACCGGCCGCTCATCGTGGTGGATCAGCGCGGCCATGCCCGGACCGGCGACCTGCCTGGGCCGATCACCTACCAGAACCTCGCGGACGACGCCGCGGCCGTGCTGGCCGACGCGGGCGTGCGAAAGGCCGATGTGATCGGCTATTCGATGGGCGCGGGCGCGGCCCTGCAGCTGGCGCTGCGCCATCCGGAGATGGTCGATCACCTGGTCGTCGCCTCGGTCAGCTTCAACGAGGCGGGCAACCTGCCGGGCTTCAGCCAGATGATGGAAGGCATCACGCCCGAGGTCTTCGCCGGCACGCCGATGGAGGCGGAGTTCAAGCGCCTCGCGCCCAATCCGGACGCCTTCGCCTCGGTGGTGAACAAGATCAAGGTGATGGACCACGGCCAGGACTGGCCGGCGGAGGACATCCGCGCCCTGGCCTCCCCGACCTTCATCATCGTCGGCGACCACGACATCGTGCGACCCGAACACGCGGTCGAGCTGTACCGCCTGCGTGGCGGCGGCGACACGGCGCGCGCCGCCCAGCCCTTCCTGACCGAGTCCCCGCCGGCGCGGCTGGCTATCCTGCCGGCCAGTTCGCACGTCGAGGTGTTCGGCGATCCGGCGCTGCTCGCGGCGATGATCCTGCCGTTCCTCGACGACCGGACCCGCCCGCCGCCGGGTGGCCTGTTCGACGACATCCCCGGAAGCGAGTGAGGCCGCCGTGCGCAGGATCAGAACCGCCACCTTCACCTCGCTCGACGGCGTCATCCAGGCCCCCGGCGGGCCGGACGAGGACACGACCGGCGGCTTCGCCTTCGGCGGCTGGGTCTGGCCGCATTTCGACGAGGCCTCCGGCGGCCTGATGGACGAGGCCATGGGCGACGACTACGACCTGCTGCTGGGTCGCCGCACCTACGAGATCTTCGCCGCCTACTGGCCGCACATGGACGACGAGATCGGCCGCACCTTCAACGCCATCGACAAATATGTCGCCGCCGGCCCGGAGACGCCCCTGACCTGGGCTGGCAGCCACCGGCTGGAGGGCGATCTGGCCGAAGCGGTGCGGGCCCTGAAGGCCACCGAGGGTCGCGACCTGCTGATCCAGGGTTCCAGCGAGGTCATCCACACCCTGCTGGCCCACGACCTGATCGACCAGATGACCCTGCTGACCTTCCCGATCATCCTGGGCAGGGGCAAGCGGTGGTTCGACGCCGCCTCGACGCCGCGCACCTGGGCGCTGACGAAGACCCGGCAGTCGGCCTCGGGCGTGATCGCCAACACCTGGGAGAGGACGGACCTGCCGCCGCGGACCGGCACGTTCGGCGAGATCGAGCCCGGCGCGGCGGAACTGGCGCGGCGCGAACGCTGGGCGCGGGAAGAGCCGGGCCTGACCGGAAAGGAGGCCAGCCGTGACCGGTGATGAAGCAGCGATCCGTGCGCTGATCGACCGTTGGGCGAAGGCGGTGCACGCGGGCGACATGGACGCTGTCCTCGCCGATCATGCCGAGGACATCGTGATGTTCGACGTGCCGCCGCCCAATGAGGTGCGGGGGAAGACCGCCTACCGGGAGACCTGGCCGGTGTTCTTCGATTACCAGCGGCGGGGAGCCGTGTTCGAGATCGTCGCCCTGGAGGTGACGGCCGGATACGACGTTGCGTTCGCACACGCCCTGCTTCGTTGCGGGACCGACGAGGATTTCCGCCGCGATCCGGACAACCGGCTTCGGCTCACCTTGGGACTGCGCAAGACGAACGACCGCTGGGCGGTCGCGCACGAACATCATTCGTTCCCGCTGCGGTCGGCCTGAACGGACGCAGGGCTCTCGCTCCGTGTCCGGCAGGATCGGGTCTAGCGGGCCATACCGGTCGGGAAGGCCCGCCCCAGCGCCTCGGCCATGCCTTGCTGAGACAGCAGGAAGACCGCGTCGCGCTGGTGATAGTTGTTCGACAGCACGATCACCGTGACATCCTCGTCCGGCTGGTGGGTGATCAGGTTGCGGAACCCGGACCAGCTGCCGGTATGATAGATCTGCCGGTCCTCGAAGGCGGGATTGACCCGGCGGCCGAGGCTGTTGACGAACAGGCCATAGCCCCAGTCGCGGCGCGGCCGGCCGCGCTCGGGCGGGGTATCGGCGGGCGCATGGTCGGCGATCATCTGACGATAGCTCTCCGGGCTGAGCAGCTTGCCGCCATGCAGCGCCCGTTCCCAGACCAGCAGGTCGTCCAGTGTCGAATACAGGGCCCCCGCGCCGAAGATGATGCTGACGTTGTGCTGCGGCTGGGGCGTCGGTCCGCCGGCCAGGTTGGCGTAGCCCATGACGACGCCGGACCGGTCGTCCTCGAAGCCGGTGTCGGCCATGCCGAGGGGCTCGAAGAAGGCGTCGCGCAGATAGTCCTGCAGCGGCAGGCCGCTGGCTTTCTGGACCACATAGCCGAGCAGGTTGTAGCCGGCGTTGTCGTAGCGGACCTTCGTGCCGGGCGGGAACTGCAAGCCATACTTTGTTGATTCTGCAGTCAATTCCTCAGGCGTGGCGGGCGTCACGCGGCGCACGCCCCAGCCGGGCCGCGCCATCAGATCGGGAATGCCCGAGGTATGGGAAAGCAGATGATGCAGCCGCACGGGGGCCCAGGCGGCGGGACATGGATCGACCCAGCGGCACACGGGATCGTCCACCGACAGCACGCCCTCGTCCTGCAGCCGCAGGATGGCCGCGGCGGTGAACTGCTTGCTGACCGAGGCGAGGCGGAAGCGGGAATCGAGCTCCAGGGGCTTGCCCAGGCTGCGGTCGGCATAGCCATAGACCTGGCGGAACAGCACCTTGTCGCCCCTCGCCACCAGCACCCCGCCGGTGAAGGCGCCCGAGCCGCCCCAGCGGTCCAGCTGTTCGGTCAGCCCCGGCAGGTCCTGCACCACCACCAGCGGCGGCCGGGGCGCCGCCGGCTCCGGCTCCGAGGCCGCCGGCAGGGGCCGCACCGTCAGCCAGGCGATCAGGCCGGCGGCGAGGATGAACAGCAGGGCGAGAAAGCCCGCCGCCAGGCGCGGATGGCCGCCGGAGTGTCTGGGGACGTGGAACACCGGCCTAGACGTCGTAGTCCAGCCCGAACTGGGCGTAGAGGGCGCGGCTGTCCTGCCACTTGGGGTCGACCTTGACCGTCAGGAACAGGTGGACCGGGCGGTCGAGCAACTCCATCAGCTCCTCGCGCGCCTTCTGGCCGATCCACTTGAGGGTCTGGCCGCCCTTGCCGAGCACGATCGGCCGCTGGCTTTCGCGTTCGACGTAGATGGTCTGTTCGATGCGGGCCGAGCCGTCCGGCCGGTCCTCGAACGAGGTGGTCTCGACGGCCGCCGAATAGGGCAGTTCCTCGTGGACGCGGAGATAGACCTTTTCGCGGGTGATCTCGGCGGCCAGCACGCGCATGGGAACGTCGGCGGACTGGTCCTCGGGATACAGCCACGGCCCGGCGGGCATGGCGCGGGCAAGGCGCTTCTTGAGGTCGTCGACGCCGTCGCCACTGAGCGCCGAGATCATATAGACCTCGGAATAGACGCCGGTGTCGAACAGGCGTTGCGACAGGGCCAGCAGGGTGTCTCGGCGCATGCCGTCGATCTTGTTGAGGGCCAGGATGACCTGTTTCCCCGCGGCCTTGAGCGCGGCGATGATGGTCTCGGTGTCCTCCGCGGAGCGGCGGTCGGCGGCCTGGCCCTCCTTGCCCTCGGCCGCGATGTGCGAGGCGGCGTCGATCAGGTGGACCACCACATCGGCGTCGTCCGCCCCGCCCCAGGCCGAGGCGACCATGGCCCGGTCCAGCCGGCGGCGCGGGGTGAAGATCCCCGGCGTGTCGACGAGCACGATCTGGGCGTCGCCCTCCATGGCGATGCCGCGCACCGGGAAGCGGGTGGTCTGGACCTTCTGGGTGACGATCGAGACCTTGGTTCCCGTCAGGCGATTGACCAGCGTGGACTTGCCGGCGTTGGGGGCGCCGATGATGGCGGCGAAGCCGGCATGCTGGGTCACGCCAGTCTCTTGGGGGTCGGTCAAATCACGCCTTCACGCTGCAGCAGGCCGATGGCGGCCGCCTTCTCCGCGTCCTGACGCGAACGGCCCTGCGCGGTCAAGGGCGGATATCCGGCCACGCTTGCTTCGACGGTGAATGTCGGGGCGTGGTCCGAGCCGGTGCGCTCGACAATGCGATAGGTCGGCAGCGGCCTGCCCTGCCCCAGCGCCCATTCCTGCAGGGCGGATTTGGGATTGGTCAGAGACTTGCGCGGCGGCGCTGCCAGTTCGGCGGCCCAGACGCGTTCGAACACGGCGCCGGCCGCGTCCATGCCTCCATCGAGCCAGACGGCCGCCAGAATGGCCTCCATGGCGTCGCCGAGCGCGCCCTCGCGGCGGCGGCCGCCCTGCTTCGCCTCCCCGGGCGACAACCGCATGGCGGCCCCGACGCCCAGCGCCTCCGCCACGCGGGCGCAGGTGGCCTTGTCGACCAGGGCGTGCAGGCGGGACGACATCTCGCCCTCGTCGGCGTGAGGCAAGTCCCGCATCAGCCGGTCGGCGACCAGCAGGCCGAGCACCCGGTCGCCGAGGAACTCCATGCGCTGGTTGTCGAGGAAGGGCCGGCCGCGGGCGTCGCGCTCCGCCCCCTCGCCGACGCTGGCGTGGGTCAGGGCTTGGTCGAGCAGGGACGGATCGCGGAAGTCGTGGCCGAGTTTGCGGGCCAGCGCCGCGACCGCCTCGGCCCGCCGATCCACCGCCATCAGTTCAGGACGGTGAAGAACCGGCTGGGCCGCACATTCCTGAACCAGCTGATCGGATTCCACAGCGAGGCGCCGGGCGTCCACGAGAACAGGATGATCTCGGCCTTGCCGATCAGGTTCTCCGCCGGCACGAGGCCGACGCCGTTCTGGCTGGGGGCGTAGCGGCTGTCGACCGAGTTATCGCGGTTGTCGCCCATCATGAAATAGTGGCCGGCCGGAACCTGGAACACGGGGGTGTCGTCGACCTCGTTGCCCGGGCCGTAGTCCTGGATCGTGAAGGTCTTGCCGCCGGGCAGGGTCTCTCGCGCCTTGATGATCGGCATGCCGTACATATTGGCGGCGTCCTCGTCGCTGATGACCACGTCGCGGACCGGCTGGTCGTTGATGTGCAGGACGTTGTTGATCATCTGCACCCGGTCGCCGGGCAGGCCGATCAGGCGCTTGATGTAGTCGGTCTTGTTGTCGCGCGGCAGCTTGAACACGACGATGTCGCCACGGTGCGGCTGCTGCGCGAAGACGCGGCCCTCGAACACGGGCGGGCTGAACGGGATGGCGTGTTTCGAATAGCCGTAGCTCCACTTCGAAACGACGATGTAGTCGCCCTCGTAGAGGTTGGGCTCCATCGAGGCCGACGGAATGGTGAAGGGCTGGAACAGCAGGACGCGCAGGACGAAGGCGATCAGCAGGGCGAAGAAGATCGTCTTGACGATCTCGAAGGTCTCGTTGCCGCCCGACTTGCCCTTCTTGCGGCCCTTCTTGCCGCGCGCATAGACGGGGGTGGCGTCGACATCCTCGAACGGGGCGTCGCCGGAATCGCTCCACACCGGCGGTTTTGACGAGGCTGCGGCGGCTCCTGCGGCGCCCGCGACGACCGCGGCCTCCCCCGAAGTCACATGATCGTGGTGGGCGGCATGATCGTCGTGGCCATGACCCGCGTGATCAGGCGCATGGGCGTCGGCGACCGGATGGGCGTCGTCGGCGGGGTGGTCGTGCCCCGCCCCTTCAGCCCCATGTCCGTGATCGTCGCGGCCGTGATCGTCGCGGCCGTGATCGTCGTGGCCGTGGTCGTCGTGATGGGCGGCCGCCGGCGCGTGACCGTCGTCATGCGAATGGGCGTCGTGGGCATGGGCGTCGTGGCCATGATCGTCATGCCCGGAGGGCGCGGCGTGGGCCGGCTCGGGGTGGGTTTCGTGACCGTGCCCGGCGTCATGGCCGTGGTCGTCGTGCGGCTTGTTCTCGTCGCTCATCTTGACCCTGTCCCCCAGCCGCTGTTTCGCGGTCTTTCAGCGGCAAAACCGGTATAACGTGATTAAGCCATCGGCAAGGCTTCGATCACCACGAAGGCGAGTGCGTAGGGGTGCTCGTCGCTGAGGGTCAGGTGTATCAGCGCTTTGTGACCGGGCGGCGTCAGCCGGGCCAGGTGCTCGGCGGCATGGCCCGTCAGCTGCAGGGTCGGCTGTCCCGAGGGAAGATTCACCACCCCCATGTCGCGCCAGTAGACGTCGGCTCTCATGCCGGTGCCCAGGGCCTTGGCGCAGGCCTCCTTGGCCGCGAACCGCTTGGCGTAACTCCACGCCGGCTGGGGCTTGCGGTCCGACCGCGCGCGCTCGAGGTCGGTGAAACAGCGCGCCTTGAAGCGCTCTCCGTAGCGATCCAGCGAGTTCTGGATGCGCCGGATGTCCGACAGGTCGGCGCCGACGCCGACGATCACGAGGCGGCGTCCATGGCGGCGCGCATGCGGTGGATGGCGTTCGTCAGGCCCACGAACACCGCCTCGCCGATCAGGAAGTGGCCGATGTTGAGTTCGCGCACCTCGGGGATGGCCAGCATGTCCGCCGCCGTCTGGTAGTCGAGCCCGTGCCCCGCGTGGACCTCGAGGCCGAGGTCGGCGGCGCGCGATGCGGCGGCCTGCAGGCGGGCGAACTCCACCGCGCGCTCGTCCCCCGGGACGTGGCAGTAGCGGCCGGTGTGGAACTCGACGACCTGGGCGCCGACGGCGTGGGCGGCGTCGACCTGCTCCAGCGCCGGCTCGATGAACAGGGAGACGCGCACGCCGGCGTCAGCGAGGGCGCGGACAACGGGCGCGATGCGCGCCTCGTGGCCCGCGACGGCCAAACCGCCCTCGGTGGTCACCTCCTCGCGCCGTTCGGGCACCAGGCAGGCGGCGTGCGGGCGATGGCGCAGGGCGATGGTCAGCATCTCGTCGGTGACGGCCATCTCCAGATTCAGCGGCCGGCCGGCGACGGCGCAGAGCTCGCTCAGCGCCTCGATATCGGTGTCGGTGATGTGCCTGCGGTCCTCGCGCAGGTGGGCGGTGATGCCGTCGGCGCCGGCGGCCAGGGCCTCGCGCGCGGCGCGGACAGGATCGGGGTGAGCGCCGCCGCGGGCGTTCCGGACGGTCGCCACGTGGTCGATATTGACCCCCAGACGCACGGGCGAGACCATCGGCCCCTCTCCTATTTCGCCAGCCGCCGGCTGCCCGGATCCTCGACCGGCAGGGCGGCCAGTTCGGGCGGCAGGGCGTCGGCGGGCCAGGCGGGAACATCCAGCGTCGCCAGCGCGACGAGCGGCACGCCGACGTCGGCCCGGCCGCCCGAGCGGTCGACGATGCAGGCCGCCGCCACCACCTCGCCGCCCGCCGCCCGGATCGCCGCGATACACTCGCGCGAGCTCAGGCCGGTGGTGACGATGTCCTCGACCATGACCACCTTCTGGCCCGGTTCGACATGGAAGCCGCGGCGCAGCCTGAACTCGCCGCCCTCGCGCTCGACGTACATCGAGGGCACGCCCAGCCAGCGGGCGGTCTCATAGCCCGGAATGATGCCGCCCACGGCCGGCGAGATGGCCACGTCGACCGCGCCGACGGCGGCGGTGATCTTCTCCGCCAGCGCCTTGCACAGCCGGGCGCACCGCGCCGCGTCCATGAACACGAGGTTCTTCTGGAGAAAGACCGGGCTGTGCAGGCCCGACGACAGCACGAAATGGCCTTCGCGCAGGGCGCCGGCGTGGCGGAATTCGTCGAGAACGTCATCGGAGGTCATGGCCCCTCCCCTAACCCGTCACGCCCTCGCTTTGAAGCGAAGGTTGATGCGGATCGGGCCGGTTTTCGCCGCCGGGCCGCAGACCGCGGGACAGGAGCTCCCGCCACACCCCCTCGGCGGTCTCGGCGAAGCTGATCAGATCCAGGTCGGATGCGGCGACCACGCCGTGTTTCACAAGCGAGTCGAAACCGACCACGGACCGCCAGTAGCTCTCGTCGAACAGCACGATGGGAATGCTGCTGGACTTGCCGGTCTGGCGGAGCGTCAGGATCTCGAACAATTCGTCAAATGTGCCGAAGCCGCCGGGGAACACCACCAGCGCATTGGCGCGCATGGCGAAATGCATCTTGCGCATGGCGAAGTAGTGGAAGCGGAAGGTCAGCTCGGGGGTCGACCAGGGGTTCGGCTCCTGCTCGTGAGGCAGGGTGATGTTGTAGCCGATGGAGGGTGCGCCGGCGTCGGCCGCGCCCCGGTTGGCCGCCCCCATGATCCCCGGACCGCCGCCGGTGGCGATGACGTTGTCGCGCGGCTCGCCGACCCGGCCGCGCAGCGCGCCGCCGCGCTCGGAGGCGATGCGGCCGAAGGCGCGGGCCTCGTTGTACCAGCGGGTGTGGACGGGATCGTCGTTCTCGCCGATGCGGGCGCTGCCGAACACCACGATGGTCGAACGCACGCCCCAGGCGCGAAGCGCCTCCTCGGCCTTGGCGTACTCCAGCAGGAAGCGGACGCCGCGCATCGAGTCGCTGAGCACGAAATCCTGGTCCAGCGCCGCCAGCCGGAAGGACGGCGACGCCATCTGGGCCGCATTGTCGGGGCTCCCGGCGCTCACCCCCGCGCCCGCTCGACAGTGTCGACCGAGGGATTGGTGCGCAGCGCCGCCATGATGGCTGTGGCGTGCTTGGCGTCCTCGACCTCCATGTCGATGTCGACGTCGAAGAAGTCCTGCTGCCGGTGGCTCATGACCAGGTTGAGGATGTTGCCGCCGGCCTCGCCGATGATGGTCGCCACCTGCCCCAGCACGCCGGGCGCGTTCTTGATGGTGGCGCGGATCCGGGCCGAGGCCACGGCCCCCTGCTCCGCCTGCGGCGTCCATTGCAGATCCTGCCAGACCGAGTCGTCGTCGGCGAACTCCTCCAGCCGCTGGCAGTCGATGGTGTGCACCGTCAGCCCCGCCTCCGGCTCGAGGATGCCGACGATCCGATCCCCGGGGACGGGCGAGCAGCAGTGGCCGAAGTGGACGCTGACGCCCGGCGTCAGCCCGCCTCCGCGCACGAACAGCCGGCCCTGTTCGTCGCCGATCCGCTTGCGGTCGGGGCCGGCCTTGAGCCGCCCCTTCAGCGCCGGGAACAGGATCTCGCCGATCCTGGCCGCCGACACCCGGCCACGGCCGATGGCCTCGTACAGGTCATCGTCGTTCGCGAAGCCGAGCTGCTCCAGCGCGGGTCGCAGAGTGACCTCCGCCTCGGCCTTGCCGGCCCGCGTCAGGGTCTGCTCGAGCGTCGCACGGCCCAGCTTCTGGAACTCGCCCCGCTCGGAGGTGCGGATGTGCCGGCGGATGGCCGAACGGGCCCGGCCCGTCACCGTCAGGGAGCGCCAGTCCACCGGAATCTCGCGCTTGGTCCCGCGGATAATCTCGACCACGTCGCCGTTCTGCAGCTGGGTCCGCATGGGCTTCAGCTCGCCGTTGATCTTGGCCCCGACCGCCGTGTCGCCGACCTCGGTATGGACGGCGTAGGCGAAGTCCAGCGGCATGCCGCCGCGCGGCAAGGTGATCAGCGCCCCCTTGGGCGTGAACACGAACACCTGGTCCAGATACATCTCGAGCTTGGCGTGCTCGACCCAGTCCTCACCGCCCTCGCCGTGCTCGATGACCTGCACCAGGTGGCGCAGGTTCTGCAGCGGATCGCGCCCGCCGTCCTTCTCCATGGCCTCCTTGTCGAAGCCGTAGGAGTGGTTCTTGTAGGCCCAGTGCGCGGCCACCCCGTCCTCGGCGACCCGGTCCATGGCGTCGGTGCGGATCTGCATCTCGATGCGCAGCCCCGACGGTCCGACCACGGTCGTGTGCAGCGAGCGGTAGTTGTTCGACTTGGGCGTCGAGATGAAGTCCTTGAACCGCTCGGGCACCATCGGCCAGGCGCGGTGGATCACGCCAAGCGCGCGGTAGCAGTCGTCCTCGGCCTCGACGATCACCCGGAAGCCATAGATGTCGGACAGGGACGAGAAGCCCACCGACTTGCGCTGCAGCTTGCGCCAGATCGAATAGGGCGTCTTCTGGCGGCCGAAGACCTTGGCGTGGACCCCGGCCTCCTCCAGCACCCGCTCGACCTCGCGCGAGACGCCGTCGATGGCGCGACCGTGCTCCAGCTTCAGCGCCTCCAGCCGCCGCTCGATGGCGGTGCGGGCGGTCGGGTTGAGGTGTTCGAAGGCCAGCTCTTCCAGCTCGGAGGCGATCGAGTGAATGCCGATCGACCGGCCCAGCGGTGCATAGACCTCCAGCGTCTCGCGGCTGATCCGCTCGCGCTTCTCGGGCTTGACGTGCTTCAGCGTCCGCATGTTGTGCAGGCGGTCGGCCAGCTTGACCAGCAGAACCCTGACGTCCTTCGAGATGGCCAGGATGAATTTGCGCAGGTTCTCGGCCTGGCGCGTGTGCTCGGCCTGAAGCTCCAGCCGCGACAGCTTGGTGACGCCCTCGACCAGCGAGGCGATCTCCTCGCCGAACATGGCGGCGATGTCGTCGCGGGTGGCCGAGGTGTCCTCGACCACGTCGTGCAGCAAGGCGGTGACGATGGTGGCCGTGTCCAGCCGGTAGTCGGTCAGTATGCCCGCCACCTGGATGGGATGGGCGAAATAGGGGTCGCCGGAGGCCCGCAGCTGCGAGCCGTGCATCTTCATCGCATAGACGTAGGCGCGATTGAGCAGCCCCTCGTCGGCGGTGGGGTCATAGGACCGGACGGCCTCGACCAGCTCGAATTGCCGCAGCACCCGGGCCCTCGAAGCCTCGGGCGCCTCGGCCGGAAGGCGTTCGCCCTCCGGCTCGTTGAGATTGGCAGCTTTCAGAGACGGCGCGGGCTGCGAGGTCCGCGCCGGCAGGATGGTGATACCTTTGGCTGGTTCAGCCGTCAGTACCGTTCCTCCTGGCCGCCGTCGCGGTCGCTTTGCAGCGCGCGGATCAGCTCGGCTTCCGCCATGTTCATGTGCTGCGGCTCGGCCAGCAGGGCCACGACCTCGGCCTCGTCCTCGGCTTCGGTGCGCTCGTCGACGCGCTGCAGGGTGACGACGATATTCTCCTGCAGCTCGTCGGGGCTGACGGTGTCTTCGGCCAGCTCGCGCAGGGCGACGACCGGGTTCTTGTCGTTGTCCCGATCGAGCGTCAGCGGCGCGCCGTTGGCGATGGAGCGGGCGCGGTGCCCGGCCAGCAGGACCAGACCAAACCGGTTCGGCACCTTCTCGATGCAGTCTTCGACAGTGACGCGGGCCATGAAATTCCTCGAGCGCGGGGGAGAACCGCACAAAATATAGGGTCGAGCGCCATTGTGCAACGCCGCATGGGCGGGAATGAGGCGGCGACGGCTCCGGATCGCCGCACAGGACGGTGGCCGGCAGGCCGTCAGGCGGCCGGCGTCATCCCCGGCGCCTCGGCGACCGCCGGAGCCTCCGCCACCGGCGCGGCCTGTACAGCCGCCGGCTCGACCGCGTCGACGGGCGGCGTGGTCATCATCAGCACCGCCAGGCCGATGCCCAGCACGGGCGCGATATAGGCCCAGTAGCGGGTCGGGACGAAGAACAGGGAGCCGGCGTGCTTGCGCACCACGATCCGCTGCTGGGTGGCTTCGTCGATGAAGGCGCGCCCCTCGCCCTTCTCGATCTGACGGGCCAGCAGGAAGGAGCCGAGCCCCGCCACCAGCCCGGCGAACACGAAACTGACCGCCGTCGCGACGTTCGGATCGGCGGAAACCATGCTTCCCACCGGCATTCCGATCAGGAAACCGACGACGTAGAAGATGGCGACGAGAAAGCCCCAGCCGGACCAGACGATCATTTGATACCCCCCAGGCGTCACCGTGACGCCGCAACCAGAGATACCGGCGTTTGGGGTAATGACAACCCACTGAACCTGACAGGCGAGCCGCCCGCCTCTCTCAGCCCGCGCAATGGGCGTCGGCGCCGACACGGGCGGAACGCGCGAGGTCAGCCGCCCTGCCGCCGCCGCCTGGATCGGTCCAGTCCGGCGCGATTTCCGCCAGCGGCCCCATGACGAACTTCCGGTCCGCCGCCCGCGGATGGGGCAGGATCAGGCCGTCGAGGTCGCCGCTCAGCCGGCCGTAGGCGATCAGGTCGAGGTCGAGGGTGCGCGGCGCGTTCGGCCGCGACCGGCGGCGGCCGAAGACGTCCTCGATACGGCCGAGGGCGGCCATCAGGGCGTGGGGGTCGTGGGCGGTGCGGACGATGACCACGCCGTTCGTGAAGGGCGGGTCTTCGGGATCGGGCCAGGCCGCCGAGCGCCACCACGACGACCGCATCACCACATCGATCCCTTCGGAGCGGAACCGGGCCAGGGCCGCCTCCAGCGCCTCGCGGCAATCGCGCCAGGCCCCCTTGTCATTGCAGCCCAGCGCGACGATGACGGCGTCGTCCAGATCGACGGCGCCGTCCAATTCGACGGTGACCGGGACGTCCATATTCTCGGAACCGACTTCCATGACGCCTCTTCCGACCGAGCGCATCGCCCTGTTCATCGACGGGGCCAATCTGTATTCCGCCGCCAGGGCGCTGGGGGCCGACCTCGACTTCAGCCGGCTGCTGGAGACGTATCGCGCGAAAGGCGTTCTGGTTCGCGCCTATTATTACACGGCGGTGATCGAGGGCGAAGAGTTCTCGCCGATCAAGCCTCTGGTCGACTGGCTCGACTACAACGGCTTCACCGTGGTGACCAGGCCGGTCAAGCGCTTCACCGACGCCCAGGGCCATAGCCGGACCAAGGGCAATATGGACATCGAGATCGCCGTCGACATGCTGGAGCTGACTCCGCACGTGCAGCACATGGTGCTGTTCAGCGGCGACGGCGACTTCCGGCGGCTGGTGCAGGCGGTGCAGGCCAAGGGGGTGCGGGTCACGGTGGTGTCGACGATGAAGAGCCAGCCGCCCCAGATCGCCGACGAACTGAGGCGCCAGGCGGACGCCTTCGTGGAGCTGAACGACCTGCTGCCGGAGATCGGGCGGCCGCGCGTGGCGGGCGCCGCGCCGAACAGCCGGGTGTTCGACCAGTGACCCTCCCCTACCCCCCCGAGGCGCCGAGAGACTGCCCGCTGTGTCCGCGGCTGGTCGGCTACCGGCTGGAGAACGCGCGCCAGAACCCCGGCTGGTGGAACGGCGCCGCGCCCTCGTTCGGCGATCCGGAGGCCAGGCTGCTGGTCGCGGGCCTGGCGCCCGGCCGGACCGGGGCCAACCGCACCGGGCGGCCGTTCACCGGCGATCACGCCGGCTGGCTGCTCTACGACACCCTGCTGAAGGCGGGGTTCGCGCGCGGGCGCTATGACCCGAACGGCGACGACGACCTCGAGCTGGTCGACTGCATGATCACCAACGCGGTGCGCTGCGCCCCGCCGGGCAACAAGCCCCTGCCGGCCGAGGAGGCGACCTGCCGGCCGTTCCTGCAGTCGCGCCTCGCCGCCCTGCCCCGCCTCAGGGTCATCCTGACCCTCGGCGACGTGTCGCGACGCAATGTGCTGAAGGCGCTCGGCAGGCCGGCGAGCGCCATGGCGGCGGGTCACGGCGCCCAGGCCGAAGTCGGCCCCTATCTGCTGCTGAACAGCTACCACTGCTCCCGGCTGAACACGAACACCGGCCGGCTGACGGCGGAGATGTTCGAGGATGTCTTCCGGCGGGCCCGGAACCTCATCGAAACGTGATCGAACATCGGTCCCCCGACCGCTGACTGTGGTTCTCGCGACACGCGAATCGGCGGTCGTCGGGTGTAGCCTCCATACCCAGGAACAGCGTCGCCGAACCCGCGTTGAGCAAGCGGGACTGGGAGGTTGTCATGCGTAGCACGAGGCGGGGGGCGTTTTCCCCTGAAGAGCGGAAGGCGGCCGTCTGGGCGCTGCTGATCGCATCGCTGATCGCGGCCACGGCCCTGTTGATCCAGCAGTCGACGCGACCCTCCCTGGGTCCATGGGGCGCGGACCAGGCGGCGGCCTCGATACCGGGCGTGCTGGACGCCCAGCCGGTGGCCTGACCTTCTAGCCCCGCTCCTTCATCAGCCGCGCCTTGTCGCGCTGCCAGTCGCGCTGCGCCGTGGCCTCGCGCTTGTCGTGCAGCTTCTTGCCCTTGGCCAGGGCGATCTCCAGCTTCGCCTTGCCCGCCTCGTTCAGGTACAGCTTGACCGGGATAATGGTCTGGCCATCGCGCTGGACCGCCCCGATCATCTTGTCGATCTGCTTGCGGTGCAGCAGCAACTTCCGCGGCCGGCGCGGCTCGTGGTTGAAGCGGTTGGCCTGTTTGTAGGGCGGGATGTCGGCGTTGATCAGCACGATCTCGCGCCCCTCCACCGCCGCATAGGACTCGGCGATATTGGCCCGGCCATCGCGCAGGGCCTTGATCTCGGTGCCCAGCAGCTGGATCCCGGCCTCTGTGTAGTCCTCGAGGAAATAGTCGAATTTCGCCCGGCGGTTCTCGGCGATCAGCTTGGTCTTGGGTTTCTCGGCGGCCATTCCCGCCCTCCTACACGCTCCGTCCGGCGGCGCGAAGCCGCCGGGGCGACCTACGTCCGATTTTGACGCAGACCCGCGCTAGACTGCGCCCGTGGCCCGACCGTCTTCAAGCTTGAGGGACCGGCGGCGCGTTCAATCCGCCGACTCTGCCGACTCTGACACACCGAATTTCCGCGGGCCCGGCGCCGACTCTGCCGACTCTGCCACACCAGATTTTCTACAGCCCGGCCTCCGCCATGGCCCGCTCGATCGCCGGCCTCACCGCGTCGGCGGTCGGGGCCAGGGGCAGCCGCACCTCCTCGGTGCACAGGCCGAGCCGGGCGAGCGCGTACTTCGCCGGCGACGGCGAGTTGTCGAGGAACAGGCCCTTGTGCAGGCCGATCAGCCGGTCCTGCCACTCACGCGCCGCTGCGTAGTCGCCGGCCGCCGCGGCCTCGTGCAGCGCCACCATGGCCTCGGGGGCGACGTTGGAGGTCACCGAGATCACCCCAACCCCGCCGTGGGCGTGGTAGCCGAGATAGCTGGGGTCATCGCCCGAAATCAGGTCGAACTGCTGATCGATGATGTTGGCCCGCATCCAGCTGACCCGGGCCAGGTCGCCGGTGGCGTCCTTGATGCCGACGATGTTCGGATGCGCCGCCAGCCGCGCGACGGTCTCATTGGCCAGGTCGACGCCCGTGCGGCCCGGCACGTTGTAGAGCAGCACCGGCAGCTGGACCGCCTCTGCGATGGCCTCGAAATGCGCCGCCATCCCCGCCTGCGAAGGCCGGTTGTAATAGGGCGTCACGACCAGCGCCCCGTCGGCGCCCACGGTCTTGGCGTGGCGAACCAGGTCGATCGACTTGTCGGTGGCCGAGGAGCCCGCCCCGGCGATGACCCGCACCCGGCCGGCGGCGACCTCCACGCACAGCTCGACGACCCGCCTGTGCTCGTCGAGGTGCAGCGAGGCGCTCTCTCCGGTCGTGCCCATCGGGACGACGCCGTGAACCCCGGCCGCGATCTGGCGTTCCAGCAGCGTCCTGAAGGCGGCTTCGTCCACCTTTCCGTCACGAAGTGGTGTGATCAGGGCGGTGATCACGCCCTTGAACAAAGGGGCGGTCATTGAAACGATGGTCCTGCGTGGGATGGGGCGATGCGCCCTGAGACGAAGCGTGGGAGCGTAGGTTGCCGGCGAGCCCGCCGCAACCGTCATGGAATGGGGATCGGACACGGCATGATCGCAACCAGTCTCGCGGCCGCCCTGGCTCTGCTCGCCCCCGCGCCCGAAACACTGGTTCCGCAGGAAACGCCCTACTCGGCCGTCGCGCCGCAGAGCACTCAGGCGCGGCTGCTCAACGACCAGGACACCGCCCTCTTCCGCCAGGGGCTGGCCCAGGCCCGCGCCCGCGACGTGGTCGGCGCCCGCTCCACCGCCGCCCAGATCGGCGACCCGTCGGCGCGCAAGCTGGTCGAATGGGCCCTGCTGGACACTTCCGCCGAACAGATGCCGTACAGCGACCTCGCCGTCGCCCAGACCGCCTTCGCCGAATGGCCCCGGGCGGAGAGCCGCAGGGCCGCCGCCGAGCGGGCGCTGGACCTCGCCTATGCCGGACCCGACGCTGCGCTGGCCCTGTTCGGCCGGACCCCGCCGACTACGGTGGAGGGCGCCATCGCCCTGACCGACGCGCTGGAGCAGCGGGGCCGCCGCGACGAAGCCCGCGCCCTGGTCACCGACTGGTGGCGCAATCGCTCGTTCGACGAGGCCCAGCAGACCCGCATCCTCACTCGCTGGGGCGGCTGGCTGACCCAGGGCGACCACGAGGCGCGGCTGAACATGCTGCTGCTGGGTCCGCACGGCCCGGCGACCCGGGCCATGACGCAGATGGTCTCGCCGGAGCGCCGCGCGGTGGCCGAGGCGGCCATGGCCCTGCGCACGGCCTACAGCCCCGACGCCGTGGTGGCCGGCCTGAGCCCGTCGCAGGCCATGGATCCGGCCGTCGTGCTCGAGCGCGTCCGCATCCTGCGCTCGCAGAACCGCCAGTCCGAGGGCTTCTCCCTGCTGGCCGCCCTGCCGGCCGCGCCATCGCACACCGACGGTCAGAACACCCTGTGGAGCGAGCGCCGCAACTATTTCCTCGACGCCCTCGAGCGGCGCAACTGGCAGGCCGCCTACGACGCCATGGCGGGCCACGGCTTCCCCTCGGGCGAACGCAAGGTCGATGCGGAGTTCTTCGCCGGCTGGGTGGCGCTGACCAAGCTGAACGACCCGGCGCGGGCGGCGACCCATTTCGAGATCCTGCGTCAGTCGTCCTCGACGCCGATCACCCAGGGCCGGGCCATGTACTGGCTGGGCCGGGCGGCGGAGGCGCGGGGGAACACCCCCGCCGCGGTGGAATTCTATCGCGACGGCGCCCGGCACATCCAGACCTTCTATGGCCAGCTGGCCGCCGAGAAGGCCGGGCTGACCACCCTGACCCTGCCCGGCGATCCGGCGCCGACAGAGGGCGAGCGCGCCGCCTTCGAGGCCAATGAGGTGGTGCGGGCCCTGCGCATCCTCGGCGAGACGGGCGAGACCAGCCTGTTCCGCGTCTTCGCCTATCAACTGGACGACGACCTGCCGGGCGCGCCCGAACTGGCCCTGCTGATGGACCTGTCGCGCGCCTATGGCGAGGGCTTCACCGCCATGATGGTCGGCCGCGCCGCCAGCCAACGCGGCTTCCTGATGCCCGAGCGCCAGTACCCGGTGCGGATTCGGCCTCAGGTTCCGGGCGCCGCGCCGCTGGAGTTCACCCTCGCCATCACCCGGCAGGAATCCAGCTTCGATCCACGGGCCCGCTCCGGCGCTGACGCCCGCGGCATGATGCAGTTCCTGCCCTCGACGGGAGCCATGGTCGCGCGCCAGCTGGGCATGCCCTTCTCGGCCGAGCGGCTGTGGGATCCCGACTACAACATGACGCTGGGCAGCTATCACCTCGGCGACCTGACCAACCGTTTCGGCGGCTCGATGCTGCTGACCACGGTCGGCTACAACGCCGGTCCCGCCCGACCCCCGCAATGGATCGCCCGCTGCGGCGACCCGCGTGGCGGCCAGGTCGATCCGATCGACTTCATCGAGTGCGCCCCCTTCACCGAGACGCGCAACTACATGATGCGGGTGATGGAGAACATGTCGGTCTACAAGGCCCGGCTGAACGGCGGCTCGGCCCCGCTGACGCTGTCCTCCGACCTTCGCCGCGGCGCCCCGGCGGGCCCGCAGCCCTATGCTTCAACGGGCTCCGTGGCCGATCAGTCGGGTGCCGAATGACGGCGCCCGGCTGACAGCAGCGGTCCGTCCGGACCTTCGACCCAGCGGGCGTTCAGGCCGAAGACCTGTTCCATGACGTCGGGGGTCAGGGCTTGCAGTGGAGAGGCATCGGCCACCACACGGCCCTGATGCATGACCGCGACGCGGTCGGCGAACCGGGCGGCCAACGGCAGGTCATGCAGGCTGACGAGCACAGCCTGCCCGGCGCGGGCGCGGGCCCTGAGCCGCTCCAGCACCATCAGCTGGGCCTCGGGGTCCAGGCCGGCGATGGGCTCGTCGACCAGCAGGGCCTGGGCCTCGGTGGCCAGCGCCCGGGCGAGCAAGACCCGCGCCCGCTCCCCGCCGGACATCTCGGCCACCCCCCGGTCGACCAGATGCCCCGCCTCGACCTCATCCAGCGCCCGCCGGGCTCGCTGCAGCGCCTCATCCGGCGCCAGAAAGGGCGCGCCCAGCGCCGCGACCTCGACTGCCGGGAGGTTCCAGGCGATGCGCCGCTCCTGCGGCAGATAGGCCGCCCGTTCGGCCCGGGCGCGAGGCGAGACGATGGAGACGTCGTCACCTGACAGGCGGGCGACCCCGCCTGTCAGCGGAAGGAGGCCGGCGAAAGCCCGAATCAGGCTGGACTTGCCCGCCCCATTCGGGCCGACGAGCGCGACAAGCTCGCCCGGCTCCACCAGCAGGTCGGCTCCGTCCAGAACCGGGCGTCCGCCCAACCGGGCCTCTGCGTCCCACATGGCCAGGAAGGCGTTCACAGCCGCCACTCCCGCGCGGCTCGCCAGGCGATCAGGGCGAAGAGCGGCGCGCCGACGAGGGCGGTGAACACGCCCAGCTTCAGCTCCTGGTCGGTCGGCGTCATCCGCGCGAGCAGGTCGGCTACGACCAGCATCAAGCCCCCGGCCAGGGCCGACGGCAGCAGCAGCCGGGCCGGGTCGCCTCGCACCGCCGTCCGCACCAGATGAGGCGCGGCCAGGCCGACGAAGCCGATCACGCCCGCCACGGCGACGGCCGCCCCGGTGCCCAGAGCAGCCGCCAGCAAGGCCAGCAGACGCAGCCGGGCCATGGGCAGGCCTGACGTCCGCGCCGTCTCCTCGCCGAGGCTGAGCATGCGCAGACCGGGCGCCGCGAAGGCCGCCAGCACGGCTGAGGCGAGCACGGCCGGGGCGACCCAGGCGACGTCGACCCAGCTGCGGTTCTGCACCGAGCCGAGCAGCCAGCTCATCACCTCGGCGAGAGCGATCGGCGACGGGGACAGGTTGAAGATCAGGGCCGTGGCCGCCCCGGCGAAGCTGGACACGGCCACGCCAAACAGGATCAGGGCCTCGGGCGAGCGCACCCGGGCGGAGAACAGCACCAGCAGCCCGCCGGCCATGCCGGCTCCGAGCAGGGCCGCCGTCTCGACCGCTCCGGGGAGGGCGGCCCAGCCGAGTACGATGGCCACGGCCGCGCCAAACGCGGCCACTGCCGAGACGCCGAGCACGCCGGGATCGGCCAGCGGATTCCTCAGCAGGCCCTGCATGACCGCGCCGGACAGGCCGAGCGCCGCCCCGACCATCAGCGCCGTGGCGGCGCGGGGCGCGCGCACCGCCCACAGCACCTCGGCCGGACCGGATGACGCATCGGTGAACGCCTGCCCGAGTTGGGCCGCGTCGAAGGCGCTTTCGCCGAACAGCACGGCCAGGGCCGCTGCGACCACGATCGCGACGGAGAGGAGGATAGTCAGCTGCCCCGGTCCGCGGGTCACGCGGAGGCCTTCAGCATCGCCGCCGCGTCGGCGGCGAACCACGCGGGGCAGGTCAGGGCGGCGGCCGGCAACCGGGCCGCGATGCGGTCCCTGGCCGCCGTGCGCACGACCGGGTGGCGCCCCGGACCGCGCCAGTCGCCGCGCGGCTGGTCGAAAAAGCCGAGTACGAACCAGGCGGGCGGCGAAAGCGCGATTCGCTCGACGCTCACCGGGGCGAATCCCGGCATGGGGGCGGCGTTGATCAGCCCGGCGGCGCGGAGGATGGCGTCGACCAGGGTGCCGCGCCCCGCGGTGAACCCTCCGGCTGTCAGATAGAGGGCGGATCTTTTCGGCGCACCGGCTCCGGATTCGCGGGTCCGGGGCGCGGCCTCGCGGAGCCGGGCGTCCATGCGGGCGATCAAGGCCTCGCCGCCCGGCCTTGCATCGAGGGCGGCGGAGACCGTGCGGATGTTTCCGCGCACGGCCTCGAAGCCGGTGGCGTCCTCTATGGTGACGACCCGGACGCCGGATGCCTCGAGCCGGGCCAGCAACCGGGCGTCCCCGCCCCAGTAGCGCACCACGACGTCAGGCCTGAAGGCGATGGCGGCCTCCAGCGTCGGGCGCACCCGCCGGCGGCCAGCGGCGGCCTCCCGCAACCAGGAGTCAGGGTCATCGGCGCGGGGCGACAGGGCCAGTTCGGCCTGCGGCGCCAGGGCGAGCGCGTACTGATCGCCGCACTGGTCCAGGGACATCACCCGCAGCGGCCGCGTCTCCGCCGCCATCGCCGGCCCGCCGGCCGTGCTCAGGAGGATGGCCAGACCCGCGACCGCGAACCCCCTCGCCTGGATGCTCACGGTTTCAGAAGGCCCGTGAACAACCCGTCCAGCAGCGTGTCCACCAGCGCATCGGGCGTGACCCATTCGAAATAGGGTTTGGTGATCATCAGCGACACGACGCCATGGGCGCCGGCCCACAGGGCCTGGGCCGTCACCGCTGCGTCGCCTCTCAGCCGACCGGCCGCGGCCGCGGCCTCGACCACCTGCTCGAACGACCGGAACAGCTCGTGCCCCAGCTCCCGCGCCGCCGACTGGGCGCCCTCGCGCAGTTCCACCGGACGGGTCATGTAGGCCAGGCGATAGGCGTTCGGGTTGGCGAAGCCGAAGTCGATATAGGCCCGGAGCATCCGCCGCAGCCGCGCTTCCGGATCGCCGGGCTCGGCCAGGATGTCGTCGTTGGCGGCCATCAGGGCGGCAAAGGCCTGGCGGCAGATCTCGTGGAGGATTTCGCCCTTTTCGGCGAAATGCATGTAGAGGGCGGTTGAGGACAGGCCGACCTCGTCGGCGATCTTGCGGATCGTCGCGCCCTCGTATCCATGCTCGACGAAGATGCGTTCGGCGGCCGCCAGAATCTCGGCGCGGCGGGCGTGGCCCTCGCCCTTCGGCTTGCGCTGCGATCGCGGATTCAGGACGGCGGGGGCGGTCACGTGGGGTGAAACTCCGAACTCCACCGCTTGAATAGCGGCATTCCCGGCGCCGCGCCAACCGCTTGCCGCCCGCGAATCGGCGCGTTAACCGTGCGGGATGGGAAGGGCGGGGATCAGCGATCGCCTCGATCGCGGACGCAAGGCGGCGTCCTTTGGGCCGCCGCGGGCGAGCAGCGCAGCCTGGCGCGGCCTTTCCGCCTTCCAGTGGACCGCCTCCATCTTCACCGCCGCGGGCATCGGCGCCTTGCTGTGGCGGCGGCCCGAGGCGGTCGCGGCGCTGGTCATCGCGGGCGCCGCCGCAGCCTTCCTGATCATCTCTGCCTGGCGGGTGCTGTTGGTGATCATGAGCGCCCGACCGCCCGCGTCGCCCTCGCCTGCTGTCGGCGACCTGCCGCGCTACACCATCCTGGTCGCCCTCCATGACGAGACAGAGGTGATGAGCCAACTCGTCGAACGGCTGGCGCGCATCGACTATCCTCCCGACCGGCTGCAGGGGATGCTGATCCTCGAGGCGCATGACGGTCCGACCATCGCGGCCGCGATGGCGGCGCGGCGGCCGGACTGGCTGGAGGTGTTCGTGGCGCCGCCGGGTGCGCCCCGGACCAAGCCGCGGGCCCTCAACTGCGCCCTGCCCCACGTCACGGGCGAACTGCTGACGGTCTATGACGCCGAGGACGAACCGGACCCGTTGCAGCTGCGCGAGGCGGCGGCGCGCTTCGCCGCCGGAGCAGCCGGCCGACTGGCGTGCCTGCAGGCCCCCCTGCGCATCCGCGGGGGGCGCGGCGGGCGCGACGCCTCGCCCTTCCTCGACCGGCAGTTCGCCGCCGAATACGCCAGCCTGTTCGAGACCGCCCTGCCCGGCATGTCGCGGCTGGGCCTGCCGTTTCCGCTCGGCGGGACCAGCAATCATTTCCGCGTCGAGGTGCTGCGGGCGGTAGGCGGCTGGGATGCGTTCAACGTCACCGAGGACGCCGATCTGGGATTCCGGCTGTGGACGCACGGCTGGCGGCTGGGCGTGACGAGCCGGCCGACCTGGGAGACGCCGCCGGGCGGCCTCGCCGACTGGCTGCCGCAGAGAACCCGGTGGCTGAAGGGCTATATGCAGACCTGGGGCGTACACACACGGCGGCCGTGGCGGCTCGGCGGGCGCGGAGGGTTCGCGTTGACCATGACCATCGGCGCCTGCCTCGGATCGGCGGCGCTGAACGGCCCGTCGCTCGCCTGGGTCGCCGCCACCGTGCTGGTCGCCACCCTGGCAGGCGTGTCGCCGGAGACGCCCCTGCTGGCGCTGAGCGTACTGGTCCTCGGAGCGGCGTCGGCGTGGCTGTCCTGCGCCATTGGGACGCGGCGCGCGGGCGTGCCCTATGGTCCGTTCGACATGATCGCTGCGCCCGCCTACTGGGCGCTGCAGAGCCTGGCGGCCTTCCATGCCGGCTGGCGGCTGCTGCGCGAACCGTTCGCCTGGGACAAGACCCGGCACCGGCGCGACGCCCCGCCCTGCGAAGCCGACCTCCCGGCCGCGGCCTACGCCATGCTGGACGAGACGGCGCCGAACCGCCTATCAGCGGCTCATGCCGCCGCGCCTCAACCCGTCGCCTGAAACCCTCGTCACCCGCGCCTGGGCCGACTACGCCCTGCTGGACAGCGGGCAGGGCCGCAAGCTTGAGCGGTACGGACCGTACACGGTCGTGCGACCCGAGCCGCAGTGCTTCTGGTCGCCGCGTGATGCTGCGGCCTTCGACGCCGCCGACGCGGTGTTCGACCCGACCGACGAGGACGAGAGCGGACGCTGGCGCTTCGCCGGAAAGCCGATCGACACCTTTCCGCTGGCCTGGCGGGACGTGCGCTTCACCAGCCGGTTCACGCCGTTCCGGCATCTGGCCTTCTTCCCCGAGCAGGCGGCGAACTGGTACTGGCTGGACGGGCGGGTGCGTCGGCTGCGCAAGCCCCGCATCCTGAACCTGTTCGGCTACACGGGCGTGGCCAGCCTGGCCTGCGCCGCGGCCGGGGCCGAAGTGACCCATGTCGACGCCTCGAAGAAGTCGGTGGCCTGGGCGCGGGAGAATGCGGAACTGTCGGGACTGGCCGACCGGCCGGTGCGCTGGATCGTCGAGGACGCCCGAAAGTATGCGGCCCGGGAGGTGCGGCGGGGGTCGAAATACGACGGGATCATTCTCGATCCGCCGAAATACGGGCGGGGACCGACGGGCGAGGTCTGGCGTCTGTTCGAGGACCTGCCGGGCCTGCTGAAGGACTGCGCGGCCCTGCTGTCGGACGACGCCTCCTTCCTCCTGCTCAACGCCTATGCGGCGCGGATCTCGGGGCTGTCGCTGGCGCATCTTATGGCCGAGGCGACGCACGACCGGGGCGGCGTGATCGACTGGGGCGAGCTGGCGCTGGCCGAGGACGGACCGGACGGGCGGGCCATCGGGCTGAGCTTCTTCGCGCGGTGGTCGGCGTGACGGACCGGCTGATCACCTCGCTGACGAACGACACGGTCAAGGCCGTGCGGGCCCTGCACATGCGCAAGGAGCGGGAAGCCACGGGGCGGTTCCTGGCGGAAGGCCTCAAGTTCATCGGCGAGGCGCTGGATCAGGGGCGGGCGCCGAAACTGCTGCTGGTCGGCGAGGACGCGCGGCCGCATCCGCTGCTGGAGCGGGCGCGGGAGGCGACGCGGGCGACCGGCGGCGAGGTGGTCGTCGTGACCCACGCCATCCTCGAAAAGATCAGCCGGCGCGACAATCCGCAGACGGTGCTGGGGGTGTTCGAGCAGGTCTATACGCCGCTGTCGGCGATCGTGGCGGAAGGGGCCCCCTGCTGGGTGGCGCTGGAGCAGGTCCGGGACCCGGGCAATCTGGGGACCATCATCCGGACAGCGGACGCGGCGGGCTGCGGCGGGGTGGTGCTGATCGGGGATTGCGTGGATCCCTATTCGGTCGAGGCGGTCAGGGCGACCATGGGATCGGTCTTCGCGGTGGCCATAGCGCGGGCGACGGCGGCGGAATTCCTGGCCTGGCGGCAGGGCTGGCCGGGCAGCGTCATCGGCACCCGGCTGGACGCCTCGGTCGGCTATCGGGAAGCCGATATCCAGCGGCCGGCCCTGATCCTGATGGGCAACGAGCAGGCCGGGCTGACGGACGCCCTGGCCGCCGCATGCGACGTCAACGTCAAGATCCCGATGCGGGGCCGGGCCGACAGCCTGAACCTGGCCATAGCCACGGGGATCATGGTCTATGCGGTGACCGATGCGGCCTAGAAGCTCCTCCCGTCGACGCGCTGGGCGGTCCAGCTCCACGGCTCGATATCGGTCAGGGTGCGGATGTTGACCGCGACCATCCGGGAGCCGTCGGCGGTTTCGCCGTGGGCGAAGGACTGGACGCCGCAGGTGTCGCAGAACTGATGGCGAATCTTGTGGGTGTTGAAGGTGTAGGCGGTCTGGGGCCCGTCCCGCGTCACCCGGAAGGCGTCGGGCGAAACGAAGGCGAGGACGAAACCCTTGCGGTAGCAGTGCGAGCAGTTGCACTCGATCAGGCCCTCGAGATCGGTCTCGACCTCATAGGCGACGGCCCCGCAGGCGCAGGACCCGGTGTGGGTTTTCAGTTCAGCCATCACGCATCCTCCAGCAGCACCACCCCCGGCGCCGATTTCAACGCGCCGCGCAGGGCGCCGTCCAGCCGATAGCGGCCGGGCAGCTTGAGCTCGACCTCGCGGCGGCCGTCGAGGGAGGCGACCAGCGACACCTCTCCGCCCTTGCCCTCGGCCCGGGCGCGGTCGAGACGGGCCTTGAGCGCGGCGGGATCGGCGGCCTTCGACGAGACGTGGATGCGCAGACCCATCTGGCCGTCGTCGATCAGGGCGTCGAGCCGGCTGGCGTCGTCGCCGAAGAAGCGAACCTCGCCGTCCGAGGACTTGGCGCGGACGCGGACCATGATGGAGGCCCCGACCTCAAGCACCTCGCGGCATTTGCGCAGCTGTTCGGGCGGGAACAGGCATTCGAACTCGCCCGTCGGGTCGGAGAAGGTGACGAAGGCGAATTTCTCGCCGGTCTTCGCGCTGGCCCGCTCCTGGCGGCGGCGGACGACGCCGGCCATCAGGAAGGCCTCGTGGCCGCTCTCGGCCAGGGCCGTGGCCTCGGCGACGAAGGTGACGCGCTTGCGCTTCAGGGCCGGGGCCATGTCCTCCAGCGGGTGGCCGGACAGGTAGAAGCCGACGGCGGCCAGCTCCTGATCCAGCTTCTCGGGACCGACCCACGGCTCGACCGGCCGCAGGCGCGGGCGCCCCGCCCCGGCCTGATCGCCGCCGAACAGGCTGACCTGCGACGAGGCGCGCTCGGCGGCGACGCTCTGGCAATAGGCCATCAGGGTGTCGGCCTGTTCGACCAGCTGGCGGCGGTTGGTGTGGAAACAGTCGAAGGCGCCGGCGCGGGCGAGGTTCTCGAGCGCGCGCTTGTTGACGAATTTCGGGTCCACGCGCTCGAGGAAGTCGAAGATGTCGGTGAAGCGGCCGCCGGTCTCGCGCACCTCCACCAGATGCTTCATCGCCTCGAGGCCGACGTTGCGGATGGCGCCGAGGGCGTAGAGCACCGAACCGGTCTTTTCGCCGTCGGCGCCCTCCTCCCAGGCCACGTCGAAGTCGGCGGAGGAGCGGTTCACGTCCGGGGCCTTCACCGGCACCTCGAAGCGACGGCAATCCTGATAGAAAACAGCCAGCTTGTCGGTGTTGCTGAGATCGAGACTCATGGACGCAGCCATGAATTCGACCGGATGGGTCGCCTTCAGCCAGCCGGTCTGGAAGGAGATCAGCGCATAGGCGGCGGCGTGCGACTTGTTGAAGCCGTAACCGGCGAATTTGGCGACCAGATCGAAGATGCCGCCGGACTGCTCTTCCGGCACCCCCTTTTCGGAAGCGCCCTTGATGAAGCGCGCCCGCTGGAAATCCATCTCCTCCTTCTTCTTCTTGCCCATGGCGCGGCGAAGAAGGTCGGCCTCGCCGAGGGAGTAGCCCGCCAGGATCTGGGCGATCTTCATCACCTGCTCCTGGTAGATGATGACGCCGTAGGTCTCGGTCAGGACCTCCTTGAGGGAGGGGTGGAGGTAGTCGACTTCCTGGCGGCCGAATTTGCGGTCGATGTAGGTGTCGATCATCTCCATCGGCCCGGGCCGGTAGAGGGAGATCAGGGCGGTGATCTCCTCGATCGAGCCGCAGCGCATCTTGCGCAGGGTGTCGCGCATGCCCTGGGATTCCAGCTGGAACACCCCGACAGTCTGGCCCGAGGCCATCAGCTCATAGGTCTTCGGGTCGTCGAGCGGCAGGCCGTTCCAGTCGGGGGCGGCGCCGCGCCGCTCCAGATACTGGCGCGCGCGGTCGAGCACGGTCAGGGTCTTGAGGCCGAGGAAGTCGAACTTCACCAGGCCGGCGGCCTCGACCCATTTCATGTTGAACTGGCTGGCCGGGATGGTCGAGCGCGGGTCCTGGTACAGGGGCGCCAGCTCGATCAGCGGACGGTCGCCGATGACGATGCCGGCGGCGTGGGTGGAGGCGTTGCGGTACAGGCCCTCAAGCTCAAGCGCGGTCTCGAGCAGGGCGGCGACGTTGGCGTCGCTGTCCCGCGCCTCCCTGAGGCGTGGCTCGAGGTCGATGGCCTGGGCCAGGGTCACCGGGTTGGCGGGGTTGGCCGGCACCATCTTGGCGAGACGGTCGACCTGGCCGAGCGGCATCTGCAGCACCCGGCCGACGTCGCGCAGCACGGCGCGGGCCTGCAGGGTGCCGAAGGTGATGATCTGGGCCACCCGGTCCTTGCCGTAGCGGTCCTGGACGTAGTCGATCACCTCCTCCCGCCGCTCCTGGCAGAAGTCGATGTCGAAGTCGGGCATGGAGACCCGCTCGGGATTGAGGAAGCGTTCGAACAGCAGGCCGAAGCGCAGCGGATCGAGGTCGGTGATGGTCAGGGCCCAGGCGACCAGCGAGCCGGCCCCGGAGCCGCGCCCCGGGCCCACCGGGATGCCGTGGTTCTTGGCCCATTTGATGAAGTCCGACACGATCAGGAAATAGCCGGGGAACCCCATCTGCTGGATGATGCCCACCTCCCATTCGAGGCGGCTCCAGTAATCCTCTTCGGGGGCGGCGGGCGTGACCTGCCTGAGCCGTTCCTTCAGCCCCTCGCGGGCCTGGTGCATGAGCTCGTCGGGCTCGGAGCGGCCGGCGCCGGTGTCGAAGCGCGGCAGGATGGGGGCGCGGGTCGGGGCGATGAAGGCGCAGCGGCGGGCGATGTCGAGGGTGGAGTCGCAGGCCTCGGGCAGGTCGGCGAACAGCTCGCGCATGGCGGCGGCGGTCTTGAACCAGTGCTCGCCAGTGATACGGCGGCGGTCCTCCTGACCGGTGAAGGCGCCGTCGGCGATGCACAGCAGGGCGTCGTGGGACCGGGCCTGGGCGGCCTTGGCGTAGTGGACGTCGTTGGTGGCGACGAGCGGGACGTCGTTCTTGTAGGCCCATTCGACGAGACCGCGCCCGGCCTGCTGTTCGGAGGCGAGGCCGTGGCGCTGGAGCTCGACGTAGAAACGGTCGCCGAAGGCCTGCTGCATGGCCGCGAGGGCGGCGGCGGCCTCGGCGGGCTTGCCCTGGACGAACAACGGATCGATGGGCCCGTCCGGGCCGCCGGAGAGCAGGATCAGGCCCTCGGAACGGGAGACGACCTTGTCCCAGGGCACACTGGGTTCGTCCATGGCCCCGGCGTCGAGGAAGGCCGAGGACGACAGGGCCGAGAGATTGAGCCAGCCGGCCTCGTTCTGGACCAGCAGGACGACGGTGGGGACCTTGGCCCAGCGTTCATTGATCTTGCCGCCGATGCCGGTGACCGGCAGGGCGCAGGCGATCAGCGGCTGGACGCCGGCGTCCTTCGAGGCCTGGCTGAACTCGAGCGCCCCGAACAGGTTGGCGCGGTCTGCGACCCCGACGGCGGGCATGCCGGCGTCGGCGGCCAGGCGGGGAACCTTGCCCGCCTTGATGGCCCCTTCCAGCAGCGAATAGGCCGAGCGGACGCGGAGGTGGATGAAGCCCTGGCTGTTCAGCGTGTCGGTCAAACCCGGTCCTTCGTCGTCGGCGCGCCTGTTGTGGACCGAGTCTCACATCGCGGGCGACCGCGACACTGGAAAGCGGCCGGGACGACGGCGGGACGGGGGACCGGCTGTGGATTAGCCCGGGTGAAACGAAAAAACGGTGTGGCGGAGTCGGCAGAGTCGGCGCCGGAATTCGGTGGGGCGGAGTCGGCAGAGTCTACATCGGCGGTCCGGAGCGCGGCGCTGTTCAACAGGACCTGCGCCCCCTGCCCCATCAGGCCGCCGTGGTCAGCAGGGCCGCCTGCCACATCACCCAGACGAAACCGCCGCACGACGCCAGCGACAATGCATCCCGAACCCAACGCGCCATGACGGCTTCTCCCTCGCGTGTTCCGGTAATGTTCTATGTTCTCGTTTGGTTCCCGTCAAGGTCAAAACGCTCCACGGGCACATGAGCCGCCGCTGGCCGGAGGCGGCCCTTGGGAAGGGCCGCCATGGGTGGGAAGCGGCTGTCCGCCTTGGCGGCCTGGAGGCGCGGGGCCGCTAGCCGATCCCGAAATCGCCCCAACTGAAGTCATTGACGTAGATGTTGATCGAGTAGCCAGGCGAGTCGCCTTCAAGGGTCAGATCTTCCTGATAGAAGTAGGTGATGTGGGCCGATGTGATGCCGTCATTGTCATCGTCGTCAGTCACAACGAGGCTCAACCGCCAATACTCGACGCCCGAACCATGTACCGACCATGAGTGCCTCTCCAAGATGCCGGGTTCCTCGGAGAAATTGTAGTCGCCCACGCCGCACAGCCAGTTTACATTCTGACCCATGTGACCGTCGATGAGGCTCTCGAAACCGCTCACGGTCACGTCCCACGGACCAAAGCCATTGTTCCTTTCCTGAAGGGAGAGAACCTCGGTCTCGAACACGACGATGTCGGAGCCGCTGCCGCCGACGAAGTCATAGGAACCGACATTGTCCTCGTGAGGCGTCGCCACGGTTACTGTGTCGTCGCCGTCGTGGCCATAGACCGTGCCCTCCTGATCCCCCGCGTAGTAAATGAGGTCGTCCGCCACCGTGGAAACCAATGCTTCGAAGTCGACGTAGTCGTAGTAGTTGTTGGCACGGCCCTCGATGAAGATTTGGTCGTAGCCTTCGCCGCCGCTGACGCCAGCGTTGGGGCCGCCCCCGACCGACATGAACTGGCCGAAATCGGCCTCGACGGGGGGCCTGATCGTACCGTCAGGAATGTAGGCGTCGGTATTGAGGTTCGAAGGTACCGTGGTGCTGCCGAACAGATAGAGGCTGGTAACCGACTCAACCGTCAGGACTTCACCGGGCATCGAATCCTGCATCGTCTGTCGTGCAAACGGACCCATCGTCGCGGACACCGAAATGCCGGACGTCCGGCTCCGACGCGATGGTGTTTTCAGCTGTGCGGTAGCGCCGGTCCCAACTCATCGTGACCTCGACGGCCTGGCCCCAAGTCACGCACTCCGGAATAATGTTCGATGGGCGAGCGCGGCCAACCGTGCAGCAACCCGGGTTCTCCGCCAGCAATCGAGCACCGTTGCCGTACGGAACGACCGGGTGATATTGCAGCTCGGTGTCGCCATTGGGCTTACGAACCACGACCTGAACCGTATGATCGTTGTGAGCGACGTAGTCCGCGACCGTGTCTATATAGAACTGATCTGGATGCCTCGGTTGGGCACGGCATGACGCCAGCAGGACCGCGGCCAGCAGGGCCAAGGGCAGTATCGGTCGCTTTCGAAGCACACCCATGCCACCCACCATATGACTACGGTGACGATCACTCGGGCGAGGAAGCCGGTCAAGACCGATTGATGATTAACGAGGGTCGCCGCCCAAACTGACCGTCCAGTAGCCGGGCGAAGGGGGGCAAGCGAATACACGGCCGCCGGAGACCTGCCGGAACGTCCGCTACGGGTCGGGAGCCGACAGTCGCCTTTGGGTGGAAGGCGGTCACTCGTCCGCCAGGGGCTGCCGGTTCGACGCATTGACGTTCGCGAACCACCACATGAGCACGCGATCCCCCGCCAGCGGCCTCACGCTTGCGGAGGTTGACGGTGGCTGGAGGAACTCTGCTGACAGCCGGATGTCGAGGGCTACCAGTGCGACATCTTCTCCGACCGCCCCGTTGCAGGTTTCGGCCGGATTGACGCGGTTGTAGGCTTCAATGCGGGCCCGATGCGTCAGCGCGGGCTCGTCGAAAACGACGGGCGGTCCCGCCAGGCGGCGGACCGTCAGCATTCCGCACTCGCCCTCGAAGACGATCAATTCGCCCCGAACGGTCATGCGGCTATCTGCGTCAAACCCGGAGACGTGATCGACCAGGAATGGATCAACGGCAGGCGGAGCTTGCCAGTCTCGATAGTCGTAGGGCCGCGCCCCTACGCGCCCGGAGAGGCCGAGGGCCAAGGCTCCGCCAACTGCCAACACGCTGAAGCATCCAGATGAGCCGTGCATCGAATCGAGCTTATGCCCCTCGATGTTCCGTCCGCAACGGGTCGGGAGCGGACACCGCTTCAGGGCCGCCTTGCGAGCCTGGCCCGCGCGGTCGCTGATTGGCATGCGGCCTTTTCGCGGTTCGGGCCTATGATCACGAGGACGCCCCCGGTCACCCGCCCTTCCGGCGGCCGGCGTCGCGGGATGACGGTCATGGCCAAGGGTCAAGCACGCAGCAACAAGGAAATCCGCAAGCCGAAGGCGGAGAAGCCGAAGCCGGCGGTGGCGGTGGGGAGCTCGCCGTTCACCCAGGTTCCGGGGAAGAAGTAGGCGCCAGCCTGCCGGCCGCTCAGTCGCCGGCGGCGGCGACCAGCCGCGCCTCGCACTCGGCGACGCCCGCCGCCACTCCTTCGGCGGCGTAGAGGTCGCGGGCCTCGGTCCAGACGGCGAGCGCCTGGTCGGGACGCCGCAGCTCGTCGAGCGCGAGGCCCTTGAGGCGCACGGCGTTCGCCAGGTCCAGCGGCTCGCCCTTCGCCCGATAGACGGACGCGGCCTGCTCCGCGTGGGCGAGGGCCTCGGACGGCCGCCCGGCCTCGCGGTCAATGTCGGAGAGATGGCGCAGGGCGTGAGCCTGAAGCAGCGGCAGGCGGGCCTCGCGGCTCAGCGCCGCCGCCCGGGCGTAGCCGTCGCGGGAGTCGGAGGTCCTGCCCTCCTCGCGCGCCCGGCGGGCCAGGGCGAGATGGGTCTCGATGGCTTGGGTCATGGCCGCCTCCGCAAGCGGCCGATGTAACACGTTCCGACATCCGCCGCGCGCCGGATCGCATGGGATCCTCCACCCCTCCACCGCTTCGCGGTCCCCCTCCCCATTCGCTTCGCGAACAGGGAGGAGACAGGGTCTAGTAGGCGTGGCTCTCGGCCGGGCGTTCTTCCAGATGGCCGTCCTTGAGGGCGAAGACGCGGTCCATGTGACCGGCCAGCTCCATGTTGTGGGTGGCGATCAGGGCGGCGACGCCGGTGTCCTTGACCAGGCGGTGCAGGGCCTCGAACACCGTCTGGCTGGTGGCGGGATCGAGATTGCCGGTGGGTTCGTCGGCCAGCAGCAGGCGCGGGCGGTTGGCCAGGGCCCGGGCGACGGCGACGCGCTGCTGCTCTCCGCCCGACATCTGGGCCGGCTGGTGGGTCAGGCGTTCGCCGAGGCCGAGGGCGGTGAGGACCTCGGAGGCGCGGGCGCGGGCGTCGGCCTGGCTGTAGCCGGCGATGCGCAGCGGCAGGGCGACGTTGTCGCGGGCGTCGAACTCGGCCAGCAGGTGGTGGAACTGGTAGACGAAGCCGATGCGCTGCAGCCGCAGGTGGGTGCGGGCGCGCTCGGGCAGGTCGCCGACCGGTTCGCCGTCGATGCGGATCTCGCCCGAGGTCGGGTGCTCCAGCAGGCCGGCGGCGTGCAGCAGGGACGACTTGCCGGAACCCGACGGGCCGATCAGGCCGACCACCTCGCCCGGCATGACGTCGAGGTCGACGCCCTTGAGCACGGTCAGGGGACCGGCGGCGGAGTCATAGGTGCGGGTGACGCCGCGGACCGAGAGGACGGGGGTCCCCTGCCCTTTGGCGGCGGTCTTGCGGAGGGCCTTACTCATAGCGGAGGGCCTCCACCGGATCCATTTTCGCCGCGCGCCACGAGGGCAGCAGGCTGGCCACGCAGGACATGAAGACGGACCAAAGGGTGACCCAGATCACGTCGGCCGGGTCGACCTCGGCCGGGATGGCGTCGAGCATATAGACCTCGGCGTCGAACAGCTTCACGCCGAACAGGCCCTCGAGGAAATGCTGGATGTCGGCGATGTTCAGACAGAACAGCAGGCCGAGGACCAGGCCGGTGACGGTGCCGGCCACGCCGATGGCCGCGCCCGCGATGAAGAAGATGCGCAGCATCGACGACTGGCTGGCCCCGACCGTGCGCAGGATGGCGATGTCCTTCGTCTTGTTCTTCACCAGCATGACGATGCCGGAGATGATGTTCAGGGCGGCGATGGCGACGACGAGGCCGAGGATGATGCTCATGGCCACGCGCTCGACCTTCAGCGCGCCCCAGAAGGCGGCCATGCGGTCGCGCCAGTCGCTGACGATGGCCCCGGAGCCGGCAGCCCGCATGACGGGGGCGCGCAGGAGCTCGACGCGGTCGGGCTCGGCCACCTTCAGCTCGATGGCGTCCCAGGCGGACTCGCGGCCGAAGAAGAGCTGCGACTGCTCCAGCGGCATGAAGATGAACAGCTGGTCGAAGTCGGTGGTGCCGGAGGTGAAGACGCCGCCGATGCGGTAGGTCTTCTCCAGCCCGCCGAGGTTGCCGAAGGCGCTGGTGGCGCCGGTCGGGGAATAGAGGGTCAGGGGATCGCCGACGCGCAGGCCCATCATCTCCGCCAGCGCCTTGCCGACGAGGATGTTCTCGCCGCCGTAGGGGCCCTGGCCGAAGGAGCGCTTCGCCTCTTCCGACAGGCTGGCGTAGACATAGGTGTTGGCGGCGAGGTCCTCGGGACGGACGCCGCGCACGGCGGCGGGGTTGGTCTGGCCGGCGCCGCGGACGAGGCTGTAGCTGGTCATCACCGGCACGGCGCTGTCGACGCCGGGGACGGCGCGGATGCGCTGCAGGGCCTGGTCGCGCTCGGGGGTGTCGAGCAGCTGGCCCTGGACGAACATGTGGCCGTTGAAGGACAGCATCCGGTCGAGCAGGGTCGAGCGGAAGCCGGCCATGATGCTCATGACCGTGATCAGGGCCATGACCGCCAGGGCGATGGCGACGTAGGAGATGATGGCGATCAGGGCGATGCCGCCCTCGCGCCGCCGCGCCCGCAGGTAGCGCAGGGCGAGGCCGAACTCCCAGGCGGAGAAGGGACCGGCGGGTTTGACCGGCTTCACCGCGGCTGCCGGGGCCAAGGACGGGGCGTCCGTCATGCAGTCAGCCTCGCCATGGCTTCGTCGAGGGGCACGGAGACCTTTTCGCCGGTGGCGCGGCGCTTGAGCTCGACGACGCCGTCGGCGAGGCCCTTGGGCCCGATGGTCAGCTGCCAGGGCACGCCGATCAGGTCCGCCGTTGCGAACTTGCCGCCCGGGCGCTCGTCGGTGTCGTCGTAGAGGACGTCCCTGCCGGCGGCCTCGAGCCTGGCGACGGCATCCTCGCAGGCGGCGGAACAGGCTTGATCGTTGGCGCGCAGGTTGATGACGACGACGTCGAAGGGGGCGACGGCGTCGGGCCAGATGATGCCGCCCTCGTCATGGCTGGCCTCGATGATGGCCCCGAGCAGACGCGAGACGCCGACGCCGTAGGAGCCCATGTGGACGGGCGCGTCCTTGCCGTCGGGACCGGCGACGAAGGCCTTCATCGGGGCGGAGTATTTGGTCCCGAAATAGAAGATGTGGCCGACCTCGATGCCGCGCGCGGAGAGGCGGTCGCCTTCGGCGGTCTCGCTCTCGAAGCGGGCGGCGTCGTGCATCTCTTCCGTGGCCGCATAGAGGGAGGTGCGGCCGTCGACGATGGCCTGCAGGTCGTCCCAGTCGACGTCGGCGCCGGGGGCGGGCATCTCGACCAGCTTGCGGTCGCAGAAGACGGCGCTCTCGCCGGTGTCGGCGAGGACGATGAACTCATGGGACAGGTCGCCGCCGATCGGGCCGGTGTCGGCGCGCATCGGCACGGCCTTCAGCCCCATGCGGGCGAAGGTGTTCAGATAGGCCACGAACATGCGGTTGTAGGCGCGGCGGGCCGAGGCCTCGTCGATGTCGAAGCTGTAGGCGTCCTTCATCAGGAATTCGCGGCCGCGCATGACGCCGAAGCGCGGACGGCGCTCGTCGCGGAACTTCCACTGGATGTGGAAGAGGTTGAGCGGCAGCGATTTGTAGCTCTTCACGAAGCCGCGGAAGATGTCGGTGATCATCTCCTCGTTGGTGGGTCCGTAGAGCAGCTCGCGCTCGTGCCGGTCGGTGATGCGCAGCATCTCGGGGCCGTAGGCGTCGTAGCGGCCCGACTCGCGCCACAGGTCGGCGAGCTGGAGGGTCGGCATCAGCAGCTCGACGGCCCCTGCCCGCTCCTGCTCCTCGCGCACGATCTGCTCGATCTTCTTCAGCACCCGCAGGCCCAGCGGCAGCCAGGCGTAGATGCCGGCGGCCTCCTGTTTGATCAGGCCGGCGCGCAGCATCAGCTGGTGCGAGACGATCTGGGCGTCCGAGGGCGCCTCCTTGAGGGTGGGCAGAAAATAGCGCGACAGGCGCATGGGTCAGAATCCGGCGTGGGAGGCGTGGGACACGAGCTTTAGCCGGGACGGCGGGGCGAAAGCTAGGCGGTCGGCGTCAAACGCGCGGATTGGCCTACGGATGCGGCAGTCCGATGCCGTAGCGGGCCGCGAGGTAGGGGACGATGGCGTGGTCCTGGAGGAAGCGGCGGCCGGTGGCCTCGCTGGTCCGGGCCTCGGGCCAGTCGAAGGTCTCGTCCAGCACCAGCAGCGGGCACGACTGATTGTCCTCCCCGACGAGATCGATCACGGGCAGACGGGGGCGCGAGAAGCCGAGCCGGGTGATCTCCAGCTGATCCCCGAGCGCGGGATAGAAGGCCAGAACCCCCTCGATGAAGGCTCCGGCCGGGCAGAACCAGGGGCCGCCGAGATCGTCGTGCCAGCTCGGGTCGATGAGGAACAGGCGGTCGGTCATGGCGGCGTCCTCAGGCCGGCGGCGCCAGGTTCGGCAGAGGCATCCAGCCGATGTAGACCAGGACCATGATCAGCAGCCAGACGAGCCCCGCCACCCAGCTGGTGGTGATGAATTTGCGCTTCAGGTCGGGCTTGAGCGGCGCGCCCCACTGGCCGCCGTCGGTCGGCCGCTCCTGGTCGGCCTGGTTCATGCCCAGCGGAAGGATCGCGAACAGCGAGACCCACCAGCAGACGATATAGACCGCCAGCATGGTGACGGGACCGATCGGCATGCCCATCAGTGGCCCCCTTCCTTCGGCGTTTCCATCAGTTCGACCAGCACCCCGCCCATGTCCTTCGGATGGACGAAGATGATCGGCGTGCCGTGGGCGCCGATGCGCGGCTCGCCCGTGCCGAGGATGGTCGCGCCCTTCGCCCGCAGGGCGTCGCGGGCCGCGAGGATGTCCTCGACCTCGAAACAGACGTGGTGCTGCCCGCCCTTCGGATTCTTCGCGAGGAAGCCGTGGATCGGCGACCCGTCGCCGAGCGGCTCGATCAGCTCGATCTGGCTGTTCGGCAGGTCGACGAAGCAGACCCGGACGCCCTGGGCCGGGAGGTCGAACGGGTCGTGCGCCTTCGTGGCGCCGAGCAGGTCGCGGTACATCGCGACGCTGGCCTCGATGGACGGCGTGGCGACACCGACGTGGTTCAGTCTTCCGATCATGGGCAGGACTTAGCCGGTCTGGCGGCCCGGGAGAAGGCCGCCCCGGCGCGACCTTCAGTCCTGAACCTGTCCGAACGCCGACCGGTCGCCCGGGCCGGTCTCGACGGTCCGGCCTGCGACGGTCCAGCGCAGCGCCCGCACCTGCAGGCCGACGGCCCCGGCGGGCAGGCGGGCCTGCAGGTCCAGCCCGGCTCCGGGATCGAGCCGGCCGGCGCGTGCGCTGACCGGCGCCCCGACCGGCCGTCCCTCGCGATCGTGGAAGCGGAGGCGGACCGCCACGTCGAGGTACAGGGCGTCGGCGGCGTTGGTGAGGACGCCGCGCCAGGTGCGGCCGCCCAGCGGCTCCCTGATCGCCTCATTTCGGGTGAGCAGGATGCGGACCCGATCGGCGGCCATCAGAACGGCCGCCGTCCGGACGGGCGTCCGGGAGGGATGGCGCGCATGGACCAGCCCTGCGATCCCGGCGATATTGTCCATTGCCTTGCCTCCATGCATCGGTGAGGCTCGCACCCTGCCTGCGCGCCCGGTGAGCGGCATGAGCAACTCCTGAGGTCTTGCTGAAAGATGGCGCCCGGACGCTTCCGCTTCGAACGCTTCGCCCTTGACGTCCGCAACCGCCAGCTGAAGCGGGACGGCGCCCCGGTGGAGCTGAACGGCCGGTATTTCGACGCCCTGGCCCTGCTGGTGAGCGAGCACGGCAGGCTGGTCTCGAAGGACCGATTCCTCGAGGAGGTCTGGCGCGGCGTGCCGGTGACCGACGAGGCCCTGACGCAGTGCGTCAGGACGTTGCGGCGGCAGCTGGGCGACGAGGCCGCGCATCCGCGCTTCATCGAGACCGTGCCCAAGCACGGCTACCGGTTCATCGCGGCGGTGGAACAGGAGGAGCCGGACGCGGCGAGGCCGGGCGCGATCCGGGCGACACCGACGGAACCGCCAACCGCCGGGACCGCCCCCTGGTCGCGCTTCGGCCTGCTGGGCGGCGCGGGGATGGCCGGCGGCGGTCTCGCCGGCGTCTTCATCGGCCTGTTCTACGGGTTCGGCGCCGCGCCCGGGCCGCTGCAGACCGGCGCCGGGGCGGCGTCGGTGCTGCTGGTGCTGGTCTGCCTGTGCATCATCCTCGGGCTGATCGCGGGCGCGGGGGTCGGGTTCGGCATCGCCGCGGCGGGGTTCGCCCCGGGCCGGTCATGGCGTTGGACCATCGTCGGCGGCGCGGCCGGAGGGCTGCTGACCGGTGCGTTCGGGAAGCTGATCGGGCTCGACGCCTTCAACCTGCTGTTCGGCCATTCGCCCGGCGCGATCACCGGGGCGGCCGAGGGGGCGTTGATCGGGGGCGGGCTCGGACTGGGGGCGTGGCTGGCGAGCCTCGTCCCGGGTCCGCCGAGGCTGGCGCCCGGCTTCGCCGCGGGCGGACTGGCCGGCGCCGCCGCGGGGGCGGCCGTTCCCCTGCTGGGCGGGCGGCTGATGGGCGGCAGCCTCGACCTGCTGGCCCGCCGCTTCCCCGAGTCCCGGCTGAGCCTCGACCAGATCGGCGCGGTGTTCGGCGAGGCGGGCTTCGGACCGGTCAGCCAGGTGGTCACCGGCGGGATCGAGGGCCTGCTGTTCGGCGGCTGCGTGGTCGGCGCCATGATGCTGGCGCGGCGTCTGATGGCGGGCGGCGGCGCGACGCGGCCCTAGGGTTCCACGTCGCCCGGACCGACCGCGTCCGCGACCAGCCGGCGCCAGACGGGGTCGGTGTCGTCGACCAGGTCCACGTCCTCGAGCAGGGCCACGGCCCCGCCGCCGTCGGGAAGGATCAGGCCCAGCACCTCCATGTCCTCGCCGTCGGGGCCGAGATGACTTTCGGCCTGCACAGCCACCGCGGCCTGCTCGCCGTCGGCCTCCCACCAGATCACGGGCTGGGGCAGTTCCATCTGGATGGTGCGCGGATCGTCGGTTTCGGCGAGGGCGAAGATCGCCCGCTTCGCCTGGACGTCGTCGAGCGTGGCGACGGCGCCGGTGAACGCCTTGAGCCGGGACCAGTCGTCGACGTCGAAGCCGCCGCCGTCCTCGTCCGAAAGATCGTCATCCCCGCTCATGGAAGTCTCCTCTTGCCCGGGAACGTCCGCATACGAGAAAGGGGCCGGCGACCCAAGCCGCCGGCCCCCCGATTTCCTGTCCCGAGGGACGACGCCTTACTGGCCGCCGGTCATCTGGGCGACTTCGGTGGCGAAGTCCGGGCCCTCGACCTTCTCGACGCCTTCGCCGAGGGCGAGGCGGACGAAGCCGGCCAGGTGCAGGCCGGGCGCGCCCAGTTCCTTGCCGGTGTCGGCGACCAGCTGTTCGATGGTCACGTCCGGGTTCATCACGAACGGCTGCTTGGTCAGCACCACGTCCTTCTGGAATTTGGCGATCTGGCCGTCGACGATCTTGGCGATCATCGCTTCCGGACGGCCTTCTTCCTTGGCCTTCTCGGTCAGGACTTCGCGTTCCTTCTCGATGGCGGCCGGGTCCAGATCGTCGGTGTTCAGCGACAGCGGCGCCGTCGCGGCCACGTGCATGGCGATCTTGCGGCCCAGCTCGCGCAGGGCGGCCTTGTCGCCGCCGCCGTGCAGGGCGACGAGCACGCCGATGCGGCCGAGGCCCGGCGACACGGCGTTGTGGACGTAGGAGGCGACCACGCCCTCGTCGACCGACAGGCGGGCGGCGCGGCGCAGCTGCATGTTCTCGCCGACGGTGGCGATCAGCTGGGTGACCTCGTCCTGGACCGTCTTGCCGGCTTCCAGTTCGGCGCCGTGCAGGCCCTCGACCGTGGCGTGCTCGAGGCCCAGTTCGGCGAACTTCTTGGCGGCGTTCTGGAACAGCTCGTTGCGGGCGACGAAGTCGGTCTCGGCGTTGAACTCGATGGCGGCGCCGATCTCGCCGGCCCCGACTTCCTTCGAGGCGACGGCGACCAGGCCTTCGGCGGCGACGCGATCAGCCTTCTTGGCGGCCTTGGACAGGCCCTTGGCGCGCAGCCAGTCGATGGCGGCGTTGATGTCGCCACCGGTTTCCTGGAGGGCCTTCTTGCAGTCCATCATGCCGACGCCGGACTTGGCGCGCAGTTCCATCACGAGGGCGGCGGTGATCTCGGCCATGGGTAGTCTCCTTGGGTATGCGTATGCGGGAACGGCCGGGCTCCGCTGAGCCCGGCCGCATAGTCAGTTCGCCGTCGAGAGGCGGAGGTCGATCAGACCTGGGCCGGCTCGGATTCGACGGCGTCGTTGGCTTCCGAGGTCGCTTCCTGGGCGGCTTCGTCGGCGACGGCCGGTTCGGCGGCGGCGATCATTTCCTCGGCGACGGCTTCCGTGCCGGCCGGGGCGGCCTCTTCAGCCTTGGCCTTGGAGGCCTTGGCTTCGCGCAGCATCGGCTCGTCCGGGTTGACCGCGGCGCCGAGGTCGACGCCCGAGGCCGAAGCGCCGGCCGCCAGACCGTCGAGGACGGCGTCGGCGATCAGGTCGCAGTAGGTCTGGATGGCGCGGGCGGCGTCGTCGTTGCCCGGGATCGGATAGGTGATGCCGTCCGGGTCCGAGTTGGTGTCGAGGATGGCGATGATCGGGATGTTCAGCTTGCGGGCCTCAAGGATGGCGATGGCCTCCTTGTTGGTGTCGATCACGAACATGATGTCGGGGATGCCGCCCATGTCCTTGATGCCGCCCAGCGACAGCTCGAGCTTGTCCTTCTCGCGCTGCAGGTTCAGCAGCTCCTTCTTGACCCGGCCCTCGCCGCCCGACTCGAGCAGGCCTTCCAGCTCGCGCAGGCGGGCGATCGAGCCCGACACGGTGCGCCAGTTGGTCAGGGTGCCGCCGAGCCAGCGGTTGTTCATATAGTACTGGGCGCAGCGCTGGGCGGCCTCGGCGACCGGATCGGCGGCCTGGCGCTTGGTGCCGACGAACAGGACGCGGCCGCCCTTGGCGGCGACGTCGCGCACGGCGACCAGGGCCTGGTGCAGCAGCGGGATGGTCTGCGACAGGTCGATGATGTGGATGTTCGAGCGCGAGCCGAAGATGTAGCGCTCCATCTTCGGGTTCCAGCGGTGCGTCTGGTGACCGAAGTGCGCGCCGGCTTCGAGCAGCGAACGCATGGAGAATTCAGGCAGAGCCATGAGGGGTAGTCCTTTATCCGATTGATCCGCCGCAGGCGCTGTAAAGGCCGGAGCCCTCGGATCGGAGCGAACAGGATTTCTCCCTGACCGCGCCACGCCTGCGTGTGAAGTGGGCGGGCTTCTAGGCGGGTTGGATGCAAAAGGCAAGCGGCGCGGTCACAGCGAAGCCAGCCAGCCGGCGAGGCCGGCCGCCAGCAGGACAAGCGGCGGCGCGTACCCGCCCTTGAGCCAGTAGAGGGCCGCGAGCGACGCCGCGGCGATGGCGAAGGGCAGAACCGACGGAACGGCGGGGTCGTAGAGGCCGGCGGCGAGGGTGACGACGGTGGCGGCGATGATCCCGACCACGGCCGCGGCCACGCCGTCCAGCGCCACCCGCACCGCCGGATCGGCCACCATGGCCTCGAGCCTGTCGTAGAACACCATTGAGAAGGCGAAGGCCGGGAGGAAGACGCCGGCGGTCATGGCCAGGGCGCCCGGCAGGCCGCCGGCCGCATAGCCGGCGAAGGTGGCGAAGATGATCAGCGGCGCAGGCAGCACATTGGCGAGGGCGACCCCGTCGAGGAAGGTCCCGTCGCCGATCCGGCCGCCTCCGACCAGATCCTGCCGTACGAAGGGAATGGCGGTGTAGGCGCCGCCGAAGGTGAGCAGGCCGGCCTTCAGCCCCGAACCGAACAGGGCGAACCAGCCGCCGTCCGCCGCAGCCGCCATCGCCGGGGCGAGCGGCCGCAGCCATGGTCCATCCCGAAGGATCCAGACCGCCAGGGCCGCCACGGCGCAGAGCAGCAGGGTCGCCGCCAGGCGGGGCCGCCGCGCCCTGACGAGACCGTACAGGACGGCGCCGGCGGGGAGCACGATCCAGAACGGCGCCGCCAGGAGGGTGGCCGCCGCCGCCGCCGCGCCGATGATCCACAGCCACGGCTCGACCAGCACATGCCGGCCGATGCGGTGGGTCGCCCGGACGATCAGCGCGACCACGGCCGCCTGCGCACCGGCGAGGACCACGCCCGCCGCGCCCCGGTCCACGCCGAAGCGGAAATAGGCCCAGGCGCAGAGCAGCATAAGGACCAGCCCCGGCAGCATGAAACCGAGCCCGGCCAGCAAGCCGCCCAGACGCCCCCTGGCGCGGATGCCGAGGTGGACGCACAGCTCATGCGCCTCGGGCCCGGGCAGGGCCTGCATCACGGCCAGCAGCCGGTTGAAGGCGGCGCCGGAAATCCAGCGCTCCCGCTCCACGAGTTCGCGCCTGACCATGGCGATCTGGGCGACCGGGCCGCCGAACGCGGCGAACCCGAAGCGGAGAAAGCGCAGGAACAGCGCGCCGTGGGTCATCGGCGGCGGTCGGATGTCATCGTCCTCGGCCATCGAACGACGATGCCCGCGTTCGACGCCGACGTCATCCGCCACCCTCGCCACGATCGCATAACAGCGCTATTGTTCCGCTTGGGAGGGACTTCGCATGAGCATCCGGAACCACGCGTTCGCCGGGGGCGTGATCGCGGTGGCGGCCATGGCCGGCGTCGCCACCTCGCAACAACAGCCGCCGTCGCCGGTCGCCGCCACCCAGGTCAGCCTGCCCCGATCGCGCGTCGACAACGCCGCGCTGGCGCAGGCGCGGCAGGATCCCGTGGCGGCCCGGCTGCGCGGCGTGCTGGCGCAGAGCAAGGCTCCCGACTTCATGCAGCGGGTGAACGCGTCGGCTGTGCCGGTGCTGGCGCCCGCCGATCCGGCCCTGCTGGCCACGGCGGAGTTCAGCGGCGGCGACCGCTTCTACATGCTGACGGTCCAGCGCGGGGAGCAGATCGTCGAGATCTACGGCACGACCAAGGCGTTCCAGTCGCCGCTGGGCGGGCCCGCTCCCCAGGCTCCCCAGGCGACCGCGCCGGTTCCGGGAACGGCTCCGGGAAGGGCTCCGGCGACCCGGGCTCCCGTCACGGCGGCCCGGGGCCCACGCATCGCCGCGGCCCGGGTTCCCGACGCCGCCGCCCGCGCGGCGGCCCAGGCGCAGACCCGCGGCCTGACCAACCTCCGCACCGAGCGGACCGAATATGGCGTCGACGTCAGCTTCAACCGGTTCGGCGCCGCCTACAGCGTCAGCCTGATCTGCGAAGGCGCGCCGAATTGCACCGAGGCGGATGCGGTCGCCTTCGCGGCAGGGCTGCAACTGATCGGCGGGGGCGCGGCGTGAGGCGGCTGGCCCTGGCGGGGCTGTTGCTGACGCTGACGGCCTGCGCGCCGGGCGGCTGCCAGCAGACGGGCTCGCCCGAGACCGGCGATCCCAACCCGGTGGAAGAGCCCCTGCCCGGCGATCCCGACGTTCCGCCGGCCGAGCCGGAAACGCCCCCGGCGCCCGAACCCGCCACCTGGCCGCACGAGCCGGGAGGCGGCCTCTATCCAGGCTCGGGCACGGGGGCGACCGACGCGACCCTGTGGGCCGCCGGAATGCGCTTCCCGATCGAGGCGGCGCCCGCCTACGCCAATTCGCAGGTCTATGGTTACGGCGGCTTCGCGGCGCCGGGGCCCGGCGGCCAGTGCGACGCCCGCAACTACGCCTATCCGTGGCGCGACAATTTCTGCGAGACGCGCTCGTGGACCAACGGCATGTGCCCGGCGGGCAAGGGGCACCAGGGCCAGGACATCCGACCGGCCACCTGCGAGAAGAAGGTCCACTGGGCGGTCGCCGCCGAGAACGGGCGGATCACCTCGATCGGCAGCTACACCGTCACCCTGCTGGGCGATTCCGGGCGCATCTATCGCTACCTGCACCTCGATATGGCCGGGGTGAACGCCCTGTTCCCGACCCCCGCATCGCGCGATGTCACGCGCGGCCAGCACCTCGGCAAGGTGTCGGCCGACTTCGGCGGCAACGCCACCACCATCCACCTGCATTTCGAGATCAAGGCGCCGGTGGCCAGCGGCGGCGGGGCGACGGTGATGTTCGTGCCGACCTATTCCAGCCTGGTCGACAGCTATGGGCGGTTGCTGAACAGCGCGGCCTAGGTTCCGCGCGGCCTGGCGCGGGTGGTGGGTTCGGCCTGCGTCGGATCCTCCGGCCAGGGATGGCGTGGGTAGCGGCCGCGCATCTCGGCGCGGACGGCGGCCCAGCTGCCCTTCCAGAAGCCGGGCAGGTCCTTCGTCACCTGCACCGGGCGGCGCGCGGGTGAGAGCAGGCTGAGGGTCAACGGCACGCGGCCGCCGGCTACCGTCGGGTGGGCGGTGACCCCGAAGAGCTCCTGGACGCGGATGTCGACGCGCGGACCGCCCTCGGCCGCGTAGTCGATGGCGGCGGAGCCGAGCGGGGTGTCCAGCCGGGCGGGAGCCAAGGCGTCGAGAGCGCGCTGGCGGTCCCACGGTATCAGGGCGCGGACGCCTTGTTCGAGGGCGGCGTCGGGGATGGCGTCGAGCGACTGGACGCCCTCGAGGAGTGGCCAGAGCCAGGTCTCGCGGGCGGTCAGAAGGGCTTCGTCGGAGACGTCGGGCCAGCCTTCGTCGAGGGTGCGCAGGAAGGCGAGACGGGCGCGGAGGGCCGAGGCGCGCTCGCCCCAGCGCAGGGCCTCCAGGCCGTCGCGGTCGACCTCGGCCTGCAGGGCGGCCGTGACCTGCGCCCGGTCGGGCGTGCCGGCGATCCGCTCGTCGACGACAATGGCGCCGAGGCGGCGGATGCGCTTCAGGACCATGCGCCCGGACGGCTCGCGGGTCAGCCGGTCCTCGATCTCGATCCGGTGCTCCAGCGCGGCGGGATCGAGCGGCGCGGCGAGACGGATGCGGTCGCGGGCGCCCCCTCCCCCGAGCTCGGCCACGGCCAGCCACGGCTCGCGGGCGAGGAGGTCCGTCGGATCGAGGAAGGCGCCGCGACCGGAGGCCAGCAGAAACTCCCCGGGCTTGCCGCGCGCCCTGGCCACGCGCTCGGGGAAGGCTTCGGCCAGGACGGCGCCGGGTTCGGGCTCGCCGCCCTGCCCGCCCCCGGCGGCGCGGGTCCAGCGGTCGGCCAGCTTCAGGGCGTCGCGCGCGCGCTGGGAGCGGTCGCGCTCCAGGCCGCGGAGGCGCTCGCGAAGGTCGGGATCGGTCCCGCCCAGCCCCGGCTCGGACAGGACAGCGGCGATGCGCGCGCCGAGGGCCGCCGCGCCGGCGTCGCCGGCCGCGGCCGCCATGTGAGCCAGACGCGGCGGCAGGGCGATGCGGGTCAGGCGGCGCCCGTGGCCCGTCAGCCCCCCGGTATTGTCGAGCGCGCCAAGCCGCTGCAGCACCTTGCGGGCCTCGGCGAAGGCGCCGGCGGGCGGCTGGTCAAGCAGGGCGAGACCATCGGTGGAGCGGGCGCCCCAGCGCGCCAGGTCGAGAGCGAAGGCGGTCAGGTCCGCCTCGAGGATCTCCGGGCGCTGGTGCGGGACCAGGCCGCGGGTCTGTTCCTCATCCCGGAGGCGATAGCAGACGCCCGGCTCCGTGCGTCCGGCCCGGCCGCGGCGCTGTTCCGCCGAGGAGCGGCTGACGCGGACGGTGGCGAGGCGGGTCAGGCCGCTGGAGGGCTCGAAGCGGGGCACGCGCGACAGACCGCCGTCGATGACCACCCGCACGCCCTCAATGGTCAGGCTGGTCTCGGCCACCGAGGTCGCCAGGACGACCTTGCGGCGCCCCGGCGAGGCCGGTTCTATGGCCCGGTCCTGCACCGCCTTGTCGAGCGCGCCGTAGAGGGGGACGACGTCGACGGCGGGATCGCGCAGCCGTTCGGCCAGCCGCTGGGCGGTGCGATGGATCTCGCCCTGCCCCGGCAGGAAGGCCAGCACCGATCCGGTCTCCTCGCCGAGCGCCAGCAGGACGGCCCGGGCCATGGCGTCCTCAAAGCGTTCGGCGGGGTTGCGGCCGAGGTAGCGGGTCTCGACCGGGAACATCCGGCCCTCGGCCTCGATCACCGGCGCGTCGCCGAGAAGGCTGGAGACGCCGGCGATGTCCAGCGTCGCCGACATGACCAGCAGCCGCAGGTCTTCCCGGAGCAGGCCCTGCGACTCGCGGGTCAGGGCGAGGCCGAGGTCGGCGTCGAGGCTGCGCTCGTGGAATTCGTCGAACAGCACCGCGCCGACGCCGTCGAGACCGGGGTCGTCGAGGATCATGCGGGTGAAGACGCCCTCGGTGATCACCTCGATCCGTGTCTTCGGCCCGATGCGGCTCTGCAGACGGGTGCGATAGCCGACCGTGTCGCCGGTCTGTTGGCCCAGGGTGGCCGCCATGCGCTCGGCCGCCGCACGCGCCGCCAGCCGCCGGGGCTCCAGCACCAGTATCCTGCCGCCCGGCAGCCATGGCTGGTCCAGCAGCGCGAGCGGCACGACGGTTGTCTTGCCCGCGCCGGGGGGCGCCGCGAGCACGGCCGCAGGGGCGGCGGCAAGCGCGGCCTTCAGCGGTTCGAGGACGGCGTGGATGGGCAGCATGCCCTGCGCTCTAGCCGCAACGGAGGGGTTCACGAAAGCGTCGCGCCGCCTTCACCCTTCGGAAACCTCGTTGCCAGCGCGGTAATGCGCCGCTAGCGTCCGCGCCAAGCCGCAGAGGGCGGCATGAAGTCGGAGGGGAATTTATGTGGCGCGTTAAGTCGCTCGACGCGATCCTGGCCACGGCCGAGAGGAAATCGCTACATCGCTCGCTGGGCCCGGTTCAGCTGACGCTGCTCGGCGTCGGCGCGATCATCGGCACGGGGATCTTCGTCCTGACCGCCGCCGCCGCCCAGAAGGCCGGCCCGGGCATGATGTGGTCGTTCGTGATCGCGGGCGCCGTCTGCGCCGTGGCTGCGCTCTGCTACTCGGAACTGGCCTCGATGGCTCCGGTCTCGGGCTCGGCCTACACCTACACCTATGCCGTGATGGGCGAACTGCTGGCCTGGATGGTCGGCTGGGCGCTGATCCTCGAATACGCCGTGGCGGCCTCGGCCGTGTCGGTCGGCTGGTCGGGCTATGTGCTGGGCCTGATCGAGAATGCGATGGGGTTCGACTGGCCAGACCTGCTGCAGGCGGGACCGGCCTGGACCATGAACGGTTTCATCCCCACGCCTGACTTCTCGGTCGGCATCGTCAACATCCCGGCCATCGTCGTGGCCCTGGCCGTGACCCTGCTGCTGATGATCGGCACCACGGAAAGCGCCCGCGTCAACGCCATCCTGGTGGCCATCAAGGTCGCCGCCCTGACCGCCTTCATCGTCCTGACCCTGCCGGTCATCAAGGCCGCCAACTTCCAGCCGTTCGCGCCCAATGGCTTGTTCGGCGAGTCGTCGGGCATGGGCATCATCGGCGCGGCCGCGTCGATCTTCTTCGCCTACGTCGGCTTCGACGCCGTTTCGACCGCGGCGGAAGAGACCAAGAATCCGCAACGCAACGTGCCGATCGGCCTGATCGGATCGCTGGCGATCTGCACCATCTTCTACCTGCTCGTCGCGGTCGGCGCGGTCGGCGCCCTCGGCGCCCAGCCCGTGCTCGGCGCCGCCGGGGAAGCGGTGCAGCCGGGTTCGGCGGCCTTCATCGCCGCCTGCGCCCTGCCCGAGAACGCCGGCCAGCTGGTCTGCTCGAACGAGGCTCTCGCCCACGTTCTGCGCGAGATCAACTTCCCGGCCGTCGGCAACGCCCTCGGCACCGCCGCCATGCTGGCCCTGCCCTCGGTCATCCTGATGATGATCTATGGCCAGACCCGGATCTTCTTCGTGATGGCGCGCGACGGCCTGCTGCCGGAAGGCCTGGCCAAGGTCCACCCGAAGTGGAAGACGCCTTACATCGTCACCCTGTTCACCGGCATCGCGGTGGCCATCGCCGGGGCCCTGTTCCCGGTCGGCCAGCTGGCCGACATCTCGAACTCGGGCACGCTGTTCGCCTTCTTCATGGTGTCGGTCGCGGTGATGATGCTGCGGGTCAAGGAGCCCAACCGGCGCCGTCCGTTCCGGACCCCGCTGGTGTGGATCATCGCCCCGCTGTCGGCGGCGGGCTGCGCCTTCCTGTTCTGGAACCTGCCGCACGACGCCAAGATGGTGCTGCCGATCTGGGGCGGCATCGGCCTGGTGATCTATCTGCTGTACGGCATCCGCAAGAGCCACCTCGGCCGCGGCATCTTCCAGGTGCCGGAACTGGATCCGGACGCGCCTCCGGGACCGGTGCCGCCGATGCCCGGCGCGTCGTCGCCGACGGACGACCACAACAAGCACTGATCCCCGGATCGGTCGCAGCAAAGGCCCGGGAGCAATCCCGGGCCTTTCGCTTTTCCACGGCCTGCCCTAGAGGCTGTCGGCAGAACCTGCGGATGTGGCGGAACTGGTAGACGCACTGGATTTAGGTTCCAGCGCCGCGAGGCGTGGAGGTTCGAGTCCTCTCATCCGCACCATCCTGCTTCGTCCCGCCGGGCTTCGCAGGACAGGTCCCCCCCAGACAATCGGGCCAAGCTGGATGCCCTGCGAGGCCCTGGCGCAGCAGGGCTGCTCTCGACCTGCCGCGCAGGGGGCCGCTCCGATCGCCGATTATGTTCTTGCTTTGTTCCCCTCTGGTGCTACCCTGCCTTCATGGCTGAAGCAGCGAAGGGTCGGGGGGCGCGGTCGAATGCGACCGGGCGGTTCGAACCGGAGACCGTGGAAGCCTTCGACGACGGCTGGACGAGCGACGATGTCGAGGCGGCGCCGCTGCGCACCACCCTGACGCCCGAGCACGCCCGGACGATCATCGCCAGAAACACCAGTCCGGATATCGGCTTCGACCGGTCCATCAACCCCTACAAGGGCTGCGAACATGGCTGCATCTACTGCTACGCCCGTCCGTCCCATGCCTGGATGGGCCTATCCCCGGGCCTGGATTTCGAGAGCCGGATCTTCTTCAAGCCCGAAGGCGCGCGTCTGCTGGAGCAGGAGCTCTGCAAGCCGCGATATGTCTGCAGGCGCATCCACATAGGCGGCAACACCGATCCCTATCAGCCGGTCGAGCGTGAACTGAAGTCGACCCGCTCGATCCTTGAGGTGCTGCAGCGGTTCCGCCATCCGTTCAGCATCATCACCAAGTCGGTGCTGATCGCGCGCGACGCCGACATCCTCGGGGCCATGGGGCGCGAGGGGCTGGCCTCGGCCTTCGTCTCCATCACCACCCTCGATCGGGGCCTGGCGCGGGCCATGGAGCCGCGCGCCTCGACGCCGGCGAAGCGGCTGGAGGCCATCAGTCGGCTGGCCGAGGCGGGCTGTCCGGTCGGCGTCGGCTTCGCGCCGGTGATCCCGGGGCTGAACGATCACGAACTCGAAGCGGTGCTGGAGGCGGCGGCGAAGGCCGGCGCGACCTCGGCCATGTATGTGACGCTGCGTCTGCCGCTCGAGATCAAGGACCTGTTCCGCGAATGGCTGGCCGACGCCCGGCCGGAGCGCGCGGCCAGGGTGATGTCGCTGATCCGCCAGACCCGCGGCGGCCGCGACTACGACCCGGACTGGAACCAGCGCATGAAGGGGACCGGCCCGGTGGCCGAATTGATCGGCGCCCGCTTCAAGGCGGCGGTGAAGCGCTATGGACTGGATGGACCGAGACACGCGCTGGACGAGAGCCGCTTCCGCGTGCCGCCGGAGATGAAGAGGCAGTTGGACCTGTTCGCCTGAAACCGGCTGGACCGGAGCGGAAGGGCCGCGCGGCCGTTGAAGCACCGCTTGCGAGGCCCATGTTCGCCCGCTCACGAACGGAGGTCCCGGCCCATGGCGAAACGGCCGACCAGCGCCCGAAAGACCCTGAACGCGGCCAACCTGGCCGCCCTGGGGGCCGAACGGCTGGCCGCGATGCTGGTCGAGGTGGCGGGCGGAGACGCCATCTGGAAGCGCCGACTGAAGATGGAGCTGGCCTCCGAACTCGGCGCGGCCGATCTGGCCTTCGAGATCGACCGCCGCCTGGGGGCGCTGTCCACGAGTCGGACCCGGGTATCGTGGCGCAAGCGGCCGGAACTGATCCGCGACCTGCAGGCGCTGCGGCTGATGATCGCCGAACGTCTGGTTCCACTCGACGCACGGCTGGGGCTGGACCGGATGGTGGCGTGGTTCGACCTCTATCCGGCGCTGTCCCTGAGGGTGAAGGACCCCAGGGACGAACTGGGCCTGATGTTCGATGCGGCGACGCCCGCCCTCGCCGCCGCTGCGGCCGCGGCCGGCGCCGAGGTCGCGGGGCCGATCCTGGCCGAGGCCGTGCTGACGCGGCTGTCGGACTGGGGCCGCTGGATGGGCCGGACGGCGCCCGGTCTGGACAGGTCCGTCGCCCGCCGCCTGCTGTCCGGACTGACGGCGGGGCGACCGACGCCCACGGGGCGGCTGGCGCTGGTCGTGCGAAAGCTGGCGGACCGCGCGGAGGATTTCGAACTCTGGGCCGCCACCATCCCGGAAGCCGACCGCGCCCGTCCGGAGATCGGCGCCGAGATCGCCCGCCGTCTGGCCGCGGCGGGCCGCGCGGGAGAGGCGCGCGCCGCGCTGGAGGCCGCCCGCGCGCCGGCGGCGCCGTCTCGCCGGGGCCGAACCGTCGGCCCTGCGCCGGCCCCGCCGGACGCCTGGCTGACCGCGGAGATCGCGGTTCTTGAGAGCGAGGGCCGTTCAGAACAGGCCGCCGCCGCCCGGTGGGCCCTGTTCGAGCGCTCGCTCGACGCGGACCAGCTGCGCACCCTGATCGGGGCCCTGCCAGACTTCGAGGACGTGGCCGCGCTCGACCGCGCCCACGCGATCGCCGCGGCCTGGCCGGACGCCGACAAGGGACTGGCCTTCCTGATGAACTGGCCCGCCCATCGGGAGGCGGCGGAGATGATCCTGGCGCGGGCCGGATCGCTGCGGGGGACTGCGGAAGAATTCCCGCTCTGGGCCGGGCGGCTGGCCGGCCGCTATCCGGTCGCCGCGATTCTGCTGCTGCGCATCCGGATCAGGACGCTGGTGCAGCTCGGCGCCGCGCCGGAGGCCGCGCTCCTGGTCGCCGAAGCGGCGGCTCTGGCCGAACAATCCGACCTGCCCGCGGGCGTGCCGGATCATGCGGCGTTCGCGGCCGGGCTCGAGATCGAGATCCGCCGGTCGAGGTGGGGACGGCGGTGACTGTCTAGCGCCGGAACACCCCGACCAGCTCGACATGGGCGGACCACAGGAACTGGTCGACCGGGGTGACGCGTTCGAGCCGGAAGCCGGCGTCGATCAACACACGGGCGTCGCGGGCGAAGGTCACGGGATTGCAGGAGACGCCGACGACGGTGTGGACCTTCGTGGCCCCGAGCTGGGCGGTCTGGTCGCGGGCGCCGGCCCGGGGCGGATCCAGCACCACGGCGTCGCAACCGCGCAGATCATAGGGGGCCAGGGGGCGGCGGAACAGGTCGCGGGCCTCGGCCGTGACCGCCTTCAGTCCCCGGGCGGAGCCGATGCCGGCCCTGAGGGCGGCGATGCCGGCGGCCGAGGCGTCGGCGGCCAGAACGGGCGCGACCGTGGCCAGCGGGAAGGTGAAGGTGCCGGCGCCGCAGAACAGGTCGGCGATCTTCTTCGCCCCGCGCACGGCCTCGACGGCGCGCGAGACCATGGCCGCCTCGGCCTCGGGCACGGCCTGCAGGAAGCCGCCCGGCGGCAGGGGGACGGTGGCGGGACCGAAGGCGACCAGCGGCTGGCGGGACATGACCAGCGTCTCGCCGGCGAGGCTGAGCCGGGCGAGATCGGCCGAAGTCGCCGCCTCGATGGCCCGCATCCGGGCGTCGCGGGACAGGCCGCCGCTGCGGCGCTCGACCCCGGTGACGTCGACGTCGAGCCCGGTCAGGGTCCAGGTCACATGCAGGGTCGGGGCCGATTTGGGATGTTCGAGGAAGGCCTCGGCCACCCGCGCCAGGGCCGGGATGGCCGCGACCAGGCGCGGATCGGCCACCGGACAGGCGCGCACCTCGACCAGCCGCCAGCTCTTCCGCGCCTTGAAGCCCAGCACTACGCGGCCGTCGTCGCCGCGGCGCGCGTGCAGGGCAAGGCGCCGGCGCGTCCCCGGCGGCACGGCCACCGTGGCCTCGATCTCCGTCTCGATCCGCTCCCGTGCCAGCGCCAGACGGACCTGATCGCGCTTCCACTCCAGATACGGTCCCGTGGCCCAGTGCTGCAGCGAACATCCGCCGCAGTCGCCATAGTGGGGCGAAACCGGCGCGATACGGTCGGGGCTGGGCGCGAGCAGTTCGATGGACTCGGCCCGGCCGTCGCGGACCTCGGCCCGCACGATCTCTCCCGGCAGGGTCAGGGGCGCGAACACCGGGCCGGCGGGCGTTTCGGCGATCCCGTCGCCCTGCCCGCCTACGCGCGTGATGGTCAGCGTTTCCGTCATCGCGCGCTTCTAGAGGTTCCGGGCCCCGGACGAAACATGGGCAAACCTGAACGAAGATGAACGGCGCGCTCAAAGGCCGTTCAGCTTCGGGGCCTTAACGATGAATGCAACAGACCGGGGCGCCGTTCGTTCGGGCTCCATCTCTGCAACAGAGTTCAGGATCGACCCCGATGTTCGCCCGTCTGACCGCCATCACCACCGCCGCCGCCGTCGGCCTGCTGGCGGTTCCCGCCACGGCCTCGGCCCAGGCCTACAGCTACCAGGGTGACCGCTACGGCTCCTATGAGCAGCCGTACCGCTACGACGACCGCTACGGCTATGACGACCGGTACCAGTATGACGACCGCTACCGTGACGACCGCTATCGGACCTCCTGCCGGAACGACCGCCAGGCCGGTGGCGCGGTGATCGGCGCCGGCATCGGCGCCGTGGCCGGCTCGCAGCTCGCCGCGCGGGGCCGTCGCACCGAGGGCAGCGTGCTGGGCGGCGTGCTCGGGGCCGTGATCGGGGCCGGCGTGGGCGGCAGCTCGGGCCGCGACTGCGACCGCTACTACGGTCAGTCCGACTACCGCTACGACGACAACCGGTACGGCTATCAGTCATACGACCGCTACGACGACGGCTACCGGTACGACGATCGCTACGACGACCGCTACCGCTACGGCCAGACCTATGAGTACGACCGCAGCTACAGCAGCCGCTACCAGTCGGGCTATGGCCCGGATTCCTACGGCTGCCGCACCATCGAGACCCGGGCCCGCACCCGCGATGGCCGTCTCGTCACCCGTTATGAGCAGTCCTGCCCGGACCGCTACTGACCGAATCGCGTCGCCGATTATTTTTCAGCCCCCCTGTCGATCGGCGGCGTGACGGAGACCCCCGGTGGAGAAATCCATCGGGGGTTTTTCCTTTTGGACGAGGGGCGCCAACGCTCGCGACGCGGTCGGTCGCTGTTTGGTCCATGACAGCGCTCAGGCCCGGCGGCGCGCCCAGAGCAGGAATTCGACGTTGCCGTCGGCGCCGGTGATCGGGCTTTCGGTGGTCGCCTGCACGGACCAGCCACGGCCTTCCAGCCATTCGCAAACCGAGGCCACTGCCGCCCGGTGCGCGTCCGGATCCCTGACCACGCCCTTGCGGTTTCCGCCGCCCGGCCGGTCGGCCTCGAACTGGGGTTTCACCAGGGTGACCAGGTCGGCGTCCGGGGCCGCGAGCGACAGGGCCGCCGGCAGCACCTTCGCCAGGCCTATGAAGCTGGCGTCGCAGACGATCAGCTGCGGCGGCTCGGGAATCAGGTGGGGGCCCAGGTCGCGGGCATCGGTGTGTTCGAGGTTGAGCACGCGCGGATCGGCGGCGACACGGGGGTGCATCTGGCCCGAGCCGACGTCCACGGCATAGACGCGCGCCGCGCCGTGCTCGAGGCAGACCTCGGTGAAGCCGCCGGTCGAGGCGCCGATGTCGAGCACGATCCGGCCTTCCACGGCCACCGGCCACAGCGACAGGGCGTGATCGAGCTTCAGGGCCCCGCGGCCGACCCAGCGGTGCGCATCGGCGTAGGTCACGACGGCATGGCCGGCGACGGGCTGAGACGCTGTCCTTGCCGGCGCCCCGTCGACGGTGACCCCGCCCGCCTCGATGGCGGCCTTGGCCTTCGCGCGGCTCTCGGCAAGGCCGCGCGCGACCAGAAGCTGGTCGAGCCGGCTCTTCGTCACCCCACCGCGTCCAGACGGGCGAGAGCGGCCTGGAGCTTCGCCTTGCCGGCCTCGGCCTCGGCCAGCTTCTCGCGTTGCTCGTCCACGACTTCCGGCGCGGCGCGGGCGACGAAGTTCGGGTTGCCGAGCTTCTTGTTGACGTGGCCGATATCGCTGTCGAAGGCGGCGATCTCCTTCTCCAGCCGGGCGCGTTCGGCGGCGAGATCGATGATCCCGGCCAGCGACAGGGCGGCCGTGGCCCCGCCGGAGACGAAGGTCACCGCGCCGGTCGGGGCCGTCGCGGCCACGCCGATCTCCGACACACGGCCAAGCGTCAGGAGCAGGTCGCGGTGGCGCGCGATCCGGTCGGCGGTCGAGGCGTCCGGCGCGATGAAGGCCAGCGGCGGCTTCGCGGACGGCGGCACGTTCATCTCGGCGCGCAGGCCGCGTATCCCGGTCACCAGATCGACCAGCCAGCCGATCTCGGCCTCGGCGGCGGCGTCGACGAAGGCCTCCGGCAGATCCGGCCAGGCGGCGCCGATCAGGCTCGGCTCTGTGCGCGGCGCACCCTCGGACGCGAGCTTGTCCCACAGCTCCTCGGTGATGAAGGGCATGACCGGGTGCATCAGCTTCAGCGTCTGGTCGAGCGTCCAGGCGGTCATGGCGCGGGTCTCGGCCTTGGCCGCCTCGTCGGCCCCGGTGAACACCGGCTTGGCCAGCTCCAGATACCAGTCGCAGAAGACGTTCCAGACGAAGCGGTAGAGGGCCGCGGCGGCGTCGTCGAAGCGGCCGCCCTCGATCGCCGCGGACACTTGGCGCTCGGCCTTGGTCAGCTCGCCGCTGATCCAGCGGTTGATGGTCTGGTCGACCGCGGCCGGATCGAAGCCCTCGACGCGGCGCGCCTCGTTCATCTGCGAGAAGCGCGCGGCGTTCCACAGTTTTGTGCCGAAGTTGCGATACCCTTCAATGCGTTGGCGCGACAACTTGATGTCGCGCGTGCCCGACAGGATGGCCATGGTGAAGCGCAGCGGGTCGGCGCCGAGCTCGTCGATGATGGTCAGGGGATCGATGACGTTCCCCTTCGACTTGCTCATCTTCTGGCCCTTCTCGTCGCGGACCAGGCCGTTGATGATCACGCGCCTGAACGGAACCTCATCCATGAAGTGAAGTCCCATCATCATCATCCGGGCGACCCAGAAGAAGATGATGTCCGCAGCAGTGACGAGGTCCGAGGTCGGATAGAAGCGGCGCAGGTCCTCGGTGTCCTTCGGCCAGCCCATGGTCGAGAACGGCCACAGGGCCGAGGAGAACCAGGTGTCGAGGACATCCTCGTCCTGGGTCAGCGGGGTCTCGGCGCCATAGTGGTGGCGCGCGGCGGCGCGGGCGTCGTCCTCGCTCTCCTCGACGAAGATAGTCCCGTCCGGCCCGTACCAGGCCGGAATGCGATGGCCCCACCAGAGCTGGCGCGAGATGCACCACGGCTCGATGTTGCGAAGCCATTCGAAATAGATCTTCTCGTAGCTCTTCGGCTCGAAGGTCGTGTCGCCCTGCTCCACCGCCTTGATGGCCGGCTGGGCCAGGGTGTGGGCGTCCACGTACCACTGATCCGTCAGCCAGGGCTCGATGACCACGCCCGAGCGGTCGCCGTGCGGGACGACGTGGCGGGTCTTCTCGATCTCCTTGAGCCAGCCTTCCTCCTCCGCCCGGGCGACGATGGCCTTGCGGGCGGCGAACCGGTCCATGCCGCAGTATTCGGCCGGCACATCGGGCGTATCGGCGTTGGTGATGCGAGCGAAGGCGTCGAGCACGTTGAGGGCCTCGAGCCCGGTGCGCTTGCCAACGCCGAAGTCGTTGAAGTCGTGGGCCGGGGTGATCTTCACCGCGCCGGACCCCTTGGCAGGGTCTGCGTAGGCGTCCGCGACGATCGGAATGCGGCGGCCGGTGATCGGATGATCGATCAACTTGCCGACCAGACCCGCGTAACGCTCGTCGTCAGGGTGCACGGCCACGCTGGTATCGCCCAGCATGGTCTCGGGCCGGGTCGTGGCGACGACGATGTAGTCGCGAGTTTCCCATTCGGTGGCCTTGCCGTCATCGTCGAAGGCGACCGGGTGTTGATAGGTGACGCCGTCGGCCAGCGGATAGGCGAAATGCCAGTAGTGACCGTCGACCTCGCGCTGCTCGACCTCGAGGTCCGAGATGGCGGTCTGGAAATGCGGATCCCAGTTCACCAGCCGCTTGTCGCGGTAGATCAGGCCTTCCTTGTGCAGCTGGACGAAGACCTTGCGGACCGCGATCTGCAAGTCGGGATCGAGGGTGAAACGCTCACGCGACCAGTCGCAGGAGGCCCCGAGGCGACGCAGCTGCTGCTGGATCGAGCCGGCGCTGGTCGCCTTCCACTCCCAGACCTTCTGCACGAAGGCGTCGCGGCCCATGTCGCGGCGGCCGACGTTGCCCGCGGCCGCCAGCTGGCGCTCGACCACCATCTGGGTGGCGATGCCGGCGTGGTCGGTGCCGGGGAGCCACAGCACGGCCTTGCCGGTCATCCGGTGATAGCGGGCGAGGATGTCCTGCAGGGTGTTGTTCAGCGCGTGGCCGATGTGCAGCGAGCCGGTCACGTTCGGCGGCGGAATGACGATCGAATAGGCCTCCGCGGCCGTGTCCTCGTCCCGGTCGGTTCTGGGGGCGAAGACGCCGCTCTCTTCCCACATCGCGTAGAGGCGCGGTTCGGCGGCTTTGGGATCGAAGGTCTTGTCGAGCATGGGGTGGTCTTACACGAAAGAGAAAGGGCGGCCCCGACTGGAGCCGCCCCGGAATGATCTAGCCTTGATCAGGTCGCAGGTGAAGCTAGCCGGCGGAGCGGGCGATGCGTTCGACTTCCTTGCGTACCTGGGTCTCGACGATGCCCGGCAGGTTGGCGTCGAGCCATTCCTTCAGCATCGGGCGCAGCAGCGCGCGGGCCAGTTCGTCCAGCGTGGGGCCGGAGGGCGTCGAGGGTTCCATGGGCTCGGACTTCTTCAGGGATGAGGCCAATCCGGCAAAGGCGGACGCGGCGCTGGCCGCGGCGCTGTCGCCGACGAGGGTGTCGTAGCCGGTCGGCGCCGTCGGGGCAGCCGTATCGGCGGCGGTCGCCGGCTCGGGCGCGAAGGCCGATTCGCTGACCGCCTCGACCGGGAACGGGTCGACCTCGGTCCCGGCGGGCGAGACGTCGAGATCGCCGATGCTCTCGGCCGCAGGGGCCTCATAGGTGTCGGTCAGTTCGAGCACGTCCTCCTCCGAGGAGACCGGCTCCTGCATCGCCGGCGTCTCGTCCATCATCGCGGGCGAGACTTCGATGTCCTCGTCGGCCTGCACGGGCTCGTCCCCGGCCGGGGCGGCGGCGGGAGCGGTTTCGGCCGGGGCGGCGGCCGTTTCGGCCGGTGCGTCGTCTTCGGAGATGATCCGGCGGATCGACGCCAGGATCTCCTCCATCGTCGGTTCCTGGGCGGTCTGGTCGGTCATGTCGAAACCCCGAGGCGCGCGCGTCGAACGCACAAGGCAAATGGTTGGGCGGCGCGGGGCCACGGCCCCTACCCCCTCAATGTCGTCGCATCTCAGCCCGCTGGAATCAACGGGCGTTTTTCGCGTCACAGGTTAACGAAGCGGTCGCGGGTCGCCCGTCGGGCGATCCGCCGCCGGCTCAGTTCCGCGGCGCGGTCTGGACGATCTCGGACTTCAGCTGCTGATCGATCGGCGCGTCCGGGGCGTCGTTGGCGGGCATGATGGGCGGCGCCACGATGCGGTCGACGGCCTCGAGCAGGCCGTCCCACGGCAGGGCCCCGCGGTCGCGCACGCGGTCGTAGTTGTCGGCGGGATCATAGAGGGTCAGGGTCGGGTCGAGGTCCGCCCCTTCGAGACGGCCCATGGCCGCCAGAAGGTTGGCCTGGGCGACGTATTCGTTGCGGCGGGCGCTGGCCAGGGTGATCTCCGCGTTGCGCAGCTCCAGTTCCTGGTTCAGCACGTCCAGGGTGGTGCGCAGACCGACCTGGGCTTCCTGGCGGACGCCCTCGGCGGCGACGGTGGCGGCGCGGACGGCCTCGGTCCCGGCCTCGAGGCTGGAACGGGCAGACAGCGCCTGGGCATAGGCCGAACTGACCGAGCGCAGGGTGTCGCGGCGCTCGCCCTCGACGTTGATCTGGGCGACGTTGGCCCGCTCGAAGGCCTGGGCGACGCGCGAACTGTTCAGACCTCCGGTGAAGAGCGGCACCGAGATGCTTGCGCCCGCGGTCAGGCGGGTGGTGTCGCCGATGTCGCCGATTCGGTCGAAGTCGTCGTTGGAACCGCCGTACGAGGCCGTGAGGCGCGCCGAGGGCATGTATTCAGCCTTGGCGGCGGCGACGTTGGCCTCGGCCGCTCGCAGGCTCCAGCCGGCGGAACGGATGCCCGGATTGTCCTGCAGCGCCACTTCCAGGGCGGCGTCGAAGTCCGTCGGCACGCCCGGCAGCACCGGCATCGGCGCCAGATCCGTCGGCGACTGGCCGACCACTGCGGCGTAGGACGCGCGTGACACCGACAGTTGGGCCTGGGCGTTGGCGAGATCGGCCTCGGACTGGGCCAGGCGCGCCTCGGACTGGGCGACGTCGGTGCGGGTGATTTCGCCGACCTCGAAGCGGGCCGAGGCCTCCTCGAGCTGGCGCTGGAGCACGCCGAGATTGGCCTGGCGGATGCGGAGGATTTCGGTGTCGCGGAGAACGTCCGCATAGGCCTGGATCACCGAGGCCAGCACGGTCTGCTCGATGTCGCGCAGATCCTCGCGCCCGGCCAGGATCTCGGCTTCCGCTGCGGTGATGCCGTGGCCGATTCGGCCGCCGCTCCACAACGTCTGCGACAGGCCGATGCTGGCCGAGGCGCTGTCGCCCTCGAACCCGGCGGCGTCACCGTAGGCCTGGGTGTGATTGCCGCTGATCGTGACGTCCAGCTGGGGGCGCAGACCCGAGCGGGCCTGGACCACGGACTCATCCAGCGCCCGCTGGTTGGCGCGCTGGGCCAGCAGCGACGGGTTGGTCTTGTAGGCCAGGGCGATGGCTTCCTGCAGCGTCTCGGCCCAGGCGGGCGCGCTCAGGCCGGTGACGACGGCGATCAGGGCGACCGAGGCGAGCGCGCGCGAACGTTTCAGCATGACTGTTCCTGCCTGGCGCACGCGAGGATGCGCACGCCCTTTGTATCCCATAGGCCTGATGCGGGACGGTTTCCTCCCGCGCCAGTTAAGATTTTTTCACGCGACCCGAAAGGCCGACTACAGGGCGAAGGCCGGCTCCGGCGCAAGGGCGCCGAGCACGGGCGGCGCCGAATCGAACAATTCGCGCCGGGACAGGCCCGAGGCGCCCTTCACATACAGGACGGCCTTGCCGGCGGGGCCGGAGCGCTCGACCACGGCGAGACGGCCGCCGACCTTGAGCGCGGCCAGCCAGGCGTCGGGCCGGACAGGCGCGGCGGCCTCGGAAACGATGATGTCATAGCCCTCGCCCACGGGGCGGGTGAACGGCGCGAGGACGCCTTCGACGCCCGCCTCGGCCAGGGCCGGAGCCACGATGTCGAGAACCTCCGCATCGGCTTCCTGCGCGGTGGCAGAGAGCCCCATCTGCGCCAGCACGGCGGCGGCATAGGGCCCGGCGATGGCCAGGGCCGTCTCCCCGGCGCGGGGTTCCAGCGCCATCAACAGTTTGGACAGGTCGCGGGGCAGCATCAGTCGCCGGCCGTTGGCGATCTCGGGCTCCATCTCGGCGTAGGCCGCGAAGGCGCGATCGGCGGGGAGGAAGCGCTCGCGCGGGACGGCGAGCAGCGCGGCCTGGAGGTCGCGGTCAGTGACGTCGTTCACCCGGACCTGACTGTCCACCATGATCTTGCGCGCGGCGGCGAAATCCATCTGTCGATCGTCCCGAATAGGCAAGGCGCGGTAACGCGCCGGAAATCTCGCGCGCTTATAGGTCTGTGCGTTGCGGGCGACAATCCGATCTGGTAGCGAACGCCCCTCGCGATGGCGAGGTCGCCCCCGATGGTGTCGGGGACGGCCCAGGGCCTGATGGCGGAGTGGTTACGCAGAGGACTGCAAATCCTTGCACCCGAGTTCGATTCTCGGTCAGGCCTCCATCGCGATTTTCGGACAGATCAGACCGGTGCGGTCATCCAGCCGATGACGGTGGCCGCGCTCACCGTCGCGGCGACGATGGCGATGGCGACCGCGACACGCGCGTTGCGGTTCACGAAGAACAGAATGCTGTCGAACATGACCAACTCCCCCCGGACCAAGGCACAGCGCCACAGATCGCGGCGTTCATCAAGGTATACGAAGGGTTAATCGCGGATTGGTGAACGGTTCTCGCCTATCGGGTGAAATGATGCAGGGCGATGGCCCCTGCAGTCGCCACATTGAGGGAATCGAAGCCGCCGGACATCGGAATGCCGACGGTTTCGCAGCGTTCGATCAGTTGAGTCGGCAGGCCGGGCCCCTCTGCGCCGAGGACGATGGCGGTCCGCCCGCCCCGGGTCGCCAGATGCAGCGGAGCCGCCGACGCCGGGGTCATGGCCAGGACGCGGAACCCGGCCGCCTTCAGGCCGTCGACCATCTCGTCCGCTGGCATTCCCGTCGCCATCGGCGTTCGCAGCACAGCGCCGACCGAGACGCGGATGGCCTTGCGGTAGAAGGGATCGCAGCAGCGGTCGTCCAGCAGCACGGCGGCGGCTCCGAAGGCCGCGGCGGCCCGGAATATGCCGCCCATGTTGTCGTGGTTTCCGATGCCGCAGGCCAGCACCACGACGGCGTCGTCGGCAAGGCCGGCGAGCACCTCCGCCAGCGGCCGCGCGACGGGCTTCTCGCCAAGCGCCAGTATGCCCCGATGGAGGTGAAAGCCCGCCACGCGGTCGAGCACCGGCTGCGGGGCCGCATGGACCGGCGTGTCCGGCGGCAGGGCGGCCAGCAGGTCCGCCAGGGCGGCGAGCCGCTTTTCGGCGATCAGGGCGGCGACCGGCCGGCACAGGGAGGCCGGCGAGGCGAGCACCCGCAGCACCACCTCCCCCTCGGCCACGAACAGGCCCTGCCGGCCCGTCAGGTCCCGCTCGCGGATATCCAGGAAGGCGGCGACGCGGGGGTCCAGCGGATCGTCGATGGGGATTGCGGCCAATCGGATATTTCCCGTTGCGTGAGCCTGACTCGCGCTGCTATAGCGCGCGCCTTCCCGAGAGGAAGTGTTCCGCGGTAGCTCAGTGGTAGAGCAGCCGACTGTTAATCGGCTGGTCGTAGGTTCGAATCCTACCCGCGGAGCCACTCTCCCTCCCCCTCCCGACCACAGCGCAGAAAAAAGCCCGACGCGAGCGCCGGGCTGAAGTCGTTCGGTGATGGTGGGTGTCCTCGAACAAAGGAAGACGCTCCCTCGATCAGCTGAATTGGTTAACGGCGCGTAAACCCTCCTATGGCGCCCCGAGATCAGGCAGCCAGGTCGCCTGGCGGGCGCCGCCCGGGCCGGTCCAGGCGACCCGCCAGCCTGAGCCGATCCGTTCCACCGCCAGCCCGCCCGCGGGCGAGCCGGGCTCACCAGGCCAGTTGAAATCGCGGCCGGCGACCTGGATCTGATCCGGGCCGTCGTGGGGGGCCAGCATGACGCTCCAGCGCCCTTGGGCGTCCGGGTCCACCTGCACGGTTTCGCCGCCGCTGCGCACCTCTATCTGCGCGAGTCCGGGGGCCCGGCCGGAGGCCAGGCGCATGCGCCCGTCGCTGTCGACGGCGCCCAGGACCGGGGCCGCGTCGAGCCGGCGCGTCGGGCCGCCGGGACGAAGCACGACGATCGGGCCCTGCCCGGCCGCCAGGATCAGCAGCCGGTCCGGCGAGGGCGCCGTGTCCTGGCCCACCTGTGTTTCCGGCCGGAGCAGGAGGTGTTCGGCGGGCGCCGGCAGTCGAATCTCGAACCGCCCGCTCGCGTCGGCGGAGGCCGCGAAGGCCCCGCCCCCGTCGCTGCGCAGCACGACGCGCGCGTCCGGCTCGGCGAGGCCGGACGCCACGAGGGCGGAGCCGGCCCGCTCCACACGCTGGATCACCGGCGGACGGGTCCAGTCGCCGGCCGCCTCCGGGCTCGCCTTGTCCTGTTGGGGCGGTTCCGGAGAACAGGCGACCACGCCGCCCGCGAGCACCGCCGCGACCATGGACAACATCGCCCGTTTCATCCTGTCTCTCCGACCGTTAGGAGTGTCGCCCCAGATAGCGCGGCGGCGCGCCCGCTGTCTTTCACTGTCTTCAAGAGGCCTCATGTCGTCGCCCGTCACCATCCAGCCGTTCGACGGCAAGTCCGTCTGCCTGTTCTGCGGCTCGTCCGAAACCGTCCGTCCCGAATATCTGGCGGCGGCGCGGGCGTTCGGGGAGGAGACGGCCAGGGCGGGCTGGCGGCTCGTCTACGGCGGCGGCGGCGTGGGCCTGATGGGGGCGTCGGCGCGGGCTGCGCACGCCGCCGGCGGGCGGGTTCTGGGGGTGATGCCCGGCTTCCTGCGCAGCCGGGAGCGGCTGTTCGACGAGGTCGAGACCCTGGTCGTGCCGTCGATGCACGAACGAAAGACCATCATGTACGACCAGTCTGACGCCTTCGTGGTCGCGCCGGGCGGCGTCGGCACCCTGGAGGAAGCGATCGAAGTGCTGTCGTGGAAACGCCTCGACCTGCACGCCAAGCCGGTCATCTTCTTGAATCTGAATGGCTTCTGGGACTCGCTTCTGGCGGTCATGGACCACAGCATCGAGGAGGGGATGACCCCGGCGACGTTCAAACAGGCGTGGCTGGTTTGCGACACCGTGTCGGCCGCAATCGAGGCTGTGCGCGCCTCGGACGAGATGCCTCACTTGCAACATGATCAGCGATAAGTAATCACTGGTCAGTCAGTGGGTCGTGCGTCTCTTTTGAAAACGCCGCTTGACAGTTGCGTATGAAAACGGACACTGGCGTCGCCGGGCGGATCCACGCCCATTCCAGTTTCGGAGACCTCCCCATGCGTGTTCTGCTTATCGCCGCGGCCATGCTCGTCGCCGCCCCGGCCATCGCCCAGGCCCCCGCTTCCAGCGCGGTGCTCGCCGACGCGGCCAAGGCCCCGGCCGCGCGCACCATCATCGACGGCGCCACCTGGCGCTGCGAGGGCGCGACCTGCACCGCCACGGGCGGCGCCAACCAGCCCGCCACGCGCGCCTGCCGCCGGGTCGTGGCCCGCTTCGGCCCGGTGACGGCGTTCAGCTACAAGGGCGTCGAATTGACGACGGAACAGATCGCCGCCTGCAACGCCTGACGGTCCGAGGCTTCCTGGCAAGAACAAGGGCCGCCCTTTTCGAGGGGCGGCCCTTTCCTTGTCCGGCGATGAGCCTCAGGCGGTCTCGCCGGACAGGCGTTTGACGATGCGCTCCCGGCCGATCAGCGGCGTCAGGGTGGCCATGTCCGGGCCGTGTTCCTGGCCGGTCAGGATGTGGCGCAGCGGCATGAACAGAGCCTTGCCCTTCGCTCCGGTGCGTTCCTTGACGGCATTGGTCCACACGGACCAGGCGTCGGGCCCGAGGCTCGGCGGCAGGACCTCAAGCGCCGCCGCGGCAAAGGCCGGATCATCGATGACGGGTGTGACCGGCCCGCTGATGATACGTTCCAGATCAACGACGTCCGAGAACTTCTGAAGGTTCGGGCGCAGGGCGTTCCAGACAGGCTCGCCCAGATCGCAGCCGATCGCGGCGAGCCTCGGCCGGGCCGTCGCATAGTCCATGGCGTGCAGCGCCTGGGCGTTCAGGCGGTCGAGGTCGGCGGTGTCGTAGCGGGCCGGCGAACGCCCCATCTTCGAGAATGAGAAGGACGCGCCGAGGGCTTCGATCGAGGGTGCGACCTCGAGCGGATCGGAGGTGCCGATGCGGCCGAGATGGCTGGTGATGGCGATCGGCTCGTAGCCCTGCTCGCGCATCTCGGAGATGGACAGGGAGCCGAGCCGCTTGGACAGGGCCTGGCCGTCGGCGCCGACCAGCAGCGGCATATGGGCGAAGGCCGGCACCGGGCCGCCGAGCGCCTCGAATATCTCGATCTGTGCGCCGGTGTTGGTGACGTGGTCCTCGCCGCGGATCACATGGGTGATGCCCATGTCGATGTCGTCGACCACCGACGGAAGGGTGTAGAGGAACAGGCCGTCCTCGCGGATCAGCACGGGGTCGGACATCGAGGCGGTGTCGACCTCGGCGTGGCCGCGCGACAGGTCTTCCCAGGCGACGCGCTTGCCGTCGAGCTTGAAGCGCCAGTGCGGCCGGCGGCCCTCGGCCTCGTAGGCGGCCTTTTCGGCCTCGGTCAGCTCCAGGGCCGCACGGTCGTAGACGGGCGGCAGGCCGCGCGACAGCTGCACCTTGCGGCGGCGATCCAGCTCTTCCGAGGTTTCGTAACAGGCGTAGAGGCGTCCGGAGGCCTTCAGGCGGGCGGCGGCTTCCTCATAGCGGTCGAACCGCTTCGACTGGTTGTAGCGCTCGTCCCAGACCAGGCCGAGCCAGGTCAGGTCATCCTCGATACCCTGCTCGAACTCGGGCGTGGAGCGCGCCAGGTCGGTGTCGTCGATGCGCAGGACGAAAGACCCGCCCTGCCCGCCGATCCGCGCGTTGCGGGCGAACATCCAGTTCACCAGCGCGGTGCGCACATTGCCTACGTGCAGCTTCCCCGTCGGCGACGGGGCGAAACGAACCTTGACGGACATGGAGCGACCTTGAAAGCGAGGCGCGGTAGGTCGCGCTCGCAGCCGCCCAAGTCAAGGCGTGGCGGCCGCTCAGTCGTCGCGGTGGACACGCTCGCGGCGTTCGTGCCGTTCCTGGGCCTCGACCGAGAGGGTCGCGGTCGGGCGGGCTTCCAGCCGGCCGAGGCTGATCGGCTCGCCGGTCTCCTCGCAGTAGCCGTAGGAGCCGTCCTCGATGCGGCGCAGCGCTTCGTCGATCTTGGAGATCAACTTGCGCTGGCGGTCCCGCGTCCGCAGCTCGAGGGCGCGGTCGGATTCCGACGACGCCCGGTCGACGAGATCCGGATGATTTTCCGTCTCGGCCTTGAGGTTGACGACCGTACCCTTGGACTCGCGAAGGATTTCGTCCTTCCAGGCCAGGAGCTTGGCCTTGAAATAGGCCTGCTGCCGTTCGTTCATGAACGGCTCGTCCTCGGAGGGCCGATAAGTGTTCGGCTCGCTCGCAGACGCCAATGCGTTCATCGCACTCACGCTCTCAACAGCGCCCCCCTGTGGCGCAGTGCTGCGTATAGGGATGGCGAAGAGTCGCGGCAACAACGCTCGCGCGAGCGTGACCGACGATTGATCGGGTCGGCGCGCGAGCGTGACATTTCTTCATCACCCGAGGCTTGCCGAGCGCGCTTTTGCGAAAGATTTCGCCGACTTATGCTGCGCTGCGGCGAAGATCGGCCTTGGCCAGCTCAACCGCGGCCCGCAGATCGATCTGGGCCAGCAGACTGTTCAGGCCCGGATCGGCGTCGATCGGCCGCTCTTCTCGCAGGCCCCGGCCGAGGCGCTCCAGCGTCGCCTCTCCGGCCTCGCCGGCCAGCAGCGCCAGCTTCAACTCGTCCAGACGATCCAGCAGGCCGCCGCCCCGGCGGATGGCGCGCCGCCGCCGCTCGGTGGCGTCCTCGACCCCCTGCAGCGCCATCAGGGCCGACACGCCCGCCACGCCGGTCGTGGCGGCCGCGGCCGTCGCCGCTCCAGCCGCCGCGCCGCCCCCGACCGGGGGCACGGAGAAGCCGCCTGCCGCTTTCGTGGGGCGAGGTCCCTGGGAGGAGGACGGGCCTGAGGGGCCGGTGACCTTCATGGATTGCGACTCCAGAACATGCCGGACCTTCGTCGGCTCCGGGTCACCGTTTGGTTAACGCCCCGGCAGTTTCTGCCGCATGACCAAGGCATGCCGCACCAGCAGAGACTGAATTGACTGGGTTTTCCGGTTGGCACGGTGCTGGCATCGCAGCAGGCACAACAGTTCGCGGACACCGTACCGATGCAGAAACTGCTCGCCTCCCTCCTCACCGCCGCCGCCCTGGCGGGATTCGCGGCCCCCGCGATGGCGCAGTCGCGGATCAAGGATATCGCCGCTATCGAAGGCGTCCGCACCAACCAGCTGGTCGGCTACGGCCTGGTGGTTGGTCTGAACGGCACCGGCGACAGCCTGCGCAACTGCCCCTTCACCCGCCAGTCGCTGGAGGGCATGACCGAGCGGCTGGGCGTCAATATCCGCGGCTCGAACGCCAACTCCAAGAACATGGCCGCCATCATGGTGACCGCCGAACTGCCGCCGTTCGCCACGCCGGGCGCGCGCATCGACGTGAACGTCTCGTCCATGTGCGACGCCAAGAGCCTGCTGGGCGGCACCTTGCTGGTGACCAGCCTGCAGGGCGCCGACGGCGAGGTGTATGCGGTGGCCCAGGGTTCGATCCAGACGGGCGCGGTGTCCGCTTCGGGAGCTTCGGGCTCGTCGGTCACGCGGGGCGTGCCAACGGCGGGCCGCATCGCCTCGGGCGCCACGGTGGAGCGCGAAACCGGCTTCCACCTGGCCAATATGAACGAAGTCCGCCTGACGCTGCGCAACCCGGACTTCACGACGGCCCAGCGCGTCGCCGCCGCCATCAACCAGGTCTATCCGAACGCCGCCCTGGCCGAGAACGGCACCGTCATCGCACTGCGCGCGCCGGGACAGATGGGCATGGCGGGCTTCATCAGCCGGGTCGAGAACCTGCCCGTCGCCGTGGACGCGCCGGCCAAGGTGATCATCGACGAGGTCAACGGCGTCATCGTCATGGGCGACGCGGTGCGGGTCTCCACCGTGGCCATCGCCCAGGGCAACCTGACCGTCTCGGTGCAGGAGACGCCGATGGTCAGCCAGCCCGAGCCCTTCAGCCGTGGAGGCGAGACCGTGGTCGTGCCGCAGTCGGACGTCTCGGTCGAGGAGGAGCTGGGCCGGCAGATGCGCATCGTCGGCGGCGGGGCGTCCCTCTCCGACCTCGTCAACGGCCTGAACGCCCTCGGGGTCAGCCCGCGCGACATGATCAGCATCCTGCAGGCCATCAAGGCGGCCGGTGCGCTGCAGGCCGACATCGAGGTGATGTGAGCATGAGCGACCTCGCCGTCTCCCCCGCCCTGCTCCAGCCGACGCCGTCCGCGCCGGCGCCCACCGCCCGGATGCGCGACACCGCCGAGGCCTTCGAGGCCTCCTTCCTGGCACAGATGCTGAAGCCGATGTTCGAGGGCCTTTCGACCGACGGACCCTTCGGCGGCGGCGAGGCCGAGGGCACCTGGCGCGGCTTCATGATCGAGGCCATGGCCAAACAGACCGTCAAGGCCGGCGGCATCGGCCTGGCCGACCAGGTCGTCGCCCAGATGCTGAAGATGCAGGAGCAGGCTCAATGACCGGAACCGCCGAACTGAACGCCACCGCCCGGGTGCGGCAGCTGATCGATCTGACGGAGCGGCTGACGGCCAGCCTCGGCGCCGAAGCCAGGGCTTTCGAGGCGCACCGGCCGCAGGACGCCGCCGCCACCCTGGCGGGCACGCAGGATATGGCAAACGCCTACCGCCGGGAGTCGGCGCAGGTGAAGGCCAACCCCAGCGTGCTGGCGGCGGCTCCGGTGGCCGAGCGCAAGGCCCTGATCCGTGTCACCGAAGCCTTCGAGGCGGTCCTGAGCCGCCACGCCCGCGCCATCGAGGCGGCGCGGATCATCTCTGAGGGTCTGGTCCAGACGATCGCCGCCGAAGTCGCCGCCCAGCGCGGCAGCCCGTCGGCCTATGGAGCCAGCGGTCGGGCCAACGCCGGCGACGGCCGGGCCGTAGCCTTCAATCGCACCGCCTGAGCTCCAGCGTCCGCTGAACCCCGATCGCCCGCAGGAAGTCCGGATCGTGGCTGACCACGATCACGGCCCCGTCGTAGGCCGTCAGCGCCGTCTCGACCGCCGTTATCGAGTCCAGGTCGAGGTGGTTGGTCGGCTCATCGAGGATCAGCAATTGCGGAGGCCGGGTTCCGGTCATCACGCAGGCCAGGGCGGCGCGCAGGCGCTCGCCGCCGGACAGGGTTCCGACGATGCGCTGCGCCGCCGTGTTGCGGAACAGAAAGCGGGCGAGCGCCGCATGCGCGTCGTTGGGCGTCGCGTCCGGGTTCAGGCGCCGCCAGGCGTCCAGCAGGGTTTCGTCGGGCCTGAGCAGCGCCGCTTCCTGATCCAGCAGGGCAGCCGGCACGGGACGCTCGACCGCGCCACTGCCCGGGTTCAGTTGACCTGACATCAGCCGCAGGAGGGTAGACTTGCCAGCGCCGTTGGGACCGGTGATCGCCACCCGCTCCGTACCGGTGATCCTCAGCGAAACCGGACCGACGATGCGCCGGCCGCCCGGCGCGTCCCAGGCGGCCTCGTCCAGCACCAGCACCGTCTTCCCGGGGGCGAGACCGGTCGAGGGCATGGGAATGGCCATCGCCCTGACCCGTTCGACCCGTTCGCGCGCCTCGTTGAGCTCGGTCTCCGCCGCCTCGGCGCGACGCCGGGCCAGCAGATCTTCCCGTGCGCCCGAATTCTCGGCCCGCTCGGCCATCGCGCCCAGAAGGATTTTGGGCTCCGACTTCCTCGCCGCGAAGGCGCGTCCCGCCTTGTCGCGCCGCGCCTTCCTCTCCAGCGACTTCTGGCTCTCGCGCGCAGCCTGGGCGGTGTTCCTTTCAGCGACGTCGAGATTGCGTTCCGCCGCCGCCCGCTCCGCCGCCTTGCGCTCCGCGTAGAGGTCATAGTTCCCGCCGTAGGTTGCGGCGCCGAGGCCGGACAGCTCCACGATCCGGTCCATGCGGCGGAGCAGGGCGCGGTCGTGACTGACGACGACGACGCCGCCCTTCCAGCGGTCCAGCAGGTCGGCGACGGCCGCGCGGCCCTCGACGTCCAGATGATTGGTGGGCTCGTCCAGCACCAGTAGGTCAGGCTGCTCGAGAAGCAGGGCGGCGAGACGGACACGGGTCTGCTCGCCTCCGCTCAGCGTCGCCGCCGGACGATCGGGGTCAGTCCCTTGCAGACCGACGTCGGCGAGCGCCGCTTCGATCCGGCCCTCCAGCATCCAGTCGGCGGCGGCGAGATCGTCCGGGCCGCCCTCCCCTGCCAGCACGCGGCGAACAGCCGCCATGGCCGGCGCGACGCCGAGAAGGTCGAGAATGGTTTCGCCGGCGCCGGGCTCGCGCCTCTGCTCCAGCCAGCCGACCTTCCCCGCGCGCGAGACCGAGCCCTCGACAGGCTCGATCAGGCCTGTGACGAGACGCAGCAGCGTGGTCTTCCCGACGCCGTTGCGGCCGACGAGGCCCGTGCGCTCGCGCCCGAAAGCGAGGCTGAGGTCAGAGAATAGGGTGTGGCCGTCAGGCGTCCGGGCCGCGACGCGATCGAGCGTCACGAATGCGGATGGGGACGGGCTTGGGGCGAGGCTGGGTGAGGACATGGACCAACGCGAGCAGCGAAGCGGAAAGGGCGAAACCAATTCCCAGTGCGCTGATCATGTTCGTCGGGCCTCCAGTGAACTCACTCGAAATGACAGGATGGGCGCCAGACCCGGGCTTCGCAAGCATTTTCGACGGTTGGCGCGAGTGACGAAGCCGTTACCGGCGCTCGCCGGCGCCGTGGCTGCGACGCCGCGGACGCTGGCCTGAGGCGCATTCGCGCCCTACATGGCGAGCATGAGCCACGCCGCCGACCCCCAGGACGCCGCCGGCCGCCGCGCGGCGATCGTCGAGCAGATCCGCGCTGAAACCGGCATCGACGAGAGCATGATCGCCCGGCTGGTCGACGGCTTCTACGATCGGGTGCGCGCCGATCCGCTGATCGGCCCCGTGTTCAACGACCGTATCGAGGACTGGGCCCCCCACCTGGAGCAGATGCGGATGTTCTGGTCGTCGGTGGCGCTGATGAGCGGCGTCTATCACGGGCGGCCGATGCCGAAGCACCTTCCCCTGCCGGTCGACGCCCGTCACTTTGATCGCTGGCTGGAGCTGTTCGAGGCCACCGCGCGCGACCTGTGCCCGCCCGCCGCCGCCGACCATTTCATCGAACGGGCCCGCCGCATCGCCGAGAGCCTCGAGCTGGGCATCGCCGGGGCCAACGGGGTGCTGTTGGGCAAGGGCGAGCGGTACCTGCGGCCGACCGAAGCCTGGACGCCGGCCGAGGCCTAACTGGCCGCCACCGGTATTTGCACTGGCGCCGCCGTCCCGGGCTTCATGCGGGCGTTGACGTTGAAGCTCTCGACCTTCCACGCCTCACCCTCCTTCACAAAGGTGGTGTCGGTGCGAACAACCCGGTCCGGATAGTCGTACTCCTGGGCCAGCGAATAGCGCTGGCCTCCCGTGCCGGCGTACGACCGCCATCCGAGCGGTTTCGGCTCCGGCGCGGCGCCGGCCGGAGCGAACGACCGGATCATCGGCAGCTGAGCCCTCACGGTCGCGGGGTCATTGCCGGAAGACATCCGGGCCAGCAGGGCGTCGTCGCGGCCTTCGACCAGATCGCCGTACAGCGCCTGCGCCTGAGCTGCCCGCTCGGCGTCGCCCTCCATGCTCGGCATCGAGCACGCCGCCAGGGCGCCGACGGCCAGCAGTCCCAGGAGCCTTCTTCGGTGCATGATCTGTCCCCCCGTCTGGACGCTACTCGGACACAACCTCGTCGCCAATCCACCGAAGTTCGGAGGCCCGGGGCGGGCCTGCTGCCAGAAACTGTCAGCAGGCTGGCATCGCGAGAGGTTTGTTCCTACAATGTTCTTGCTGAATCCCGCGAACCAATCCCCATATAGCGCTGTCGCGCCGGAGCTTGCCCGGCCCTTCCGCGTTCCCGGACTCCCAAGCCTTCAGGCCTCATGACCGAAAAGCACAACTTCATCCGCGTGCGCGGCGCGCGCGAGCACAATCTCAAGGGCGTCGACCTCGACATCCCGCGCGAGCAGCTGGTGGTGATGACCGGCCTGTCCGGATCGGGGAAGTCCTCCCTGGCCTTCGACACCATCTACGCCGAGGGACAGCGCCGCTACGTCGAGAGCCTGAGCGCCTATGCCCGCCAGTTCCTCGAGTTGATGGGCAAGCCCGACGTGGACCTGATCGAGGGTCTGTCGCCCGCCATTTCGATCGAGCAGAAGACCACCTCGAAGAACCCGCGCTCGACGGTCGGCACGGTGACCGAGATCCACGACTACATGCGCCTGCTGTGGGCGCGCGTGGGCGTGCCCTATTCGCCGGCGACCGGCCTGCCGATCGAGAGCCAGACCATCTCCATGATGGTCGACAAGCTGGCCGCCCTGCCAGAGGGCGAGCGCATCCTGCTGCTGGCCCCGGTCGTGCGCGGGCGCAAGGGCGAGTACAAGAAGGAGATGGCCGAGTGGCAGCGCTCGGGTTTCCAGCGGCTGAAGATCGACGGCGAGTTCTACGCCATCGAGGACGCGCCGACGCTGGACAAGAAGTTCAAGCACGACATCGACATCGTCGTGGACCGGATCGTCACCAAGGCGGGGCTGGAAAGCCGCTACGCCGACAGCCTTCAGACCGCCCTTGGCCTGGCCGACGGCATCGCCGTGGCCGAGTGGGCCAATGTCGCCGAGGGCGAGAAGGAGCCGCGCCGGCTGACATTTTCGGAAAAGTTCGCCTGCCCGGTCTCCGGCTTCACCATCAGCGAGATCGAGCCGCGGCTGTTCTCGTTCAACAATCCGTTCGGCGCCTGCCCCGTCTGCGACGGCCTGGGGGTCAAGCTGGCCTTTGACGCCGATCTCGTCGTGCCGGACCGCGACAAGACCCTGCACAAGGGGGCCATCGCCCCGTGGTCGCGCGGACCGTCGCCGCTCTACACCCAGACCCTGCAATCGCTGAGCCGCCACTACGGCTTCTCCATGGACAAGCCGTGGCGCGAACTGCCGGCGCAGGCGCAGCAGGTGATCCTGCACGGCACCGGCGCCGAGAAGATCAAGTTCCGCTACGACGACAACGCCCGCACCTATGAGGTGTCGAAGGTCTTCGAGGGCGTGCTGCCGAACCTGGAGCGGCGCTGGCGCGAGACGGACAGCGCATGGGTGCGCGAGGAACTGGGCCGGTTCCAGTCCGAGACCCCGTGCGAGGCCTGCGGCGGCAAGCGGCTCAAGCCCGAGGCCCTGGCCGTCAAGGTGGCCGGCACGGACATCGCCGAGGTGTCATGGCTGTCGATCAGGCACGCCCACGAGTGGTTCACGGGGCTGGCCGACAAGCTGACCGACAAGCAGATGGAGATCGGGCGCCGCATCCTGAAGGAGATCACCGACCGGCTGCGCTTCCTCAACAACGTCGGCCTCGACTATCTCAGCCTCTCGCGCGCCTCGGGCACCCTGTCCGGCGGCGAGAGCCAGCGCATCCGCCTCGCCTCCCAGATCGGTTCGGGTCTGACGGGCGTGTTGTACGTGCTGGACGAGCCCTCGATCGGCCTGCACCAGCGCGACAACTCGCGCCTGCTGGAGAGCCTGCGCGGCCTGCGCGACCTCGGCAACTCCGTGCTGGTGGTCGAGCACGACGAGGAGGCCATCCTGACGGCCGACTATGTCATCGACATGGGGCCGGCCGCCGGCATCCACGGCGGCGAGGTCTGCGCCCAGGGCACGCCGGCCGACGTCATGGCCAACCCGAACTCCCTGACCGGCAAATACCTGACCGGCGAACGCGAGATCGAACTGCCGCCCGAGGGCCGCCGGCCGGTTGACCGCAAGCGGATGCTGAAGATCAGCGGCGCCACCGGCAACAATCTGAAGAGCGTCACCGGCGAGATTCCCGGCGGCCTGTTCACCTGTGTCACGGGCGTCTCCGGCGGGGGCAAGTCGACCTTCACCATCGAGACCCTCTACAAGGCCGCCGCCCGCCGCCTGCACAACGCCTCGGACGCCCCGGCTCCCTTCGACCGGATCGAGGGGCTGGAGATGTTCGACAAGGTCATCGACATCGACCAGAGCCCGATCGGCCGCACCCCGCGTTCCAACCCGGCCACCTACACCGGCGCCTTCGGGCCGATCCGCGACTGGTACGCCGGCCTGCCCGAGTCAAAGGCCCGCGGCTACGGCCCCGGCCGCTTCTCGTTCAACGTCAAGGGCGGCCGCTGCGAGGCCTGCCAGGGCGACGGCCTGATCAAGATCGAGATGCATTTCCTCCCCGACGTCTACGTCACCTGCGACGTCTGCAAGGGCAGGCGCTACAACCGCGAGACGCTGGAAATCGTCTTCAAGGGCAAGAGCATATCCGACGTTCTGGACATGACGGTCGAGGAAGCCGCCAGCTTCTTCAAGGCCGTGCCCTCGATCCGCGACAAGATGCTGACCCTGAACCGGGTCGGTCTCGGCTACGTCAAGGTCGGCCAGTCCGCCACCACCCTGTCAGGCGGCGAGGCCCAGCGGGTCAAACTGTCCAAGGAGCTGTCGAAACGGGCCACCGGCAAGACCCTCTACATCCTCGACGAGCCGACCACCGGCCTGCATTTCGAGGACACGCGCAAGCTGCTCGAGGTGCTGCAGGAGCTGGTCGACAACGGCAACACCATCGTGGTGATCGAGCACAATCTCGACGTCATCAAGGTGGCCGACTGGCTGCTCGACTTCGGCCCCGAGGGCGGCGACGGCGGCGGCGAGATCGTCGCGGTCGGCACGCCCGAACAGGTCGCCGCCAATCCGAAGAGCTGGACCGGAAAATACCTCAAGGAGGTGCTGGACCGGCACGAGGCGCGGCGCAAATCCCGGGTGGCGGCGCTGGCCGGCTCCGTCGAACCCAAACCCGCCCGCGTGAAGAAGAGGGCCTAGGCGGCGGGGTCTCCGGCGACATCGACGACGCCGTGATCCTTGCTGCGCCCCCTGAAGATCAGGATGGCGGATCCGATCAGCAGCACGGCCGTGGTGACGACGCTGCCTTCAGGCCCGAAGGCGGCGCCGGTGATCCACCAGGGCACGGTGGTCCGGGTGCCCAGATCGACGATCAGGGGCGTGGTTTCGATGACCTGACCGGAAACCTCGAGCCCGAAGCCGAGGCCCAACAGCCAGTTCCATGCGGCATGCCAGCCGCAGACGCCCCACAGGGAGCCCTCGCGCGCCGCATACATGCCGATGAAGACGCCGAACAGGATCACGTTCAGCACGCCGGTCAGGAGTTCGGGCGACGGTTCGATATTGAGCGCGTGCAGCAGGCCGAACAGGACAGAGCTCAGGCCCAAGCCCCAGGCGAGGCCGTGGCGCGATGCGATGACCTGCATGAGCCAGCCGCGGGTGAGTATTTCCTCGGTCGAACCCTGGATCACGAAGCCCAGCATCAGGACCACAATGGGAAACAGGGCGGCGCCGACATTGGCCGCGGCGAAGGCTCCGCCCGCGTCGACGCGGTATCCGCCCAGCGCCCAGATGATGCCGACCACCGCGACGAGAAACGCCAGACCGACGGCGTAGCCGCGCAGAAAACGCTTCGGCCCCGAGCCGTTGAATCCGATCGTCGCCAGCCCCCTTCGCTCGAACAGCGTGACCCACAGGATGACGATGCCCGCGGTGAAGGCGAAGGAGGCGAGCGTGAACGCGGTGCCCTGCCAGCCGATGGCCTCCCCTTGCGGGGAAAGGAAGCCCAGCAGAACGCCCGGCACGGCGCCTGCGATCTGGCCTGTGACGATGAAGACGACCGCGAGCACCAGGGCCGCGACCGTCCAGGTCCGGCGGTGGCGCGGCTTGCGCGGGGCGTAGAGTTCGATTCCCGTCATGAGTCCCTCCAGGTCGCCAAACCGGCTGCAGGTGTCAGGCGAAGGTATCCGCGCTCGGCTTCATTCCCAGAATGTCGCGGTAGGCGACGGCCGGCGGCGCGAGGAAGATGGCGTACGTCAGGGCCGAGAAGAGGGAGTTGATCACCAGGTTGGCGATGATCGCCGGAGTCAGGAAGGTGGCGATCGAGGTGTAGTCCGCCTGCATCGACTCCAGCATGTTGAAGATGTTGGTTCCGCTGCCCCCGCCCAGTCCCATCATCACCGCCATGGTGATCAGGGCGCCGAGAATCGAGACCACGATGCCGAGGATGCCGGCCACGATGTAGCAGCCCAGCAGCGACCAGAAATGCCCCTTGGTCGCGCCCCACGATTCGAAGATGCGGATGCGCCCTTCGTTGAAGGTCATCGGTCCCGCGAACGAGAATTTGGTCCAGAAGGCCAGGGTGGCGAAGATCATGGCGATGTAGACGAGGATCATCAGGACCACGAAGGCGATCCCCGCGCCGACGCCCTCGCCGCCCATCCCGATGCCGACACCGACGATTCCACCGACGATGCCGAGTAGCAGGACGATGCAGAAGGTCGCCACGATGCCAAGGAGGAAGAGGACGAGAAGCACGACAGCCATGCGCAATTCGGTGGCGCCCAGCCTCAGATAGCCGAAGGCGGACTCGGCGGGGCGAAGCACCGTCCGATAGACCGCCGAGGTGAAGACGGCGAAGACCAGAAGCGCGACGGGCGTCAGGAAGGCGTAGAGCGCGGCCATCTGACCGAGCATCGCGAACGCCTCAGACGGGTCGGCGCTCGATTCGCGGCTCATGGTCATGAACTGGTTCAGCGTTCCGCCGAACATGGCCACCATGCCGACCGATGAGACCAGGCTGATCATCAGCGACGCCGCCGCCCAGATCAGCATCGCCCTGGGCTTCTCGCGCGCGATGCGGAAGCCCTCGAGCGCCGCGTCCATTGCCTGAAATGCCATATGTCTTCCCCCGGTAAGCGCGCCAGCCTAGCCCAGCCCGCGCCTCCCGGCTAGAAGCCCGGCATGACCTCCTCCCCCTCCCCTGTCCATGTCGTCGGCGGCGGCCTCGCCGGCTCCGAGGCCGCCTGGCAGATCGCCAGGGCGGGCGTGCCCGTCGTCCTGCACGAGATGCGCGGCGTGCCCGGCGTGAAGACCGACGCCCACCACACCGACGGCCTGGCCGAGCTGGTCTGCTCCAATTCCTTCCGGTCGGACGACTGGGAATACAACGCGGTCGGCCTGCTGCACGCCGAGATGCGGGCGCTGGACTCGGTGATCATGGCCTGCGGCGACGCCAACCAGGTGCCGGCCGGCGGGGCGCTGGCGGTGGACCGCGAGGGTTTCTCGCAAGCCGTGACGGCGAAGCTGGAGGCGCACCCGCTGGTCACCATCGTGCGCGAAGAGATCGCCGGCCTGCCGCCCAAGGACTGGGACAATGTCATCGTCGCCACCGGACCGCTGACCTCCCCCGCCCTCGCCGACGCCATCCTGAAGACGACGGGCGAGGAGAGCCTCAGCTTCTTCGACGCCATCGCCCCCATCGTCCACGCCGACTCGATCGACTTCGACATCGCCTGGCGGCAGTCGCGTTACGACAAGGAGGGACCGGGCGGGGACGCCGCGGCCTACGTCAACTGCCCGATGAACCGCGAGCAGTACGAGGCCTTCATCGACGCCCTGCTGGCCGGACCCAAGGCCGAGTTCAAGGACTGGGAGAACGTCCCCTATTTCGACGGCTGCCTGCCGATCGAGGTCATGGCCGAGCGCGGCCGCGAGACCCTGCGCCACGGTCCGATGAAGCCCGTCGGCCTGACCAATCCGCGCGACCCCCAGGTCAAGGCCCACGCCATCGTCCAGCTGCGCCAGGACAATGCGCTGGGCACCCTGTTCAACATGGTCGGCTTCCAGACCAAGCTGAAGCATGGGGCCCAGGCAGAGGTGTTCCGCATGATCCCCGGCCTGCAGGACGCCCAGTTCGCGCGGCTGGGCGGACTGCACCGCAACACCTTCCTCAATTCGCCGAAGCTGCTGGACCGCCAGCTGCGGCTGAAGGCCATGCCGCGCCTGCGCTTCGCGGGACAGGTGACGGGCGTCGAGGGCTATGTCGAGAGCGCCGCCATGGGCCTGCTCACCGGCCGGCTGGCGGCGGCCCAGGCGCTCGGCCGAGACCTCGCCCCGCCGCCGCCCGAGACCGCCATGGGGGCGCTGGTCGAACACATCACCGGCGGCCATCTGGAAGGCTCGAAATTCCAGCCGATGAACATCAACTACGGCCTTCTGCCGCCGCTGGAGGCGCCGAAGGTCGACGCCGAGGGTCGGCGGATCAATCCCAAGGACCGCGGGCGGGCGAAGAAGCGGCTGATGAGCCTGCGGGCCATCGAGGCGCTGAAGGCGTGGCGGGACGCGTGAAATCACGTCAAGGTGGAGCCCGCGTCTTAGTGATCACAGAGAGCGAAAATGCGGATTTCAAGGCGCGGAGTCGTGAGCGCGGCGGCGATTGCTCCCTTGATCGCGGCGGTCGCCCCGGCCGGGGCCGCACAGCGCGAAACCGTCCCGGCGCAAATGCTTCTGGCCAGTGAAGGCCGCTACCTCCCCCGCTGGCTGGAACTGACCGATGAGGCGGGCGAACGGGCACGGCTGGAACAGCAGTACGGCGGCGAGCAAGAGTGGATTCCGCACGTCCTGCGCGACGGGATCACCCAATACGCCAGCTTCCTGAGCGCCGAGAAGATCGCCTTCCGGGCGCAAAATTCAAGCACAGCTCCTTTGGAGCCTGACGCCTATGAGGCGGTGGAGGCGGTGGAGGCCATCGCTCGCGCGGCAGCCGACCGGCGCGTGGTCATGCTCAACGAGGCGCACAACGCTTCGCGCCACCGCGCCCTGTTGGGGCGTCTGCTGCCCAGACTGCGCGCGGATGGCTTCACCCACCTCGCGGCCGAAGCCTTCACGCCCGCGGTGGCGACGCTGGCCCGCGGGGATCCGGTGGGCATGGGGGTTGGCTGGTATGTGCAAGACCCGGTCTTCGCCGAGGCGGTCCGGGAAGCGCTGGCGCTCGGCTACCGCCTCGTCGCTTACGAGCAGCGTGAGGAACAGCGCGCGTCCGGATCGCCACTGAGCAACGCAAATTTCGTTTCCCGCGAACAGGCCCAGGCAGATAACCTCGCCGCGGTGTTGGCGCGCGAGCCCGACGCCAAGGTGCTTGTCTTCGCGGGCTATGGGCACATCGCCGAGCAAACCGGCGGGGGGATGTTCGCGGCCCGTTTCAGGCGCGATACGGGCATCGATCCGCTGACCGTGGGCCAGTCCGGCGTCGGCGCCTTCGGGCCGCACGTTGAGGACGCCCCGCCGGTTCGCGCCCTGCTTGAGCGCTTCCGACCCGACGGCGCCGTGGTGCTGATGCCCAAATCGCCCCAGCCGGGGGCGCTGACCGGCGAGGAGACTGACCTGATCGTGCTGCACCCATCCGTCGCGGACGTGGACGGCCGGCCGGGCTGGCTGGCCCGCGACGCCGAACGGCGGCGACAGCCGATCGAAGTCCCGGCTGGCGCCGGCCCGCGGCTGCTTCAGGCCCTCCACCATGGCGATCCCGATCCGGCCATCCCTGCCGACCAATTTCTCGTTCCCAATGAAGGCGGCGCCTCAGTCCTGTGGCTGCGGCCGGGGCGGTATCGGATACGGCTTGAGACAGCGGCCGGGTTCGTGGCGCTGGACGAAATCGAGGTCCAATCCTGAGCGCCCAAAGGGTATAGACGGCGCCCATGCCGCCCTTTGATCCCGTCAAGGCCCTGATCCGCCAGAAGATCACCGACGTCTTCAACGACGCCTCGAAGGGCGAGCGCCCGGTGCTGCGGCGCGCCGACGCCCTGTTTCCACCGGACTCGGTGGCGTGGAAGGTCAACGGCGATGTGGTCACCATGATGATCGGCGGCGTCTCCGGCCTGCTGCTGCAGATGCTGCATCCGGCCGTGCTGGCCGGGGTCTGGGACCATTCCGACTTCCGCGCCGACATGCACGGGCGGCTGCGGCGGACGGCGAAATTCATCGCCGTGACCACCTATGACCACGCGGAGGCCGGGCGCGCCGCCATCGACAGGGTGAACCGCATTCACAAGAAGCTGAGGGGTGTTCTGCCCGATGGAACGCCCTACCGGGTCAGCGATCCGGAACTGCTGGCCTGGGTGCATGTGACCGAGACCATCAGCTTTCTCGACGCCTGGATCCGCTACGCCGAGCCGCGCATGCCGCGGGCCGAGCAGGACGCCTATTTCGCCGAGACGGCCCGGATCGGCGAGGCCCTCCACGCCGATCCCCTGCCCCGCAGCCGGGCCGAGGCGGAGGCCCTGATCCGGTCGTTCCGGCCCAGGCTGCGCGCCGACGCCCGGACGCACGAGGTGGCGGCCATGGTGATGCGGCAGACGGTCGGCATGCCGGCGGTCGATCTCGCGGCGGGGGTGATCATGCAGGCCGGCCTCGACCTGCTGCCGGACTGGGCCCGGGCCATGCACGCCCAGCCGCGCGCCCACCCGCGCGCCCTGCCGACGCGGCTGGTGCGCGGCGGCGCGCTGACGACGGCGCGCTTCCTGCGCTGGGCCTTCGACGGCTCGCCGAACCGCCGCGTGCACCCGGACGATGTGACCGGCTACTAGCCGGCGCCGCCCGCCCCACTGCTGGCTATTCCACGACTGCTATCAAAGTAGCGCTGACAGAGCCGCGCGATAACAAGGGGTTGCCGATTTCTCGAACCGATCTGCCCGCCTGGGGAACGGACGGGCGCATACTGTCGCTCGCGCGCCTTCCTGCGGGAGGGCGCCGGGTCTTTGACAACCGAATCCTTCGTCGCGCCGCCGCCAGGCACGGCCTTGTCCGATGCCGACTCTGCCGACTCTGCCCCCCCTGATCTCCTCGGCGTGAATGCCGACCCTGCCGACTCCGCCACACCGTTTTTTTCGGCGGACGGCTCTCAGGTGGCCTTGCCGTATTCCAGCCGGGCGATGGTGCGGTTGTGGACCTCGTCGGGCCCGTCGGCGATGCGCAGGGTGCGGACCATGGCGTACATCTCGGCCAGCGGGGTGTCGGCGGAAACCCCGGCCCCGCCGTAGGCCTGGATGGCGTCGTCGATGATCTGCAGCGCCATGCGCGGGGCGGCGACCTTGATCTGGGCGATCTCGGACTTGGCGTTCTTGGCGCCGCCGTTGTCCATCATCCACGCGGCCTTGAGCACCAGCAGCCGGCACATCTCGATCTGCGTCCGCGCCTCGCCAACGCGCTGTTCCCAGACGGAGTGCTCGGCCAGGGTCTTGCGGAAGGCGGTGCGCGACAGCAACCGCTGGCACATCAACTCCAGCGCGCGTTCGGCCGCTCCGATGACCCTCATGCAATGATGGATGCGGCCCGGGCCGAGCCGGCCCTGGGCGATCTCGAAGCCGCGGCCCTCGCCGGCGATCAGGTTCTCGACGGGGACGCGGACGTTCTCCAGCACCACCTCGGCGTGGCCGATCGGGCGCTCGTCATAGCCGAAGACGGAGAGCATGCGCTCGACCCGGAAGCCGGGGGTGTCGACAGGGACGATGATCTGCGACTGCTGGGTGTGGACCGAGGCGTCGGGGTCGGTCTTGCCCATGACGATGGTCACCGCGACGTTGGGGTGGCCCATGTTGGTCGACCACCATTTGCGGCCGTTGATGACGTAGTGATCGCCGTCGCGTTCGATCCGGGTCTGGATGTTGGTGGCGTCGGACGAGGCCACCTCGGGCTCGGTCATCAGGAAGGCCGAGCGGATCTCGCCGGCCATCAGCGGCTTGAGCCATTTCTCCTGCTGCTCGGCGTTCCCGTACATATGAAGGACTTCCATATTGCCGGTGTCCGGGGCGTTGCAGTTGAACACCTCGGCCGACCACAGGGCGCGGCCCATCTGTTCGGCCAGCGGGGCGTATTCCAGATTGGTCAGGCCGGCGCCGTGTTCGCCGGGCAGGAACATGTTCCACAGGCCGGCCTCGCGAGCCTGGGCCTTCATCTCCTCCATGACCGGCGGCTGACGCGTGTGGTCCTCGCGAACCTGGGCCCAGTATTCGGCCGAGCGCGGCAGGACCCTGTCCTCCATGAAGCGGCGCACGCGCTCCTGCCAGTGCAGGGCCTTGTCGCTGGGGCGGAAGTCCATGGCGGAATCCTTCTTGGAAAGACAAACGGCGCGGCATCCGTGGGACACCGCGCCGTCGAGGTCGTTGTCTCAGGTCAAGCTCAGCGCTTCAGCAGCGGGGCCAGCTTCTGGGCGATCATCATGTCGCCGGCGATCTTCAGCTTGCCCTGCATGAAGGCCATCATCGGGTCGAGCTGGCCGTTCGACAGGGCCATGAAGTCGTCCCACGACATCGAGACCGTCGCGTCGGCGGGCTTGTCCTCATTGGTCACGGTGTTCGGGACCGAGGCGCCGTCGATGAAGATCTTGCCGGCGTCGCCCAGGTCGATCTTCACGGTCTTGCCCAGACCGGAGTTGTCGCCCACGGCGCCGCGGATGTGTTCGGTGACTTGGGCCAGATCGGCCATGGTGCGTCTCCTGACGAGGTTGAGCCACCGACCTAGACCGCGTGGACGCGCGTGCCAAGATCACGTCAGGTCAAGTTGATGCGACACCGCTGCGATCATGGCCGCCAGTCTTCGGAACCGGACAGCCGTTCGGGTTCGGCCACGGCATCCGGCATGCGATCGTCGCCGGCGGCCTCGCGCCAGCCGGCGCGCCGCCGATCACTCTGACCATCGCTCTGGCCTGACCCTCGGTCGTCGCCCCACCGGCGCCCGTCGTCGCGGCGCCTGTCCCGTTCTTCGCGGCGAGCTTCGCGCTCCTCCCATGCCTGACGATCCAGCGCTTCGAGCCGGGCCCGACGAGCGGCCCGCTCTGCCTGGTAGTCCCTGCGCGGGGCATCGAACCCGAACCAGCGGCCAGCGTCACGGCGGGGCCTCGACGCCTCCGGTCGCGGCGGTTCGGCCGCCACCTCTTCGACGGCGGGTCTCCGCCACGGTGGCGGCGGCAGCGGCGGCAGATCTTCGATCCAGCCCTCGGCCGACGCCCGGATTACATCGGTCAGGGGCGGCGGCGGAGGCGGGACGCCCTGGAAGCCATCGACCAGTTCGCCCACGTCCATGCGCGCGCCGGGGATGATGTCGGGCTCGACGGGATGCACCACCTCTATCCGGAGCCGCTCGCTGGCGGTGACAGGACGCGGCCCCGGCAGGTCGACGGCGCGCAGGCCCACCAGACCAAACGCCGCCGCCGCGAGGGCGGACAACGCCGCCAGGTGCGGCCGGCGAAACCTCACCCGCGCGGGCGGCCTGGAGACGACGGGAGGATCGGAACGAGACTGGGACATGAGAGGCCGCGAGGGGTTGCTCCATCAAATCCCTCAGCGGCGTCGAGGTTCACGAATGTGACCGGCGCCTTCGCTTCACCCCTGGTCGTCGGGACCTTCGGCGTCGGTGTCGTCGATGAGAATTCTCGCCGCGGCCCCCTCGATGTCCTCGTACTGATCGGCGCGAAGGGTCCAGAGGAAGGCGCCCACGGCGATCAGGCCAAGCAGCACCGAAAACGGCGCCAGCAGGAAGATGATGTTCATCGCCCGCTCCTCACTCGAAGCGCGTTGAGCGTCACGACCAGCGACGATCCCGACATCGCCAGGGCGGCGACGAACGGATTGACGAAACCGAGCATCGCAGCCGGCGCCGCGACAAGGTTGTAGAGGGCCGCGAAGCCGAAATTCTCGAGCGCCCGGCGGCGCGCCGACCGGGCCGTATCGATGGCCTCGACGACCGCCATCAGCGCGTCGTTCGTGAGCACCAGGTCAGCGGCGTTCTGGCTCGCCTCGAGCGCCGATCCGGGGGCGATGGCGGCGTGGGCCCGCGCCAGGGCGGCGGCGTCGTTGAGGCCGTCCCCCACCATCAGGACCTTGCGGCCGGCGGCGGTCAGATGGTCGATCGCCTCGGACTTCTCCTCCGGCAGCATGCCGGCCTTCCACGTGGCCAGGCCGACCGTCTCCGCGACGGTCCTGACGGCGCCGACCTGGTCGCCCGACATGATCTCCGCCGTGACGCCCCGGGCTTTCAGCGCCTCGACCGCGGCGGCGGCGTCAGGGCGAACGACGTCGGAGAACTGGAGCCGGGTCTTCTCCGAGTCCTCGAAGCCGAACCACAGCTCCGTCTCGCCGGAACGCAGGGTCGGAACGCCCACAAAGGCGGCCCGGCCAAGCCGCGCCCGCCGGCCGTCGATGACGCCCTCGACCCCGAGTCCGGCGTGTTCGACGACGTTGGCGGCGACAGGTCCGTCTCCGGCGGCGCGGGCGATGGCGCGGGCCATCGGGTGGCTCGAGGCCCGGGCCAGCGGAGCGGCCATGGCGATGACCTCCTGAGGCGCCCCGACCAGCGCCGGCCGCCCCTCGGTCAGCACGCCCGTCTTGTCGAAAACCACGTGGTCGATTTCGGCGAGCCTCTCCAGCGCGGCGCCGGACTTGACCAGAACGCCTCGCCGGAAGAGCCGCGCCGAGGCCACGATCTGCACCGCCGGGACGGCCAGCCCGAGCGCACAGGGACAGGTGACGATCAGGACGGCGACCGCCCTGATCAGCGCTTCGCGGGGATCCAGCCCCAGGGCCCAGCCGCCCGCGAAGGTCGCCAGGGCCGCCGCGTGCACCACCGGCACATAGAGGGCGGCGGCGCGATCCGCGAGACGGACATAGCGCGAGCGCGACTGGGCGCCCGCCTCGACCAGCCGGGCGATGGCGGCGAGCGTGGAGTCTTCCGACCGGGCGCTGGCGCGCAACGTCAGCAGCCCGGTGGTGTTGACGGCGCCGGCGCGGCACAGCTGTCCCGGCCCCACGCGCTCCGGCGCGCTCTCGCCGGTCAGAAGGCTGTTGTCGATCAGCGCCTCGCCCTCCTCGAGCGTCGCGTCCACCGGAATGCGGTCGCCGGGGCGCACGCGCAGGATGTCGCCGGGACGGACGTCGCCGAGCGGAATCGATCGCTCGTGTCCCGAACCGTCGACGACGCAGGCGGCGGGAGCCTGAAGCGCCAGCAGATCGCCGGCGGCGCTGCGCGCCCTGGCCCGCAGAACATGATCGAGCCACCGCCCGATCAGCAGCAGGAACAGCAACGAGACGGCAGCGTCGAAATAGGCGTCCCGGCCATTCAGGATGGTCTCGGAGAAGCTGATCGCCAGCGTCAGGATGACGCCGACCGAGATCGGCACGTCCATGTTCGCCCGGCCGGAGCGCAGCGAGCGCCAGGCCGACTGGAAGAAGGGCATGCCCGCGAAGACGGCGCAGGGCGCGCCGACCGCCGCCGACATCCACATCATCATGGTGCGGGTCGCGGGGCCCAGCTCCTGGTCGAAGAGCCCGGCCCAGATCGGCACCGAGAACATCATGGCGTTCATCGCGCCGAAGCCGGCCACGGCCAGGGCGAGGATCAGCCGACGGCCCTCGCGGTCGCGCTGGACCAGGGCCGCGCCGGGATCGAACGGCGTCGCCGGATAGCCCAGCCGGTCCAGCGCAGAGATGATCGCCGCGGGATCCATGTCGCCGTCGGTCAGGCCGACGGACAGCCGGCCGGTCGACAGATTCAGGCGGGCGGCCTCGACACCCGGGAGGCGCGACACTTCCCGCTCGATCTTGGAGATGCAGCCGGCGCAGCGCGCGCCCGTCACCAGCAGGTCCAGGCTTGCGCGGCCGTCGTCCCGCTTGCGCAGGAAGGCCGACATGTCAGGCTGGAGCGCCGCGTCGAAGGTCACGGCCATGTCAGTCTCCGTTCGGCCATGAACCGCTGACCGGCGCCGTCGGCGGCCTCGATGTGAACATCCCAGGTTCCGGACAGGCCGCGGGTGGCGGCATAGCGGCCGGGGGCGGTTTCCTGCAGGGCCAGTTCGGTGCGCCCCTGCTCCGTCGCCGGCCGCTGCAAGGTCGCGGAGACCCGCAGACCACCTAGCGGGCGCCGGTCCCGATCCTGCACCACCACCTCCAGTCCTTCCGCCCGCGCCGCCGCGCCGGCGCGCCAGCCCAGCGCCTCCTGGGCCCTCAGCCGCTCCAGTTCGGCGTTGTAGACGAGCCCGGCCTCATAGGGCCGGGCCGCCACCTGGCCCGGGTGCGACCGGTAGGCCATCACCAGGAAGCCGGCGTCGACGCCGACCACCAGTGCGAAGAAGGCGACCACGCCCGCCGCGACGTGCCAGCCCCTGACGGTGAATGGGGGTTTGGCGGCTGATGCAGGCGCGTTCATCGGTTCGGATCCCCATAGTCGAAGGCCGTCGGTACGCTCTTCGTCTCGCCATCGGAGCGGATCTCAAAGGCCGCATCGCGGCTCCCGGCCGCGACCTGGTCGGCGGGGGCGGTGACGAAGATGCGCAGCGGCGTCACGCGGTTGGGCTCGACCTCCACGCGCAAGGGATTCGCGGTCGGCTGGCCCGGGATCTTCAGAACCGCACCAGCAACGCCGGCGTAGCGGATCTCCACAGTCGCGGGCTCGAACCCGTGGTTGGCGATCTTCAGCGTGTAGCCATTGCGCACGGCCCCGTCGTGCAGGCGCACATAGGCCGGATTCCGGTCCCTGATGGCGTGGACTCCGAGCTGCTCGCGGGTGCTGAAGCCCCAGATCATCAGGCCGCCGACCAGGAGCAGCGCCAGCCCATAGTAGAGGGTGCGCGGCCGGATCAGCTTGTGCTCAGGCTTCTGGCCACAGTTCCGCGCCGCGACCGCCGCGTCGGTGTCATAGGCGATCAGGCCCCGCGGACGACCGACCCTGTCCATGATCTCGTTGCAGGCGTCGATGCACAGGCCGCAGTTGATGCACTCCAGCTGGGCGCCGTTGCGGATGTCGATGCCCATCGGACAGACCACGACGCACTGATTGCAGTCGATGCAGTCCCCCCTGCCCTCCCAGGACTCGGTCTTCTTGTGCGGCCCGCGCGGCTCGCCCCGGTCGTACCGATACGTCACCTGGAAGGACTGGTCGTCCAGCATGGCGCCCTGGATGCGCGGCCAGGGGCACATGTAGGTGCACACCTGCTCGCGCATGTGGCCGGCGAAGACGTAGGTGGTGAAGGTCAGGATGGCGCACGAGACATAGGCCGTGATCGGCGCCGTCCCGACCCAGAAGGTGCGGATCAGATTCGGCGCATCATGGAAGTAGAATATCCACGCGCCGCCCGTGCCGAAGGCGACGCCGATCCAGACGAGATGCTTGCCCGCCTTGCGCCACAGCTTGTTGAACGACATCGGGGCGGCGTCGAGCCGCATGCGGGCGTTTCGGTCGCCCTCGAACATCCGCTCGATGTAGATGTAGAGGTCCGTCCAGACCGTCTGCGGGCAGGCGTAGCCGCACCAAAGGCGGCCGAACAGGGCGGTCACCAGGAACAGGGCGAGCGCCGAGAGCACCAGCAGGCCGGTGATGAAATACACCTCCTGCGGCCACAGCTGGATCGTGAAAAAGTAGAAGCGGCCGCCGTCGAAGTCCACCAGGACGGCCTGGTCAGGCAGGGCGCCAGGGCGCTCCCAGCGGATCCAGGGCGTGATGTAGTAAATCGCCAGCATGGCGATCAGCAGCGCCCATTTTATCCAGCGCCAGCGGCCGTGGACCAGCTTGGGGTAGATCGGCACGCGCGCCTTGTAGAGGCCCTTGGGACGAGCCTTTTCACGGTGCTGCTCGGCGACGGAGACCGGACCCGTCGTCTTCGGGCGTTCGCGGGTCCGGTCGATGATGATGGTCATGGCGTAACGGCCGCACCCTCGCCCGTGGAGGCTTCGCCGCCGCCGGAGTTGACGTGGACATAGACAGCGAGGGCCTTGATCACCGCGGGCGAGAAGCGGCCCTCCCAAGTCGGCATGACCCCGTTGCGTCCGTTCTGGATCTGGCCGCGAATGGACTCGCGATCCGATCCGTACAGCCATTCGCGGTCGGTCAGATTCGGCGCGCCCAGGGTCCGGTCGCCCACGCCGGTCGGCGTATGGCAGGCGACGCAGTTGTCGGCATAGAGCTGCTGCGCCCGGCCGACCGCCGCGGCGTCCGCCTGACGTCCCGACAGCGCCATCACATACTCCGTCAGATCGGAGATCTGGCCGTCGTTCAGCATGCCGTCCCGTCCGAAAGCCGGCATCTGCGAGGTGCGCGTCTCGGGGTGGGCCGACCGCACGCCGACGCGGATCGTCTGTTCGATCTCGGCCAGGGAGCCGCCCCACAGCCAGACGTCGTCGCGCAGGTTCGGATAGCCCTTGGCCCCGCCCCCGCCGACGCCGTGGCAGCTGGCGCAGTTGTCGCCGAAGACCGACTGGCCGACGGCGAGCGCATGCGCCTGCAGGTCCGGGTCAGCCTCGATCTGCTCGAGCGACGCCGACATCAGCAGGGCCTCGCCCCGTCCGCGCTGCGCCTGCAGGGCGTTGAGCTGCTCGACCAGATCGACGCGGTCCGATTGCTTCATGAGGCCGGGCGTGTAGCCCCTGAGGCCCGGCCAGGCGGGCATCAGCACCCAGTAGACAATGGCCACGACGATCGAGCCGTAGAAGACCCACAGCCACCAGCGCGGCAGCGGATTGTCCAGCTCCTTGATGCCGTCCCACTCGTGCCCCGTCGTCTCGACGCCGGAGTGTTCGTCGCGCTCGCGTTCAGACATGGTCGTCCTCGTCCTTTTCGAGCGGCAGGTGGGAAAGGCGGCGGAAGGCTTCGCGGTGCTTCGGCCACAGGGCGTAGATCAGGCCGGCGACGAAGACGGCGCCGAAGTAGACGGTGCCGCCCTGCTGGGCGAACCGCGCCACGGTTTCGTAATCGAGGCCGCTCATCGCATGTTGTCCGGGTCTTCGGCCTGATAGGTGCGGAAATCGACCATCGTGCCGAGTTGCTGCAGGTAGGCGATCAGGGCGTCCATCTTGGTCAGCCGCGCCGGGTTGCCGTCGAAATCCCCCTGGACGACACGCGGTCCATAGCGGCCGCGCAGCGCCGAGGTCTCGCTGGCGTAAGGATCCACCTGGGCCCTGAGGTCGGCCTCGGCGTTTTCGATCTGGTCGGCCGTATAGGGCACGCCCACCGCCCGCATGGCCCGCAACTTCTGCCGGATCGCATGCTGGTCCAGGTCCTGATCGGCCAAGAAGGCGTAGGGCGGCATGTTGGATTCCGGCACCACTGACCGCGGATCGGTGAGGTGCTCCTGGTGCCATTCGTTCGAGTATTTGCCGCCGACCCGCGCCAGATCGGGTCCGGTGCGCTTGGACCCCCACTGGAAGGGGTGGTCGTACATGCTCTCGGCGGCGAGGCTGTAGTGGCCGTAGCGCTCGACCTCATCGCGCAGGGGGCGGATCATCTGCGAGTGGCAGCTGTAGCAGCCCTCGCCGATGTAGATGTCGCGGCCAGCCAGTTCGAGCGGCGTATAGGGGCGAACGCCTTCGACCTCCTCGATCGTGCTCTCGACCCAGAACAGGGGCGCGATCTCGACGATGCCGCCGATCGACACCACGATGGTGATCCCGATCACCAGCCAGAACGAGTGCCGCTCGAATTTTGCGTGCTTCTTCCACATGGTGCGATCCTCACTCGGCCGGCAGGAGTTGCGGCTGGATCGTCGTCGCCGGCACGTTCGCGGCGGTGCGCGAGGACGGCATGCGGATCGTCCGCCACAGGTTGTAGGACATGATGAGCGTGCCGCTCAGGAACATCAGGCCGCCGACCGTGCGGATGACGTTCTGGATGTGCTTGGCGGAAACGGTCTCGATGAAGCTGTTCGCGAGGAAGCCGTTGGGCGTGTATTCCCGCCACATCAGGCCTTCCATGATGCCGGAGACCCACATCGCGGTGATGTAGAGAACGATGCCGGTCGTCGCGATCCAGAAATGCCACTCGACCAGGGCGTTCGAATACAGGCGGTCCTTCTTCCACAGCCACGGCACGAGACAGTAGATCGCCCCGAAGGTGATGAAGCCGACCCAGCCCAGGGCGCCGGAGTGGACGTGGCCGATGGTCCAGTCCGTGTAGTGCGACAGGGCGTTGACGGTCCGGATGGACATCAGCGGGCCTTCGAAGGTCGACATGCCGTAGAAGGCGATGGCCACGACCATCATGCGGACGACGGGGTCGGTGCGCAGCTTGTCCCACGCCCCCGACAGGGTCATCAGGCCGTTGATCATCCCGCCCCAGGACGGCATCCACAGCATGATCGAGAAGGTCATGCCCAGCGTCTGCGCCCACTGCGGCAGGGCCGTGTAGTGCAGGTGGTGCGGGCCTGCCCAGATGTAGATGAAGATCAGCGACCAGAAGTGGACGATCGACAGGCGGTAGGAATAGACCGGCCGCTCCACCCGCTTGGGCACGAAATAGTACATCATCGCCAGGAAGCCGGCGGTCAGGAAGAAGCCGACGGCGTTGTGGCCGTACCACCACTGCACCAGGGCGTCCTGGACCCCGCCGAAGGCCGAATAGCTGCGCGCCTCCAGCAGGCCGACCGGCACGGCGGCGTTGTTCACCAGGTGCAGCAGGGCGATGGTGACGATGAAGGCCAGGTAGAACCAGTTGGCCACGTAGATGTGGGGTTCCTTGCGCTTCCAGATCGTGCCCAGGAAGACCAGCAGATAGGCGACCCAGACGATCGTCAGCCACAGGTCGACGTACCATTCCGGCTCGGCGTATTCGCGCGACTGGGTGATGCCGGCGACATAGCCGGTCGCCGCAAGCACGATGAACAGCTGGTAGCCCCAGAACACAAACCAGGGCCAGATTCCGCCCGCCAGCCGTGCCTTGCAGGTGCGCTGCACGACCCAGAAGGACGTGCAGATCAGGGCGTTGCCGCCGAAGGCGAAGATCACTCCGGAGGTGTGCAGCGGGCGCAAACGCCCGAAGTTCAGCCAGCCGTGCTCGGGGAAGTAGAAGATTTCAGGCCACGAAAGCTGCGCGGCGATCAGGACGCCGACCGTCATGCCGATGACGCCCCAGAACATGGTGGCGATCACCCCGGCGCGGACGACCCCGTCCTCGTAACGGTTCGGGTCCGAACGGAAGCGGCCGTTGGCGACGCCGATCGTCATCGCGGCCAGCGCCACGACCGAGGCGGCCATCAGGATATAGCCGTGGAAGCGGAAGGCCGCGTCGTCGGTGAAGGCGGTAGCGAGCAGGGCCACCACCGCCGCGACGCCCACGAACAGGTACAGGGCGACGACGTCGGCCGGCGTGTCGGCATCCCTTGAAACGGTGGTCGGCATTCGGCTGAATCCTCGATGACAGAGGCTCGTGAGTGCCCCGACTCGTCGCCCGCCGCTTTGCGCCAACGCAAAGCCGCTCCCGGAAATCCGTGGCTCAAGGATGTCTCGAGAGGTTCCAATGCAAAGCAGCGACATCCAGGACTCACAAAGATCCGGCGTCATCCTGGTCACGGTCGGCATAGGGATGACGGCCGTGGCTGCCGCAGGCGCGGTCATCGCCGCCGATCACATGGCGCTCGCCGCCAGCCTGTGCGGCCCCGTCGCTTCACACTGCGTCCTGTGCGTCGCCTCGGCCGGAAGCCTGCTCGCATCTGCCGGTGTTTTCGGCAGTGGACTGATGCTGCTGCGGACGACCCCGCTGCGCCAGCGGGCCCGGCAGGCGACGCGCGGCCTCGACGAGGCTCGCCAGCCCGTGGCGTGACGCCGACAGACGCCGGTCTCCCGATATCTCAGTCGTTGCGGGTCAGGGCTCCGCGCACCGCGGTCAGCAAGGCGTCCGTCAGCAGCGGCTTTTCAATGATCGGAACGCCCGCGGCAGCCGCGCGCGCCCTGAGATGAGTGCGCGGATTCGTCGTGATCAGGACCGCGGGCAAGCGGACGTCAGCCGCCCGGAGCCGTTCGAGCAGGCCCAGCCCGTCCAGGCCTGGCAAATGGTAGTCGATGATCAGGCAGCCCTTCGTCGGCAGGTCTCCGGCGCCCAGCAGGCTTTCCGCATCCCTGAAGCTGCGCACGTCCAGCCCTTCAAGGTCGAAGGAGAACTGCACGGCGTGCGCGACGGCGGGGTCGTCATCGACGAGGATGACGGCCGGCCGGGACTCTGGAGTGGAGAGGGAGGCGGTCACGCGCAAATGCATTCCAGCCGGCCGCGCTGAAGCAGGCGCACATGGCGGGTCGAGCGGGCCTCGATGAGGCCCTCGGCCTGCAGCTGTGACAGGGTCCTGGAGACGGTGTGGATGGTCAGGCCGACGTGGTCCGCGATGTCCTGCCGGGTCATTGGCAGGTCAATGAATTCCGGGTGCCCCTGGCGCTCGGCGAAGTCGAGCAGGAAGGCGGCGACCCGCTCGGTCGCGCCCTGCCTGGCGAGGATCAGGGCGTGATCCTCGCTCCGGCGGACGGCGCGGACGGTCACCTGCCAGAGGGCGCGGGCGAGACTGTTGTCCGTGGCGGCGCGATCCGCCAGTTCGGTGCGCTCGATCGCCGAGGCATGGACGGTGCTCAGGGCTTCAGCGGTGGTGCTGTGCTCCACGCCGGCCTCCAGGCCGACGAAATCACCGGCCAGATGGAAGCCGGTCACCTGGCGGCGACCATCGCTGAGAAGGCGATAGCTCACCGCCGCCCCCTTCACGATGCGATAGACCAGCCGAACCGGATCGCCTTGCCGGAACAGTTGCTCGCCCGGCGCGAACGGCGACCGAGGGGCGGCCGACGCATTGGCGAAGGCGCCGCAGAGATGGCAGTCCGGCGTCTCGGTGCGGGGCGTGGCGATCGGCTGGTCCGTGATGTCGCAGATGCGGAGAGCGGTCATGAGGTGGTCCGATGAACTTGAGGCTGCAGATTACGGCCGCGTCCGTCCCCCAGATATTCGGGATTGCTCCCTAGGGGGTTTACCGGAGTCGACGCCGTGGCCCGGAATCGCTCTGCTGGAATGGCCGTCAGCGCCGTCGGCCCCAAGGTTGCGCCATGCCCGTTCCTTTCGACCCGGAAATCCTGAGGCGTTCCGACATGTTCGCCGGCCTGGCGTCCGAGGCGCTCGAGGCCGTCGTCGCGGCGGGATCTGTCAGGCGGCTGGCGGCGGGAACCCGCATTTTCGCCCAGGGAGACCCGGGCGTGAGCGGCCACAGCCTGCTGGAGGGCCGCGTCAAGATCGTCCAGACCCGCGCCGACGGTGGACAGTCTGTCCTGCGCTTTATCGGACCGGGCGAGATGTACGGCACCGTCGCGGCCCTGATGAACCAGGCCTTCCCCGCCGACGCGATCGCCGTCGTCCCGAGCGTGGAAATCTGGTGGACCATCCCCGCGCTGCGCCAGTTGATCCGGCAACACCCGGAGATCGGCCTGCGCTCGACGGCGGCGGCCGGAGCCCGGCTGATGGACCTGCAGAGCCGGATGGGCGAACTGACCGGGGAGCGGGTGGAGCAAAGGATCGCGCGCACCCTGCTGCGCCTGATGGAAAAGGCCGGCAGGCCGACGGGCGCCGGCATCGAGATCGACTTTCCGATCACCCGCCAGGATCTGGCGGAGATGGCCGGCTCGACGCTGCATACGGTCAGCCGCACCCTCGCGGCCCTGGATCAGCGGGGCGTGACCGGAAGCGCCCGCCGCCGGATCATCGTGCGCGACCCCCGCGCCCTTTCCCATCTGGCGGAAAACGGCGTCGGCTGATCCGCTTTCCGCCCCCGAAAAGACTGAGGGCCGACCCCTGCGGGTCGGCCCTCGTTCCCTTGTCGGACCGGATCAGCGAACCCGGGCCAACATCTCGGTGAAGCGCCGCCGCGCCATGGGCGGGGTGCGCGCAACAGCGGTGCGGACGGCCTCGACGTTTGAGGTCGCCGGGCCCACCTGGATCAGCGCCACCATCCCCATGCTGTAGTGAGGCGTGCATTTGACGCCATAGACGCCCGGCTGTGTCACGCGCAGGACGAACTCGCGTCCCATGGGACCGCGCTGGACGGTCACGCCGGCCGGCAGCATTCCGGCGATGGTTTCGGCGTTGTGACCCGGATCGGTGGGCACGAAGCGGATGGTGTCGCCGGGCCGGGCCTGCACGAGAGATGGCGAAAAGACCATCGCGCCGCCGGCGCCCCGGTTCAGCATCTGGACCGTGTGTTCACCGGCCAAGGCCTGACCCGCCACCATGAGCGAGGCTCCTGCCAAGACGACGGGGAGGATTTTCGAGAGCATTGACCTGGACCTTCAAGATGAATGCGCGAGACATTCGCGCTACAGTCCGTTTCTAGGCTTTCCCGTCACCTGAACATTGCGTGTGAACAAACACCCGCCTCCGTACGATCCCGGATGTGGGGAGCGAATAGTTCATGTTCTTCCATGCCGATCAGTTCGCGGATGTCGAAATCGATCTTGCGGCAGAGAACGTACAGGACCCGCCACTTCATGCATGCGTCCGCGGGCGCCTTGAAGGCGCAGGTCACGGCGGACAGCAGGTCCAGGCGATCGCGGATCGAGGCGTGTTCACGCGCCATGAAGCGCACGGCGGCGTCCGCCTGCGGGCTGCCGGACAGCAGCAGCGGGAAAACGACCGCGTCCTCGCGCTGCTGGTGAAGCTCAAGCGCCTCCAGCAATCCCATCAGCCGGTCCGAAAGGCCGTGGGGCCATCGGTCGTCGGCGGCGTGGACCCTCTCGCAGGCGGTGGCGAGCGCGACGGCGTCCGCGATGATCTCCAGCAGGACCTGGTGATAGCGGCTCCTGATGCGCCCGATCATGCCGGCGGCATCGGGCGGCGGCGTGCTCTCGTCGTCCTGTAGCCGGGCGAGGCTGTCGGCCAGCGCGCGACGGTCAACCTTGTCGCAGTCGACGATTCCCCAGCGCGTCAGGGAGTCGCAGTCGGGAGAGGGAATCAGCTCGAGACGCCGGGATTGCGGCCGCATGGGCTTTTCTCCGTGATGCGTCCCCATGCCGTCAACGAAGCGGACCGTCGTTGCGCTCGGACAATCTACCGCCGGCCGGAATCGGGGAGCCTCGGGGAGAAGGAGATTCCCCATGGCGTTCGACAACCCGCTGGCGGCCGACATCTGGTCCAGCAAATACCGCTTCAACCCGAGCGACGGCTCCGGAGACGATACGGTCGAACAGACCTGGGCCCGGGTGGCAGCAGCCGTCGCTGAGGCCGAGGCGCCCAAGGCCCGGCGTCAGTGGCGCGACCGGTTCGCCGAGGCCCTGTCCGACTTCCAGTTCCTGCCGGCCGGCCGGATCATGGCCGGGGCGGGCACCGGCCGGGCCGTGACCCTGTTCAACTGCTTCGTCATGGGCACGGTGCCGGATGACCTGAACGGCATCTTCGAGGCCGTCCGCGAGGCCGCCGTGACCATGCAGCAGGGCGGAGGCGTGGGCATGGACTTCTCTACCATCCGCCCGTCGGGCGCGCCGGTGAACGGCGTCGGGGCGGATGCCTCGGGCCCCCTCAGCTTCATGGACGTGTGGGATTCGATGTGCCGGACGATCCTGTCGGCCGGGCAGCGCCGCGGCGCCATGATGGGCTGCCTGCGCATCGACCATCCGGATATCGAGGCCTTCATCGACGCCAAGCGGGATCCGGCCCAGCTTCGGAACTTCAATGTCTCGGTGCTTGTGCCCGACGCCTTCATGCGCGCCCTTGAGGCCGGCGCGGACTGGCCGCTGGTCTTCGGCGGCAAGACATACCGTACGGTGCCGGCGCGCGAGCTGTGGACCCGGCTGATGCAGGCGACCTATGACGTCGCCGAACCCGGGGTGATCTTCATCGACCGGGTCAACGAGCGGAACAACCTCGCCGGCATCGAGACCATCTCGGCGAGCAATCCATGCGGCGAACAGATGCTTCCGCCTTATGGCGCCTGCCTGCTTGGGTCGATCAATCTGGCGCGGCTGGTCAACAATCCGTTCGAGCCGGGCGCGGCCCTGGACGAGGAGCGGCTCGCCGAACTGACGCGCGTCGCCATACGATTCCTCGACAACGTCATCGATGTTTCCCGCTTCCCGCTGGAGGCCCAGGCCGAGGAGGCCCGTTCGAAGCGGCGGCTCGGCCTCGGCGTGACCGGACTGGCCGACGCCCTGGTGTTCTGCGGCGTTCCGTACGGCGGCGACGAGGCGGCGGAAACCACCCGACGCTGGCTCGGCGTGATCAAGCGCGAGGCCTATCGCGCCTCGGCCGAACTGGCGGCCGAGAAGGGCCCCTACCCGCTCTACGATCCGGCCGTGCTGGACCGGCCGAACCTGGTCGAACTCGACGAGGAGACGCGGGCCCTGATCGCCCGGCATGGGCTGCGCAACGGCTGTCTGACCTCGATCGCGCCGACCGGGACCACGTCGCTGATGGCCGGCAATGTCTCGTCCGGAGTCGAGCCGGTGTTCGCCTTCGCCTACACGCGCAAGGTGCTGCAGCCCGACGGGTCGAAGCGGGAGGAAGCGGTCGAGGATTACGCCCTGACGGTCTGGAAACGGCTGCACGGCGACGCCCCGCCTCCGGCCGACTCCTTCGTCACCGCCCAGACCCTGACCCCGGCCGCGCATCTGCGCATGCAGGCGGCGGCGCAGGCGATGATCGACAGCTCGATCTCGAAGACGGTCAACTGTCCGGAGGACATCGCCTTCGACGACTTCGCCGACGTCTACGTCGAGGGCTGGCGGCTGGGCTGCAAGGGCCTGACCACCTACCGGCCCAACGCGGTCACCGGCTCCGTGCTCTCGGCCGCACCGGCCGCGGAACCGGCGACGACGCCTCCGGCCGAAATCCGGCTGAGTCCAAGGCCCGAGGCCCTGACCGGCTCGACCTACAAGATCAAATGGCCGGACAGCCCGCACGCCGTCTACGTCACCCTGAACGACGTCGAGGGCCCCGACGGGCCGCGGCCGTTCGAGATCTTCGTGAACTCCAAGAACATGGAGCACTACGCCTGGACCCTGGGCCTGACGCGGATGATCTCGGCCGTGTTCCGGCGCGGCGGCGACGTGTCGTTCGTCGCCGACGAGTTGAAGGCGGTGTTTGACCCGCGAGGCGGGGGCTGGCTGAACGGCCGCTATGTGCCGTCGCTGCTGGCGGCCATCGGCGGGGTGATCGAGCGCCACCTGGCCCGGGACGCCGAGGTTCGCGCGGAGCATGCGCCCGCCGAAGCCGCCCCTTCGGCCGCGCCGGCGATCTCGTCGAGTTCGAAGGCCTGCTGCCCGCGCTGCGGCACACCCGGCCTGGTGCGCAAGGAGGGATGCGACACCTGCTTCGAGTGCGGCTATTCGAAATGCGGCTAGGTTGGTCGCCCGGGGCCGCTCGAAGGACGCGCCGTGGCACTGTTTTGCGAATACGGGGCGCCAACAGCGCCAAACCGTGCCAACATCGGAGTCCGCCAGCAACATCCGCCAGTTAGCGGGCGGCTCCGATGGCGCACGGCCCGCGGGCCGCGCCAGCTTCCGGGCAACCGTGCCAGATTATCGGAAATTCTTCGCCTGAGCGCCGCTGGAACCGCCGCGCTCCCATCCAGATTTTCAAAGACCCGCGCAGCCCCGAGACACGCCCGACTCACATGGGACCCGGTTGTCGCCGATCAAGGGGCGGACAGGAATATATTCCGTCACCGGGGTCGCGCCCGGGTCGAATGACGCCGTGTGTCAGTAGCGATACTCAAGGCTCAGCCAGCCCTTGTCGGCATCGCCGAAGGCGGGATGGTCATCCTCGAAATGCGCCGCCTTCAGCTCGACGGACCAGTGGGGGTCGATCGGCAGGGCTGCTGACAGATCCAGCTCGCGGCCGAGATCGAAGGCGCCGTCGGCGTCGTGGAAGGCGTGCGCCTCCGCGGTCAGGCGAAGGGTGCGGCCCCAGGCCGGCATGTTGAGGTGGCCGCGCAGGAACAGGTCGCGGACCCCGAAGGCCGGCGTGGTGGTGATGACGTCGGACCAGCCGAGGAAGCCGTGGCCCGTCCCCAGCGGGGTCTGGAAGCCGGAGACCCCGTCGCCGTCGAACCGCTCGTAGCCCATGCCGGCCGACCAGCGCGGTGTCTGAACCCCGACGGCCGCGGCCTGGAAATCCAGCGAATAATCGGCGGGATTGGACCCGTTGTCGGACTGGACCGCGTATTCGCCGGCCCAGGTCAGCGACAGGTCGCCCGTCATCGGCCGTGAGCCGGCCAGACGCGCGCCGATCGTGGTCGACGACTGAAGCGGCGCGTTATCGAGATCGATGGCGAGGCCGAATCCGCTGAGTCGCCCGACGGGCGTATCGGTCTCGGCCTGCAGCAGGTGGATGTCGCCACGCCAGACTCCCTGGGCATGCTCATGGCCGAGCGGCCGCTGGACCCGGTCGGAATAGATCCAGGTCAGGGCCAACGGCTTTAGCGCGCTGGTCGTGACCCGAACCGCGTCGAAGGTCTGTTCGTTCTGGCGCCAGCCGACGTTGCCGACGAAGCGGCTGTTGCCCACGATGAGCCGTTGGCGGCCGACCGTGAGCTCGGTGGCGGGCAGGCCGGTCCATCGCACCTGCGCCCGGTTCAGTTCCAGGGTCTCTCCGTCCGCGACGGCCGGGCGGCCAGGGACCGGATCGACCGGGGCGGAGTAGCGGTCGTCGAGGACGGCGATCCCCTCCCCTTCGACGAGCAGCTGCAGGCCGTGCGCCGTGGGCGACCGCCAGCCGAGCCGCGTCCTCAGGGTCAGGGCGTGGGCCTGATCCGTGAATCCCTGCTGATCGACCGTCTCGCTGCGCAGGCGCGTCTCGAACAGGATGCGCGCGCTGGTGTCGTCCGCCGTGGCCTGGGCCAGGGCCGAGGCGGGAATCGCCGCCAAGAGAAGCGCCAGGGCGGCTGCGCCTGTCTTCGCCATCATCGTCTCTCCCCCAAAACAAGGGCCGCCGGAGGTGCTCCCCCCGGCGGCCGGCGTCGCAAGCAGGCGCGACTAGTGTTCCATGTGGTTGTGGGCGTCCGGAGCGCCGCGGAAGATGTCCGGGTTCTGCGGACCGGTGACCTCGATGATGCCGGCGGCGCCACGGTCGACGCGGCTCAGGGCGTGGTCGACCATGATGTAGTTGCCGGGAACCTCGAACTTCAGGTCCACCACCGTTGCGCCGCCCGGGGGCACCAGCACGGTCTGGACGTCCGTGACCGGAGCGCTGGTCAGGGAGGCGTCGCGATACACGCGCTCGAAGATTTCGCCGATGACGTGGAAGCTGGAGATCTTGTTGGGACCGCCGACGCCGAAATAGATCCGGGCGGTGTCGCCGACCTCCGCCTTGAGGGCGTTCTCTCCGGTCAGGGCCTTGAAGGCCCCGTTCATGACGTAATAGGTCGGCTGTTCGTCGAGCAGTCGTTCGACGCTCTCGGTCAGCAGGCCCGGCGTGCCCTGGTCCTCCACCGTATAGATCTCGCCCTGCATCACGTAGAACTCGTGGTCGACCGCCGGCAGGCCGCCTTCCGGCTCGACCAGGATCAGGCCGTACATGCCGTTGGAGATGTGCTGGGCCACCATCGGGGTGGCGCAGTGGTAGACATAGAGACCCGGCTGAAGGGCCTTGAAGGTGAAGGATTTGGTCTCGCCCGGGTTGGCGCTGGTCGCCGCCGCCCCGCCGCCGGGACCCGTCACGGCGTGGAAGTCGACGTTGTGCATCATCACGCTGTTGGCGGCGTTGGTCATGTTGACCTCGACCGTGTCGCCGACCCGCACGCGGACGAAGGGTCCGGGCACCTTATTGTTGTAGGTCCAGTAGGTGTAGCTGGTCCCGTCCTCCAGCCGGCCGATCACCTCGGTGGTTTCGAGGCCAATCACATGGTGGCGCGGGCTGGCGGCCGTCAGGGGCGCCGGCAGGTCGGTGGCGCGGCGGATGATGTCGACGGCCGGCGCCGGGGCTGCGGCGTCGGCTTCCTGGGCGGAGACGACGGCGGGGGCCCCGACAGCCAAGGCCAGAACGGCGGCGCTGGAGAGAAGTGCGAAGAGTTTCATGTTCATTCCCCGGGGCCCTCTGCGGCCCCAATGGGGAGTGGTCTAGGAGCGCCCCCCACGGGCGACTTTGTGCGGGAACAATGTTCCGGCGGCGTGCGACGGGCGGCCGCGAGAGACGGACGAGCGCTACCCGGCGCGTCTTATTTTATGTTGTATTATCAATCTGTTACGAGACGTTCCGGCCGCATCGACAAAGGCTCCGCTCCATTCCCTAGGGGTTCTTACGGAGGGCGGTTTCGGGGACGGACACGGATGAAAAAACCCGCGGGCGCGAGGCCCGCGGGTTGAATGCCCCTCCCCGCCCGAGACGTCCAGGCGGATCGACGCCGGCTGGCGAGGCGGTCAGAAGCTCGAGCGAAGGCCGACGAAGGCGCTGCGCTCCTCGCCGGGCCAGAACACGGCCGTGGAGGCGACGCGGGCGTCGGTGACGGCGCTGGCGTTGGCGATGTAGCGCTCGTCGGTCAGGTTGCGGGCGTCGAGGAACAGTCTGACCCCGGGTGTGACGCTCCAGGTCGCGTTCAGCGACCAGACGGCATAGCCGGGCGACTTCAGCGTATTGGCGTAGTCGACCCAGCTATCCTTCGGCGTCCACTGCACCGACGGCGCAATGGACCAGCGGCCGGCGCTGTAGCTCAGTTCCGCGTGGTAGTGGTGTTCCGGCACGACGGGCAGCCGGCCGTCACCGTAGTGGGGATCGCCGTCGAACCGCAGGTCGGCCCAGGCATAGGTCTGGTGCAGTTTGAGTCGGCGCTCGCCGTCCTGCCAGATCGTCCAGTCCAGACCAGCCTCGAGACCCTGGTGCACGGTGTCGCCGGCGTTAAAGGTGGCGGCGGGAATATCCGGCGCCGTGAGGAAGGTCAGCAACTCGTTCTCGACCGCCATGCGATAGAGCGCCACGTCCCATGACAGCGGACCCTTGCGGCCTCGCGCGCCGACCTCGATCGTCCAGGCCTCCTGCGCCTCGACGGGCACGAAGTCGGGATAGGGCGTCTGCACGAGGGCCGAGAAATGCGGCGGCTCGACCGAGCGGGTGAGGTTGGCGAACAGCTGCCGTCCACCGTCGTCTTCCCACAGAAGGCCGATGCGGGGTGCGAACCATTCGAAATCCTTCGAGGCGTCGCGGGCTGGGTTCAAATGGTCGGAATAGTCGCGCGTGGCGTGGCCCCAGCTGCCGCCAGCGACCACCGCCAGCCTTTCGGTGACGAACAGCCGCCCCTCGGCGAAGGCGTCGATGGCGGTGGCGCGCTGGGTGTTGTCGCCGGTCAGGGCGCCGCGTTCGCCGGCGTTGTTCTGGAAGGTCAGGCCGTCCAGCCGGCCGTCGCGTAGCCAGGCGCCGAGGAACAGGTCGGCGTTCAGCCCGCCGAGCTTGCCGGTCCAGTCGAACCGGCCAAAGGCGCCGACGTTGCGGCTCTGCTGGTCGATGACGACCGAGATGGGGTGGTCCAGATCCTTGAGCGCGCCATAGACGCCGCCCTCGAAAGTCCAGGCCTCGCCCAGACGCCAGCGGGTCTGGACCGAGCCGCGCAGGGAGGTCATGTCGCGGCGGTAGTCCTTCGCCACATTGGCGGCCACGGCGGCGGTCGGGTCGTCCAGCGCCTGCGTCAGGGTCAGGGCGCCGGGGATTTCGTTCTCGATGTCGGCGGCGCTGAGCAGCATCCGGACCTCGCGGTCCTCGCCGAACTGGTGGCCGAGGTTCAGGCTGAGGCGCTGAGAGGCCTGGGCCGAATGATCGCGGTACCCTTGGGCGCCGAGCACCGAAACCCCGGCCCAGAGGTCGGTGTCGCCCCACTCGCGGGCCAGCTCGCCGTGGGCGCGCCAGGTCCCGAACGAACCTGTCTCAAGCCGGACCTCGTTGCGGTCGGGGGCGTTGCGGCCCGTGGGGGTATTGAGCTGGATCGCCCCGCCCATGGTCGCGCCGCCGAAGCGGATGGCGTTGCCGCCCTTGAACACCTCGATGTAGCGGGCGCTCAGCAGGTCGATCTCCTGGAAGTCGCCGAAGCCGTCGGCCTGGTTGAAGGGCACGCCGTCCTGGGCGAGCACCACGCCGCGGTTGTGCGACGAGTTGCCGACGCCCGAGCCCCGGATCGACAGCCGGACCTCCTCGCCCCAGCGCTTCTCGGCATAGACGCCGGGCACGGCGTGCAGGGCGTCGCCGAGGTGCATCGCCAGATGGTCGGCGTACTGTTCCCGGCTGACCACGGCCACCGCGCCGGGGGTCTCCTGCGCCTCGGTCCGGGCGCGCGCCGCCACCGACGGATCCATCGGATCCCGCCGGCCGGTGACAACGACGTCGGCGACGACGACCGGCTCTTCGGGCGCGGCCAGATGGGCGACTTGGGCCGCGTCCTGGGGCGCCCCGGCGGCCAGCAGCAGGGCGGCGGCGGAGACGGTGGAGAGAAGCATGGCGGTTCCGGAAAAGCAGTCCGGCCCGGAGCGGGCCGCGCCCCCAATTGGGGCTCCGCCGTTCCATCCTCCTTGCGCTGACGCAAGGCCCCGGCTCCGGAATTGTACGGCGCCGAGCTGCGGCGAAAACGCCCGAACGGCGCCGCTCGGGGCGGGAGGCTCAGGACGGGCCGTCCTCGCAGCCGCAGCAACTGTCCCGGGGCGCTTCCGGGCGGGACCGCAGCCAGGCCGCCTCATGATCGGCGCAGCGCTCGACCAGCAGACGCCAGACTGGCTCGGCGATGGCGCTCGACAGGCCGGCGAGGCCGGCGGCCTGCAGCACGTTCGCCAGGACGGCCTCGACCCGGTCCGGGTCGCGCACCCTGGCGGGATCCCCCTTCAGGCGGGCGATGGCCTCGACGAGGCGCTGGCGGCGCGCCAGAGCTTCGACCACATCGCGGTCCAGGGCGTCGAGCTCCGTCCGCAGACCGGCGAGATCGCGGCGGGTCATGACGGCGCCCCGACGGGCCGGAGTCCCGCATCGCCGCGGAGATAGCCGCCGACGAGCGCGCCCGGCGGGCCGGATGCGACGATCCGGGCGGCGAGTTCGGCGGCGTCGATGCGGCCGTCCGCCCGGTCACGCAGGGCCGAGGCCACGGCGACCATGTCGGCCGTGTGGGGCGACAGCCGCAGGGCCGTTACGCCGGCCGCCTTCAGCGTCGCGGGGCCCGCGTCGACCAGCTGCACGCCATGCGACAGGGTCTGCACGCCGTTGACGGCGAGGAAGTCGCGGCCGTCCAGCGTCTTCAGCGCCAGGCCGTCGGGGTCGCGGTCGCAGATGAACTGGCAAGCGTCCTTGTGCAGGCCGTGGTGGCGCGCGTGGTAGCAGCGCCCCGACAGCGCCAGCGGCAGGCGGCCGAAGGCGAACAGCTCGATCTCCAGCCCGGGGCAGGCCGCCGCGACGGCGGACACGGCGTCCAGGGAGAGTTCGACATTGGCGCACAGCCGCACGCAGCCGCGGGCCATGAGCTCGCGTGCGGCGCCTTCGTTGTAGACGTTAAGCAGCGGACCGGCCACGAATGGCCCGGTCCGGCCGCGCAGGGCCGAGATGTCATTGATCTCGATCAGCATCTCCTGTTCGGCGGCGAGGACGGCGATCGACTTGCGGTCGCGCCTGAGAGCCGGGAGGCCCAGGGTCGACCAGACCACCGTCTTGCCCGCATGGGTCAGCCGTTCGGCGGCGTCGGCCAGGGCGGCGTCGAGGAGGGGCGCACGCTTTCCGCACACCACCTCGCCCAGATAGACGCGGTCGACCGGCGCCTCGTCGGCGACGCGGGCGTAGAAGTCGCGGATGCGGTCGGGCGCCCAGTTGAACAGCAGGGGTCCGAGGGTCAGCTGGATCGGATCGGTCATCGCCATGTCTTCCGGTAGGCGCCGGCGGTCTCGCGGCCGCCCTCGGCGAGATCGGACAGCAGTCGCTCGAACGGTGCTGGATCGACGCCCTGGTCCAGTGCGTCGATGGCGGCCCTGAAGGCGGAGGCGACCCGCGCCACATAGGCCTTGCCGCGCTGGCGGCCCTCGACCTTGACCGCCGTGACGCCGGCCCGGCGCAGCGCCGCCAGCAGGCTCATGGCGTTCAGGCTGACCGGATCCTCGAACAGGTAGGACAGGCCGCCATCCACATCGAACCGGCCTTTGCAGAGGGTCGGATAACCGGCCGGCTCGCCGGGCGCATAGCGGTCGAGCGCCAGCCCCCCGAGGCGGGAGACCAGCGCCCCCTCCTCCTCGGTGTAGGTGACCGCCTCGGGCGGCGAGCAGACCCCGCTAAGGTTCGGCGAGCGGCCGGTGACGTAGGACGACAGGGCGCAGCGGCCCTCGGCCATGACGCACAGGCCGCCGAAGACGAAGGCCTCGGTCTCGACGGTGATCTCGCGCATCAGGGCCGCGATCTCCTCGACGCTGAGGACCCGGGGCAGCACCACCCGCTTCACGCCATAGGCCTCGGCGTAGAAGTCGATGGCCTCGGGCGAACCGGCGGCCGCCTGGACCGACAGATGCAGGCGCAGGCCCGGGTGAGCCTCGCGGGCGTGCGCCAGGACGCCGAGGTCGGCGACGATGACGGCGTCCACTCCGGTCCCGGCGGCGGCGTCCACCGAGGCCCGCCAGCGGTCGCCGGCGCCGGCCCTGGCGAAGGTGTTCACCGCCAGCAGAACCTTGGCGCCGTGGTCATGGGCCCAGGCCACGCTGTCCCTCAGCTCGGCCGGCGAGAAGTTCAGCCCGGGGAAGTTGCGGGCGTTGGTGTCGTCGCGCAGGCCGCAATAGACGCTGTCGGCCCCCGCCTCGATCGCCGCGCGCAGCATGGCGGGCGAGCCCGCCGGACACACCAGTTCGATGGACCCCATCTCAGAGCCCCTCCGCCGGCCGCAGCCGGTTCAGCGCCCCGGACAGGCCCGCGTTGAGCCGATCCCGAAAGGGCGGCCCGACCCCGAGCAGATCGGCGAGCGTCAGTTCGGCGGCCTCCAGCGTATTGTGCAGGGCCACCACCGCCCGGGTGTCGCCGTCGATGCGGATGCGTCGCGAGAAGAACGCCGAGTCGGCGTCGCAGCGGCCGTCGAACAGCGCCAGCAGCGTCAGCAGAGGTCCGGAGATGCGCGCGGCGCGGGGCGTCTCGTCGGCGGCGCGGATCACCTGGACATCTCCGGAGCCGCCTCCGGGCCTGAGGCGGAAGGCGACCGGAAGGTCGCTCGGGGCAACGATGAAAGTCACGTCGCCGGCCTCGCCGAGCCGCTCGAAGACATCGGGCCGGCGGCGCGCCACGCGGCGCAGGGCGAGGGTCAGGAGACGCTCGGCCGGATGTCGCAGGGCCATCAGGACGACGGCGGCGGCCCCGCTTCGCCGTGGCGCGGCGCGGCCGGTCACGCCGCGGCCTCCAAGGGGCGATCCAGGCTTTCGCGGACCAGCGCGATGAACGGCGGGAACAGCGCCTCACGAAACTCTGGAGCCGCCCAGTACGGATTCATGAACACGCAGCGGACCAGCACCATGCCGGGCGCGTCGACGACGCCGCCGAAGCCATCGACATGCCGCGCGATCGCCGCCGCATAGTCGGCGCCGAGCGTGGTCTTCGAGACCGAGAAGTCGGGCGAGTGGTGGATCAGATCGAACAGGGCCGCGGTGCGGGCATTGGCGCTGGAGAGGGATTCGCCCTGCCCTGCCACGGAGAAGCAGACGATGTTGGCGTCGGCCGGCCGCAGGAACCGAACCTCCGGCACGGCGGCGCCGAGAGCGGCCTCGAAAGCCTGCCGCGTCCGCACGGTCTCGGCGAGAAGCGCCCCCAGTCCTGACGGGCCGAAGCCGATGGTCCGCCCGCTCAGCCAGGTGGCCGCCGCGCCCGCCGCCGAACGCGAACCCTCAAGCGTTGACGACCATTTGCCGTCGCCGAGCTCCGGCCGGTCCAGATAGGGTGCGTCGAAGGCCGAGACGGCGTAGCGGGCCGTGTCCCGGGTCAGGAAGGCGCCGCAGGCGTAGGGCACGTAGCCAAGCTTGTGCGGGTCGATGGTGACGGAGTCTGCGCGGCGGATGGCCCGCAGCGCCGAGACGCTGGCGGGCGTGAGCACCGCTTCGTCGGGACCGCCGGGAATGGCGCACAGGAAGCCGCCATAGGCCGCGTCGACGTGCCGCCAGATGTGCAGACCCCGCCCGGCTTCCAGGCGCTCGAGCCGATCGTGCACGACGTCGATCGGATCGATCTCGCCGGTTTCCGTTGTCCCGGCCACGCCGACGACCATCAGCACCGGCCGGCCGGCGGCCTCCGCCCGCAGGATCAACCGTTCGAGATCGTCCACGTCGAGCCGCCCCTCGGCGTCGAGGTCCACCGCCCACAGGGACTCCTCGCCTAGACCGAACAGGTTGGCGGCCTTGGACCAGGAATAGTGCTTGTTGCCCGGGACCAGCAGCACGGGCCCCTGATAGTCACGGCCGGAGGCACGGCCTATCCGGCGCCAGATATCGGCGGGCACGCCGACCGCGGCGCTGTAGCGGCGCAGGACGGCGTCGGTGAGGTCGTGCTCGATCCACAACGCCCGAAACCGATCCCAACCCATATGGGCGGCCGCGAAGACATCGAGGGGTTCACCGGTCTTCTCGGCGACGTAGAGGCCGAGGCTGAGCCAGTGGTCGAGGCGGTAGCGGGCCCGCCAGACGGCCTCGAAATTGGCCACCGTCCCTCCCGAGGTGAAATGGCCCTCGGCCGTGGCCGGATCGTAGCCGACCATGTCCGCCAGCATGGCGATGGCTTGCGCCTCGATCACCGTTCCGACCTTGCTGGCCTCGCGCGAGGTGTTGTTGGGATTGTGCAGCATGGCCGCCAGCCAGCCCAACACGGCGGGCAGCGACACCTCGGCCTTCATGTGGCCGATGTAGCGGGGCGTGTAGGTCGGGGTCTCGGCCGTCAGCGTCTCGCACAGCTCGGCCAGCTCCCGGGAGAGTATCTCGCGCCGCTCAAGCCGTTCGGGCGACAGCCGGTCCGATGGCCGGACCAGGCAGGGATCGTCGGCGAACAGGCGCTTGCGCCAGTCGAACCACTGATCCAGCACGGCCTGGAATTCCCCGCGCACCCAGGTCTCGTTTTCCGAGCGGGGACCGGGGAAAAGGGCTCCGGCGATGACGGCGGCAGGGGCAAGGGTCATGGCGTCTCCTGCGGGATAGGTCGCACCCGGGGACAGCGGCGTCGTTGTCGGCGGGCAAGCTCGCTCAGGACGGGCGGGTCAGAATCCAGCCCCCGACACAGGCCAGGACCAGGCCGGCCGCGACCGTGACGCCCAGGCCAAGGCCGGCGGCGTGGACCATCGCGGTGCTGGCGGGCAGGCTGGCCACGGCGACCGCCTTGGCCCCGCGCGGTATGGCGCGCCTCTCCTCCCAGTTCTTCAGCGCCGGCCCCAGCCGGGGATGCACGCGCAGCCACGCCTCGAGGCGCGGAGATGAGCGCGCAAAGGACCAGGCGGCGACCAGCAGAAAGGGGGTGGTCGGCACGATGGGCAGGGCGACGCCGGCGATCGCCAGCGCCGTCGCCGCGAGACCCAGGGCCCTCAGCGCCAGCCGTCGGTCGCCGGGCGCCGGGGGCGAACACTGGCATTCGCCGTAGCAGCACAGATCGGTCGGGCAGGTTGCTTGATCGCAGCAATTGGAGGCCGGGCGGGTCATGGATGACGGCTCGCACGTCCCCGGCGCCGCGGCCTTGCGCGAGGGCAATTTCACAGTGACCGCCGCCACAGCATCGGCCCGTAGGAGAGGACGAAGCCGGCGAAGGCCAGAGCCCACAGCGTCGCCGAGACCGCCAGCAGGATCACGGTCCACTCGCCGAGGAACGGGGCCGACACCCTCACCAGGGCGGCCGACAGGATCAGCAGGTAGATGGCGATGGTCGAACGGTCAGCCACCCGCGGCCGTCCGGTATGCCCCCGGGTGGCCCGGGTCATGATGGCCAGGGTCTCGACGCCCATGGCGCCCGTCGTCAGCGCATGGACGCCGGCGGTGAACGGCACGGCGTCCGGAACCAGGGCCGACAGGCCGAGCAGGATCATCCCCGCGCCGAGCCAGGCGTAGCCGAGATGAAGGATCCAGACGAGCGGTTCGGGCCGCGCCAGCCAGCCGCGCCAGCGCGCCAGCCGGGCGAGGTTGGAGACTCCGGCCAGGGCCATGGCCCCGCCGGTCAGCGGCGACCAGGGCGCGGCCACCCAGCAGACCAGCGCCACGCCTGTCAGGGCCAGCACGGCGGCGTCGAACAGGTTGAAGGCCGTCGGGCCTTTGGCGATCCCCCGCGCGGCGGTCCAGTTTCGGGTGAAGCTGGGGGTCACGCGACCCCCGATCAGGGCGATCAGGCCGGTCACGACCGCCACGGCCCCTCGCTCGGCGCCGGGGCCGAACAGCGGGATCACGCCGCGCAGGTGAAAGGCGATGTTGGCCGCCGCCAACATCGTCACCAGCAGACAGACCGGGAGATTGCGCGCGTTCTTCGCCGCCAGGACCTCGCGCCAGATCAGTCCGGCGAAGACGACCAGGAAGGCGCTGTCGATAACGGCGCCGACAATGCCCATGGAAGCCGGGAGGAAGCCCGCGGCCCGGCCTGCGGCCCACAGCGCGAACAGCCCCGCCAGTTTCAGTCCCGTCACCGGCAGGCGGCCAGTCCAGTTGGGCACGGCCGTCAGCAGGAAGCCGGCGATGACGCCGGCCAGATAACCGAACAGCATCTCGTGGATGTGCCAGAGACGGCCGTCCATGGCTCCGACGGTCCCGTCGCCGAGAGCCATCGACGCCACCCAGACCGGGACCGCGATGGCCGCCCAGACGGCGGAGAACAGGAAGAAGGGCCTGAAGCCGAAGCTGAAGACGGGCGGGCCGGAATAGGCCCGGATGGACTCGGCTGACGACGCCACGGTGATGCTGTCCTTACAAAAGCGAATGGGCGGGGAGAGGCGCGAACCCCTCCCCGCCCGACGGTCGCGCAGGGCCTATTCGGCCGGCAGGGCGGCCGGCTCGGCGACGGGCTCCGCCACGGGGCGCGGTTTGAGACCCCCGATCACGAGCCGCGCGGCGAAGATCGCCAGGGTGACGGCCCCCGCCCCGAAGACCACGTCGCCGGGCACGCGCATCCACACCAGGGTCTGGACCAGCGGCGAGTGGATCACCGCCGGAGAGCGGGCGTACCACATGCCGTGCTCGATGCTGGCGAAGGCCTGGACCACGCCGACCGGCAGCAGCGACAGGAACAGCATCATCGCCAGTCCGCCGTTGAGCAGCCAGAAGGTCCAGGCCAGCAGGGTGTCGCTCCACGCCTCGCGCCGCGCCAGGCTGCGGAAGCAGAACAGCAGCAGCCCGATCCCCAGCATCCCGTAGACCCCGAACAGGGCCGCGTGGGCGTGGGTCGCCGTCGTGTTGAGCCCCTGGATGTAGTACAGGCTCAGCGGCGGGTTGATCATGAAGCCGAAGACGCCGGCGCCGAGCAGGTTCCAGAAGCCGACGGCCACGAAGAACAGGATCGGCCACTTGTAGGCCTTGACCCAGGGCGCGGCTTTGGTGTGCCGCCAGTTCTCGAAGGCCTCGAAGCCGACCAGGGCGAGCGGCACGACCTCGAGGGCCGAGAACACGGAGCCGATGGCCATCACCGAGGTCGGCGTGCCGGCGAAGTACCAGTGGTGGGCCGTGCCCAGCACGCCCCCGGTCATGAAGACGATGGTGCCGAACACGACCGCGACGTTGGCGACCATCGCACGGACCAGACCGAGGCGGACGAACAGCAGACTGATCACCGCCGTGGCGAACACTTCGAAGAAGCCCTCGACCCACAGGTGGACCACCCACCAGCGCCAGTACTCGACCATGCTGATGTGGGTGTGTTTGCCCCACATGAAGCCGGCCGCGTAGAACAGGGCGATGGCTACGGTCGACAGGAACAGGATCACCAGCACCGGCTTGGCCTGGGACTTCTGCCGCAGGGCCGGCCAGAGGGCGCGGGTGACCAGCACCAGCCAGAGGATCAGGCCCACGAACAGCAGGCTCTGCCAGAACCGTCCGAGGTCGATGTACTCCCAGCCCTGGTGGCCGAACCACCAGTTGGTGTCGAGGTCGAAGATCTGTTGCACGCCGAACCATTCGCCGGCCATCGAACCGAGCACGACGAAGACGAGGGCGACCCACAGGACGTTGACGCCCAGCGCCTGGAAGCGCGGTTCCTTGCCGGACACGATGGGGGCGATGTAGAGGCCCGTACCCAGCCAGGCCGTGGCGATCCAGAACACCGCCAGCTGGGTGTGCCAGGTGCGGGTCACGGCGTAGGGAATCCATTCCGAGATCGGAATGCCGTAGAAGTCGTGGCCCTCGACCGAATAGTGGGCGGTGACGGCGCCGAGGCCGACCTGCAGCAGGAACAGGGCGATCACGGTGAGGAAATACTTGCCGGCGGCCTTCATCGACGGCGTCGGCTTCATGCCGAGCAGCGGATCGCCCGTGGGCGGCTCCAGATGCTCCTCCTTCGGCTGACGGGCGTGCCAGAAGACCAGGGCGGCGACGCCGAAGATCAGCAGCAGGACGCTGGCCACCGACCAGACGATGTTGGCCGGGGTCGGGACGTTGTCGATCAGCGGCTCGTGCGGCCAGTTCGAGGTGTAGGTGATCGTGTCGTCCGGGCGCTCCGTGCCCGCGCCCCAGCTGGCCCACCAGTAGTAGGCGGCGATCTGGTTGCGGCGGCCTGCGTCCGGCACGGCGTTATTGGCGATGGCATACTGCTCGCGCAGCGATTCGAGCGCCGGATCGCCGCTGAACAGGGCGACGTAGTGCGCCTTGACCTCGCGCATGGCGGCGGCCCGGTCGGCGGAAACGGTGATCGTTTCCGTCCGCGGGTCGTAGGTGTTGGTGCGCATCTCGCGCTTCACCCGGGCCTTCAGCGCCGCCTGCCGCTCCTCGTCGAGGCTGGCCCAGGACTGGCCGAAGTCGCGCTGCGACCACATCTCCAGCAGGGCCATGGTCTCGCGGTGCAGCTGGTCGGCCGACCAGTCGGGCGCGACGTAGCCGCCGTGTCCCCAGACCGAGCCGACCTGCTGGCCGCCCATCGACTGCCAGGCCAGCTGGCCGGTCTGAATGTCGTCCCGGGTCAGCAGAACCGTCCCGTTGGTGTCGACGACCTGCGCCGGTATCGGCGGCGCCTGGCGGTTTATCTCCCGTCCCATCATCCCCAGCACGGCGAACGAGGTCGCCATGATCAGGGCGAGGACGATCCAAAGTCTCCTGGTTGTCATCTCGCGTATCCTTGCGGCCGCGCGGGATATCCCCGGGTTCGGCCAGTTGAAGCTTCCATCCGTCGTTCATGGTGACCGGACGTTGTGCGCCGACAAACTCGGGAATTCCCCCAGTGGGGATTGTCCCGGAGGTCACACCGCCCGGGCGTGCCGGCTCGCGGCGAGCGGTAGACGGGCGTCGAAACAGGCCGCCACGACGCGCATCACGCGATGGGCCTCGGCCGGGATCCGGATGACGCGGCCGCTGACCACGCACAGGCCGTCACGCTGCAGCCGTCCGGCGGCCACGATGGAACTGTCCAGGGTCGCGTCGGCGAAGCCGTGGGCCCGGCAGACCGCCGCGACATCGACGGTGAGGTCGCACATCAGCCGCTCGATCACGGAGGCGCGCAACTCGTCCTCGGCGCTGACAGGCAGGCGCCGGGCGACGGGCAGGCGTCCCGCCTCGACCTCGCGCGCCCAGGCGTCCGTGGCCGTGGCGTTCTGCACGAACCCCTCGGCGAAGCGTCCGATCGACGATGGACCGATCGGGACGAGCACCGGGGCCGGATCGTCGGTGTAGCCCTGGAAATTCCGCCGCAGCCTTCCAGCCGCCGCCGCGACCGTCAGCGGGTCTTCAGGCAGGGCGTAGTGATCCAGTCCGATGCGGACATAGCCGGCTGCGCGCAGGGTCTCGTCGGCGGCCTCGGCCTGGGCCCAGCGGCCGTCGCCGTCGGCCAGATCGGCCTCCTTGATCATCACCTGGTGCTTCTTCATCCACGGCACGTGGGCATAGCCGAACACCGCCACCCGGTCGGGCCGCAGGGTGATGGCCGCCTCGGTGGAAGCCGCGACATTCTCCGGCGTCTGTCCCGGCAGGCCGTACATCAGGTCGAAATTGATCGCGGAAACGCCCACCTTGCGCAGCCGCTCGTTGGCGGCGGCGACCATGTCGAAGGGCTGGATGCGGTTGACCCTGGCCTGGACGTCGGGATCGAAGGTCTGGACGCCGAGGCTGGCGCGGGTCACCCCCGCCTCCCCCGCCGCGTCGATGAAGGCCTCGGTCAGCATGCCGGGGTCGAGCTCGGCCGCGACTTCGGCCCCGGGCCGCAGGGCGAACCGCTCGGCCATGCGCCCGACCAGGGCCTTGAAGTCCTCGGGCGAGAGGGCGTTGGGACTGCCGCCGCCGAAGTGAAGATGGGCGGCCCCGGCGTGCGGGCCGATGGCGTCGGCCCACAGATCGACCTCCAGCATCAGGGTCTGGAAGAAGGCCCTGACCCGATCGTACTCGTGGAAGACGCTGGTGGCGCAGCCGCAGTACCAGCACAGCCTCTTGCAGAAGGGCACGTGGACATAGGCCGAGATCGGCTGGTGGGCGCGGGTGGCCGCAAGCCACGTCCGGGCTTCAGCCTCCCCGACGGCGGGCTCGAAAGCGACCGCCGTCGGGTAGCTGGTGTAGCGGGGCAGGTTGCGCCCGGCGTGGGATCGCCAGGCGGCCGGCAGGGGGCGGAGCGGCATGCGGGATTCCCGGTCGTCGTCCGCCGCTACGCCGCCGCCTTCCAGGCGGGCTGCAGTTCGACGTGCGGCGGGCAGGGAGCAACGGCGATCGGGGCGGCGCCGCACAGTTCGTTGGCGAAGCCGTGGTTGACGTCGCGGTGGTGGGCCTCGTCGGCGCGCACCACCAGCACCACGTCGCGCAGGGTCGCGTCGGCCGGCAGGTTCCAGTAGCGGCGGGCGATCTCCGGAGCCGCCACGTTCTCGCTACGGCCCTCGTCGATCTCGGCGAGGTAGTGGGTGTAGCTGATGACGGCCTCTTCCTCGAAGTAGCCGACCACCCGGTGCGCCGTCTTCGCGGACACCAGATAGAGTCCGAAGAAGAACAGGTAGAAGACCCATTGCACCGCGATGACCACGAAGCGTTCGAACAGGGTAGGCTTGCACACCTCGATGAAGGTCATCAGGTGCATCCGCTCGTTCTCGGCCTCGTCCATCAGGGTGCGGATCCAGCCGTTGTCGTCCTTCATCCGGCGCAGGGCCTTCAGATGGTTCAGGGTCGCCCCGACCATTCCGGGCACCGCCGCGACGGTCTCCAGCACCACGGCGCGGTGGCCGTAGCGTTTGGCGAAGAAGGTGTCGGCGAAGAATCGCAGCGCCTTCACAAAGCCCCACGCGGTCCGGTCAGACAGACCCCTGGGCGCATGGTGGACGGACAGGTCAACGAGGGGAGCAATCATAACTACATCCGGAAACAATGACTTGGGGCCGGCGGCCCGATGGCGGTGAACTAGGCGTCGGGGACGGCTGGTGAAATTCGGGTCTTTCACCTACGGGATGTTGCGGAGGCGATGATGACGACGACCCCGACGGACGCGCTTGAGACCCGCAGGGCCTGGGACTGGATGCTGGCGAGCCGCCACACCGGCCTGGGGCTCGCCGCCGCAGTCCTCGGGGCCGCCGGCGGTCTGGCGCTGCGCCTGGCGGCGACGCCCTGGCTCGAGGATCGGCTGGCTTTGTTGTTCTTCGTCCCGGCCGTGGTCGTGGCCGCAGCGCTTGGCGGCGCCGTCCCGGGCGCGGTGGCGACGGTGCTGGGCTTCGCCTGCGGACTCTACGTCACCTGGTTCACGGGCGTCCTGTCGCCGGGCGACCTGGCCGGTGCGGCGGTGTTCATCCTGCTGGGCGCGACGATCGCGGCCGGCGGCGAGGCCTTCCAGAACATGCGGTCCCGCGCCGTCGCCGTGAACCGCGACCTGCGGGCGCGCGAGGCGCACCTGCAGTCCATCCTCGCGACGGTCCCGGACGCCATGGTCGTCATAACCGAGCGCGGCATCATGCAGTCCTTCAGCCATGCCGCCGAACGCCTGTTCGGCTGGACCGCCGACGAGGTGATCGGCCGCAACGTCAAGATGCTGATGCCCGAACCCTATCGGGAACAGCACGACGGCTATCTCGACCGCTATCTGACGACGGGAGAACGGCGGATCATCGGCGTCGGCCGCGTCGTGGTCGGCGAGCGCAAGGACGGTTCGACCTTTCCGATGGAGCTGGCGGTCGGGGAGATGATCTCGGGCGACCAGCGCTTCTTCACCGGCTTCGTGCGCGACCTCAGTGAGCGCCAGCAGACCGAACAGCGGCTCCAGGAGCTGCAGTCCGAACTTGTTCACATTTCGCGGCTCACCGCCATGGGCGAGATGGCCTCGGCACTGGCGCACGAATTGAACCAGCCCCTGTCGGCCATGGCCAACTATCTCAAGGGTTCGCTGCGCCTGCTCGACGCGGAATCGATCGCCCGCGACCGGCTGCGGGACGCCATCCAGAAGGCCGGAGACCAGGCGTTGCGGGCGGGCGACATCATCCGCCGCCTGCGCGATTTCGTCGCCCGGGGCGAGGCCGAACGCCGCGTTGAAAGTCTGCCGAAATTGATCGAGGAAGCGAGCGCCCTGGCCCTCGTCGGGGCGAAGGAGCACGGCGTGCGCGTGCTGTTCCGTTTCTCGCCGGAGATCGACCTGGTGCTGGCGGACAAGGTCCAGATCCAGCAGGTCGTGCTGAACCTGATCCGGAACGCGATCGAGGCAATGGAGGAGACGAAGCGCAAGGTGCTCGAAATCCGCATCGATCCCGCAGCGGACGAACATGCCCTGATCACCGTTGCCGACACCGGCTCGGGCATCAGCCCCGAGATCGCCGACCAGCTGTTCCAGCCGTTCGTGACCACCAAGCGCACGGGCATGGGCGTCGGCCTGTCAATCTCGCGTACCATCATCGAGGCCCATGGCGGCCGTATCTGGGTCGAACCGAATCCGGGCGGAGGCACCCGATTCTGCTTTACCCTGCGTTCAGTTGGCGAAGAGGAACTCTACGATGGCGAATGAGCCGATCGTTCATGTGGTCGACGACGATCCCGCGATCCGGGATTCGCTCGCCTTCCTGCTGGATACCGCCGGGCTGGTTTCCAGGACCTACGAGTCGGCCGCGGCCCTGCTGGCGTATGCGGACAATCTGGCGGCAGGTTGCATCGTCACGGATGTTCGCATGCCCGACATGAACGGGCTGGAGATGGTCCGGCGGCTGTCCGAGATGGGTGTGCGCCACCCGGTCATAGTCATGACCGGACACGCCGACGTGCCGCTGGCCATCGAGGCCGTCCGCGCCGGGGTCAAGGACTTCATCGAGAAGCCCTTCGACGACGAGGCCCTGCTGACGTCGATCCGGGCGGCCCTCGCTGACCAGGCGGGCGCCGCCGAGCGCGAGGCCCAGGACGTAGAAGTGAGGGATCGACTCGCCTCACTTTCGACCCGCGAACGCCAGGTGCTCGACGGCCTTGTCGCCGGCCGCGCCAACAAGGTGATCGCCTACGACCTGGAGATCAGCCCCCGCACGGTCGAGGTCTACCGCGCCAACGTCATGACCAAGATGCAGGCCCGCAGCCTGTCGGAACTGGTGAGGATGACGATCCTCGCCGGATAGACCCTCCTGCGATAGGGGTTTCCCGGAGGTGACGCGGGAGGCCGCGGGTGGGAGGAGAAGGCTCACCACAGCGGGAACTCACCTGATGTTCGACTACAAGGCCGCATTCGAGACCGCCGTGGAGCAGGTCAGGCGCGAGGGGCGCTATCGCGTCTTCGCCGACCTGAAGCGCGTGCGCGGCCAGTTCCCCAGGGCCATCCGCCGCCGTGAGGACGGCTCGGAGCAGGACGTCGTGGTCTGGTGCTCCAACGACTATCTCGGCATGGGGCAGCATCCGGCGGTGCTCGAGGCCATGCAGGCCGAGATCGACCAGGCCGGGGCCGGGGCCGGCGGCACCCGCAACATCTCCGGCACGACCCGCTCGGCGGTCGACCTCGAGGCCGAAC